>Ga0074199_1000087_pt1 | contig 208800 bp, 202 predicted proteins | sample EPASupsiteSAE347_FD_64528 | JGI IMG/M metagenome (GOLD analysis project Ga0074199, IMG submission 64528) | Bioremediated contaminated groundwater from EPA Superfund site, New Mexico - Sample SAE3-47 | ecosystem: Environmental > Aquatic > Deep subsurface > Groundwater > Contaminated ... | reverse complement strand
GGAGACTGCAACTCCTACAGAGACGGTGACACCGACCGAAACCCTAACTCCGACTCCTACTGAGACGGTTACTCCTACGCCCACTGAGACGGTGACGCCCACTCCTACCGAAACAGCGACTCCAACGGAGACCGTGACTCCTACAGAGACGGTGACACCGACACCAACGGAGACCGTGACGCCCACGGAGACTGCAACTCCTACAGAGACGGTGACACCGACCGAAACCCTAACTCCGACTCCTACTGAGACGGTTACTCCTACGCCCACTGAGACGGTGACGCCCACTCCTACCGAAACAGCGACTCCGACGGAGACCGTGACTCCGACGGAGACCGTGACGCCTACTGAAACGGTGACGCCCACAGAAACCGTTACGCCTACAGAGACTGCAACTCCTACAGAGACGGTGACGCCGACCGAAACCCTAACTCCGACTCCTACTGAGACGGTCACTCCGACGGAGACCGTGACGCCGACACCAACGGAGACCGTGACGCCTACGGAGACGGTCACTCCTACTGAGACGGTGACGCCGACGCAAACTGTTACGCCGACCGAGACGGTTACGCCCACTCCGACTCAGACGGCAACACCCAAACCGACTGAAGAGCCGAAGCCCTGGAACACGACGGATTCGGGCATCTCCAAGGCTACGAAAGGGTTTTTGAGTATCGAGGTGGCCGGCGAGAACGAGGTTGTGATCGGCGAATGCACGGAATCCATCTTTGGCGGAAGGAATGAGTTTTGCGCCGTGGCAGCCATGCAGGCTTCCTTTCTCGGGGTGTTCGAGTGCCATTTCCCTGAGGAAGCCAAGGCCCACAACCTGCATGGCGAAACATCGCTGGCCGACATAAGGGCCGATATCGATCACACGATTATGGCCACCTCCGATCAATACATGCTGGGGAAGGAGGCGATCGTTTCCGGGCAGGCAACACATGTTGTCGCGTCTGCATTGGACGCGATCGCCGACAATTCCGCCCGGGCCGTCTCTTCCGTCCAGGCCCTGGGTCGATCCAGCCACGCGAATACGCAGGCCACAACCACCCTGGGGGCAAATATGCAGGTCATCAATGACCAGAGGCACGCATTGGGAACAGTACTCCAGAACCAGGGCGCCGTGCTGGAAAGCGCCGGAGACTCCCTGATAACGGCGGGGACAAGAATGGAAACTACGGGGACGGAGGTCGAGGACGCTTCGGCTGATCTCCTCGAGTCCTCCGGCGTGCACCTGGAGAACGCAGCCATCTTTTTCGAGGGACACTGACATGAACTACCTCACCAGCAAGAAGTTCTCCTTCTCCTCCGATTCCCTCCCTCCCGATACATTCGGGGTGGTGAAGTTCGAGGGGACGGAAGGGATATCCCAGTGCTACACCTTCGAGATCACCCTGGTATCGGACAGGCTGGACCTCGACCTCCAGGGTGTCATAGAGAGCCCGGCAAAGATCACCTTCCACAGGGACGAGGGGGACGATGTAAGCTATCACGGCATACTCCTTTCCTTCGAGCAGCTTCACGAGGTGAACAAGCTCGCCTTCTACCGGGCCCACCTGGTCCCGAGGCTCACATGGCTCACCTTCACCGAGCACAACCAGGTCTTTCTGGACAAGAGCGTCCCGGAGATCATCGAGGCCTGCTTAAAGGACGGGGGACTGACGGGTGCGGACTTCGAGATGAGATTGCAGGGATCTTACGATCCCATCGAGTATGTCTGCCAGTACTCGGAGAGCCATTTGAACTTCGTGTCACGGTGGGCCGAGAGGGAGGGGATCTACTACTTCTTCGAGCAGTCAGACGCGGGTGAGAAGGTGGTCTTCACCGACACCCAGATATCCCATACGCCCCTTTCCCAGGGGGATACCATTATATATTCACCTCCCTCGGGGCTTGAGGCCTCCCATGAGAGGGAGATAGTGAGTTCCTTCCACTGCAGGATGAACCTCACCCCGGCGAGCGTCCTTCTCAAGGACTACAACTACAGAAAGCCCTCCCTGGATGTATCGGGGAGCGCAGATGTCGATGCGAAGGGACGGGGACAGGTCTATTCCTGGGGGGACCACATAAAGACCCCCGAGGATGGGAACCGGATAGCGAAGATCATGGCGGAAGGTCTTCTGTGCCGGAAGGAGGTCTTCCACGGGGACGGGTCCGTGCCCTACATGATGCCGGGGTACACCTTTACTTTGAAGGACCACTACCGGGGGAGCTTCAACCAGTCCTACCTCGTCACCGAGGTGAGTCACGAGGGGAACCAGACGGGGTACCTCATATCGGGGATCACGACGGGGATCGAGGACAGGGGGATATTCTACAGGAACAGCTTCTCTTCCATCGTCTCCACCGTCCAGTTCAGACCGGAACACATGGCGGTAAAGCCCCGCATGTCGGGGACACTGACGGCGAAGATCGATGCGGCGGGGTCGGGGCAGTACGCGGAGCTCGACGCCCAGGGCAGGTACAAGGTCATTCTCCCCTTCGACATCTCGGGGAACAAGAACGGCAAGGCCTCCGCCTACCTACGGATGGCCCAGCCCTATGCGGGGAACAACCACGGGATGCACTTCCCCCTCCATAAGGACACGGAGGTATTGCTTACCTTCATCGACGGGGACCCGGACAGGCCGATAATAGCCGCCGCCGTACCGAACCCGGAGACTCAGAGCCCCGTCAACGTGAACAACCAGACCATGTCCGCCATCACCACGGCGGGAGGGAACAAGATACACATGGAGGACCAGGCCGGGACGGAGCGCATCCTCATGCACTCGCCCAATACGAACTCCTTCATCCGGATAGGGGCGCCGAATGACCCGGTGCCTGCCGAGGACGAAGAAAGCGGGTTCAGCTACATCCCCGGCGGCACGGGCATCAAGGAGTGGAGCCACGGGTGGCTCGACGTGCTTGTCGGCTCCAAGAACGAGATCATCTTCGGCAATGTGATCAGTGCGGTCCTTGGCTTTCGGGGCTGGTTTACCGGAGGCATCCTTCTTGACGCCGTCATCGGCCCCGTCTGGGAGATTAAGATTCCCGACAAGTGGACCTTCAAGAACGGCCACATGGAAGTGACTGCGGACACGTGGAAGCTTTATCTCAACAGGACGATAGTGAAGGAGGGGCATGAAAAGTTCGAGGCCAGCAGTTCCAGGGTTGTCGGGGACGTGAACCGTGCTATAGCTCAGAGGGTCGGTACCTATGTGAACCAGACGTCGGTGATAGAGAGTGATACCGGGGCGTGTCTGAGTCGCAGCCGGACCGTCGCCACACAACTGGGTGCGCGGGGAACGGAAATGAAGGCTCTCGCTACAAAGGTCTCCGACATGGGAGCGAAGGTGGCGAGCGGGGGACGCTCCACGGCTATGGCGGGGGCACTAATGACAGAGAGCGGCGTCGACGTGGACCAGGGTGCAACCCGCACGATCACCTCAGGCACCAGCCTCAGGAGCGGCGCTCTGGCCGTGCAAGAGGCGTTGGCGCCTATCGTACAGGGGTAGCGGAATGAAGGTCATCAAGCAATCGGAACAATCTCTTCTCTTAAACTACTTTGGCCTCGATAACCGGTATTACCTCACCGTTTCGGTTCTGACCTTCTTCTCCTTCGACAACCCCGCGGCGGTGTTAAAGGAACAGGACATGTGGCCATTCGTGCAGGGCGAGCTTGGCAAGGACGCCATACTCGACATGGCCATGCCGAAACCGAAGGGAGAGTTTCTGGTCTGGGGCAGGTGTTTCTCCCCCGACGGCAAGCCCCGCGGAGCATCCCGTGTAAGCGTGAGGGTCGGCGCCATGGAAAAGGCCCTCTACGTTTTCGGGGACCGCCGCTGGAAGAAGGCCGCCGGAGTCGGTCTTGCCATCAGCGAGCCCGAGCCTTTCATCGAGATGCCCCTTACCTATGGCCGCTCCTTCGGCGGCAGCGGTTTCGACAGGAACCCCGTCGGCAGGGGCGCCGCTCCCGTTGCCACGAAAGACGGCTCCGAGGTGCACCCCCTTCCCAACATCGAGGACCCGACACATCTTGTCGGTTCTCCCTCGGACCGGCCCGAACCCGCAGGCTTCGGCCCCTACGACGCATCCTGGCCCCAGAGGGCGAAAAAGCTCGGCACCTACGACAACAAATGGTTTCAGGAACGCTGGCCCTTCTACCCTGACGATATGGACTGGACCTACTTCAACAGCGCCCCCGAAGACCAGCAGATGGAAGATTTCTTCCAGGGGACGGAGTCGTTCCTCGCGGCGGGTATGCACCCGAAGAAACCCGTCATCGAGTCGCGCCTGCCTGCAATACGCCACCGCCTTTTCGTCAACCAGGTCGACGACATGAAGAAACCCGCCGGCCCCACGACATTCAAGGAAGCCCTCACCCATATTGACACGGTGTGGCTTTTCCCCCACGCGGAAAGGGGTATCCTGGTGGCGCGGGCGACCATCGAGATCAAGGATGACGAGGCCCTCGATATTCCCCATCTTTATATCGTCAACGAGGAGGTGGCCGCCGCACCCGGCACCATTGAAAGATATTACGAGGAGTTTAAGAAGAGCATCGACCGCGCCGTCGCCGTCGACATAGCGCCGCAGATGGCCGAAGCGAAGGAAAAGCTCACCGCCATGGCCGACATGCTCAAAGACCTGCCCCTGGAGATAAAGGATTCCGTAGCGCAGCACCTGGGTCAGGCCCCGAAGTCGGTCAAGACGCCCACCGAGGTGGCCCTCAATTCCATCGCCCTCATCGAGAAGCAGCAGAAGCTCCTCGCCCAGGGCGAGAAGAAGGTGCTCGCCATGAAGGCTGAATACGGCCACATCATGAAGATGGACACGAGCGCTATTAGCGGGGCGATGAAGCAGTTTGAAGACGCAAAGAAGGAGCTTGCCGCCATCCCCGGCAAGGTTGCGGCAGCCGGGAAGAAGAAGGATGAGATACTGAAGGAGATGAAGGAGAAGTTCAAGACTTCCATCGATCCGAGGCTTCTCGCGAAGGTGCCGGGGGGCGGGGTGGACCTTGACGAGTTATTTGCGTCCTATGAGGAAGAACCGGGCGATCCCTGGCGCCTGTCGGGCATGCGTTTCGTGGAGCGCTGCCGCGACGAGATCGCCTCCGCACCGGAGATCCTCGCTTCGCTTCGGAGTCTGGGACTGAGGCCCTATACCCTCAGGCGGTCATGGATAGGCATAAACAGGCAGGACACATCCCTGGAAAGGTCGGCCTGGGGACTTAAAGGGGAAGCCAAGACCGGCGATCCCGCAGCCCTCGTTATATCCGCCGGGCTCGTCATACCCCGTTTTGACGGTCCCGACCTTGACAGGATAACCGTCCGGCCCATCTTTGCCGGCTCCGGTGGACCCCAATCGCCGGCACGCATTCCCGAAGCCTGCGCCGACGGGAGCGGCGATGCTGTGGTGGAAGGCTCCCAAGACTTCGCGATGGCCCTCGGGGGTGAGGAGGGAAAACCCTTTGTCCGCGTCGCCGATGAGCTCGAAGCCCTCCTTCTGCACCAGGAACTGGGTGATTTCTGCGCCGTTGTCGCCATGAGGGACTCCTTTGTCGCGCCCGACAAGGAGACGAAAGCCGGCCTTGAGAAGGCGCCTCAATTCCTTGTCGTGGCCTATCCCCATGAAGTACAGGGGACGACGGGTGCCATCGACCTCACACCCTGGATGAAGCTCTGCCCGGGCGCCGAATCCCTCGCGCTGCCGGCAGGCAGGAACCTCTTCGAGGCCAAAAAGGAGGGGGCGGACCTCTGGCAGTGGATCGCCGGCGCATTGCGCCCCGGCATTGCCCCGGCACCGGAGACGAAGCCGAAAGATGTGGATGTCATGGAACCCGGCGCTCTGGCCGCACTCATTCCCACCATAGACGTCAAGGCGATCTTCAAGGAGGTGGAGGATGCACTGAAAGCGAAGATGCAGCCGAAGCTGGACCTCCTGGCCGCAAAGAAGACGGAAGGCCTTGCGTTCATAGGCGCTGAGGCGGGCAAGAGAGGATTCAATCTCGACGAGATCATGAAGAACACGCCGCCGATGTTCCCGAAAGGGACAAACCCCTACAAGGCCGCACAGGAGAAGTATGCCCAGGGCTTCAAACAGGTGCGCCAGCAGCTCGTCAAGCAGGGAACGATGAATGCCGAGATCGACGCGAAACTAGCCGAGGCGGAAGGCTCGGCCCAGAAGATACTTGCCGACTCGGCCAAGCTCTACGATGACGGAAAGGCACGGCTGGCGGCAGCCCAGGCACAGGTCAAGGCGGGACCGCCGGACTGGGCAAAGAAACTCCTCGCAAAGGCCGGCATCGACCCCGACGACCCTGAGCCCGCCAAACCCCTCACTCGCGAGGAGGTTATTGACAGGCACCAAAGGGGCCTCAGCCTTGCCGGCAAGAACATTGCCGGGGTGGACCTGTCCGGCCTCGACCTCGCCGGGGCGAACTTCACTCGGGCAAACCTGCAGAAAACAAACTTCAAGGGTTCCAATCTCGACGGCGCCGACCTGTCGCGGTCGATATCCGGTGAGGCAGACCTTTCCGGTGCGTCTCTGAAGGACGCGAAAATGGTAAAGGCAATATTTCAGAAGGCAAAATTTCCCGGTGCCCAACTGCAGACGGCAGACATGAGCCAATCCATGATGTCCGAAGCAGACTTCACGAAGGCGGACATGACGGGCGCCATCATCGTCAAGACCCTTCTCGAGAAGGCCGTGCTCAAGGATGTCCGAGCCGTCGAGGCGTCGGCCTCGGAGACATACCTTCTTTCGGCGGACATCTCCGGTGCGGACTTTAGCGGCGCGGACCTCACCAAGGCCGTCTTTCTGAAGACAAAGCTCGATGGGGCCAATCTTTCCCGGAGCAAGGCGCGGCAGGCAAGCTTCCTGGAGGCAAAGGGAGAAAAGGTCAATTTCTCCGGGGCGGACATGCACAATTCCCGCATACTCCAGGGATCGGCGATCACTCAGAGCGATTTCACCAATACGAAGGCCGACAGGGCGAGCTGGATGAAGTCCGATCTTTCCGGGGGAGACTTCAGGGGGTCCACCATCGAGCGGGCACTCCTGCAGGAATGCGACCTCACGGGAACCAACTTCTCCGGTGTCACGGCGAAACAGGCAAGGTTGACAAAGTCCAACATGAGTGATTCCAACCTCAAGGAGATCAACCTTTTCCAGGGGTCCTTACGGAAATCGAAGCTCGTACGGACCGACCTGACCGGCGCGAATCTCTACGGGGCGGAGTTTTACCGCACCGGTGTGGGCGAGACGAAGCTCGATGATGCGAACCTGAAGATGACAAAGCTCCACAAGCGGGTGGACCTGTTGCCTGAGCCCCCGAAGGAAAAGAAGAAATAAACGCGTGGACTATATACGATGACGAAAGATGAACTTTTTGAAGCGATTGCCCGCGACGACACCATCGAGAACGTCGATCTTTCCGGGATAAACCTCTCCGGCCAGGACCTCTCCGGGGCGCGGTTCGAGGGGGTCATCTTCCGGGGCGCCGACTTCCGGGGCGCGAGGATAAGGCGCACCGGCTTCACGGGGTGCGATTTCGCCGGCGCGACGATGGAGGGAGCCTCGCTGGAACAGGTTCTCTGGATGGGGATGAACCTCTCGGGGGTGATACTTTCCGGCGCAGATCTCCAGAAGGCCGTCCTCACGGGAGCGGACCTGACGGGGGCCACACTCAGGGGGACCAATTTCACCCGTGCAGTCATGGACAACACGAAACTCGACAATGCCGACCTCACGGGAGCGGACCTCAACCGGGCAGTACTTTACAAGGCATCCCTCAAAGGGGCGGTCCTTGCCGGGGCGAACCTCTTCAAGGCCATCTTCTTCGAGGCCGACCTGACGGGCTCCAACCTCAAGGGGGCGAAGATACATAAGACCTTCCTTCGCGATTGCAGCCTTGCCGGCCAGGATTTCAGCGGCGCGACCTTCACCATGACCCAAGCCGGCGGAGCGGATCTGAAAGGATGCAATTTCACCGGGGCGGATATCACCATGTCGAATTTCATGAATGCCGACATGACACAGGCGCACCTCGACGGCGTGAAGGGTGAACGGAGTGTCTTCATGGGCACGAACCTCTCCGGTGCCAGCCTCAAGAAGTCCTATCTGGCGCAGTCGTGCTTCGAAGAGGCAAACCTGAACGTCGCGGACCTCACGGGCTGCAACCTGGAACAAGCCATTTTCACGAAAGCCATCTGCCGGGGAGCAAAATTGTCCGGGGTGAATGCAACGTATGCCGATTTCTCCCATGCCGACCTTACGGCAGCGGACTTCACCTCGGCTACGATGACACGGGCAAAAATGCACCGGGCGATAGAGGAACATACCATATGGGACCGTTCGAACAGGGATTCCGCCCTGGGCACCGACCCGGATCTGGCAGAGGCGGAGGGGTGAAAGGGCTGGCGTTTTATAGGATCTATAAAGCCTATAGCAGCCACAGAACGAGTTTAATAGAGGACATATATGTCATATAAGTCCAATATGACCTATTTCCTATAAGTCTTATAGGTCATATAGGTCCTATCACACATGGAGGTTTAGCATGGAACTGACAGCAAAGAGAACGGACGTCCTTCAGCCCGCGCTGGAGTACGGCGTCATTGCGGCCCCGTGCGAGGGGGGATTCGTTGTTACTTCGGAGCAGGGCATCGTCAATGTTAGGGTCGCGGTAAGTTGCCTTGTCACTCCCCAGCCTGGAGACGTGGTTCTCATTTCCACGGACGAGTCGGGTTGTTCCTATGTCCTGTCCATTCTTGAGAGATCCGAAAGGGGGCAAGGAGGCACCGAACTGTCCTTCGACGGCGATCTGAGTGTCCGGGTCAACGGCGGCCGGATGTCGCTCGCGAGCGATGAATCCCTGTTCCTTGCCTCGCAGGACTTTGAGCTCACCGCCGGTAAAGGCAGGGTCATGATCGAGAAGGTGTCTTTCTTCGGAAGACTGGTGGAAAGCAATATCGAAAAGATAAAGGTCGTCGCCGAAACGCTGGATTCTATCGTCAGGCGGGCCGTTCAGAGGTTCACATCGACATACCGCTACGTGGAAGAACACGAGGAAGTCCAGTCGGCCTCGACCCGGATGATCGTCGACGGCACGCTCACCATGCACACGAAGAACACGATGCATATCGCCGAGGGCCATGTGAAGATAGACGCCGAGCAGATCCATCTGGCCTGACAAGGAGGAGTCATGTTTCAGAATACCATGGGGGGCGGGATGAACATGGGGTTTCCCGACGTCTGCCTGACGCCGACGCCGGTGGGCCCCATACCCATTCCCTATCCCAATATCTCGACGGGAGCGACGACAAACCCCGCCACGGCGGCGCTCACCGTATTGTGTGACGGCATGCCTGCCCTCAACCAGATGTCAATGGGCACCATAAGCAACGGGGACAACGCCGGTGTCAACCTGGGTGTCGCGTCGGGACTCGTCATGGGACCGACGGAATTCATCCTCGGGAGTTTCACCGTCTTCAAGGGGGGCACGCCAGCACAGAGGATGACGAGCATGACGGGACATAACGGCCTATCCATGAACGCACCCGGGGTCAGCCTCGCCCCGAGCCAGGTAGCCGTGCTTGTACTGGGGTAGATGGAAAGCATCTTCGTCAGCATTGCAAGCTACCGGGACAACGAACTCCCCAGGACCATCGCGGATTGCATGGGCAAGGCGATGCACCCTGAAAGGCTTGTCTTCGGCATCCACTGGCAGCACGACAGTCACGAGTTCTTCGAGCAGCTTTACGACCGTCGCTGCAGGGTAATCGACACGGATTACAGGACGTCGAAGGGCGCGTGCTGGGCGCGCCACGAGGCCCAGAAGCTCTATGCGGGCGAGGATTACGTCCTCCAGATCGACAGTCACATGCGCTTCGTCCGTCACTGGGACGCCATCTGCACAGACGGGATCCGGGAGCTTCAGCACAGGGGAAACAGGAGGGTCATCATCAGCAACCTCATGCCCTCCTACGACCCTGATAACGACACGAATCTGTCCCGGGCATGCCTCACCTGCAGGCTTGGCCGATTCAACCAGGACGGCGCACTGGCACTAAAGGCCTCAGTCGTCACCGAGGCACAGGAGCGTTTCAGCCCGGGTATGTCCATCTCGGCCGCCTTCCTCTTCAGTATCGGCGACCTTTACAGGGATGTCCTGATCGACCCCGACCTCTACTTCGACGGGGAGGAGATCTCCTATGCGGTCAGGGCCTATACCCACGGGTACGACCTGTATCACTGCAACTACCCCATCGTCTACCATTACTATACACGGAAGGCCGACCGCAAGCACTGGGACGACCACGGCGACTGGGGTGAAAGGTCGATCCTGGCAAAGGCCAGGATGCGAAGCCTTCTCATGGAAACGAAGGAGGTCCCCGACCTCGGGCACTATGGCCTCGGAACGGTGAGGTCGCTGGCCGACTACGAACGGTATTCCGGCGTCGATTTCAAGAGGCGCACCGTGAGTGAGCCCGGCGGCGCGGCGCGAACCGCGGGCACCGGGGAAAGTGTCCCGTCGCGGCTCGCTGCAGGCGGTATAGGCGTCGCCCAGATCGACCCCTTTTCCTTCTGCAACGCCCGGTGCTGGTACTGCCCCGTGCGGTATCACCCGCAACCCGTCGAGGCCCGGCATCACATGCCGATCGCCCTCTTCGAAAAGATCATAGGGGAGCTTTGCGAGGAGAGAGACAGGCAGGGGTTGGTAAGCCCCGGGTTCAATTTCATCTATACCGCCCATTATAACGAGATCATTCTTTACAGGCACCTGGCCGAAATGTTCGAGGTCCTCCGAAGATACGGGCTGCGAACCCTGATCCTTAGTAACGGCATCGCCCTGTCGAAAGATAAGGTGGACCTCATCAAGGAGTATAACGACGTCATCGGCGAACAGGTGTGCCTCAATATCAGCGCCTTCGAGCGGGAAAGATGGATTGCGAATACCGTCGCCGGAAACGGCTCCGGTGAGCCAACGAACCGTCGCGCCTTCAATCGCACGATGAAAAAAATCGAATACGCGGCGCGGCAGCTGGGGGCCGTATCCATCCAGATAAACGAGGCGAACCCCGGCGAGGCTGAAAGACAGGCTGACATTGCACGCCGGATGTTTCCCGGCGTTTCCGTCCGCACCTGCCTTACCCTTTCGGACCGGGCCGGGATACTTCACGAAACCGGTGCCGTATCGAACCGGGAGGAGATCGGCCGCATGAGCGCGGGCAGGTCCCGCGTCGTCGACTGCAGCAACACCTTTACCGGCATCGGCGGGCGCCATTTCGGCTGGCTTCACGTCAACGCCCTCGGAAAGGCGATACTGTGCTGCAACGATTACCATTTCGATTACACCTTCGGCGACTTCCGCACGCATACATTGAAGGACATCTGGCTCTCCGAGCGCCATGCCACGGTGATCGAAAGGTCCTTCCGGGAGATATGCAGGAAATGCTCGATGGCGGTGTGGAAATGATTTGCTTTTTTAGTTTCCTATCGGGGTCAGCTTTGATAGTATTGTAGACACAATTCAGGTGAAAAGTATGCATCCGACACAAACCGGAGGGGTATGATGAAAAAGGTGTGGATTACAGCCCTCGTTAAGGACGAGGAGAAGATAGCAAAGCTCATGGCTGCCATGAAACAGTATGGCCTTGCGGCCGACGGTCACTTTTGGGTGGACGATCTCACGCACATGTCATGGCAGGCACCCGCCGAGGAACTGCTCAAGGCGGATGTCGCCCTCTGGATCATTGTGGGCGCCCCGCAGGACCTGAAAACGCCTTCCGTCGCTTTCGGCCTGTCGCTCCTCGCGATGAAGGTCTTCGCCGTGAAAGGCCAGGCCTTTCCCCTCATATTCGCGCCTGCATCCGAGGTGCCGGCGGACTTCGACCCGCCGACCCTCCTTAAGGGTGCCGAGGTAATCCCCCTTTCGAATCCGTCTCTCGGCGTAAAGGCCGTCTCCCTGGCCAACGCACCTCTGAAGAAGATCGAAAAGGAGTATCAGCTGGATGTCCACGGCCTTCCCGGCATAGGTCTGTGGTTCGAGGCAGGGCCTTCCTCCCCCCTGGCGTGGCAGGGAGCCATGTTCGGCGTCCATGGCGGCGAGATCGATTTTCACGGGGTGGGTCCTGCCCACGGCGTACCTGAACGCGCCGTCCTCGAATATCCCCAGCAAGGCCTCAAGATCCAGCTTGGCGATGATGAATTCACCGCTTGGGCCGTTCAAAACCGCCTTGAAGGCAACACATCCTACTACGTCCGCGTCCAAGGGGTCCCCGGCACGCTCCTCTTCGGCCCTTACGCTTCATCAGAAGAGGCAGAAGTGCACGTGGTGAAATTGAGTTAGACGGAGAAAACCCTTTCTGTGCTGGCTCGTCCTTGACGGGATAGAGGCCGCCGCGAACGCTGAAACAAGATGCCTTTAAGAAAAAGGAATGGCTTTTCTTTTCGTAGATGCTAAATGTGCTATGAAAGTAACGAGGTGTTTTTCTAGTTCCAGCTAAGTACCCCGTCATCCCGGCGAAATGTTCTCTCCCTTTTTCCCCACTCTCCGCGGTCGAGTGAAGACCCTTAACGGCGAATGGTCGGCTGATCGGTCTTTTTTCTCACCCAGTCGATCATGTCCCGGACTTCCTTGTTTGCCCTGATTTCCCGGATGTCCACCCCGGGGTGCTCCATTGGGAAGATGCGGAAGATTTCATCGGCGAAGGCCTCTCCGATAAATTCCACTCCCTTGAAGTCAAAAAACGCGACCTTGAACCGGTCAATTCTCTTCAAAAGACGCTTTGCCTCCGATCGAGAAAGGAGTTTTTCGCTTCCGTGGTGTGCTAGATGCGCAAAAACGACCGTGGTGGAAAAACCAGAAGCGGTATCGGATGAAAAATTCTCATATATTTCTTTTATGTGTCGCGATGTGTCGTTCTTGAGTGTCATTGTTATCAGGGTGCCCGAACGGTCCTGTTGGGTCTCGAGACTCCAGTCGTCCCCGTCGTCGCTGCTGACATGCGAGAGAAAGATACCGCCTGAGAGGATGCTGAAGGCATCGAACATGCGAGTGGTGAAGAAGATGCCCTCGCCGGAGTGGGTCTGCGGTTCCGTCGTCAGCTTCCCCTTTGCCAGCTCGACGACCGCATGCCTTTCGTCGATGAAGTTGAAATGAGCGCCAATCTTACTGAATATCCCCACCCCCCTGTCCCATAGGGTCATTTTCGTCGAAAAGGCCGTCCTCTTGACCTGTATGAAGACGCTCTCGCTTCCGGAGTGTTCCACGACATTGTTGAACATCTCCGTGAACCCGCATCGCCAGAGGTCGAGTGCATTCTCCGGGAGCTCACCTAACATCCCCCGCACGTCAGTCCGCCAGACGACATCTTCCTCGGAGTTGGCCGCCACGGAAAGGATCTTCTTCGAGTCGCTGAGTGTCGAGAGTTGATATTGACCGGGCGGCGGCCCCTTGAGAATCATCTTTTCGTCAACGAGGCGTCTTAAGTGTTTATGAACCGCCTGTCGGCTGATGGCGAACTTCCCCATCACCTTTGAAATCAGCCCCCTCGCCTGATCGTCGACGTTCCTGATTATAAAGGCCCGGACCGCTTCGCCTCTTTTTCTCGTTTTTTTCATCACTGTGTAAACCTTATTATCGTTCCAGTGTAAAGTTATTGGCATTGCTGTGTCAACCTTAATCTAGTTCGGACTGTCACGATGCACCCGGAGCGTTTGCTTCCAGCGCAGGCGAAGGAGGCGTAAGTACTCGGAAAACCGCAGCAAACCGCACTGGTTATTATTGTTTCGACCATTATCCTTGTCTGGATCGGTGTTATCGCTTCAGGAAGTTCTGGCGCTTGCCGGAGCGGCAAGCGGGCGGTTTCTCTCGAATTCCTCCCGCGGCAGAAGACGGTCGTATCAGCGGGGGGGCAGCCGTCGCTCCTTCGCGGAAAAAGCCTCGTGAAACATCACGGTGCCCCGAGGTTCAGTTTCACCGAAGGGCAAAGCAAGGAGGTTTTCGGGAGGAACGCCCTCGTGAACCAGATGGGGAAGGTTTCTGAAGCCGAACCGCACGTAGTATGCAGGATCGCCCACAAGAACACAGCCTCCGGCTCCGAGGGCCTTCAACCGGGAGAGCCCCTCGCCGATGAGGAACCTTCCGACACCTTGCCTCTGCAGTTTCGGCAGGACCGAGACCGGGCCGACTCCGTACCAGCCGGTATTCCCATCGGAAATGATCACCGGAGAAAAGGCTATATGGCCCCCCACTTTCCCGTCGACCTGTGCCACCAGTGAGATGGTAAGGGCGCCGGCAGCCCGCAGCGCCTCCACTATGTACTCTTCCGTGTGGAGGCTGTAGGGGTGGTTTTCGAAGGCGGCTCGGGTAATTTCACATATTGCCTCGACATCCGCGGCGGTCTCGGGACGAATTATCATCCGGACCTTCGCTCATTTATCATAAGGACCTTCGCTCCCGGGCGCCTTTTTGATTTTCACCGCGATCTTCTTGGAGGTTTTGGAGACCTTGAACGCCAGGATCGCCCTCTGTCCAAGCAGGACCCCGTTGTCCGTCGCGTTATGGAATTCGATCAACGAAAAATCGATTGATCCCGGGCCCTCCTTAACGTTGAGCCTGTAATTGTACTGGGTTATCGTGCTGCCGGGTTCCATCACGACAAGAAGGTACCGCCCGAAGTCGATTGTCGGTTTTTCAAGTTTCAGCCCCGAACCCTCCCACAGGGCGTCCAGCGAACCCTGGGACGCAACGATGGTGAATCTCTGTTCTTCTGCCCCGCCAAACGGGGTCTGCCAGTACTCGGCTATCTCCGTATCGGATGCAATCGAGCACAACCCCTCGAAGGGGCTCCCCAGGAGCTTGCCCCTGAGGTCCCACCCGGAAGCGGCCGGAACCCGGACGGGCTGCCGGGCTGCCTCTCCCGCAAATCCGACGGCTGCGCCCTTTTTGCCGTCGAAGTCCGTTTTGGTCTCTTGTGCATGGACAAGAACGGACCAGAAACAGATCGCGAGAAATGCCGCCATTATAATCGTCTTTTTCATATTCCCTCTCCTTGAGCTTTTCCTGAATGATCCCCGGATCTTTTCCATTGAGAAAACAAATAACGCATGCCGGCCGGCCATTATCTTCCCTGACACTCCATCCGGCTGGTTTGTTCCCAACCGAATACTCATTTCTTCTCCCCTCCGGGACGTCGAACCCTATCCATCGCAGTCATCACGGGCCTTAAGGACCAGGTACAGCCCAGTGCGGTGAGGGAATGCTCTGTTTTCGAAGAAACACAAGGGTAGGCCCCGCGAGCCGGGATGCCGTCGCGTCAATCCTCCGAAGCGTCTGTGTCAGCATATTCAGGGGAGCGCTCCCGGATGTCCCGGCACGACCGGCCAAACCGTTTCGTTTTGCCGTCGCGCTCGATGATGATAGGTAGCGTCCATTTATCTGTAACCCGGGCCGGTACAATACTCTTCGAACATCTTTCATTGTATACGTCCCGTTTCATCCGCGCCCGTTCACTCTTCACAGGGATACTATATAATAAAAGGGCCCGGGCATGTCAATAATCGATCCTCTATGCTTAGTTTCCCCGGTTTCCAGATCAATCCCCGAAAATGAGATGGTTCTTCCCGCCGGAGCAGCCTGCTGGATCATGGAGGCGTGCGAGCCTCGCGCTAGACGGCAAAACGGGAACGGGTTCGCCCTCCCCCAGGGGAACAAAATGGATGGAAGGAGCCTCAGGCGGTCGTCGCGAGGGATTTAGAGGGCTAATTCAGTATCTTTATCTTCTGATCCGTGCGGCTTTCGTCCTCATTCTCCAGGACGGTCGGACACAGTTTCAGCACTTTCATCGCTCCGACACCTTTTTCATGCTTAACACAAGGTCCGAACTTGTTTATACTATGTCTCTGATAGAGACTTGATTATATCAGGGAAGCCCGAAAAGAATTTCTTGCGTTTCCCGTGAAACCCGAAACATTGAACTGTAGACTATTTTTCAACCGGAGGAGCCCATGAAGGAGAAAGCCGCGGCCGATCAGAGCCTTGTCGACAGGGATGATTGCATTCTCGTAGTGATTGACGTCCAGGAAAGGCTGATGCCGGCGATCTATGAGGCGGAAAGGGTGATCGCCAATACTGCGACGCTGGTCAACTTTTGCGCGATATGCGGGATTCCCGTGGTCTTTACCGAGCAACAAAAGCTTGGGCAGACAGTCAGCGCGATACATGATTGCGTCAGCGGCTTCGCTGCTGTCGACAAAATACACTTCAACTGCTTCCGGAATACCGACTTTTGCAGTGAAATCGCAAAAACAGGACGAAAAACGCTCATACTCGCTGGCGCGGAGTCCCATATCTGCGTCGCCCAGACCGCAATCCCCGCGGTGCCCCAATGGCGGGTCCACGTCATCTCCGACGCGGTCTCGTCAAGATCGCCGGAAAATAAGGCGATCGCCCTTCAGAGGATGCGTGACGCCGGCGCCGTCATCTCCTCCACGGAGATGTTCATCTATGAGATACTGGTGAAAGCAGGCACCGACGAGTTCAAGGCCGTATTGCCGCTCGTCAAGTAATCTCTATACCTTCCCCGGATATCATGCGATAATGCCAATGGGGATCAGATCCAATGTTCCGGACATTTATGGTCCATGACGGCGGGTGATTACATCAGGCGGAGGCTGCATGAAGGATTCTCTGGAGACCGGAGACGTTTTGCCGTCAGGACATAGGGGGCAGAAACCACAGCTAAAAAGTGATCCGAAGGTGGCGGTCACGGGGGACCTTTATCGTCTGTTCTTCGATTTCTCCTCCGATCTGATGGCTGTGACCGATCCCGGCACCGGCCGTATTCTCGACATCAATCAGGCATTCGTAGGCTGGTCCTCATACACACGGGATGAATTGCTCGGTAAAACAACCGTCGAACTCGGAATGTGGGGCCGGAACCAAGACAGAAATGGCATGCTCGAGGAGCTCTACGACAAAAAGCTCGTCGATGGTATCGAACTCGACTGCATGACACGAAACGGCGAGGTGAGGAGGGTCCTTCTCTCCGCAAAACTTGTAGACACCGCGAATGGAAGGCTTCTGATCGCCATTGGCCGGGATATCACCGAACGTATACAGATGGAACAGGTGCTCAGGGCGTCCCAGCGAAGGCTGTCGGACATAATCGAGTTCCTGCCCGATGCCACCTTCGTTATCGACCGGGAGGGAACGGTGATCGCCTGGAACCGTGCCATCGAAGAGATGACCGGGGTGGGCAAGAAGGACATGATCGGAAAATCGAACCATGTCTATGCCGTACCTTTCTACGGCAGGCGACGGAAGCTCCTTATAGATCTCGTCGGCGACAGCGATGAAAGCTCGGAATCAAAATATATTTATGTTAAGAAGAACGGAGACACGATCTTCGCCGAGGCGTTTACGGGAGCCCTGTATGGGGGCAAGGGGGCGTGTCTGTGGGGAACGGCGAAACCGCTTCTCGATGACTGCGGCAACCGGGTGGGAGCAATAGAATCTATCCGCGACATCACCGATTACGTTGTCGCCGAGGAGAAACTCAGGTCTTCCTATGAAGAGATGCGCAGGCTGTCGGCACACATCGAGGAAGTAAGGGAGAAGGAACGGGCCGCCATTGCACGGGAACTTCATGACGTCCTGGGGCAGATTCTGGCCGTCATAAACATGGACCTCCGCTGGCTCAACAAGAGGATACCCGTTCACGAAACAGAACTCCTCAATAAGGTCGCGTCAGCCCTTGCGCTCGTCAAACAAGCCACCGGCACCGTGCAAAGGGTGTCGTCGGGATTGAGGCCCGTCGTCCTCGACGACTTCGGACTCGCTGCTGCCGTCGATCATGCCGTCACGCAATTCCGCGACCAGACGGGAATGAAAACGAGCCTCAGAATGGACCAAACCATTGATCTGGACAAAAACGCCAGCATCGCTCTGTACCGGATACTTCAGGAGGCCTTGACGAATGTCATACGCCACGCTAACGCGACAACACTCGAAGTTTCTCTGTTAAGGACTGAAGGCACCGTCCAACTGATGGTCAGGGACAACGGCCGCGGGATCTCAGACAAGGAGATGCGCAGCAATGGGTCTCTGGGTATTCTGGGAATGAGGGAGCGGGCCGCCTTCATCGGCGGGCGTCTTGAGATCTCCGGGGCAAACGGCAAGGGAACACAGATAACCGTCGATCTCCCCCTGAAATAAACAGGAATTTAAAAATAAGCGGGAAAAAAAGGCCGGACAGATTTTGTCTGCCCGGCGCCTATCACCTATTACCTATAACCAATACCCTGGTTTCACTTTACATAAACGAGATCGGTGGGAGAAAAGCTGCCGCCCTTGTTCGTCTTTGCCCAGCTTGCATCGACGCCGAAAAGCTCCACGACTTCCAGTTCACCCTTGAAGGCGCCTTTTTTCCTGCCCAGAGGCTGTTTGGTCCTGGGGTCGATGACCTCTTCGCCGGGGGCGTAGACCTCAAGGACTTTACCTTTTTCAAGCCCCGACAGTCTGCCCGCGTTGATGTAAACCTTGGTACCGTCCACAGAGGCCACGCGTGAATGCCAATCGACGGAGAGGACCGTCTTGAGAACGTCTTCAGCGATCATCTCGATGGCAAGGTCGATCGCCTTGATCTTCGCCTTTTCCGTACTGAGGTCTCCCTTCTCCCGTGAGAGGGATATCGGGTTCCTGCCTGACAGCTGCTTCATCGTTTTGCCGGTTTCCGTGTTGAATACGTCTATTGCCAGCTTCGACATCGCGAAGGAGGTTTCCTTCTCGTCCTTGCCCTCGATGCGGGACGAACTGGTGTACACGTCGGAGAGTGTGGTTTTGAGGATCGCCTGGATGCCGAAATCATCATTCAGTTTCTTCGCATTCGTCCCGTCGAAGTACGAGCCTTTTATGTTCAGTGTATTCGGGTCCATACAGATGACGGTCCCGGTGCTCTCAAGGCGTGATATAAGGCGCTTTGTGGCCAGCTCCCCGAGGCCTTCCGACTTGTAGTTCGTATTATCTATAACGGGAAGAACGATGATCCGTCGTTTCATCTTCGGGGAAGGATACTCGAAGGATATGAGGCCCTGCATGTATCCGAGACCCACGGGAATATATCCCATCTGCGTGGGATAGGCCATCTGGGGTTGGATGCCTTTCTTTTTCAGCTCTTCCTCGAGCTTCGCTATCCTTTTCTCAAGCTCGTCGCGCTCTTTCTTGCTGGGACCGCCGCTGCCGCCGATGCTGAAGGAAAGAGCCTCGCCGATGCCCGGGGTGTACTGGTCTTTACGAATCCACACGTAGGGCGGCTCGTAGGGTGTCAACATGTATTTCCGGTTACGGGTATAGATGTATTCTACACCGTCTATGACCTTGATATCGCCCAACTGGGGTTCCGCGACCTCTTCCGCATCGCCGCGGACCGATTTTTTCTGGGTGGCTGAGTCGGCCTTTTTAGCGGTTTTGGAGGGATCCTCGTCTTTCTTTTTGCCCCAGGGCAAATAACTGCAGGAGGCAAGGAAAACTACCAGTAAAACAAGTATGATTTTTCGCATCGTGTGATTATAAATGTGATGAAAGGAAAAGTCAAATTTTTAAATGTTACAATTTATGGCGTTTCAGATCTCTCCCTGAAAAAGGGGCAGGGAAAAGGAAAAAATGCTTCCCTTTCCGGGGGTGCTCTCGACCCAGATCGAGCCGCCATGGCCCTCAATGACAGACTTGACGATAAAAAGGCCGAGGCCGCTGCCCTCTTCCTTGCGTCCGAGACTTCCCCTGCGGTATCTCTCGAAGATGAAGGGCAGTTCCGCGGCAGGTATGCCTACGCCCCGGTCCCTGACAAAGACCACGAGCATGTTATTCTCCCTGCGCGTGCCGATTACCACCTCCGAATCCTCGGCAGAAAACTTGAGAGCGTTTACCAGGAGATTGATGATGACCCGTTCGATGTAATCTCTGTCGGCGAGAACCAGAGGGTGCCCGCCACCTTCGGCGAACGTCACTCTTGGCGAATACAGGCTTACGACATCGCGTATGATCTCGTTGATATCGAAGGGACTGACGGTAAAATCGAGCTTTCCCGACTCGATCTTCGACACATTGAGGTAGTTCTCAACGAGATGGTGGATCTTCGATACGTTCTCCTGGATACTGAAGAGCCTGTTTTTGAGCTCTCCCTCAACGGTGCCGTACTTTCCCCGGAGGATCCTGCTGAGAAACCCCGAAACGGGCATGAGAAACGATTTTATGTCGTGGTTTATCGAAGAAACGAAGTCGGCCTTGAATTCCTCTATCTTTTTCTCCCGTGATATATCCTGCAGGAGCAGAATGCGCCCGGGAGGCGCGTTGTTTTCCAGAGGCCAGGGGGATACGAAAACCTTGAGGTACAGGGGCTCTTCAGAGCCTTGCCTGCCGATGACGAATTCCTGAAGAACGGTGTGGTTATTCCCGGAAACGTTGAGTGCCGGAAAGACGCTCCTGTACGAATTACCCATCGCGTCCGCAGAGTCCGTCCCCGTGATGGCCGCCGCTGCCCTGTTGTAGTAGATAATGGTGCCTTCATGATCGAGGGCAACCACCCCCTCGTCCATTGTCTCCAATATGGACAGAAACCGCATCCGGTCCCGCCGTATCGTCTTTGTCTTTTCCCTCAGCTCGGCATTGATGGCGCTGATCTTTTTCATGTTCTCGGCGATCGTCCGTTCCCGCTCAGACATGGAATCGAGCATCGTGTTGATCGATGATGCTATGAGGCTGAATTCGCGTATTTTTATTGTCTTCTCGTCAATGCGGGACAGGGCGTCCCCCTTCCCGATGCTTGAGCAGATGGACAGGATGCTCCTTAGCGACGGGTTGACGCCCCGGGTGAGCAAAAAGGTAATGACGATGGCCGCGGACGTTGCCAGGGCAGATACCATGATCAGGATGAAAAGGAGACGTTTCTTGAAAGGCAAAAAGATTCCTTCACCGACAGCAATGCCGTAGGCCCAGTCACCGGATCCTTCCGCATTGTAAGGCGAAGGTTTATAGATGGTATAATAGCGGGCCTTGCCGATGGTAGTCTTGCCGATATAGTTCTTTCCCTCTCTGTGGAGGGCGGTGGTGACCTCTTCGGGGAGATCCTGGGTGTGTGCGCCGGTCAGGGAAAAAATCGTGCTGAACATCCGTTTATCATTCATGAAGATGGAAACATAGACAGGTTCGTCCCGTTTGCGAGATAAGAGGTCACTCAGATTTCTCACGAGGGGACTTGCGTTATCGAGGATGACCAGTTGGCTCAGGATGGCCTTTTGCCCCTTAAGGGGCAGGGAAACGAAGAGGGCGGCCCTCTTCCCCGTACCGTTGTCGATGGATACGAATCCTTTCGATGGATTTCGGGCATCCATGGGGGGGATGGTCAGGGACTCGTTCGCAAGGCGGTTTCTCACCGTAAGCATCGGCCTGCCCCTGTCGTCGGTAAGGTGAAGTACGTCAGCGTTCTCGCCGCGAAGCTGCCCGGCGAAGACCTCGCCGATCTTTCCGACATCCCGCCGCGCTACTGCCTCCCTGAAGCCGCTGCTTGTCGACAAAAATCGGAGCTGCGCCTCGATATGATAGAATTCGCGGTCCATGGAAAAGGAAAAAAGGTTGATATCCGAAGTAAGGCTCTTTTCAAGCTCGTTGACAGCGATCTGTTCGATGGATTGTATGCCCGAATAGGTCGTGACTATGGAGAGGAGGATTATCAAGCCAATGAAGAAAAGGAGGATTTTCGAGTAAAGGCTCATGGGAGAAGAGGGGTTATGGGCTCCGGGTTATGGGTTATGGGCAAAGAACGATCAGAGTCCGATTGCGTTGCTTCAGGGCATATCGTGGTTATCGATGCTTGAGTGCCGGTCGTTCCCGGCCCGTGAGAGGAAAATTCGATGTTGCGTGGTTTGGTGGAGGTGACGGGGATTGAACCCGTGGCCCCCTCGTTGCGAACGAGGTGCTCTCCCGCTGAGCTACACCCCCGGGTAGGCATAATCATAGTTCATATTATCCTTGATATCAAGGGTTTTATGGCAGCGACAGGGGATCGGCATCTTTAGGGTTCCCTGCAAAATTCTCACCGGTCCAGAATTCCCTTGATGGTTTCTTTTAGTTCCCGTGTGTCCGCCGACTTGACAACATACCCGTCCGAAACCCAACTCGACAGGTCCTGCTTGAACTCCCCATAGGCAGAACAGAGTATTACCGGCTGGTCCTTGTTCCTGTTCTTTATCGCATTCAAAGTCTGTATGCCGTCCATGACGGGCATTTTTATGTCGAGGACCACCACGTCGAAGGGCGAGTTCTTGAGCTTCTCCAGTGCCTCAACGCCATTTGACGCGGTTTCCACCTCGTAATTCTCCTCCTCGAGTTCCTCTTTGAATAGAAGCCTGATGTTCTCCTCGTCGTCGACGACGAGCACCCTTACTGTTTTCATGCGAACTCCTCTTGCAGCATATTATTTTTCATGGGGAGGTACACCACAAACGTTACTCCCTTTCCAGCCACATTCTCTACCTCGATATGTCCCTTGTGGTTTGTGACGATTTTGTTGGATATGGCAAGGCCGAGGCCGGTGCCGCGTTCCTTTGTCGTGAAGAAGGGGTTGAATATGTTATCGATAATAGCCGGGTCGATGCCGCCGCCGGTGTCCGTTATCGATGCTGCGACAAATGACTGCCCGTTGTACATCACCTTCCGGGTCTTTACCGATATGGTGCCGCCGCCGTGCATGGCCTCGAAGGCGTTCATCAGGAGATTGATGAAAACCTGTTTGAGCTGCTGGCTGTCGCAGGGCACGGGTTCCAGGTCGACGGCGAAATCCCTGATGATCTTGATGGATTCCCAGGCAGGATCGGAAGAAAGAATGTACAGGATATCCTCCAGAAAATCCTGGAACCTGCAAAATTCCTCCAGGGGCTGGGTTTCCTTGACGTAATGGAGTATTTCGTTGAGAATGGTTTCGAGGCGCGCGACTTCGTTGAGGATGATGTCGATATACCGGTTCTCCGTGTGGTCGTTCTGCATCTTCTTGGCCAAACGCTTGGTAAAGCCGCCGATGATGACAAGAGGGTTCTTGATCTCGTGGGCAATGTTGGCCGTCATTTCCCCAAGACTGCGGAATTTCTCCTGTTCGATCAATCTTTTCTGCGCATCCGTCAATTCCCGCACCACGCTTCTGAGCCGTCTGTTGAGCAGCGTATTTTCCAGACCGCTCGATATGTAGTTGGAGATGGTATTGATTATGTACTGGCCGTTTTCCTCGATACTGTGCTGCTGGTCCGATCTTTCGCTGCCCAGCGTGATCGTGCCGAGCACCCGGTTTTTTGAAAGAATAGGGGCGGCGTACAGGGAAAACGCCGGAGGATTATCAAATTGCTCCTGAGAGCCGTTGGTGAGGGATACGGGACGAAGAAGCTTGATAGCGGATTTCTCGAGTTGGTCCACGTACTCCTTCGCGGCGGCGTCGATCACGCCGTAGGTGAAGCGCTGCGTCTCGAGCTTCAGAAGCGGGTACTCAAGTTTTACGGAGACAAAGGAGGCGGAGAGCGACTTGGCGATGATGAGAGCTATGCTCTTCAAAAGCTCGTAAGGGCCGACATTCGATGTCAGGATCTTGCCAAGCTCCGAGAGCATCGCCAGTTCGCTGATGCGCTTCTTCGATGAAAGGATAAGGTCGAAGGCCCGAAGAATACCACCCACTTCCCGGGATATCACGGACAAAAGGACCTTTTCCTGGTCCTGCACCGAGTCGCGCGCCGATGAGCACAGGACGATGACGCCGAAGAGGTAGCTGTCATCGGAAAGGGGGAGGAACGAGAATGTCCTGAATCTTTCCAGGTGGTCGTCCAGCTCGGGGTAGAACAGACAGCCGAACCTCGGCGATATGTCTTTAAAAGTAAAGAACTGGGGAGATCTCCTCTGCGCCACACTGCCGACTATGCCCTCCCCGATGTGGCAGCGGTAATGGCTCAATATCGCGAAAAGGGTGCTCTTCTGGTTGGCATAGCGGCACGTCAGCCGCTTGTCCTTGTCGAAGGTGTAGATTATGACCTCTTCGAACCTGAGCTCCTGCGAAATGATATTCAGGATTGCATTGATGCGCGCAGTCAGTTCAAGGTTCGAGTGCGAGATCTCTATGATCTTGCCGATCAGTTCAGCTTGATTCATGTTTTGCAACTGCTTTCCTGTAAAGTTCGAGGTATTCCCGTGCCGACTTTTCCCAGGAGAAATCTTGCTTCATACACCGGGTGACAAGATTGGGCCACGCCTTCGAATCCTTATAGAGGGAAAGCGCCCGGTCGATCGCGTCCAGCATTGCCTCTTTCGTATATTCATAGAACTTGAAACCCGTCCCGTTTTCAGGGTTTCCGGTAAAATCGACGATCGTGTCCTCAAGCCCGCCGACACCCCTGACAACAGGGACGGTCCCATACTTCAAACTGTACAACTGATTCAATCCGCAGGGCTCATACTGCGACGGCATGAGAAACATATCCGCCCCTGCCTCCATCAGGTGTGCCAGCTTGTTGTCATAGGCTATCTTAATCGAAAAGGACCCTGCATATTTTTTGGCGAGTTCGGTGAAGAGATCATGATACTTCCTCTCTCCCGTACCGAGGACGACATATTGCATGCCCATGTCCCTCATCTCTTCCAGGGCATCGGCTATGAGATCGAACCCCTTCTGGTCGGCAAGCCGCGATATGGTTGCGGCAAGCGGGACATCGGGATTGACGGGCAGATCAAAGGCCTGCTGAAGCGCCCTCTTGCAGACCGCCTTGTTCTCCATCTTCCCGATACCGTACTGCCCGGGAAGGTGCGTGTCCGTCTGAGGGTTCCAGTCTTCATAGTCTATGCCATTGACGATTCCATACAGATCTTGCCGCCTGGTCGTGAGGACGCCGTCGAGGCCGCAGCCGAACAGGGGCGTCTGGATCTCTTTGCTATATTGTTTGCTCACGGTACTCAAGAGGTCGGCGAAGACGATGCCCCCTTTCAGGAAGTTTATGTGCCCGAAGAACTCCAGTGAGTCGGGTGTAAAGTACTCCCAGCCGATGTTGAGAAGATGCATGTCGTAATGCCAGAATATCCCCTGGTAGCCGAGATTGTGAATGGTCAAAAGGGACGCCACCTTCTTGAGCTCGGGATCGTTTTCGTAGATTGTCTTCAGAAAGACGGGCGCCAGGGCCGTCTCCCAGTCGTTGCAGTGGAGGACGTCGGGGACGAAACCGGTGACCTTGATGGTTTCCAGAATGCTCTTGGCGAAAAAAATGAACCGTTCGGCGTTGTCGAGGTAGTCGCCGTCAGGCGTACTATAGAGGTAATCGCGATAATAATATTCGTCTTTTTCTACAAGGTAGGCCGTTATTCCGTCATATTCGGTCTCGACGATCTCCGCGTCAACGAAAGACTGGGACACCTGGCAGGATATCCTGTGATTCGAGTATTTCATGGGGAAACCGAGTTCCTCTATGCCTTTGTGCTTGGGAAGGATGACGCGGACATCTACTCCCAGTGCCCTCAGGGCTTTCGGCAATGCGCCCGTGACATCGGCAAGGCCGCCGGTCTTCACGAAGGGAAATATCTCGGGAGAAGCGATCAATATCTTCATTGTACCCCCTTATATCTGCGTTTCTTTGAGGTAAGTCGTGGCTTCCTCGGGCGGCGTGGGATTGATATAGAACCCGGTACCCCATTCGAAGCCGGCCATTTTCGTCAGGCGCGGGATAATTTCGATATGCCAGTGGTAATGCTCCATGCCGACACTCATGGCGGGAGCGCTGTGAACTATATAATTGTAAGGCGGGGCGTTGAGTACCTTGACATATTTTTTCAGAATGGTCGAAAGGGTCTCGGCCAGCGAGTAGTAGTTATCGGTCGGATCATGTTCAGAAAAAACCGCGCCGTGTTGCTTCGGGAGGATCCATGTCTCGAAGGGAAAACGCGATGCATAGGGCGATATGGCGATGTAGCGGCTGTTTTCATAGACTATGCGTGTATTTTCCTCCTTTTCCTGGGCTATGATGTCGCAGAAGATACATCGCTCTTTGAACTTGTGGTAGGTAAGTCCGCCGGCTATCTCTTCCGAGACCCGCCTTGGAACGATCGGGAGCGCAATGAGCTGCGAATGGGCATGATCAAGTGACGCTCCGGCTACCGACCCGTTGTTCTTAAAGACCATGATGTATTTGAATCGGGTGTCTCTCATCAGGTCCCGTATCCGCTCCCGGTACGCGACGAATACGTTCTGTATCCTGTTGATGGGCATATCCGAGAGTGTTTCGCCGTGGTTGGGCGTCTCCACGATAACCTCATGGGCCCCGATCCCGTTCATTTTATCATAGATGCCGAGTCCTTCACGGTCAAGTGTGCCTTCAATTCTCAAGGCCGGGAACTTGTTGGGGACCACTCTCAGGGACCAGTCCGGGGACCCCGGCGTCGAACCGGGGGGCCGGACCACGTATACTTCCGGCGGGGTCATATTCTCATTGCCGGGGCACAGCGGGCAAACCGCAACCTTGCTTGGGGGCGCTTCCTCAACAAAGAAAACGGGTCTTTTCCCCCTTTCCGTAGAAATAATAACCCATCTATCGATGATAGGATCTTTTCTTAATTCAGGCATACGTTACTCCGGATCTTCGTTTTTTGACACGGCTGTTTTTGCATGATAAGAAAGAATTCAGTGATACCGCTAAAAGACAATATCCCAACACGCACCTTTCCCATTATAACAGTGGGTCTGGTCTTTGTAAATATCGTTATTTTCCTGTGGCAAAACATAGTCCTCCATGCCTCCGCAGGGGCAACGCTTTACACCTACTACGGTCTCGTGCCCAGGGAATTTATCGCTTCCATCGTTACGAGGCACGACCTGCTGCCTTACAACATAATGACTGTCTTCACCTCCATGTTTCTTCACGGAGGCATCCTTCATGTCGTGGGGAACATGCTTTACCTCTGGATATTCGGCAACAACATCGAAGACAGACTCGGCCATGTGGGTTTCTTCTTCTTTTACCTGCTTTCCGGTATGTTTGCCGCCACTTTCCAGCTCTTCTACGACCCCTTGTCGGAGATCCCCATGATAGGGGCAAGCGGAGCTGTCTCGGGGATACTGGGCGCCTATCTTGTCATCTATCCCCATGCACGGATAAAAACGCTCATTATAATACTGATCCTCATCAAGATCGTCGATATTCCCGCCATTCTCCTCCTTACCATCTGGTTCTTCATGCAGTTCCTCTACTCCAGTGTGGACGGTATCGCCTGGTATGCCCATGTTGGGGGGTTTATCTTCGGCCTGATCTTCGCCCTTCTTTTCGTAAGGACCCGCAAGCACACGGCCGGGTCCGTAAAGGCCTGATCGATGAAAGCACCCACCGCCCTTGCGATCAATCCTTACGTATACGACTTCGCCGCGTATAACTTCTGGTCGAGCCCTCTCGGACTGCTCTATATCTCCGGCATTCTCAGGCAGAACGGCTTTCACGTGGACCTGGCGGACTGTATGTCGGTCAGGGAAGACAAGCGCAAAGCCGACGGCCGGGGCCCTTACCTCAAGGAGAAGGTCCCCAAACCGGAAATGCTCGAGGGCGTCCGGAAGAACATGAGACGATACGGGATATCGCCCGGGGAACTGTGCGCCTCCCTTGAGAGGCTCGAATCGCCCGATATCGTCCTTATCACCTCCATTATGACCTATTGGTATGCGGGGGCAGCCGAGGTTGTGGATCTCGTGCGCCGGATCCACCCCCGGTCGAGGATAGTTGTGGGCGGGATATATCCGACACTTTGTTACGAACAGGCCCTCGCAAAATTTGCCGGGGCCGACCTGATTGTCAGGTCCGGCGAGACAGGATCTTTCTACCGCTTCATCGAAGACACAACGGGCGCGAAGCTGTCTTTCACGCCGGTTATGGACAACCTCGATATTCTTCCCTATCCGGCCTACGACCTCTACGGGCAGATCCCTTTCGTTCCCCTCCTGACATCGCTGGGCTGCGCATTTCGCTGTACCTATTGCGCCACCTCCTATATGTACCCCCGGATGATACGGCGCAGTGTCGATTCCGTCGTGAAAGAGATATGCCACTGGCGCGAGCGGGGCGTTCGGCGATTCGTCATTTATGACGACAGTTTCCTTTTCAAAAGCGAGGATTTCGCCAAACCGCTTCTGAAAAGGATCGCATCCCTTCCCTTCACCGTCGACATCTACAACCCCAACGCCGTTAATGCCGCCTTTGTGGACGAGGAGCTGGCGGATCTCCTTGTGCGCTCGGGTTTCCGGGAGGTTCGGATCGGCCTCGAATCGGTCAACCCCGCAGTTCAGGCAGACACGGGCGGTAAAGTAACGGCCCCGCTATTCGAAAAAGCGGTTGAGGCCCTGAAGCGGGCCGGATATGAAAGGGACGAGCTTGCCGTTTACATTCTCGCCGGATTGCCCCGACAGCCGTGGCATGAGGTAAAAGAGGCCATCGATTACTTAAGGGCCCTCGACGTCACACCCTACATAGCCGAATACACACCCATACCCCACACCCCGATGTTCGAAACATACAAGGATTCCGCAAGGTTCCCCGTTGCCGACGACGCAATCTACCAGAATAACGCCCTCTTCCCCTATGCCTGGGAAGGCTTCACCGAAGACGACCTGAATTTCTTGAAGGGGTATGTAAAAGAGGGGTAATGGGTAATAGGTAATGGGTTATGGGTAAAAGACAGATGCGGACAATGTACTTCGACCGGCGATCTGCCGGTTTCGTCTTTCCCATAACCCATAACCCATGACCTATTACCTGTCCTTAAGACAAATACTTGTGCAATTTTTGATAGCTGGGGAAATCTCCGTCTACGAAGTCCGCCCCGAGCTCCTTCGTCGCTTCGCCTCCCTCGACAATCCTCTTGATGGTGCACCGCATCTTGACAGGTGTCTTTTCGTTCGGGATGGTGAAGATCGTATCGAACTCGCCATCGTTTACTGCCTCATACTCCTGCGGGATGGAGATCTTCAGCCCCCCAAGCGAAATGTCGATAACGATGCCCGTCTGCAGGGTGGAATCCTTGGCTTCGCGCTTGTAGACGAAGGCGGGCAGCGAGACTTCTTTCCTGCCGTAGCGTCTCCGCTCCTTCTTGCCGCTCTTGAGTTCAACCTTGTCCTTGACCTGCCCATGAAGGATGTTCTCTATGATCGACGAAAGAGACCGCCTTTCGACTTCGGCTATCTTTTCCAGCGTTTGCTTTAACTCCTCGTTGGTCCGAAAACATATTGTGACATCTTTTTTCATTACCAGCCCCCTTATGCTGCACTATCTGTTGCAAACACTCGCCAGTGTCTTGCGATACATCAGTATAACATAACATCGGCGGGTTGAAAAGGCGAACTCCCGGCGCATCACTTCCTAATACGGTATCCAGCGCGCCAAAGCACTAATTGCGACACACCGGAGGATGTGCCGGTTTCCCGTGCCGGGCCGACGGAAACCGGGTGTTGTGGGGACGTCAGACTGCCGGGATTATCTTCAAGACCTCGGAAAGGGTTACTTATCAAAAATGATTGTGGTAGAATAACAGGCGGGTCGTCGCCCTATCGCGTAAGGCAGGGCAATGCGTCAAAAACTCCGGGGCGCATCATCGTGGAGAACCATGCGGTGAGGAAGCGTATCAGCATGGAGATGTAAGACTAGACTCCCGCCTGTCCGGCGGCAGACTATCTGCGGCCATCGGACAGGCCTTCGGATTCATTGTTCGGGATATCCCACAGGGAGGGATAATCATGAAGATCTTTGTAACAGGCGGTGCCGGTTATATTGGAAGTCACGTCGTAAAGCTCCTGGGTCGACAGGGCCATAACGTACTTGTTTACGACAACCTCTCCACGGGCCACGAGTGGGCTGTGCTGTCGGGGAGGCTCGTCACGGGCGATCTCGGGGACCGGCAGCTACTTAAAGACACGCTCAGAGAGTACGGGCCGGACGCGGTCATGCATTTCGCGGCATCCATCCAGGTAGAGGAATCGGTCCGTGAACCCCTTATGTATTACCGAAACAACGTTATAAACAGCATGAATCTCCTTGAGGCGGTCACGGAACTCGGGATCGCATATTTCATTTATTCGTCGACTGCCGCCACATACGGGGCGCCCGATACGAGTCCCGTCGACGAGAACACGCCTCTGTCTCCCATAAACCCCTATGGAATGACAAAGGTCATGGTGGAAAGGGTGCTTCAGGACCTATCCGCCGCACGGGGCCTCAAGTATGTTGCACTGCGTTACTTCAACGTGGCCGGTGCCGACCGGGAAGGACAGATAGGGCAGGCATACCGGGAGGCTTCCCATCTCATCACACGGGCGCTTAAGACCGCCCGGGGAGAACTGGAAAAGCTCCGCGTCTTCGGCACCGATTATCCAACCGCTGACGGCACCTGCGTCAGGGACTACATTCACGTGGAAGACCTTGCGGCCGCACATCTCCATGCGCTTATGTATCTCAGGGAAAAGGGCGGCTCTGATGTGATGAACTGCGGCTACGGCCACGGCTTTTCCGTTCTCGAGGTTATCAACGTGGCCAAAAAGGTCACGGGCGTGGATTTTCCTGTCGAGCTGGCGGGCCGCAGGCCGGGAGACCCGCCCGAGCTCGTCGCTGACAGCTCCAGGCTCAAGCGCCTCACGGGATGGACACCGCTTTACGACGATCTTTCGTTTATCATCGACACCGCATGGAAATGGGAACAGAAGATAGCGGCGAGGCAGGACTGAAGGATCGTCGATGAGAACCTTTGCGGCGGCCATTCTCATACTTCTCACGTTTGCCGGTCTTGTTGTCTATGCGCCCAACTTCCTCCTCTATTCCGACCCTCCCCGGAAGGCTCAGGCAGTCGTGCTTTTTCTGGGGCTTGAATACAAGGAGCGCCGGGCCGAAGCCCTCCGGCTGATCAACGAGGGGTATGCCGCCTACCTTGTCATCCCCGCGTACGGCAAGGTGGCGCAGGCGCCACATCATGCCGAGGCCTCGCGTAATGCCGTCGCATCGCGTGCTCCCGGCTATCCCGTGGTCTACGAGGATACTCATGTCGAGATCCTTGAGGCAAGGAAGCTTATGGATAAAGAGGGGCTGACGTCCGCTATTTTCGTCAGTTCGCCCTACCATATGAGGCGGATCAAATTGATCACCGACAGGGTAATACCCGGCAAGACATACCGGACAACCTTCGTTCCCACGCGTTTTGAAAAGCAAAGTGATGGATTGTGGCTCCTCAAAGAGTCGGAAATAAGGAAGGTAACCAGCGAGTACGGCAAAATCGCATGGTTTTTCCTCTACCGGTGGTTGAAATAGGAGCGATCCGGAGATTTGCCGATGCCCGATACTCCGGGGAGTATCGTTTCGGCTCTCGTGGTCCCATGGCGGACTGACCACGGCGGAGGCCGGAATCCGGCTAACCACGCAGGGCAAGGGCGCGTGGATCCCGACCTCCGTCGGGGTAATTATGGAGCACTTGTAGCGAGGTCTTCGTGCTGCCAGGCGGACATGCTGCACCCAATACCGGTTTTCCCGGCCGAATGAAGCTTCCTACCCCCTTCTCCCTGCAGCGTCATCGTCTGGCCGAGCGTCATCCGCACTACAAACAACCCCTTTGTATTCCTTGACTCTCTATCTTTCAAACTTGCGAACCGCCCTACCGTATATCCCATCCCGTGACATAGAATGGTCCCGAATTACCGTCAGGAACCGCGCGTTGTCTCAACTCACGCGCTCTGGCCCAAAGCATTCCCGCTCCCACAACCGCGAGTGCCAGTATGATCTCGGCGCTGTACCGCACCACCGCTCCCGGCTGGTGTATAAGTTTGAGCATAAGGGGATCGGCCAGAATCATTTCCGCCGCAACCTTGCCAAGGATGGCGGAGCCGATATAGATAATGAAGGGGAAACGGCCCATGAGGCGGGAGATTATGCCGCTGCCGAACGCCACGATGGGGATGCTGAAGCCCAGTCCCAGGAAGAGAAGGGCGGGGTTGCCTTTGCTGGCACCCGCGACCGCCAGAACATTGTCGACGCTCATCACGAGATCGGCGAGGAGAATCACCCCGATCACCTTTAAGAGGCCTCCCGAGGTTTCCTTTCCTTCCGGTTCCGCGTCTTTATCGAGAAGGAGTTTCACGGCGATACAGAGTATGAGCAACCCTCCGCAAAGCTTCATATAGGGGACGTTGAGAAGCATTGCCGCGAAATAGGTGAGTATGATCCTCAGGAAGATCGCCGCTATGGTCCCGAAAACGATGCCCTGAACCCTTCTGGCCGGGGGAAGAGAACGGGCCGCCAGGGCTATGACAACCGCATTGTCCCCTGAGAGCACGATATTCGCGACCATTACGGTGACAAAATCGACAAGAAAGCCTCCTGACATGTAGGCATTTATTAAGTCCATAGCGCTCGTTATCTGAGCGGTGCTTATCAGGTCGGTCATGATATGCTGCCTCCTTCTCTGGTACTATCAAAGGTAGTATATCCGGACCCGCTGTGCGGGGGTATCGGGGTTTCCCTGAATTTAGGGGGTGTTTTTCCTGAGAAATGTCGTGAACTGACCCTGTGAGGTGGCCGGTGATGGCTTAAAGAGAGGTCAGACCTTCCCGTATGGCATATTTTGTCAACTCGGCTACGGTCCGTATCTCGAGCTTGTCCATTATCTGCTGCCTGTGCGTCTCTACCGTCTTTACGCTGAGATTCAGCGTCGAGGCGATCTGCTTCGTGCTCTTTCCCTCGGCAAGGTGCTGGAGCACCTCTCTCTCGCGTACCGTCAGAATGGTGAAGACGTTGGGTTCGTTCCTGGGAAGATTGTAGAGATATTCTTTCACTATGATATCGGTGATCCTGGGGCTCAGGTAAGGTTGGCCGTTCATCACCGTATGGACGGCGTTGACGAGTTCCTCGAAGGCGCTGTCCTTAAGGAGATACCCCGACGCCCCTGCCTTCAGCATTTCGAGGACGAATCTTCTGTCGGAATGCATCGACAGGGCGACGATTTTCACGTCCTTGTTTTCCAGGACGATCTGGCGTGTGGCATCGATACCGTTCATTTCCGGCATCCCTATATCCATGATGATGATGTGCGGCAGCAGCTTCCGGGCGAGTTTTGTCGCCGTCAGCCCGTCCTGGGCTTCTGCGGCCACTTCCATGTCGGGCTGCTTGTCGATGAGGGCCTTGAGGCCTTCCCGCATGATCTTATGGTCATCTGCCACGACTATCTTGATCTTCATGTATAACCCCTATTTCTCGTTCCGCTTGAGGGGGGCCACGAGTATTATCCTTGCCCCTCTTCCGACCTGCGAACGGACATCCATATGACCTCCGAGCGAGTGGAGCCGCTCGCGGATGCTGAACAAACCGAACCCCCGGGCCTCCGCGATATGGTAGCTGCGCTTCGAGGCGTTAAAGCCCGTCCCGTCATCGGCCACATGGATCGAGATGTTGTCGTCAACCCGCCGTACCGTCACCTTTGCGCGGGTAGCCCCCGCATGCTTGACGACATTGACGAGAAGTTCGCGCACCGCCGTGAAGAGAAGCACCCGGATCTCATCACTGATGGGTTTGGGCAGCCCGTCGTTTTCAAACTCCCGCCGGATGGCATTCTGCTCTTGCACCTGTTCCGTAAGCCATTCCAGGGCCGCTTCAAGCCCCAGATCATAGAGAATGGGCGGACTCAGTTCAAATGTGAGGGAACGACCAAACTGAATGGCCTGGCCAATATGGTTGCGGATTTCATCGATCTCTTTTTCAATTACTTCGTCCTTAACCACGCTCTCGATCCATCCGAGCCTCATTTTGGCGGTTGCAAGCAGCTGCCCTATGTGATCGTGAAGGAGATTGGATATTCTTCGCCGCTCGCGCTCCTCCGCCAGGGAGAGTTCCGATGCAAGGGACCTGAGCTGCCTCTGGTACTGGTCTATCCGCGCCTCCGCCTGCTTGCGCTCGCTGATGTCTTCAACGGTCCCTTCGTAGAAAAGGGTTCTTCCTTCGGCGTTGCGGATCGCCCTGGCGTTCTCCATCACGTACATGCTTGACTTGTTTCGCAGCTTCCATCTTGCTTCGAACCCCCTGACACGCCCCTCCTTTTCAAGCCGGTCCTTGATCTTCTTACCGAGATACGTGGGCTCGCAACTTTTTCTGACGGACTTGACGGCGGCAAACTCATCGAATGAGGAGTAGCCCATCATGCGGATCAGCGTGGGGTTGGCCATAAGGATCTTTCCCTGAGGGTCCGTGCGGTAGATTCCTATCGGGGAGTTCTCAAAAAGATTCTTGTACCGTTCGGCCCCTCGCCTGAGCATCTCTTCGACCTGCTGCCGTCTTTTCAGTTCCTGAACGAGGCGGGCATTGGCTTCCGTGAGTTCGCTGGTGCGTTCCACCACTCTGCGCTCGAGCTCCTCGTTCGATTTCTGCAGCACCATCGCGGCCAATTTTCGCTCCGTGATATCATTGTCTATCTGCAGCACCGCGGCGGGTTTGCCCTTCTTGTCGGCCCTGAGTTTCCATTTGCTTTCCACAACGATCTGGCGGCCGCTTTTCGTGGAGTGAATTAGTTCTCCTTCCCATTTTCCTTCCGCAAGAAGTTGTTTCCGGATTATCGCCAGCGGCTCCGGGTAGCGGGTCTTGAGAAGACGGGAGAGACTCTTCGCCCGGGCCTCATCGAAGGAAAAGCCGAAGCGGGCGGAGGCCCCCCTGTTCCAGAACACGACATGGTTCTTCATATCGCGGACGATTATCGCGTCCTCTGCAATATCGATGATCTCCGCCTGGTCCCGAAGCATGTTTGCCTGCCGCTCGAGCTCGTGCTGCGCCTTCAATCTTTCCGTCACGTCACGGACGTTTACCATAATGAATTGTTGATTTCTATAGTTTATGAGCGCGGAGGTGATCTCCACATCGATCAGCGTGCCGTCCTTTCTCCTGTACTGACGAAGACCTGAAACGGGCTCGCTGTTTCGAAGAACGCCGCGGACATTGGCCATGATATCCTTCTTCTTCATGGTCACGATGTCCGGGAGGATCAGGCGGGTAATCTCCTCTTCCCTGTAACCGGTGATTTTCAAAAAACTGGTGTTCGCTTCCAGGATGTTCAGGGTCCGCGGATTGAAGAGGAACACTCCGTCAGATGAATGGCTGACGAGAAGGCGGTAGCGGGCTTCGCTGTCCTCGAGCGCTTTCTCCACAGCTTGAAATTCGCCGAGAGAGGCCTCCAGTTTGGCTGCAGCCCTTCTAATAGCCTCGACCCGCCCGGTGATGCCCGTTGTTCCCGTTATTTTGTTATGAGTTACTGTCTTCGGATTCTTCACTCTCACCAGCACCTGACCAATGTCGCCCATTGATCTACCGAACGCCAGGTTCCGGGTCCCGTGCCCGCAGGAAGGGGCCGAACTCCTCACGCGGAAGAGGGTTGTCATCGTAAGTTTCTATAGCCCGGTTTTCGGCCCGCGACCGCTTTTCCGGAGTTTCACGTGAAACGTCACGCCTTCTGTTTCAATGCCTGTGCCAGACTTGCCACTCTCTTTCCCAGCTTCCGGGCGTTTTCCGCCGTCTTATCGTCGGGCGCTCCCGTACAGGATACGCCATAGTGGCCCGTTGCATCAAGAGGATCCCCAACAACGATCATCCCATAGACAAGAAGCGCCTGGATAATCGATATCATGGTGGTTTCCTTGCCGCCCGAGGCGTCTCCCGATGTAGCAAACGCCGCGCCTATCTTGTCACCCATCTTTTTTCTCACGGGCACAAATTTATCGAAAACCGCCTTCAGTTCGGCAGCCATGGTACCGAAATAGACCGGCGAACCGGCTATGATCCCATCGGCCCGCAGAAAGTCCTCTTTCAGAACCGCCGTCGTGTCCTTCATGACGCATGTGACGCCGCTTACCGACTCGACGCCGACCGTGATCGCCTCAGCCAGTTTTTTCGTGTTTCCCGATCGCGAATGATACAGTACCAGAATCTCCATAAAACCTCCCTGGAACATCAAAAACTCAAAAACCACGGACCCCATTTAACAAGCGAAGAGGATCAATAGCTCCTATACGATCTATAAGACTTATAAAATCCCTTAAAAGCCATCTCTTGCCTCTCACCCATTACCCATTACCTCTTACCCGCCCTTCTCATAACGAGGAATCCTTCCCCGTGGGCGCCGTCTCAGGACATGTCGAAGGCGCTCTTCAACCTCACCGTCGTTTGCTCTCCCTCCCAGATATATCGTTCGGCGTGCGGATCCGCCTCTTTGCCCGGGCCGAATCTCCGGATTGCCTCCTCCTTCATGAGAAGATACTGCAGAAGCGAGTTCACCCTGAGGGTAACCACGCTGAGCTGACCATTGGTGAAGCCATACTCGACGGCGGTCAGCCGCGCCTTGCCGAAAGTCAGATCGTCGCCGCTGCGCCGGTATAACTCTGTGTCCGGCTCATCGTTCTGTCTGCCGACATATTCCATCGAGCTCAAGCGAGCAAGGGGGGTTCCCCATGGTATGCCGTTATAACCGTCCGGTTCGCCCTGGAAGGCGCACGCGCTGCCGGCGCCCCCAAAAACGATGCCCGCCGCCAGGACAAGGCCAAGACAAATTACCGCCAGTCGAGGGTTCATTCGTCCTCCTCCACAACCACGCAGATCTCGGGACAATTCCGGTACTTTTCCGCATAATCTATCCCGTAGCCGACCACAAAGCCGTCATCTATGGTAAAACCCACGTAGTCGCCCTCTATCTCCACTTCCCGCCGGCTTCTCTTGTCTATGAGGGCGCAGATCTTGAGGGACTTCGGATTGCGCCTCTCGAGCATCTCCCTTATACGTGTCAGCGTAAGCCCGGAATCGATTATGTCCTCAACGATGATGACGTTCTTCTCCTCTATATCCTCCTCCAGATCCTTCAGTACGTTTACGGTACCTTTGGTCTTCATGGCGTTCCTATATGATGAGACCCGCATGAAGTCGATCCGGGAGGGGTTCTTTATGTTACGGACGAGGTCGGAGGTGAACATGAAAGAACCTTTCAGGAGACACACGAATATGATCTCCTCGTCCTTGAAGTCCTTTTCGATCGTTTTCGCAAGGCTTCTTACCGTTTTCGCAATATCCTGCTTTGAAAAGAGCCGTTTTAACATCTGTTGTCCTTTCGGCGGCCGCAAATTAGAGGGCGTGGCCGAGGACCACGATCTCCCTCTGAGACGGAAGGGTGGCCTTTGAAAACTCCACCTCTGTCTTTCCCATGTCCCGCACGCCTGTTTTTCCCTTTGTGAATTCTTCGACGGGTGTTATCGGAAAATCACATTTATCGGTTTTGAAATGCATCGGTATGGTAACGAGGGGCTTTATATCCTCAACGACTCTGGTCGCCTCACGTGCGTCTATCGTGTAGAAACCGCCGACAGGGATGAGCAATATATCGATCCTGCCCAGTTCCTTCAGGGCCGCGGCGTCAAGAGTATGCCCGAGATCTCCCGCGTGGGCCAACCTCAAGCCGTCGGCTTCTATGACAAATATAAGGTTCCTGCCCCGCTCGCTCCCCCGGGAGGTGTCGTGGAATGTCGCCACGGCGCGTATCGTAACCCCTTTTTCCTGATAGACCCCTTCTTTGTTTATGAAGATGAACTTTTCCGGTATGTCCTTCGTATAATTGTGGTCATCGTGGTCGTGGCTTGAAAGCACGATGTCCGCCTCCTCGGTGATCCTGCCGTAGGAAAGGGCCCCTCCGAATGCGCCGGATTGGTACGGATCGGTTATGATTCTGACGCCCGCGGCCGTTGTGATAAGAAAGGCGGAATGCCCGTACCATTTTACTTTCATCCCTGTCCTCCTTTTTTTTCCTTGATATTACAACTAGATTGCCCCACTGTCAAGAAGGCATGGGCCTATAGCGTGGCCCCGGATGGTAATTCCCTCAATGTGACCCGTCGGTCCGTCAACCGGCAGCTTTCACCAGGTCCGATAGGTCGCACCTTCTATAGAACCTATAGGGCTGCCGGACTTAAGCCGCGGCGAAAACCCCACATGTTGTTTTTTGGCCCTCTATCGTGTATCATCCTGTATCGGTATCATACATCGTCGAACCGGAGAACAAATGGGTCCCAGGGAAATTCATAACGGCATTTATCTCATTGGCAGCTCCGATATTACGGATTCAAGGGACTGCTGCGTCTATCTTCTCGATCTGGGAGAACTCCTCCTCGTCGATGCCGGCGCGGGCGCCAGTGCTCCTTCGCTGATCCGGAATATCGAAAAGCTCGGATTTGACCCCGCCCGCCTATCTACAATCATCCTGACACACTGTCACATCGATCACATCGGGGGCGCCGCCGAGCTTCAGGCACGCTCGGGCGCGAGAGTCGTCATGCACGAGCTTGACGCCATGCCCGTTCAAGAAGGCGACCAGAGGATGACCGCGGCCGGTTGGTACGGGGTCGTGTTTGAGCCCCTTGCCGTTGACCTTAAGTTTTCGGGCGCCAGAGAGGTCCTTCCCATGGGTGCCTGGAACATGGTCCTTCTCCATACCCCCGGCCACACCCCGGGGTCCATTTCGGCTTATATCGACAAGGACGGCAAACGCGTGCTCTTCGGCCAGGACATACACGGACCTTTCCTCGCCGATTTCGGTGCCAATATGACCGATTGGCGGGCCTCCATGGAAAAGCTCCTCGCGCTAAACGCAGATATCCTCTGCGAAGGCCATTTCGGCATCTATCAGCCCAACAAGAAGGTCACGGCCTATATAGAGCGCTATCTTGACGAACACGGGGAGTAGCGAAGGGAAGTCATGGTCTATGAGGTGTCGGATAATCGGGCAGGCGGTGCGGCTTGAGAACCAGAGTCTATATCTCGCCGTTTCAGGGTAAGGCGCCCGACATCCATGAAAGCGCATTTATTGATCTTTCAGCCCGGGTGATCGGCGACGTCCGTGTCGAAGAGGGGGTGAGCATTTGGCCCATGGCCGTTCTGAGAGCCGACGATTCTCCCACGGTCATCAGAAGGCACTCCGCCGTCCTTGACCAGTGCCTGGTAGAGTCACCCGAAGGCTCTCCGGCCACCGTTGGCGAGTTCTCCATCATCAGTCACGGGGCCATCATTCACGGGGCCGTCGTTGGCCCCGGTGTTCTCGTCGGCGTCGGCGCCATCGTCCTTGACCATGCCGTCGTAGGGGCCGGTTCCATCATAGCCGCCGGAGCCATCGTCACCCCGCGGACGGTCATACCGCCCAACTCACTGGTTATTGGCTCCCCGGGGAGGATCGTTCGCGAGACCACGCCCGAAGACCGCGAAGGGGTTCAAAGGCAGGCCCATGGGCTTTTTCTGAAATCCAGGCTCTATTTGAAGGATTCGTCCCCGCCTTAACCACCCCGCCCCCCTTAACGACAAGGAGCAAGAATGTTCCAGACAAACCCCCTCACTTTCTGTCAAACTCGCTTTAAGAGACGAGAATACGGGGCAATGCAGGGATTGATATGACAAAAACTGGGGACAACACCGATTTCGTCAGATTTCAGCGTGCGGCAGACCTCGACAACCTCGAGTTCCTCCATGCCACCTTCGTCAGGCATTCCTTTCCCCGGCACACCCACGATACCTTCGCCATAGGAGTTATCGAGAAAGGCGTACAAGCAACATATTACAAAGGCTCCACCCATATCGCCACCTGCCGCGACATATGCCTTATAAACCCCGGCGAGGTCCATACGGGATTCTCCCCGGCGCCAACGGGTTGGACATACCGCGTCTTCTATCCCGATCCCGGGCTCCTCAGAAGGGTCGCGGCACATATTATGCCTCGCGCCGGCGAACTTCCCCATTTTTCTTCCCCTGTCATCAGGGACGCCCCCCTTGCCTTCGACATCCTTTCCTTTCTCAGGACACTCGAGCACTCGGATCTTTCCCTCGAAAGGGAGTCCCGCTTGCTATCCGTCCTCACACAGATGATATCGCGGCACGGGGACAAGAAAGTCGGTACCCCCGCTGCGCGCGGCGCCCACGGGGCGGTTACAACCTCCCTTGAATATCTCGATTCCCGCTTTACCGAAAACGTCACCCTCTCCGAACTGTCCCGTGCGGCCGGCCTCAGCGAATTCCACCTCCTCCGGATCTTTCGCGCAGCGGTCGGGCTTCCCCCCCATGCCTATCTCATCCAGAAGCGCATCGACCATGCGCGGCAACTGCTCTCGGAGGGCTTGCCCATCACCCGGGTCAGCCTGGACACCGGCTTTGCCGACCAGAGTCATTTCACCAGGGCATTCACAAAGATCGTCGGTGTCACACCCGGCCGCTACCGCCACAACAGCAATTGCGTACAAGATAAGGCCGACCGTTTCCATTTAAAATAAAGGGGTAGGGGCTTGTCTCCGGGGCTCTATGCGGCGGCGGGAAAGCCGAACGCCGTTTCCGGACACAAAAGGGGCATTCAGCCCGGAAGGTCCGTCCCGTTGAGCTTGAAAAACTTTTTCGGCCGGCCCTTGGGAATGCGCATACCGTCCATGACAGGCACCGCAAAAAATGCCAGCACAGGAAGGATCCATCCATGATAAGAATCTGCACAGAGGACGACTTTGATGTCATCCGGGAAATCATCAATGATGCGGCGATCGCATACAAGGGCGTCATTCCCGATGATCGATGGCACCAGCCCTATATGACCCGCGGCCAGCTCCGGACTGAGATCGAAGACGGCGTCGTTTTCTTCGGATGCGAGGCAGAGGGCACCCTCATGGCGGTCATGGGCATACAGGACAGGGGCGAGGTCTGCCTTATCCGCCATGCCTACGTCCGGACTGCGCAAAGGAACCGCGGACTGGGAACCGGGCTTCTGACTTTCCTGGAATCCACTACCGCAAAACCCCTGCTCGTCGGGACATGGGCCGCCGCCCGGTGGGCCATTGCCTTTTACGAGAAGAACGGCTACCGGCTCCTTCCCCGGCTCCAGAAGGACCGGCTCCTCAAAACGTACTGGAAGATACCCCGGCGCCAGGCAGAGACCTCCGTCGTCCTCGCGAGCCCTCGTTGGGTCGATCTGTGAAGACCCACTGTCAAACCCGCTTCTTCTATGGTCACGTCCTTGTTCTGGCCGGCTTTTTCATAATGCTCCTTATCTACGGCACGCTTTACTCTTTCGGTGTCTTCCTGAAGCCGTTACTCGCCGAACCTGGCTGGACAAGGCCATCCGTCCTGGGAGCGTATTCCCTCTGCTTCTTTCTAAGCGGCGCCCTGGCTACCGCCGCAGGCTGGCTCACCGACAGACTCGGACCCAGATTTGTCATCTCCTGTTCGGGCATACTCATCGGCTCGGGATACCTCCTCGTGTCCTGCGCCACAACGGTCACCGACCTTTATCTTTACTACGGCCTGCTTGTGGGTGCAGGAATGAGCGGAGGTATAGCGCCCATACTCTCAACGATCACGAGGTGGTTTAGCGCGAAGAGGGGATTGATGGCCGGTTTCGTAGTCGCCGGCGTCGGGACGGGAACCCTTGTGGTTCCCCCTATTGCCACCGCTCTTATATTCGCCTTCGGCTGGCGCGCCTCCTGCCGGATCTTCGGCATAACACTCCTTGTATTCCTGGCCGGCCTGGCCCAGCTTTTCCTCTCAGACCCTTCCCGTAAGGGTCTGACCCCCTTCGGCTCTCAACAGACGCCGGCCGGTCCCGATGACCCCCAGCTTGAAGGCCTCTCCCTGCGCCATGCATTCCGGACCAGGCAGTTATGGATACTCATTGCCCTCTATATTTGTGCGGGCTTCTTCATTCAGATAGCCCTCGTCAACACGACGATCTACGCCATCTCCATCGGCGCCCCCGAGTTTTGGGCCAGCGCGCTTGTCTCCCTCATGGGATTCGGAAGTGTGGCAGGCCGGGTCGGCGGCGGCTTTGCCTCGGACAGGCTCGGCCTTAAGCCCGTCGTTGTCGCCGCCTGTCTGATGATGGCAGTCCAATTCGGCGGCCTCCTCGTCTCCGACAACCTGTGGGTGCTTTTCATCTTTGCCGCTTTCTTCGGCATCACCTATGGCGAGATTCTTTGCGCAATGCCTCTTTTACCTGCGGAACTCTTCGGGATGCGCCACCATGGGGCGCTCCTGGGCCTCATCACCTTCGCCAGCACCCTGGGGGGCGGCCTCGGGCCTGTCGTCGCCGGTCACATCGTTGACTCCGGCGGAGGCTATGCCATGGTATGGATGGCCTGCATGGCCGCCGGTCTAGCCGCATCCGGCCTGTCCATCTCGCTAAAGACCGGCAACGAGCCATCACAACGACCGGGATCCTGGCCCGATGTTTCACGGGAAACATAGCATATGATGTTTAATATCGTGCACTTATGAGATTGACGTGAAATTATGGCCCTTTCGGGCGGGGTGGATTCTATCTTCTGGGGTGGACTTCTTTGTACCGCATATCCCTCTCCACATCCCGGATCTTTCTAGCAAGGGTGTTCTTCAGGCCCGCATTCATATCCATGAACTGTACCGATGCCAGGGCAACTGATTTCCTTATCCGCTCATTTTCCGGCTCCCACACCCTGAGGACGTTCGCCCTCACCTCATAAGGCGATTCATCCACGGACAGGGTAAGCGTCACCGGTTCGTTTATCTTGAAAGGGTATATCATTTCGTGGCTGAACTTCGCCCCTCCGATGGATATGTCGATAATGCTGACGCTCCTGCCCCCGAGCGATATTTCAATTCCGCAGCCAGCGGGCGGCTCAAGCCTGTAAAACATCCTCAGGTTGTATTCCTCAAAATCCCCCGCCCGCTTCAGACACAGCGCCTGCACCTTGAGAGATGATGAGAGCTCGAAGTCCTTGATGAACTCCGCCACAGTCGCCGGGAAACCGAAGCGCCGGGTCTTGCCGCCTGACCTGTCCAGAAAGGTGACAAAAAGTTCTTTGCCCAGATGCGTCCTTGATACGGGCGGGTCTGTCTGCGCGACGATCATCCTGTCACCCGTTATTTCGTGGATTATGGAGTTTCCGACGTCAACCGTCTCCCTCATGTGGTCTATATTGACGATAATATTGATGTTAAGCCCTGGCCTGATGTTCATCGCGTGGTGACCCGAAGAAGCAATCCCTTTCTATTTATTTATCCTTTTCCCTCTGAAACTTGCCTAACGGGGATATGCCGCTATAACGAGGACAAAGGTCTCCTCACTCCTCGTGTTCTCAAGCGCATGGGGTTCACCGGCCGGTATCCAGATGGAGTCTCCCTCTCCTACCTCCCGTGTCTCATCCCCAACCTTCATTTTTCCTCCGCCCTTGAACACCAGGTATATCTCCTCCACCGGGTCGACGTGCTCCTCGATCGTGTTCCCCGGCGGCAGGATGGCGTAAGCAAGGAATTCTATCCCGGTGAGAAACCGGCTCGTCATGATCATCCTGGCCACGGCTCCTCTATGGGCTATGTATGTTGTCGCCAAAACTTCCGGATCGCTAAAATTTCTGACTATCATTCTCCTCCTTCTTGCGTCCACTTTCGCTATTCTTAACCCTCAAGCCATTTAAGAAAACCCCGCGGGGACATTTCCGAACCAGATACCGGAGAATGCGCAACACCCTCCCGGACAGCCTTCACGGTCTTCCCGGATTTTCTCCATTATGAAGGGATATACCTTCAAAGTCAATGTTTTTCCCTGACTTAGAAGGCGCGGCAACGTTGACACGCAATACTTCATTCTGGTACATTTCCATAGCGCCTGCCGGCGCTTCCGGAGGCAACATATGAGGCTGATACCGTGAACATCTCCAGAAGGGCCACCGAGATATCCCCTTTCTATGTTATGGAGCTTCTCGAAAAGGCCCGTCTCATGGAAGCCCGGGGTGAACGTGTCATCCACATGGAGGTGGGCGAACCCGGTTTCGCCACGCCGGACCCCATAAAAGAGGCGGCCGTACGGGCCCTTGCGGACGGCAAGACATTCTACACCCACAGTCTGGGAATTCCGGAACTAAGGGAAACCATCGCCCGTCATTACCGCGAGAACCACGCACTCGAAGTCTCTCCCGAACGCATCATAGTCACGAATGGGTCATCCGGGGCCTTCATCCTCCTTTTTGCCGCCCTTCTCGAGCGGGGCAGGACTCTCGCCATATCGGACCCCGGCTACCCCTGCTACCGCAACATAGCAATGCTCGCGGACTCCGACCTCTCTCCCATACCCGTATCGGAGAACACCCATTACGAGATCGTTCCCGAGCTGCTCGAAGGCCTCCCCCCGCCCGACCTTCTTGTCATTGCCAACCCATCGAATCCCACGGGCATCCTTTATCGCCCGGAGACGCTCGGTGCCCTCCATGCCCGACTGTCCTCTCACGGGGGCGTCCTTGTTGTCGACGAAATATACTCCGGTCTGATCTATGATGGGGAATTCCGTTCCAGTGCGTCCATTGCCGACGACGTCATCGTGGTAAGCGGCTTCTCCAAGGCCTTTGCCATGACGGGCTGGCGCCTCGGGTGGATGATAGTCCCCCCCGACCTCGTGCGGCCCATTCAGAAACTTGCCCAGAATCTCTTCATCGCGCCGCCCTCCATTTCGCAGTATGCGGCCCTTGCGGCCTTTGCCGGCAAAGAAAATCTCGCCCGCATGTGCGGCCTCTACAAGGAAAGAAGAGATTTCCTCATTCCGCGCCTTTGCGCCCTCGGCTTTTCTGTCCCTGTGCGGCCCGAAGGGGCCTTCTATATCTACGCAGGCATCGACCGCTTCGGCATGGACAGCATGGTCTTTGTGCAGAGGGCCCTTTCCGAGGCAAAGGTCGCAATTACACCGGGATACGATTTCGGCGCCTTCGGCGCAGCATCTCACGTACGGTTTTCCTACGCTGACAGGCTCGAAAACCTCGTTGAGGGCTGCGACAGGCTCGAAGGGTGGCTCAGACAGATCGGGCAGCTCTAAACTCAGGATGCCCCTATTACGTTTTTTGGCTTTTGTGCGATATTAATCTAAAGGAGCGTCGCTTTGTCCAAGGTAACCCCCGGCAGTCTCGAACCTGGTATGAAAACCGCGAAACCCGTTGTAAATACGAGCGGTATGGTCCTTTTGGGCGAAAACACCGAGCTGACCACCGAACTCATCGACAGGATCAGGAACATGGACGTCGACGGCGTGTATGTCCATGGCTCCTCAAAACCCCCGGTGCCGATCGAGACCCTGTTGGCAGACCTGGACAACCGGTTTCGCCTCGTCTGCGACGCACCCTACATGGATATCATAAAGAATGCCATCCGCAAACACGTCGAGGGCCTTTATGAGTAGGATGGACGTCAGGGTTGTCAGGGAAAAGATCGAGCATATAAACGCCCTCCCCACGATTCCCAAGGTGCTTAACAAGCTTCTCGCCGTCATAGAGAATCCCGGGGTCTCCCTCAATGAAATCTCGAGCTTCATATCCGGCGATCCCGCCCTCACGACAAAGGTGCTTCGGATGGTCAATTCGCCGGTTTACGGCTTTCCCGGAAGGATCTCCTCGGTAAATCAAGCGGTCATCCTCCTGGGACTGACAGTCGTCAAGGGTCTTCTCCTGGGTGTTTCCGTATTTGACCTTATGCAGAAGACCATGATCGGGCTATGGGAACATTCCATCGGAACCGCCATATTTTCGAGGATAATCGCCCTGAAAACGGGGCATGGTGAGCCCGACGAGGTTTCGGTCAACGGTCTTCTCCATGATATCGGCAAGGTTTTTCTCGTCCTCCAGTTCCCCGATGAATACTCGCGGGCGCTGACTGATTCACAGGAGGCCGGCCTCATCATCCACGCGGCCGAAAAGAACCGCTTCAATACCACCCACGCCAGTGTCGGAAGCTGGATGGCCAAAAAGTGGCGCTTCCCGGCAAATTTGACGGACGTCATCGAGTATCATCACAAACCGCACCTGACAAGGAGTACGCCTGTCGAGTCGTCTATCGTCCATCTCGCCGACATCCTCGTCCGCGCCAGAGGATACGGTTTCCCCGGCGACGGCCTGATGCCGCCTGTCCGACCCGAAGCCTGGGAGCTCCTGGGGCTCACGGAAAGAGCCGTTGTCGAAATCTTCAAAGAGGCCGAAGACTCCCTGCAAATTACGGAAGATCTGACATTATGATGTCGAAAAAGACCGTTGTCGTCATATCCCAGGACGTTGTCCTTTCCGGCATTATAGACCGCATCCTCGCAGGGGATTACGGGGTTTTTCTTTTCAGGAACATCCAGTCCGCCATCGACTACATTTATAACTCACCCCCGAACCTCATCATTCTCGATACCTCTGAAGAAGATATCTACTCCATGGATATCATCAACAACCTGAAAAGCGACCCTATTTTTTATCAACTCCCCGTTCTCGTCGTCATCGACGATATCCTGAGCGTACCGGTCTGGAAGAATCTTTTCGTAGAAGACTACCTGAAAAGGGCTGACATCGAACAGGAATGCCTTACCCGCGTTTCCCTCGCCGTTTTGCGATCCGAGCGGATCGTCGAGGTAAACCCCCTTACCAAGCTCCCCGGAAACATCTCCATAAGCCGGCAGATCCAGGCGCGGATAGAGGCCGGGGACACCTTCGCCCTTGCCTATGCCGACCTTGACCACTTCAAGCCCTTCAATGACTATTACGGGTTCACGCGCGGCGACGAGGTCATACGTATAACCGGCAGGCTCATTCTCAACATCGTCAAGGGCGCAGAGCCGCAGAACGGCTTTGTCGGGCACATCGGCGGCGATGATTTCGTCTTTATCACATCCGTCGACATCGTTGAAGGCGCGTCGGAGCAGATCATCGACGCCTTTGACAAGATCACCCCCACGCTCTACGACAAGAAGGACAGGGACAGCGGTTTCATAGAGACCCTCGACCGCCAGGGGAACACGAGGAAATTCCCCATGACCGCGCTCTCAATAGGCATAGCCACGAACAGGAATCGCTTCTTCACTCACTTCGGCGAGATGACTGAGGTGGCCTCCGAAATGAAGAAACTCGCCAAGCAATCCTGGGGAAGCTGCTACCTTTTGGATCGAAGGGCAAGTCAGGGGTGAAGAAGGGACTAGGGACTAGGGAAGAAAATAGGGGGTTCTGTAGAAATAGCATCTTAAAAGTGTAAATATTTTCTATCACGGACATTTTTAAGCTTATGAGATTATTCGTCATTAGTGAAACATCTAAACTGAAGAGGCCGCTGACCGCCACTTAACTCATTCCTCCCGGAGCGTCCGACAAGATCGTACCCCTACAAGATGCGAATAGAGCGGTTTCATTCTTATCCCTGATCCCTGATCTCTTCATTCTTTTCCTTGCCGAACCCGATCACCTGGAGTAAAACTCTCTTTATAGCTATCACCGGGGGTGCGCATGACCGTTGGCATTGTGAAGGATCCTTTATATCTTGAGCACGCCGCCGATGATTACCACCCCGAAAACCCGAACCGGCTCAGGCATATCTATTCCATGCTTCCCTCCATCGATGCCGATGGTATCCTCTATGTGACGCCGAGGATGGCCACACACGACGAGATCGGTTTTATCCATGATATGGCGTATGTTGAGAGCATCGCGCGGACGAAAGGCCGGCATGCCCGTCTCGATCCCGATACGTCCGCCTCCCCCAGGACGTACGAAGCGGCGCTTCTCGCCGCCGGGGGCTGCCTGAGCCTTGCCGATGCCATTCTGTCGGGGGTGGCCTCAAGCGGCTTTGCCCTTGTGAGACCCCCGGGGCACCATGCCGAGCGGGGCCGGGCGATGGGTTTCTGCATCTTCAACAACATCGCCATTGCCGCGCGATATCTCCAGGTAATCAAGGGCCTGGGGAAGATCCTCATCGTCGACTTCGACCTCCATCACGGCAACGGGACGCAGCACAGCTTCTATTCGGACCCGTCGGTGCTCTATTTCTCGACCCACCAGTTTCCCTATTACCCGGGCACAGGATGGTACGAGGAAACGGGGAAGGGGGATGGCGCGGGGTACACGATCAATGTTCCGATGCCCTATGGAATGAACGACGACGACTACGTTTTTGCCTTTGAGCAGGTACTCGCCCCCGTCGCCGATCTCTTCCAGCCCGACATGGTGCTTGTCTCGGCCGGATTCGACACCTATCACGCCGATCCGCTCGGCGGTATGTCCGTTACCGAGGGCGGGTACTCGGCCATGACGGGGATCCTCCTCGGAATCGCCCGCAAGTGGTGCGGCTCCATGGCGCTCTTTGCGCTGGAAGGAGGATATGACCCCTTTGGGCTCGCCAGCTCCGCAAAGGCGGTCATTACCGCGATGAAGGGGCGGCCGGCCTTCGGATATGAAAGGAAAGGGGGTCCGTGCAGAGGAGCCGTGGATAGCGTTACTAGTGTAAAACGGGTCTTAAGCCCTTATTGGGGGAGTTTTTAGGGCTCGTCCTTCCAGACCATTTCTTTCAGTTCTTTTCCAACCTTGAAATAGGGAAGTCTCTTGGGCTCGACCTGAACGGTCTCGCCGCTTTTCGGATTTCTGCCCCTGTATGCCTTGTATTCCCTGAGGGTAAAGCTGCCGAAACCGCGGATTTCCACCCGCTCATTATTGATGATGGCCTTTTTTATGCTGTCGATGATCGTGTCGACGGCGATCTTTGCTATCTTCTGATTTACGTTTATATCTGTGGCGAGCTTGTTGATTATATCCATCTTGTTCATGGACATCCCTCCTTAAGTCAGCTTTTTGAGATATAGTCACAGGCGTTCCTGAAAATCTTAAGCCCGTCTCCTTCCTTTTGCACGTCTTCCCGCGTCCATCGGGGATGCTGCGTACGATGCACAAAAGCCTCCGGGTGGGGCATGAGCCCGAATACCCTTCCCGTATCGTCACAGATAGCCGCGATCGACTCGATTGAGCCGTTGGGGTTATCGGGATAGGCCATCGATACCTCCCCGCGCTCGTCGGCATATTGCAGGACTACATTTCCCCCTTGCTTCATCGCCGAAAGGCTCTGCGTCGAATCAACGATGCATTTTCCTTCACCATGTCGGACGGGGAGATAAATTTTATCCATATCGCTCGTAAATATGCAATGAGAAAATCGATTTGTCCTCAGATAGACCCAGCGATCCTCAAACCGCCCCAGGTCGTTCGCGGTGAGGGTTGCCGACTGTGTTCCGTACGTCTTGCCCAGCGCAGGCAGGAGCCCCGTCTTGACGAGCAGCTGAAAACCGTTGCAGATGCCGATGATGATCTTGCCATCCTCGACGAACTTTACGAGCTCGTCGAGAAAACGCCTGCCCGTCCCGGCCATTCTCTGGTATTTCCATTTTACGGCCTGGGCCTTCGCCGAGCCCAGATCGTCCCCGTCCAGGAACCCGCCGGGAAAATTGATGAAGCTGTACCGGTGTATCCCTCTCGGGCGCTCAACGAACTCGTCGATATGCACGAGTTCGGGGTCGAATCCGGCCAGCCGGTTGGCGTGCGCCGTTTCGTGCTCGCAATTGATCCCGTTGCCGAAAACTACAAGGCTTTTTGGTTTCTTTCGTATCATGTCGCGTAACTATGCAATCCTGCCAGAAGAAAGTTGACCCCGAAATAAGTCATTACAACGCTCGCAAAACCTATGATCGACAGAATGGCGGTCTTGCGTCCCCTCCACCCCCCGGTCATGCGCAGATGGAGGACCAGGGCATAAACGATCCAGGTTATCAGCGACCACGTTTCCTTCGGGTCCCAGCTCCAATATGACCCCCATGCGTAATGGGCCCATACGGCTCCGGTTAGTATACCAGATGTCAGCATCGAAAAGCCAATAATAATGCTCCTGTAATTGATATCGTCCAAAGTGTCGGCGGGCGGCACGACCCTGCCGGACCCGAAGAAGAAGAGCCCCCCGCATATGAAGGAAACGGCGAATGCCGCATACGCTATAAAGCAGGTGATGACGTGGACGTGAAGCCAGTTGCTCTGCAGGGCCGGTATAAGAGGCTGGATGCCCTTGTCCACCCCGGGTGCCAGGGAAGCGTACGCCATCAGAACCAGTGAAATGACAGCCGCCGCGAAGGTGATTGCCGGGTACGCAAGCCTTCTTTTCATGATTACCACCAGGACGCTTATCGACCAGGAGAAAAATATGAGGGATTCGTAATAGTTCGACAGCGGCACGTGGCCTATGCCAAGGCGGTAGGATTCCACCCAGCGCATGCCGATGCCGGCCGTCTGTATAACAAGGGTTGCATAGAGACAGTACCACGCCGCCCGCACGATCCCTTTCTTCTTCGTGGCAAAATAAAGGACGTGCAAGAAGAACAGGGCAAGATAGAGGATGGTCGCAACCCCGAGAATCGTATGGTGCGTGATCATGCCAAACCCTCTGCAAGTTTCTTCAATTCCTCGAGGAACCCCTCCCTGTTCCTCGGCGCGGTGCCGGCCACGATTATTCTGTCGCCTTCATCTACAACGTAGATCCTGCGGTGAAAGGTAAAAAAGGTAATGTACAGCCCCAAAAGCATGAAGCCGAACCCCGTAAGCACCACGGGAACCCCCGGGTCGCGCGCCACCTCGAGGCCGGTGTAGTATTTCCCGTCGATTTTCTCGAGGGTGACCCTGGAGCCCTCAATCATGTGCGTTTTCATCTTCTCCACTTTACTCAGGAACCAGATTGTCTTCGGCTCCTGTCCGTCCATATAAGCCACCATGACGCCGGGCCCGAAATTGTGGACCTCGGCCGCGTACCGCGCCACCATGAACGGGGCCTTGCCCGCCGAGGCAACCTCCTGCTCCCCGAGTACGATTCTCTTCCCGTCCACAATGAAAGTAAAAAGGTTCGACATCCCGTAGGTGGACTGATACAGTCTCATGCCGCCGTAGGACAGCGGTTCGTTCACCCTGATCCTGCCTTCCTTTACCACTTTGCCGGCCGCGTCCGTAATTTCAATGTCGCTTGCGTATTCCTTCGGCTCGCCTCCCGGGTAAAAGCTGACCCGGAAATCCTTGCATCTCACCGTAAAATCAAGGCGTATCGCCGGCTGGCTGGGGCTGCGCGACATGGCGCTGTTGGTTTCTTCTCCCGCGTGGAGCACGATAAAACCCTTCTGTCCGCCGAGAAGACCCATCAAGCCGCCGAGAAGGACGAGAAGAACGCTCGTATGGATAATGATAACCCCATACCTCGACAGGGATCCCTTTTCGTAAAGTATCACCGTGTCCGATATGGCCTTTTTCCTGTATGAACCTCCCAGCCGGCGGAAGATCTCCTCCCGCCTGTCTGCCGGCACCGTAAACCCTGAACCACCGGCCGCCACCGCCCTGACGTCGGGGATACCCTTTTTCCCCGCGCCTTTCTCCCTCGCCAGGCGTTTTATCCTCTGAAGGGTGCACAACACCAGATTAAGGGCGAAAACTCCCAGGAGAAAATAAAACCATGGCGAGTGGTAGGCGTCGTCGAGCCCGAAGAGCTTGATGAAATGATATGTCTTCTCGGGGTAGAGGGCGAGGTATTCTTCTTCCGTTCCGCCCTGTTTTATGACGCTTCCCAGGACGGATGTCGCGGCGATAAGAGACAGAGCCACTATGGCAAGACGCACCGATGTAAGAAAACGGAAGATGGGGCCTGACCGGGCCGCCGGTTCGCTTTTCTTTCCGTTATTGCTTCTTGTGGCAGTCATTACACGCGGTTGGCGCTTTTACCCCTTTCGCCGACGACTCCTTGTGACAGTCTATGCAGTTCTTGTGGTAGGCGTCTTTGATCGGCATCGCACCGTTCTTCGCGTTCTTGAGATCATGGCAGGGCATGCACCCCCCGGGTTCTTTGGGGTTCTTGTCCTTATGATGACATTCAACGCACTCTATCTTTGCCTTTTCGGTATGCAGGGGATGAGAGAAGGGGACGGGTGGAAATTTAGCCCCTTCAAGCTTGAGCATCATCGATTCCGGGGCCTTCTTCTGGGCAAAAGCCCCCGGAAGCAGAACGAGAACGAAAAGCGCCAATATTGCCAGACCAAATGAGATTTTTGTGATTTTTTTCATCCTGCACCTCTTCCAGTGTTATCGGGTACCTCAAAATGTTATCGTAAAGGTGGCGGCAAGTCAAGGAACATGGGGACCGGTCCCTGATCTCTGATCTCCGGTCTCTTTCCTTCCATACCCCACCGCCGTCTGGTAGGCCGCCCTGTCAAAGAAGTAGACCAGCCTCTCTCCCAACTCGAACATGCGGTAGATGTCCACCGCCTTCTCCCAGACGCCAAAGGAATAGGTAAACATCCATACATGCTTCTTGAGAAGGCTCAGAGAGCTGATTGCCTCTTCAAGGGGCACCCTGCCCTCCTGGCGCTCTTTCCCGAGACCCAGGTAGAAGGAGGTGAATTCGCCCTCGCTCTTTTCTTTTCTCAGCCAGGCACCGAACTGGCCCATGATCACCATGGCCCTGGCCCGCAGGTCTTCCCTTGCGAGACGCCTGTAGGAACGTGTCGATGGGTTGGTGGTTATGTCATCGAGCCAGAGACCGACGATCTTTTCCGAGTTTTCCTGTACCGCGGCTGCAAGTTCATCGGAAAGCAGTGTCACGGGATAGGCGATTTTGTCCTTCACCGTGCTCTCCACGAAGGTCTCGAAGGAGTCGTGAATGCTCCAGAGGTCCTTCTTCAGCTCCACGAATTTCGCGATCGCCTTTTCCTGCGAGTCAAAGGCCAGCTTCGGCAGGTTCATCACCGGGAAATACCTCGCCTCCGACGCGTCGTCGCCGCCCACTTCCACACCGCCCGTCTTCTCCACCTCAAAGGTGACTATGAGAAGCTCCCCGTAGAGGGGGTTCACGTGGGAACCCACATCGAGAAGCTGCACGATCCTTCCTTCGATCCCGGCCTCCTCCCTGAGCTCCCTCAAGGCGGCGTCTTCTATGCTCTCCCCCGTCTCGGCAAAACCGATGGGGCAGCACCACATATCCTTGAAGGGCTCCTTTGCCCTGCGCACGAGGAGGATCTCCCGCTGGTGATTGGCAAGGACCACCGAGGCAACGGGCAGGGGGTTTTCGTAATAGACCGTGCCGCAGGAGGTGCACACCTGTCTGTGTTTGCCGTCCAGAAAATCCCTGCCGAGTTCTTTGCCGCAATGGGTACAAAAAACCTTCTTCTTCATTTCCCAACCACAAATATCCTGTCGTTCTTGTTGAACCTCAACTGGCCCTTCCGCTTAAGCTCCGCTACCATTTTCTCCCTGACGATGCCGGGGTCGACGTCTTTTTCGATGAACTCTCTCTTAAAATCGATGTACGTGGCAAGCGATTTCTCATCATCGGGATGAAAGACGATGGCGTTGGGATAGTCGATGTAACTGACCTTCACGAAGTACTGCCTCAGCAGTTCCTCGCCGTTCTCGGCGGAAAACCGCTCGATAACCTTCCTCAAGTTCCTGAAGTCAAAGTAGTGCTCTCCTTCTTCCAGCATTGAGGCGCTGTGGGTCAGGCAGACAAACACCCCCCCGGGCTTGAGAAGCCTCGTTATTTCGGGAAGGACTCCGGGAAAGAAATACAGGGAATAGAGGGACACGATGAGGTCGAAATGTGCCGTGGCAAGCCCGGTCGGGGCAGGCAGCGTCATCATGCGGAACACAGCCTCGGCGGCCCGGGCCCTCGCGGCAGCCAGAAAAGGCTCTTCGTTCTCGGTGAGGCAGTCGATCCCGACAATGAGATCTCGTCCCGCCGGCATGACCTCTTCGAACCAGCCGTATCCGCAGCCGAGATCGACGATGTTCTTCGCTCTGTCCCAGGCGATGGCGTCACGCACTACCGTCCTGATATCGTTCTTGTTTTCGGAGTGTTCCTGTATGATTGCTCCCACCTCGGCGTGGAGCCTGTGATCTGAATAGCTTCGTATAATGTGCGTCTCCTCTGTGTGCCCGGCTGTTATTGTCATTGTTAACACTCACAAGGAAAGGCGGTCCGCGAGGGCCCCCTTCCCTTCCCTTAACAGCTCCACGACGTCATCGGTCAACTTTACCACCGTCGACGGCTCGCTCGTCAATATCCCCCCGTCCACGATAAGGACAAGACCGGAGCCGAAGGTCTTTTCAATGACCCTGGGGTCCGTCATCACGTCATCCCCGGCGACCCGCGCGCTTGTATTAATGACCGGTCTGCCGCAGAGCCGGGCAATTCCGACGGGTACAGGGTGGGCCGGTATCCTGACGCCAACCTCCTTTCTGTCCGTCATGAGCAGTTTCGGTATGATCTTTCTCGCCTTGAGGACAAACGTAAAAGGTCCCGGCAGATACCACTTGACGATATCGAAGGAGAAGTCCGTGAGCACCGCGTAGGTGCTTATGTCCTTTAAGTCCCTGCAGATAATGCTGAGCGCCCTTTTCTCGTCCAGGCGCTTCATCGCGTAAAGTCTTCGTATTGATTTGATGTTGAAGAGGTCGCACCCGATGCCGTAATGGGTGTCCGTGGGATAGGCGATGATGCCGCCCTCTTCGATCGTCTGCACGATGAGCTCGGTAATCTTTTTCTTCGGCCTTTCGGGGTTCCATTCTACGATCATATCTTTCTCGCAACCAGCCGGGCTGTTGCCCTTACCTTGCCCCTGTCCCTGCGCACGCCTTCATCGTAGTGGATAGCCTCAAACCCGGGAAAAAGGCTTAAGAGCTCGCCGTCGTCGAGAAGAAAGGCGGGATTCCTGGGCCTGTCCACCTCATTCTGTCTCTTCAGGAAGGTTTCATATATAAGTATACCACCCCTGTCCAGGGTTGCCGTGATGTCGGGCGCGATCTGGCGGAGCAGGAAATAGAAAACGATGACCCCCTGAAAGGACCCCTCTTTGAAAGGCAGACTTTCGGCATCGCCCTGCACAATATCCACGGACAGCCCCCGGGCCTCCATGGATTCCCCGGCAAGCTTCAGAGCCTGCCATGAGCGCTCGAGCCCCGTAACGCGAAAGCCCCGTGATGCAAGGTAAAGCGCGTCTCTTCCCTGTCCCATGGCGATGTCGGCGACGCGCCCTCCCGCAGGAATGAGTCCGGCGTGACGCACGAGGAGATCGTGGGGCTCGTCGGCCCCGTCGTAGTATCCCTTTTTATACCTCTCGTCCCAGTCGGGCGGCTCCGAACCGCTTTTTTCCTTTTCCATCTGTCCCCGCATCCTCCGAACTTAGTATTATAGTCCACCAGCGGCGGTTAAGGGATAGCTTTTTTTTATGACCGATGTTATATAAGACCCATGGCCACCAAGATAGTCTTCCTTGACTGCGATGGCACGCTCACAACGGTCAAAAGCAGCTGGGAATACCTCCACCGCCGCCTGTCCCTCTGGACGGACAACGCCGACAAATATCAGACTCTCTTCCGGCAGGGCAGGATCGATTACCATGAATTCTGCAGAAGGGATGCCCTGATGTGGAAAGGGCTTGACATCGACAGCGTCGAGTCCGTTGTGCACCAAATACCCTATCAGCCGGGGGCGCGGGAGCTTGTCCGGTCCCTGAGGTCGGCCGGCGTGATCACCGTCATTATCTCTACGGGGCTTTCCCTGCTTGTGGACAAGGTAAGACGGGAGCTCTCCATCGACCTTTGCTTTTCCAACGATCTTGTCGTCAGGGATGGCATCCTTTCGGGCGAAATACGCATAAATGTCGATTATGACATGAAGGGCCCCATAGTGCGCCAGACGCTGGAGCGCTTCGGCCTCGCCTTTGATGAGGCCTCCGCGATCGGCGACGGCGAAGGCGACAGGGGAATGTTCGAAGAGGTAGGGCTGCCCATTGGATTCAACATAAACGGCGGCTCGCCGAACTTCCCCGACCGTACTGTCTATATTGAAGAGCTGTGCGCAGCTAAATCCTTGCTGGGGGTGATCTGATGAAAAGATTTGCCGGGCGCGCCACGGTGCTTGTCTGTGTTTCCCTCATGTTTCTCATCCCTTCCTGTGCACCGAAGAAGGTTAAGATCTACGACATACCGGAAGGTGCCCGCAGCGACATCGTGCAGATAGCGCTGGCCCAGCAGGGGAAACAGTACCGCAGCGGCAACAAGGGGCCTGATTATTTCGACTGCAGCGGCCTCATCTATTTTACCTACAGGCAGGCAGGGATTTCCGTCCCCAAAACCGCGGAGGCCCAAGGGCGTTTCGGGGCCGAGATATCACGCGGTGCCGTCCAGCCCGGCGACCTTGTCCTTTTCAGGATCAAGAACGACGATCATATCGGCATTATGATCAATGGAAACGACTTTGTTCATGCCTCGAAATCCAGGGGCGTGGCTGTAGATTCCCTCGAATCGAAGTACTGGCAAAGATATCTCGTGGGGTTCAGGTCGTTGATGTAAGAACAGTTTCGGGTGAAGCGGGAAGCCAGACTCTTTCCGGGCACCCTAGCCCCTGCTCCCGACCCCCTCTTTCTTCAGATAATCGATGAGCGGCATCTTTTTGTAGTGTTTTCCAGTGAGGTAGGCGAGAACCGTTTTGAAGTCCTTTTTCCCTATAAAGCCGGGGATCTGTATAAGCTTCTTTCCCGTCTCGTCGAGAAGGATTGTCGTCGGATAACCCATGAGGTTGTTCTCCCTCGCGATGTGCGGCGCGGTGTCCCCGTTGACGCGAAAATATACCACGCCCCTGCCGAGTTCTTCCCCTATCTCCTTCGTCTCCAGGACATCCCGGTCCATTCTCCGGCAGTAAGCTCACGAGGGCGTGAAAAGGTACACAACAGCGGGTTTCTTTTCCCTCGCGATGCGTTCCCGAATCTGCTTCATGGTCTCCTGTGCGAAGACGGTGCTGCAACAAAAAAGGGAGAGAAAAAATGCGGTGACGATTAAAGCCCGTCGGGTTTGCATGGTCAATAGTATCAGAAACAGAACGCTACTGCAAATGCGGCGGTAAACCGGGTTGTCGGGACCCTCGTTCTCCGGAAAACACCCCGTTCGGGATACGCCGTCTCCCCGGTGGTGAGCGAGGAGCGGCCTGGCGCATGGCGGTACGTAAAAGTTGTTGACTTGGTCAAAAATGTCCTGTAGAATTGGTTATACTTTATCCGGCACATTACCGTTGAAAGATTTCTCAGTTACATTTGAGTTAATTCCAAGCCTCTGGGGTACTACTAATTTTCCACATATGTTGAAAAGTTGTTGAAAAAATCCATACCATGTCCGATATCCTTTCACAAATAAAGCCGAAAATTGCCTCGATTGTCAGCGAGGATAGTTTCAAAACCTGGATCGAGCCTTTGAGTTTTATAGACCTTCAGAATGACAATTGCCGTATCGCGGTACCGAATGCCTTTTTTCGCGATTGGGTGGCGGAGAATTTTGAATCCATCATCGTAGCACTCCTCAAGGACGTTACCAAAGAAAACGTAAAGATAGAGTATGTTCTGAACAGGGACGAGAAGATGGAGGAAAAGAAAAAGGTCGTCCTCCGCAAACCAGCAAACTATAGTCAGTTCAATCCCAAATATACCTTCGAAAACTTCGTCGTCGGCACGAGCAACCAGTTTGCAAATGCCGCCTGCCTGGCAGTATCGACCAACCCGGGTAAGACATATAACCCCCTCTTTATATATGGGGGAGTGGGCCTCGGCAAGACCCACCTGCTCAACGCCGTTGGCAACTTTCTCGTAAAACACGGGACAACCAACCCCGAACGCATATGTTATATCACGGCGGAAACATTTACCAACGAGCTTATCAATTCCATACGCTATGAAAAAATGGAGGATTTCCGGAACAGGTTTCGAAAGATGGACATCATCCTTATTGACGACATCCAGTTCATCGCCGGCAAGGAAAGAACCCAGGCCGAGTTTTTTCACACCTTCAATACCCTTTACGACAATATGAAACAGATCGTTGTCACCAGTGACAAATTCCCCCGGGATATCGAGAATTTTGAAGAACGTCTTAAGTCACGGTTTGAATGGGGTCTTGTCGCTGACATACAGTCTCCGGACATAGAAACAAAGGTTGCCATCCTCAACAAGAAGGCCGAGCAGGAAAAGATCGATTTACCTCTCGATGTAGCCTTCTTCATCGCAACTAATTCTGAGGATTCCATCCGTTCCCTCGAGGGAACCCTGATCCGGGTCGGGGCGTATGCGTCTCTCAACAACAGCCCCATCACGACAGACCTCGTCAAGCGGACCATGAGCCATATTATCAAGGAAAAGAACAAGGAAATCACCATCGACATGATCCTGAAAGAAGTCTGTTCTCATTTCTCTGTTACTCTCGGGGACATAAAGTCCGGCAAGCGTATAAAGTCCATTATGCTGCCGCGGCAAGTTGCGATGTATCTGTCGAGAAAGATGACCGAATCGTCGCTTGTCAGCATTGGAGAGAAGTTCGGAGGGAAGGATCACGCCACGGTAATCCATTCGATCAAGAAGATAGATGGTGAATTACATGTTAAAAAGGAGTTGAAAGGTGCTGTTGAAAAGATTGTTCAGAAACTGAAGTCAACATGATTCAACAGCGGCCTTCATTTTTTGCACAGAGTCGGCGTTCAGTTAATCCAGTGATGTTAGTTGGTTGCAACGTTTTCAACATTTTAACACCACTTATCTGTTATGAGGAGTTACTATATGAAAATAATATTAGATAAGAACAGAATCCTGCAGCCAATATCCAAAATTGTATCAATAACCGAAAAAAGGTCACTTATGCCCATTCTTTCCAACATCCTTATCGATTTTGGAAAAGAGAAGACCACAGTCTATTCCACAGACCTGGAAGTAAGCGCCATCACGTATATAGATTTTGTCAGCGATATCGAAAAAAAGGTTGTTGTCCATGGGAGAAAGTTTCTTGAGATACTCAAGGAACTCGACAACGAAGACATAGAGTTTGACTTTGAAGACAACGTGATGACCATCAGGCAGAAGATGACGGAGATATCTTTGAGCCTTCAGGACCCCGAGGAGTTTCCGGAAACGAAGGAGATTACAGGAAAAGAGGAATTTACAGTCCCCGGCAGTATTCTTCTCGAGATGATAGACAAGGTGGAATTTGCGGTATCTGTCGACGAGACGCGGTACATCCTCACGGGTATGTACATGAGAGGCCATGACGGCAGGGTGGCCGTGGTGGGAACGGACGGTTTCCGGATGGCCCTCTATCAGAAGGAGATTGACGGCCTTGCCTCTTTCCAGGGTATGACGATTCCCAAGAGGTCTATAAGTGAAGTGGAAAGGGTGATCGGGGAGAATGAGGATGTCAGGATCGTGATAGACGACAAACACGTCCAGTTCAGCACGGAGAAGATGAAAATCATATCCCGGATAATTGAAGGTAATTTTCCGGACTATGAGAATGTATTGCCGTCAGGGAACACCAATATCGCTGAGGTGGACAGGGAAGCCTTGTTCAAGGGACTCAAGAAGGTTTCCTCAATCATCGGCAGATCGGAACCGGTGAAGATAACCTTTGGGAACGATTCCATGACTATAGAAGCGGAATCGGACATCGGCCGGGCAAAAGAGGTCATCGCCGTAAAGTACGAGGGCGAAGAGGCCACGATGAATTTCAATGTAAAGTTTCTCATTGACGTGGTAAGCCACCTCCCAAGCGATGAGGTAACCATAGCGGCGCCGAAGGCCTATGGTGCCGTCTTGTTCAAGGCAAAAGACATGGAGGGCTACAAGAATATTGTAATGCCGATAAGGATATGACAAATGGGTGAATACGGAGCGGAAAGTATAAAAATACTTGGCGGCCTCGATGCCGTCAGGAAAGTCCCGTCGATGTACATAGGGAATACGAACATCGAGGGATTGCATCATCTCATCTATGAACTTGTTGACAACAGCGTTGATGAGGCACTGGAAGGATACTGCAACAGGATAGCAATTACGATCCATCGCGACAATAGTGTTACCGTCGAAGACAACGGCAGGGGTATACCGGTTGCCATGCACGCCGAGGAAAACATGTCGGCCCTGGAGGTCGTTCTCACGAAGCTGCACGCCGGCGGTAAATTTGACAAGGACACCTACCGGTACTCAGCCGGCCTTCACGGCGTGGGCCTTTCGGTTGTTAACGCACTGTCGGAATATCTTGAGATAGAGGTAAAAAGGGCGGGCAATGTCTATTACCAGCGCTATGAGCAGGGTAACCGGATGAACGACCTCTCCGTGATCGGAGACACGGAGAGTACCGGCACCAAGGTGAAGTTCAAGGCGGATCCCACCATATTTGAAACGACAGAATACAGCTACGATACCCTGGCACACCGCATGAGGGAAATCTCCTTTCTCAACAATGGCATCCATATCATCCTCAGCGATGAAAGGAAGGGCAGAAAACAGGATTTCAAGCACGAGGGCGGGATTCGTTCCTTTGTAAAGTATCTCAATGCGAGCAAGACGGTCCTTTTTGACGAACCGATCTACGTTTCAAATTCACGACAGTCTCTGGATCTTCTGGAAGTTGCCATTCAATATAACGACGGATATAACGAGAACATATACAGTTTTGTCAATAATGTTAATACGAAGGAAGGCGGAACACACGTAACGGGTTTTCGCGGCGCCCTCACCAGGTGCATCAATGGGTTCATTCAGGCCAACATGCAGGGCAAGATCAAGGAAAATCTCAGCGGTGACGACATTAAAGAGGGTCTCGTCGCCGTGATCAACATCAAGGTTCAAAACCCGCAGTTCGAAGGACAGACAAAAACCAAACTCGGCAACAGCGAGATAAAAGGCATTGTCGAATCCCTCTTGAATGAAAAAATAGCCGAATATCTGGAACTCAACCCCCAGATAGCCAAGGCCATCATAGCCAAGGCCATCGAGGCACGGCGTGCCCGGGAAGCGGCAAAAAAGGCGAAAGACCTCGTGAAGAGCAAAAGCCTCATTGAGAACGGGATCCTGCCCGGAAAGCTTGCCGATTGCCAGGAAACCGACCCCGTGCAATGTGAGCTTTACATTGTCGAGGGCGATTCAGCGGGCGGCTCGGCCAAACAGGGCCGCGACCGGAAGACCCAGGCCATACTGCCCCTGAGAGGCAAAATACTGAACGTTGAAAAATCGAGGCAGGAGAAGGTATTGACGAATCAGGAGATACGCAACATGTATCTCGCCGTCGGGATAGGCCCCGAGAGCAAAGGGCGCCTGCGCTATCACAAGGTCATCATTATGACGGATGCCGACGTGGATGGTTCACATATACGGACACTTTTGCTCACATTTTTCTACCGCCAAATGCCGGATCTTCTCGCTGAAGGGCACCTTTTTATTGCCCAGCCGCCCCTCTATAAAATAAAGGCCGGCAGCAAGGAATCTTATGCCAAGGACGAGGATGAATTTGAGCGTACTATAACCCAGAGAGGCATGGAAAAGACCCGTTGTGCAGTTAACGGTTCCACGCAGGAAGGCCCGGAGCTTGCCGAAAAAGTGGAAAAGATTAAGATCGTGGAAAATTATTTGCGGAATTCCCTTTTCGACGGCGTCGACCGCGAGGTGTCCATCGGCCTCATGCGTTTCGACCTGACGAAAAGAGAGGATTTTCAGAACGAGACCAAACTGGAGAAGCTTCTCTCCTACCTCGAATCCGCGGGTTTTGCCGGCAAGATGGCCAGGGACCGGGAACACAACCTCTACTGTATCGAGGTTGAGTCCAAGAGCGGCAAGGGAAAAACGATCAGGGTGGAATACGAGATGTGTACCGTCGGAGACTACGTTGAAGCTTACAGGGCGTATGTTTCCGTGAGAAACTTCTATGAGGAAGGGGTACGTGTGACGGACGGGAACAAACCGCCGCTTACCATGTATCCCGATGAGTTCCTCAGATATATTCTGGATAAGGGAAAAGAAGGGATCAGCATTCAGAGATACAAAGGCCTCGGCGAGATGAACGCCGTGCAACTCTGGGAAACGACGATGAATCCCGAAAAAAGAAAGCTCATGAAGGTAACCATCGAAGACGCCGTGGCCGCGGACCAGGTCTTCACGGTCCTGATGGGAAACAACATAGAGACACGCAGGATCTTTATCGAGGACAACGCCCTGAATGTCAGAAACCTCGACATATGATAACCATAGGCATAACCGGGATCATCGGCAGCGGAAAAACGACGGCATCGGCCGCCCTGAAAAATAAAGGAATTCCCGTTGTAGACCTTGACTTCCTTGCTAAGAAGGCGCTCACACTCACAGAGGTCCACGAAGATATAGAAAGGGAATTGGGAAACGGGTTTGTGGCCGAGGGCAAAATAGTTGTCGAAAGGGTGCGGGACCTTGTTTTTGCCGATAAGGAAAAACTGCGGAAGCTTGAAGCGATAATACACCCGAGGGTGTTGGCACAGCTGTGGCAGACAATAAAAGAGCTTGAAGAAGCGGGCGCAAAAGCTGTTATCGTTGACGGCCCGCTCCTTTTCGAAACGGGACTTCACAAAAAGCTCGACAAGACCGTTGTTGTCACTGCGGACATGAACGTCATCCGCGAGAGACTTAAGATGCGGGGCATGGCCCCCGACGATATAGAAAAAAGGATATCCCATCAGATTCCGCTTTGGGAAAAGGAAAAGGTAGCTGACTATGTGCTTTTCAACAATGGAACCAGAGAAGATCTCGACAGGGAAATTGAAAATCTTTTGGAAAGGATTAATGAATGGGAGGTAAGAACTCGATGCACCTCAACGACCTAAAAAGTAAAAAAATCGGTGAATTAACCCAGATCGCGCGGGACCTCAACATCGAGAATGCCTCAGGACTGAGAAAACAGGAACTGATATTCTCCATCCTGCAGGCATACGTAGATAAGAACGAAAATGTATATGGCGAAGGGGTGCTTGAGATCCTCTCGGAGGGATTCGGGTTCTTGCGGTCGACGGACTCGAACTACCTCCCGGGCCCCGACGACATATACGTTTCACCCTCGCAGATAAAAAAGTTCGGCCTGAGAACCGGCGACACAACCTCGGGCCAGATACGGCCGCCGAAGGACAACGAGAAGTATTTCGCCCTTCTCAAGGTGGAGTCCATAAATTTCGATGATCCCAGCGTCGTCCGCGACAAGATCATCTTCGACAACCTGACTCCTATTTATCCCAACGAGCGGGCAAAACTCGAAACGGTCCATGACGGTCTTTCCACCAGGGTTATGGATCTCTTCACGCCTATCGGCAAAGGGCAGCGCGGCCTCATTGTCGCCCCGCCGAGAACAGGGAAGACGATGCTTCTTCAGTCCATCGCCAACAGCCTCACGAAGAACCACAAGGAGATATATCTCATCGTTCTGCTCATTGATGAGCGGCCCGAAGAAGTGACCGACATGATGCGGTCCGTCAAGGGCGAGGTCATAAGCTCGACCTTTGACGAACCTGCCACGCGGCACGTCCAGGTGGCCGAGATAGTCATCGAAAAGGCGAAACGGCTCGTGGAACACAAGAAAGACGTCGTGATCCTTCTGGATAGCATCACGCGCCTTGCCCGCGCCTATAACACCGTGGTGCCCTCGAGCGGCAAGATACTCTCGGGAGGCATCGACGCGTCAGCCATGCAGAAGCCGAGGCGTTTCTTCGGCGCGGCGAAGAATATCGAAGAGGGGGGCAGCCTTACCATCATCGCCACGGCCCTCATCGACACGGGCAGCAGAATGGATGAGGTCATCTTCGAGGAGTTCAAGGGCACGGGCAACTGTGAGATATACCTCGACAGGAAACTGGCCGAAAAGAGGATCTTCCCCGCAATTGACATCAACAAATCGGGCACCAGGAAGGAAGAGCTGCTCCTCGGATCGAGCGATCTGCAGCGCATATGGCTCTTGAGAAAGGTGCTGCAGCCAATGAATACGGTGGAGGCTATGGAATTTCTCCTTGAAAAATTGGCCGATACGGATTCTAATAAAGACTTTCTCTATTCGATGAGCAAAGGAGGATAAGAACATGAAAAAGGGAATCCACCCTGAATTGAAAACCGCGACGGTGAAATGCGCCTGCGGCCACACCTTCGAGACCCTTTCGGTTAAGGACAAGATCAGCGTTGAAATATGTGCCAAGTGCCATCCCATCTTCACGGGCAAGGAGAAACGCCTTGATTCCGCAGGTCAGGTTGAGAAGTTCGAAAGGAAATACGGAAAGAAACAGAAGTAATGTTCAACAGACTTATTGAGCTTGACAAGCGCTTCGACGACATCGAAGCGGAAATGATGAAGCCCGAAGTCCTTTCCAACATGGAGGAGTACAAGAAGCTCGCCAGGGAGCGGACGGACATCAAGGAGCTTGTCGACGCCTATCGTGAGTGGAGGGCCGCAAAGACCGAGCACGACAACACCCTGGAACTCCTGAGCCACGAATCTGACGATGAGATGAAGGCCCTTGCACGGGAAGAACTCACCAGTCTCGAAAAAGAGATGGAGCGGATCGAAGGGCTTCTTGCGGACAGCCTCCTGAAAAAAACTGAACGGCACGCAAAAAGCATGTTCCTTGAAATACGGGCCGGCACCGGAGGGGAAGAAGCCGCGCTTTTCGCCAGAGACCTCTTCGCCTCCTATATGAAATTTGCCGAGCGGATGAAGTGGAAGACGGAGATCATGAGCTCAAGCCCCTCCGACCTGGGAGGGTTCAAGGAAGTGATCGCCGTCATTGAGGGGAAGGACGCCTTCAATATATTGCGCTACGAAAGCGGCGTACACCGCGTGCAAAGGGTTCCCGAGACGGAAGCGCAGGGCAGGATCCACACCTCGACGATCACCGTGGCAGTTCTTCCCGAACCGGAAGAACTCGAAATAAGCATCAATCCCGAAGAGGTGCGGGTCGACCTTTTCCGCTCCAGCGGCCCCGGCGGGCAGCATGTCAACACCACCGATTCGGCGGTGAGGCTGACCCACATACCAACAGGCATGGTCGTCACCTGCCAGGACGAAAAGTCCCAGCACAAGAACAAGGCGAAGGCAATGCGCGTCCTTAGGGCCAGACTCAAGGAAAAGATGGAAGGCGAGAAGGAACAGGAGATCTCCGACGAACGGCGCAAGCAGGTGGGAACCGGTGATCGCAGCGAGCGCATCAGGACCTACAACTTCCCCCAGGGACGCGTCACCGACCACAGGATCGGCCTTACCCTCTATAAGCTTCAGGACATTCTCAACGGCTACATCGAAGAGATGACCGGTCCTGTAGCCGCGCATTTCCGCTCGGAAGCACTCAAGAACGGGTAAACGACATTGAGGATCAGGCAAATCATCGCAAGCCAGAAAGGCCTGTCCGGGACGGACGTCATCGCGGCCGTCTGCCTCGCCTGCAACCTCACACGGGAGCAGGTTTTTTGTCGTATGGACAGCGAGATCGACGAAGAAAAGCTCCGGGAGGTTCGGAGGTATCTCGATGAGCGGCTCGCGGGTAAACCCCTGGCCTACATCACGGGAGTGCGGGAATTCTTTTCCGAGAGCTTTTCCGTCAACGAGGCCGTGCTCATCCCAAGACCCGAGACGGAGGTGCTCGTGGAAGAGGCCCTTGACCTCATCGGCGACAGAAAAGGACTGACGGTCCTTGATGTCGGGTGCGGCTCCGGCGCAATCGGGATCATCATTGCCAAACATACTGACAGCAAGGTGGTGTCCGTAGACATATCGGAGGCCGCCGCTGCAGTGGCCCGCACGAACGCGGTGTCGCTGGGGGTTCATGAAAAGATGCGCTTCGTCTGCGGCGATCTTCTCGGCGCTTTTGGAGAGGGGACAGGGTTTGACATGATCGTTGCCAACCCACCCTATGTCGCTGCCGATGAATGGGATGACCTCATGGTGGACGTGAGGGAGTATGAACCCCGGGGGGCCCTTGACGGCGGGGAAGGCGGTCTTGATATCTACCGCCGCCTTGTCGGTCAGATACCCCGTCACCTCGTTCGCGGCGGTCATGTGCTTCTTGAGATCGGCTCTTTCCGTCAGGCCCGCGAGGTGGGCGCGATGCTCGAGGCGGTGGGGCTGAAGGTGGGCGTAAGAAAGGACTATTCAGGCAGGGAGAGGGTGCTCGCGGGACATGGATAAATTCATCATCGAAGGGGGAGAGAGGCTCAAGGGAAGGGTCCGCATCAGCGGTTCGAAGAATGCCGTTCTGCCCGTTCTCGCGGCGACATTGCTCCAGAAGGGCCGTTACCGGATAGGCAACGTGCCGCGCCTCATGGACGTCGCCACAATGATGAAGCTCCTCGACCTTCTCGGTGCCAGATGTGTATGGCAGGATGACCACACCATCGACATAGACACCACGAAGATGGACAATCACGTTGCCCCCTATGAGCTTGTCAAGAAGATGAGGGCGTCGGTCCTCGTTCTGGGTGCTCTCATCGGCGGTCTGAGGAAGGCGACCGTTTCCTATCCCGGGGGATGCGCCATAGGGGAGAGACCCATCGACCTCCACCTCAAAGGGCTTGCCGCGCTCGGTTGTGATGTGGCGATCCGTGAAGGCTATGTCGATGTAACGGCAAAGAAGCTCAGGGGCGGCCGCATTGTGTTCGATACGGTGACCGTGGGCGGTACGGAGAACCTTCTCATGGCGTCGGTTGTCGCCAGGGGTGAAACGGTCATAGAGAATGCCGCTCGCGAACCGGAGGTGGTCGATCTTGCAAGGATGCTCAAGAAGATGGGCGCCAGGATCGAAGGCGAGGGGACGGCGGTAATCAGGATAACGGGCGTCAACGAGCTGACCCCCTGCAGCTGGGACGTCATAGAAGACAGGATCGAAGCGGGAACGTTTCTTGCCGCCTGCGGCATGACGCGGGGAAGTATCATTCTCGAGAATTGCGTGCCCGACCACATAAAGGCAGTCATTGACAAGCTCAGAGAAACGGGCATGGAGATATCCTGCGACGGGAAGACCATCAAGGCATCGATGTCCAAGAGGCGGCCTTCCGCGGTGGACATCAGGACGGTCCCCTACCCGGGTTTTCCCACGGACATGCAGGCCCAGCTCATGGCGGCCATGACGACGTCGAAGGGCGTAAGCGCCATAACGGAAACAATTTTTGAGAACAGGATGATGCACGCAGCTGAGTTGCGCCGGATGGGTGCCGACATCAGGGTCGTGGGCAATACGGCCATCGTCCACGGCGTGGAATCCATATCGGGCGCAAAGGTAATGGCTACGGACTTGAGGGCGAGCGCCTCCCTCATCATCGCCGGCCTGGCAGCTTACGGCAAGACCGAGGTCTCGCGCATATACCACATTGACCGGGGCTACGAGCACATTGAGGAAAAATTGAAAAACTTAGGTGCCCGGATCGAAAGGGTAAAAGATGAAAATATGGGAGCTTGACAGCGAGTACGACAGCCTCATATCCTTCGTAAAGACCGGCAGGGAGGGCGCGAAGCGCGATGTCCGCCAGGCCGTTTCGAAGGTGAAAGAGGGCGTTCTTTCACGGGGAGACAGCGCGCTCGTCGAATTTTCCATCGCCTGGGACCGCTGGGACAGAGACTACCCGATCAAGCTTACCATCGAGGAGATCAAGGAGGCCGCCGCCCGGGTGTCCCGAAAAGACCTCGGGGTTCTCAAGGGGATGATCAGGAATGTCGCCTCATACCACAAGGGACAAAAAGCACCCAAACGCGTCTACAGGAAGAAGGGACTTTCGGTTCGGGAAGAACCAGTGCCCGTTGAAAGCGTAATGGTTTACGTTCCCGGCGGCACGGCGGCGTACCCGTCGTCGCTCATCATGGGGGCGCTGCCCGCGCAGATCGCCGGCGTGAAGAATATCAGCGTGGCCACACCGGCACCGGGGGGCGCGATCAACGACTACGTGGCGGCGGCGGCGAAACTTCTCGGGATAAAGGACATTTTTCGTATCGGCGGGGCACAGGCGGTATATGCCTTCGCCTACGGGACAGCGACGGTCCCGAAGGTGGACATGATCGTCGGTCCGGGGAACGCCTATGTCGAAGAGGCAAAAAGGGACGTTTACGGAACCGTCGGCATCGACATGCTCGCCGGCCCCACGGAACTCGTCATCCTCTGCACCGAGGCCCATTCCCCGAAAATAGTGGCCCTTGATATGTTTTCCCAGGCCGAACACGATGAACTGGCATCGGTGGGGGTTTTCTCCTCTTCGCGAGATCACCTTGAGGACGTCCGGCGGAGCATTGAAGGTCTCCTTGGCGCGACGGCCCGCAAAGAGACGATCACGAAGGCGCTGGAACACAACGGCTACCTCGTACATTTCACAGACCTAACCCAAACCATCGAGGCGATAAACCGGATCGCACCCGAGCACATGGAGCTCATCGGTGACGAAGACTGCGTAACATCGATCCTCTATCCCGGCATCATCTACGTCGGTCCCTGCACCCCCGTCGCCATGGGCGACTACTATATCGGAACGAACCACGTTCTTCCCACCGCAGGGGCGGGGCGCTTCACCGGAGGACTTTCTGTCGACCGGTTTACAAAGCGCAAGGTTGTTGTTAAAATAGACCAATCCTTCATCGAGACATACGGCGACAGGGCCGAGCGGCTCGCGAGAATAGAGGGCCTGCCCGCCCACGGTGATGCGATAAAGGCACGAAAGGAGTCCCCACAATGAAGCTGAAGATCGGTCTGCCCAAGGGCAGCCTGCAGGAATCCACATTCCGGCTTTTCAAGAATGCCGGATACACGATAAAGCTCCGCGAACGTTCCTACGTTCCCGCCATAGACGACACCGAAATGGAAGGGCTCGTCATTCGAGCCCAGGAAATGGCCCGCTACGTGGAGAACGGCATCCTTGACATGGGTATAACCGGGCTTGACTGGGTCATGGAGCAGGATGCAAAGGTGGTAGAACTTGTCCGCCTGCGTTATGGCAAGGTGGGGTTCAGGGGCGTAAAATGGGTCGTAGCCGTGCCGAACAATTCACCGATTAAGAAGGTGAAGGACTTGAGTGGAAAGAAGATCGCCACCGAACTCGTTCAGTTCACAAAACGATACCTGAAGAAACAGGGCATAGATGCCGCCGTGGAGTTCTCGTGGGGTGCCACGGAAGTGAAGGCCCCGCTTCTGGCGGACGCCATTGTCGAGGTGACGGAGACGGGCGCTTCGCTTGTGGCCAATAATCTCCGGATAGTGGAAACGATCCTTGAATCGGAAACGGTGCTCATCGCGAACAAGAACGCCTGGAAGGACCCCTGGAAGAAGAGGAAGATGGAGAACCTGATGATCCTCCTGAAGGGCGCCCTTCTGGCCGAGGAGAAGGTGGGGCTCAAAATGAACATTCCCAGGAACAAGCTCGCCAGGGTGACGGAGATCCTGCCTTCACTCCACACGCCGACGGTATCCAACCTTTCCGACGATAAATGGGTGGCCATCGAGGTCATCATCGACGAAAAGGTCGTCCGGGACATCATCCCCGACCTGAAAAGGGCCGGGGCGCAGGGGATCGTGGAATATCCCCTGAACAAGGTCATCATGTAAATGGGGGAGACCATGGCGCGATCGGCACATGTCGAAAGGAAGACGAAAGAGACGTCCATCTCGATATCCTGGGATCTTGACGGTACCGGAGAGTACCGGATTACCACGGGAATACCCTTTTTCGACCACATGCTTGACCTCTTTGCAAAGCACGGCCTTTTCGATCTCGAGGTCAGCGCGAAGGGAGATATCGACGTAGACAACCATCACACCGTCGAGGATGTGGGCATAGCGATGGGCAAGGCCTTGCGCGATGCCCTGGGAACGACGGAAGGGATAAAGCGTTACGGCAGCGCCCTCGTTCCCATGGATGAGGCAATCTGCATGACAGCCATCGACGTCTCGGGACGCTCCGCCTTTGTCTTCAAGGGAAAACTTCAGGGCAGGACGGGCGGATTCGATGTCGACGTGGTGAAGGAATTTCTCCAGGCCTTTTCCAATGAGGCGAAGGTGACCCTTCACGTCAACATCCTTTACGGAAGCAACCTCCATCACAGGGTGGAGGCCGTCTTCAAATCTTTCGGGAGGGCGCTCAAGGCCGCCGTGGAAAAGGACGACCGCATAAAAGGCGTGCTCAGCACGAAAGGCGTGCTCTAAAATGATCGTCGTCGTCGATTACGGAATGGGCAACCTGAAAAGCGTCCTCAATGCTTTTTCAAAACTTGGCGCGGACATTACCGTCTCCGGGGACCCCCGTCGTGTCGAAGAAGCCCGCGCGATAGTTCTGCCCGGCGTGGGCGCCTTTGGCAAGTGCATGGAGAACCTTGAGACAAGGGGTCTCGCCGCCGCCATACATGACCACATCGCCAGGGGCAAACGCTACCTTGGTATATGTCTTGGGATGCAGATCCTTTTCGAATCGAGCGAAGAGACGCCAGGAGTCAGGGGCCTCGGCATCATCAAGGGCACGGTACCCCGCTTTACCGGGTCCGTGAAGGTTCCCCACATGGGCTGGAACAGCATAACTATCTTGAAAGAGAGCCCGATCTTCACGGGTATACAATCGGGCGATTTCTTTTACTTCGTTCATTCCTATTACTGCGCGCCCGTCAGCAGGGATGTCATTGCCACAACCACGGACTACGACCACCCCTTTGCCTCTTCCGTCGAATCGGGCACCCTCTTCGCATGCCAGTTCCATCCCGAAAAAAGTCAGAGGGTAGGGCTGAAGCTGCTCAAGAATTTCCTGGAACTCACGCGGGCTGAATAAACTCACGAAGGAAATAGGTCCAACAGGTCATATTGGACCTATTTCTGTTCCCGTTTTCTGCCTTGTAAAAGCCAAAAAAAGGGCTCCGTTGGGAGCCCTTTTAATTTCATTATGTAACCGGTATCTAGTTTTTCTTGAGGAAATCAACGGCAAACTTGACTGCCTCGTCACCGGGGAGCCCTTTGCCTTTGAGAGACTTGATCTGCTCGTCGAGAAGCGGACGAACGGCTTTGGCCCATCTCGCATCCTCTTCCTTGCTCAGGGCGATTACCTTGTTGCCCCTGGCTTTGGAATATGCGTAACCTTCCTTGTCGATCTCATCCCAGACCTTACCCTGTTTTGCTACCCATTCCTTGCTGACATCGTCGAAGACCTTCTGGACATCGGGAGGCAGGGCGGCCCATTTGGCTTTGTTCATAACGACAAACATTGCCGTCGTGTAGGCGGAACCGAAGTTCTGGGTGGTGGACTTCACGACTTCGCCCCATTTCCAACCCTGGAGAGATTCGACGGGAGCCATTGCGCCGTCGGCCACGCCGGTGCGGAGCGCATCGTAGGTCTCAGGCATCGTCGTTCCGACAGGCGCCGCGCCGAGGGCCTGGACGACTTTCGCTGCAAGACCGGTCGCACGGATCTTCATGCCTTTGATGTCTTCGAGTTTGCTGACGGGTTTCTTGGTATGGAGGATGCCGGGGCCGTGTGCGTGAAGCCAGAGCACCTTAACATCTGCCAGTTCCTTCGGCTGGAATTTCGCATAGAAAGCCATGGTGAGATTCGTTGCTGCAACACCGCTCTTGTAACCCAGAGGGAGATCAAGGGTTTCCATCATGGGGAATTTGCCGCGCGTGTAAGCGAAGCAGCTCTCACCGATGTCTGCGATGCCCTTTACGACATTGTCATAGGTCTGTGCCGCGGGGGTGAGGGTACCACCCGGGAAGTAGGTTATCTTGACCTTGCCGCCGGAACGCTTTTCGACTTCCTTGCACCACTGCTGCGCGACAACGCTGTTCTTGTGTGGTGCCGGGAAGAAGTTGGAATAATTCAGCGTGATTACCTTCTGCGCGGACGCCATTACGGGAAAAAAGGCGAGACAGGTGGCAGCAAAGAAGACGAGAAGCAAACACTTTACCCCGAAAAACCGTTTCATAAACCCCTCCTGAAATATTATTTTCCTCTTTTATAGTAAACGGGGTTCGGTTTGTCAACACAATTACACAGAAAACCCCGCGCACGGGCCGGAAAGTTCATCCCAATGAACAATAGCTATCTCAGAAAGCCTAGCAATATTATGCGATATAGACTTATGTTTATTATGGTAAAAAAGAAACTTGACTTTTGGACAAATATCCGCGATAATTTTGCCGTATAATGCCTTTCAGGGTATTGTTATCTTTATCTCTTGAGGTGCCACCTATGGCCAAGCATAAAATACTGTGTCCTATTTCGAAAACGGCCTGCATTGAATGCGCTATCTACCGGGGCCGGCATTACTATCTGTGCTATTCACAGAATTACAAAGGAACCTCCTTCGATCCCGATCGCATGGAGGAACTCAAGGCGGCCGAAACACAAGGGAACAACGATGCGACGTTCGGCATGCCGGAAAAAATAGAGGTCGGCTCTCAATGTATAAACAACTTTGAGGAATACGTCATCGAGAAGGAATTCGCCGCTCTGAAGCACCATTGAACTGGACGATCAAGTTAATGTCGAAGAAAAGAATCAATAGAAAGGAGAGAGGATTATGATCAACGATTTTCATTACCTGAAACCTGCAAGCCTGAAAGAAGCGCTTGCCATGTACGCGCAGTATGACGATTGCAAGGTTATCTGCGGCGGCCAGTCCTTGTTGATCGTTATGAGGCAGGGCATGGTCGCTCCCGAATACCTCCTTGACATCAAGCACGTGAAAGAACTGAGCTACATCAAGTTCGATGACAAGGACGGTCTGAGGATAGGCGCCACGACGACTCACCGCGAAATAGAGAAGTCGGATGTTATCGCAAAAAAATACCCCGTTCTCGTTGCCATGGAAGAGAAGCTCGCCTCCATCCAGACCCGGAACTGGGGCACAATAGGCGGCAACCTTGCACACGCCGATCCTGCCGGCGATCCCGGCCCCGTGCTCATCGCTCTTAAGGCCGAGATCAAGTTTGGCAGCTCGAGCGGTGAGAAGACGGTGCCCCTCGACGAGTTTTTTGTCGACTATTTCGAGACGAAAATGGAACATGGCGACCTCGTTCTCGAGGTACACGTACCGGCGCCGGAGCCTAAGTTTGGCTGCGCCTATCAGAAATTCAACCTCCTCGACAGCGACATGGGCATCGTGGCGGCTGCAGCGTCGGTGACGCTTAACGCCGACGGCACCTGTAAAGACGCCCGCGTCGTTCTCGGCAATGCCGGGCCCATACCCCTTCGCGTGACGAAAGCCGAAGACCTCTTGAAGGGCAAAAAGCTGGACGATGCCCTGTTCGCCGAAGCCGGCCAGATTGCTTCCGAGGAAGCACAGCCGGTCGCCGACATCCACGCGTCGGAAGAACATAGAAGGCATGTCCTGGGCGTTCTTACAAAGAGAATGCTGAAGAAGGCCTTTGAACAGGCTCAGAAGGCTTAAGGAGGAGAGAGATGGAAAAACAGGTACTGAGATTTAAAGTTAACGGTGACGAATACGAAGTTTTCATACATCCCAAAACATTGCTTGCGGAAGTAATCCGGGACCACCTCGGATTCACCGGCACCAAGAGGGGCTGCGAGACGGTCTCTTGCGGCGCTTGCACAGTGAATATCAATGGCTTCTCCGTGAAGTCCTGCTCTGTTCTTGCCATTCAGTGCCAGGGCATGGAGGTAACGACGGTTGAAGGCCTCGAAAAGAACGGCAAATTGAGCCCGATTCAGAGGGCCTTTCTTGACAACGGCTCGTATCAGTGCGGTTTCTGTACCCCCGGTATGCTGATGTCAGCAACGGCCTTTATCAGCGAGGCAAAAAACCCGACAAAGGAACAGATGAAAGAGAGCATCGAGGGCAACGTCTGCCGGTGCACCGGATACAACAGCATCGTAAGGGCCATTGAAGCTGTTACGCAAGGCAAATACAAGGAGGAGTGATATGAGTCACGCAAAATATTCTGTCATCAATACACATGTTCACAATATAGATGGCGTTGCGAAGGTAACGGGCCGGGCCACTTACACCTTTGACGTTAAGCTCCCCGGCATGCTCTACGGAAAGATCCTTCGCAGCCCTCATCCGCATGCGAAGATCATAAATATCGACACGACGAGAGCCATGGAACTCCCGGGCGTGAAGATCGTCGTCACCGGCAAGGATACCCTGGGCATCAAGCAGGGCATCTGGCGGCGGTACGAAGAGCTCTGCGACGAGCAGGTCCTCCCGCTGGAGAAGGTCCGCTACATAGGCGAGCCTGTCGCGGCAGTCGCCGCGGTGACGGAAGAGATCGCCGAGGCGGCTCTCGACCTTATCGACGTGGAATGGGAAGTTCTCCCCGCCGTCTACGAACCGCTGGAAGCCATCAAGAAAGAGGCCCCCACGATCCATGAAGGCGTGGAGAGAAACGTGAACGTCACCCGCCACATTGAATGGGGGGATGTCGACGAAGCATTTGAAGACGCCGACTACATCAGGGAAGACTGGTTCAAGTGTTCCGGTCAGGCACATATGTGCATGGAGACCCGGGCCGCCGTTTCGAGCTTCACGCCGGAAGGCAAGCTCACGGTATGGGCATCAACTCAGTCCGCTTACTACACACAGGGCCTCCTCGCGGGTGTCCTGGGGCTGCGCGAAGGCGACGTCCGCGTTCTCGCCCCCTACGTCGGCGGCGGTTTCGGCGGCAAATTCGAGCTCGATGCGGCCATGTTCTGCAGCGCCGTAATGTCCATGAAGCTCTTCAAACCCGTCAAGGTCGTCTTCAGCCGTGAGGAAGACTTCATCGCCTCCAAGAGACGTACCCCGATGTTCTACTATGTCAGGACAGGCATCAAAAAAGACGGCACCTTCTGTGCCCGTGAATCCCGCATGTTCTCCAACGGCGGCGCTTACACGGGCATGGGCGCGACGGCCCTCTACCTGTCGGGTTTCTTCCACTCCTTCCCCTACAAATGGAGAGGCTACCGTTATGACGGATACAGGGTCTACACAAACACCCTGCCCTCGACATCGATGCGCGGTTTCGGTGCCCCCCAGGCCATGTTCTGCTCCGAGCAGCAGATCGACTGGATATGCGCCGATCTCGGCCTCGATCCTTTTGAAGTAAGAAGAAAGAACGGCCACACCGAGGGCTATGAAGTTCCCGGCCAGGCATTCATCGCAAGCTGCGGTCTCGAACAGTGCATCAACGAGATCGAGAAATGGGTCAAATCAAAGGGCAAACTTCCCGCCAACAGGGGTATCGGCATCTCTTCCTGCGGTTTTATGTCCGGCGGAATCTTCAACTGGTTCGACTCGCCCTATTCATTCTCCTCCGCCGTTGTGACGATCAATGTGGACGGCACCGTGGAACTCCACGTAGGCTGCCAGGACATCGGACAGGGCTCCAACACCACGATGGCGATCATCGCGGCTGAGACGCTGGGAGTAAAAGTGGAAGACATCAGGGTCCACTCCGGCGATACGGCACACTGCCCGGCCGACCTTGGTGCATGGGGTTCCAGGCAGACACTGATGGCAGGCAATGCGGTAAAGATGGCATGCGAAGACGCCAAGAAACAGCTCCTTGAGTTTGCATACGCCGAAATGGGCATCAACATCGTCTATGACCTCGATATCAAGGACAGGTGGGTGCACATCGTCGCCCGCCCGGAAAGGGGCCTGCCCTACGGCGATCTCGTCAAGAAGGCACTGCGCGCGAAAGACGGCCAGCGCATCATGGGCCGCGGCTACTATACACCTCACAGAAAAGGCATGATATCCCCCGCATACAGTTATATGATGCAGGCGGTTGACGCCGAGGTCGATCCCGAAACAGGAAAGATCAAGATCCACGAAGTCATGACGGCGCACGACTGCGGCCAGCCGATCAACCAGCTCGGCCTCATCGGCCAGCTCGAAGGCGCGGCATCCATGGCCCTCGGCTACGCATACCTTGAGGACATGCCCTTCGAAGACGGCAAGATGATGAACCCCAACCTCGTTGACTACAAGGTCATCAAGGCGCCGGAAATGCCTGAGGCAGGCATCATCGAGATCGATACCTACGAACCCGAGGGCCCCTACGGTGCTAAGGAGGCGGGCGAGGGCCTGACCAACCCGACGGCCGCGGCACTCGGCAACGCGATTTACAACGCTATGGGTATTCAGATGAAAGAGCTTCCCATCACCCCCGAGAGAGTCCTTAAGGCCTTGAGGGAGAAGAAGGAAGCCCAGAAATAATTATTAGAAGATAACCAAGGAGGTTTACCGTGAGCTTTAAATGTCCAGCATGCAAGAAAGAATGGCCAAACAGCAAGCAGGTGGCGCGGCATATGTTCGGTACCGGCGATAAGGCACACAGGGCATGGATCGAATCACAGGGTCACTCATACATAGAGCTCCTTCTGGCGCAGACCACCGAAGCGGGCAACAAGAGCTACGAGATCCTGTCAGACCTTATAGAGAAGGCACAGGACAAGCTGTAGGAATACCGGGCCCCAAAAAGGGCTTTTATACTTAACAGAAGGAGGAAGATCCATGATCATAGAGGGCGGTTTTACCCTAAAAGCACCAATCGACAAGCTTTTCGATTTCATGCTGAAACCGGATACGATCCTTACGTGCCTTCCCGGCGCAGAGTCAGTGACGACGATCAGCGACACGTCATACGAGTGCATCGTGAAGCAGAAAGTCGGTCCCATCAAGGCAAGGTTGAAGTTCATCAACAATCTGACCGTTGTCAATAAGCCGACACACATGGAAATCGAGGGTGAAGGCGAGGATATGACAAAGCTCGGTCACTTCAAACAGAAAACCGTCGTTGACCTGATAGACAAGGGCAATGGTGAAACGGAGGTCAAGTACAAGACTGATGTTAACATCGTGGGCAAGCTCGCCATGTTCGGTGACAGGATCATGAGGGCGAAGGCCAAGGATACGGAAAAGGAATTTACCAAGAATCTTCAGGAAAAACTCAAGAGCATCGCCTAAGAAATAATAGTTGTACAAGAAGAAGGGTCCGCGCTTCGGCGAGGGCCCTTCTTCGTTTATGGGTCACTCCTGTCCAGAATGTACATTTCCCGGACCGCTTTCCTTACAGAGCGGGGATTCAGGACAGGTAAATCCCGCACCCCAAAACCAGGTTGCCTTATCTCGCAATTCGTCTCCAGCTTTCTCCATCCGTCTTGCCGGCGAAGGCCGGAATCTAGGAAGACCTCTCATTCAAGGGGAAGCATACATACACAAAGCACCATGCGGTGTTTAGGCAGAACAGTTGGATGGTGATTCCTTATCCGCAGTTTCTCCCAGTTTTCGGCCTTCGCCGGAATAACGGAGGAGGAGGCCATGCTCTAGTTTGCGACTGTCTGGAAAGAGGTTGACCTTTGAGGTAAGCGAGAAGATTAGGGGAGATATGGACGGGATACCCGCGTGAGGATCTGGCGGAAGAGGGACGGGATATCCTGGAGAGATTGGAGCCGCCGGGAGGAAAAAAACCCCGCTTCACGAGAAGCGGGGTTTTGTACGATCGGAACGGTTTTCGCTACCCGGGCATGAGCCAACCGGGAAGCCAGGTAGAAAGGGCGGGGAAGAGGAAGACCAGAATGCCGCCGACGATGATGCTGATGAGGAAGGGGTAGACGCCGGCATACACGACGCTGAATGGCGTCTTGGTGATCTGTTTGACGACGAAGACGCATATGGCCATGGGCGGAAGGACAACGCCGAGCATGACGGTGATGCCGATGAGAATGCCGAACCACATGGGGTTGTACCCCAGCTTGAGAATGGCGGGGTAGAAGATTGGCGTTGCCAGGATCATGAAAGCGAGGTCATCGATGAATGACCCGCCGATAAGGTAAATAAGGGCGATGAAGATCACGATGACCCAGGACGGCATGTTGAGGCCGACGATCCAGTCGGCGGCGATCATGGGTATGGTCGTGACGGCGATGAAATGGCCGAGCACGGTAGAGCCGGCAATGAGCATCAAGACCATTGTGGCCGTTCTGACCGATTCGGCAACGGACTTGATGTACCCTTTGATGTTAAGGTCCCGCATGGCGAAGGTCATAACAAGAACCAGGAAGGTGCCGACACTGCCCGCTTCGGTCGGGGTAAAGACGCCGCCGAGGATGCCGCCGATGACGAGACAAAAGATGAACATGACCATGAGAACCTGGGGAATGGTCTTGAAGCGCTCGGACCAGGTCGCCTTCGGGCTTTTTGGACCGATTGTGGGGTTCATCCTGCACCAGCCGTAAATGACGGCGATGAACAGGAAGGCGATGAGCAGGCCGGGAAGAATACCGGCAAGGAAGAGACGCCCGATGGACTGGTCTGTAATAATGCCGTAAAGGATGAGAGTGACGCTGGGCGGAAGGAGTATGCCCAGCGTACCGACTGTGGCGACGATACCGGTCGAGAGCCTCTTGTCGTATCCGAAACGGTCCATCTCGGGCACAGCCACACTGGCAAAGGTTGCCGAAGTGGCGGGTGAGGAACCGCATATGGCCTTAAATACCGTCGCGCCGCCCACGGTTGCCATGGCAAGTCCGCCGGGAATATGGCCGAGGAACTTGTGGGCCGCATCAAATAGACGCTTGGCGACGCCTGAATTGAATGCCACCTGCCCCATCAATACGAAGAGAGGGATAACCGTGAAACTATACGAGTTAAGGACATCGTAAAAGTCCTTTGCAAGCAGGTTGAATGCGGCATTGAAAGAGATAAGATAACCGAAACCGACGAAGCCGATTATGATCATGGCAAAGGCCAGTTCGATACCGGTCAGGAAGAGACAAAGTACAACAAGTAATCCTACGATACCAACGGTTACGGGATCATTCATATTGGCCTCCAAAGATCTTGTAAATGTCGCAGAAGAGAACGAGGCACTGAATGAAACAGCAGATGGCCATCCCGTAGGCTATCGGGTAGAACGGGATCTGCCGGGTCAGCGATACCTCACCGGATACAAAGAGATCGTGCCCATATTTCAGGAGATTGTGGCCTATCAGATAAAAAAGGGCTATGCTGCCGAGACGGGTAATTATGTTGACAACGTTCTGCCCAACTTTGGGGAATTTCTGGACAAAGAAATCGACAAAGATGTGGCCCCTCATCCATGATGTGATGGGGAGGGCGAAACCGATTGCTATAGCCCCGCCGAAGCCGACCATTTCGAATGTACCGATAATGGGCCTGTCGAAGAAATAGCGTAGAAAAACGTCAAGCACCGTAAGCAGCATGATGGCGGTGAGCGCTGCGCCGGCAATGGCGCTCATCCATTTACTGAGCTTTTCGGTGATCCAAAGTATGGCTCCCATTGCTCCTCCTAACTGTAACTATTGTATTGTGTTTTGTACCCCTGTGATGTATTAGGGCATCTTAAGTCATCAGGGCAAGGGTTGTCAAGTGAAAAAAGTTACAACCTAACATAGTGTAAATATTGTCGTTTTTGAAACTTGGTACCCCAGATAGCCATGCCGGGTGATAATAACGTCGCGAAAGAACAGGGCAAGGCCGAAACGACCGATAGGGTAACAGCGAAGGCGGGGTTGGCGGGTATTGTTTGTCGGCCCGCGCTGGCGGGGCTTTTGCCGGCGTGCGTGAGCCTTCAGCCTTTGAAATTCGGCGCAAAAGATGGTAAGAACTTCTCCATGGATATAGGTTGCGCCATACTTGCCGGCGGAAGAAGCGTCCGAATGGGGCGCGATAAGGCAACGGCTGCATTTCGCGGCGCGACCCTGGTCAAAGAGGTATATGACAGAGTCAGGGAGGTATTCAGCGACATTATCGTGGTTTCCTCTCTCCATAGCGCTATTGATGGCGTCGACGCGCCGGTAGTCAAGGACCTTCTGCCGCTCCAGAGCCCCATGGTGGGCATCGCTACGGCGCTTCTTCATTCCGGGAAGCCGCGTCTTTTCGTTGTCGCCTGCGACATGCCCTTTCTTTCGGCCGAAGGTATACGCTGCGTCGTCGCCGAGGCGGGAGGCGAAGACATCACGATCCCTGCCATCGGAGATTATTACGAACCCCTTCACGCCATCTACCGGCGCTCCTGCCTGGCGCCCTTCCTGAGGCTGATAAATTTGAACATGCTGAAGATCCGCGGTGTTTTCCCCTACCTGGTTGTCAATGCCATCAGGGACAATCCCTGTTTTCTCAAAGAAAACGGTCGTCTCGTCTTTTCTAATATCAACACCGAAGAAGAGCTTGCCCGTATCAATACCCCTGCCGCCGGGCAGGATTGACATGGCGGACGGCGTCGCCGAACTCATGATGCGCCCGATGAATACGGGCGATATCCCGGCAATCCTCGAGATTGAAAAGGTCTCTTTTGCGGTCCCGTGGACACGGGGCATGTTTGAAGAGATCCTGGCGTCAGACGTAACCATCAGTCTTGTCGCGGAAGAGGTGGGCCGGATTTCCGGATATATAATCTTCTATGACGCAGGCCCCGAAATGCACATCATGAACATCGCTGTTCATCCCCGGCAGCGAAGGCGTGGCCTGGCGTTCGGAATGATGTCCCGTATCCTTGCCTTTGCCCGGGACGAGGCCATCGAAGAATGTTTCCTTGAGGTCAGGGAAAGCAATGTGCCTGCCCGCGGTCTCTACGAAAAGCTCGGTTTCAGGTCCGTTGGGAGACGCAGAGGATATTACAGCGAGACCCGCGAGGACGCCCTCGTCATGAGACTTTCGCTCTAAGAAATTTGGTTGCGCGGCGCGGGCCTTACAGGTTACAATCGCTTACCGAAGACATCGGCTCGTATATATATAATGGTATATGCCATCGGGGAGTCAGGAAGAAATATGGACGACATACCGGGAAGGATCATAGGGAATACCACTGTCGCGGGCGGGTTCCGGCGCCTCATCGTGCGGCTTGAGAGGCCTCTCGGGAGGGTCACGCCGGGTCAGTTCATCATGCTGAAAATTCCCGGGCGCGAGGTCTTTCTGCGCAGGCCTTTCAGCATCTATGATTCACGGGGAAAAACATTGACGGTTATGTACCGGGTTGTCGGCAAAGGCACCGATGCCCTCGCCGCGGCGGCGGACAGGGCGCCGGTGATGGTCCTCGGGCCCCTGGGCCGGGGCTTTACGGTGAACAAGAAAAATACCTCCCTCGTTGTTGCCGGCGGCATCGGTTTTGCCGGCGTGAGAATGCTCCTTACGCGCCTCGGCGAAAGCGGCACCCTCTTTCTCGGGGTCACGACGGGCGACGAGTTGAAGATAGCCGAAGACCTCGAGGGCTCCCGCCTGCTGACCGCCACCCTCGACGGCTCCCGGGGATATGCGGGAGACGTGGTGAGCCTGCTTGGCCGGCACCTTGACGAATACAGGGGGGAAAGCCCGGAGGTATTCGCCTGCGGCCCGTCGGGTATGGTGAAAAGCCTGCGGAAGCTCCTTGAACCGTCCGGGATTCCCTGCCAGGTTTCAGTTGAGGAGAGGATGGCCTGCGGCATGGGGCTGTGCTTTGGCTGCGTCGTCGCGATGAAGGACGAGACAAACCCCTATAAAAGGGTATGCAAGGAAGGACCGGTATTCAACCTATGGGATCTCTCGCTGTAGAGCTTTTCGGAAAGAGGCTCAAGAACCCCGTCATGAACGCATCGGGGACTCTCGGATACGGGGTGGAGATAGAGCCGCTCTGGGGGGTGGAAACCATGGGGGCCTATGTTACCAAGGGTCTCTCCATAAAGCCCCACCACGGCAACCCGACGCCCCGCGTCTGGGAGGAACGCTACGGGATGATAAACTCCATCGGCCTCCAGAATGTCGGTATAGAGCGTTTTTTCTCCCATTACTTCCCCTTTTTCGAAGAAAAAAAGTGCCCCATCATCGTGAATTTCTTCGGTTTCAGCGAGGAAGAGTACGTTTCCTGCGCCGCCGGAATACGCCCCCACGAACTCATCGTCGCACTGGAAATGAACCTTTCCTGCCCGAATATCAAGAAGGGCGGGATAAGCTTCGGGAAAGAGGCGTCGGCCGTCCACGCCGTCGTGCGTTCCGTGCGGGAAGTTACACGGATACCCCTTATCGCGAAACTTACCCCGGAGGTTAAGAACATTGCCGAGATCGCCCGTGCCGCGTATGAAGGAGGAGCCGACGGGCTTACACTGATAAACACGATGCCCGCCGCGGTTGTCGACATCGGGAGACGGAATGTTCCGCTAAAGGGCGGTCTTTCCGGCCCAATCCTGAAGCCCGTCGCGGTGCGCGCCGTCCACGAATGTTCAAAAGAGGTGCCCATCCCCGTCATCGGTGCCGGGGGGATAATGGATACACAGGATGCCCTGGCTTTTTTCATGGCAGGCGCCCGGGCCATTCAGATCGGGACGGCCACATTCGTCGACCCTTTCACCATGCCGAAGATCATCGCCGGGCTGGGGTCATGGCTCGATGACAACGGCTGCACCGACATCTCGGCCATCGTGGGTATTACCCATGAATGATACCACTATGACAAGCGGATCCGCCTTTAACGACACGGCGGCAAAGGCCGCTGCCGGTATGGCCCTTACTATCGCTGAAAGTCTTGGCGTGCCCCATCTCATCGCCCGGATCCTGGTCGCCCGGGGGGTCACAACGCCCGACGAGGCCGGTGTTTTCTTAAAACCGAGGCTTGATGACCTGTCCGACCCTTTCCTGCTGCCCGACATGGAAAAGGGCGTCGCACGCCTCATCGAGGCCGTCAGCAAAAGCGAAAAGATCTGCATATGGGGAGATTACGACGCCGACGGAGTATCCTGTCTTGCGCTGATGTTCAATTTTCTCACACACCTCGGCGTATCGGCGGCGGTCCACATACCTACGCGGGAGGAGGGCTACGGGCTGCATATCGAGAAGATCGAGGGACTCGCCAGAGATGGGGTGCGCCTGCTCGTATCGCTTGACTGCGGCTCTTCCAACGCCGAAGAAATAGCCCATGCCCGCCATCTCGGGATGGACACGATCGTCATAGACCACCATGAGATAGGATCGGAAGTTCCCGGAGCGGTAGCCGTAATAAACCCGAAGCGCAAAGACTCTCTCTTCCCCACGAGGGACCTGGCCGCATGCGGCGTCACATTCTTTTTCCTTCTGGGACTTCGCCGGGCCATGCACGCAAAAGGTCTCATCCCCGGTCATATCAATTTGAAGAGAGAGCTGGATCTCGTTACCATCGGGACGGTAGGAGACATGGTCCCCTTGACGGGCGACAACAGGATCCTCGTCAGGCACGGCATGGAGGTCATGAACCAGAGGCCCAGGGCATGGCTGAGGTCAATGCTCGGCAGCCGAGTCATATCGAAAGGCCTCGTCAATGAATTCGCCCTTGGTTTTATCATCATCCCCAGGATAAACGCCACAGGCAGGGTTGCGCGGCCCCACAAATCCTTCGATTTTCTCGTGGCTCCCGACGATCAGACGGCTCTGGCCCTGCTTGCGGAACTCCAGAAGGCGAACACCGTCAGACAGCAGCGCGAGAAGAAGATCCACGACGAGATCGTCAGCTCCATAGGGGCCGACGGCCTTTCGGGCAGGAAGACCATTGTGGTCTTCAACGAGAAATGGCACGCAGGTGTTCTGGGCATAGTTGCCCAGAAGCTCACCGAGCGGTTCGGCAAGCCGGCCATCGTCATCACGAAGGTAAACGATATATGGAAGGGTTCGGGCAGGGGAGGCGACGGCATGGATCTCTTCGAGGCCATATGTTCACTTTCCCCCCTGCTTTTAAAATACGGCGGCCATAAGTACGCCTGCGGGATCTCGCTCAACGAAGAAAACCTTCCTGCCTTTGCCGAGGCGTTCGAAAAGGCCGTGGACGGTACCATTACCGGAAGGAAGCGCCCGGTGCACGTGGACACGGCAGCCGGCTTTGATGAGCTCACCAGTGAGGTTATGGACCACCTCGAGGAACTCGGCCCCTTCGGTATAGGCAACCCCAGGCCGAACCTGCTCTTCGACGCGGCAGGCATCAACGCCGCGGGCAACGGCCGGACACGCATCACGGACGGCAGCAACAGGACGTGGTACGGCTTCTACGCCGCAAAAAGCCCCTTTGAGAAGAGTGACGGCGCACGGATCATTGCCTCCCCGGTGGTGCGAATGGATTTCGGAGAGAGGTTCATCCACTTGAACATAAAAGAGATGGTAACGGAATAGAGAAGTTCCCTTGCGCTTCAGGCACCACGCTTTATGTTATCCGTAACGGCTTCTTATGGGCAAAGATAAGTCACATGTGACACCAGCGATCAGGTTCCTCAGGGAAAAGAGGGTCGATTTCTCGGAGCATCCCTACGAGTATGTTGAACATGGCGGCACGTCGACGTTTGCGAAACAGTATCACGTGGACGAGCACATGGTCATAAAAACCCTCATCATGGAGGATGAGACCAGCAAGCCGCTTGTCGTCCTCATGCACGGCGACAGGGAAGTCTCCACCAAGGAGCTTGCCCGCATAGCGGGCGTCAAGAAAGTAGGGCCCTGCACGCCCCAAACGGCCCGGAAGCACTCGGGGTACATGGTTGGCGGCACATCGCCCTTCGGCACGCGCAAGGCCATGCCCGTCTACATGGAAGAGACGATCCTCGATCTCCCGAAGATCTACATCAACGGCGGCAGACGCGGTTACCTCGTCGCCATGGACCCCCATGACATAGTGAAAACACTCAATCCCACCCTTGTACATGTGGGAATTGAATAGCACGCGGGGCTTTATGCGATGGACAAGGACTCAACCGGATACTATAATGAAGGTTAAGAAAAGACGAGTCCCCGGTAACGGGGATGAAGAAAGGCTATAGGTCTTATAGGACCTATTCCGAAAACCAAAACCAAGACCCGAGGTAAAAGACCTACATGTTTCCTGAGTTGTCCGCGCTGTTGATCGCCGCCGTATCCATCGGGTTTTTTCACACGCTCTTTGGTCCCGATCACTATGTACCCTTTGTGATGCTTTCCTGGTCACGGAAATGGTCCACGGTTAAAACAGCGGCGGTAACCTTTGCGTGCGGCCTCGGCCATATACTGAGTTCCATTGTGCTCGGGCTTCTCGGGGTCGCCCTGGGAGTTGCGCTCGAGAGCCTTGAGTTCATAGAGTCGACGCGCGGGACAATTGCCGCATGGCTTCTCATAGCCTTCGGTCTCGCCTACAGCGTATGGGGTATCAGGCGGGCCATTTTGAACAAGCCTCACAAGCATGTCCACATACACGGTGTTTCCGACGTGCACGAACACGAGCACACCCATCACGGTAAACATGTCCATTTTCATGAAGATGGCAAGAAGACCGTTACACCCTGGGTCCTGTTCATAATCTTCGTCTTCGGTCCCTGCGAACCGCTGATCCCTCTTCTTATCTATCCCGCGGCCAGAAAGAGCTACTGGGGTGTGGCGATGGTGAGCCTGACATTCGGAATAGTGACGATAGCAACAATGATGGCGGCCGTATTGCTCATGAGGGCCGGACTCAGCCTGCACGTACTTGACAGGGCCGAGCGTTACACCCACGCCATCGCGGGACTGACCATTCTGACATGCGGCTTGATGATAGAATTCTTGGGACTGTGACGCAAAGATATGAACGAACCCGCCGGCAAAAAAGAGTTTCTTTCCGTCATCAATGAAATGTTCAGTGAGAAGATCCCCTTCAACAAATTGCTGGGCCTCACGATCGAATCGATGACGGCCGAGTGCGTGAAAGCGTCGTTCCGGATGAGAGATGACCTGATGGGGCACTGGAAGCGCGGGATGGTCCACGGAGGGGTCATATCATCCGTCATCGATGTTACGGGAGGGCTTGCGGCATTCATGGGCGTGCAGGAAAAAATGGATAAGACCCCGGAGGCAAAATTGGCGAGGTTCACACGGGTAAGCACCATCGACCTGCGCGTGGACTTCCTCCGCCCGGGCCTTGGAACGGTTTTCACCGCAACCGCCTATGCCCTGAGAACGGGCAGCAAGGTCGCCGTAACCCGAACGGAATTGAACAACGAAAAGGAAGAATTGATAGCGGTGGGAACGGGGTCCTACATAGTGGCCTGAAGACAGGATAGAGGGCAGGCAGCGAGGCCCCCATTACCCATAGCCTATTACCCATTACCTGTCTTTCAATTTCTGCTATACTATTTCCCGTGCAGACCGATCTTTCCATCCTTGAAAACTGCAGGGTATGCCCGAGACATTGCGGAGTCGACCGGTTATCCGGCCAGCGGGGGTTCTGCGGGGCCGGAGGCGACATCATGGTGGCTCATTTCGGGCCCCATTTCGGGGAGGAACCTCCTATCACGGGGACGAAGGGTTCGGGAAACATCTTTTTCTCCTTCTGCAATCTGCGCTGCATCTTTTGCCAGAACTACCAGATCAGCCATGAGGGACGGGGCAGCCCGGTGACGCTCGAAGAGCTCGTCGCGATGTTCTTCTCCCTTGAGGCGATGGGTTGCCACAATATAAATCTCGTGAGCCCCACGCCGTATGTCCCGTTTATCGGCGCCGCCATCAGGGAGGCGAAGGATAGGGGGATCGGGGTGCCCTTTCTGTACAATACGAACGGCTATGACAGCGTGGATGCCCTGAGGTCTCTCGAGGGGCTTGTCGATATCTACCTTCCCGACTTCAAATACTGGAACCCGGTGATCGCCGGGAAACTGTCCGGAGCCGCGAAACAGGCGCCATACCAGGAATGCGCCCGGGCGGCCGTCATGGAGATGAAGCGCCAGGTCGGGGACCTCGTTGTCGAAAATGGAATTGCAGTAAGGGGCATCATGGTGCGCCACCTCGTCCTGCCCGGGGGGCTTGCGGGATCGCGGCAGATATTCACCTGGATCCGTGACAACCTCGGAGAAAAGACCTGGATCGGCCTCATGTCGCAATATCTTCCTCTCCATCGCTCAGGGGGGTATCCCCTTCTCGCCCGAAAGATCAGACAGGAGGAATATGATGACGTCGTTTCCTTCCTTATTAATAATGGTTTCGACAATGTCTTCATCCAGGAACTCGACAGCGCCCCCCTCTTCGTACCCGACTTCGACAGAAAGGAGCCCTTCGGGGAAAAGAAAGACGGGGAAAGAAGGAATAGGTCTTTATATTAATCACATCGAGGAGGCAGAATGGAACTCACGAGCATTAAAATCGATATACCGGAGGGCCTGAACGTCGTCATCGGGCAGTCCCATTTTATCAAGACCGTTGAAGACCTCTACGAGATACTCATCGGGTCTGCGCCGTCGCTCAAGTTCGGCGTCGCCTTTTCCGAGGCGAGCGGGCCATGCCTCGTGAGGTATGAGGGCAACGACGAGGCGCTGGCGAAGCTTGCCGCCGACACGTCCTTTCGACTATCCTGCGGGCATACCTTTGTTATATTCATGAAGGATGGCTTTCCCATCAACGTTCTCAATGCGGTGAAGGTCTGCCAGGAGGTCTGCCAGATCTTCTGCGCCACCGCCAACCCCGTTGACGTCATAATTGCCGAGACAGATCAGGGACGGGGCATAATGGGCGTCATAGACGGTTCAAAACCCGCCGGCATCGAAGCGGACGAGGACAAGAAGGCCCGCAAGGAGATGCTGAGGAAGTTTGGCTACAAATTGTAAGCGCTCCAGGCAGGGATCAAGGGCCGGAGATCGGACTTGCCCTTTTATAGGACCCAGTAAAGAAAGTGTTTTTTCTTTTCTAGTCCCTAGTCCCTGGTCCCTAATCCCCGTCTTTGGAACAATTCTTGCTTGGCTTTTATGTTGATTGTATCCGTTGGAATGTGGTAATTTTCAACATAAATGGAAGACTTTTACAGGATATCCCGACTGCCGCCCTACGTGTTCGGCATCGTGAGAGACCTTCTTATAGAAGCGCGCCGGCAGGGCGAGGACATCATCGATCTTGGCATGGGCAACCCCGATCTGCCGACACCGAAACATATCGTCTCGAAGCTTGTCGAGGCCGCACGCAACCCGAAGAACCACCGCTACAGCGCGTCGAAGGGTATATACAACCTCAGGGTCGCCATTTCCGCATGGTACAAGAGACGCTACAATGTGGACGTCGACCCCGACGAGGAAGTGGTGGTTACCATGGGGGCAAAGGAAGGCATCGGTCATCTCGTGCTTGCCACGATCAGTCAGGGAGAGACAGTTTTTGTGCCGAACCCGGCATACCCCATCCACTCTTATTCGGTGGTCATTTCCGGGGGAGACTTAAGGACCATACCGCTTCTGCCGAAGGAAGAGTTCTTTGAACGTCTGAGCATCGCCGTCAAGACTACGTGGCCGCTCCCCAGGATGCTCATCATCAGTTTTCCCAATAATCCCACCACCGAGGTCGTGGAACTGGACTTTTTTGAAAAGATCGTGGGGTTTGCCAGGGAACACAACCTGATGATCGTTCACGACCTGGCCTACGCAGACCTCGCCTTCGATGGCTACAAGGCCCCGAGCTTCCTCGAGGCCACAGGTGCCAAGGATGTCGGCGTGGAGTTCTTTTCCCTGTCGAAGAGTTACAGCATGGCGGGCTGGCGCGTCGGCTTCGCCGTCGGCAACAGGAAGATGATCAATGCCCTGGGAAGGATCAAGAGTTATTTTGATTATGGCGTTTTTCAGCCCATCCAGATCGCATCTATCATCGCCCTTAATGAAGGCGATGACGAGGTGCCCGATATCGTTGAAAAATACAGGATGCGGCGGGACGTCCTCTGTGAAGGGTTGTACCGTCTCGGCTGGGAGGTGGAGAAACCGAAGGCCACCATGTTTGTCTGGGCAAAGATACCTCAGCAATACGCGGCCATGGGGTCCATAGAATTTTCGAAGCTCCTCCTCAAGGAGGCAAAAGTGGCCACGTCGCCGGGGATCGGATTCGGTGAATTCGGAGAAGGACATGTGCGTTTCGCCCTCGTGGAGAACGAGCACAGGATAAAACAGGCGGTAAAGGGAATAAGAAATTTCCTCTACCCGATAGGAAGAGCATGATCGGAATAGGAATTATAGGTCTGGGAACGGTAGGAACGGGAACATACAGGATCTTGACGGAGCATGCCGGCCTTATACGCAAGAGGACGGGTCTCGATATCGGGGTCGTCAGGGTGGCTGAAGTCGATCCGCGCAAGACAAAAGGAAAAGGCCTCGATCGGGCCATTTTGACCTCCGATGCCATGGAGCTGATCCGTGACGACAGGGTGAACATAGTCGTGGAACTCATCGGCGGCACACATCCCGCCGCAGATTTCATCAGTGCCGCCCTCAATCTGAAGAAACAGGTTGTGACGGCAAACAAGGCGCTTCTCGCCCAGCAGGGCGACGACCTCTTCCGGCTCGCGGCAAAGAACGGATGCGAGATCGGTTTCGAGGCCTCCGTCTGCGGCGGTATACCGGTGATCCGCGCCATCCGCGACGGCCTCGTCGGCAACGATCTGACCTACATACTGGGGATCCTGAACGGTACGAGCAATTACATACTCTCGCGGATGACGGAAGAGGGCATGTCCTTCCCCGCGGCGCTCAAGGAGGCCCAGCAGAAGGGCTATGCCGAGAAGGACCCGACCTTCGATATCGAGGGTATAGACGCGGCCCACAAACTCGCCTTGCTGGTGAGACTTGCCTTTGCCTCCCCCATTACGATGGACAGGATTACAACGCGGGGGATAGCGAAGATCGATCCCGTGGACATCGGCTTTGCCCGGGACTTCGGGTATAAGATAAAACTGCTTGCCATCGCCAGGAAGATGGGCGCGGGGGTCGAGGCCCGGGTCGAGCCGGCGATGCTTCCCGTCAACCACCCCATGAGCAGCGTGAACGGCGTCTACAATGCGGTGTACATCGTCGGCGACATGGTGGGCCCCAATCTTTTCTATGGAAAGGGCGCGGGAAGCGAGGCCACAGGAAGCGCCGTCGTCAGCGACATCGTCGATATAGCCAAGAGGATCACCTCAGGGGGGCTGACGGGCGCCCGGGGCTTGACCGCCACCGGACGGTACAAGCAGGGCAAAGGTTCCCCTGTCCCCTACTACCTGAGAGTAATGGCCCAGGATCGGCCGGGGGTGCTGTCGAAGATATCGGGCATCCTTTCGGAATACGGGATAAGCATATCGGCGGTAACGCAGCAGGGTCGAAAGCTCGGCGGCTATGTTCCTGTCGTCATGGTGACCCACGATGCCTCCGAAGAGGGTCTCAGGAAGGCGAAGGAAGAGATAGACAGGATCTCCTTCACGCAGGGGGAGAGCGTCCACATAAGGATAGAGGAATAATTGGCTCGTTGAGGGAGTCGAACGTATGAAGTTTATTGTTCTCATCGGAGACGGCATGGCGGATTTCCCCCTTCAGGAACTCGGTGGAAAGACTCCGCTCATGGCCGCAAACAAACCGAACATGAACACGATGGCCCGCGGCGGTCTTGTCGGCAGGGTAAAGACCGTTCCCGACGGTTTTCCCCCGGGCAGCGACGTGGCGGGAATGTCCATATTCGGGTACGATCCCGCGCTCTATTATACCGGCAGGGCACCCATAGAGGCCTTCGGTATGGGTATCCCCATGGGCCCCGACGATGTGGCTTACCGGTGCAACCTCGTCACTATCGGAACCTCCGACGCCGGCGATATCATGAACGACTACTCCGGGGGCCATATCTCCACGGAGGAGGGAAAGATTCTTATCGGGTCCCTGAACGAAAAGATGGGAACCTCAGAGATCGCCTTCTTCCCCGGGGTCGGGTACCGCCACATCATGATCTGGAAAGGCGGCGCCTGGGATCTCGCAACGACCCCTCCCCACGACATAACGGGAAAACACATCGGGGACTATCTTCCCAGCGGCGACGGGGCCGCGACGGTAAGATCTCTCATGGACCGTTCCCGCCGGATACTTGCATCAGCCGATCTCAACAGAAGGCGCACCGATGAGGGCAAACTGCCGGCGAACTCCATATGGCTCTGGGGCCAGGGGAAAAGGGCGGCGCTTCCGCCGTTTAAGGAAAAATTCGGTCTCACGGGTGCAACGGTCTGCGCGGTGGACCTCGTGCGGGGCATTTCAAGCCTCGTCGGATTCACAACCCCCGTCATCGAGGGAGCGACGGGATATCTCGACACCGATTACGGCGCTAAAGCCCGGGCAGCCCTCGGGCTGCTGAAGGAACACGATATCGTCTACATTCACGTGGAGGCGCCTGATGAGGCGTCCCACAACGGCAGCATTCCGGAAAAGATAAAGGCCATCGAGCGTATCGACAGAGACGTGCTCGGGGTCCTCATGAAGGAAACGGACAAGGACACGAGGTTTCTCATCGTCACCGACCATGCCACACCGATCGCGATGAGGACCCACTACGCCACCCCGGTGCCCTTTGCCGTATACGACAGGAATAATCCTGCCTCCGGCGGCAGGGACTATGATGAAGAAGCGGGCGGGGCGGTAATGAGCGGTGAAGAAATGATAAAGGTCCTTATCGGGGGTCACAGGCAATGAGACAGAAATTCATCTTTGTAACGGGCGGCGTCGTATCGTCACTGGGAAAGGGAATAGCGGCGGCATCCATCGGGGCGCTTCTTGAGTCACGGGGACTCAATATCATGATCAAGAAGCTCGATCCCTATATTAATGTGGATCCCGGGACGATGAACCCCTTCCAGCACGGTGAGGTTTTCGTAACCGAAGACGGGGCCGAAACAGACCTCGATCTCGGTCATTACGAGCGTTTTACCACCGCAACCTTTTCAAAAAAGTGCAACTTCACCACGGGACAGGTCTATGATACGGTCATCTCCCGCGAACGAAAGGGAGAGTATCTCGGCGGCACCGTCCAGGTCATCCCCCATATCACCGATGAGATAAAACGCCGTGTTCTCGACGTGGATGAAGGCATCGACGTCGTCATCGTGGAGATAGGCGGCACCGTCGGCGACATCGAAGGGTTGCCCTTCCTCGAGGCCATACGCCAGCTTCGCAACGATCTCGGAAAGGAAAATTCCCTCTTCGTCCACCTCACGCTTGTTCCGTTTATCAAGACAGCCGACGAGATGAAGACCAAGCCGACCCAGCACAGCGTGAATGAGCTCAGAAGGATCGGTATCCAGCCGGACATCCTGCTGTGCAGGACCGAGCGACCTCTGTCGCAGGGCCTCAAGGACAAAATATCCCTTTTCTGCAACGTGGAAAAGGATGCCGTAATCGCCGCCAAGGACGCCGACATCATTTACGAGGTCCTCATCGCCTTCCACAATGAGGGACTCGATGAAAAGATAACGCAGCTCCTCAATATCTGGGCTAAAAAACCGGACCTTTCCAAGTGGGAGGCCATCGGCGACGCCATAAAGAACCCGAAAAAAGAGGTCGACATCGCCCTCGTCGGGAAGTACGTGAAACTCAAGGATTCCTACAAGAGCCTCAATGAGGCCCTTGTTCACGGCGGGATTGCGAATGACTGCAAGGTCAACATCCGCTACGTCGACTCCGAGGACATCGAAAAAGGCATTACCTCGGACCTGTTCAATGTCGACGGTATCCTGGTGCCGGGCGGCTTCGGCGACCGCGGCATCGAGGGAAAGATCAATGCCATAGAACACGCACGGGAGAAGAAGATACCCTTTTTCGGCCTGTGCCTGGGGATGCAGCTTGCGGTCGTCGAGATCGGGCGGCACCTGGCCGGCTGCAAGGACGCCAACAGCTGCGAATTCAACGAGAAGACCCCCTACCCCCTCATATACCTCATCGAGCAGTTTGTGGACAGGGAAGACCACCTTCAGACACGCGACCAGTATTCCGACAAGGGCGGCACCATGAGGCTCGGGGCCTATCCCTGCGCGCTCAAGCCGGGCAGCCTGGCTCATAAGGCCTATGGAACGGACGTGGTGCAGGAGAGGCACCGGCATCGCTACGAATTCAATATGAAATACCGCGAGCAGCTCGAGAAAAGCGGCATGATCGTGTCGGGCATCTCGCCGGACGGGACTCTCGTGGAGATCGTAGAGATGAAGGGCCACCCCTGGTTTTTGGGATGCCAGTTCCACCCCGAGTTCAAATCGAAGCCCTTTGACCCCCATCCGCTTTTCAGGGATTTCATCAAGGCCTCGCTGAAAGGCAGGCAGGAGAGGCAGAAGTGCAAAAAGAAGTAACCGTCGGCACTATCACTATCGGTCGCAGGCCGTTTGTCTTCATCGGCGGCCCCTGTGTCATCGAGGGCAGGGACATAACATTGAGGACGGCGGAGACGATTGCAGGGATAACACGGCGGTTGGGCCTGCCTTTTATTTTCAAGTCTTCCTACGACAAGGCGAACAGGACATCCATAACGGGGTTCAGGGGGCCGGGTATCGACGAGGGGCTTTCAATCCTTGAGGAAGTAAAGACAAAGATCGGTGTCCCGGTTCTGACAGACGTCCACTCCGCAGTAGAGGCCTCCGCGGCCGCGGCAGTCGTCGATGTCCTGCAGGTGCCGGCGCTCCTGTCGCGGCAGACGGATATCCTTACCGCATGCGGCAGGACGGGCAAGGCCGTCAATATCAAGAAGGGCCAGTTCCTTTCCCCCCGCGACATGGTGCATGCCATCAGGAAGGTGGAATCCACGGGGAATACTAATATAATGGTTACGGAACGGGGAACGTCTTTCGGATACCATGCCCTGGTCAACGATTTTCGGGCCATCCCCATCATGCGGGATTTCGGCTATCCCGTTGTATTCGATGCAACCCACAGCGTTCAGCAGCCCTCGGCCATGACGGATCGCTCCGGAGGGGAAAGCCGCTTCATCGTGCCCCTTGCCCGGGCCGCGGCGGCTGTCGGCGTGGAGGGGATATTCATGGAAGTCCATCCCGATCCGAAAGCGGCCCTGTGCGACGGAGAGAACTCCCTTGCCCTTGATCAGTTGGAGTCGGTCCTCAAGACGCTCAAGGCAATCGAGGAGGCCCTGTGGACCAGCTGAAGACCGGAAAGGACGTCCTGAGGAAAGAGGCCGAAGCGCTCCTGAAGGTAATGGAAGGCCTCGACGAGACATTCAACAGGGCGGCGGACATCATCTACGGGTGCACCGGACGGGTTGTTCTGACGGGTATGGGCAAGTCGGGCCTCGTCTGCAAGAAGATCGCGTCGACCCTGTCGAGCACGGGTACGCCGGCACTGTTCGTCCACCCGGCGGACTCGCTCCATGGTGACCTGGGAATGCTTCAGCGCGGAGACGTGCTTATCGTCGTGAGCAACAGCGGAGAGACGGAAGAAGTCCTGAAGATCATGCCCTGGGTCAAGCGCCTTGATATTCCCGTGGTCACCATAACGGGCAATGGCACATCAACAATTGCCCGGTTGGGAGACGTGACCCTGGCCGTCAATGTCGATGAGGCATGCCCGTACAACGTGGTGCCCACATCGAGTACCACGGCCACCCTGGCGCTGGGAGACGCGCTTGCCATCGCGGTCATGGAAAAACGCGCCTTCAAGGTCGAGGATTTCGCCCTCCTTCACCCCGGAGGCTCCCTGGGAAGGAGGTTGTTTCTCAGGGTGGAGGACCTCATGCATTCCGGAGAAGCGATTCCCCGCGTTTCCGAAGATACCTCCATGAAAGACGCCATCCTGGAGATAACATCGAAGAGGCTTGGAGTGACCGGGGTTTATGATGGCGACGGCCGCCTTGCCGGGATTATAACCGACGGCGACTTGAGACGGGCAGTCGAACGCTATGACGATTCGCTTCTTGCAAAGAAGGCCTCCGATGTGATGACGGTGAGGCCCAAGGTCATTCATAAGGACGCCCTCGCCGCCTATGCGCTTAAAAAGATGGAGGATTTTTCGATTACATCCCTTTTTGTGGTCGATGACGAAGAAAACATCCGGCCCGTAGGGATCATACATATCCATGACCTGTTGAAGGCAAAGGTGGTATAGGGACGAATCCAGGGGAGCGGTGGGCAACCCCCTTCTTTCGACAATGAAGGATGCCCTTACGTCACATATGAGGACAGATGAGCAACAGAAAGATCATTATTTTCGTTTCATTCGCATGCATCGTGGCAAGCCTTGTTCTTGCATTCTATTTCTTCATAAACAAACCCGAGAGACAGGCGGCCCCCGAACTCAAGGATACGGGGAAAGCCATAGTCTTCAAGGACGTGAGATACACCGGTGAGAGGCGCGGTGTCGTTGACTGGGAGCTGACCGCCAAGGTGGCCCGCAAGTACATAGACAAGCCTCTCATCGAGCTTGACGACCTGAAGGGTCTCTACAAGCCCAAGCCCGATACGGTCATCGAGTTCACCGGGACCAGGGGCTCCATGGATACGGAAAAGGAGTCCGGCAGGGTGGATAACGTCCAGGTCTTTTACAAGGGCGAGTACACCCTCAAGAGCCCCTATATGGATTTCGATTTCAAGAACGGCATTACGGCGACAAAGGATGCCGTTGATATAAAGGGTGAAAAGATAGATATGCAGGGCATTGGACTTCTTGCCAACACCGCCGAGGAAACCTTGCGGCTTTTATCCGACGTGGCGGGCATCATCACCACGGATAACGCGAAAAAATATCGTTTCCAGTCGGACACGCTGCTCTATTACTTCCAGCAGAGCACCTATATCCTTGAGGGAAAGGTGATCCTGAAGGGAGAGGACCTTGACATGGTTTGCGACATAGTCCACATATACAGCACCGATAACGAAGTGGACCGTATCGAGGCCGACGGCAACGTCCGTGTGACATCGAAAGGCACTGTTGCGAAAAGCGAGAAGGCAGTATATCATTTTAAGGAAGGCAAGATAGTGTTCACCCAATCTCCAAGGGTATTCAAGGACAATGTGGAAATGAAGGGAGAGCGTGTGGTATACACGACGACTGATGGGAAGCTGTCCGTCGAGAGACCGAAGATCAGAATGGAAAAAGGAAAATAGCGGTCATGAAATCAACGCTGGCCGCACAAGGCCTGTTAAAAACATACAATTCCAGAAAGGTGGTCGACGGGATCAGCATGTACATGGAAACCGGTGAGATTGTCGGTCTTTTCGGTCCCAACGGCGCCGGGAAGACGACGTCGTTCTACATGATCATCGGTTTCATCAAGCCCAATGGGGGAAAGATCCTTTTGAACGGTGAAGACATCACCGATCTTCCCATGTTCATGAGGGCTAGGAAGGGCATAACCTACCTCCCGCAGGAGCCGTCCGTCTTCAAGAAGATGACCGTCAGGGACAACCTCAAGGCTATCCTCGAATTTCTCGGCACCGATTCCGGCCTGATCAACCACCGCGTGGTGGAAATATTGGAGTCTTTCAAGCTGGAGCACCTCGCGAACAACAGCGCCGATTCGCTCTCCGGTGGGGAGCGAAGGAGGCTCGAGATAGCGCGCGCGCTCATGACGTCGCCGCACTTCATGCTTCTTGACGAGCCCTTTTCCGGCATAGACCCGATTTCCGTATCGGATCTGAAGAAGATAATCTACGGCCTTAAGCAACGGGGCATCGGCATATTGCTCTCCGACCACAATGTCCGCGAGTCGCTTCCCATATGCGACCGGGCCTACGTGGTCAATGCGGGGAAGGTTCTTCTGGAAGGTACGCCGGAAAGCGTCGCCCAGGACAAGATTGTAAGAGAAGTATATCTCGGCGAGGAATTTAACATCGATGTTGGAGCTTAAACAAACACAGAAACTCTCGCCTGTGCTGACCCAGCAGCTGCAGCAGGCCATCAAGCTCCTGCAGCTCTCCAAGCTGGAGCTCGTGGAGGCGATCGAACTTGAGATGAAGGAAAACCCCATCCTGGAGATCGGCGACGAGCAGCCGCGGGAGGAGGCGCCCGAGGAAACACAGGAAGAAAAACGGGAGATGGAAGAACTCCTGGAGCGTTATTCGCCGTCCGAAGAGTATTTTCCCGGCGAGGAAAAGGAAGCACCCGACTATGAGAACATGGTCAGAAAGACCTATAATCTCAGGGACCACCTGAGGTGGCAGATCGGCCTTTCGGATTTCGATGCCCATGAGCGGGTTGTCGCGGAATGGATCATCGGGAACGTTGACGACAACGGGTACCTTATCTACAGTCTTGAAGAGATCGCCAGAGACTCCGGATTTCCCGTGGAAGTTTTGGAGCCCGTGCTGAAAAAGGTACAGAAGCTGGACCCGGCGGGTGTCGGAGCCCGCGACCTCAAGGAATGCATCCTCATTCAATATGAAATGTCAGGTCAGAAGGATCCTGTCTTCGAAAGCGTTGTGGCGAATCATTTCGATCAATTCCAGCACAATAACCTTAAAGGCATAGCGAAGTCCACGGGGTTTCCCATAGAGAAGATCAAGGAGATCTTTGAAAGGATCAAGTCTTTCGATCCGAAACCGGGGAGGAATTTCAGTGACGAGTTTGTGTCCTACGTCGTCCCCGATGTTTACGTGGCAAAGGGCGAGGATGGGTTTGACATTGCCCTCAACAACGATGACATTCCGGAACTCAGGATGAGCCGGTACTACCTGGGGCTTGCGACGGACAGGAAGGTAAACGGCGAAACCAAGAGGTACATAAAGAACAAGATGAAACAGGCTGAATGGTTCATCAAGAGCATCCAGCAAAGGCAGAGGACGCTCTTCCTGGTCGCACAGAGTATCGTGAACTTCCAGCGGGAGTTCTTCGACAAAGGCCTTCGATCGCTGAAACCCCTTATCCTGAAGGACGTTGCCCAGGATGTCGGGGTGCACGAATCCACCGTAAGCCGCATAACCACGAGCAAATACATGAGTACGCCCCACGGTGTGTACGAGATGAAATTCTTCTTCCCCACAAGCATCAACAAGGGGGAAGGGGACCCGCTCTCCACCAATGTCGTCATGGACCTCATAGCGGAACTCGTGAAGAAGGAAGAGAAGAAGAAACCTTTTACCGACGATGAGATAGCCCACATCCTGAAATCACGTCATGATATCAACATTGCACGGCGCACGGTTGCGAAATACCGGGAGATACTCAACATACGGTCTTCCCGGGAAAGGACGGTGACGGACTAAAGACAAAGATCTGATACAGGAAGGTTCGGTTGCACCGACGCGTTCTTTGACGAATTACGTAATATTTTCGGGTAATTGGATTGACACGATCCGGCATATCTGTTATTAATATGCGCGAAGGTTGGTGCACGCCAACCTCATTTTTATAAGCGGAGGCACTATGGATATCACAACCAGCTTCAGGCACGTCGATACCAGCGAAAATATAAGGCTGTATGTCGAAGAGAAGCTTTCCCGTCTTCAGAAGTACGTGGAGACACCCCTCGATATACACGTGGTAATTTCACTTGAGCGGAAATATCGCCAGCGTATCGATGTCATGTTTACCATCAACGGGGTTGTCATCAATGCCCACGAGGTTATGGATGATATCTATGCGGCGATCGACAAGATACTGGACAAGCTCGAACGCAGGCTCACGAAGTATCGCGACAAGATGAAAGAGTATCGCGAGAGCAAGTCGAAGCGCCCTCTCACTGAGGCCGAAGGCCGGGACTCGGGCATTGTAGTGTCGCGGACCGTGGACGCCAAGCCCATGGACCCCGAAGAGGCTGTCATGCAGCTCAAGGCCTCGGGAGATATGTTCATGGTTTTTCGTGACAGCGAAAACGACAACGTATGCATCGTTTACAAGAGGAAGGACGGAAAATTCAGCCTCATCGAAACGGCGGGCAAGGGACCTTAATGTGAGACTTGTTGATATACTGAAGGAGTCCTCGGTCATTTCCGATATCAAAGGGAAGACGAAGAAAGAGATACTCACCGAACTCGCGGGCCGGCTTAACGCCTCGGGGCTCATAAAGGACATCGAACCCGTGGTGAAGATCATCATGGAACGCGAGGCCCTGGGCTCGACGGGCATAGGCGACGGAGTGGCAATCCCTCACGGAAAGATGGGCGGCTCCGGCAGCATCCTGTGCGTCTTCGGGCGGTCGAAGAAAGGCGTCGACTTCGATGCCGTGGACGGGCAGCCGGTGCACATCTTTTTCCTTGTTCTGGCCCCCGAGGATTCCGCCAGTTTGCATTTGAAGGTCCTGTCGAGGATCTCAAAGATCCTTCGCGATCCGTCGTTCAGAAAGAAGCTGTTAAGACTTCCCGATGCCCATTCCCTGTACGAGAGCATCGTGGAGGAAGATGAAAAGCTGTAACTGCCCCGGCCGGGGTAATTGATTCTGCGGAAAAAGGCGCATGAAGGGCATAGAGGTTCAGCAGCTTGTAGATGATGAGCTTTACGGATTGGAACTGGAAGTCCTTGCAGGATACAAGGGGCTTTCCCGGAAGATCTATAACCCGAGAATCCAGAAACTTGGCCTCGTTATAACGGGCCACATGGTTTATCTCCATCCTCACAGGGTCCAGATACTGGGCAATATCGAGATTTCCTATCTCAGGTCCCTTACCGAGGCCGAGAGTAAACGCATCATCAGGGAACTGTGCAGGAATAACGTAGTCTGCTTCATCGTCTCGAGAAACCTGAAAATACCCGAGTTTTTTATCATTTCGGCGGAGGAAAAGGGGATTCCTCTTTTGAGGACCAAGCTTGTCACCTCCATTTTTATCGAGAGGATATCGAAGCTTCTTGAGGAAAAGCTCGCACCTTCTACGACCGTTCACGGTGTTTTGATGGACATTCTCGGAGTGGGCGCCCTCATCATGGGCAGGCCCGGCATCGGTAAGAGCGAAAACGCCCTGGAACTCATCATGAGAGGTCATCGGCTTGTCGTGGATGATGCCGTCCACGTAAAGAAGATCGGGGCCATCGACCTTTACGGCGAGGCGCCGGAGATGATCAAGAGCCTTCTCGAAATACGGGGCGTGGGGATCGTGGATATCCGCCATCTCTTCGGGGTTTCGGCGGTCATCGACAGAAAGAAAATAGACCTTGTTATCGAACTTTTCGACTGGGACACCTCCCTTGAGTGTGAACGTGTGGGCTTACGGGAAGACAAATACAAGGTTCTCAGCGTCGATCTGCCCTTTGTCAAGATCCCCATCAGTTCCGGCAAGAACGTTTCGGCAATCATTGAACTGGCGTGCCGAAACTTTATCCTGCGCAGGCAGGGCATCAATACGGCCGTCGAGCTGGAAAAGAGGATGCAGAGATCTATGAGGGACGCAGAGGAATGAAAGACGTTTTAATCGTCAGCGGCATTTCCGGTTCAGGCAAAACGACCTTCCTGAGGGCTCTTGAGGACACAGGCTTCTTCTGTGTCGACAATTTCCCCATCCAGCTCCTTCTCAAGTTCCTTGAACTCAATCGCGACGAGGGAGACAAGATCGCCCGATGCGCCTTTGTCATCGACGTGCGCCTCAGGGACTTCTTCGAGAGCGGGCGCGACATCATAACGAAGGCCAAGAAGGAATTCGGCGCGAAGGTCCTTTTCCTCGAGAGCTCCGAAGAGAGCATCATAAAAAGATACCGCGAAACAAGGCGGTCGCACCCCCTGTTTGATTCATCGAATGTCAAGGATGCCCTTGCGGAGGAGCGCAAACTGATGACGTGGCTGCGCAACATGGCGGACCAGGTCATCGACACGACCCATATGAATACTCACGAACTGCGCCGGCTTGTGCTTCAGAAGTACGGGGCGCAGGAGCAGCGGATGAAGATCAACGTCATGTCCTTCGGATATGCCTTCGGGCTTCCTCTGGAGGCAGACATAGTCCTCGACGTCAGGTTTATTCCGAACCCCTTCTTTGTGGAAGAGCTTCGTGACCGAACAGGCCTCGACAGCGAGGTGATGGAATTCATTAAGTCGCAGGAAGTATTCAAGAAATATTTCCTTTTTCTTTCAGATTTTTTGGTGTACCTTATACCTTTGTTTGAGAAAGAAGGCAAAAGCTACTTGACGATTTGCTTTGGCTGTACAGGCGGGAAACACCGGTCGGTTTTCATCGCCGGTGAGCTGGCGGAGCACCTGAGCACGATGGGTTACAGCGTTTCCACCGTCCACAGGGATATTGAGAGGAAGTAAGGAGGCGACATGACCGGTCTCGTTGTGGTGGCACACTTTAATCTTGCACGGGAGATGGTGGCCGCTACGGAATTGATCGTGGGAAAACAGGAGCAGTTTGTCGCCGTCGATATTTTTCCCGACGATCAGGTCGAGAAGACAAAAGAGAAGATAGTTTCGGCTCTGAAGAAAAGCGACACCGGCGACGGGGTCATTATCCTGACGGACATGTTCGGCGGCACACCTTCGAACATCAGCCTGTCCTTCCTTGAAGAGGACCGGGTGGAAGTGGTGGCCGGAGTCAACCTTCCCATGCTTATCAAGCTGGTAACATACCGGGAGGGACGGACGCTCGACGAACTGGCCAGCTTCATCACGCAGTATGGACAGAAGAACATATATCTTGCCACGGACGTGCTGAAGGCCAGGAAAAAGGACTAACCGATGCAGGAAGGGATATTTACGATCAGGAACAGGCTTGGCCTCCATGCGCGGGCTGCGGCGATGTTCGTCAAGGCTGCGGCGAAGTTCAACTCCAACGTTCTCGTAGAAAAGGACGGGATGCAGGTAAACGGCAAGAGCATCATGGGCCTTCTGATGCTGGCCTGCCCCCTCGGGAGCAAGATCATCCTTAAGATCGAAGGCGAGGATGAGGAAAAGGCCTTTCGGGAGCTGGGCGGCCTCGTGGACGACGGATTTAACGAAGAATGAAGCAGGAAGAGATATTCGTCAATAAGATCCTGAAAGGGATCGGTGTCTCCTCGGGAATAACCATGGGGAGGGTGCGCCTCATCGACCGGGGCAAGGTGGCGATAACAAAGCGTTCCATATCCCCCCGCCAGGTCGAGCGCGAAGTGAGCCGCATCAAGAGCGCCATCCAGGAAGCGACCGACCAGCTCAATCAGATCAAGGATTCCATACCCGACGATGATGTCAGGAAGCACGCCTTCATCATCGATGCCCACATATTGATCCTTCAGGACGAATTTTTCGTCAATTCCGTGATCGATGTGATCCGTAGCGAGCTGATAAACGCGGAATGGGCCCTCGAGGTGGTGGTTTTTCGATTCCTCGCCAGCTTCGACAAGGTTGAAGACGCCTATCTGCGGGAGAGGGGCCAGGACATCAGGTACATTTACGAGAGACTGGCCAGGATCCTCGTTGTGGGAAAGAAATCGCCCATCAGCTCAAAGGCGGTGAAGGGCAAGGCGATCATCATCGCCCATGACCTCTCCCCGGCCGATACTATCCAGCTCAACCTCAACAGGATATCCGGGTTTGCCACCGACGTGGGCGGCAGAACCTCCCACACCTCGATCGTCGCGCGGGCCCTCGAGATACCTGCCGTAGTGGGCGTGGGGAACGTCACGAGCCTCGTAAAAAATAACGATCTGGTCATCATAGATGGAGATGAGGGTGTTGTCATCATCAACCCCGTCAAAGAAGTCCAGAAAGAATATCTGGCCAAACAGATCCACCTCAGAAACCTGAAGAAAGAATATCTCAGGGTGGCGAGGCTCAAGGCCGAGACAAAAGACGGTTTCCGGATGAGGGTGGGCGCCAATATCGAACTCCTCGCAGAGATGGACATCGTTGAAAAATACGGGGCCATCGGCATAGGACTTTACAGGACGGAATACATCTATCTTTCACGAAAGCACGATCTCCCGACAGAGATGGATCATTACCATATATATCGAAGACTTGCGGAAAACAAGGCCCTTCAGTACATCACCATCAGGACCCTTGACATCGGCGGCGATAAATTCGTTTCAGAGATCGAGATGCCCAAGGAGATAAACCCGGCCATGGGGCTTCGGGCGATCAGGCTGTGCATCAAGGAGATCCCTCTTTTCAAGGCACAGCTCAAAGGGATATTGCGGGCCAGCAGCTACGGACCGCTTCGCATACTCATTCCCATGGTTTCCGGGATCGAAGAGGTGCGCAAGACGAAGGCGATCATCGCCGAGTGCATGGAAGAACTCTCCCGAAAAAGGATCAGTTACAACAAGGACATAAAGACGGGTATCATGATAGAAGTGCCGTCGGCCTGCATGATCAGTGACATGCTTGCCGCCGAGGTCGATTTTTTCAGCATAGGGACGAACGATCTCATTCAGTACGCCCTCGCCATCGACAGGGTCAACGAGTACGTCTCGTACCTGTACGAGCCGCTCCACCCGGCGGTCCTCAAGATGATCAAGAAGGCCGTCGATGACGCCCATGCTCACAAGATCACCATAGCCCTGTGCGGAGAGATGGCGGGGGAGCCGCGGTATGTGCCGGTGTTGCTGGGTCTCGGCCTTGACGAGATAAGCATGAACCCCTACTCCATACCCCGGGCAAAAAAGGCCATACGGGGGCTCGATCACGGATATTGCAGGGAGCTCCTCGATGAGATCATGAAGAAAGATTCACCCGCGGAAGCGGAACTTTTGTTGAAGAACGAGATGGCGAGATTGTTCCCCGGGGACTTTCCGAAGGTCCAGGGATAAAACCAGTAAATTCTATTAAGTGAATCGTTAAGGAGGAAATATACAATGGGTATGAGCAGATTCTTATTCACGTCGGAATCGGTTGCCGAAGGGCACCCGGACAAGGTTTCGGATCAAATATCCGATGCAGTGCTGGACGCCATCATCAAAGATGACCCCAGGGCGCGGGTCGCCTGCGAGACATATGTGACAACAGGTCTTGCACTGGTCGGCGGCGAGATCACAACATCGAGCTATGTCAACGTACCTGAGATCGTTCGCGAGACGGTAAAGCAGATCGGATACAACGATTCCTCGATGGGGTTCGACTGGGAGACCTGCGCGGTCCTGACGGCCATCGACGAGCAGTCCCCGGACATCGCCATGGGCGTCAACGAGACGTCGGATCACGAACAGGGCGCCGGCGACCAGGGTCTCATGTTCGGGTATGCATGCAACGAGACGGCGGAATTCATGCCCATGTCCATCATGTACGCCCACAAGCTCATCAAGAAGCTTGCCGAAGTCCGCAAGGACGGGACCCTGCCTTTTCTGAGGCCCGACGGCAAGAGCCAGGTAACCATAGAATATATCGACAGAACGCCCGTCAGGGTGGACGCGGTTGTCATCGCCGCCCAGCACAATCCCGACGTGACGATCGAGAGGATACGGGAAGGCATCACGGAAGAAGTTATCAAGAAGGTCGTGCCCCTCGAACTGATGGACGACAAGACAAAAATATTCATCAACTCAACGGGCAGGTTCGTCGTGGGCGGTCCCAAGGGTGACTGCGGCGTGACGGGAAGGAAGATCATCGTTGACACATACGGCGGCGTGGGCAGTCACGGTGGCGGCGCCTTTTCGGGAAAGGACCCTTCAAAGGTCGACCGCAGCGCATCCTATATGGCCCGTTATATTGCGAAGAACCTCGTTGCCGCCGGTCTTGCCGACAGGCTGGAGCTGCAGATGGCCTATACGATCGGCGTGGCCCAGCCCGTGTCCGTCATGATAGACACACAGGGAACCTCCAAGATCAGCCCTGACAAGATCGCCCAGATAGTCAACGAGCTCTTCGACATGAGACCGAGAAAGATCATCGAGAAACTGGACCTTCTGAGGCCCATCTACAAAATGACGGCCTGCGGCGGGCATTTCGGCAGAAGTGAACCGGAATTCACCTGGGAAAAGCTCGACATGGTGGAAGAGATCAGAAAAGCCGCAGGGATATAGGGATCTTTGATCTGAAGCCGGAAAGAATTGAATGGTGAGAACAACGCCCGGGCATATTTGGGTAATTAAGGGAGGAAGTAATGGATTATGATGTAAAGGATATAAAACTGGCCGATGCCGGGCTGGAAAAGATTGAATGGGCGGGAAGAAGGATGCCTGTCCTCGGGCAGATCGCCCAGCGGTTCGCGAAGAAGAAACCCCTGAAAGGCGTCAGGATTGCGTGCTGTCTTCACGTAACGTCGGAGACAGGGAACCTTATGAAAACCTTGAAAGCGGGAGGCGCGGATGTAGTGTTGTGCGCTTCGAATCCGCTGAGCACCCAGGACGACGTCGCGGCGGCGATCGTGAAGCATTTCAAGATACCCGCCTTCTGCATCAAGGGCGAGACAGACCGCCAGTACTACGAACACATCATGAAGGCCCTTGCCTTCATGCCCAATATCACCATGGACGATGGTGCCGACCTTGTCGGCGCTCTCCACATGATAGCCTTCGACCGCACCGAGGGTCTTCACGAGACCATCAAGAAGTGGTATAAGAAGCTTGGCAAGAAAGAAAAAGAAAGCCTTGTCAGCGGTGTTGTCGGTTCCATGGAGGAGACGACGACAGGCGTCATCCGCTTGAAGAGCATGGAAAAGGAAGGTCTTCTCCAGTTCCCCGTGGTGGCCGTGAACGACGCTCTGACGAAGCACATGTTCGACAACCGCTACGGTACGGGCCAGAGCACCATCGACGGCATCCTGCGCGCCACGAACGTCCTCTTTGCCGGCGCCACCTTCGTACTTGCCGGGTACGGCTGGTGCGGCAAGGGCGTCACCATGAGGGCGAAGGGACTCGGCGCACACGTCGTAGTCGCCGAGGTCAATCCCCTCCGGGCGCTTGAGGCCCACATGGACGGCTTCGAGGTCATGACCATGGAGAAGGCGGCGGCCATCGGCGATATCTTCGTCACCACCACCGGCGACATCCACGTCATCCGCGAAGAGCACTTCAAAAAGATGAAAGACGGCGCCATGATCTGCAATTCGGGGCATTTCAACGTGGAGCTTGACCTCGATGCCCTGGAGAAAATGAAGAAATCAAAAAGGCGGATCCGCCAGTTCATCGACGAGTATACCCTGAAGGACGGCAGGAAGATCTTCGTCCTCGGCGAAGGCAGGCTCGTGAACCTCGCCTGTGCCGAAGGTCACCCGTCGGACGTTATGGACATGAGCTTCGCCAACCAGTCACTCTGTTCGGAATACATGTGGAAAAACGCCAAAAAGCTGGAGAAAAAGGTCTACTCCGTGCCCAAAGCGATCGATGAGCAGGTGGCCATGCTCAAACTCGCCTCGGCGGGGATTACCATCGATACGCTGACGGAGGAACAGGAAAAATATCTTTCGTCCTGGGAGATGGGAACGTGATCAAGCTCCTTGTGGCGGGAACGGTAGCATACGACTCCATAGAGACCCCCTTCGGCAAGGCCGACAACGTCCTCGGGGGGTCAGCCCTTCACTTCACCAACGCGGCGAGCTTCTTCACCGACGTAGGCATTGTGGCCACCGTGGGCAATGATTTCGACATGGAGGGGATCTCCTTTCTCAAGGACCGCAGCGTCGACATGTCCGGGATCGAGGTCGATCACGGGAAAACCTTCCGCTGGGAAGGCAAGTACGGTTACGATCTCAACCAGGCCATTACGCTCAAAACGGAACTTAACGTCATAGAGACATTCAAGCCAAAGGTGCCCGAGGACTACCGGAATGCCGAATTCCTGTTTCTGGCGAACATAGACCCCGATCTGCAGCTCCATGTCATAGATCAGGTCAGGAAACCCGTCGCCCTTGTTCTCGACACGATGAACTTCTGGATCGAAAACAAATTCAGTGCCCTCATGGACGTGATACGCCGCGTCGATATGCTGGTAATAAACGAGGCAGAACTTCGGGAGATCACAAAAGAACACAATCTTGTCAAAGGTGCCAGGAAACTGATCGAGCTCGGCCCCGTGTGCATAGTCGTCAAGCGCGGAGAATACGGCGTCTTCATGATGAACCGCGACGAGGTTTTCCTCGCCCCGGCCTATCCCCTGGAGGACGTTTTCGATCCCACGGGCGCGGGCGATACCTTCGCCGGCGGCTTCATGGGGTACCTCGCCAACGTCGGTGAAGCCACGGCCGAGACGGTGAAACAGGCGATCATCATGGGTACCGTGATGGCCTCCTTCAACGTCGAGGATTTCAGCATCAACAGGATCAAAAAGCTCACCATGCCGGAGATCAAGGAACGCTACGTTGCGCTGAAGGAGTGCATGAAGTTCGGAGATATAAATCTCTGAAGACGGGTTATGGGTGCGAGATTATGGGTTATAGGAGATACGGGCCGTTCCGTAGAAACTGCTGAACGTTAGATGCGAAGAAAAGAATAAGGTAAATTATGAAAGTCCTTATTTTACTTTGAGCTGTGTAAGTAAAATAAGGACTTTCCTTTATTCGTCATGCCGGCGAAGGACCTGCATCCAGGAGGATGAACCGGATCGTTTCAAGGGCGCCCGTGGAGGAACTGAGCGCGCTTGAGGAATAGGCAAGATTGACCAACGCGGCATTAAAAGCCGTTTTGCAAAAGCTGGGGTATTAGATGAGCAACACGGTCACAAAACGATATGTGTTCATCAGCAGTGTCCAGGCGGAGTTTACGGAAGAGCGAGCCGCCCTGCGGGACTATCTGCAGGGCGATGCTCTTCTCGGCCGTTTCTTTGAGGCCTTTCTTTTTGAGGATGTCCCCGCCGTCGACCGCAGGGCCGACGACGTCTATCTCGACGAGGTTACCCGGTGCGACATATACATCGCACTCCTCGGGAATCAATACGGGCGTGAAGATTCGACGGGTCTTTCCGCCACCCACCAGGAATTCAACGAAGCGACAAGGCTCGGCAAGACCCGCCTCGTCTTTGTCAAGGGCGCTGATGACACCGTTCGCGATGAAAAGATGCGGGGTCTTATCGCAGAAGCGGGCAAACAACTGGTTCGCCGACGTTTTCAGAGCGTGCCCGAGCTTACTGCCTTTGTTTATGCGAGCCTCATCAAGTATCTGGAGCAATCAGGCCTCATTCACAACGGCCCCTTCGATGCTGCTCCATGCGGCAACGCCACTGCGGACGACATTTCTCCCGAAAAGATAGCTTGGTTTCTCCAGCGGGCGAAAAATAGCCGGGGATATACCCTTGATGAAGACACCCCCATGCTGGAGGTGCTGACCCATTTGAACCTCTTTAACGAGAGAGTTCCCAGCCATGCTGCAATTCTGCTCTTCGGGAAGATACCCCAGCGGTTTCTAATAACGTCGGAGGTCAAGTGTATGCATTTCCATGGCCGTGAGATGCAAAAACCCATTCCTTCGTACCAGATCTACAAGGGAACGGTCTTCGATCTTGTCGATCAGGCCGTGGACTTCGTAATGTCCAAGCTCAATCGCACCGTCGGAACCCGCGAACTCGGGCCGGAAGCCCCTGTTGAATACGACATACCCCAAGAGGTTGTGGCGGAGGGTATTGTCAACGCCATAGCCCACCGCGATTACACCAGCAATGCCAGCGTCCAGGTCATGCTTTTCGCAGATCGCCTTGAGATCTGGAACCCCGGGGAACTGCGTCCCCCTTTAAGCCTTGACAAACTGAGCCACCCACACCCGTCAATTCCTGCCAATCCCCTTGTTGCCGAACCCCTTTTTCTCGCCAAATACATAGAAAAGGCCGGTTCAGGCACACTGGACATAGTAACCAGATGCAAGAGCGGCGGACTTCGCCCGCCCCAGTTTCGCCTCGATGCGGGCTGCTTCATCCTTACCGTCTGGCGCAAACCTGGACTGATCCTGGATGTCACCGGACAAGTCACCGGACAAGTCACCGGACAAGTCACCGGACAAGTCACCGGACAAGTCGAGCCCTGGGTCCTGCGGGTGCTGGAAGCGTGCGTGACACCCCTCAGGAGCAGCGAGATCAAGGAGCTGATCGGTATCAGGCACAGGGAGACCTTTCAGAGGAACTATCTGGATCGCCTCCTCACGGAGGGCTGGCTGGAACGGACAATTCCTGACAGACCAAAGAGCAGCATGCAGAAGTACCGCGTTACCGAAAAAGGCAAAATGTATTTGGCAAGTACCAAGAACGACAAACGAGCCTAGATATGAGCCGTAATAGAACTATTTGCTGACAAGCGATTCCTCTATTTTCTGATGTGGTCGGAACATGTGATGCCCCCTAAAAAAGCCTCATGAAGGCCCACCTGGGAGACTACGAGGTCATGGAACAAAGGCTGAAAGTCCAAAGGTAATGCATGGGATCCCCCGCAGTGATCCCCGACATTTTTCGGGCGCTCTTTTTTCTTTAACACGGCGGTGTTTTCCGTTACAATGAAGCCAATTATGGGAAACGCGCGCTTTTTTCTGAACAGTCTCCTCTATCCCTGCGTTGTTGCGGCCGTGGCCATGGCCGTTCTGTTTATTGCCCGCGGGATCACCGTTCATCTTCTCAAGAAATGGATGCAGCGTTGTGAAACCGGGGTGAATGGCGTGATACTGAAGTCTCTCAGGGTCCCGTCCATCTACTGGTGTATCGCCATCGGGCTTTACATTGCCATCGAACTTTCCGAACTGCCGCGAAAATACGTGCTCATCGTTGATCGCACCATCTATATCCTGATCGTATTCTCTGCCACTATTGCCCTTGCCAACCTCGCCGTCAGGGCCTTTGAAAACTATGCCCGGCGCTCCGACATCAGCATACCGGCAACGGGGATACTCTTCGGAGTGTTCAAGGCCACCATCATCATCGCCGGCATCCTTGTCATCCTCAACATCCTCGGTGTTTCCATCGCTCCCCTGCTGACGGCACTTGGCGTCGGCGGTCTTGCCGTTGCCCTTGCCCTCAAGGACACGCTCTCCAATCTCTTTGCCGGGCTCCACATTATCGCCTCGAAACAGGTGCGCCCCGGCGACTACATCAGGCTGAACTCCGGTGAGGAAGGGGTTGTCACCGATATTACCTGGCGGTCCACGACGATCACGTCCACGGCGAACAACATCATAATCGTTCCCAATGCCCATGTCGCCTCGGCCACGATCACAAATTACGAGCTGCCCGACAGGCAGATGTCTGTCAGCGTCCAGGTGACCGCACCCAACGGGGAAGATCTCGACAGGATAGAGGCCATCACCTGCGAGGTTGCCCGGGAGGTCACGAATGAAGTCCCCGGGGCCGTCGCGGGCGAAGCGCCGTCGGTGCGATTTCACACCTTCGCCGACAATGGTGTAGGTTTCTCCGTCACCATCAGGATAATGGATTCCAGTTCCCTCTATGTCGTCAGGCACCACCTGATAAAGGCCCTCCACAGGAGATATGCCGAGGAAGGGATCGCCATTCCCCCGAAAAATGCCGCATAACGACGAAGTTCTTGTCGTCCACCTCGGCGGGCTAGGCGATGTTTGTCTGGCGCAATCCCTTTTCCTCTCGCTTCGGGGACACTTCGGGGACTGCCTGGTCGCCCTCGGCAACAGGCGCTTTCTCGATCTCTTCAGCGGGTACTTCACAAGAACGCACGGCGTGGAGTCGCGGCACTGGCTGTACCTTTTCTCGGAAAAGCTTACCGGGCCTCGCTGGAAGAGGATCGTCTTTATCGGCAAGGACAGGCAGGGATCCATCCGGAAGCGATGGCGGGCTCATTCCGCTGAAGAACCCCTGTTTATCGACATGTACCCCGATGGCGCCTTCGGTCCCGAGGACCCGCGGGATGCCGGGGGATCCGCCCGCGATGCGATGCATATTGAAGCCTATCAGCTTCACCAACTCCCTGCCTATGGAATCAAACCCGCAAGGGCGAATATAATTGCGAAGAAGGTCAACAAGGTCATTCTCTACCCCGAGGAGGGTTTTTCAAAGGAAAAGTGGCCCGTCGAGAACTTTATCGCCCTCTTACACCTGCTGAGGGGAAGAGGGGTGAACACGCTATTACTGAGGCCCCCGGAGCTTTCGTTGCCCGTGGAAGGCGCCCTGTCTTTCGAAGACCTTTCCGAAGTGAAGGGGTTTTTCGGTGAAGGAGGCCTTTTTGTATCCAACGATTCCGGCATGGCCCACCTTGCCGCCGCCTGCGGACTTCACACGATAACCATCTTCACGACTTTCAACCCCGCAATCTGGCACCCCATGGGGCGGAATATCTCGTTGAGGACGGGGGTGGACGAGGTGGAAGTGGCATCGCTCGCGGAAATGATCCGGCAGCAGGAGTTGAGAAGCTTTTTATAGGTCATATATGACCTATTGGACCCATAAAAACGACAGCCCGGTCTTACTTCTTTTTGTCTTTGTCTTCCAGGCTGTCGAGGAGGCGCATTATTTCCATGCCTTCCCGGGAGTTGATGCCGTAGCGTGAGATGGCCTTTTCGAAATTTGTCTTTGCCAGCATGACGTTTCCCTTGGACATGTAGTAGCGGCCGAGGTATGCGTGGCCCCCGGCCTCATCGCCCGTTCTGCCGAGGATCATGCCGAGACGGTAATATATTTCCGGATAGGTCGATGCATAGGGGATGAGTGAATTGTATGTACTCACCGCCATGTCGATCCTGCCCATACCCTCATATGCCCTGGCAAGATAGTAGCGCCCCACTCTTTCATTCGCGTTCCTGAGGACCGCGGCCGCCTCGGGAAACTTGTTGGCGGCGATGTATATCTCTCCCAGGAACAGGTCCCGGTAAGGGGACGGATTCTCGCGGGCGACTTCGACGGCTTTCTGAAAGTTCCCCTTCAGGGAGTAGTAGAGCGATACCCCGTATGCCGCAACCGGGTCGTTCCTGTCGCGGTTATAGCGCGAAAGCCAGACGTCATCCGCAAGACCGGAGGAGCGATAGTTCTGAAAGACCCTGACCCTGGCTATTATATAGGGGAACAAGGATGTGTCCGCGGATGGCGGCTTTCTCGTCCAGGTCTTTTCAAGGTTGATGATACGGCTTTCATGATAGGGGTGGGTGAGCAGGTACTGGGGATAGAGTTTGTCGCCGCCGCCGGCCCTGAGCTTTTTCAGGAAATCGGCGATGCCCAGACCGCCGTAGCCCGCTTCGTTGGCAAGGATCGAACCTTCACGATCGGCCTCCTCCTCATCCTCCCGGGAGTACCTCAGCGCCATGCTTTGTGCCGTACCCATGCCGGTCACGAGAACCGCGTCGCGCGCGGAATCCCCGACGAGCATTGCCGCAAGCATGGTAGCGATGACAGTGGCGTTGAGATATTTTTGTTTGTCCATTCTTTTGGCTATATGCCGTTTCTTGATGTGGGCGAACTCGTGGGCCATGACGCCCGCCAGCTCCTCTTCGTTGTCGCAATTGGCGATGAGTCCCGATGCGATATAGACATAACCGCCGATCGTCGCGAAGGCGTCGATCGTAGGAGTGTCGATGACGGTCAGAACCACGGGGAAAGGCATGGTGATCTTGCTTTCAAGCCTGCTCCGTATGTCGTTCACGTACAGTGATACGTATGGATCGTTGTTGATCGGGACCGCCCGGGCGATCTCCAGAAATACCTCCTTGCCGTACTTGCGCTCCTCATCGTTTGTCAGGGCGAAAGCAGGCACGGATGCTGTAAGGAACGCGAGGACTACCAGGAATGCAATACATCTTTTCATCGTTTTTTGGCTATTTTCTTCTTTGATTTTGATGTGTTGTGCCGGGCGACTTTTTTCCTGGGCGCGGATTTTTTGGTTTTCACAGTCTTGGCCGAACATAAGGCGACAGTAGTGGCCGAGGACCGTGCGAGGCGAAGCTGCTCGTCGGTGGGCACGTCATCGTAGACCGTTTTGAGTATCTGCACGCTGTCGCCCCAGAGATTCCGGCTTCCCAGCATGGCGAGTATATAGACCTTGCCGTTCTTTTCAAAAGCCCCGACATAGCAATGCCGGGCCGCCCGGGTATATCCCGTTTTCCCGCCGATGGCCGGTTCGAAGCAGAACAGGAGCCGGTTATGATTCTTGTACCGGATCTTGCGCGCGCTGTCCTCAAAGATGAAATATCTCGTCGTGACGAGTTCGAGAAAGCGTTCGTTGGCGAGGGCCTGCCTGAAGATAAGGGCAAGGTCGTAAGGGGTGGTATATTGATTGTCGCAGGGGAGGCCCGATGCGTTTTCAAAATTCGTGTCGATGGCACCCAGGTCCCGGGCGCGTTCGGTCATCATGCGCGCAAAGGCACTCTCGGACCCGCCGACATGCGTGGCCAGCGCATATGCGGCGTCGTTGGCGGATTCCACCATCGCGCCCTTCATGAGGTCCGCCGACCGGTATTTGTTCCCGGGCACGAGATTCATCTTTGAGCGGGGTATCTTGACCACCTGTTTGTCAGGTACAACGATCTCGTCGCCGCCGAGCCGCTCTATGGCAATGAGGGTCGTCATGACCTTGGTCGTGCTTGCCGGCGGCAGCCTGCGATGATAGTCCTTGCCTGTAATGACCCGAAAGGTGTCCTTCTCGACGAGTATGTATGACGTCGCCGTTATGCCGCCGTTTTCGGCAGCCGGAAGAATGGAAGGTGCAAGGGGGAGGCACAGAAGGAGGCAGAGGACAAGGATAAGGCGCATCTTGGCTTATTTATACACTATTTGGATGGGTGATACAAGCTTTACGGACCTTCCGGGGGGTGGAACGAGCGATAAAAGGGATCGAACACCGGGACACCTGTGAATCGGGAAGCGTCTTTTAGACTATCATCTGTACCGTTCCGTCGGGTATTACCGCCACGCGGACTTTTCTACCCCGGAATTCCCCGTCGAGTTGCCGGATGAGGCCGTCGAGATCGTCGACCCAGGTGATGTCTTCCTTTTTTCCGAACCAGTACGAGCCCGCATGGTCCTTGTGGCGGGAATAGAGGAAGAGTTTCTTGAGACTTTCATGGGCGACCCTCTCCCCGCGGGCGAGCCTGCCCCAGTGGTCTCTCCCGAACCTCCCCATGAGGTAGTGGATGACCTGCCCTTCTTCGATGTCGCACAGGAGGACCAGATAACCCCCGGCGGCGGAAAGGATGGCTTCCGATATGGAGGCGGCTATGATGGCCTCGTTGCCCTTGCCGAAGGTGTTGGCAAAGACGATGTCGTACTGACCGGCCGCCTTTGTTCCGTAATGTCTGAGGGCGCCCTCGATCATGGCCGGATAGAGACCGTCGGGGTAGCCGGCGAAGATATCTGTGGCACGGGCGGAGCTGTTTACGAAGACGTCAATCTTGATGTCGAGGGCTGCCATCCTCCCCGATTCCCGTATGTCGGAAAGGATTGCGTTGCATGAGTGGTTGCCGAGGCCCCAGCAGCTGTTCAGGTTCCTCTGGAGCAGCAGCCCGTGATGGTACTCAATGGCGTCGATGTGGGCGATCCCCGGGAATACGATCTTGTACCCGCCGCCGAAACCGCAGAACTGGTGGGGGATGAAGGACCCGATACCGATCCTGAGATCGCAGCTTAAGTATTCTTTATTAATGGTAACGGGTGTCCCGAGGGACGTCTCGCCGATTGTTTCGCAGTTCTCGTAGCAGTTGTGGTTGTAAACGGGAAAGCGTTCGAGAGCCTCTTTGCCCAGTTTCTTGCGGAAGTCGGCATTGTTGTGGGGGGAGTGGGTCCCGAGGGCGCACAGGAACCTGACCTGACTATCGGCGATACCGGCGGCCTCAAAGGCTTCAAAGAGGTGCGGAACGATCTCGTAGGCGCGCGTGGGCCGTGAAAGATCGTCGAAGAGGACGCAGACCTCTTTTTTGCCCTTCATGAGGGGCACAAGGGCCATGATGGCCCGGTGGTAATCGTCATCTCCGATCGGTTGTTTGGCGTCACCATCCATCGAAAGGACATCGACCTCCCAGCGGTCGGGAAATTCCATCTCCAGGATGCGTTCCAAATTCCATAAATTATGGGGCAGAGTTATTTTCATATAAAAAACTTGAATGATAACAAAGGCTAGGGTACAGTATACAAAATTAATGAAAAAACTGGTAATAAAAAAAGACAAGACCATCAGGCAAAAGGTTTATCACCATATCCGCGAAGAAATCCTGAAGGGTGCCATCGCCCCCAAAGAGAGGCTCATAGAGGCGAAGATCGCCGGCGAGATCGGCACTTCCCGGACGCCCGTCCGTGAAGCCCTCCATAATCTTGAGCTCGAAAAACTCGTCGTCTCCATTCCCCGTGTCGGCTATGTCGTGCGGGGTATGGACATGCAGGAAGTGGAGCAGTTGTGCGAGATCAGAGCGGCCATTGAAGGCCTCGCCATCGCATGGGCCACGGCAAAGCAGCCGGACAGGCTTATCCAGGCCCTCAAGAGAAACATAGCGAATCAGAAGAAACAAATATCCAGGGGCAATCTCAACGGTTACGTGGAACTCGACGCACAGTTTCATGACATCATAGCCCGTCTTGCCGGCAGCGACCGGCTGCTGGAACTCACCCAGACACTGCGAAGGCATATGCTGCGGTACCGGATCCAATGCATCTACATGACCGAAACGGCCGAACGGTCGATGCACGGGCATGAACGAATAGTCGATGCCATCGAAAGAAACGACACAGCGGAGATCCTGGCCGCGGTAAAAACGCACCTGAGTCAGGCCAGGGACGACATCCTTTATTACGTTTTTCGCGAAACGGACGGCGATGACGGACAGGAAGCCAATCGGTAATTCCGGGACCGGACGTTTTATTTGACAAAAAACGGTTTCTGTGTAAACTTCAAATCAACGCATAAAACTTACGGAGGTGCTGGTATGAAGAAGTATTCGTTCTTTGCGCTCTGGTCCGTTGTTTTGTTGTCCCTTCTGTGCGTATTTTCTCTCTCCCATGCGGCGAACACCATAAAGGTGGGCATCGTGGATACCTACACGGGACCTGCGACGACCTTTACCAATGACGTGCTCGACGGGTTTAAGCTGGCCGTGGAGAAGATAAATGCCAAAGGCGGCATTCTTGGGAAGAAGGTCGAGTATACCACCAGGGACGAGAAGTTCAAGCCCGATATCGGCCTGGCCATGGCCAAGGAACTCGTCCTGAAGGAAAAGGTGAATATCCTTATGGGCACCATAAACAGTGCCACCACTCTTGCCATCTCCGACTTTGTCAGGAAAGAGAAGATCCCCTTTTTCGTCACCTTTGCGAAGAGCGACAAGATCGTCGGGGAAAAGGGGCATCGCTACATCTTCAACATGAACGAGAATACCGAGATGGCAGGCAGGGCAACCGCCATCGCGCTCGCGAAGAAGCCCTACGTGAAGTACTGGATCGCCGGCGACGATTATGAATACGGCCACGCCATCGCCGAGGGTGTCTGGAACAACCTCAAGAAGCTCAAACCTTCCGTCCAGAAGGTGGGAGAGACCTGGTGGAAAGTGGGCGAAGCCGACTTCACCCCGTATATCACCCAGATACTTGCCGCGAAACCCGATTTCATCATCGTCGCGACGGGAGGTTCCGGCATGGTCAACTTCCAGAAGGCGGCCAAGGCTACGGGCCTTAGCCAGAAGATCCCCTTCTACCAGCACACCGCAACGGAACTCTCCGTTCTCGCCCCCCAGGGCAAGAACGCCCCCGAAGGCGTTTACGGCACGGCGAACTACTTCTTCTACTATCCCGACACACCGGAGAACAGGGCCTTTGTGGCGGATTTCAAGAAGGCCTACAACCGCAATCCCCGGATCGGGGCTCTCTACGGATATATGACAGCCCAGTTCATCGCCGACGGGTACAAGAAGGCCGGCAAGTTCGACACCGAAAAATTTATAAACGCCCTCGAAGGCATGGCCATCGACAGCCCCGTAGGCAAGCTCGAGATCCGCAAGTGCGACCACCAGCTCCTGCTTCCCATGTACTTCGGCGTGACGAAGAAAGACCCCAAGTATGACTTCCTTATTGCCGGAAACATCGAGACTATTCAGGGCAAGGACTACGTCCCGTCCTGTGAAGAGGTTCTGAAGCTCCGCAAGAAGTAAAAGGGCACCGGGGAGAGATAATGGAGAGCATCTTTTCGTTCGTGAGTCCGGGTATATTCAGTCAGATACTGGTAGGCCTCTCCCGCACGGTCATCCTCTTCATCGTTTCATCGGGCTTGAGCCTCATCCTGGGGGTGCTGAGGATCCCCAACGTGGCGCACGGTTCCCTTTACATGATCGGCGCCTTCATGGCCTACACCGTGTCGCATCTCTTCGGCGGGGGCAACATGGGGTTCTGGATGGCCCTTGTTCTGGCGCCGCTGGGGGTCGCGGCTTTGAGCTTTGCAGCCGAGCGCTCACTTTTTCAATTTCTCTATGAGCGCGAACACCTCATGCTCCTCCTTCTCACTTTTGCAATGTCACTCGTCTTTGGAGACCTTGTCAAGATGGTATGGGGGGCCGAATACCGATCGGTCCCCGTGCCTCAAATCTTCCAGGGTTACATGAACCTCTTCGGCGGGCTTCCCTTTCCCATTTACAGTTTCTTTCTCCTTGTCATGGGGCCCATCATAGCAATCCTGCTCTGGCTTCTGACGAACAAGACGAAGATCGGCAAGATATCCCGCGCCGCCGCGGTTGACCGGGAGATGGTGGGAGCGGTGGGTATAAACGTAAGCTGGGTTTTCGCCATCGTCTTCATCATCGGCTGCCTGCTGGCGGGACTTGGCGGTGTACTCGTCGCCCCTACGGTAAGCGTCACCCTCGGCATGGACCACACGCTCATCATAGAGGCCTTCCTCATCGTTATCATGGGGGGGCTCGGCAACGTCTGGGGCGCCTTGCTGGGCGCTCTCATCTTTGGTTTGACCCAGTCGTTGGGGATTCTTGTGTGGCCCAAGTTCGGGATCGTCTTTCCTTACCTCGCGGTGGTCGCCGTCCTCATATTCAGGCCCACGGGGCTCTTGAAATCAACCTGGTAAGGGGTCGTCTATGAACAGCTCTGTTTTTCGCAGGAAGCTCCCCTGGGTCATCGCCGCCCTTGTCGTCCTCCTTTGCTTCCCGCTTTTTCTCGACAGGTTCTACGTCTACCTCACGGCGATTATCCTCCTGACGGGCCTGTGCGCGACGAGCCTCAACTTCGTTCTCGGGTACGGCGGGGTTTTCCAGTTCCACCACGCCGTCTTCTATGGGGTCGGGGCCTACGGCACGGCCCTCATGATCATAAAATCCGGGCTTTCCCCCTGGCTCGGGTTCATTGTGGGCCCCGTTGCCGCGGCGATCGTGGGGCTTGTGATCGGGGTCATCTGCATCCGCCTCTCAAAGCTTTATTTCGGTATGCTTCAGATATCCCTCGGGTCACTTGTCTGGGCCATCGTCTACCGCTGGTACTCCTTTACCGGGGGTGACGACGGCATTCACGGCGTTCCCCTGCCCGACATCATCTCTTCGTCCAGCGGTTCCTACTACTTTACCCTCATAGTCACCGCCATCTCCATGTTCATTCTCTACCGGATGATCAAATCCCCCTTTGGCAGCGCCCTCCAGGGGATAAGGGACAACCCGGTGCGCTCCGAGATGATCGGTGTCAACGTAAGGCTCCAGCAGCTCCTGGCGCTCACCATCGCAGGTTTCTTCGGCGGGGTGGCGGGTTCCCTCTTTGTCGTGGTGGACAACACCGTCTTCCCGGACATGATGTTCTGGACGCTCTCACTGGAGCTCATCATCATGTGCCTCCTCGGAGGATGGCTCTCCTATCTCGGCCCCATGGTGGGCGCGGCCGTCATAGTCCTCCTGCGGACGTACGTCAGCGGCATCACCGGATACTGGGCGCTTGTTCTCGGGGTGATCATGATGGCCGTCATCTTCTTCCTCCCCAACGGCGTCCTGGGGTACCTGGACCGGTTTGTGAAGAAAAAGGCCGGGAACAAATGACGCATCCAAGGAGTCTTCAGTGCTAGAGGTCACATCACTATCAAAATCGTTCGACGGGTTCAAGGCGGTGAATAATGCGAGCCTCTCCGTGAAGGAGGGCGAGGTGGTCGCCGTCATCGGTCCCAACGGGGCGGGCAAGACGACCCTTTTCAATCTGATCACCGGCGTCTTGAAGCCTGATAGCGGAAAGGTGGTCTTCAAGGGCGAGGACATTACGGGGCTCCCCCCGTACCAGGTTTGCCGCAGGGGCATGTCGCGGTCCTTCCAAGTGGTGAACGTCTTCCCGAAGCTGAGTGTCTTTGAAAACGTTCAGGTTTCAGTCCTCTCCCGGCAGAAGAGGACCTGGAACCTCTTCACCCCCTCCGCGAAGCTGGCCATCGCCGAGACGGACAGGATCCTTGGGGACGTGGGCCTCATGGACATCAGGGACGGCACCAGCGCGGCCCTCTCTCACGGTGAGCGCAAGGTCCTCGAGATCGCCATCGCGCTCGGCGGCAACCCGGAGTTCCTTATCCTTGATGAACCGACGGCCGGGATGTCACCCGAGGAGACGACTCGTTGCATCGACCTCATCAAACAGCTCAAGGAGAGGCTGGGCATCACCATCCTCTTCTGCGAGCACGACATGGAGATCGTCTTCTCCATTTCGGACCGGATCATGGTCATGGTGAGGGGATCGACGATCATCGAAGGCACCTGCGACGACGTGAGGTGTTGTCAGGAGGTACAGGACGCATATCTCGGCGGGAGTGACGCATGCTTGACGTGAACGGTATCGATACATACTACGGACTGAGCCACATCCTCTTCGACGTTACTCTGAAAGTCAACGCCGGCGAGGTCGTGGGCCTTCTCGGCCGCAATGGCGCGGGGAAGAGTACCACCATGAAGAGCATCATGGGCATCGTGCCGCCGAGGAAGGGGACGATCACCCTGAAGGGAAAGGAGATCGCCGGGGAGAAGCCCTTTATGCTCTTCAGGCAGGGTATCGGCTATGTACCCGACGACCGCAGGGTCTTCGCAGACCTCTGTGTCGACGACAATCTGGACATTGTTTATCAGCGCAGCAAGGACTGGGACAAGGAGAGGGTCTACGGGCTCTTCCCTGCCCTTAAGGAAATAAAGACGCGCCGAGCCGGCCACTTGAGCGGCGGGGAGCAGCAGATGCTGACCATCGCGCGGGCACTCATGGGCAGCCCCGAGCTCCTTCTGCTCGACGAACCCACGGAGGGTCTCGCCCCGCTCATCGTCAGAGACCTGGAACAACAGATCTTACGGCTCAAGGACGTTGGGATAAGCATCCTCCTGTCGGAGCAGAACGTCCGCTCCGCCCTCAAGATGATCACAAGGGCCTACGTCATAGACAACGGCAGGATCCGCTTCGAAGGTACCGTTCAGGAACTGGAGGCCAACGAGGAGGTAAAGAGGAAATACCTGATGATTTAGTTTTCGACGCGAAAACTAAATCGGGTTATGGGTTATGGGTTCGAGGGAAAGACAACGAAAATAGGTCCTACAGGTCCTATACGACGTGTAGGACCTATTTCTCTTCCCATCTTTTCGCCCAGCCCGGAGATCCGAAACTGTCTTTTCTCTTTCTTTTAGCCCGGTTTTTTTATAAAATTAAACATGTTCCTACAGTTTATAAAACGACCGAAGTTTTGCCTTGCCACTCTTTTCGTCGCGGTATTCGTTCTTGCCTTTGGGATTCCCGCCGTTTACTCCCTGGGTGACCTGGGTATTGTCGTGGAGCAGCTTCAGAATCCGGAGACGGCCACGAGGTGTCCCGTCTGCGGCAGGGCGATCAGCCCCGGTGTGGTTCATACCGATGCACCGGCCATCATGAAGGAGAAGCTGAAGACGGCCCTGACCGACCGGAACATCGGTTACTCGGACGGGATGAAGAAGGATCAGCCCTACATCAATGTCCTCATCTATCGCTTTCAGGAGAGAAAAGGGGGGAACTTCGCCGTTGAAAAGCCTGCCTCCATCGGTTTCCATATGCATCTCATGAAAGACAGCGTTGTAGGCAAGATTTTCGTTTATTCCGAAGAACAGAAAGCCCTGACACAAAACCTCTTCACCATGGGAAAATTCTTCCGCAGGGGAGCCCGCTGGGTTACGGCGGAGGAGCTTGCCGAAGAGGGCATCAATGCGGGGCTTGATGAGCTCATCGAGCCGAAGGGGACGACGGAGTCAGTCGAGTGAAGCCGTTGTTTGCGATGGACCTGATGGGCGGCAAGACCGTTCGTCTCAGGAAAGGCGATTTCGAAGAAGTAACGGTCTACAGCGATGATCCTCCCGCCATGATCGAAGAGATGGTGCGTCGCGGGGCGCGGGATTTCCATATTATCGATCTCGACGGTGCCAGGGGCGGCGAACCTGTCCACGGCGACATCATTAAAAAGATCCGCACGCTGGTGAAAGGCTACATGGAAGTCGGCGGCGGCATCCGCTCCGATGATACCATTAAATATTACAGTGATCTGGGCATCGACGGGATCATTATCGGCACCCGTGCCCTTGAGGACGAGGACTTTTTCGAGAGTCTCTCTCGCTTCGGGAATATCGTCCTCGGTCTTGACCTCCTTCAGGGAAAACCAATGGCACGGGGATGGAAAAGCGCCGTGGACCGCGATGTTTCAACGATCCTTACCTCCGCCGAGCGCGTCGGCATCATGGCCGTTCTGTGCACGAGCATCGAACGCGACGGCATGCTGACGGGGCCCGATTTCGAAGGGCTCAAAGCCATATCGGAGATGACGAGGCTGCCTGTCATCGCAAGCGGCGGCGTATCGAAGATAGAAGACGTCAGGCGTCTCAAGAAAGCGGACGTCTGGGCGACAATCATAGGAAAGGCCTTCTACGAGGGATTCATAAGCATCGAGGAGGCTATGGGTTATGCTGACTAAAAGAATTATACCCTGCCTTGACGTTATGGAAGGCAGGGTTGTAAAAGGGACCAATTTTCTCGAGCTCAGGGATGCCGGGGACCCCGTGGAGAATGCGAAGGCCTACGAGGAGCAGCTGGCGGACGAACTGTGCTTTCTCGACATCACCGCTTCCCATGAGAAAAGAAGGACCATTATCGACGTCGTCGAACGGGTGTCGCATGAGGTCTTCATGCCCCTCACCGTAGGGGGCGGCATACGCTCCATAAATGATATCCGGGACATCCTCCGCGCCGGGGCCGACAAGGTGACGGTAAACACGACCGCCGTCGAGAACCCCGAATTCGTCAGGGAATCGAGCGCGATCTTCGGAAGCCAGTGTATTTGTGTGGCCATTGATGCAAAAAGGCGCCAGGGAGGCGGTTTCGAGGTCTACACCTACGGAGGCCGAAAACCGACGGGGATTGACGCCGTCGGCTGGGCGAAGAAAGTGGAAGAGCTTGGCGCGGGCGAGATATTGCTCACCAGCATGGACAGGGATGGGACAAAAATAGGTTTCGATATCGAGCTGACAGGTACCATCGCCGAATCGGTGAACATCCCCGTCATCGCCTCAGGCGGCGTGGGGACGCTGGAGCACCTCTATGAGGGGCTCACCCTCGCAAAAGCGGACGCGGTCCTTGCGGCATCGATATTCCATTACCGTGAATTTACCGTCGTCGATGCGAAAAGATACCTTCGGGACCGCGGGGTCAACGTCAGGCTGTAGACCTGCGAAGGACACTTAGACGCCCGGGGGGCAGAAAAAGATCGACCGAAAACGGGAACGATAAAGTAATAATATGAGAAACAAGGAGTTGCCATGGATGATCTGAAATGGGATGAAAAAGGACTTATGCCCGCTGTCGTGCAGGACGCAGCTTCAAAGGACGTTCTCATGGTTGCCTATATGAACAAAGAGGCCCTGGAACTGACGATAAAGACAAAAAAGGCCCATTACTATTCGAGATCACGGCAGATGCTCTGGTTCAAAGGTGAGACCTCGGGCCATACCCAGGACGTAAAAGAGATTCTCATAGATTGCGACAATGACACGATCCTTCTTCTTGTGGACCAGAAGGTAGCGGCCTGCCACACCGGTTTCTGGAGCTGCTTTTATCGCGCGTGGGCGGACGGATGGAAGATTGTCGGAAAGAAAGTCTTTGACGAAAAAGACGTCTATGGTCAAAAGAAGACTGATTGACAGCATCCTCTCTTTTTTCAATACCTGCTGTTTTGTGGGCCGGATCCCCTTCGCACCGGGAACCTTCGCGTCCCTTGCCGCCGCGGCACTGATCTATTTTTTCCCTGCGGTCTTCGGCAGCGTCATCTTTGCCGTCGCCTGTGTCATCTTCGCCGTCGTGTCCGTCAACATGGAACGGTACGAGGGTGAAGACCCCGGTCATATAGTCATCGACGAATTCGCCGGGATGTGCGTCGCCATGGCAGGCCACAAGGCCACGCTCCTGAACGTGATCGCCGGCTTTGTTCTGTTCCGCGTCTTCGATATTATCAAACCCTTTCCGATAAACCGGATGGAGAAACTGCGGGGCGGCTACGGCATCGTGGCGGATGACGTTGTCGCCGGGATATTCGCGAGTATCCTTATTCTTGCATGGACGAGGTTCGCATGAAACTGGAAAGGGCATTGGGCAAGGCACTTACGGCAAGAGGGCTCAGTCTTGCGACCGCTGAATCCTGCACCGGCGGCCTCATTGCCCGCCGCATCACGGACGTATCCGGCGCGTCAGGATATTTTGAGGGTGGTTTCGTCACGTACAGCAACAGGGCCAAGACGCTTCTCATCGGCGTCCCTGCGGGACTCATCGAGAAGCACGGCGCCGTCAGCGCCGAAACCGCGACGGCAATGGCCCGGGGGGCGATGAATAAACTGAAGGCCGACGTGGCCGTGGCGGTGACCGGCGTAGCCGGGCCGACCGGCGGCACACCCGACAAACCGGTGGGGACGGTTTTTATCGCAGTGGCGACGAAGGCAAAGACTTCCGTTCGCGAGTTTCATTTCACGGGCACGAGATTGGGGATCAGAAAACAGACGGCAGACGAAGCGCTGGCCTTTGTTCTCGATCACCTCGAGGAAAGGTTGGGACGGCAATGAGATCGTTTCTGGCCTTTGAGATTCCTGGAAACGTCAAGGAATACCTGTCGAAGGTGTCGAGAGTGATGGCGAAGACCCTTCCCGGCGTCAGGTGGGTAAAACCGGAAGGACAACACATAACCATCAGGTTCTTCGGGGAGATATCCGAGGCGAGGGTACGGGAGATAAAAGACATTCTGGCGACGTGCGGACCCTATGATCCTATCCAGGCATCGTTGAAAAGCATCGATGCGTTTCCGGACAAAGGGCGTCCCCGGGTCATTGTGGCGACTATCGACGAAGGAGTTGACATCATTCGCTCGATATACCATGATATAGAGAACCGTCTCACAGTCCTGGGATACGATAGAGAGAAAAGGGGCTTCACCCCCCATATCACCTTCGGGAGGGTGAAAACGCCCGCGCCGCTTTTGGCCAGAGACATCGTCTCTCTGGAATGCCCACGGTTTGCAATTGAGCGTATCGTTCTTTTCAAGAGCATCCTCGGCAGGGAAGGTGCGGTGTACGAGCCACTTTTCGAGATAAAGCTGGGCGCCGCCACCTGAAATATACGTTACCGGCAGGACGGCTGAACGAAATAAAGAACCCCAACGCGGGACACTATAAAGGAGAGAGATGAACCCGAAAACCCAGAAGGGAGGCGTTGACGTGAAAGAAGAGGAGAACAAAGGCAAGGCCATAGACATGGCTGTATCTCAGATAGAAAAGCTCTTCGGCAAAGGCGCCATCATGAAGCTCGGAGGGAAAGCCATTGAGGCTGTTCCCGTCGTTTCCACGGGGTCCATCGCCCTCGATCTTGCCCTTGGCATCGGCGGTATCCCTCGGGGCAGGGTCATCGAGATCTACGGCCCCGAGGCGTCGGGGAAGACGACCCTGGCGCTTCAGGTGGTCGCCGAGACCCAGAAGGTGGGAGGCGCCGCGGCTTTCATCGATGCCGAGCACGCCCTGGATGTAAGCTACGCAAAAAGGCTCGGCGTCAATACCGACGACCTTCTCATATCGCAGCCCGATACGGGAGAGCAGGCCCTTGAGATCAGCGAGATACTCGTGCGCAGCGGCGGTGTGGACATTGTCGTTGTCGACTCCGTTGCCGCCCTGGTGCCCAGGGCCGAGATCGAAGGCGAAATGGGCGATTCCCACATGGGCCTTCAGGCGCGGCTCATGTCGCAGGCCCTGCGGAAGCTCACCGCTATCACCAGCAAATCGATGACCACGGTCATCTTCATAAACCAGATCCGTCACAAGATCGGGATCATGTTCGGAAATCCCGAAACCACGACGGGCGGCAATGCCCTCAAGTTCTATGCCTCGGTGCGCCTCGACATCAGGAGGATTGCGGCGATAAAGGACGGGCAGGAGGTCGTAGGCTCGAGGACGCGGGTAAAAATCGTAAAAAACAAACTTGCACCACCTTTCAGAGAAGTCGAGTTTGACATCATATTCGGTGAAGGTATATCCCGCGAGGGAGACGTTATCGACCTCGCAGTGGAGATGGGCATTGTGGAGAAAGCGGGGACATGGTACTCCTACGGGGATTCACGGATCGGTCAGGGCCGGGAAAACGCAAAGGAGTATCTGAAGGCCCACCCCGAAACGATGAAGGAAGTCGAAGAGAAGATCATGATACAGGTGGGGCTGAAAAAGGGAGAGACGGGTGACATCGCGACAGATCAGAAGTAAATTCCTGGAATACTTTGCACGCAACGGCCATACGGTAGTGCCCAGTTCGGCGCTGCTGCCGGAAAAGGACCCCTCGCTTCTTTTCGTGAACGCGGGCATGGTCCAGTTCAAGAACCTTTTTCTCGGCATCGAAAAGAGGCCCTACATCCGGGCGACGTCATGCCAGAAGTGCGTCAGGGCCGGGGGCAAGCACAACGACCTCGATAACATCGGCAAGACACTTCGGCATCACACCTTTTTTGAGATGCTCGGCAACTTCTCCTTCGGGGACTACTTCAAGAAGGACGCCATCGCCTATGCCTGGGAATTTCTGACCAAAGAGCTCGGGCTCGACGAGTCAAAGATGTGGATAACGGTCTTTCGTGAAGACAACGAGGCCGAGGAACTGTGGAAAAAGACCGGTGTGAGGCCGGAGCGCATAGTGAGGCTCGACGAGAAGGACAATTTCTGGTCCATGGGCGACGAGGGTCCCTGCGGACCCTGCTCCGAGATCCTCTATGACCTCGGAGAGAACGTGGGATGCGGGAAGCCGGACTGTGCCGTCGGGTGCGACTGCGACCGCTTCCTGGAGATCTGGAACCTCGTATTCATGGAGTTTGACCGCAGTGCCGACGGACAGATGAAAAAGCTTCCGAAACCCTCCATCGACACCGGCATGGGGCTCGAGCGTGTCACGTCCATCATGCAGGGCAAGATCGGCAATTACGATACGGATCTCTTCGTCCCCATCATCAGGCGTATCGAGGACATCGCGGGCTGCGCCTACGGTGAAAACGAAAAGAACGATATCGCCATCAGGGTCATCGCCGACCATGCACGGGGCGCCACATTCATCATAAATGACGGCACCCTTCCCTCGAAGGACGGCAGGGGCTATGTACTGAGAAGGATCATACGCCGGGCGCTGCGTTACGGCAGGAAGCTGGGGATACAGAAGGAGTTCCTCCACGATCTTTCAAAGAGCGTCGTCGACATCATGGAAGACGCCTATCCCGATGTAAAGAACAACCATTCCTATATCGTACGGGTCATCCGGGGCGAGGAGGAAAGGTTCATCGAAACCCTGGGGATGGGGATGAAGCTCTACGAGGAGTTCACGGAAGACCTGAAAAAGAAGGGCAGTACCGTGATACCCGGCGAATTGGTATACAAACTCTACGATACCTATGGCTTTCCCGTCGACATAACGACGGACATGGCCGGGGAAGACGGCCTTGCAATAGACAGGGAAGGTTTCGAGAAGGCCCTGGCTGAACAGAAGGTTCGTTCAAAAACGGGCTCGAAGATCAAGGGAGAAGAGTGGAACGAGGGGCATCTTGCCATCCTCGGGCAAGGCCTGACAAGCGCCTTCACCGGCTACGGCACGTTGAAGGACGAAGCCGTTATCCAGGCGATCCTTGTAGGTAATGAAACGGTGGATGAGGTTTCCGAAGACGAAGAGGGCGAACTCTTTTTCGACAGGACGCCCTTTTACGCCGAAAGCGGTGGGCAGGTGGACGATTCGGGCGTAATTGCCCTTTCAGCAGGCGGCTCAGTGGCACGGGTCGTCGGCGTGGCCAAAGTAAAAGAAGACCTCTTCGCCCACCGGGTGGTTGTCGAAAAAGGCGCGCTGCATCGGGGCGACAGGGTGTCGCTTGCGGTTGATGAGGACAAGCGCAAGGGAGTGTCGAGGAACCATACGGCGACGCACCTGCTCCAGTATGCGCTAAGACGTGTCCTCGGCGATCACGTCAAGCAGTCGGGCTCACTGGTGGAGGCCGGCAGGATGCGCTTTGACTTCACCCATTTCGAGGCGATGAAGGAAGACCAGATACGGGCTGTGGAGGACATCGTCAATGAGAAGATCATGGACTGCGTGCCCGTCGTCATAGATGTAAAGAGCCGCGAGGAAGCCATACGGGAAGGGGCCACGGCCCTCTTTGAGGAAAAATACGGCGAGACGGTGCGTGTCATTTCGATCGGCGATTTTTCGCGGGAGCTCTGCGGCGGCACCCACGTTGCCAACACCGGCCAGATCGGCAGTCTCCACATCCTCGGTGAAAGTTCCCTGGCATCGGGTGTCCGCAGGATCGAGGCGACGACAGGCAAGGGCGCCCTTTCCTACAAGCGCAGGATGGAGGGGACTCTGAGGGCGATCGCCAAAAGAACGAATACCGAGTTCGACCGCGTCCAGGAAAGGGTCGAGGGGCTGCTCTCGGAACTGAATCTCAAGGAAAAAGAACTGGAGCGCTTCAAGCAGGACATCGTTGCTCACAAGGTCGACGGCGCCATAGCCCAGGCCATTGACAGGGACGGGGTCAAGATCGTGACGCTTTTCATGGAAAACGCCTCGGCGGACGACTTGAGGAAGGTAACGGACGTCGTCCGGTCCAAGGTCAAGGACTGCATCGTTGCCGTCGGCACCGCGGGGGCCGAAGACAAGGGCCTTGTCGTCGTATCGGTCAGCAAGGACCTGCAGAAGCGATACAGCGCCGGCAAGATCGTGGGGAGCCTCACAGGGCATTATGGCGGCAAGGGCGGCGGCGGAGCCAACATCGCGCAGGGCGGCATACCGGGTCCGTCGGTCCGGGAATCCCTCAAAAATGTTGTACAATTTATCGACAATTAGTATGATCTGATGAAAAGGCGGGGGAGAAATGAAGCGGTACGCGGACAATCTCAGAACCGTAAACCTCTTTTCAAATCTTAAGGACAGCGAACTGGAGACGATCTCCAGGATTCTCTACGTCCATTCCTACCAGCGCGGACAGCTCATTTTCCAGGAAGGCGAGAGCGGCGATGCCCTCTTTGTCGTGCTTAAGGGCAGGGTGAAGGTCTGCTTGTACGACGAGGAAGGACGCGAGTATGTCCTGGATGTCATCGGAAAGGACGGTTTTTTCGGTGAACTTGCCCTTATTGACGACCTGCCCCGTTCGGCCAACGCCATAGCCATGGAAACCTCGGACCTTCTCGTGGTGCGCAGAAGCGATTTTGTGAAACTTCTCATGGAGAACCCTTCCATTTCGGTCAATATCCTCAAGGTCCTTGCCGGCAGATTGCGTGTTGCCGATGAACGGATCAAGTGGCTTGCCTTTCTGAATGTTGAGGGCCGCATCCTCAAGTACCTCCTCGAGGTAGGGGCACGACTGGGCATCAGGATGAAGGATTATGTCATCATAGAACGGGGCCCTTCCCAGATCGAGATAGCCAATTCCTGCGGCTGTTCCCGGGAAACAGTCTCCCGAATGGTCGCATCGCTGGTAAAGAAAGGCGTTATAAGCGTACGGAGAAGGCAGTATACGCTATACCCCGGCACGCGCACCTTCTAGCTCTCCTGCTCCAGATCGAAGCGCTCCCTTCGTTGCCTTCGGCGTCACCATCCTCGACGTACAGACGTACGCCTCCGGTGGCTCCTCCTCGTCGCCTCGGTATCGCTCCGATCTGGAGCAGGAGTCGGGGAACGCTCCATAAGAAGAACAGGTAATGGGTTATAGGTTATGGGTTATGGGAAGAGGAGTCCAGCCTGCCCGGTGAGGTGTCTTTTTGCCTTTCCTATTACCCATAACCTATTACCTATTACCCGCCTCTTTTATTGACAAAGCCATGCTTCTCCTCTAAGATGTATCTTTAAAACTACAAGATGGGGTTATATAGATGGCTTCCGTGAGTCAGAAACTTGAAGCAAAAGAGCAGGAGCTTAAGATCCTCCATGAGGTGGCCAAGGATATCAGCGACAACCTCGATCTCTCGGAGCTTCTCAACCGCATCGTCGATACGGTCATGGATTTCGTCAAGGCTGACTCCTGTCTCGTTTATCTCTACGACGAGGACCGGAGCGAACTTGTCCTTTCGGCGTCAAGTGATCCGAAAGTCAAATCCCTCGGGTCGATAAGTCTCAGGCTGGGAGAAGGTCTGACCGGCTGGGCGGCAAAGGAGAAGCAGCCTGTCGTGCTCACCAAGGAGGCTTACCGGGACAAGCGCTTCAAGGCATTCACGTCTTTAAAAGAGGACAAGTACGAGGCCTTTCTTTCAATCCCCATACTATCCAAGAACAAGATCATCGGCGTTATGAACCTGCAAAACAAGAAGGAGTACGTTTATCCCGAGACCCAGATAAAGCTCCTCTTCACCATCGGCAGATACCTGGGCAGTGCCATACAGAATGCCATCACCTACGATGAGGTGGTAAAGAAGGCAAAACAGCTCGACCTTCTCTCCGAGGTTTCCCGGACGATCGTTTCAGACCATTACATCAAGGAGATCCTTCAGCTCATCGTGACGATGACGGCGAAGGTCATGGATTCCAAGATCTGTTCCGTCATGCTTCTCGACGAAAAGAAAGAGGAACTGGTCATCGCCGCCACGCAGAGCCTGAGCAATGCCTATGTCAATAAGCCGAATCTCAAGGTTGGACAATCCATTAGCGGCAGGGTAGTTCTGGAGAAAAAGCCGATCAATGTACTTGATGTCACGAACGAACCGGGCTACATGTTCCCCGATGTGGCAAAAAAAGAAGGATTCGTCTCCCTGTTGTCCGTTCCGATGATGATAAAAGACCAGGTTGTGGGTGTGATCAACAGCTATACCAGGCAGGAACATGTCTTTACAAAAGAGGAGATCGATATTCTTCAGGCCGTGGCGAACCAGGCTGCCGTAGCCATCGAGAACACCAACCTGAGCCACGAGATACTCGCCGCGAAGGAGGCGCTGGAATCGCGCAAGCTCGTTGAGCGCGCCAAGGGAATATTGATGAGGGAACTGGGCCTCAACGAAGATGAGGCATACCGGAAGATCCACAAGAAAAGCATGGATACACGCAAGACGATGAAGGAAGTGGCGGAGGCGATCATACTGGCCTTCGACATCCAGAAAAGAACTTGACAAAGGGGAGCTGAAACACTAACATATTGGCAGGTTAAACGGGTTTTTAGCAGGGCCGCTAAAAATGAATATGCACGGACAAGGGCGTCCAGGGCGCTATAAAATGCTTTGGACGCCCTTCTTATATTACAAGGGGCGATAAAGCATATGACGAAAATGTTGAGAATCGGTATGGGACAAATTAACACGACCGTAGGAGACTTGAAGGGCAACGCCGAGAAGGTTGTCGCGTGGGCTGAACGCGCGAAGGCCGAGGCTGTCGACATCCTTGCGCTGCCGGAGCTTGTTATAACGGGTTATCCGCCCGAGGATCTCCTCCTGAAACAGGGCTTTATCGATATGAACATCAATACAGTCAACGATCTGGCGCAACGGATCGACAGGCCGGCAACAATCGTCGGTTTCGTTGACCGTTCTTCGGACGGCCTCTACAACGCCGCCGCCGTCATTTATAAACGAAAGGTACGAGGCATCTATCGGAAGGAACTGCTCCCCAACTATGGTGTTTTTGATGAAAAAAGGTATTTTCTCCCCGGCGGGAAACCACGGGTTTTCCGTTTCGGGAATGTTCTCTTCGGCATCGGCATATGCGAGGACGTATGGTTCAAGGAAGGTCCGTTATCGGCCATGGCCCGCCTTGGCGCCGGACTTATCTTCAATATCAACGCCTCGCCGTACCACGCCGGGAAGATATACGTTCGCGAAGATGTTGTGAGAAGCAGGGTCAGGGAAAGTCGGGTGTGGGTGGCCCACACGAACCTTGTCGGGGGTCAGGACGAACTGGTCTTTGACGGACAAAGCTTTCTCATGGACAAGTCCGGTAATGTCACGGCATGCGCGAAGGCGTTCCAGGAAGACCTTCTCGTTGTCGATATCCCGGAAAAGGAGCTTGTAAGGAAGACCCCGGCAACCGGGAAAGGCAGACAGATCACAACCGTCGCGGCCCGGCCCGGCAGGGTTCGCCGTGAGGACAGAAAACCGCTCGTCATAAATCCCGTCCGGCGTCTCGAGCCCGTTCAGGAGGTTTACGAGGCATTGAAGCTGGGTCTTCACGACTATGTGAAGAAAAACGGATTCAAGGGGACGGTGATCGGTCTGTCGGGCGGGATCGATTCCGCACTGGTGGCTGCGCTTGCGGCCGATGCGTTGGGCAGGGACAATATCGTATGTGTATTCATGCCATCGAAATTCACGTCCCGGGAATCCGCCGAGGACGCCCGCGAGCTTGCGCAGAATCTTGGAACCAGGCTTATTGAGGTGCCCATAGACCACATCCTTGAGGGGTACCGCGGCAGCCTTGAGAAACTCTTCGCCGGTCTCAAGGAGGACGTTACCGAGGAGAACCTTCAGGCCCGCATCCGCGGCAATATTCTCATGGCCCTGTCAAACAAGTTCGGATGGATTGTCCTGACGACGGGCAACAAGTCCGAAATGAGCGTGGGCTACGCGACGCTCTACGGAGACATGGCCGGAGGTTTTGCCGTCATCAAGGACGTTCCGAAAACCCTCGTCTATCAGCTCTGCGTCTGGCGCAATACCTCAGGCAGGGTTATCCCGGAAAGGATAATTACAAAGGAACCGACTGCCGAGCTGAAAGCGGACCAGAAGGACCGCGATACGCTCCCGCCTTACGACCATCTCGATCAGGTGCTGAAAAGCTATGTCGAAGAAGACAAGGAGCCAACGGCGCTCGATTTCCCGAACATGCCTCCGGAAGAGATTACCCGCGTGCTCAGGATGGTCGATCTCAGTGAATACAAGCGCCGACAGTCTCCCCCGGGGATCAAGATCACCCCCAAGGCATTCGGCAGAGACAGGAGAATGCCCATTACGAACAAATACAAGGGTTCACAATGAAATTTGAGTTTATGGTAAAACGGCTCTCACCGGTGTTGAAAAGGATAACAAAAAGGCTGAACGGCCATCATTCGTACTTTGATGAAGAAGACCTCTATCAGGAGGCCTTAAGTCATCTCTGGGGAGCTTTCCGCCAGGGTTCGATAGATGACAAGACCGACAGCTACATCCTTCAGGGCTGTTACTACCATCTGAAAAACCATCTCCGGAAGGTCCGAGAAAATGCCATTTTTATCAGCCTCAGCGAGCCGGTGGGTGAAGACGGAACTTCCTGGGAAGAGATCATCCCATCCGACGAGTCGTCATCTTTTGCACAGCTTGAACAAAAACTCAAACTCCAGGCGATCAGGGATGCGTGCGCCTCTGACAGAGACCTTCAGGTTCTGAAACTCCTCATGGAAGACCTTTCCGTCAGAGAGGTCGGGGCGCGGCTCGGCATCTCCCACGTGATGGTTCTGAAGATTCGAAACAGGATTCGGGACACGTACGTGAGGTGCATCGAGGGCGGAGAACGGAAAATAGAGAAAGCAGGATAGAGCCTGTCCGGTGTTGCCATTCCTCCGGGAAAAGGTGATTTTTTGAATCCTGAATCATTCGTTCTTAAGCCCTATTTTTTTTCTATCTTTTCTTTTTCGACTGGTTTAATATGTTTTCCAGCTGTCATGATTTCAATAAAAACTGAAGGAGGTGAAAAAGTATGAAGAAAGCATTGGTATTGTTCTTCGCAGTAGTGATCGGTCTTTCCTTTGCGTTCACGGGATTTGCACAGGACAAGAAGGCAACGCCTGCAACGCCTGCAACGCCTGCAACCCCCGCAGCGAAGGTAGAGGCGCCGGCTGAAAAACCTGCCGACGTAAAGAAGGAAAAGAAGGAAAAGAAAGTAAAGAAAACCAAGAAGACGAAGAAGAAAGCCGAAGGCGCTCCCGCAGAGGAAAAGCCTGCAGAAGCAAAATAGGCAAGCCACCGGAAAACCCGAAAAAGTGTTTCAAGTAGAAGGGGAAGGAGAAATTCTTCCCCTTCTACTTTATGTAAGAGCTAAAGGTTCAGGGCCAGAGAAGGGCCTCGCCGGTAGCAAGGTGCGATCTTTCGTTTTTTGTCATTACACCACCTTTTGTTTGTCATGCCCCCTTCCGTTGAGGCTGTTTCTAAGATAACCGGTATGTGGTATAATGAGCGACCATGAGAAGAATCGTCGTCGATATCGACAATACATTATGGGACCTTGCACCTGTGCTTTACGAGCGGCTGCACGAAGCGAGTCCCGACTTTCCCCACCATTCCCAATGGCGCACCTGGAGTTTCTGGAAGGGATTGATCCCGGCCGAGAGGCTCTATCGCATCATAAGGGATGTTCACATGGAGCAGGACGCCTTCGAACCCTACAGGGAATCCCGCGATTTTCTTCAACGGCTGCGCCAGAAAGGATTCTACATCGTAATAGCCAGCCACCGCGAAAAAGAGACCCTCGCATCGACGCACAGGTGGCTGAGTAAACACGATCTGCCCTTTGATGAGATCCACCTGAGCTATGATAAAACGGTCCTTTTTGACGACTGCTGGGCCATCGTTGATGACAGTCCGGTAACCCTGGAAAAGGCGAAACAGGCCGGAATAATCCGCGCGGGCCTCAAAAACCCCTGGAACGAAACCGAAGACCATCCTCTGTTCGCCGACCTCGGTGAGATATACGAATACCTCGAGAATGAGTGCGCGACAGTGAAAAAAGGATAGATCCCGCAGCCCGACTAGTGTTGGCCCCTGCGTTTGTATCCCGCAGGATTTATTTTGTTCACGTGGAGGCTAATCCTTGAAAAGTTATCGAGAGGAACTCTGGTTCAATGTCCCGGTCAGGCGGGGCTTCATCAATATAACGCCGCAGGTGGAAGAATGCCTGCGGGCCAGCGGGGTCACCGAAGGCCTTGTCCTGGTGAACGCCATGCACATCACGGCCTCCGTCTTTATAAATGACGACGAATCGGGCCTCCACCATGATTTCGACGTCTGGCTCGAGAAGCTTGCCCCCCATGAACCCCTTTCCGGGTACAGGCACAACGTAGGCGAAGACAACGCCGACGGCCATTTGAAGCGCCAGATCATGGGCAGGGAAGTGGTGGTAGCCGTGACAGAAGGACACCTCGATTTCGGTCCCTGGGAGCAGATATTCTACGGCGAATTCGACGGGCGCAGAAAGAAGAGAGTGCTTGTAAAGATAATCGGGGAGTAAAGGTGTATACAGCCGCTGAGCGTGAAAAGAAAAAAAGATTTTCATGCCCTGCGACGCCGTCTTGACCGGAAATAAACCGCACCTGAATAGGTCTTTCTGGGATTCACCAAAGATAAAAATAAACAGCCTCTGTTCACGCAAGATGCACAGAGGCTGTTTATTTTTCTACCTTTACCAGTCTATTTGATAGCCTTGTGGTAGGACTGAAGCGATTTCACCTTTATCTGGCCCCCGGCTGCCAGCGATGCCTTGATGCCTTCCGCGGTTGCCTTGGCGGCGGCCGTTGTGGTGATGTAGGGTATCTTGTATTTGATGGCGGCCTTTCTGATATAGGAGTCGTCGTATTTGCTGCTCTTGCCCGAGGGCGTGTTGATGATGAGATTGATCTCCTTGTTGTGGATGGCGTCGACTATATTGGGCCTGCCTTCATGTACCTTCTTGATATGTTCGCTCTTGACCCCCTTTTCGCCGAGGAACCGGTGGGTTCCCTCAGTAGCGACGATGGTGAATCCCAGCTTGACGAGCTGTTTCGCGACATCGACTATATCCTTCTTGTCATGATCAAAAATGGTGATAAGGACGTTGCCCGATTGGGGGAGCTTCTGGCCGGCGGCCGCCTGGGACTTGGCGAATGCAAGTCCGAAGGAATTTGCCATGCCCAGGACCTCGCCCGTCGATTTCATCTCCGGGCCTAGTGTCGGGTCTACCTCGGGGAACATGTTGAAGGGGAATACGGCCTCTTTAACGCCCACGTGGGGATACGTCTTCTGAGTGAGATGCATGTCTCTCAGTTTCTTCCCCAGCATGAGCTGTGTCGCTATCCGCGCCATCTGCACGCCGGTCACCTTGGAGACCAGCGGCACGGTCCTTGATGCGCGGGGGTTTGCCTCGAGGATATACACCTTGTCGTCGGCTATGGCGTACTGGATGTTCATGAGGCCCACGACCTTGAGCTCGATGGCGAGTCTTTTCGTGTATTCGTTGATGGTCGCTATGTGTTTCTCCGACAACGTCCTTGGCGGAATGGCGCAGGCGCTGTCGCCGGAGTGAACCCCGGCGAGTTCTATATGCTCCATGATGGACGGCACAAAGGCATCCTCCCCGTCGGAGATGGCGTCGGCCTCGACCTCTATGGCGTTTTCCAGGAACTTGTCAATAAGGATGGGTCTGCCGGGAGAGATATCCACAGCGGCGTTGACGTAGGCCTTGAGCATCTCGTCATCGTAGACGACCTCCATGCCCCTGCCGCCCAGGACATAGGACGGGCGGACCATGAGGGGGTAGCCTATCGCGCGGGCGACCACCAGGGCCTCCTCAAGGACGACGGCCGTGCCGCTCTCGGGTTGAGGAATGCCGATCTTCTTGATGATCTGGCTGAAGCGTTTGCGGTCTTCTGCGAGGTCGATGCTCTCCGGAGACGTGCCGAGTACCGTTACGCCGGCGTCTTCGAGCTGTCGCGCCAGATTGAGCGGGGTTTGCCCGCCGAACTGGACGATGGCGCCGATGGGTTTTTCCTTTCCGTAGATGCTCAGGACATCCTCGACGGTAAGGGGTTCGAAGTACAGCTTATCCGAGGTGTCGTAGTCCGTCGAAACCGTCTCGGGGTTGCAGTTGACCATGATGGATTCGTATCCCTCGTCACGAAGTGTGAAAGCCGCGTGGACGCAGGTGTAGTCGAACTCTATGCCCTGACCGATGCGATTGGGGCCGCCGCCGAGGATCATGACCTTTTTGCGGTCGCTCACCGCAACCTCGTCAGGCGCGTTGTACGTCGAATAATAGTAGGCCGCGTCGGCGCCGCTGACGGGCACCCTGCACCATGTCTCGTTCTTTCCCAGCGCGGATCTTCTGCGCCTGATCTCGGTTTCCGGGACGTCGAGAAGCATGGAGAGATATCTGTCGGAGAAACCATCTTCTTTTGCCTTGATGAGAAGGTTATCGGGAAGTTCCCCGCCTTTGTGGCGAAGGATCTCTTCCTCGAGGTCCAGGATCTCCTTCATCTGCCCGATAAACCACCGTTTGATCTTTGTTTTTTCATAGAGTTCATCGATGGTCGCCCCTTTGCGCAGGGCCTCATACATGATGAACTGCCTCTCCGAGGAGGGTTCATTGAGAAGGCGCATGAGGTCATCAAGCGGCAACTGGTTGAAGTTCCTGGCGAAACCAAGCCCGTAGCGCTTTGTCTCCAGGGAACGGATTGCCTTCTGGAAGGCCTCCTTGTACGTTTTGCCGATGCTCATGGCCTCGCCGACGGCCTTCATCTGGGTCCCCAGTTTGTCTTCCGCCTCGCTGAATTTCTCGAAAGCCCACCGGGCAAACTTGATGACGACATACTCTCCCGAGGGAGTGTACTCATCAAGGCCCGCTCCGCGATAGTAGGGAATGTCCTTCAGGGTGTACCCGCCGGCCAGTTTGGCCGAGATGAAGGCAATGGGAAAGCCCGTTGCCTTCGATGCGAGCGCTGACGAACGGGAGGTCCTGGGGTTGATCTCGATGACAACGATGCGCCCGTCATCGGGGTTGTGGGCGAACTGGATGTTGGTGCCGCCGATGACCTGGATGGCCTCCACGATACGGTACGAATAATCCTGGAGTTTCTTCTGAACGTCTTCGGATATGGTGAGCATCGGCGCGCAGCAGAATGAATCACCGGTATGGACGCCCATAGGATCGATATTTTCTATGAAGCAGACGGTGATCATCTTGTTTTCCGAGTCCCGGACAACCTCGAGTTCCAGCTCTTCCCATCCCACTACGGCTTCCTCGATGAGGATCTGGCCGATTATGCTCGCGGAGATACCCCTTCCCGCTATAGTTTTCAACTCCTCCTTGTTGAAGGCGATACCCCCTCCGGTGCCGCCCATCGTATAGGCCGGGCGGATGACGACGGGATATCCCAGCCGGTCGGCGATTTCAAGGGCCTCTTCGATTGAATAGGCAAGAGCGCTTTCGGGCATGGGTATGTCCAGTTTCCGCATGGTCTTCTTGAATTCGTCGCGGTCTTCGCCGCGTTCGATGGCATCCGCCTGGACGCCGATAATGCGGACCCCGTATTTCTCGAGTATGCCCCGGCGTGAAAGCTCAGCGGCAAGGTTGAGGCCGGTCTGCCCGCCGAGATTGGGGAGGAGTCCCTGGGGTTTCTCTTTCTCTATGATCTTTTCTATTACATCGATGGTTAAGGGCTCCACGTATGTCCTGTCCGCCATGCCGGGGTCCGTCATGATCGTGGCCGGATTGGAATTGACGAGGACGATCTTGTACCCGGCGGCCCTCAAGGCCTTGCAGGCCTGCGTGCCGGAATAATCGAATTCACACGCCTGGCCGATGATGATGGGGCCGGAACCGATGATGAGCACCTTGTCGATGCCTTTGATTTTGGGAGGTTTTTTCATTGGGAGGAATTCCTTTCGGATTTGCTCTGCATCGTAACAGAAGAATGTCGGGTAGTCAAGTATTTTCAATGCCTTGCGAATAACAAACCAGCGGCGTCGGTACCCCGGTCTTTACGCTTTTTTGGCTGTTATCGGAGGTAATCCAGGTTGTTTTTTTCTTCAAATCCCTTGTTGGGCCGAAAGATGGTAGAGCCACTCCCGACTGAATCCGCTGGGAATCGTGAGGCAGAAAAGCAGAATCAAGAGGAACAATCCGATCCTGAACCAAACCCTGTGATCCAGGCCGGCGGGCATCCTGGCAATCAGAGAAGCGGGAGCGAAGTGCAGTGTGTTGAGATAGTTGCTTGTTTTCAGATTCTTCCTCGGCGATCTCACGATCAGCAGGATACCGATAATGGCCACCAGGGCATTGGAGACGTGATCCATTCCGATTTGAAGGAATATTACGGTGCCGGGGTCCTGAAAAAGATCGACAATGACCCCCAGGGCGCCATACCAGAACATGAAATGACCCAGCATCCTTCCCTGCCCCGGTATCGCCTTTTTTGCGGCGGCGATGAGAAAGATGATAACGACGAGACACCTGGCCGTGTCATAGAGAGCCACGGGGTGCCTGAACCCCTGTGCGTGGGGAAACTTCACCCCCCACCAGGCAGTTGTTGCGTAACCGTAGACCTCTCCGTTCAGATGACTGCCGAGGCTGCTCAAGGCCAATAAGAAGGCCACCGGTATGACTATCTCGTCGGCGACGAGTAAGAATTTTTTCTTGTGGATGATGCAGAAGAGCAATACTCCGAAAAGAGCCCCCAGGATCACGCCATAGTACGACAAACCTCCATGCCAGTAGGCGATCATCTCCGGATAGTTGCCGCGGAACAACTCCCATTCATAGAAAAAGATCTCAAAGGCGCGTCCTGCTATGAGAGATGTCAGGGAGAAAAGGAGCGAAAAGTCCCATGCCTGCCTGGAAGAGATGCCGAGATAGCCCCGCCGCAGCATCACCCAGAGGAACAGGGCGAGAAAACCGATCGCATAGGAAAGTCCGTAAAACCAGAGCTTTACTCCCAAAACCTCTGCAAATGCGGGATCCAGGTTCAGGACGAAAGGACCTTGTAAGTAAATCGCAAACCCCCGTAATAGATAGTGACGAGGAAATTCCAGTTTTTCTGTAGTTCTTACTACTAGCGGGACGCGGTTGTCAACCTTAAAAGACATGCCCCTCCCGTTGCGGGAGGGAATTGGGGAACATGAATGTTTTGGGGCGGGTTTGGGGGGGATTATGACTCTGATTTCTCGAAAGCGTCTTTCGGAGCATTGCAGATGGGGCAGGCCCAGTCATCAGGCAATTGATCGAAAGGAACCTTTTCGACTTTTTCGTCGTATCTGTATCCACACACTGAACACGTCCAGACCATATGACACCTCCTTACCGGTTTGTCTGTATCGTTTCCCGGGGCGTATCGCCGCAGGTTTTGCATATTCCGTAAAAATCGACACGGTTACCGAGGATCTGGAACCCCCCGGTTTCTCTGTCGGAAAGCGGGAGGGGAAAATCGACGAATATATCCAAAATAGTCTTACATTTGATGCATATAAGGTGATGGTGAGGCTGAGTGTTGGGGTCAAAACGCTTCTTTCCCGGGTCTATAGAAAGTTCGACGACCGCCCCTTGTTGTTTCAGGGTCTCCATGGTGTTGTAGACGGTTGCGAGAGACATGGTCGGAAACTGCTCCTGCAGGGCCATATATATATCCGCTGCGCTGGGGTGAGCCGTGTTTCCGTCGAGGTACTTCATAATGGCTATCCTCTGAGGCGTCATTTTCATATTCTTCTTTGAAGCATCTGACATGTGATAACCATCCTTACATAACAAAATATATTAACTAATAAGACTTCTTGTCAAGGAGAAATTATAAACTGATCTCTCCCGGCCCAAATGCGCATCCCCAACTCTTTTCATCCGCCATCCACCATGGAATGCTCGACTTTATAGAACCAGGCGGCAGGGTTTTCAAAATACTCTTCGGCATCGCGTAACGACATGAAGTGCTCATATTCGATCATGGAAAGGAGTGTGAAAAAGTCTTTCTCACGCGTGTCGGTGGATGAAGCGGCAAGGTCTTTGTAGAATTTAACGCCTTTTTCCTCGAAATTGGCGGCAGTCCTGATGGCCTCCAGGTCGCCCGCATCGGTCTGCGCCGACTTGTCGATGTTCTTGATCGTGTTGACGAGGAGGTCCCTGATGTTCGTCTGGTTTACGATGAGCGGTACCGTTTCGGGCCATTTGTCACTTTCCTTCCATTTCGCATGGAGCTGCTTCAGTCGTTCGTAGTGCTCCACTTCGTCCTCGGCTATTCTCTTGAACATGGCCTTCCCGAGAGGGTTGCTGGTGCGGTCGGCATTCTTGAGATAGAATTCCCGTTCTTTCATTTCGTTGTTCAGCGCCACTTCCAGTGCGCTCAATCGTTCTTTTTCATCCATGACATCGCTCCTTTCTCCGCTCATTCGATGAGAACAAGGCCGTATACATCCCGCTGTTGTGCATGATCTCGAATCACTTCGATGGGAAGCCCCTGGGCCCTGACAGTCTGAAATACGTCTATACCGCAGGATTCCATGGACGGTCTCATGCGTTCCGGGTGAATGCAATTTTTCGAGGTGTCGCATTTCTTGCACCCTGTGCAAGGCCCGCAGCCCATACCGAAGGCCTTGTAATATCCATCCAGAAACAATGTTGTCTCCAGGTCGACGATGAGATCGTTAAGCGTGTTCACCAGTTCGTAACCCTTTATCCAGTGGCGATGGACAAGCATGGCGTGTTTATAGGAATCAAGGATCGACCGGGTCCTTTCATGATCCGGGGTGTAGGGCGGGCATGACCTTCTGAGGCCGTATCCCTCGCACCCGAACTCACACTTCAGGCGCACCCAGGGAGCCGTACGAACCAGAGACGTATCGACAACGACAGCGTGATCGGCCCCTTTCTGCCGCGCAATGTCTACATATTTTCCGTATTCCATAGAGTCCATAAATGTACGTACAATATAGGGTGCCCCGGGGGATTGGTCAAGGTACCAGGGTTTCTACAGGGTCAGCCGGTCTGCTATCACTTCGCCGATGGTCTTCTTCGCGAGGAGGGCCATGAGAAGCCTGTCGAGGCCCACGGAAACGCCGGCAATGGGGCCGTTTATTGTTCCCAGGGCGTCAAGGAAAAATTCGTCGATGGGGAAGGAAGGTTTACCGAGGCGACAGCGGTGTGCGTTGTCTTCAATGAAGCGTTCGCGTTGTTGATGGGGATCGGTCAGTTCAGTGTAGCCGTTGGCGATCTCCAGGCCGTCGATGTAGAGTTCGAAGCGTTCCACCATGCGGTCGTTGTCGTCCCGCTTTTTTGCCATCGTTGAAATGGAAAAGGGCCACCCGGTGACGATATAGGGTTTTTCGCCTCTCAGGGTCTCTTCGATCTCCTGGATGAGGACCTTGAAAAAGAGGCTGTTCCAGTCATCCTTTTCGTCGATACCGGGGAAGGATCTTTGTCTGAGGGCCTCAAAGAATTCGTCGCGATGGAGGGGAAAGGGGTCGAATCCCATTATGCTGCGGAAAAGGGCGTCAAGCTGATACAGGGGATAGGGCCGGCGAAAACGCTCCGGCGGGCCGGCGGAAAGCCTGCGGGAAATGAACTCCACGAGATTGCAGGTCTCGTCCATGACCTCTTCATATGACCCTTCGCGGTACCATTCCGCCATGGTGAATTCCGTGTTGTGCAGCTCCTGATGATCTTCCACCCGCCAGACCTTGCATACCTGGAAGATCCTGGCGGTGCCCGCCCGAAGGAGTTTTTTCATGCCCATCTCGGGGGATGTGTGAAGGAAGAAAGGACCCTTGTGCCCGATATGGACGGTGAGCGGGTCGATATGGGGATCCGGAGGCGCCGTGGCCATGAGGTTTGCCGTCTCGACCTCAAGGTAGCCGCGCTCGTAGAAAAAATCGCGCGTGGCGCGTAGCAGTTCGTGGCGCGCTTTGATGATGTTTTGCATTGCTCGTATATCCTCTATTGCCATGACCTGACCGGCGAGTGCGTTATTGCATTTTATACAGCAAACAAGTATACTTTGTCCAACTGTGGCCTTTACGGAGAGGTGACCGAGTAGGCCGAAGGTGCTCGCCTGCTAAGCGAGTGTACGGATAAACCCGTACCCAGGGTTCAAATCCCTGCCTCTCCGCCATTCAAAAAAGCAGTTCAAAAGTCCCACCCATCGCGTTTCAGGTCAAATACAAAAACATGTTTAATGGAAGAATCTTGCATTCACGATAAGATGGGTCCATATGCTTGCCCCATAGCCAAGGCCAATCGCCCAGGTCCATTTCAGATGGCCGGCGAAAGTATATGCTCCTCTCGCACTGCCCATCAAGCCGACGCCAGCGGCGGAACCGACGGAGAGCAGGCTCCCCCCTACACCGGCCGTCAAAGTCACCAGGAGCCATTGCCCGTGAGACATATCGGGGTTCATCGTCAACACCGCGTACATTACGGGGATATTGTCGATCACGGCCGAAATGATTCCGATCATTATATTTGCCGGTGTGGGACCGAGGGCATAGAGATATTCGGATATCATGGCGAGGTATCCCAACTGTCCAAGTCCGCCCACGCAAAAAATAATACCGTAAAAGAAAAGCAGCGTGTCCCATTCGGCGCGGGCTACCTTCCTGAAGAGATCGAAGCCCCTGGCTTTATCGTGACCCATTATGTCGAGGGGGTCCTCGATACAACGATGTCGCTGCTCGATTCTTTTCAGGTAATATCCGAAAAAGGACAGATACCCTAATCCCAGCATCATTCCAAGGGCGGGAGGAAGGTGCAGGGTGTTGTGGAATAATACGGCCGTGATGATCGTCAGGATGAAAAGAATCATGATTCGGCGTGCGCCCACCTTCATTTTGAGAGGTATTGTGGACCTCTGTTTTGTCTCGCGGGGAACGGTGAAGCTCATGATTATTGCCGGAATGAGCCAATTTATCGCAGCCGGAATGAAGAGTGCGAAGAATTCCCCAAAGGGAAGCTTGCCTTTCTGCCAGACCATCAGTGTCGTTATATCGCCGAAAGGCGAAAAAGCTCCGCCGGCATTTGCCGCGACAACGATATTGATGCAGGACACCACGATGAATCCTTTGTTGTTGCGCGCGACCGCTATTACCACGGCACCCATGAGGAGCGCCGTGGTCAGATTGTCGCATACCGGAGAGATGAAAAAGGACAGGACGCCCGTCATCCAGTATATTTTTCTCAGTCCGAATCCTTTGCTGACAAGCCAGGATGTCAGGGCCTCGAAGACCTTTCTTTCTTCCAGTGCGTTAATATATGTCATCGCTGCGAGAAGGAAGAGGAAGAGTTCGACGTATTCGGCCAGATTGCGCACGATAGCCTCGTGAATAACGTCCTGCCTGCCGATCCCGATGTATGCAAGCGCGACGAGAATCCAGATGACGCTGCCCGCAACCATGACCGGCTTGCTTTTTCTGAGGCGGAGCCTCTCCTCGCAGATTACGACCACGTATGCCGCTACAAAAAGGCAAACAGCAATGATACCGAAGGAAGATGTCGCAAGGTTCAAGGATTCATCGTTACCGCCGCTTGCCCCCGCGCAAACAGGCAATGCCATAAGCGGTGGCAGCGACATGAATACACGGATACTTTTCTTCATTTCTCTTCTTCCTCGTATGGCGATTTTGATGCCCCGGTTGGATGTGCGGTGTATAGGTATAAACCCTTCTACTTTGCCGCAGGACCCACCTTCATCGTCCAGTGATTGACTTCTTTTCTGCGGAGGAGGATCCTGACATCAAGCTTATAGCTTTTATGTGTGTGCTCAGATACTGTCTTCGAGATCAACAAGAGTAAAAGATACCCGAGTCCGGTCGGGGGAAGAATCAGGGAATCCCTGATATTCGCGGTGAAAAACCCTTATTGACGCGGGGAAAATGGAGCAAGCCGGCAGAGAAAGAAGGCCCTGTCTTTTACGGTTTTCCCACGAGGGCCTTGATCTTCGGCATCGCTCTTTCCGTTGCCTTTATGCCTTCTTCCATGAGGATCTTTTTCTGGGAAAAATCGAACATGGAGATACCCTTCGTGTCCGGTTCGAGGATGATGTCGGCATAGGAGAGTTTCGTTTTCGAATTTACATGCATCATGATCGCTATGGATTGGGCGATGACATCTATGACGGAGGTTATATCTCCGTCCCTTACGTCCTTTTGCAGGTTGACGGCAATGATGACGGTGGCGCCTTTGGACCGGGCCACCTCGCATGCGATGTTGCTTGTCACGCCGCCGTCCACGAGGGTCCGGTTACCGAAGGCAACGGGCACAAAGATCCCGGGGATGGCGGAGGAGGCATGAATGGCTTTGGCGAGAGAGCCTTTCTCCAGCGTGACGGTCTCACCGGTGTTGAGGTCCGTGGCGACGGGATAAAAGGGTATTTTGGTTGCCTCCACGAGTTTCACCTTTGCATTCTGTTCGACAAAGGTTTCGAGTTTGGCGCCCTGGACGGGGCCCATCTTCGAGGAAACAACGGAGTAATCGAGGATGTCGCTCCTGTTGATCTTAAAGGCGGCCCATTCAAGCTGGAAGCTGTCGGGGTTTGACGCGTATATCCCGCCGATCAGGCTGCCGACGCTCGTGCCCACGATCATATGGATGGGGATCTTCTCCTTTTCCAGGGCCCGAAGCACACCCACGTGCGCGAAACCCTTGGCCGAGCCGCCCCCGAGAACGAGGGCCACCTTCGGTTCAGCCTTCTTCACGACAGGCGCGCTCTGGCAGGAACAGACGACGATGAGGACGGCCAGGCAGAGGATAAACCGTTTAATACCCACCTCTCATTCCAACGAAGGGGTTGTAGAGCTTTTCCCGTCCGATAGTGCTGCGCGTCGAATCGCCATAGTTGTGTCCCGGCGCGACCACGGTATCGTCGGGAAGTGCGAAAAGCTTTTTCTGGACCGAGGCCAGAAGCGTTTCCCATGAGCCCCCGTCAAGGTCGGTTCTGCCCACGCTTCCCACGAAAAGCGTGTCGCCGGTGAAGACCATGCCCGTGTGGTACAGGGATATGCTGCCCGGTGAATGTCCGGGTGTGTGGATCACCGAAAGGGTTGTATTGCCGATGGTGATGCTGTCGCCGTCACGGACGGTCTTGTCGGCGGGCGGCGACGGCTCCCCGCCGAACATTTGAAACGAATGCGGCGACTGGTGGATAAGGGCCGGGGCCTCTATCTGGTGGATGATGATCTGCGCCCCGGTGAGGTCCTTCATCCGCTTGTTGCCCATGATGTGGTCCACATGACAGTGGGTGTTCACTATATATCTAATGGTATAGCCCCGCGTCTTCGCCTCGTCGAATATACGATCGCAATCCGCGGCCGGGTCGATGACAAGGGCTTCCTTCGTCTCTTTGCAGGCCACTATGTATGTAAATATGGCAAAACTGCCTACTTCCATTTGTTTCACGAACATGAAAGCCTCCTTTTACGTAGTTTAAATTTAATACTTTTTGGTGCCGTTTATCAAATTTTTTGGTAATATCTTGCACAACTGTCGATCATTAGCAGAGGGAGGGAAAATGAGGCCAGTGTTCATTGAGGCGCGCGATCTGCCGGACGCGTGGTTCCAGTGCATATACCGCATATTCGAGGATGACGGGGTCCATGAGTATGTTATAGACCGCGGCTCTTTCGAAGGCAACAAACGCCGGGAGTTCGACCTTGTCATGGTCCACATAAAGTACCCCGGGGCCGTGCCTCTCATCCCCGACATTCCGGCTGAGCTCGGCGTCCCCGCCCCCACGTCGATGGACTACGTCGAGGAATACCTCCAGTACCTCATGACCGACAAGAAGGCCCCCAACGAGCTCTATACGTATGGAGAGAGACTTACCAATCCCAAGGTGTTCGTGGACGGACGGGAGGTTGCATGCGGTATCAACCCCGTGGATGAGGTGATCGACATCTACAAAAAGGGGAATTACGGGACCAATCAGGCAATAATGGAAATAGGCATGCCTTCGGACATCATCCTCGAAGACCCCCCGTGCCTGAGGCTCATCGATACGCGGGTCACCGACGGCAAGCTGCATTTTGTCCTCTATTTCCGCAGCTGGGACCTCTGGGCCGGTTTCCCGTCGAACCTGGCCGCCATCCAGCTTCTGAAGGAGTACATGTGCCAGGAGATAGGCATCGAAGACGGAACGATCACCGCCGTCAGCAAGGGGCTCCATCTGTACGAATACACCTTCGGGTTCGCCCTGCAGCGCCTGCGCAGGGACGCGAAATAACGTAAGGGCGCCTATCCGGTCAGTCCGGTACGGGTGTGCATGGACATAGCCGCGAATTGATTGCGGATGTTCTTTTGAATCTCCTCTATATTCGTATCCCCGGTTATCTCAATGGTTTGGTACCGGTCCCGGTGGGGGTCGAGGATCGTGAGGATAAGGATGTTGCCATCCGATGGGATCAGTTCCATGAAGATCTTGTTCTCGAAGAGAATAACGATGCCGTAATGACGGGGAACGATGAGGCTGTCCCTGCATGAATAGGCCGCGAAGCTGAGGAGGTCGTTCAGTATCGCCGTCATTTCCGGTGAATCGAACCGCTCCATGTGTTTGGCGACGGAAGGACGGTGCAGGCAACCCGCAAGTTCTCTCTCTATGCACGGCCGGTGGCTATATTGCTCCGTTTCGGCGAACCTTTCCTCCAGGTGATAGCTGAGGTCGACGATCTCGGGATACGTAAAAGACCCTTTTGACCAGAGGGAGTCAAAGATATCCTCTGCCCTTTTCCAGCCAAGGGAACTTTCGATGTCGATAAAGAGGTTTCTCCGAAGTGTCCTGTCAAAAAAGCTTTCGATGCCCAGCCGCTCCATTCTGCTGTCGACATAAAGACTCCAGATCTGATTGTAGCGGTCCCGAATGAAAGGCTCTTTTTCCTCGTCAGGGGTGATGCCTGGATTGTAGAGAAAAGCGGGGTCGAGTACGTCGGCTATGTAGATAAAAAGCCGGTAAATGCGGCCATAGAGAAAGGCTTCGTCCATCCAGACATACGTCTTGACGTCGAGAGCGCCCTTTTTTCGCTTGATCAGGGCCTTTTCGAGCCAGGGCGAGTCTGCTCCTTCGATGACGACATTATTGATCTGTCGCGAAATACCGAGCTTCTCGATGACCGATTGGACGAGCGCTTTCTTTTCTTGCACTTAAAATTCGCCTTCAAGGCTGTATAGCTCAAGAAGGAGAGTTTTCGCTTTCATCCATTTGGAATCACGATTGGTTGAGAAGGGTGTTGTCTGGAGATATTCCGTAAGGTATTTCCGGGCCCGTTCCGATTCATTGCGTTTGGCATAGATATAACCAAGGTTATACAGGGAGGCCTCGTATGCCGCTGTATACCTCGGGATGAGCTGGTTCAGCCCCTTTAGCTTCAGGTAGAGCTGTTCCTTGTCTTTCGTGGGACCGGCGGGGTCGTTGACGGCCTTTTCATACTGACCCTTGATAAATTTTACCGTCGTGAGCACTTCTTTCGTGTAATCGTGTATCTTCAGCGTCGTGCGCAGCGATGTGTCATATTCATTTTTCTTGAGAAGCTCATCCACGCGTTTCTGGCTGGCCTGAAGGTTGGCGTCGTTAATGACGCCAGCGTCTTTCTGAGGGGCAGGCTTCGCCTTTTTCTCGGGAGGGGCGGCGAAAGCACAGAAGAACAGACCGGAGACAAAAAATACCGCGACCATAAATATGGCAGCGGCTGCACATGTCGTCTTCCGGCCTCTATTTTTCGAGACCATTGCGTCACATTTCATAGGAACCTGTGTCCCCCTTTTTATCTCTGAAAAATGGCGGTGCAGGGATTTGAACCCCGGACACTGCGGATATGAGCCGCATGCTCTGACCACCTGAGCTACACCGCCTTGCTTTTTGATATAAGCCATAAAGGCCTGTATTGTCAATAAAAAACAGGTTATGGGTGATGGGTAATAGGTAATAGGAAAAGCCCTTTTTTCGGTCATTCCCATCACCCATAACCTATAACCCATTACCCGTTTTCTTCACTTTATCCCCAGCACCTTATGCATCTGCAGGCCGAGGCGCCATTGGGGGTGGGTGAGACAGTAGTTGAGGCACAGGCGGGTGTTCTCGTCCAGAAACTGGTTATCGAGGGGTTGGAGGATGAAATGGCCAAAATTCAGTGTTTCGAAGGCGGCCGGGTCCAACCCGTCCTGGGGATGGAGAAGTTTCAGTTCGTTGCCGCTGGTGGTTACGATGGCGGTGCCTGCTTTGGGGCTGACGGTTATCCAGTCCATGCCGTCCGGGATTGGGAGCGTTCCGTTCGTTTCGATGGCGATCTCCCAGTTGCGGCGGTGGAGTTCGTCGATCAGGAGGTTGTCGACCTGGAGCGCCGGTTCGCCTCCCGTAAGGACGGCAAAAGACCTGCGGCCTTTTCCCCCTGTGGAAGGCAGGAGGCGGGCCATGGCCGAAGCGACCCCCTCCGCATCGCTATACCTGCCGCCGCCGGGACCGTTGGTGCCGACAAAATCGGTATCACAGAAGGGGCACGGTATGCCCCTTCGATCGTCTTTGCGGCCGGACCAGAGGTTGCAGCCGGAGAACCTGACGAATACGGCAGGCCTTCCGCTGTTGACGCCTTCACCCTGGAGGGAATAGAAGATTTCCTTTATGAGATAGGCCATGAAAGATCTAACCATTACTTATGTAGGCGATGGGGTCGTCGATACCCGCCTCTTTGAAACCCTGGAGGCGAAGGAGGCACGCGTCGCACCGGCCGCAGGACTTTCCCTCGGGGGAAGGGTCGTAGCATGTCGTGGTCAGCGAATAGTCCACGCCGAGAAGAATCCCTGTGCGGATGATCTGTGCCTTCGTCATGGCGATAAGCGGTGCATGGATCGTGAAGGACCTTCCCTCGACACCGGCCTTTGTGGCAAGGTTGGCCATATGTTCGAACGCGGCGATGTATTCGGGTCTGCAATCGGGATATCCGCTGTAGTCGAGGGCGTTGACCCCGATGAAGATGTCCCGGGCGCCCAGCGTTTCAGCATAGGCAAGGGCGAAGGAGAGGAAGATCGTATTCCTGGCCGGCACATAGGTAACCGGGATGTCCCGGGAGATGTCCGACACATCCCGTCCCTTGGGGACCTCGATGTCTGCCGTCAGCGCGGAACCACCGAAGCTGCGCAAATCGATGTCGAGAATGATGTGGTGCGCCGCGCCAAAGGATCTGGCGATCCGGGTTGCGGCCTCGATCTCGTGTGTGTGCCGCTGGCCGTAGCGAAAGGTCAGGACGCAGGCTTCGAAATCATCGTTCATGGCTATGGCAAGGGTCGTCGTCGAGTCGACACCGCCGCTCAGGAGAACCACTGCCTTCTTGCCTTCTGTCTTATTCATGTCGGGCCCCTATTTTCTGAAGATGGAAAACAGTATCGTCAGGATAATGCTGATGATAATACTCGTTGTGATGGGGAAGTAAAAGCTGAAATTGTCCTTCTTGATGGAGATGTCGCCGGGGAGTTTCCCGAGCCAGGGTATCTTCGGCCCATAGGTGAAGGCCAGTCCTATTACAACAAGGACAATCCCGAGGATGATGAGCGTCTTTCCCATGGAAGGCATCATTTCCCCCCGTACCGCTCCTTTTCGCTGAATATACATCCACAGTACTGCTGGCGGTACATGTTAAGCCGTTTCGATTCGGTGATCCCTTCCTGCCAGCCGGTACGGAAATCACGGTAGACGAATGCGATGCCGTGGGTTGCCGCCAATTCCCCGCCTATCTTCTTTATGTCGTCGTGCCGCTGGTACCTGCTGTAGAGGAGCGTCGTTGTGACCGCGTCGAAGCGATCCCGGGCCGCCTTTTGGAAGGTCCTTTCAAGGCGCATGCGGTAGCAAAAAAGACAGCGATCTTTCCCGAGGGGCAGTGTCCCGGCAAGGAAGTTCTCAAGATCGTACGAGGTGTCAACGTCAAGAGAAAGAAGGCTGATCCCGGCAAATTCCCTGAGGGTAGCCAGGCGTTTGGAAAACTCCGTGTAGGGATGGATATTGGGGTTGTAAAAATACCCCGAAACCTCGGCCCCTTCGCGGCGAAGCTCCTTGACGCTATAGATGCTGCATGGTGCGCAGCAGATGTGAAGTAATATGCGGCTGCCTGTAATATCCATCAATCGGTCTTCCCAATCACCCGTAATTTCTTATACTTTACCACCTTCCGCCGGGTTTATCCACCTTCGGCGGCAGGTGATAGGTAATAGGTAATAGGTAATGGGAAAAGACCCTTCGTATTCCGGGTTTTATCTTTTTGCCCATCACCCATCACCCATCACCTATTACCCATTACCTATCCTTGTTGCATAACAAAGACATCTGCTTCATAATGGAACTATAGCCGCTAAAGGCAGGGAGGCAACATGATCAAATATATTCTCTACGTCTTGCGCTGGACCGTTCTTGCCATACCGGGCGCGCTCTTTTTCAACAAGGTCAGGGAGCTGTTCGGCATCGACAACGTATATCTTGCCATGATCATCAGCCAGGCGATCATGGGGGCAATGGTATACTTTGTGGACAGGCTCATCTTTACGTCGGGGGCGGTTCCGATCCCTTGGGAGATAAAGCCGCGGGGGGTCTGCGCCGAGTGCGGACACGTCGGAAAGTGCTACCGGATGCCGGGGGAGAAGTGCTGTGCGCCAGGGCAGATGGCGGAAGGGAATTCTTTCAGATGCGAAAAATGCGCCCTCAAGAAGCTTAAAGAGACCAGTGCCTAAGCGGGGTTTTTGACTCCGGAAGGCCGTTATACCTCACTTTGCAAATCATAAAAGGACAAACGGGAACAATTAATGCCCGGACTGTGTCTCAACAGTGTTAGTATGAGGTGATGTACACGACAAAGAGGCGGCCGGATGAGGGGTTTTGCACGGAACTTCCCCGGCGGCCCCGTCACGACAGGGGATGAAAGGAGAAGATATGACGGGAATTGGAGTACCTGAGTTGATAGTACTGGTAGTGCTCGTAGGCATCTTTACGATCCCGTTCTGGATCTGGGCCATCATCAATATCGTGAGAAGCGATTTTCGGGACAACGGCAAGATCGTATGGCTTCTTGTCGTTATCCTGTTATATACTCTGGGCGTAGTGCTTTACGCCTTCATCGGCAGGAAGCAAAAGATCAAAAGGCCGGGTTGAGCATGCAGCGAAAAAAAGGTCCTTAAGGAACCGTGGGTAAACGTATGGGAAATCAAACTTCCCTTAAGACCGCGCTCATATACAAATGCCTGGATATCGTTCTGGTTATTGCAGGCCAGGCGTCGATAATCCTTTCCGTTCAATTTGAGGATTTATTCGTGTACTTTATCGTTGCCGGGGTAGCCCTCGGTGCGACCGGGTTGGGGCTTCGCGCCGGAAAGACGGGACGCAGTGTCCCCGCCTGGGTCCTGATCGCTGTCTTCTTCCCCATCCTCGTTCCCGTCGTTGGCCTTGCCTTCATGCTGATACGGGGGATGAGACGGGAGAATGCCGACCCTTCCCGGGTAAGGCCTGTGAGTATGTATGCGCACGCATCGATCGCGCTTGTCCTGTTCCTGATCGCCGCCGTGGTCATGGATTCCTTAGGCTTCGCGCTGCTGTCCTTTTTCATTGCGCTTATATGGGCCGCAACGCACAAGGGGGCCGGATACACAAGGAAAGTGCGGCTTGTTGTCATCGGCATTTACGCCCTTATGCTCGTGATGGCCTTTGGCATGAAGAGCGTCAATTATCGCACGTCGCACAGCAACGCAGAGACCATTATTGCAGCATGCGAGAAGTACAAGGGCAAGACAGGCGAATATCCTGCAGGATTGAAGGACCTGGTGCCCGCTTACCTGCCGAAAGTTCCCGTCGCGCGATACACGCTCATGTCCAGCGGGTTTTACTATTACCGGAATCGCGGGCCTTCCACAGACAGTTACAGGCTCATCTTTGTTAACGAAGCCCCTTTCGGCAGGAAAGTCTATGATTCCGTAAGCAAGGGCTGGCATGGGATTGACTAGACGGGAGTTTTTGCGATTTACACATGTTTACAAAAAAGAAGGAACAATAGCGACAGAAATAGTGTCCTAATAATGTAACGATTGCGATCCATGCAGTACACAAAACAAAAAGGAGGTAGCGATGGATTCAACAAACAAGCAGCGAAAGGACCTGATGAACAGCATGGCGAAAAGGACGGTGCCTTCCTTCGGGTTTGTATGCTCGGGGGCATCACGAGGAGTTTCAGGCGCACATACGGCATCGGCGGACTGTGAAGGCGGCTGCGGAGGGCAGTGCCTGTCGGGTTGCAAGGACGCATGCATCACGGTAAGCAAGTAGGTGCCATCGGCACCCCGGTATTTCCCGTCATTCCGGTTCGGGCCCTTATCCTGAGGTCCCCTGGCGTCATGCGGAGCCCCTGAAGCGGCCTGAAGCCGGAATGACGACTGAGACGACATGAAAAAGAACATTGCAAAACCACCCGCCATATGGCAGGAATCCATCGCAAAGACGGTAACATTTGTTGTCACGGAGGATTGCCAGCTGCGTTGCCACTACTGCTACCTGGTCGGAAAGAACTCCAGGAACAAAATGAGTTTTGATGTAGCCAGGAGGTCCATCGATTACATAACGGGAAACCGGGATGTATTTCCCGAGAAATCCATCATCTGGGATTTCATTGGCGGCGAGCCCTTTCTGGAGATCGAACTCATTGATGAAATATGCGACTACATCAAGTCGAAGCTCCGTTCGGAGGGGCATCCCTGGCTTGAAAGCCACCGGTTCAGCTTCACGACCAACGGGATACTGTACGGCAGCGAGAAGGTCCAGAACTTCATAAGGAAAAACGGACCGGACCTGAGCATCGGGGTGACCATCGACGGGACGCCGCAGAAACACGACATGCACAGGGTCTATCCTTCCGGGAAAGGATCGTACAATGACACCGTCAGGAACATTCCTCTGTGGCTTGATCAGTTCCCCGTTTCCAGTACGAAGGTCACCGTCGCGAGCGACGACCTGCCGTATATCAGGGAAAGCGTTTTGCATCTTTACGGTATCGGCATCAAGCACATCAGCATCAACGTTGTTTTTGAAGATGTCTGGAAAGAGGGCGACGATGCCATTCTTGAAGAACAGCTTGTGGGGCTCGCGGACAGGATAATCGACGAAGAGCTCTACACGGACCATACCTGTTCCTTTTTTTCGGAAACGATAGGTCGCCCGCGGACGGACAACAACAACTGGTGCGGGGCCGGGAAGATGCTGGCCATCGACTGCAGGGGTGATTTCTACCCCTGTCACAGGTTTACGCCTTTCTCCCTCGTAAACAGGAAGGCCCCTCCCGTGGGCAACTGCTTCGAGGGGATTGACAGGAATAAACTGCGTCCTTTTCTGTCGTTGGATCTCGTGACCCAGAGCCCCCGGGAATGCATCGACTGTAAGGTTGCGACGGGCTGCGCCTGGTGCCAGGGCGCCAATTACGACTTTGCCGAGACGGATACCATCTACCAGAGGGCGACGTACCTGTGCAAGATGCATAAGGCGAGGGTGCGGGCCAACAATTATTACTGGCACAGACTTAACGCGCTGATCGGTTCATGAGGAAGCTGTCATGATAGATTACCTCATCGTCATCCTGGAACATAACTGCGCTCCCTTCTGCTGCTATGATGTAAAGGACAGAAGCAGAAACGAGCTTATCTCCCTCGACCTGCTGAAAAAGATCGTCAATTATGCAATAAGGGAGCGCCTGTCAGTCAACTTCCTCTATGGCAGCACCCAGCTGCCGCCTGAGTATGAGATGGTCATCGGGGAAGTCGGGCACATGAAGATGATGCCTCTCGGTCATGCCCGCTCTTACGAAAATACCGTTTTCATAATAGACGGCGAAGAAGACCTGCGGCATGTGCACGTATTGGACGGAGGCGATCTCAACAACGTCATACTCCGCGTCGGCAGGGACGACCTGGTCTCCTTTGGGGCTACCGTAAAAAGTCTTATCGGAAGATTCAAGAGGCTCAATGTCATAATAAAGGATGTCCACAGGTTTACGGAAGAAGCCTTTTCAGTATATGAGCGTCAGCTGGAGGATGTCGGGGCAATCGTCGGGGAAGAATACCGAAAGGGCAATTTCATAGAGGTGAATGTCCTTACCGACAGGGTCTTCCTCACGAACATGAACAACTGCAACGCGGGGACCCGACATCTGACGGTCGCGCCGAACGGCAAATTCTACATATGCCCCGCCTTCTATTATAAAAACGAGGACAACAGCCTGGGGGGCATTGACGACAGGGTCGAAATAAAGAACGCCCGACTGCTGGAGCTGGAATATGCGCCGATCTGCCGCAACTGCGATGCCTGGCATTGCAAGAGGTGCGTCTGGCTTAACGATGCAGTGACGTCGGAACTGAACACGCCCTCACATCAGCAGTGCGTCCTTGCCCACCTGGAGCGCGAAGCGTCACGGAGATTCCTGGAACGTGTCGGTACGGACATCGGCATAAACGACAGGGTACCAACGATCCCGAAGCTCGATTATCTCGACCCCTTCGACGTCATCACCAACCGGTCGGTAAGTCCCGAGGAGAGGGAAAGGCATTTTGCGCAGCTGCTTTCGAAGCCGCTGGAAGATCTTCCCGTCAAGGAGCTGCTCCGGCAGATTTACAGGACAGACCCCAAAATGCTGACACGATTGAAGGAGGTCAGCTGCGCCGTGGTGGATCTCGAGGACAGGGAATAACCGGCATATATGGATACCTCTTCGGAGTTTTCTTCCCGGTCCCGTTCCACCATGGAGTTCCTGCGCCGCACCGTCCTTTACCTGAGGCCGTACAAATGGGCCGCGGCGGGGAACATCATCCTGGCATTTTTCACGATAGGCTTCTACTTTGTGTTTCCCAGCGTTATGCAATACATCATCGACACCGTCATCGGCGGCAGGAAAATGAACCTTTTGCTGCCGGCCGCCCTGTGCCTGCTTGGGACCTTTCTCCTGTGCGAGCTCTGCAACGCGCTGAGGATCATCGTCAACACCCATTTCGGGCAGAACGTCATCTATGATATGCGCCGGGATGTCTATGCGCGAATGCAGCGGCTGCCTGTGAGTTTTTTCGATCACCGCGCCTCCGGGGATCTGATGACGCGGGTGATAGACGACGTAGCGTCCGTTCACCGTGTCCTCATCGATGGCGTCGAAAGGATGGCGACCACCTTTCTGAGCATCGTCGTCGTTCTCGTTATCCTGTTGTTCAAGAATGTTACCCTGACGATGCTCGCCCTCATCCCGCTGGCAATCCTGATAGCGGGCACCCTCTGGTATACCCTGACGGCCCACAGGCGCTACCGCAAACAAAGAGAGGCCATCGGTGCCATGAACGCCCTTCTCATGGACAATCTCCAGGGTGTTCGGCAGATCAAGGCCTTCGGCCGGCAGGACCACGAAGACGAACGCTTCCGGCAACGCGCCGATGGACTCAGGCACAGCACCTTGAGCGTCATGAAGGTGTGGGCGGTCTACTCGCCGGCGATGACCTTCGCCGGATCGCTGGGGATGGTGCTTGTCCTGTGGGTTGGCGGCCCCATGGTGGTGGATGGGACGATGACCCTGGGTGGGCTCGTCGGATTTATTTTCTACCTTACCCTTTTCTATCAGCCCATCGGCAGACTGGACGGCTTGAATCAGATGCTGCAGTCGGCAAGGGCCGCGAGCGACCGGGTCTTCGATATCCTTGATGCCGCGGATGAGCAGCGAGGACGGGACCGCATCGCCCCGCTGAAGACGCCTGTCCGGGGGGAGGTACGCTACGACAGGGTGAATTTCAGCTATAACGGCAGCGGCCGAACTCTGAAGGACATTTCCCTCCACGCCCGTCCCGGTGAGATGATCGCCCTCGTCGGGCCTACCGGTTCGGGCAAGTCCACCCTTGTCAACCTGCTGCCCGCATTCTATGGGCCGGCCTCGGGGCATATTTTCATCGATTCCCAGGACATTGCCGGTGTTTCACTGGATTCCCTGCGTTCCCGGATCAGCGTCGTCAGCCAGGAGGCCTTCCTCTTCAACGGCACCGTGCGCGAAAACATTCTGTACGGAAGACTCGACGCCACCGTGGATCAGATGATGGCGGCGTCGCGCGCGGCAAACTGCCACGAGTTCATAATGTCACTGCCCGGGGGATACGATTCCCGCGTGGGCGAGCGCGGCGTCAAGCTGAGCGTCGGCGAAAAGCAGAGGATCTCCATCGCGCGGGCGCTCCTCAAGGATGCGCCCATCCTTATCCTGGACGAGGCCACGGCGAGCGTCGACACCGTTACGGAAAGGCTGATCCAGGAGGCCCTTTCCCGGCTCATGGCCGACCGCACCAGCTTCGTCATAGCCCACCGGTTAAGCACCATTCGAAATGCCGATCAGATCCTTGTCATGCATCACGGCGAGATCGTCGAGAGAGGCAATCATCAAGAGCTTCTGGACCTCGGAGGCGTTTACGCAAGACTCTGCCTGATACAGGATATGGAATCACCCGTGGAGGAGGGGTGCAGCGGTCAGGTAAGAGGGGTTCAGGCGTAAGGGATCAGGGCGACCGCTTCCCGGCGTAAAGGTTAAGATCTTCCCGGACGGTCAGTACCTGTCGCATAGATCCCCTGCTCCCCTTCCGGCCTTCGCCGGAAAGACGAAAGAAAGCCCGGAAAGACGAACAACGTTCGTGCAATGTACGAGATGAATATGAAGCCTCTGCAGGGAGATCACAACTTTTACACCTGAATCCCTCCTTTTCCTGCAAAGAACGTCTTAACAAATGCCGGAAGCCGAAGTATAATAAGCGGGGCATAAATCAAACAAAGTTGTCTCCCCGCGATTATGAAGGAGATCCAGGAATTTGCATGAGCATTACGAGAGATCGAAGATAGATTCCGCGACCCCCCTGGATCCTTCACCGGAGCAGAAACCGCCGATAGATCGGAAACAATACAATAGAATAATATGGGTTCTGGGTTCCCTGTGCGCCATCGGCCCTTTTTCCATAGACATGTATCTGCCGGGATTTCCGGCGATGGCAGCCGATCTTGCCACCGATATAGCCCATGTGGGGCTTTCCCTTACAAGCTATTTCGTGGGCATCGCCATCGGGCAGATAGCCTATGGACCGCTGATGGACCGCTTCGGACGGAAGAAGCCCCTCATGCTGGGGCTCTGGGTTTTCATCGCGGCGGCCCTCGGGTGTGCCTTCGCGCGGTCCATATCGACGCTTATCGTCCTCAGGTTCTTTCTTGCGCTCGGAGGCTGTGTAGGAATGGCGGGCAGCAGGACCGTTGTCCGCGATCTCTTTTCGGGCATAGAAGTGGCCCGCGTGCTGTCGGCGCTGGTAATGGTATTTGGCGTCTCGCCCATCATCGCCCCCACGATAGGCGGACTCGTGGTCAAAGGCTTTGGCTGGCGTTTCATTTTCATAATCCTCGCGGCAATCGGTGCGGCGGTACTTGTCGCGCTTGTCCGGCTGCTCAAGGAGTCGAGGGGAGCGGACACCTCCATTTCGCTTCATCCGAAAAGCATCATCCTCGACTACATGGGGCTCTTCAGGGAACCCGCATTCGTCGTTTACACCTTCGCAGGCGCCGCCGCGGTGGCCGGTTTCTTCGCATATATATCGGGCTCTTCCTTGGTCTATATGGAACTCCTCGGTTTCTCGGAGACGCAATTCGGCTGGATGTACGGAATAAATGCCATTGGGCTTATCGGCGGGAGCCAGATAAACAGGCTGTGGCTCAAAAGGCAGGACAGCGCCGGGATACTCTTGAGGGTCAGCGCCGCGCAGTTCCTCATAATCGTCGCTCTTCTCGTCTTGCCCCTTCATGGAGTTTTGGGAAGATTCGGATTGATGAGCCTCCTGTTCGGGTATCTTTTTTTCTATGGCTTCGTCAACGCCAACTCGATGGCGCTTGCCCTGATGCCCTTTACACGAAACGTGGGGAGCGCTTCGGCGTTGATGGGGAGCATTCAGGTGGTGGCAGGCGCCCTGACATCCTGGCTCGTGAGCTCTCTCCATGACGGCACCGCCCTGCCGATGATCCGGGTGATGGCCGGTTGTGCGGTCATAAGCGTCGTCATGCTCTGGGGTTTTGTCCTTCCGCGCCGTTTTACCCTGGCGCATCCCCGCGGAGGCCGGGGACCTGGGGCCTAAACCCCCCTTTTCCGGAAGCACTCTTTTCTTGATTTCCTTCCCCGTATTTATTACATTGTCGCTAGCATATCATTTGATCCATGCCATAAAATAGACAATCAAATAAGAGAGAATCCCATGCGCCAACGTTGTAAGACCCTTGTGTGCGTCCTGATGATCGTTCTTTGCCCCCTCGTCGCCGCAAGCCGGGAACAGCTCCCCTCCTTTTATCCCGACGATCCCTATTTTTATTACAACGCCGCCGTGCGGCCCTATTTCCCCGGTCAATGGCACCTTGTCAACCAGGCGCCCTCGAGTATCAGTTTCTACTCGGTTCAATTGGGGACCACCACGCAGATGATGAACGGGGGAGTCGACGCAGGCCTCTCGGGAGCCTGGAGGCTTGGCTACACCGGATCGGGAGTGGTTATCGGCATCGTTGATGACGGCGTCGACGGCAGCAATTACGATATCGCCCCCAACTACCGGGCAGACCTCAGCAAGAATTTCAGCGACAACGCCGACCTGGCGGATGACCCCCAGGGACCGCAGAAGCTCGACGACAATCACGGCACCGCTGTCGCAGGGGTGGCCGCAGCCCGGGGCGGCAATACTGCCGGCGGCACGGGGGCCGCCCCCTACGCCCAGATCGCCGGTCTTCGCATCAACCTCGAGTCGGCAACTCCCGACGACCCCGGTGCCTCCGAACAGAACCTGGTCGACGCCTATTACTGGATGAGCGGTGTGAACCCGACCACCGGGGCCATCGAGGCAGAACCCCGGATCCAGGTGAAGAATCACAGCTACAGCAGCAACGGCACCTTTGGAGGCCCAAGTGCGGCCATAACGCTCGCTTTGAAGCGCACCGCCGCAAATGGCGTTATTCATGTCTTTTCCGCGGGAAATGCCCGTAATGAAAAAGCTGAAGACGCGAACAAGGATGCCGATCATAATCTCTCCGCCGTGCTCACTGTCGCGGCCCTGGGAAGCGACGGCAAGTATGCCAATTACAGCAGCTTCGGCTCAAGCGTCTTTGTCACGGCGCCTTCGAACCGGAGCGACTACACCGGCTTCGGCATTACGACAACGGACCGCACGGGGGCCAATCTCGGCTACAACGCCTGGTCGCTGACGAACACCTCGGGCGACAAGGACGAGCGCTTTCCCGATACGAGCTACGCCAGCGGTTTCGGCGGCACCTCATCGTCCGCACCCCTCATCTCAGGCATCATGGCCCTGGGGAAAGAGGCGAACCCGGAGATGGAGATACGGATGGCCAAGCATGCCCTCGTCAAGACGAGCACCGTCGTGGACACATCCGACAATTCGGTCAGCAGCTTCGGCGGCTGGCGGATCAACGCGGCGGGGAACAGGTTCAACCCGAACTACGGTTTCGGCAATATCAACGCCGGGGCCTTCGTCCAGCGGCTTATCAACGTGGGTTATGTTACGGAACAGACCTCGGTAAACAAGGCTGCCGCCGTCGGTGCGGCACTCCCCGACGGCGACGTCGCCGGTGTGAACCGGACGATCAGCCTCACCGCAGCCGAGGCGAATCAGCACCTCGAGGGCATCGAGGTGGGACTCACCTTAACGCACACAAAGGCGGGCGATCTGGCCGCAACCCTTACCTCGCCTTCGGCGATGGTCAGCAAGATACTTTACTCGACATCGCACCTGGCTGCCGCACAGGAGGATACAACAGCGCTTGTCAACAAAAGCTGGACATTCCTCACCAACGCCTTCTGGGGTGAGAACGGGACGGGCAACTGGACGCTTAACGTGGCCGACGTAGATGCAAACGGCATGACCGGCACATGGGTCGGCTACGACGTGACCTTTCTCATGGGTGAGATGGTCATGTTGACACCGGGGATCATGACCCAGGGCGTCGACATCAACGCCCTCTCCCTGACGGTCATGAACCCGGGAACCACCTACAGGATCCCGACGGGCAGGAAATTTCAGGTCAGCAGGAACGTCATCGTCGACGGGGGCACGCTCATAGTCAACGGGCAACTCACCGAGGCGGCGGGATCATTTGGCAACAGGTTCAGCCTCTATTCGGGAATGGTGGGGGGCAGCGGCATCATATCTGCCTCCCGAGGCCTCACCAATACCGGCGGCACCGTGAGTCCCGGCAACTCGATCGGCACTCTCGGCCTTGTCGGCAACTATATCCAGGGTTCCGGGGGGAAACTCCTCATAGAGGTTGCCTCGCCTGCAAGCAACGACCTGTTGGCCGTAACCGGGGGCGTCTCCCTGAGCGGCACCCTTGAGACGTCATGGCTGGGCGGCGCCACACCGGCCATAGGGACCGTCTTCGGGTCGTTCCTGACCGCCACGGCCGGAATGTCGGGGCAGTTCACGAGCCTCCTCACCAATATCATGCCCACGGTTGTCTTCAAACCCAAATATGGTGATCCGACCCGGGCGTACCTCGTGGTGGAACGCGACTACCTGAACCAGGTCCTGCTGGGTTACCTGAATACAAATCAGAGGTCGGTCGGTTCCATGCTCAATTCCGTTGCCCCATCGGCAACGGGCGATCTCAATACCGTGCTCGGCGCCATCGATGCCATCCCTGCATACGCCCAGGTTGCCGGCGCCTACGACCAGATCGCACCGAGATCCAACCAGGTCGACTTCACGATGGGCATCAGCTCCGCGGTGTTTCAGGCAGGCAACGTATCCGGGCGCCTCAGCGACATACGGCGCGGCGTTCGCGGCGTGGACCAGGGCAGTTCATTCATCAGGAACAGCGGCTTCATTCGGGACGGCAGGGACACGCCCGTCCTCATTGCCGGCGCCGGCCCCGACCTTACCGGTATGCTGCCTGCGCGCGAGGATGACAGGTGGGGTATTTTCGCCAGAGGCAATGCCGTTTCCGGGGACCAGAAAGACACTCCCGACCAGATGGGGTACAGTTTCGCCAGCGCGGGTATGACGATCGGCATGGACTACCGGTTCACCGGCAGCCTGGCCGCCGGCCTGCTGCTGGGGTATACCGGATCACGGGCGGATGTGGACGATTACGGCAGCAAAATAAAAATGGACGGGTACACCCTGGGCGCCTACGGGACCTGGTACGCACAGGGGTTCTTCGTGGACGGCCAGGCGAGCTATGGATGGGCGGACTACAAGAATACGCGCCGGATAGTCTTCCCGGGCCTCGACCGCACCGCGACCTCCAGGCCGACAGGCTCCCAGTTCACCCTTTACGGAGGCACGGGATACGAGCTGCCCCTGGGCAAATGGACGATCGTCCCGGCAATGTCGCTCCAGTACATCGATCTCGGTATCGACAGCTACACCGAGTCCGGGGCGGGGGCGCTGAACCTCGATGTGGACAGACAGACCACCGAATCCTTCCAGGGGAATATCGGCGGGAAGCTCTATTACCGGTGGGAGACCGGAAAAAACGTCATAATGCCGGGCATCAGCGCATCTTACGGCCACGAGTTCCTAAGGGGAGCGAAGGACATCGTATCCCGCCTCGCCCAGGGAAGTTCTCCCTTCAGGATCGAGACCGCTTCCCCGGACAGGGATTTTTTCCTCTGCGGCGCAGGGGTATCGATGTTTACGAACAACAATGCTTCCTTTCACGTCGGGTACGATGTCCAGATCGGCGAAAACAAGTACATCGCCCACAGCATAAGCGGTGTGGCGAGGATCTCCTTTTAAAGGCCCTTCTTAATATTCCCGGAGAACGACCGATAGTACCATTGTCAATGAGGGTCGCGTGATACTTGAAAAGAGGTCTTCCCAGACAGGGCTTATCGTGGGCGTTTCCTTCGCCCTTCTGATGAGCAAGATCGACAGTTCCATAGTCAACATATCGCTTCCCGTGATATCCCGGGAATTTCAGATCACGACAAGCCAGGCTTCGTGGATAGTGATGTCGTACCTGCTGATATTGACCTGTACCCTCCTCCTCTTCGGGAAGATATGCGATCTCGTTAATATAAAAAAGTTTTTCATTACAGGTTACGCCATCTTCGTTGCCGGTTCGCTTTTCTGCGGGTTGTCCCCGAACCTGCCGATACTCGTGGGATCACGGGTTATCCAGGCCCTCGGCGGGGCCATTTTGAATATAGGCGCCTATGCAATAATCTCCAAATTCCTTCCGCCGGGCGGGATCGGCTGGGCCTTCGGGATACTGACGGCCGTCAACGCCGTCGGGGTTTCCATCGGCGCCCCCATCGGGGGGTTCATCACCGTCCATCTCTCGTGGAAATGGATATTCTACATCAATATCCCCATCGGCTGCGTTGCTATCCTGCAGGTGATGAAGGCCGTACCCGACGACAGGGCGGAGAAAAGAGCGCCGGCCAGGATCGATTATCTCGGGGCTGTCCTGAGTATGCTTTCCCTGTTGAGCCTCCTCATGGCCCTCAATCTCGGCAGTGAACTCGGCTGGTCATCCCTGCCCATCCTGCTTTTCATCCTGGGGTTCTTCGTCTTCGCCTTCGCCTTCATCGTCGTGGAAAAACGCGTTACGGAACCGCTTGTCCACCTGGGTATCTTTTCCGACAGGAGTTTCCTTTTCACGATCAGCGCAACCGTTGCGGCACTCATGATACTGAGCGGGACAGGCTTTCTCATGCCCTTCTACCTCGAACTCGTCAAGGGCATGACGGCGGACAAAGTAGGCCTTTTCATACTCATCTATACGGGGGTCTTCGCCATCATGTCCTCCGGGTTCGCCGGCAGGCTCTCGGACAGGATAATGCCGGCAAAGATATGCGCCGCGGCCATCTCCAGCGTGGCCCTCTCATCGTTGTTCCTGGCCTTTATCCTTGGCCTGCCGGGCTACGCATACCTTGTCATCTCCTGCCTATGGATGGGGGCGTCCCTTGGCTTCTTCATGCCCTCCAACAACAACCAGGTCATGAGCAAGGCAACGCCTGAAACGAGGGGAGAGGTTTCCGGTCTTCTGAACACATCGGTGAACCTGAGCTTCACCCTTGGCATATGCATTTTCGAAACCATCTATTCCCTGAACACCAACATCCTTCACGGTTTCAGGAACGCCTACATATTCGGCTTCATTGCCTGCGCCGCTGCGATGGTTCTATCGCTCGCCTCCATTAAGGCGAAAACGAGCAGGTGATCGACATGTTCTGTCGCCCAAAGCCCCGGTGGGTTGAAGTGGAAAGAAGAGCGGCCCGATGAGCCATGATCGGGCCGCTTTACAAAAAAGGGGTATTGGGTGGGGTACAACTAGGCTTCTATATTGAAAAGCTTCATTGCGTTCTTGTAGAAGATCTTCTCGGTATCTTCCTGGCTGAGGCCAAGGTCGTTGACAAACTGTGCCACCTTATCCGGGCCGCCGATGGGATGGGCATAGTCCGTACCGATGAGGAGATGGTCCGCACCCATGAACTCGAGGGCGCACTTCATCGCGGGAAGGTGGAAGGAGATAGCGTCGTCCCAGACCTGTTCCCTGTAGTATTCGGAGGGCTCCTTCGGCAGCGGATAATAGCCGTGATCGGCGGCATATGTGTGGAAACAATCGTTTATTCTGCCGACCATGTACGGAAATACCCCGCCAAGATGACCGTGGATGAATTTCAACTTTGGCAGCTTTTCGAGGACGCCCGTAAAGATGAGCCCCGTGATCGCCATGGTGGTGTCGATGATAAACCCGTAGAGAGGCAGGGGCATCTGCACCCGTTTCATCGCATCGGAGGTAACGGGAGGGGCGGGATGAATGAAGAAAGGCATGTCTAATTCGGCCGCTGCCTCATATATAGGATAGAATTCCGGCGCATAGACCGGTTTTCCGGCCAGGTTCGAGAAGAGCATCACTCCCTTCGCCCCCAGTTCATTGCGGGCCCTTTCGAGCTCTTTCACGGATTCTTTGACATCCTGGTAAGGCAGTGTGGCGTATGCGTAGAACCTGCCCTTGTACGTGGAGCACATGTCAGCCAGGTAATCGTTGACTTTTTTGGCCCAGACGACGCCTTCCTTCGCCGGTATGAGTTCCACGGAGGGGCACGTCAGACTTACGACCTGAATGTCGATGCCGTATCCGTCGATATCCTTGATGCGGGGCTCCGGGTCATAATGGCCAGGCCTGCTTACCGTGGCAAGGCGCATGCCGTCGCTGTAGAAAACCATGCTTGTGGGGCCCGTTCTTGTCATTGTCGGGGAACCTGCCCTTCCGTCCAGGTACTCCATCCATTCTTTCGGGTACAGATGATTGTGGACGTCGATGCTCTTCATGGAAAAACCTCCTCTTGTAATGTTGTGGTCTGTTTATTCGATGGCAGCCATGTGCGCCTGTCTTTTCACCAAAACCAGCTGTGTTACAGCCATGATGCCGCCAACCACGAGGCCTGCGACATTAGCCATCCAGCTGGGGTATATGAGTGCGATACCGACGATCAAAAAGATCAAGCGTTCAACCACCGTAATGTTCTTGAAGAGAAACCCGTTAAATGTGACCGCCATGCAGCATATTCCCAGAAATGAGGTGGTTATTATGGCTGCAATATTCAACGGGGAACCCATAAGGAGAAGTTCATTTCTGAACACATAGAGATAAGGAACGGTGAAAGCCGGCAAACAGTAAAGAAACGTCACGTTCGTCGTTTTCATGGGGTCCGTTCCGGCCAGGCCGGCCGCGGTAAAGGACGTGGGTGCCGCCGGAGGACTTATGTTTCCCAGGGCACCGAAAAAGAAAACGAACAGATGCGCAGCCATGGGATTGACGCCCGCCTTTATCAGCGCGGGGGCCGCAATGACGGCAAGAATGAGATAACAGGTCACCGGCGGGAGGGGAAGGCCGATTATGAGCGAAGCGATCATTGTGAGAAAGAGAAGGGGAAAGAGACTGCCGCCGGAGAGCATGATGAGGATGTCCGAGAACCGCTCGCCCATCCCGGTCATACTGATGACGCCGGTGATCAGCCCTGCGGAGGCGCAGCAGATAGCCACAATCAAACATCCCTTCGCGCCTTTCTCAAAGGCGGCGATTATCTTCCTCAGCGTCATCCGTGTGGCAGGCCTGATATAGCTCACCAGAACGCAGCAGACGATCGCCCAGAATCCTGCCTTGACAGGCGACAGCTTCACAACTGCAATGGCAAGGAGAAGGACAATGATCGGGAGAATCATGTAACCGCGTTCTTTAAGAAGTTTCCCTATCTTCGGCAGATCCGACTTGGGCAAACCCTTGAGGCCAAGCTTGGCCGACTGAAGTTCCACAAGCATGTAGACCGTTACGTAAAAGAAAAGCCCGGGAATAAGCTCCGCCCGGCATACATCCCAATAGGTGCCGCCTATCATATCCGGAATTATGAAGGCAACAGCCCCCATAACGGGGGGCACGAGCATTCCGCCCGTTCCCGCCAACGCCGTTATGGACGCCGCTGTCATGGGTTGGTAACCGGAGCGTATCATCAGGGGGATGGTGAAAACACCCACGGCCGCCACGGCCGCCACCTGGCTTCCCGTGATCATTCCGAAGAGGCAGCATCCCAGGATCGCTGCCTTTGCCGGTCCGCCGCGAAATCTGCCGAAGAGGGCAAGGCCCAGGTCGATGAAAAGCGATCCCGCCCCTGATACGCTGAGAAAAGCCCCGAAAATGATGAAACATGCAATAGTTGTCGAGGAGACACCCAATGGCAAGCCAAGGATGCCCTCGGTGCTGAAGAAATTGAAGTTGATCGTCTCTTCAAAACTGAATCCCGTGTGCGATATGGAGGAAGGAAGGTACTGCCCGAGGCCGACGTAAGCAAACCCCACCAGGCAGATGATGATGAAGGGCCACCCGATCATCCTCCGTGTCGCCTCAAGAACGAGCAGTATGCCGGCAAGACTGGTAAAGGAATCCAGCATATTCGGCATACCCGTTCTAAAGCTCAACGCCTCGTATTCGACAAAGACATAGGCGCCTATGAATAATGAGACAAGGACCAGGATTACATCGATCCACGATAAAGGCCGGTTTTCGACAGCAACCTTGGTCTCTTCGGCATCGTCACTTTTGGACTTCAAAGGAAACATGAGAAAAACCAGGATCATGACAAAGACAAGGTGCACGATACGCTGGATGACGCCGGGAAAGGGGCGGACACCCGCCGTATAGAGCTGGAAAGCTGTCATCGCAACGGCGGCGACGAATATTATCACACTTCGTAAAGATTTACCCGGGACGCTAGCAGGTGCATTCTTTGCACCACTCAGATCAGCCATGGACTCCTCCAGCATGAAGTTATTTCTTGAGTGCTCCTATCTCTTTCAAGTACTTTTCCGCTCCCGGATGAAAGGGTATTGCGATCCCCTTTTGCACATTCTGGACGGTGAGTTCTTTTGCGGAAGAGTGGATGGCATAATAATCCGCCTTATGTTCGAAAAGATTCTTTATCACTTTGTATACCAGGTCGGGACTTGCGTTCGCATTCGTATGGAGGGCGACGGAGAACCCCATTACCGGGACATCCTTATCCACGCCCTTATAGGATTTGGCCTTGACGACTGTACGGTAGTAGTAGGGATAATCGGAGAGCTTTTTCAGGATGGCTTCATCCACGGGCACTATGCGAACATTGAAGTTTGTCGAAAGTTCGGTGTAGGCGGCTATGGGAAATCCTCCCGCAAGGAAACCACCGTCAAGGCTGTTGTCCTGAATTCCCTCCACGACCTCCCGGTATGAATAGAATTGCGCCTTGAAAGCGTTCTTTGCCACGCCATGCTGTTCCAGCAGAAAGAGGGCGGTGTTGGACACCGTGCTTCCCGCGGCGCCAATCCCGATTCTCTTGCCCTTGCAGTCTTTGTACGATTTGATCGGCGAGTCGGCACGGACGACAAGATACAGCTCGGTACTGTTGATAAAGGTAACGGCGCGCAGATTGGCAAAGGGTTTGCGCGCATACTCGTTATTACCCTTGTAGGCATTGAAGGCATCCACGGTGGCAAAGATACCGAAGGATTCCTTTTTCTGTACGTCTTTTTGCATCATCTTTCGTGTGATGTCGAGGGTGCCCGATCCCGCCTGCTGAACGAGCTTGATATCGGGCATGTATTTGTTGTTCACACTTACGATGCCCGCACCGAGAACATAGACCGTTCCCCCGGCAGGGAGCGTATAAAGCGGAATCAATTCATTGGCTGCCTGAGACCCCGCGATCATCGCAAAGAACAACAGAACAGCTGCAAACAGGATAGATGCGCCTTTCAATACCATGATAACTCCTCCTTAAAGTTTTGACTTCGAGCTTCCAGCGCTTTCGCGCTCTCAAAGTTCGCGTATCCCGGTCTCTGGTGCTACGTATAATCATCGGATTGTCAGACAGTCATACGATAGAACATTTGAATTTTTTCTGTCAAGAAAAAACTGGTAAATAATTTACAGTTCTTATTTTCTATTCAGGGCAATCAAGCTGGGATTGAAGAAGGTGTGATGTGAAACACCGTGAGGTGACTCCGATGACCGGCAAGGGTATGAATTTTAAGGCAAAAGGACCTTCAGGCCCTCGTAACCTCGCTTTGCAGCGCCGCTTTGCCCTCCTGATGGATTTTCTTTTGCGCGGCTATCTCTTCGAAGGAAGACTTGAATCTGACGTCTACAAAGCCGAGGTGCGCGTCCATAAGTTTGATGGCCAGTTCCTTGTCGCGTTCCACGATGGCATCCACCATCTGTTTGTGCTCCCCCATAACTCTGGCGGATATCTCGAGGGTTTGAGGGATGCGGCTCAGGAAATCGGCGACGATGGCCATGATCGATTCGACGACTATCGTGAAGACGCCATTTTTCGATGCCCTGGCCAGCAGTATGTGAAAACCGATATTCTCCTCGAAGGCCTGAACTCCGCGCGCTATCTTCTTGCTGCCTTTACTGATATTCTCGTTCAATAGAGAGATGTCTTCCTCGGTCGCGTTTTCAACTGCCTGGGAGATCACAAGTTTTTCGATATCGCTGCGGGCGCGGGTGAGTTCGGCTACCGATATGTTCTTCATCAGGACGGCATCAAGCAGGGACTTGCTTATGGTGTCGAGAATCGTGTTCGTAATGATCGAACCACCACCACCGCCCTTATGGACCCTCAGGAAGCCCGATAGTTCGAGCAATCGCAGCGCTTCGCGAACCGTCTGCCTGCCTACATTGAACTGTCTCGCTATTTCCGACTCCGAGGGCAGCTTGTCTCCGGGCTTGAAGATCCCTTCCATGATCATTTTCTTTATTTCCGTGGAGATCTCATCAAAGGTTCTCCTGTTCTTAATCGGATTGAAATAAACCGGTTTCTTTTCCATTCTGAACCATTTCCTTCAATTTTATATTTCAAGTGGGGTAACGCCGTTCGCCATGACGCCGTTTACTGTCTGACATTCATACAAGCTTAAGCATATAGTGCAGTCTTGTCAAGATATTTATTACAATAACAAAGGGTTAGAAAACAGGCCCTCGAATGGCGCAGCCTGGAGGTTCCGCTGGATCTCTCGATTGAAAGGTTTCAAAAGAACCCCCCCCTTATGCTGTATAGTCCTGTAATTCCAGTGAATAAGCGGCATGGCGGTGGGCCCTCTTCTACCGGAGTAGCTTCTTGCGGACCGTTACGGCGAGAGCCATTTGGCGCAACCGGCGCCGCATGAACGCGGGGAACTTTCCCGGCTGCCCGTTTGTCCAACAATTGCAGAAGACAAGGAAGATGAAAATCGTGTACAACATATCTGAAAGGAGAGAAGAATGAACCGCTTGTTAGTGATAGTGTCTGCAGTTCTGTTGCTTGCCATGGCGTCGGTGCCCCTTATCGGGTCGACCGAGGCGTCCCCTGCGGGTTTGTCATCGCACGCCAGCGTTGCGAACGGCAACACCGCCCTGGCGGTACAATTGTATCGTGAGCTTGGTGCGAAAGAAGGAAATCTTTTCTTTTCGCCCTACAGCATCTCATCGGCCCTGGGTATGACCTATGCGGGCGCAGGGGGGAATACGGCCGACCAGATGAAGAAAGCTCTTCATTTTCAGCTGGAACAGGCCGCTTTGAATTCAGCCTTCAAGGGACTGAACAAAGAACTGATGGGCACCGCGCAGAAATCGGGTCAGAAGCTGAGTATCGCCAATGCGCTTGTCCTGACGGGATCGGACGTCAGCAGCGGCTATAAAGATATTTTGAAGAATTACTATGATGCCGAGATCTTCGGGGGAGGCCTGGAGAGGATAAACGGCTGGGTGAAGCAGAAAACAGAAGGAAAGATCGACAGGATACTGGAGCAGCTTTCCGCGAATTCAGTCTGCGTCATTCTCAACGCCATCTATTTCAAGGGTGCATGGGAGATACAGTTCGATACAAAGAGCACACGCGATGCCCCCTTCAGCATTTCGGCAAACGCGCAGGTGAAAGTGCCCCTCATGTACCGCAAGGACAGGTATAAACTCCTCGAGTCAGAGACCTTTCAGGCGATCTCGCTCCCTTACAAAGGCAAGGCCCTCTCCATGGTCGTCCTGCTTCCGAAAGGTGTGGACGGTTTGCCCGCCGTCGAACAACAACTGACCGCCGCGAATCTCGGCGGCTGGCTCTCGAAGCTCGACCGGCAGCCGGACCGGCAGGTCTCGGTCTATTTTCCAAAATTCAAGCTCGAATCAGGGTATGATCTCGTTTCCCCCTTTCAAAAGATGGGAATGACGGATGCATTCTCACCGGCGGCCGATTTCACCGGCATGGGATGGCGGAAAGGATTGCTGTGGATCGGGCAGATCAAACACAAGGCCTTCGTGGAGGTCAACGAGGAAGGAACCGAAGCCGCCGCCGCTACTGCCGTCGAAATGATAACGAAGTCAATGCCCGTGCGCGAACCGGTTTTCCGTGCCGATCACCCCTTCTTTTTCATGATCAGGGACAACGAAACCGGCACAATTCTCTTTATGGGAAGAATGGCGAACCCGGCCGGCAAGTAAAGAAAGAGGCGTCCCGTAACCTACGGGGAGAAATACACGAGAGAGAAGACTGCCCCGTAATCCTGGCAAGCTCCAGAATTACGGGGCATTTTCGGTTCCGCTTTTCGCCTATGACGATTTCCACACCCTACCGCTCTGTGAGCTTGAGCGAAGCCGAAGGAGAACGGATGGTGAGGGCAAGTGTTATGTGATCTGCGGGGCCTTATCAGGCGCCGGGGAGAGGTGGATTGCGGGTCTGCCTAAGTCTTGTGGGGAAATAGGCCGATAATGACTAGGGAGCACACACTGTGCTGTGCTGTTGGATCCCCGTCTTGCCGGTGGAGGTAATCATGTTGCATGCGTCTTCGAGTTTGACACGTTCGCATCTGTACGATAGTATCATGAGTGCCGTGATCTGTACCGGCAATGCCCATTGCCACAGGAAGGCGACATGAAAGACCCGTCCGGAAGCGACCGCGAACTCATCGAAGAGATATCGGTGCTGAAAGAGAGAATCCGGGAACTGGAGAGGTCGAGAACCGGGGACAGCGAGACCGGTGAGGCGGCCGGGGCGAACAACCCCAACCTCCTGTCGGTTCTTGACGCCCATCCTTACCCCATCTACGTTTGCGATCCTGAAAGCTACGAATTGCTCTACTGCAACCGGGCGTTGGTCGAGCCCCGGGGTGAACCGGGGCGGAAAAAGTGTTACGAGTACCTGCAAAATCGCAGTTCGCCCTGTCCATTCTGCACGAATGACAAGATCCTCGGGGAAAATCTCGGCAAGAACTTTGTATGGGATTTCCAAAACGAGACCAGCTTGCGCTGGTACCGGTGCCTCGATCGGGCGATCACCTGGGCCGATGGGCGTATCGTCCGGTACGAACTGGCCGTGGACATTACCGACAGAAGAGAGGCCGAGGAGGCGCTCAGGAAGAGTGAGGAGAAATACAAGTACCTCACGGAGAGCATGAACGACATAGTCTGGACAACCGACCTTGAGATGAACACTACCTACGTAAGCCCGTCCATAGAAAAGGTACTGGGCTTTACCATTGAGGAGCGGATGCAGCAATCCCTGGTAGACCAGCTTACCCCGGAGACGCTGGCGGCGACTGCGGAAATACTGGTCGGCGAGCTCGAGAACGACCCGGAGGGAGACCCCGGCAGGTCTATTTCTCTTGATCTCTACTATTATCACAAGGATGGGTCCATCAGGTGCCTGGAGACACGGCTGTCTTTCGTTCGCGATGAGAGGGGAGTTCCGTCGGGCATATATGGATTGTCACGGGATGTTACGGAGCGCAAAAGAGCGCAGGAGGCCCTCAGCCGGGCGGAGGAAAAGTACCGCCAGCTTTTCGATCTCGAATCCGATGCGATCTTTCTCATCGACAACGAGACGGGCCGGATCCTTGAGGCCAACAATGCGGCATCGTTGCTCTATGGGTATACCAGGGAAGAACTCCTTGAGAGGAAGAACAGGGACCTCTCGGCCGAACCGGAAGAGACACGAGACGCCACACGGAAAGAACTCAGCACGGTTCCGCTCCGTTATCACCGGAAAAAAGATGGCACTGTCTTTCCCGTCGACATCAGGGCAACCCATTTGACGTGGAGCGGACGAAGGTCGCACCTCGCTGCGATACGGGATATCACGGAGCGCAAACGAGCCGAAGAAGAGTTGCTCAGGGAAAGAGAAAAGCTTCAGATTCTTTCGAACAACGCCCCCTTTGGAATGGTTCTTCTCGATTCGGAAGGCCGCTTTACTTACATCAACATCAAATTCACGGAGCTTTTCGGGTACCGCCTGCCCGATATTCCCGACGGCAGGACATGGTTGAGAAAGGCCTATCCGAACAGTGAATACAGGCATGGGGTCATCTCGGCCTGGAAAGAGGACTTCCGCGAGGCCAGGCCCGGCGAACAGAAATCGAAGGTTTTTAATGTTGAGTGCGCAGACAGGACCCGCAAGACGGTGAAGTTCACCACTTCGGTGGTTGGTTCCGGCGATTACCTGATGACCTGCGAAGATATCACGGAAATGACACAGCTCGAATCGCACCTTCGCCACGCACAGAAGATGGAATCCATAGGCACACTGGCGGGCGGCATAGCCCATGACTTCAATAATATTCTCACGAGCCTGATGGGGTACGCCTCTCTCATGCAGATGAACATGGATAAAGGCAGCCTCGTGAGACGATATGCGGACCAGATTGTATCAGCCTCCAGGAAGGCGGCGGATCTTACGCGAAGTCTGCTGACCTTCAGCAGGCAACAGCCCGTGACCCTCACCCCTCTCGATATGAACAATACGATTAAAGCGATGAAAGAACTGCTTGAAAGGCTCCTAACCGAGGATATCGAATTGCGCACGTCCCTAACCGGGGACGATACCGTCGTTATGGCCGACAAATCGCAGATGGACCAGATCTTCTTCAACCTTGCAACCAATGCGAGGGACGCGATGCCGGCAGGAGGAACGGTCACCATAGAAACGTCTGTCACTGCGATAGACAGCGCGTTCATCGATGCCAACGGGTTCGGCAAACGGGGCAGGTATGTGCTGATAAGTGTCTCCGATACGGGAGAGGGCATGGATGAGGCAACGCAGGAAAAGATCTTCGACCCCTTCTTCACCACGAAAGGAATCGGGAAGGGCACGGGGCTTGGCCTTGCGACGGTGTACGGGATCATGAAACAACACGGCGGGTATATCACCGTCGACAGCGAATTGAACCTGGGGACTACGTTCCGTATCTATTTCCCCGCGGCGTCGGCAGACGTTGATGAGGCGCACGATGCGGCAACTCCCATCGCGACGGGAAATGAAAAGATCCTTATCGCGGAGGATGACGAAGGGGTCAGGCGCCTTATGCGGGAGGCGCTCCGGGAATGCGGATACACGACTATCGAGGCCGTGGACGGCCAGGATGCGATCGACAAGTTCACGGGGCACAAGGACATAGACCTCATCATCGTTGACTCCGTAATGCCGAGAAAGAACGGACGCGAGGTTTATGCGGAAATACACGGCATAGACCCCGATGTCAAAGTGCTTTTCACCAGCGGATACACGAAGGATATCGTTCTCGATAAAGGTATCGAGGACGGGCAGTTCGACTTCATCCCCAAACCCTTGCTTCTTACCACCTTCCTCGAAAAAGTCCGCGAGATTCTGGACCGATAGAGAAGAGGGGCAATAGGATAACCTGACGGGTATTTCCCCCATAACCTATTACCCATAACCAATAACCTGCCTCTTATATTTTGATCCAGCGACGTTCGAGGGCGTAATAGAGGATCAACCCGGCCAGGTACGCGACGCCCATGTTCCACATTGCGACGCCGGCGGTGACGATGAGAACGAAGAGATTTTCTTTCTTTAGCCTGACGTCCTTTATGACAAGGGAAAGCTCTACGCCCGCGAAAAGGAGGATAACACCGAGGACGGACCTGGGGAAGACCTGGAGGATGAGGGATACGGAGTCGCTCAGGAAAAGGCCCGTCAGGAGGACGATGAGACCGAGGATCACCAGGGAGCCGCCCGTCCTTGCGCCGAACCGTATGTGCCCTGCCATTCCCCCGGCACCATGACAGATGGGGATACCGCCGAGGAAGGGACTGGCGAGGTTCATTATCCCGTGGTCGATGCTGATCTTTCTCGCCGTAACGGGCCTGTCGGGGAAATGCTGGTTGTTTTCGGCTACGCTTCCGATGATGGCATTGCCGAGGGTGAGAGGCGCCTGGGGAAGGCCCAGGAAGATAAAGCCCGCGATCAATTCGTTCCACGATATCCGCGGGATGCCGACCTCGGGCCACCGGAACCGTACCGAAATGTGGCTGAGGTCCGAAGGCAGGCCCGGGTTGGTGATGAAGGCAACGATAATCCCGTAGACAAGGAGGGCGAGTATCGCGGGATACCGCTTGCTGGTGAGGAGAAGGAGGGTCAGGCAGGCGCCTCCGATGGCAACGAGCGGCTGTGTCCTCATCATGCCCAGCCCTTCCATGATGAAACTCAAGCCCAGACCCAGCATTATTCCCCTTACGACGGGTTTGGCCGTTATCTTCTCAATCCACGTGACGGCGCCGGTGAGGCCCATCAATAGCCAGAAAATACCTGTAAAGATTCCCGCCCCCCAGATCATTCCCGGGGTAGTCGTGCTCGCATGGGCGATGGCCATTCCACCGATCGCCTTCATGGGCTGGATTGGCATCGGGGTCCGGAAATAGAGCCCGGCAAAGATCTTGAATATTCCCAGGGCCGCAAGGACCCCGAGGGGGTCCATCCTGTTGAGGGTAATGTACCCCACGACGAAGGGCACAAGCGTCCCCAGGTCTCCAAAGGCCCCCGCGAACTCAGCCTTGTCGTAATCGTTGCCAAGAATTCTCATCCATCGTCCTGTTCATCCACGTTACCATTGGAGGCACGGGCAATCAAGAGAAAGAAGACAATCGCGGCCGTCCTTGTCTTCCCGCGTGCGAATGGCCGGGTTCAAACCATGCGGTGTGTTGTGCGAGCCTGCGAATCCGGACGGAACAACGGCCCGTTGTCCCGGATCGCAGGTCTTGCCGGGAAACATGCGATCCCCGTCGTGACCGTCGGGGACCTGACAAAAATATCGCCGGGAAAAGGAACGAAAAGCTGGCTGAAATAATCGTTACAGGAGAAAATGTCGTGAAGAAAAAGAAAAAAGGCATTTTCCATGCCTGAAGCCTGAAAACCGGGACGTTTTTGTGTTAAGCTGAAGGGCACCCGACACGATAATGTAGATATATTTTCAGCGCTCTCTTGCGTTGCCAATCGACGGGAAGGATACAGCCGGATTGGCTGTTTTTGTTGTTTCAGGGTATCGGTTGCACAGAAGGTTTATCCCTCATGAAATCAGAGACTCTGAAACCATCTTAACTACAGGAGGTTTTACCGCTATGATCGTAGCACGCATTCGCATCACTTCATTATTCGCACTCTTTCTGGGTTTCATGTTGCTCATTTGTTGTACGATTCCTGTACAGGCAGCCCCCGAGGCTGCCCAAAAGCCTGTGCCTGTCGAACAGTACAAGGACACCGCAAAGGTCATGGTACACGGGTTCGCCGCCGGTTTGGGCGGGGCTCTCGCCAACGTGAAGAATGAAAAAGACCGTATCAACCTGATCCGGTCCTTTGTTGCCCCGGTACGCTTCTATTCCGACAATTCGGGATATTTCTACGTTTACGATTCCAAATGCGTCAACGTTGCCCATGCCGTACAGAAAGACCTGCAGGGAAAGAACCTTTATGATTACAAGGACGCAAAAGGCAAATACGTTATCCGCGCTCTCCTCGAAGCGTCCAAAAAGGGGGGCGGATTCGTCGATTTCTACTGGGTTAAGCCGGGTTCCAAGGAGCAGGCCCCCAAGTTGGGTTACGTAGAGCCCATCCCCGGGACCGACTACTTCATCGGCACCGGAGTCTACCTGCCGTAAAGACGATCGTGAAGGCCCCTTATCCCCGAGAAGGCAAGGGGCCTTTCTTTTCATCCTTCCTCGCTGCGGCCCGCGATGTCCGACAATCCTTCACGAGCCTTCCCAGTTGTCGAATCGGGATAAGGTGGTAACATTATAGTAGAACTGTCAGCAGAGGGAGGAGCTATGGATGAAAGGAATGTTTTGATCGCTTTTGACGGGTCCGCGAGTGCCCTGAAGGCGGTGGACTATGTGGGCTCTCAGTTCTCGGGGCTTAAGGACATGAAGGTCACCCTGCTCTATGTGGTACCCAACGTACCGCCGCAATTCTGGGATGACGGCCATATCCTGACACCTGCCGAAAGGCAGGAGCGCCAGGAGGTCATCGACAGATGGTTCGCGAACCAGAAGACGGTAATGGGACCGCATTTCGAAAAGGCCCACCGGATGCTCACGGAAAAAGGCTTCAGTCCGGACCAGGTCGATATGAGGGTGATAAGCGACGTGACCACCGTCGCCGAAGCCGTCGTCGAAGAGGCAAAGACCGGCGGCTACCGAACCCTGGTACTTGGGAGGCGCGGCGCCGTCCCTATCCTGACAGGTGGCCTGGCGGCATCGATACTTCACAAAGGCGCGGGTTTGGCAGTATGCATAGTGGAGTAGAGCTTCCTGTTGACATCGCTCCATATATAATACCAGAATAGAACGAATAGACTTACACCAGGCGGAGCGAATGGAACATTACTTATTATTTCTGATGGTTGCCGCGGCGGCTGTCGTGAGCCCGGGGCCAGGAGTCACTCTGACGATTACAAATTCGCTGCGCTATGGTATCGGGGAGGCCCTCGGCGGCATTCTGGGGATATCCCTGGGGGCCCTTTTCGTCGCCGTAATTTCAGCCACGGGCGTGGGCCTCATACTTGCGGCTTCCTCGCTCGCGTTCACCGTCATGAAATATGTCGGCGCCGTGTATTTGATCTACCTGGGAATAAAGATGTGGCGGGCCGCGCCGATGACGTTTGATGAAACTCCGGCAAAGGGATCGACGGCGGGCCGGTGTTTTATGGAGGCCCTGTCGCTTCAGCTTTCGAACCCCAAGGCGATCTTCTTCTTCGTTTCCATTTTCCCCCAATTCATCGATCGTTCCGCGGGCTACACCACGCAGTTTTTTGCCCTTGTGCTAACGTACAGTTCCCTTGTCATTGCCATTCATCTCATGTACGCAATGGCGGCGGGAAGGGCGAAAAGATGGTTCGCTTCCCCCCGCGGAAGACGGGCGATAAACAGGATAGGCGGCGGCACGCTCATTTTCTTCGGTGCCGCGCTGGCGACGGCAAACAAGTAGCCCGGCCCGATCATTCTTCACCGGTCACGCTGTCAGTGATGGTTTTTCCGGGGGCCCCTGTCCGTTTGACATTGATCACGCACAAAAGGTCCCGGACGCCTGCCGAATGACGACGTATTATACTGTAATTTCAACGGCGAATTGTCATAATATATAATCGTACGTGCAACTACAAAAAGAGCCAGGGGGATTCCATGAACAAAATAGAGATAACCGCCGAGACCATTCTCTATCCCATGCCCTGTTCCATCGTCGGTGCCACCGTGAACAAGAAACCGAATTATCTGGCCGTCGCGTGGTTTACCATGGTCAATCCCAAACCGCCCTGCATAGGTATTTCATTGGGAAAAATTCACTACACGAATTCCGGCATAAAAGAAAGCGGTGCCTTCAGCATCAATATCCCCTCCGGCGATATGGTGGGGGTGACGGATTACTGCGGCATCGTTTCAGGAAAGAAGTACGACAAAGCGAAGATCTTCGAGACCTTTTACGGGAAAACGGGCAGTGCCCCCATGATACAGGAGTGCCCCTATAATATAGAGTGCAGACTTATCGACGTTGTGGACTTTCCGACAAATGAATTCTTCATCGGTGAAATAATGGCCGTATACAGCGATGAACGGTATATGACGGACGGCGCGCCGGACATAAAGAAGATCGACCCCCTCGTCCTGTCGATGCCCGAAAGAAGCTATCTCACCCTGGGCGAACATATTGCCGAGGCCTGGGATGTCGGCAAAAAGCTCATAAGGAAAGGATAAAGGCTTCGCCGCGTTACCGTCAGGGAAAAATAATGGATCCGGCGTTATCACAACCAGAACAGCTACTTGACTATGTCCCCGAACACCGCCGCGTGGTCGAAACCCTGGGATGGCAACCGGGGATCTGGGGCGGCTTCTTCCTTGTCGTCGGTATCCTTATCCTGTCGGAGAGCCGATTGCCCTTGAGCGCGATCACGCTTAAGTTGCTGGGGATTGTGTTCTTCGTCGGTCTCGTCCTTGCCTGCTGGCAGATGACGATGCACAGAAATCGTACCGTCCTTGTCAGGGATGACGGCCTGATACAGGTGTTTCGGAAACGCCGCCTCGATATGGTCGTTGACCCGGAAGAGATCGGTTTGGAAAAAGCGGACCTCATACTCATGCTCAAGATCGGCGTTCCCCTGTTGATGTGCGCCGCCATTTTCATCGCCGTCGGAGGGACGATGCTGTGGGAAGAGAAGAAGGCGAATGCGGACAATCTCTGTATTTTGGCGCTCGGCCTTGCATCGGGAGCTTCGCTGGCGTCCGCGTCCTGGACACGGTTTTTTCGGCGCCACCTGCGGGTACCCGTAAAGAATTCACGATGGCTCGCCGAGGAGACCGTGCTGGTCTCCCCTTCACAGTACAGGCATCTATTTCCCGCCCCGGAAGAAAGCGAACCATTTTGATCGTTCGCGGATAGGCCTCGATATTTTATCCCGAGGCAGCCTGCGGATAATTTCTTGCAAATCTCCGGGGATTGCAGGAAAATGAATGAAAGGTATCAGGAGAATATAAGCAGAATAGGCTGGACAGCTTGAGTGTTGGAGGCCAGGGCAGGCATTGATGGAAATTCAGACGGGAAAAGAACACAAACTCATTGTTGCGGCCAGGGTGGTGAAGGCGATATCCACCATTGGCATTGTCGTGGTTCCCGTGGCCGCGGCTGTCGGGGTTATAATCGGCTATGGGGGATATTCACTGGTAAAGAAATTGTGGAAAAAGAGGCCTTGAGGAGGGAACGTGTCCGGAATGTTTGGTCCGTTGCTGGTCGGGTTTTTGTTTATCCTCATCCCCGTGCTTGTATTGATCGGCGTTATCGTGCTTTTGCGCAAGAACAAGACCGGCATGCGACGGATCACGTCCATACCTGTCGGCTGGCGCGAGACAAAAGGCCGGGTCACGGGAGGCAATGTGGAGGAGGCCATCCGCACCCGGGTCGAAGACGACCCTTTCTACTATCCCATGGTGGCCTTTGAATACACGGTGGAGGGAAGGGCATATACCGGCTCCCAGGGCGTCGAAAGGCCGTATAATTATACCGGGAGGGCAAAGAAGGTACTGGCGCAGTATCCGATAGGAAGTGAAATAGTGGTCTACTATAACCCCGAGAGACCGGCAGACGCCCGATTACCGAAGAAGTGAGAAGAGCAGGCATCCCGAAAATTCCGATGAATCCCATACCGATACCGGAGGTCAATTATGTATGCAGTTGCCGTCAATGGAAGCGCCCGCAAGGGAGGCAACACAGAAATACTGTTGAATGAAGTCCTGAGCGAGCTCAAGAAGGCCGGCTGGGAAACGGACCTGCTTCAGGTCGGCGGTACGGGCATCCGGGGCTGCATCGCCTGTGGAAAGTGTCTTGAGAATAAGGATTATGAATGTGCGATAAAAAACGACCTATTCAATGAGATCTTTGCAAAAATGGTGATGGCCGATGCAATAATCCTGGGCTCGCCGACCTATTTTGCGGCAGTTGCCGCTGACATGAAGGCACTGCTCGAACGCTCCGGCTACGTGGCCCGCGCCAACGGAAACGCCTTCACGGGGAAGATAGGCGCGGCGGTGGTTGCGCTTCGCCGGGGGGGTGCCATAAATGCCTTCGATACCATCAATCACATGTACCAGATGTCCCGCATGGTCATTCCGGGCTCTACTTACTGGAACATGGGTTTCGGTCGGGATAAAGGTGAAGTCGCCGCCGACGAGGAAGGACTCGTCAATATGCGCCACCTGGGACGGGCCATAGACTGGCTCGGCAAGGCTATAAAGCCGCATATCGCCCGCTATCCGGAATAACCTCTCTCTATCAGCAGCAGTTTCTGTGCGCGGGACAGTTTCTTTATCTCTCTTTCCCGTTTCAGGGCATCGGATTTCGTAGGGCAGGGCTCCCGGTAGACCAGCCTGACGGGCCGGCGTCCGCGGGTGTATTTGGCGCCGCCCTTACCCTCGTTGTGTTCCTGTAGTCGTTTTTCCATGTTGTTGGTCCAGCCTGAGTAGAGGGTTTTGTCGGAACACTCCAGAATATAGACAAACAACACCGGGCCGTCGTTCACTCGAATCTTCCTTCCGTGGAGGCGCCCAGTGCCTCCTTGAGCGTTTCCAGTTCGTCCCAGCGGTGATAGGCGGTCTCCAGTTCGTTTTCAAGTGCCTTCCAGCGGTCATTGACGGTCTTTATCCTCTCGAGGTCGCGGCTTGCGTAAAAGTCGGGCGAATTCAGTATCTGCGTCAATTGCTGTTTTTCCGTCTCCAGGGCTTCGATCAACGACGGCAGGGATTCGAGCTCTCTGGCTTCCTTGAATGACAACCGTTTCTTTTCTTGCGGCGCCCTGGCCTTCTTTTGCTTGCGCTCTTTCGGTGCCTCGGCACCCTGTTTTTGAGCGGACGAGCCTTTCTGCCGGAGCCAGTCATCGTAACCGCCGACATATTCCCTCAATTTCCCGTCGTCTTCGAAGACGATCGTTGAGGTAACGACGTTGTTCAGAAAGGTCCTGTCATGACTTACCATCAGGATGGTCCCGTTGTATTCGAGGAGTTTGTCCTCCAGCAGTTCCAGCGTTTCAGTGTCGAGATCATTGGTGGGCTCGTCGAGGACAAGGATGTTGGAGGGGACGATGAAGAGCTTCGCGAGAAGCAGGCGGTTGCGTTCGCCGCCGGAAAGGGAACTGACGGGCGACATGGTCCGTTCAGGTGAAAAAAGAAAATCCTGGAGATATCCTACGACATGACGGGTTGTGCTGCCTGTAACGATCATATCGTTGCCTTCCCCGATGTTCTCCCGGAGAGTTCTGTTTTCGTCAAGCTGGGAGCGGAGTTGATCGAAGTACGCAACGCTGATGTTGGTACCCAGCCGGACCTTGCCCTCTTCGGGCTCGAGTTGACCGAGGAGTATTTTAAGGAGGGTGGTTTTGCCGCAACCGTTGGGACCTATGATGCCCACCCTGTCGCCGCGGACGATGGTGGTGGAGAACCCGTCAATTATTCTCTTGTCGTCCCAGGCAAACGATACGTCCCGGGCATCGGCAACTATCCGCCCGCTGCGTTCCGCCTCTTCGATGGAAAACCGGGACAGACCTGCGGCCTCCTGCCGTGCGGCCCGCTCCTGCCGCATTCGCATCAGTGCCCGGACCCTGCCTTCATCGCGGGTGCGGCGGGCCTTGATCCCCTGCCTGATCCACGTCTCCTCCCGTGCCAGTTTCCTGTCAAACTCGGCCCATTGCTTCTCCTGGGTTTCCAGAAGGGCCTGCCGGCGTTCGAGATAGGTATGGTAATCGCAGGTATAGGATGTCAGGCGGCCCCGGTCGATCTCAACTATCCGCGTCGCCAGGCGCTGGAGAAAAGCCCGGTCGTGGGTTACGAACATGAGCGTTTTTCCATACTTGAGGAGGAATTCCTCGAGCCAGAGGATGGTTGCCACGTCGAGGTGGTTTGTGGGTTCGTCGAGAAGGAGAAGGTCCGGTTCCTTTACGAGCGCCCTGGCCAGAAAGACGCGCCGTTTCATGCCGGCGGAAAGAGTCTGGAAAAGGGCGTTTTCATCAAGCGCGGTCCGTTCGATCACCGTTTTAATGCGCTGGTGGTGCTGCCAGGCGCCGGATGTCTCTATCTTGTGCTGGACCTGTTCGAGGGCCCTTAAGAGGTTTTCGTCACTTCTTTTCGAGATCAGGATGGTAAGATTATGATATTCCCTGAGGAGCTGCGCATGCCCGGCGCCCCCGAGCGCCACAATATCGTAGACCGTTCCGGGCAGATCATCGGGGACCTCCTGGGGCAGCATCGCTATGTTCACATATTCGCTCAGAAGGACCTCACCCGAATCTGGAGCGATCTCGCCGGCGAGCAGCTTCATAAGGGTCGACTTGCCCGACCCGTTGCGGCCCAGAAGGCCGATCCTCTCGCCGGGCTCGATCTGGAGCGTGACGGAATCAAGGAGCCGCGGCCCCCCGAAACTCAGAGAAACATCATGTATCCGAATCAGTCCCATATCACCTCAAGGGTCTTAGTATACCCGATCCCGGCGCATCTGACACGTCATATTCCTCAGTGTTGCTTTTTGGCCGTATCGGGAATATGCTCTTACCGACTTACGACATACTGAATATCTGACAGAAAGGAAGATTGTGTATCGCTGGGACCCCAAAGACTACTCGCGGCATTCTTCAGTCCAGGAAAGCTGGGCGCGTGAGCTCATTTCAAAGCTCCGATTGAAAGGAAGCGAGAGAGTCCTCGACATCGGGTGCGGAGATGGTAAGGTGACAGCACAGATAGCGGATTGTCTGCCCCGGGGCTCCGTTCTTGGTATCGACAGCTCCCCCGATATGATCGGTTTTGCCGGGAATTCCTTTACGGACAAGGCGGCCAATCTTGACTTCCAATGCATCGACGTGTGTAGCATGGATTTTACCGATGAGTTCGATGTGGTCTTTTCCAATGCGGCGCTTCACTGGGTACCGGATCATGCCCCGGTGTTGCGCAGAATCGTGCGAAGCCTGAAATCCTCAGGAAAGATATTGTTGCAGATGGCGGGCAAGGGCAATGCGTCGGCCATACTCGACACAATGGACCGCCTGATCGGCCAGGGTCGATGGAGTGCGTACTTCCATGAATTCTCGTTCCCCTACGCGTTTTATAGCGATGAAGACTATTATTCTCTCGTCGAAGCGGCAGGTCTTGTTCCCGTGCGCGTCGAACTCATACCGAAGATCATGACCCATAACGGACGGGAGGGCCTCACCGGCTGGATTCGGACAACCTGGCTCCCCTACATCGAGAGAATTCCCGTGGATCTCAGAGACAACTTCATCGAGGCGCTTACAGATGACTTTGAAAAGGAACATCCGCCCGATGAAGAAGGACTCTTCCACATAAAAATGGTGCGTCTCGAAGTGGATGCGGTCAAAGAAGCCCGACCGAAAAGCGCATCGGCCTGATCGGAGTACTTGCCGCCCTTACTCTCTCGTCTTACTTTGCTTTCAGTCCGAAGAGGGCGTCCGTGATGATGACGAGGCTCTCCAGGGAATTATCGAGATTTGCCGTCAACGCCACCATGGTCCCGGATTCGGGAAAGTAGGCAAAAAAGGAGTTAAACCCCGATATGCCGCCTGTCTTGGCGGGGATGACCCTTTTTCCCGCCAAGATCGAATCGAGGCCGTAGCCGAAGGTCATATTGAGCGTAGACCCGGGCAATACGAATTCGGTCCCGTTGTTGAGCCGGACAGGGGCGAACATATCGCTCACCGATCGCTTGCTGAGAAGGGCCTTTGCCGTAAATACCTTTGTGAGCTTGATGAGGTCCGAAGGGGTGGAAGTCATGCCGCCGCTTGCATAGGGCAGAACGAGGCTTGCGAAAGGGGCATTCATAAGCCTGTCGGTGTAAGCATAACCGGCAACCCGCCCGGGAATTATGGCGCTTGTGCTGCCGAGCATGGTATGGTTCATCCCAAGGGGTTTCAGGATTCTGTCGTTAAGAAAATCCCCATAGGGAATACCCGTCACTTTTTCAATCACGAGTCCCAGAATAACACACCCCACGTTGCTGTAGACGGCCCTCTGTCCCGGTTCAAAGTCGAGAGGCTCCGTTGCCATGCGGGCTATGACCTCCTGGGGCGTCCAGTCCTTCTGCTGGCTGTTTTTAAATGGTTCGGTCTCCGTCATTTCAGGTATGCCCGAGGTATGCTGGAGAAGGTGCTTGAGGGTAATGTCGTGCCACTGGGGGTATTGGGGAAAATACTTTGTGAGCCTGTCGGTAACGCTCAGCTTCTTCTGTTCCTGAAGCATGAGAATCCCTATCGCCGCAAAGGTTTTGGAGACCGAGCCTATCTCGAACACCGAATCCTTCACCACGGGAATGTTGTGCTCCTTGTTGGCGATGCCGTAGCTTCTCTCGATTGTCTTTCCCGGCATGGATATGGCGATGGAGAGTCCCGGAATGTTTTTCTCCTTCATCAATTTTGTGACGACCTCGTCCACCCTCTCCGGGGTGAGCTGCGGAAGGTTTTCCGCAAAGACATATACCGCGGAAGCGAAAAACAAGAGAACAATAATTGAAGGAATGATGCAGACAGACCTTTTCTTCATGAGGATCCTCCCGGTGTCCGGCGATAATGATTTGGTGTGAACAGAAGATTTGACCGCATTCGGCCCCATTTTTCAAGATTAAAAACATTTGACTTCACAGGGACCGAGGCTATATAAGATCACATTGCATGGCCACGGGACCAAAGGGCAGGTCATCTGACAACAAAGGAACTTTCCCTGTCTTTCATGCGCTGCAATAGTATGATCACGGCTCTAAATCTCCCCGGCAACGGGAGACGTGGTGCGTGAGCGCAGCGTCCACAATGGAGGAGGAATCCATGAAATCGATCCGGAAAATATGTGTATTTGCGGTGTTTTTCGTCATTGCTTTATCCCAGGCCTGTTACGCGGAAGTGGGGGAGCCATGCAGCCGATGCGCCGATCGGTGCCGGGACGATAAGGAAGAGGCACGATGCCTGAAAGTCTGTCTGGGTACATGCTACGACAAACCACCCGACATCAGTCCTGACTCTCCCATACCGGTCAATCTCCCGAAGCCGATGCTGCCTTAAGATATCATCGAAGGTATTCGTTTTCTGCCGCGTTCCGTTGCCTGTTGCCTTTCACGACCCGCACGTTTTTAGATTGACTTTTTTTGATGATAGTATCAGAATGATTCAAACACGTAATTTATGGGGAAGGGTGAGGGGTTAGAGGGCCTATACTGGCCCTCTGCTCTTTCGATGGTTTACATCATGGGCGCAGATAGGAGGATATCCATGAAGAAATCTCTGGCCTCAGGAAGATTGGTGCTTTTGGTTCTTGCGCTGCTCCTGTTGAGCACCAGCGCGTTCGCCGCCGACAAATTAACGAAGATTGCCGATAATGTGTACTCCTATGTCGATGTAAAGAATGGTTCCAGGGATAACAGCTTCGGGGCCAACGCGGGCATAATTATCGGCAAAGATGGCATAGTGGTTGTGGACACCCTGGTTTCCGCCAAAGAGGCGAAGCGTTTCATCAAGGATATCCGGGCCGTTTCCCGCAAGCCTATCAAATATGTTGTCAATACCCATTATCACCTTGACCATGCCTTCGGCAATTCCGAGTTTGTCAAACTCGGCGCCGTCGTCATCGCGCAGGAAAATGATAAGAAAGAGATGGAGAAGAGCGCCGTAGAGACCTTGAAGAATATCAAGGAATACGGCCTTACGCCAAAAGATATGGCGGGAACCATCCCGGCGTATCCCACCCTCGCCTACGGCGATAGAATGACCATCGATATTGGCGGCCAGCAGATCGAACTGATCTACGCCCGCCATTCCCACACCAGCGGGGACACGCTGGTATATCTCAGGGACAAGAAAATCCTCTTCGCCGGCGACGTGCTTTTCACCAATTACCATCCTTTCATGGGTGAGGGGAATATCGATGAATGGGCCAAAGAACTGGACGAAATCAAATCAATGGACGTAGAAAAGATCATCCCCGGCCACGGCCCTCTGTCCGGGAAGAAAGACGTTGACGCCATGAAAGAGTACATTCTTGTGTTTGACAAAAAAGCGAAAGAGCTTGCATCTCAATCCGACGACGTCCAAAAGATAGCGGCGGAACTGAAAAGGGTTTTGCCCGAGCGGCCCGAGGGCGCATGGCTCATTGCGCCGAATGTCCAGATGAAGTACCTGAAGAAGCAGGTGAAATAGGCCGCACAAAGTTCGGCTTTAGGCCGGAGTCCAGGAAAAACGCTGTGGAGCTGACCCATTTTTTGCCCCCGTTGCCGAAGTGAATACAAAGAAGGAGTGACGGTCTGCAGGATATGCGAGGTCAACCTTGTTGATCGGTTGCCCGGACACCCCGCCATTGATGACGAGGGCGACACCTATTTTCATGACGATGACACCGAAGACCCATCGGGCCCGGCTAATTATGCCGTTCTTGTCGAAGCAGCGGATTTAGAGGAGCTGACGGTAATCCGCTCGGTTCTCATCGATGCGGGCATTCCTTTCATCGTAAAGGGCGAAGGAATATCGTCCAACGAAAAGCCGCAAGCAAGCCGCCCTCATCCCGATGACGTCGCCGCATGCGGACCGGCCAGGATAGCAGTCCCAAAAGAATACCTGAGGCAAGCACGCGACATCCTTCATATAAAGATCTACAAGCCGGTGTCCGAACTCAGGGCAAAAGCGCTGGAGATGAAATTGCTGTCAGGTGTCATATGGTCGGCGGTATGGCTTGTTGCAGGTTTCGGAATTGCCTACTTCGTTGTCCCCGCTGGGTGGGATTACGGGTTAAGGTTGTTGATATACGCTTTTGTCAGCCTTGGCGCGGTTTCTATCGGAAACGCTATAAAAAGATCGAGACGAAAGGCAAAAGAAAAACATCCATGGATGGATGAGTGAGGGGGATCTGTTTCTTTCTTACCGTTCCGGCAAAAAAGATTTTACAACATTCTCGAAAATTGCCGTGTATCCGGTTTTTGTCGCGGAAGGAACAGACAATTCAAGGACATAAAACCCCTCATCCTTGCTGTCAGGAACGACGATAAAATGCTCAAAGAGGACGATTTTTTCGGGCTTGATGGAGCGTTTTCCAATGTACCTGACATTCATGCGCGTGAAGGTCGTTGCCTTTCTTCCCGCGAGCTGAATTGAATCGATTTTGCCGTACGAATCTCCCTCTGATACGGTATCAAAAATAGGTTCGGAGTGCGTCCTGATGAATTTAGCCATTGTTTTGTGGAGGAGGTTTCCCGGAGCATAATAGTGAACGGAGATAGTGGGAGGAGCTTTGCTCTCGCCTCGCGGCCCGAACAGGGTCAGGCCATATACCTTTTTCTCGTCCTGGGAAAGGCCGAAACCCGGATCGTATTCGCTCCAGTCCGCGGGAATGGAACATGTAAAGTAATTCCCCTGAGAAACATATTTTTTCCATTGCGGTTTTTCATCCAGCCCGGTGCACAGGGCGGGGTAAAGGGCCATGGCGGCAATGAAGGCAAGAACTCCCGATACGATCTTCCGTGCGATGCACGTCTCATTCATATATTCTCCCATGTGTAACAAAAAGAGGCACCTGATCACCTGCGTGATGAGAGACCGGCCATCTTCGCTGTAACAAGTCCCTCTCTTCTGCTTTCACATTCAAGCATTCAACTACTCAAACATTCAAGCTTTTTTTATGTGCCGTCGTACCCGAAAGACGGACTGATTCAGCACAATCAAGCACCTAATCGGCGTCCCCTGCAACGCGTGCCTTCCATCATGTCGAGGGTCACTATTTCTCGCAGTGGAAACCGTAGTACCTCGGGGGAAAACCGTCCGCATAGGGGGTGGTGATTTCCCCCGCACCGACCAATTGAGGGCTGTAGCCGGCCGGACAGCTGCATGCGCCGGTAAAAGCGTTGGGTCTTTCGCAGTTTCTCTGCGTTTCCCCGTAAGCCCCTACGTACGCCACCTGAAAATAGGAGCCCCCACCGGATTGCGCGGATTCTTTTCCCGTGTAGCCTGTTATGTCCTTTATCACGTTGGTTGAATCGCCGGAAAGAGCCTGCCCATCCCACATATGGAACAACGACAGTGCGATGGCCATACAAATGAAGAATTTTGACGCCTTTTTCATGATCTTCCTCCTCATCAGTCCAAGAATCCAGCACGGGATAGCCATTCTGGAATTTATTGTTTATCGACCACCGTATATTACTTTTGAGGTGAAGAAAAAGACGCGTTTATCAGCATTAAATTTCATGTCCCGGCAAATGAGTACGTATTGAAGAGCCGCATTTCCCGGAAGCCGATAGCCGTTTTTACCTTGCCCGCCCGTACCCCGTTTTACCCACGGCCTTGACCGCCCTTGTTTCAATGGTTCTTTGTACGCGAGGGGTATCGAGAAACCTGCACAGTTTTGCACGGGATCGTTCGTTGGCGGCCTTTTTGATGGAGAAGCTCAGGAACAATTCTTCCTTTGCCCGTGTGACTGCCACGTAGAGCAACCTTTTTTCTTCTTCCATGTCGCCGCCATCGCCGTCGTCAAAGGACCTCCTCGAGGGGAACACGCCGTCAACGAGGCCGATAAGGAAGACTCTGCCCCATTCGAGGCCCTTTGCCGAATGGACCGTGGACAGGGTGAGGAATTCAGCGCCGTCGTCCTTTGTGTCCTTGTCGGGGTCGACAGACACGTCGGCGAGGAAATCCTTGAGGTTCGTGTATCTGCGGGCCATCTGTCCGAGCATAGTGAGCTCCTTTACCCTCTGGATCTCCTTCTTGTACTTGGATTCCAGTATGGGGCCGTAGTGTTCCATGACAAGGTCGACCTGGCGGGACGGCACCATGGATGGGAGGCAGATAGCAGCGAGAAGTTTCTTGAAGGAGACGAATACGTCGGAGTTTTTTTGGCCCGTGCACAGGGGCGTAAAAACCTTTTCGATAATTTCGGCGAGGCTGGTGTAGTGGGTGATCATCTCGAGGAGTCTTTCGACGGTTCGGGCGCCGATGCCGGGAAGGAGCAAAAGAACCCTGTGCCACGCCAGTTCGTCGGCGGGGTTGGCGACCAGCCTCAAGTAGGAGATGACATCGCGGACGTTGGCCATCTCGTAAAATTTGCGGCCCCCGAAGAGTTTGAAGCGTATACCTCTTTTTATCAGTTCAGCCTGGAGCGCCATCGAGGTGAAAGCGGTCCTGAAGAGGACGGCTATTTCTCTCACGGGGAAACCTGTATTCGTGAAGGCGTGGACCTTGCGCGCCACCCAGGCGGCCTCTTCGTAGACATCATCGAAGCGCGAGACGACGGGTTTTTCGCCGATCGTACCGGTGGCGGAAACGAGTCGTTTTTCGAACTTGTGAGACATGGTGGTGAGGATGGCGTTGCCGACATCGAGGATGGACTGGGTGCTGCGGTAGTTCTCCTCAAGCATGATCACCTTGCAGCCCGGGAAATCGCCGGGGAACCGGAGGATGTTCATGTGATTGGCGCCCCGGAAACCGTAGATGCTCTGCGCGTCGTCACCGACCACCATGAGGTTTTTGTGCTTCGTCGCCAGGAGCCGGACGATATCCGCCTGGACGCCGTTCGTGTCCTGGAATTCATCGACCATGATGTACCGGTACCGTGACGAGAGCTTTTGTCTTACCTCGTCTATCCCGAGGACGACCCTGAGATAGACCAGGAGGTCGTCATAATCGACACAGTTGTTCCTGAGTTTGTATTCGGCATATTCCTTCTGTACCGTCCTTATCTCCCCGAGCCTGTCCTCGTAGTCCACGTATGTTTTCAGGACTGCGTCGCCGACGTCCATCTCCTTGTTGATGCAGAGGCTGAAGACGTTCTTCAGCTCATTCTTTTTGGGAAATTCCTTGTCCTGGTCGTATCCCATTTTGTTGCAGCAGCGGCGGATCGCCTCCTCGGCGTCCCCTTCATCATATATGGTGAAGGAGTTCGACAGACCCAGGTTCTTGCTGTAGGTCCGAAGGACCCTGCTTGCAAAGGAGTGAAAGGTCCCGCCGTCTATCTTCGAGCAGCGCGGATCGTTCCGGGAGGCCCGTTCGATCATCTCCTGGGCGGATCGGCGGGTGAATGTGAGAAGCAGGATGGATTCCGGGTCGATGTCCCTCTGAACAAGATAGAGCGATCGATATTCTATGACCCGGGTCTTGCCGCTGCCCGCGCCCGCGATGACGAGGACGGGGCCTTCCGTGGTGGAGACCGCCTCATACTGTGAGGGGTTAAGCTGTGTCTTGAGGTTCTGGATAATACGAGCTGGATCTTCCGCCAAACTTTCCTCCGGGGGGATTTTCTGCGTTGGTCTTATTTAGACGGGATATTAAAGTACACAAGGCGGGTCTTTGTCCAGACCTCCGTGGAATGTCAGACGCCCAACAGGCCGATCTGATGTTTTCTTCGTGGGGATTGTGATCAAAAGAGTGACTATGCTGAGGGCGGGATTCGGTACCTGACCGTCAGACAGGTTTGATGGTGTCTTTGTCTGCGGTTTCCTTCTCGTCATACTGTGGGGGTTCCTGGCCGACATAGACGATCTGATTGCAGCAGACCGCAATGTACCGGCTCCCGAAAGGAATAATGTTCACTTCTTTTCCGCAGTGCGGACATTTTTTCCTGGTCATGCCATCTCCCCCTTGTGCTTTAACTGGAATGCCATACCCTGCTATGGTAACACGAAACAAAGAGGAATATACTGCTGATTTAATCTGGTGGCAGTGTGGGTAAAGTTACCATATTATTTGAGTGACAGGAGGTATGAGCGAAGATTGATCTTCTTCTTGTTGAGGCCGACCTTAATTCTTATGTTGTTCCTGTGGGAATCGATAGCGCTTGGCGCCACGCCCATGAGCTCCGCTATCTCCTTCGTTGTCCTGCCATCTTTTACGAGTGATGCCACCTCGATCTCCCTGGGGGTAAAGTTCAACTGCCTCATCGTGTTCAGAAAGGGCGATATTATCTCGTTGAGGTTTGTTACGGCGATATCGAGATAGGTCTTGTGCGTGGGGTTCGGTTGATTTTTCTTTGCTTTAAGGATGTAGGGCAGGATCATCTCCCTGATATTCGATACGAATTGTTGCTCCAGATCCTCCCGGTCTTCCTCCCTTTGTTTCAATAGTACCCTGAGAGCTGCATTGACCTCCTCAAGGGTTTTTGACTTGACCGTCAGTTCCTCTTCCCGTTCCTTTAGAGCGTCCATTGTCCTTTTCTGTTCCGTGATGTCGTGGCAGCTTCCGCGATAGCCCAAAAGTTTGCCTTTCTCATCGAAGAAGGGAACTCCATTTACTTCGACGAAGACGAGATGACCTTTCTTGTGAAGGGCTGTGTGGTGAAGGGATATGAATGGGTGTTTTTGAGAAATAGTCTTTCTTATTAATGGCTCCAATTTCTCTATTTCCCCGGCAGGCATGAAGTCGACAGGGCTCTTGCCTATGAATTCCTCCGGCCCGTATCCCAGAATTTTCTGCATTCCGGAACTTGCGTAAGTATGCACAAGATCAGCGTTAGTCTCCCATACCCACCCTCTTATGGATTCCACAAGGGCGAGGTACTGTTCTTTCTCCTCCTTCCTTCTTGTAACCTCCTGGCGGATCTGGGCGGTACGCTCCGCCACCAGTGTGCCGAGATGGTCACGGTGCATTCTGAGCTCTTCTTCCATTTTCTTGCGGTCGGTGATATCGGTGACGATTCCTTCGATCGCGGCGGGCGATCCGTTTTTATCTCGGATCAGGACGTTTCTCTGATACAGCCATCTTTCCCCGCCGTCTTTGTGGATGATCTTGTATTCATACGTCGACGGCATTTCGCCCTTCAAGAGATTTTTCCATTGTTCTTCGAAATAGCCGGCAAAATCCGGGTGAATCGCTCTTTTCGCACCCACGGTGCCGTTATAGTGTTCTTCGGGTGTGAAACCCGTTATTTGCAGGGAAGAGGGACTCACGTATTCATATTTGCCATCAGGCAAAGACATGCGGTATACGAGATCGGGTGCGTTTTCCGCCAGTCGCCGAAACCGGTTTTCGCTCTCCTGGAGCGCTTCCTCCGCGCGCTTGCGCGCGGTTATGTCCACCTCAACTCCGTCCCAGACCAGAAGGCCATCCGTCTGCCGACGCGGGGTGGAGGTATATTCGAACCAGCGAAAACGGCCGCTCGGCAACCTGCTTAAGACCTCCACCCGCAGGGTGGTCAGGTTTTTCAGGGCCTCTTCTTCGCGTTCGGTCACAATTGCCCGGTATTCGGGCAAAATCTGCCGGTATATCACGCCGGCATCGGCCATAACCTCCCCCACCATGACTTCGTTCAGGTGCTCCACCGAGCGGCTGACATAGGTGAAACGCCGGCTGCCGTCAGGCAGACCGGTGATCTGATAGACCACGGCATTGGACAGATTGTTGGTCACATTGCGGAGTCTCTCCTCGCTGTCTGATTCCGATCGCTGCAGATCCCGGACGTGGAGTTTTAAGGCAGATATTTCTTCGAGCAGTTCCTGAATCGGGCCGGATGTACCTTCCATTCGATCTTCCTGTAATTAAAAATGAAGGGGAAACATTCCACGACAATAGTATCGTTTGAGTGCTGAAATGTCAAACCAGCCCCTTCTTAAAACACGCGGCGGCTTTATGTCACCGGATCTGAAGCATGACCCATGGCGGGTGTAGCATACTGTCTACAGCTAGTTTTCCGAAAGACTTATTTTGTACTTTTTTATCTTTCTATAGAGGAGCGTCCGGTGAATGCCGAGGATTGCGGCAGCATCGGTCTTGTTTTTAGTTGATGCAAGGACTCGGACGAGGGCCTCTCGTTCGGTGGATTCCTTCATCTTTCCAAGGGGACTGCCGTGGGAGACGGGTGCTATCATCTGGACGGCCTTGAGGAACGGGGGAAGATCATGATAGTAGATGGTATCCCTTTCGAGGAAACAGGTGATGCGGCTGAGTATGTTAAAAAGTTCCCTGGTGTTGCCCGGCCAGTCATATTCTGTAAACGCCCGTTCGGCCTGAGGATCGATTTTGATTTCGCCGTAAGGTGTGTCGTCGGTGAGGCCCTTGAGAAGAAACCGAATGATAGGACCTATATCTTCCTTGCGTTCCCGGAGCGGCGGTATTCTTAGCCTGATCACATTGAGCCGATAGTAGAGGTCTTTTCTGAACCTGTTCTTCTCGATCGCGTCTTCCAGATCCTGATTGCTTGCGGCGATGAGACGAAAATTGGATTTGATCGTCTGGTGGCCGCCGATGTGTTCCAATTCCTTCTCTTCAAGCACGCGCAGCAATTTGGGCTGCATCTCAACGGGCAGGTCGCCGATCTCATCGAGAAACACGGTACCATGGTTGCCCAGTTCCAGTTTTCCCGGCTTGCCCGATGCGTTTGCTCCGGTGAATGCACCTTTCTCGTAACCGAACAATTCCGATTCCAGGAGGTCCTTTGGAATGGCCGCGCAATTGATCCTGATGAGTGGATGGAGTTTTCTTGGGCTGGCGTAGTGGATGGCCTGGGCAAACATCTCCTTGCCCGTGCCCGATTCACCGGTGATAAGAATGGGCAGGTTCGTGTTTGCAGCCTTCAGCGCATCTTTTTTCAGGGCGAGAATGCTGTCGCTGACGCCGACTATGCTGTCGAAGGTATAGCGCGTCGACCGCAGCGACATGAGCTCCTCTTCGTAGAGCTTGACCTTTGATTCAAGGACGGTGAGCTGCCGGGCAAGCTTGTTCACATCGCTTACCCGCTTGAACATCACCTGTCCCAGGGCCGCAATAACCTTGCCATCCTTTTTTATGGGAATCCTCTGGACGACCATGTCCTCGCCCCTGATACGCTGACTGACATTGATCTCCGGTTGGCCGGTGCGTGCAACAATGTGCATTCTGGTGTTTTCTATGACTTCCGTGACGTGCTTACCGATCTGCGCCTCCGGGTCCACGTCGATGAATTGCCCGTACGGCGTGTTGAAGTAGAGGATGTAGCCCTCAGGGTCGACAACCACAACCCCGTTATGGATGCTGTCGAAGATCAGCTCGTAGATCTCAAGCTGCTTCCTGAGGTCCCTGAAGCGAGGCACCCGATGCTTGTCCACAGGCCCCATGCCGCCCGAGACTTCGCCATCGATATTTTTATTTGTCCCCAAACTGCAAATATGTAGCAACCATGCTACATATTCATATCAAAAAGTATACAGTTACTATATTTCTCAGGATAGTCCTGCCTTAGTTTTATTGCAAGAGAAAAACGTTGTGATCCTGCTGAACCTTATATTTCAACCTCCTGAACGAGCGTAGATCCGAATATGGGCATGATCTGGCGCGTAAATTGCAAGTTGCGCCGGAAAATCAACGTATTCCTAGGGGGCATGATCATGTCTTTCGACATCAGCGAGCCCGTGATCCGCAAGGATGATATCCTGATATTGAACGATAGGGATTTCAATCAGGGCAATGTTTGCATCGTTACCGGTGCCGGCAGCGGCATCGGTAAGGCGACATGCATCGCCGCCGCAGCCAACGGGTTGACCGTCGCGGGCCTGGACGTGGACGAGGATAATGGCAGGAAGACCGAGGCGCTGATAGGACAGACCGGCGGCCGAATGGCCTTTATCAGGGCGGATCTCACAGACGACGGGCAGCTGGCCGGCGCCGTGAGTCAGGCCGCACAACTTGGGGAAGTGCGTTATCTCGCCAATATCGCCGGGATCCAGCACATTAACTCCGTGGAAGATTTTCCCATGGGGAAGTATGATTTCATGATGAGGCTCATGGTGCGGGCACCCTTCTTTCTCGCCAAATTGACGATTCCTCATATGAAAAGAAACAATGACGGCAAAGGCGTCATTGCCAACATGGGGTCGATCCATGCCCACATCAGCACCCTTAATAAACCGGTCTACAATATAACCAAGTTTGCCATGCGGGCATTGTCGCAATCCATAGCGGCCGAAGGGGAGGGAAAGATACGCTCTTTTTCCGTCAGCACCGGCTTTGTGAAAACAGCTCTTGCCCTTAATCAGATTGCCGCCCAGGCGGAGCAACGAAAGATCGAACCTGAGGAAGTGGTAATGAACGTCATGATGGGAAAATCACGAATAAAGGAGATGATGGCACCCATAGAGGTAGGGAATCTCTTTATTTTTGGGTTTTCCCGCTTTGCGGCGTACTTGAACAGCTCCGACCTGCTGTTCGATGGTGGGGTGGTATTAACATACTAGTTGCTACTACAAAATAAGGGAGGGTTATCATGAAAAGGGGGTTTATTTTAACAATAGTGTCGCTGTCGCTGGTGCTCGGTTTGCTGGGAGTACATGAGGCAGCCGCGGCGGACCCGTATCATCTTGGCGTCGCACTTGGGTTTACGGGTACCGGCACGCTCTACAGCAAGGACCAGCTGGAGGGTATCCAGGTGGCGGTGGACGAGATCAACAAAAAGGGTGGTTTGTTGGGAAAGCACCCGATCAAGGTCTTCCAGCAGGACACCCAGACGAAGCCCGACGTCGGCGTCCGAGCAGTGAAGGACCTGATACTCAGGGACAAGGTAAGAACGGTCATCAACGACTACTCCAGCGCGGTTGCGGTTGCTGTGAAGCCGATATGCAGAGAGTACAAGGTGATCCACATAGCCGCGATCAGCAACTCGGAGAACATCACCAAGGTGGATTTCAGTCCCTACACCTTCCAGGTTGTCCCCAACAGCTATATGCAGGCAAAGGCCGCATCTTACGCGGTCGCCAAAATGGCAAAAACAAAGGGCTGGAAAGAATATGTGACCCTGGCCTCCGACTACGAATGGGGACGATCCACCCAGGAGGAAGTTGTTAAGGACCTCAAAAAAGTCGCGCCCTTTCTGAAAGTAAGGAAAGAATTCTGGCCAAAACTCGGCGAGACCCAGTTTGCCTCCTTTATAACAGGCATCATGTCTGTCAAACCGGACTTCGTATATGCGTGCCTCGCTTCCAAGGACAACGTTACCTATACCGAACAGGCGAAACCTTACGGCTTCTTTGGCAAGATACCTTACGTTGGCAGCATGCAGAGTGTTACGGAACTCATAACCGAAGCAAAGACAATGCCCAGGGGTTTGGTGGCGATCAGCCGCGCGCCTTTCTTTGCGCACATGGACGTACCGATGATGGCGAATTTTGTAAAAAGCTACCGGGCCAGGTATAACGACAAATATCCCAGTGACTGGGCGGTCATGGGATATGATGCGGTTTATGCGCTCAAGCAGGGCGTCGAAAAAGCGAACAGCATCGAAAACGACAAGGTCAAAGATGCAATGAAAGGCCTTGCAGTAGATCTCACACGCGGCAAACTGCAGTTCCGGCCGATCGACAACCAGCTGAGGTGCTCGTCCTATGTGGGAGTGGTCGGTGACGACCCGAAATATCCCTTTCCCATCCTGAAGGAACTCATCGAAATCAAGGCCGCCGACAGCGAACGCCCTGAAGCGGAGATCGTCAGTGCAAGGAAGGCCGAGAAAAAGTAGCAACACTATAAAGGACGAGCCTTATGGAATTAACTTTTATCTTTTCACAGTTCCTGAGCGGCCTGTCATACGGGATGATACTCTTTCTTGTCGCCTCCGGACTCTCCCTTATCTTCGGAGTGATGAATATCCTCAATTTTGCGCATGCGACCCTCTGGCTGATAGGTGCCTATTTTTGTTACACCTTCTGGTCGCTGATGCAGCAATACGAGGTGGCCCTGTGGATAAGCATTGTGCTGGCAGCCCTGGCCGCCGCCGCCGTGGGATGGGTGTGCGAAGTGGTCCTGATAAAAAGAATCTACAAGAGGGAGCTTCACGAGCAGCTCCTTGTCACCTATGCCATGGCCCTGATCTTCGGGGATTTGATTAAACTGACATGGGGGCCGACGGACAGGCTTATTGTCCGTCCCCCGATCATTCAGCAGCCCATCTTTATTTTTGGCGCACCCGTCGATTCGTATTTCGTCGTCGTCATCTTTATCGGTTGTGCCGTAGCGGCAGGGCTATGGTGGTTCCTGAAGTTCACCAAATACGGCCACATCGTGAAGGCCGCCGTTTTCAGTCGTGAGATGGTAAGCGCTCTGGGCATTCCCGTGCCGAGGATCTATACCTGGGTATTCACGCTGGGCATTTTCATCGCCGGGCTCGCGGGGGGTGTCCAGTCTGCCATAGGCTCCGTTACTCTGGGCATGGATATCAATATCATCATTCAGGCCTTCTGTGTCGTCGTCATAGGCGGTTTCGGAAGTCTCATGGGGACCCTGATCGGGGCGCTTATCGTAGGCCAGGTCTTCGCTTTTGCAATCTTGTTCTGGCCGGACGGCGCAATGGTTCTCACCTTTATCATTACCGCTGTGATCCTTGTAATAAGGCCGTGGGGACTCTTTGGAACACCCTTGAGGGCGTGATATGCAAAACAAAAAGAGGTTTTTTGGAATTGTGTGGCTCTCCGCGGGCCTGTTGATCATTGCCCTTCTTATTCCCCTTGTCGTGCCGGAATTCTGGGTCCACGTGTTCAACGAGATCCTCATTCTCGGCCTCTTCGCCGTTGCCTTCAATCTGATATTCGGATATATGGGGCAGCTCAGCTTCGGTCAGGCGGCGTATTACGGAATAGGCGCATACACGACAGGGCTTCTCATGGCCAAGGCGCACTGGCCTCTTCTGGCGTGCCTTCCCGTCTCGATGCTGACCGCCGGCGTCGGTGCGCTCCTCCTGGGGATATTTTGCGTACGCCTGCGCGGCATCTACTTTGCCATTCTGACCATGGCCTTCGGGCAGCTTGTTTTCTTCATCATATTCCAGTGGTATTCATTCACGGGAGGAGACAACGGACTGCAGGGCATCAACCCGCCGGACTGGCTTTTCGGGGCCAACTCCTACTATTATTTCAGCCTCGCAATCGTGGCCGGTGCCATGATAGTGCTCTATTTCATAACAGAATCGCCATTCGGCTACACGATGAGGGCTATCCGCGACAATACGGAAAGGACGGAGTTTCTCGGCATCAACGTCCAGCGTTATATGCTCGTTAATTTTGTCATCTCCGGGATGTTTTGCGGTCTGGCGGGGGCACTGTGGGGCCCGTTTACGAGAAGCGTCGCCCCGGACCTGTGCGGCTGGCAGCATTCCGGCCACCCCGTCTTCATGGCTGTCATAGGCGGGCCCTATCATTTCCTGGGACCCATGATCGGGTCCGTCATTTATACCTTTCTCAACGCCTTTGTGACGGGATTTACCGAATACTGGCCTCTGGTAAGCGGCATTGTGATGATCCTCGTCGTTCTTCTTGCCCCCGGCGGCCTCTTCGGTGTTGTCAGACAGAGGGGCTATTTAAATGTGAAAGGAAGGACCGCGCCGGCTCAATCTCAATACGACAAGAACGCCATAGATGAGGTGGAATAAACCATGAACGACGAGGTTGTCCTGAAAACGGAAAACCTGAGTAAATCCTTCTACGAGTACCAGGTATTGACCGGTGTCAATTACGAACTGAAAAGAGGGGAGATGGCCGCGATAATCGGTCCCAACGGGGCCGGGAAGAGCACCTTCTTCAACCTGATCACCGGCTACCATGTCGTCAGCGGGGGACATGTCTACTTCAGAGGGCAGGATATCACCAACTGGCATTGTCACAGGATAGCCAGGACGGGCATAACCCGCGCATTCCAGGTGAGCAATATTTACGCGAAATTGACGACCTATGAAAACGTCAGGCAGTCAGTCCTGGCCCAGAAGAAAAAGACACTCAATTTTTTCACGCCGGCGCAAAGGCTTGCCAGAGACGAGACGATGGAGCTTCTTCAGAAAACGGGCCTTCTGTCCTTCTCTGACACGGATGCGGGGATACTCTCCCAGGGCGACAAAAAGAAACTGGAGCTTGCCCTCGCCCTGGCGAGCAAACCCGTGCTTCTCCTTCTTGATGAGCCCACGGCCGGAATGTCCTCTGAGGAAACTCACGAGACGATGGAGCTGGTGAGCAGGCTTAATCGCGAGGAAGGGTTGAGCATCCTTTTTACCGAGCACGATATCTCGGTGATATTCGGCTACGCGCAGAAGCTTTGCGTGCTGCACCAGGGGGTCCTTGTGGCCCAGGGTACACCCGAGGAAGTCAGGCAAAACAAGGAAGCTCAGGCATGCTATCTTGGCGAGGAGATATGATACTGGACGTCAGCAACATCAACACACTGTACGGTACGAGCCACATCCTTTTCGATGTGTCCCTGGGGGTGGCCGGCGGGGAGCTTGTTTGTCTTCTGGGCAGGAACGGCGCCGGGAAGACGACGACCCTGAGAAGCATTATGGGGTTGACGCCCCCCAGGGGGGGGACCGTCAGGTTCTATGGCGAGGATTTGACCGGGAAACCTTCGTACAAGATCGCCCAAAAGGGGATAGGCTATGTCCCGGACAACAGGTTGATCTTTCCCGACCTGACGGTGAGGCAAAACCTCGAGGTTGCGAAAAAGACATCGGAACATTTCAAAGGCGAATCATGGACCGTAGAAAAAGTCTATGATGTATTCCCCAAATTGAAGATCCTCGAGAAGCATCTCGGCGGCTACTTAAGCGGCGGGGAGCAGCAGATGCTTACCATCGGCAGGACGTTGATGGGGAACCCCGAACTGATCCTCCTCGACGAACCCGTGGAGGGTCTGGCTCCCCTTGTGGTCAAGGATTTTGCCCGACGTTTGTTGAAGCTGAAGGACAGCGGGGTGACGATACTCTTCTCCGAGCAGAATGTACGGTTTTCTCTTTCAATCGCCGACCGGGCTTATGTGATAGACAGGGGGAGGATCAGATACCACGGGAATATCGAGGAACTGAGCAGAAATGAGGAAGTAAAGCAAAAATACCTGATGATATAGAGAGGGATGACATGAACAAACCCCTTTGGAGCCCGTCCGAAGAGAGGATAAAGAACTCCAACGTGACGAGGTTCATAGAATATGTAAATAATCGATACGATCAGAAGATTGCGCATTACTTCGATTTGTACACATGGTCCGTCGAAAGTATCGCCGATTTCTGGCAAGGCGTCTGGGACTTCTCGGACATCAAGTCTTCACGGCGATACGACCGGGTAGTGGAGGACCTGAACCGGTTTCCAGGCGCGCGCTGGTTCCCCGGCTCGGAGTTGAATTTTGCCGAAAACCTGCTCAGATACAGGGACGAAAAGACGGCCTTCGTGTTCAAGGGCGAAACCAGAAAGACGGCGGCCCTGACCTACAAGGATCTGTATGTCGAAGTAGCCCGCCTTGCCGGCGCCCTGAAAAGGCAGGGGGTAAGGAAAGGAGACAGGGTTGTCGGTTATATGCCGAACATGATCGAAACTGCGACGGCCATGCTTGCCGCGGCCAGCCTTGGCGCCGCATGGGCGTCGTGCGGTTCCGAGCTGGGGGTCCAGGCGGTCATTGACCGCTTTGGACAGATCGAGCCAAAGGTCCTCTTCACGGTCGACGGGTACTTTTACAAGGCGAAGCCCTTCCCCATGCTCGCCGATGTAGTCGAATTAACTCAGGCGATACCGTCGCTGGAGAAAGTAGTCGTCGTATCTTACGTTGCGGATAAACCCGACGTAAGCGCAATTCCCGGAGCCGTGCTTTATGATGATTTTGTCGCGGGCGAAGATGAGGCGGAGATCGCCTTCGAACAGGTACCTTTCGACCATCCCCTGTACATCATGTTCTCATCGGGCACCACGGGAAAGCCGAAATGCATGGTCCAGGGCGTGGGAGGCATCCTGCTCAATCATATGAAGGAGCTTATCCTGAGTGCGGACCTGACGAGGGACGATACGATAATCTACATGACCGCGCCGAGCTGGATGATGTGGAACTGGCTCATAAGCTCTCTCGCGGTCGGCGCCACAATTGTCCTCTATGACGGAAATCCCGGGTATCCGGACATCGGGGCCATGTTCAGGTTGATAGATGATGAAGGGATCACGATCTTCGGGACCAGCGCGACCTACATCAATATGCTGAAGAACCAGGGTTTCATGCCCAAAGACTCCCATAGGTTGACAACATTGAAAGAGATATGCCAGACCGGTTCCGCCCTTTCCGCGGAGGGATTCGAGTACATATACCGGTGCGTCAAGGAAGATGTCCATTTCAATTCCATCTCGGGAGGCACGGACATAAACGGCTGTTTCGCATCCGGGTCGCCGACGCTGCCTGTGTTTGCCGGGCAGTTGCAGGGACCGTCGCTGGGTATGAAGATAAAGGCATACGACGATAGGGGAAAACCCGTTTACGACGAACAGGGGGAGCTTGTATGCGAGGCGCCGTCGCCGTCCATGCCCCTATACTTCTGGAACGACCCAGAATACCGGAAATATCATGATGCCTATTTTTCCGTCTATCCCGGCATCTGGCGGCACGGTGATTATGTACAGATTTACAGCGACACAGGAGGCATTACATTCTTCGGCCGATCCGATGCCATATTGAAACCATCAGGGGTCCGCATCGGCACCGCCGAGATCTACAATGTAGTGGACCGGTTCACGGAGATTGACGATAGCGTGGCCATCGGGCAGAACTGGGACAACGATCAGCGGATACTGCTCTTTGTCAAGCTCGCCGATGAAGCCTCGCTCACCGATGACCTTCAGGCCAGAATAAAAACCGCGCTGAGGGACAAAGCATCCCCGAGACATGTCCCCGCTATGATCCTGGAAGTTCCCGACATACCCTACACGTTCAACATGAAAAAGGTCGAGAGTGCCATAACGAATATCATGAACGGCAGGGCGGTCACGAACAGGGACGCTCTCGTGAATCCCTGGTCCCTCGACTATTTCGAACAGCTCTTGCCGGTGGTGGGAAAATAGAACCGCTCATGTAAACGCGCCGTACGAGGAGGCTATCATGTTTGTTTCCGACTGGATGACAAAAAAGGTATTCACGGTGACCGCAAATGACAATATTGTCGACGCCATCAAGATGATGCAGGAAAAGCAGATCAAACACCTCCCCGTCATCGGCGATCCCGGCAATGTCGTGGGGATCATGTCCGACCGCGACATCAAGGAGTACACGCCTTCAAAGGTCTCCAGTTTCGATGTACACGAACTGAACTACATACTCTACACCACGAAAGTCAAAAGCATCATGAAAAAGAAGGTCGTTACGACAACGCCCGGCACACCCATAGAAGAGGCGGCGATGTCGATGTTCGATCATCAGATCGGATGTCTGCCCGTCATTGAAAGCGGGACGCTTGCGGGTATCATCTCCGACAAGGACCTCTTCCGCGTTCTTATCGATATCACCGGAGTACGCCACGGCGGAAGCCGTTTCTATCTGATGATCCCCGATAGATTAGGCGCCACGAAGGACGTGATCGATATCGTACGGGACAACGGATTCATCATAGACAGCGTCCTTACCACCTATGAGGGTGCAAGGAAGGGTTTCAAAAGGGTGGTCGTGAGGAGTAAGGGAAAGGAAGGCGATATCAGGAAAGCGAGGGAGGTTTTTACCGCGAAATACAGCGACAACTTTTTTCTCTTGTAGGAACCCCGCCTCTCACCTGAATCCAAGCCTGAGATTATAGAGTTCCGGCAAGGTCTCTTTTTCCATGTGGAAACCCATCTTCTCAAAAAGATGGAGCATAAGTCTGTTTTCCTTCAAGACTTCCGCCGAAAAACCGAGGAGTCCCTGCTTCTTTGCGATGTAGGTGAGGTGGGCGAGGAGTTCGGTTCCGATACCCTTGTTCTGATATTCGTCCTTGACCATGAGGGCCACCTCGGCTGTGTGGCTGTTTTCGTTTCCCCTGAACTGGCCGACGCCCGCGATCACTTCCCTTCCCTTTTGTTCGAATACCGCCAGGACTACCATCTGCTTCCTGTAATCTATGACGACAAAGAACTCCTGCAGTTTTTCATGGGGCATGTTTGTCAGGGCCGACATGAACCTTCTGTAGATTGTTTCTTCCGACAGGGAGTAGAAGAAATCCTTGAGGAGCGGTTCGTCGCTTATCCTGACGGGCCTCAAAAGTATCTTCAAACCGCCTTTTGTCGTCCTCGATGCCTCAAGCTCCTCCGGGTATTCGCCGCCCTTCCCGGAAATGTATGCCTGATCCTTGTAGATGATGGAATGCCGCCGCGCCTCATTGATGAGATGGGACTGAAATTTCGGGTGTGCGATGGAGATGAGGGCCATGGCCCGTTCACGGATGTTCTTTCCGTGGAGATAGGCTATTCCGAATTCGGTGACGACGTAGTGGACGTCGCCACGGGTCAGGGTGACGCCTGCGCCTTCACTTATGAAGGGAACGATTCTCGATACCGCATCGTCCTGAGCGGTTGACTGGAGGACGAGTATCGTCTTTCCGTTCGGCGCGAGGGCGGCCCCCCGCATGAAATCGGCCTGTCCCCCTATGCCGCTGTAAAAGGTCCTGCCGATGGATTCCGCTGTTGCCTGCCCGGTGAGATCTATCTGGAGAGCGCTGTTGATGGCCGTGATGTTCCCGATACCGGCTATCACCGCAGGATTGTTCGTATAATCGATGGTTCTGAATTCGATCCCGGGATTGTCATGGATATAATCATAGGTCTTTCTGTTTCCCATGCAGAAGGCGGCAACCGCCTTACCCCGGTCGATTGTCTTCCGGGTGTTGGTAATGACGCCCTGTTTCATCAATTCCGCTATGCCTTCGGTGAAAAGCTCCGTGTGAACGCCAAGGTTCTTCTTGCCCGACAGATTGGAGAGTATTGCATTGGGTATTGCGCCGTATCCCACCTGTATCGTGTCCCCGTCCTCTACGATCTTCGCGACATGCTTTCCTATCCTTTCCGCAATTCCGGTGGCTACACGTGTCTCGTACTCCAAAAGGGCCTCGTCCCGCGGGACGATGTAGTCTATATCGTCCACATGGATGAAGGTGTCGCCGAGAACCCGGGGCATGTTGGAATTCAACTGTGCGACAACCAGCGCGGCGTTCTCTACCGCGGCTTTCACGATGTCGACGCTGATGCCGAGGCTCACGTATCCGTGATCGTCGGGCAGAGATGTCTGGATGAGTGCAACATCGATCGGTATCGCCTTTTTCCGGAAAAGATGGGGGACCTGGGAGAGAAAGATAGGGGTATAATCCGCCAGGCCCCGGTTGACCGCCTCACGACTGTTGGTGCCGATGAAGAACGAATTGTGCCTGAAGTTGTGCTTGAATTTTTCGTCGGCGTAAGGCGCCACGCCAAGGGTCCAGATGTGGAATATCTCTGTATCAAAGAAGGCCTTGGGGTTGGATTCAACATAGGTGATGAGCGCCTGCACGAGGTAGGCCGGCTCCCCGCAGCCCGTTCCGATGAAGATCCTGTCGCCGGGAAGGATGTTGTCAAATATGCGCTTTTGTGGGACGAACTTTGCAGGATAGTGCCCTTTGAGGTCCTCTATGTTCATGTGTACCCGACAAGCTTGCTTATAGCACACAAACAGGTGTTTTTCAATCACCGGAGTGCCCGGTCAATTTGATAAACCACCGGCTTTTGGTGTACATTGTTCATAGATTAGGCCTCCGGTGACGGGGCATCTTGCAGGAAGGTGATCTCAGGTAGTCCATCTCGACGATATCTACGAAAAAGAGAAGAGTGCTCTTCTGTGCCGTGTACGCAGCGACCCCGTTTCGTTCGTTCACAGGTGGCACTCCGACGGCGACCGTGAAATCGCGGGGTTCATTGCCGCCCAGTTTGCTTACGGCAAGATAGAGATCTTCATGAATTTCCTGGACAGGCTCTTCCGCTTGATGGAAGACGGCCCGCAGCGCTTCATCGAAAGCGGTTCATGGGAAGGGTTGAAGGGGTTTTACTATCGGTTCCAGAAGGAAGACGACCTTGTTCTCCTCTTTGAGGTGCTCCGCAAGATAGTCGGCGACCACGGCACGCTTGGATCGATGTTCCGTTCCTTTTACGAAGGCGACACCCGCCGGGCGATCTGGCGCATCCGGGAGCAGTATTTGAGCGGCGACGACAGGCTCACCTTCTTCTTTCCCCGGCCATCGTCGGCGGGCGCGCAGAAACGCTGGAATATGTACCTGAGGTGGATGGCGAGGAAAGACGAGATAGATATCGGTATCTGGGATTTCATCGACCCCGCGGACCTGACGATGCCTCTCGACACCCATATATATAAGGTGGGACGATGTGTCGGCTGGATCACGCAGAAGACGCCTTCGTACCGGGCGGCGCGAGAGGTCACCGAGGCGCTGAAAAGATACTGTCCCGCCGACCCGCTGAAGTATGACTTTTTTCTCTGTCACGGTGTCGGCATCGGTGCGGGGTGCACGGGGAAGCGAACGAAGAATTGCAGGGAGACATGTGCCGTCTATGAGATTTAGGGTTGTGAGCCTGGGGTGTCCCAAGAACCTCGTCGAATCGGAATATCTAACGGGGAAGCTCTGCGCGGCGGGGCACACGCTGGGCGATGACGGCGACACGATCATCATCAATACCTGTGCCTTCATCGCCGAGGCGGCACGCGAATCCATCGAGACCATCCTGGAAGCGGCCAGAGATGAAGGAAAACGGGTCGTCGTCACGGGCTGTCTTGTCGAGCGCTACCGCGAAGATCTGCCAAAGCTTCTGCCTGAGGTCGCATCCTTCGTGGGAAGGGCTTATTACAACGAGATCGACCGCATTATCGGGACCCGGGGCTATTACCATCGGGAGGGCGCCTTTGCGGAAACGTTTCCCCGGCAGGTCCTGACAAAACCGCCGACGGCGTATCTCAAGATACAGGAAGGCTGCGACAACCGCTGCCATTACTGCACCATACCTTCGATCCGCGGCGGCCTGACGAGCAGAACCCCCAAGGACATCCTGGAGGAATTTCGCTGGCTCCTCGCGGAAGGCTATCGCGAGATCAACATCATCGGTCAGGATATCACCTCCTATGGAAAGGACAGGGACGATAAAGAGGGGCTCGTCGGTCTCATCGGTGCGCTGCTCGGCGAAAGGGGCGACTACCACGTGAGGCTCCTCTATATGCACCCGAAGGGAGTGACGGAAAGGCTCATCGAGCTCATGGGCAGCGATGCGCGGATCATCCCCTATCTCGATATTCCCATCCAGCATTCCGAAGACCGCATCCTGACTCTCATGGGCAGGGGGCACACGAAGGCCTACCTGGAAGAGTCTCTCTTGATGATGAGACGGCGCATGCCCGAGGCTGTTCTTCGGACATCGATCATAGTCGGTTTCCCGACGGAGACGGACGAGGAATTCAATGCTCTCCTTTCGTTCGTGCATCGGCACCAGTTCGACATGCTCGGGGCCTTCATGTACGCGCGGGAGGAAGGTACCGTGGCATACAAGCTTAAAGGACAGATCAAAAAGTCGATAAAGCGCGACCGGTATAAACGGCTCATGGAGGCGCAGAAGGAGATATCACGCACCCGCCTCACCCGTCTTCTCGGCAAGACCGTCAAGGTGATCGTCGAGGATACCGAAGCGAGCCCGAAGGCAGGGCGTATTCTCACGCAGGCTCCCGATATCGACGGGATCGCATTCCTTAACGGCGAGTGCCGGGTGGGGGACATATGCGAAGGGAAGGTCGTGAAAACACTTGATTATGATGTCGTTGTGGAAGTATAGAAATATATCGCCAACTAATTATTGAGGAAGAGATGGAACCGATAAACGAACTCCACGCCGTACGCAAAGAAAAAGAGAAAAGCTTAAGGGAACAGGGGATCGAGACCTATCCCCAGGACCGCGGCCCTTACACCACGACAAAGGATGTTGAAGAGCGGTTCGGGGCCCTCAGCCACGAAGATCTGGAAAAGAGCGAAGAACGCGTCGCTATCGCCGGGCGCATCATGGCCTTCCGGGATTTCGGCAAGAGCGCATTCATCCATGTGCAGGATAGAAAAGGGAAGATGCAGGCGTACATCCGCAAGGATATCCTGAAGAGCCCGGCGTACGATATATTCAAGAAGTTCGACATCTGCGACATCGTGGGTCTTGAAGGCAAGCTCTTCAAAACAAAGACGGGCGAGCTTACCGTGCTTGTCGATACGATGAAGCTCCTCACCAAGTCGCTGCGCCCCCTCCCCGAGAAGTGGCATGGGCTCAAGGACGTCGAGGAGCGTTACCGCAAGCGCTACCTCGATCTCATCGTCAACGAAAAGGTCCGCGACGTTTTCACCACCCGGGCAAGGATCATCGACTATATCAGGCGGTATTTCGTCGAGCGCGATTTCATCGAGGTGGAGACGCCGATGATGCAGGTCATCGCCGGCGGCGCAACGGCAAAGCCCTTTGTCACCCACCACAACGCCATGGGCATGGACCTTTTCCTTCGCATCGCCCCGGAACTCTATCTGAAACGCCTTGTAGTCGGCGGTTTCGAGCGTGTCTTCGAGATCAACCGCAACTTTCGCAACGAAGGCATCTCGGTGCGCCACAACCCGGAGTTCACCATGCTCGAATACTACCAGGCATATGCCACCTACGAGGACCTCATGGCCCTCACGGAGGAGATGGTTTCATCACTGGTCAAGGAGCTTTTCGGCACCTATACCATTATTTATAATGAGCAGCAGATAGACTTTACACCGCCCTGGAGAAAGATCACCATGTCAGAGGCGATGGCCGAGTTCGGCAATTTCGACTTAAGCGCCCTTAACGATCCCGCGCGGCTTGCCGCCTATGCGAAGGACCTCGAGATCGAAGGGGCTGAAAAGGAATCCGGGGGCAAGCTCATCACGAAGATCTTCGAGGAACTCTGCGAAAAGAAGCTCATCCAGCCGACCTTCATCACCCATTATCCCATAGAGGTCTCTCCGCTGGCAAAGCGCAGCGCCGAAAACCCCGACATCACGGAGCGCTTCGAGCTCTACATATCGGGCATGGAACTGGCCAACGGCTTCAACGAACTCAACGACCCCGAAGACCAGCGCCGGCGCTTCGAGCTCCAGATAAAAGAAAAAGAAGAAGGCGCCGCGCTCGACGACGACTACATTACGGCGCTTGAGTACGGCCTGCCTCCCACCGCCGGCCAGGGCATCGGCATAGACAGGCTGACCATGCTCCTTACCGACAGCGCTTCGATACGGGACGTCATACTTTTTCCGCTCTTGCGACCGTAAGAAGCATGCCCCGGTGCCTGTCCGTGTCTTGCCGTTGGCCGTTCCTGCTTATTCCTTGCTTTTCTTGCATGGCCACCCGGCATGTGGTAAGACATTAGCGATTTTATGGATTACGAGACTACAATAGGATTGCGGTATTTGAGGTCCAAGCGGAAGGAGGCGTTTATCTCCTTCACGACGTGGATCTCCGTGGTTGGTATTGCCATCGGGGTTATGGCAATTATCGTGGTCATTGCCGTCATGACCGGTTTTCAGGATGAGATCAGGGCACGCATTCTCGGCATCAACCCTCACATCCTGGTAATGGATGTGAATGGAGAATTGCGCAACCCCGCCGAGATTGTGGCGAAGGTCAAAAAAGTGGACGGAGTTTCAGAGGCCTTTCCCTTCACGGCCTTTCAGGCCATGGTACAGAACGGAAAACAATTCTCAGGTGTAGCGATAAAAGGAATCGATCCGAAAGATGCGAGATTTCTTTCGAAGCTTGTGAAGGAAGGTTCCGTGGATGTCCTGCAGAAAAAGGGCAGCGTTCTCATCGGAAAGGAACTGGCGAAACACCTGGGGCTTTTCGTGGGCGACAGCTTCACGATCATGGTGCCCTTCGGCGGGTTCTCACCCATGGGTTCCATGCCGGAGACAGTCAGGGCGCGCGTTGGCGGCATCTTCGAAACGGGGATGTATGAGATCGATAATACGCTTGTCGTCATGTCCCTTGCCGACGTGGAGTCGGCCATGGGCGTCGGCCCCACCGGCATCGAGATCAAACTCACCGACGAATACCGCGCGGGCGAACTTAAATGGACGATACTCAAGGCCCTGGGACGAGACTATTTCGCGCGGACCTGGATGGAGATGAACCGCAACCTCTTTTCCGCCCTTAAACTTGAGAAACTGGCGATGTTCATCATCCTCGCTCTCATCATCCTCGTGGCGAGCTTCAACATCATCAGTTCCCTCATCATGACCGTCATGGAGAAGAAAAAGGACATCGCCATATTGAAATCCATTGGAGCGAAAAAGCGAAGCATCATGAAGATCTTCATGATGGAAGGCATCACCATCGGTGTCGTGGGCGCTCTTTTCGGTTCCCTCACGGGCTATTTCCTCTGCTGGATCATCAAGAGCACGGGGCTCATAAGGCTTCCCGAGGATGTCTACTACATAACGACGCTGCCGGCCAAGATCAGCATCGTCGATGTGGCGCTCATCGCCCTCGTCACAACGGTGATATGCGTCCTTGCAACCATCTACCCCTCTTACAAGGCGGCCAAGATCGACCCCGTGGAGACCCTGCGCTATGAGTGATCACCTTATTGAGGTCTCGGGGTTGAAGAAGTCCTTTCAAAAGGATGATGTTGTGATCGACGTCCTCAAAGGCGTTGATTTCACCGCCGATAGAGGTGAATTTATCACCATCATGGGACCTTCCGGGGCCGGCAAGAGCACATTCCTCCACATCGTCGGAACCCTTGATAAACCCACGGAAGGGAAGATCTTCTTCGATGGTCAGGACATCATGGCCTTGAGTGAGGACGACGAGAGCCGTTTCCGAAACGAAAAAGTGGGCTTCATCTTTCAGTTCTACCACCTGCTGCAGGACTTCAGCGTCATCGAGAACATCATGATGCCGCTGCTCATCAGGCGTGTGAAGCCTGCCCAGGCACAGGCAAAAGCGCAGGCCTTTCTCGAGACGGTGGAACTGACCCACAGGCGCAACCACAAGCCCGGTGAACTCTCCGGCGGCGAGCAGCAGCGCGTGGCGATCGCCCGCGCGCTCATCAACGAACCGCAGGTGATCCTGGCCGACGAACCCACCGGCAACCTCGACAGAAAGACCGGCCGGGACGTCATGCACCAGATCCTGACAATCCAGAAAAACCTCTCCGCAACCCTCATCCTCGTAACCCACGACCCCGAAATAGGAGCCTTGGGCGAACGAAAACTGACCATGGTAGACGGGGAATTCTTCACCGATCATTCCTGAGAAAAGACAAAGACAAAAGACTGTCTCACGCCCGTTTTGTCGCTAGCGCTCCTCACTGGAGGAATAGAAGAGAGCATGACGAGGAAGACAAAGACCTTTCCGGGGATTCGTGAGAATACACGAATCCCCGGGAATCTTCGATCCCGCTTTTGCAAGCGGGATAGCAAAAAACCTGATATTTCACAGAACCCGCCTCACAAGGA
>Ga0074199_1000085_pt1 | contig 210539 bp, 151 predicted proteins | sample EPASupsiteSAE347_FD_64528 | JGI IMG/M metagenome (GOLD analysis project Ga0074199, IMG submission 64528) | Bioremediated contaminated groundwater from EPA Superfund site, New Mexico - Sample SAE3-47 | ecosystem: Environmental > Aquatic > Deep subsurface > Groundwater > Contaminated ... | reverse complement strand
GGGGATGATGGATACCGTTGTAACGACGGTTTTGGGTGCCGTTCAATTGGTCACCTTCCCGATCCCTGCGGACATTCCGATCCCGAGCGATGTGGATCTCGGTGGTGCAAAGAAGTAAGGTTTTTGGTTTTCGAAAAAGAGGGGGTTTCGCGACCCCCTCTTTTTTTTTGATCCGACTCAAGATCTTTCTCCAAGATCTCTCACAATGTACCGGGGGCGCCGATCATGTCAAGACGTCGATGGGTTACTTATCTTGCCTCCCGGTCTTCCCGCCGACAGAAATTCCTCAAGGATTTAAAGATCCCTTATAAGGTTGTTGCGAGCGCTTACCATGAACGGTGGTGCCGGAAAACTACTCCCGAGGTTCTTTGCGTGCGTCATGCGATCGGAAAAGTTCGTCAAGCCGTGCTTCCGAGGGGCGGGCGTTTCGTCCTGGGGGGGGACACGATTGTTTGGCATCAGGGGCGCGGTCTCGGAAAACCTCGAAGTCGTGCCGAGGCTTTGCGCATATTGCGCGGACTTTCGGGGAGAAAACATTCCGTTTATACCGGTCTTGCGATCTGGGACCGGAAAACAGGACGTATGTTCACCGGATGCGCCAGAACCGATGTGTGGATGAAGCGAGTCGAAGAAGCCTGGCTCCAAAGGTATGTGGATACCAGCCATCCTTTTGATAAAGCAGGAGCTTATGCGATCCAAGGCAGGATTAAGATCGTGAGGAAGATCCGGGGTTCGTATTCCAATGTGGTGGGTCTTCCAAAAGAACTGCTTCGAAAGATGCTCAAAGAAATAGGGCGAAGTTCCGATGCTCCTAAGGAGCGGAGGGTAGTGCACTTCGAGGGCTGATGAGTGAAACGCATCGTTTGGGTCCTTATATTTTTGGCATGGAGCGCCCTTCAAGAAGCATGGTTTTGCATGGCCGCCGATCCCCAGGGCCAAACGGCTCCCGAATCCGAGGATTACCAGCTTCTTCGCGAGATCATTAGTGTAGAATTCTCCGGCCAGGCCCCGCACGAGTGGGGTGAAACGGTCTCTGGGGTCAAGACGCGCCTAAAGACCGAAGACAAGGTCGTGGCGCTGGGTGTGGACACCTGCGATTTGATGGCCAAGGGCCAAGACGCGAAGTTGATCAAATTTTTAGAGGCTGAGAAGATCCCCGCGACTTTATTCCTTTGCGGGGAGTGGGTCGATAAGAACAGCGCGATCCTTAAAAAACTCGCCTCCAATCCTCTTTTTGAGATCGCGAATCAAGGCGTGTCGCGTAAGGCGTGCTCCGTGAACGGAAAAAGCGCGAACGGGATCCCCGGCACAGGCAACGTCGGAGAGCTTTTTGCGGAGATCGAGCAGAATGCCAGAAAGATCGAAGCTGTCACCGGGGTACTGCCGCAATATTACCATGCCGGATCCGGTCATTATGATGAAGTGGCGGTGCGCATTGTCAAGGCGCTTGGTTACGAAGCTCTCGGTTCTTTCGATCGTGGGTCGCGGGAAAAGAATTTGGGTCAAAAACAGATCTTGGATGTACTCATGAACCCTGCCGCGGGCGCTATCGCGATCCTGGGAGGCGTTTCGCTCCAAAGCTCCTTTGTGGATAGTGTGATCCAAGCGGTCCGTGCGCTTCGGTCCAAGGGGTACAAGTTCGTCAAAGTTTCCGATTATCCGTTGGAATGAAAAAAGCCATTACGTCCTCCGTCAAATATTCCGTGATCGAGATCGCCCTCTGCGGTCAGGACCTTCGCCCCGAGGAAAAAGCGTCAGCCCGGGAATTTCTTTTAAGCTGCCGGATCCCGGAGAGGGACATGGTTTTTTCTGATTACAAAGGCGCGTTCCGTGTCAGCTGCTACACCCGTTCCGAAAAAAAAGTCCATGAACTCCGCAAGAAATACAAGGATTGGAGCGGTCCCGATTTCAGCCACGATTCGATCGAAAGGTGTTCTTTTGCTCTCGAGGTCAAGAGGCTCAGGCGGCGCGACTGGTTCGACAAATGGAAACGGGATTATCACGTCAAGTCCCTTGGCGCGAAGTTCATGATCGTACCGGTTTGGGAGCGGCACAAGTTCAAGCCCCAGCTGCGCGTCCCAGTCTTTCTGGAGCCTGGGAGCGCGTTCGGATCCGGATATCATGAGACCACGCGTCTTATGACGCGATTGCTCGAGTCGCTTTCCGGAAGGATCGGAAGTTTTCTCGACATCGGGTGCGGGACCGGGATCCTGTCGATCGTGGCCGCGAAATTGGGCTCCGGAAAGATCACCGGATATGACAACGATAAGCCCTCCGCTCTCGTTTCCCGAAAAAATTTTCTGCGCAATCAATGCGAGCACGGAACATTTTTTTGCGCCCAGCTCAGGAGATCGAAAGTTTCCGGATATTTTGATACCGTCGGCGCGAACTTGCTTTCCAAGGCCCTCCTGGAACATCGCGAGAGGATCATTGCCCGGGTTTGCCCGGGAGGTCATCTTCTTGTGTCGGGGATCGCCCTCCAGAACTTTCCGGCATTCAAGCGCGGATTTTCCGGAGCCCCCCTAAGATGTCTCAAGATCCTTCGCGGGCATCGTTGGGTCGCCGTCCTCTATAAAAAACAAGTCGGCAATTAATGCCTGTTCCCTTAAAACGCGTTTTGTTACAATAGCCCGCGCCACTTTTGAATCCAGAGGAATCTATGGAAACGATCCAGGCAGACATCGCGGTGATCGGCGCAGGGCCCGGCGGTTACACAGCTGCGTTCTATGCTGCCGCTCTCGGGAAAAAAGTTGTCCTCATCGAACAAGAAAAGCGCCTCGGCGGCGTGTGTCTTAACCACGGGTGCATTCCCTCCAAGGCCCTTCTCCATATTGCCAAGCTTATCCACGAGACCGCGGAGAGCGGGAAATGCGGGGTGACATTCTCCAAGCCCGTCGTCCACCTCGATCAGTTGCGTACATGGAAAGAGTCTGTTCTTGAAAAGCTTGGGACTGGGATCGCGAATCTTGCCGGCCGGAGAAACGTTCAAGTGCTCACAGGTCATGCGGACTTTGAGGGGCCTAAGGTCCTGCGAGTTGAAACTTCGGAAGAACCCAAGCAGGTCCAATTCGGTAAGGCCATTATTGCCGTCGGCTCACAAGCTGCGTTGCCGGGCATGTTCGATATCAAAGATCCACGGGTCATGACTTCGACCGAGGCCCTGGCGCTCCAGGATATCCCGAAGAAACTGCTTGTGGTGGGCGGCGGTTATATCGGCATGGAGCTTGGCACTGTTTACGCCGCGCTTGGCAGTGAAGTGACCGTGGCGGAGGCGCTTGGCGGGATCCTGCTCGGGGCGGACGCGGATCTGGTGAGGTTTGTCCAGGAACGCGCATCGAAGATCTTCAAAGAGATCCGGTTGAATGCTCAAGTTACTCGGTTGAAACCTCTTCCGGATGGGATTGAAGTCCTGATGACGGTCGGGACCGAGGAAAAGCGGGAAGTTTATGACCGCGTGCTTGTCTCGATCGGCAGAACACCGAACGGTCAGGACCTGGGTCTCGAGAGGACAAAAGTCCGGAGGGACCCGAAAGGTTTTATTCAGGTCGATGCGCGGCAACGGACCGCGGAACCGGACATTTATGCCATTGGCGACGTTACCGGAGGCATGATGCTGGCCCACAAGGCATCGAAGGATGCGAAGGTGGCCGTGGATGTTATCCTCGGGGAAGCGGCCACGGGAAAAGGGGCTTTGATTCCCGCCGTGGTTTTTACGGACCCGGAGCTTGCCTGGTGCGGGCTGACCGAGGCTGAGGCGAAGACGAAAAATCTTCCCGTTCAAATCGTGAAATTCCCTTGGTCTGCTTCCGGCCGGGCGCTTACGCTGGAACGGACGGACGGTGCGACGAAACTTCTCGTGGATCCCCAGACCGGAAAAATATTGGGGGTCGGCATTTGCGGCGTCGGGGCCGGGGAACTTATCAGCGAAGGTCTTATGGCTGTTGAGATGGGACTCAGGGCGCAGGACCTGGCCCGGATCGTTCACCCGCATCCAACTCTTTCCGAGACCCTCATGGAATGTGCCGAGATGTTCTATGGCCACGCCACCCATGCCTATTCCCGGAAACGCGCTTAAATAGGACGGTTTTTAATACAAGATCCCGATCACCCGGCATTTCTCAAAAAATAACGGTGGTGTTGTAAGGGCACGCATCCACTCCGGTTTTTTAGAAAATAAGTTGAACAACAAAGCTATATCGCGCAGGCAGGTCCTGCAGGTTAGGAACGGAGGTATCTCATGAAACGCTGGCCGATATGGGTTACGCTCTTGTACGCGGTCACTCTTATCGCTTTGACCGCTCCGGCAGTAAGCTTGGTTTTTATATCTTCTAAAGACAAGATCGACCCGTGGGGGCTCTTCGGGGCCTGGCAGTATTGGATGTGGCTCATCATCCTGGTACTGAACCAATGGGCTCTTCTGTCGCTTCCGGTCGATCTTGCAAATAAACGGCCGGCGGGGAAGCGATCGCTTGTTTTTCAGATCACCGCGTCCGCCTTGTCCATGGGTCTTTTGATCGCGGGGCTGGTGATGGGTTTGAGCGAGGTTGTCAAAGGGGAAGCATCGTTCGATTACAACGGTTGGGTATTCATCGGAGTTTTGGGGGTCTCATGGATCTTTTGGGCGCGTGTTTTTGCGACCTGGAGCCGGAAACTTGAAACCGGGGATCTTATCAAACGGACCTGTCGCGTGCTTTTCAAGGGCAGTGTGCTCCAACTTCTGGTGGTGGTGCCCTGTCACATCTATGTCCGGAGCAAGGACTATTGCTGCGCGGGATTCGGGACCGCGGTCGGACTTGCATGCGGCCTGGCCGTGATGCTTGTTTCTTTTGGGCCCGGGATTTTCTTCTTATACGTCGAACAGTGGCAGAAGGCGAAGGGTGAGAAGCGACCGCGCTTGTGAGGCCGCACTTGATTAGGAAGACCCCGCGTTACCGGCCAGGGCCGGTTTCCGGGACGGCACAAAACATCAGCGAAGAGGAGTGATATGAAAATATTCGGGAAAGCAAAAGCGGCGCCAAAATCCAATTCTAAAGGGACTGGACCAGAACTGCCTGAGATCGTCATGCTTATGACAAAGATCCTCGAGAGGCTCGATGTCTTGGAAAAGAAAACAGATCTGGTGATCAGCCAAACATCGGCGAAGCCTTCCGGAAGGCGTGAATATTCGAAACCGGTCCCCCAACCTTTTCGGCAACCCGGTCCGTCCGGGCTTCCTCATGAAGTGAAACCGGTTCAGGGCCATTTGCGCGGGCACGTTCGGGGGCGCAGAGAGAAGGTCTTACATAAAGCGGTTTGCGCGGATTGTCATAAAGATTGTGAGATCCCCTTCAAGCCCACCGGAGAGCGGCCGGTCTATTGCAAGGAGTGCTTTTCGCAACGCAAGACCGGTAATCCGGAAAAGGCGGATAACGGGGATAGGCAGGCCCCTGACCTTCCCAAAGAATCGGTCCCGGTGGATCCTTCCCAAAGACAGGTGAGCGTAACAAAAAAAGGAGTGGGGAAGGTGACCGTTTCAGAGATCGTTCGTCCTTCCGCGCGCGATATTTCCCAAAAAGAGGAAAACCCTGCGCCGCCTAAAAAGTCAAAACGATAGGATGGATAAGGTGCCGCTTCGTATCATCCCATGGAAAAAACATGAATTGTAAAACCGGTTCAAGCTATGTCTACGTGGAGAACGCAGACAGTCTCGCGCAACTTACCGAAGCGCTCTTAGCGACGTCACGCGTAGGCCTGGATACGGAGGCCGACAGCCTGCATCATTATTTCGAGAAGGTCTGTCTGATCCAACTAAGTTTTTCGGGATCGAACTACGTCGTGGATCCCCTCGCCGGTTTTTCACTCACGGAGTTTTTGGAGGTATTATCCCGGAAGGAGCTCATCTTGCAGGGTGCGGATTATGACCTTCGCATGCTGAAAAAATCGTTTGAGTTCCGGCCGAAAGCGCCCGTTTTCGACACCATGCTGGCGGCCCAGGTATTGGGATATGACAAAATAGGCCTTGCGGCGTTGGCCGAGAGGTTTTGCGGGGTCGTGCTTTCGAAAGCGGGTCAAAAATCCGATTGGGCGAGGCGGCCTTTGTCCGCCAAGCAGCTTGACTATGCCTCCGACGATACGAAATATTTAGAGGCGATCGCCGAGGCCCTCATCCAAAGTCTTCAGGAGTCAGGGCGTGCGGATTGGCACCGGGAATGCTGCGAACGCGTGGTGGAGACCTCCGGCCTTGAGGGAAAAAATGATGCGAAAGAGTCTTGGCGCATCAAGGGATCCTACGGGCTGGCGCCCAAGGAGCTTGTTTTTGTGCGCGAGCTTTGGAAATGGCGGGATGAGGAAGCCCGTCGGAGAGACCGCCCTCCTTTTATGGTTTTGCTCAATGAAGATCTGATCGAACTTGCCCGTTGGCGGGCGCAAAGCCCGCATGAGCCGCTTCATCCGGGACCCAAATGCATGAAAAGGATTACCGGGGATCATCTCGCGCGTTTGGAAGGGGCGATCCGGTTTGCAGAGAATCTTCCTTTGTCGGAATGGCCGGTCGCTCCGGAGAGGATCCGGTCGAGAGAAAGACAGCCTTCTCCGGAGAAAGTAGAGGCCTTGATCGCCGCGTGTAAGACCCTTGCGGGGGAGCTTAAGATCGAACCTTGTTTTCTGGCTTCCCGCGCTACCTTAACGGCCGTGGCCCGGCACGAACCTCGCTCGATCGAGAAGGTTATGGAGGTGAGCGGCATGATGCGCTGGCAGGCCGGGCTGATGATGCCTGTGATCCAGAATGTGTTGGGGAATTCTTAGCGCGCAAGGCTCAAACAAAAACTTGGGAAAAAACAATAATTTGGTATAATACGCGCCTCCCTTTTTAGCGTTTCGGTCCGGAAATACAGGGCAGTTTTGTCTTTTTTTAATCACCCGGTTTCACGAACGCAGAAAAATTTTAGGAAGTTCTTAAACCCTTTAAAAATAGGACGGATGAAATGCCCTCAACTGAAAACCTTCGCTCCTTTGACGCCACCGCGGTCTGCGTAGACGAAACCCACAAGGTTTCGCGAGCGTGCCGCAATCACATGATTGCGGCCCTTCTTCTAAGCTTCACGCTTACGACCTATATCTGGGCGGCTTCGACGTTCAATCTGTTGGACGCACGCGAGCGGGGAACGACGGTTACGGGTGCCGCTAAAGGCGCGCTGACTCCGACCTTCGATGAAGCGATCAAAAAGGATGTCCTGGAATTCGATTACTCGATCCCTCAGGGCGCCGGGGTCACCGCATGGGTCAAAAATTTTCCGGAGGGGCTCACGTCTTCGGCGGTCCATAAGGCCAAGATCGGCGTCAAGACACTCATCGCCGCCCAGGCAGAAGAAGTTTCCGTGACGATGGAATTGCGAGGGGCTCAAGGGGTTCAACTGATCCCTCTCCGACTTAAGAACGGCTGGAATTCCATCGAAGAAACGATCGATTGGGCCAGGACCGGCGCTTTGAAAGAGGCCGCTTTCGTGGTAGGTCCGAAAGGTACCGTTCCGGTCGTTAAAGGAACCTTGTCTTTATCCTTAGAGTTCATCCAGCAAACAGTGGCCGTCAAGTCCGCAACGTCTCCCTCTGTCCTGCCTGCCGCGGTAAAAACCGCGTCCGCTGTTGCAAGGACCGTTACGACTGGTGTCGTAAAGACCGGAGCGACATTTGCTCCGAGGACCATCGCAACGCCTGCGGCAGTTTCCGCGGCCAAAGTTCCCGCGGCGGCCAAGGTAACGCCGGTCGCGAGTCCTGCTAGAATTTCCGCACCGCCCGTCCGCTCCTCATTCGGTCTTCTGGATGCCGGGGACAGGGGAGTGTCCCCTAGCGGGTCCGCCAAAGGCGATATGACATCTTCCTTTGATGAAGAATCGAAGAAGGATATTTATGACCTGGGATATACCTTGCCGGAGGGATCTTCGATCACCGTCTGGACAAAGAAATTCCCCGCGGAACTGACTGGCGCACAAATGAACACGATCGAGTTCGGCCTTAGGGCGCTCGAGGCGTCGCAACTCACTCAACTCTCGATCACGGCAGAGGTGGTCGGGGCGACCCATACGCAAAAGATCCCGCTCAATCTGAAGCCGGGATGGAATGCGATCCAGCGATCCATTCAGTGGGAGAAGATCGGCGATCTAAGGGAAGTGAACTTCATTATTAGCCCCAAAGGGCGCGTGGGTTCTGTCAAGGGCACCTTGTATCTTGGGTTTGATTTCTCCAACGCGACTTTCTTTAAGAAATATCTTGTGGCCGTAAAATTCGGATCGGTCCTGGTCCTTGCGTTCCTTCTGGCGCTTTGGGCCGCCTTTGCCGGTAAACTTTTCGGTCAGGGTCGTGATCCTTTGAGGTCCCAGCCGAAAAACGATCAAGGTCCGGATATTGTCTCTCCGAAAGAAGTTCCGATCCTCTCGAGGCTTAAAAAAGATCTTCTCTACGGAGCGATCACGGTGTTGATCTTGGGAACGGCGATTGGGATCTATTCGTTGGGGACCTTGGCCGTTTTGAGTCCGGGTTCCATGACGGCCATTCTTGTCGTGGGCGCCTTAGGGGCCTTGATCGCGGAATGTTTGAAGCACCAATTCACCGGAAAACATCTGACACCGGCCGAGATCTTCCAGAATATTCTGGTGGCAGGGCTTCTCGCGGCGTCCTCAAGCCGCTTGGAACTTTTGCAAGCTCCCACGATGTGGAGCCACCTGCTCATGATCAATAAGCTCACGGCGACAGTCGCTTTCTTGGTCTATCAGATCTTTAATGCCCATGAGTTCGCTTCTTTCGGAAAAAACTTGAAGGCTGTTCCCGCAGCGTTGATCCTCGGGACTCCGTTTATGGTCGGCTGGCTGCTTTTGCTGGAAAACGTGACTCTCTTGCAGACCCTGACCTTTAGCGCTACGTTGGGTCTCTTGGCGGCGTGGCCCGCGCTTCTCGAGGGGATAGGCCGGCTCCTCGTCGTGTTCATCTTCAACGAACTTCTTGCCGTCGGGATCGGATACGTGACGAAGGGAAGGCTACTCCGGACGGTCAAGGCGCATCTATTCCTTCTGCTGGTTTCTTTGGGGGTTGTGGTTGCTCCCTCTATTGCGGATCTGGGGTCGCTCGCCGGGGTGGCCGGATTGCCGGAAATATTGCGGGCCCTTGTTTCCGTTGTGCTTACCGCGCTTTCTTTTGGCGGGCTGTGGGGAGAGATCTATCTCATTACGGGGATCCTGTTGGATGGCGGCAAGCGCATTGCGCCTTCGGCGGAAAATATTTTTAAGAATGTCACGACCGGCATGAAAAAAGGCATGGCCTACAGCGGCATTCTGATGGCGATCCTTTACGTGCTTGCCATGGTCTTCGCGGCCTCCGCGGTGCAGAAACTCATGGCTTCCTTTCCCTATGTGATAGGGATCCTTGCCGGAGCTTTGGTGTTTCCGTTCGTGAAGACCATTATCGAAACTTTCGACGGCAGTCTGGCGTTTTTTGAGCGTGTGCGCTATAGCTATCGCACCAAAACACTTTATGCGCGGGGAGCGGTGGCCGGATTCGGGCTTGCTTATATGATCGCCCAGGGGTACATCGAAAAATCGATGTCCGACAGAGTTCTCTTCGGTCTTTTGATCGGTGTTTTGGCCTCGGGAGGTATGAGCTTTCTTAGGGATGTGTGCTACTCCTTGCGGGGTTGCGGGAAGATCCAGTCCTGGCGGCTTTATCTTGTCGATTCATGTTTTGGCATTTTTCTCGGAAGCGCCGTCGCTTTTTATTTGGACGCCCAGCAGGTCTCGGTCATTCTTTACAAGTTCAAGCTTTACGTCACCGCGCATTTTTCGGCCGCGCAATATGCGGCGTACCCCGCTTTTAACTCTCTGGGCGAGATGTCTTATACGACCTATCCCTATCTGAATTCCCTGGGACATTATGTGCAGCCGGTCTTGATCAGCAAATGGGGTCAAATGGACCTAGGATATTGCCCGGGCGGTGTCAAATTGCTTTTCACCGAGTCGCTGGATGGCGTGATCAAATGGTCGGTGGCCACATGGCTTTTTGCCGTGAACAAAGTGTTCATGCAGGCGTTTTTTGACAAAGATAAGACGCCGATTAAATTTTTCTTTTCGAAAGCGGGCCTGGCCCAGTTAAGCGAGCTGATGGTCCATGTATTACGGTGGGGTCTCTGGATGTCGCCCATCATCTACACGTTCCTTCGCATGATGCCCAACCCGACCTGGTACAACCAGGATGGCGCGATCCGCACACTCTTTGCCATCTACAACGATTTGACGATGTCGGCCCCCGCGTTCGTGGCGTGGAGCATGAAGATGTTCGTTTGGATCCTGGCGTTCGATTTTTTCCGGATCCTGATCTGGATGGACCATATGGGCCTGCGCGTCGCGACGCTCGTGAACTTGAGCTTCCTCGGCATGGACAAGCTGGACGAGAAAGTTTCGAAATTCATCGGCAAAGCGGCGGCGCAGCGGTATATCCCGGAAGGCGTGAAAAGGTTCGCGACATGGGCCCCGCTCTTGATCCCTTTCTATATCCCGCGCGGCGAGCAGTGGGATGAAGTGTGGAGTTCGGCGGAGAAGATCCAAAATGCCGCGAGGGGGAAGGGGCTGATCCCGTACTTACAGTCTCTCTCGATGTCGCAGATGCTTGTCCTTGTCGCCTTGTGCGTTCTGGTTTGCGCGGGATTTTCATTCGTGATCCGCTTACTGCGCCGCCGGTCCCGTGCACGCTCGATCCAAAGTTGTGAAGTGGCGAATCTTGAGTATAAAGTGGTGGCCAAGCAGAACGGGGAGATCTACAGTGAGCTCCTCGGCAAAGAATGCGATATCAGCCGCCGTTCTTATGATCAGATCGACCCCTGCGGCCGTGTCCTCTATCTTGTGGACACGGTGGCGGGTCCGGACGGGAAACCCCAGGCCTGGCCGGTCGCGGGAAATTTTCCGACAGAACAGTTCGAGGCGTCCCGGGTCGAGCGTTGTGAGGACGTTCTGAAAGTCACCAACACGAGCCACGGAGTGAAGACCACGATCGAGATCAGTCTTCCGGACAGGGAATGTACGGCGGAGCTTTGGAAGATCACGATCGAGAACCTGACCGAAAGGTCGCGTCAGTTGAAGGTCGTTCCGTACCTCGAATGGGTCCTGAACGGTGGTTTGCACGACCGTTTTCACACGCAGTACGCGCGCTTGTATCCCGAGATGGAGTACGTAGCTGGGGCGAACGCGATCCTGTCATGGCAGAAGAGCACAAGATCCATGGGGCTCTTGGCCTCGGACATTGCGCCGGAAGGTTTCCATACCGGGCGGGTGGATTTCATCGGTCGCGGCCAGAGCCTTTGGGCTCCCCGCAGTCTTGAGACGCTGGATTTTCTGCCGGCCAAGGACACGGTGGCCTACCCGACGTTTGACCCGATCGGCAGTTTGATGGTGAATGCGCTCGTGGCGCCCAAGACGACCGCGATGGTGCGTCTTATGATCGGTTACTCAAAGAATAAGAAAGTGGCGCTTGAGATGATCGCGAAATATCTCAAACCCAACCCGGCTCAGACCGCGGCGCTTTCATCACAGAAACATCGCGCGCTCTTGATCGGTCACGGAGAGATCCCGCCCGGAACGCCGCAACCTTATTACGAATATCTGGACAATGGAAACAAACTCAAGGTGTGGACGCCTTACACACCGCGTCCATTCGACCACGCGATGTCGAACGCGCTCCATTCGACGATGGTGACGAACCGGGGACTTCATACGTCGTGCAACGGTAATTCTCAGCAGAATCGTCTGACGCCGGACTGGCCGGACACGGTGACGAAAGAAACGCCGACGGAAGCGATCTATCTTTATGATCCGGATCGCGATGAATGGTATTCGCCGACGTATCAGCCTCTCAATGACAATAACGCCAAACACGAGTCGGAGTTCAGCGTGGACGGAACGGCGACCTTCCGCATGAAAGACGGAAGTCTTTCATCCGAGTTGACCGTTTATGTGCCGCCCGCGGATCCGCTCGGCGTGTATTTACTGACCTTGAGGAACGACGAGGACAAGCCGCGGCGCATGCGGATCGCGCCTTATTTTCAGATGGTGCTGTCCTTTCAGCCGGAGCGGTCGGGGCCGCTTGAAGTGCGCCACGACAAGTCTTCGGATGCGCTTTACTTTTCGAATTGCCGCAATATCTTCCGTTCCGGATGGGCGTTCGCTTCGATGTCGATCCCGGCGGATTGCGTGGAGACGAAGCGTGGCCGGTTCTTCGGATCGCATCGCGGCGTCAAGCGTCCGTTCATGGTGGAAAACGCCCTGTCCGATGCGACGCAGTTAAACGACGGCGGACAGATCGCGGGTTTTGTGGGGACGGTCGAGATCCCGGCCCGGGGCGAATGTACGGTTGCGATCGTGCTCGGCCAGGCGGAAGATCATAAAAGCGCCGTCGCGTTGGTGCAGAAATACAAGAACCTTGAGACCGTTCGCAAGGAACTGGAGGGTACGCGCCAGTGGTGGCTCGGGCTCATGGGAACGGTCCAGGTCGAGACCAACCAGCCGGAGTTCGACCGGTATCAGAACTGGCTTAAGTACCAGGCCCTGGCCGAGCGCATTTGGGCCCGGCGCGGGTTCTATCAGACGAGCGGCGCTTTCGGTTTTCGTGACCAGCTCCAGGACACCGTGAACCTGATCTGGGTCGATCCTGCTTTGGCGCGCAAGCAGATCCTTTTGCACGCGTCACAGCAATTCATCGAAGGCGATGTGACCCATTGGTTCTTCACGTTGACCGACGGGCGCGCGGCATTCTCATGCCGCTCCCATGCTTCCGATAATCCGCTTTGGCTGGCCTGGGGCACGGCGGAGTATGTCCGGGCGACGGGGGACCATACCATTCTGGATGAAATGGCCGCCTATCTTGTCTCCGAATTTCCGTTCTCGCCTTTGCCGAAAAATAAGCAGGGGTGGGGGCATTTGTATCACCGGACGACGCGGGCGGACACGCTCTACAAACATTGCATGAAGTCGATCGATCTGGTGATCAAACAGCGCACGGGCAAGAACGGTCTGCCGCTTATGGGGGTCGGCGACTGGAATGATGGATTGGACGAGATCGGGAGCGAAGGCCATGGTGAGAGTGTTTGGCTCGGCTTCTTTCTCTACTACATCCTGAAGGAAATGGTCGACATCATCGGTCAAAAGGAAGGCGCGGCCAAGAAGGCGTATTACACGCAAAAAATGGAAGCGCTTAAGGTGGCCCTCGAAAAAACGTGGCGGGGCGACCGGTACCTGCGCGCGTTTCACGATGACGGGACCGAGATCGGCGTCAAAGGCAGCGGAGTGTGGGAGATCGATGCCTTGACCGCAGCCTGGTCGGTCATGTCCGGCATCAATTTCGAGCGTGGTTTGACGATCTTCAATACGGCCTTGCAGGTCCTGGAGAAGGACAACGCGATCCTTCTCGGGTGGCCGGCCCTGCGCGAAGACACGAAACCTTATCTTGGGCGCAGTAGCAAGTATCCGGAAGGCGTCCGGGAAAACGGCATGTACTGTCACGGCGTTCAGTGGCTCGTGAGAGCGGCACGTCTTTTGGCCGAAGAATTCGAAAAGCGCGGCGATCCGGCGAGTGCGGCAAAATACCGCGAGACCGCGTACCGCTTGTGGCTTAAGGTCTCGCCGATCGCGCATATGCACGAGATCGAGATCTACGGCGGTCAGCCGAACAAGCAGTCGGCGGACATTCTGACCACCTTCGAGCCGGGCCGGATGATCTGGCACGGATATACCGGGGCCGCAGGATGGATGCTCCGGCAGGCGATGGAAGGTGTGGTTGGGGCCCTGGTGGTAAAAAATCAACTCGTGCTTCCGAATGACCTCGATAAACCCCGCGGAGCATTGAGGGTGATTAAGGTGTCCCGAGACGTGTCCAAGAGTCCGTACCGAACACCCCGTCAAGCTTAATGGAAGCTTCGGTACGGCGCTTGCTTTCAATGTAATTTTTTGGTGAGAGCCAGTGCCGATCGGTCCCAACACCAATCAATTTCAGCAGGGATGAAATTGGGGCAGTCCTTGCCACCCTTGAGAAAAAGATGGGAAGGTAAGGATAAGGAAGTTTTTGCCGGTTGAGGTTTTTCTTCCTGCTTTGAACGGCACAAAAGATTTGGATAGGGGTTCTAGGATCGCGATATTCAAGACCCCGTAGCTCAGTTGGATAGAGCATCAGCCTTCTAAGCTGAGGGTCGGCAGTTCGAATCTGCCCGGGGTCGTTTTTTTTGAAGTTCCACAACTCAAGCAAGCGAAACCCCCAAAGGGTCAGGTTCCTTTGGGGGTTTTTATGTCTTTTTTTGAGAGGCTCTCCGAAAGGGGGCCCTATGGATAGGAAAAACTTTTGGGTTGGATTTTTGATATTTCCTGAGAATTTTGTTTTATTCTTATCTGTTTTCTTGTCATAACCCATTTAAGTATAACGAGTTAAAAAATAATATAAATCTAAGGCAACTGCATTGACAAAGTAGAGTCCATAAGCTACTTTTTTAATGTAAGAAGAAACACTGTATTGCGAAATATAACATCACAAGGTTAAATAAGTGTATTAAAAGTTTGAATTTGTATTGTAATCTTGAGTTCCTAGATTTACTGTCGAGAGGCTCGATAGTCTTGGAGCTTGAATGCAATTAAAATTATAGGCGAATGCCATGGAAGTTTGTAAGAACGGGAGCGATATGAAAACGCCAATGCAGGGACAACGGATGAAGCGTTCGATAAGTTTACTGACGATCGTCTTTTTTCTTGTCTCCCAGGTCGCGTACGCAAATCCCGGCGCAGGGATCGAGATCGCGGCTCATCGGGAAACGCCCGGTTTCTTGAGGATTGATATTCCTTCGGAACTTGCGACGCTTGACGGATTGTATGAAGCGCCTTCCCGGCAGGACCCGAAACTCATTCTCCACATCCAGAATGCCCACGCCAATTACGGGGCGCAGCAAAAGATCAAAGAACTTCTGCGGTACTTGGAAAAGAATTATGCGATGAAAACGATCTTCGTGGAAGGGGCCTCCGAGGACCTTAATCCCGATTATCTCAAGATGTTCCCGGACCGGGAGCGTAACCTGAAGCTTGCGGAATTCCTGGCGAAACAAGGGGAGCTGACGGGCGCCGAGTTGTATCTGCTGGAGGCAGATAAAGACCACGGACCGCAGTCCCAATCCCAATCGGTTGAAGCGGAGCGGAAATTGGAGCAGTCCCGACTACCATTCATCAGAGGAAATCAAAAGTCAGGACAGACCGCAGACGACAGCAAAAACGGCTCAAAACTGCGGTCTGTAGTCTCCGGTCTGCAGTCTGTTCCGGTACGGGCCGTCGGCATTGAAGACGCGGGACTTTACCGCGAGAACTACGAGGCCCTCCGGAAAGTGTTCGGGTCGGAAGTGACGGTGAAGCGTTACCTGAGCGGTTTCGAAGGGCGGCTCTCGACCTTGGCATCCAAGGTGTTTTCGAAAGACCTGCTCAAGCTTCTCGGAGAGTGGAAGAAATTCGAGAAAGGACACCGGGAATTCATGCCTTATGTCAAGAGCCTTGCGGTCGAGTCGAAAAGAGTGCTCGGCGTCGATCTTGAAAGCCTTTTTTCTCAGGTCGAGTGGCCTCAGATCACACGGCTGCTTGCGCTCCAGACGATGGAAAAAGAACTGGATATGCAAAAGGGCCTGACGGAACGGGATCAGCTGGTCCAATTTCTTAAGGGAAAAAAGGTCTCGGCGAACCTCATCTCGGGCGTTGAAAATTTCCGGGACCAGCGAGTGACCGTGCTAGGCGGGAATGGCAGCGGTCCGGTGGCGCCTGTCCAGCCGCGTGACCTGATGGAACAGCTTGTCACCGAAGCGGGACCCAAGGGTTTTTATTTTTATAACTATCCGAACTTCAGTCTCTATGCTGGTTATCTCATTCTCAAAAGCGAAATGGACCCGAAAGGGCTTTTTGGCGAGATCCGGGTCTTGTTTACACGGATCCTGGACAAACTTGCTGAAACAGATGTATCTCGCGCCTCTTCTGTCATTCCCGCGAAGGCGGGAATCCAGGAGAGTGGATCCCCGATGAAAACATTCGGGGATGACAACAAATTAAAGCCATCATTACAGAAAGCACTGTTGGAACTGTACCGCCATGAGGAGTTGGTCCGCAAACTCCTCAATCTCGAATTGACCCGTAAGGACTGGCAGGAGGTCCTCGCAAAGAAAGACCTGCTCGCGATGGATCCGCTCGTCGCGGAACTGAAAGAGATTGGGACGGCGGTAAGCCGGGAATCGGGCTTGCCGCTTTCCAATTTCGAGACCAAGCCGGTCAATCCAAAATTCCGGGGGGAAGTGCTGGAAGTCCAGACGGCGGCTTACGGGTTCTATGAGGCGGCCCGTAGGCGTGAAGACGTGTTCTACGAGAAGATCGATTCAGTGATGCGGAAAGAGTCGCTCAACAAAGCGGTGCTTATCACCGGTGGCTTCCACACGGATGGGATCACGGAGCTCCTGCGCGAGCATGAAGTGAGCTACGGCACTCTCACCCCGCGCCTCATCGAGAAATCCGATGAGAGTCTTTACCGGAGCGTGATGCTGCAAAATAAAGCCGGTGTTTTTGAGCTGTCCTATTTGGAGGCGGTTTCCCGTCTCGAATCTTTCAAGGTCCAGCAGCAGCAACTGGGGGAGGCCGAAGTCCTCGGGAATTTAAAGCCGATCCTTAGGGCCATCGGCTATGCCGGCAATTTTGGGGACATCACGGGAGCCATTAATATTTTTAATCAGTCGGTTTATGCCACAGAAGCCGGGATCCGAATCGTCCCCGCCAAGATCGGCGAAAAGAACGGCAAACCCGTCTATCAGGTCATCCGCCGCTCCGAACAGCGGGGAGATCAATCCGCTGGTCGTTCCGAATTCCGAAAAAGCTTTTTGAAGGAAACCTCGGTCTCACTGCCTCAAATAGTGGCCGGGCTACCATCGCTTCCGGAAGACGTTCAGAAGCTTCTTGAAGATGCTTTCAAACAAGACACGGAACTGTTTCTTTATGATGTCCAGGATGGTGTGTATCGCGAGACTCCGCTGTTACGAAAGCTGGAACTTGCTGCGAAATCGTTGATCGCGACGGCGGCAAGGACGCCAGCCGCCATATTCGAAGCGACCAAATTTAAAGATATTTTTCACAGACCTGGAAAGGAAGACCCCGGATTCACTTTGCTTCCACCGGATGACGCAAAAAAATTCTTGGATTACATCCGTTTGTTCCATCTCGACCATACCAATAGAATTCCCTTCACCTTTTGGAATTTTGGAAGAGATGTTTATTTTTATGATCATCCGATCACCCTTGGCGGGGAATCCATGAACATAACGCATGCCATGGTCCTCAGCGATTCCAGTCAGGTTTCCGCCGAAATCACAGAGTTTTTCCTAGTGAACGGAGTTTATGTGGGCTACGGTGTGACGCGGTATGAAGGGCCGATGGCCGCAGAACTACAGTTCAATATTTGGAAGGATAGCATTTTCATTCTCAACCGGAATTTGTTGCTGTCGCAGAAGATCTATCAACTGCGGCTTCAGAATCTGGCTAAAATTCTTGATGATGGGGCTGTTTTGACTGTCAGAGAGCATCAGTTTGCGAAGAAAAGGGTACGGAAATTTTATGAGAGTTTGGGGTTCAAGCCTTCCGAAGAGGGAATGGATCTGAAAAAAGTGCTCTCCCGTTCAGAAGAACGAAAAACGCCCTCCGTCTCGGTTATAAAACGCTCCGAACAGCAGAGAGGTCAACCCGCCGTTCGCTCCGAAATACGGCTAAACTTTCTAAAAGAGACCACAGCCTCATTTCCGGAAATGATCGCGGGGATGACGCCGCTTTCGGAAGATATTCAGGAGCTGTTAAAGTTGGGACTTCATGACACGAAAAGGTCTTTAGTGCAGCAGGTCCAAAAGAAAGGCATTAGAGCGACTGAACTCGAGCTCGAACTGGCGTATATTGCAGAGAAAGCGGGAAAAATTTCAAATTATCCGGGCGACGATTTTCTCCAACGCCCGGAGATATCTCAACTATTGAAAAATATACGATCCGCGGGGTTTGAACCGCTGCCTGTGGCGCTTGCTCAAAAGTTTCAAGATCAAATTCGGTGGTTCCATCTGAACATAGGGCAAGCTCCCTTTACTTTCTTTGATTTCGGAAAAAATGTTTATTTTAAAACAAGCCAAATCACTCTTGGCGGAGAGCCGTTGGACGTCACTCATGCCATCGTTTTGAGCGGTTCTTCCGAGTCTCAAGCGGAACTTACGGAATTTTTTCTGGTGAACGGCATCTATCTCGGATACGGCGTAACACGATATCGTGGGCCAAAAAATGCAGACCTTCAATTCAAGATTTTTGGTAATAGCCTTGTTATTCTCAACCGGAGTCTGTCGCTGCCGCTATCCCGAGAGATCTATCAAATGCGGCTTCAGAACTTGGCCAAGATCCTCGATGACGAGGCCGTTATAACCGTCAAGGCTCATCAGTTTGGGACCCCTGGGGCATTGAATTTTTATAAAGAAAAAGAATTAGGGTTCACACCTTTGGATCTTCAGGGTTCTCCCGTGATGCTGCCTGAGGGAACGATCAGCCGGAAAGAATGGAGGAGGCTGAAGCCCCAACTTGGGAGCTTCCAAAAAGTACTTTTTCGGTTTGGAGATCAAGCAACTGTGGTTTTGAATAAAAAGGATTTTGATGGGTCTTTCTCGATCGATGTTCTATGGAGGCAAAGGGTCGGCAATCCCGATCCCAAAGAGATCGACGCTGTTTACACCGATGCTTTGATTGCGTTGGACCAGGCCAGCCGGGAACCGGGACAAGAGAAGATGCGCGCGAATTTTTTGACCTGGCTTGCACAGAAGGTTAGGGACCGGTCCATAGCTTATGGAGAACAAGAAAAAGCTTATGGCGAAGCGATACGGAGGCTCGGCAACGCCAAGGCGACATCCACATTTTCTTTCGGGATTCTTTTCGACGCTTTAGATGCGGCCCTCCGAATTGACCTGGAGAAATATCGGGGAAAACATAAGGAGGACTTCAAGGCTGCGTTGAAAGCGATGATGGAATTTAGTCCCCTACAGACAACCCTTGAGGTTCTTCGGGTTTTTGGAAGAGAGAAAATGACCGGGCCTTGGATTCGATTCAGTGAAAATGGGTTTTTGAGCCCATTGTTCGATTTGAAAGATGTGAGGGAATTGCTAGAGCCCCATTGGTGGGAAATGCTCGAATCTTTTGGGATAGTCGGGAAGGCAGAAGAGGTTGGTCCGAGGTCGGGGGATATTTCTGGGGAAAATCGTCGCTCCGAGGTGCGAGGGGCTGAGGATTATTCGCACATTCTGGACGGAGTGAATCGGCTGTTTGACAGGGTTCTTTCGCAAAAGATTGTCTCGAATGATGGAAAGGAATTTATCATCGGTAGACAGGTTAATGTTGGGCCAGAAGAGATTGGTGTTAGGTTGAAAATTCTTGACGGAACGGAAGTTATAGCCTATGCGGACTTTAATTTGCTGGATGTATCAGGAGAGCGATATTCGCGAATGGATTATTCTTTTATGGGAGCGGTTCCTCCTTGGGCAAATGCTTCGGACGCCATAAGCGTGGATTCACGATACAGAACAGCATATCACGGTATTGGTTTGTCACTCATGAGTATGGTCTTGAATGTGGCACAAGGCTATGGGTGTAAAAAAATTCAAATTATGACAAGGAATAAATGGTTTATCAATGAGGTGGGGATGGCTCCCGATGGTGCTGGGTACGTGACGCTCTCTCTTTCACCCGATGAGCTGGGGAAACTTCATAAAAAATTCCCAGAAATCAACATTCGTCAAAAAACCGAAAACAAAGAGCGTCGCTCTGAGGTGCGTCAGAGCAGTCCTCTTGATGCGAATGGCGGTGTCATTGCTAAGATCGCTTCGCGGAGCCCAGGGCAGGACATGGATGATTATCAAAAACAAATTTTAGCGGTTTTCGGCATCACTCCTGACGAAACTAAATTTCACCGCGCGACTTTCGGAGATGCTTACATGGCAGAGATAGCCGGTCAAAAAGTAGCGATCAAGATGGTAGGGGGGGCTGTCGGGAGGTTAGATCCGGAATTTTCTCAATCTTCGTTTAATATTCAGGAAGAGGCGGCCAACTTGCGAGCGGCTCAGAATATAAAAGGCGTCCCGAAGTTATACGGGGAAATTCAGACGGAAGATGGAAAAACCGTTGCGCTGGTTCGGGAATGGGTTGAAGGAGTTCCTCTCCAAGAGTTGGCCAAAGGATTAAGCCGCGAAGAATTGGAGGATATTGCGGGCCGGATTGAGAGCATGCTTAAGGCGATTATGGACAAAACAGGGCTGCTTCTCTGGGATGTGAATACGAGCAACTTTATTATTCGTGAGGCCGGCCTCGCAAAAGGAAAAAAGATCTTTGAAGTTGGCCTGATTGATTCGGGTCTTTTTACAAACGACGAAAACATTATCACCAAAGCTGCTTCGTTTGAATATCTCGGGGCTCTAAAGGAAGCGATACTAAAACTGCAAACGGCCGAAAATGCACCAGGCGCCGAAGGGCCAGGTTCAACGCGCGCCGAAATTCGTGGAAATCAATCTTCCGTTCGTTCCGAGGCGAGAAAATCTTCAGAGGAGCTTCTTAACGGAGTTCGGGCGGTTCATGTCAACATTCCCTTCGGTGATTCATCAATTGATTTGATTTTCAACAATAGAATGATTTATCAACTTGACCGCCTTGAGCTCACTCCGGAAGAGTTTGCCAAAAGCGTTGTGAAGGAAATTCAAAGCGAGCCTTTATTAGCACCGCTTAAAGAAAAATTAAATCAATTTCAGCGCAGAGAGAACTTCATCGATCCGATAAAAGTTCTCTCTGCCTATGATCCTACCGATGACCTAGCTGCGGCGTTCCCGCGTAATGTTACTATCATGATTATGATGCGCGAAGTCTTTGACGGGATTTTGTACAAGATGACCATGGCGGAAGAATTTGAGAAAGAGCTTCTGGGAACAAGGTCGCTAGTTAAAATCAATTATCGGGATTACTACCAAAATAAATTAACCTCGGACAGTCTCTATGAAGCGCTAAAAGGGCAATTGCTTTATCAGGTCAACGTGTTTAATGAAATTGGCAATCGAATTTACGATGGGCAATTTGTTGAAGACCGATTGCCAGAGTTCCAAGATTGGGTAAAAGCCCATGAAGATCAATTTGACATTGATTCAAAGATTCATGCATATGTGATCATTTTCTATATGCGTCAAATTCTGAATGAAAATGATGTGGACCATACGCTTGAAGCGGAAATCGAAAGGCTGAGAAAATTGAAAGAAACACTAGATCAGGTTGGCAGGCCCATATTAGATGTTGCTGCAACGCGTGATCAAAAAATAGAGGCATTAAGGGAAGTTTTAAAAATTGATCCGAACAGACGCAGTTCGCGGGAACAGCTCGAATACTATGAAAAAATCTTACGTGAGGAGAAACGATTGAGAGAGGCAGTTCAAGAAGCGAAAAACAGGGCAGGGCAGATGAAATCAAGCCCGGCAGGCGACCTGCTTCAGGCGGTGCGAAATGCGCTTGTTTCCAATGATAAACATTATGCAACAGCACTTTTGAATTTTGTTGCCCTTCGTGATGGGCTCGCAACGGATGAATACAATATGGCGTTGACGTTTTTGCCGCTTACGACTGACAGCTATGACGAGGCAGGAAAAATTCAGGGATTGTTAATCATGAAATATCGGCAGGCGCTTCTGAATGAAATCTTCGCGGTGCATAATTTGACTGATCAAGAAAGAGAGCTCGTATCCAAAATTTACCTCGAGTTTTTCTCAAGCGGGAGACAACAAAGGGAAAATCGCATTCGCCGAGGCAATCTTTTGAAAAATGTGGTTCCGAAACTCGAAGCCATGGAATCTTTATTTGAAAAAAGAAAAAACGAAATGCATGCGAAAGTAGTGCGACTTAATAGTGAGATTTATTCGCAGAGGCAGGGTTTAACCCTAAAAATGCCAGCGTCTAGGTCGTTGGGGGCATTCTTACGACAAAATGCGGATTCTTCTTCCGAAATGCAGCTACAAACGGCGAAGGCTTATTTTGAAATTGTTCATGGCGTGAGTCTTGAGACCCCTTACGAAGAGGATGTCGATTTGGCTACAAGACTGACAGACTTTGACAGCTTTGATAGTAATCGGCCCATGACTTTGTATTCCAAAAATGAAACGCCTCGCATTTTAAAACGACTCAAACAACTGGATCAATGGCTGGCGGCACTTCCTGCAGAGGTAGTTCTGCGAAGTTTGTCTTTTCAAAAGATCGTTATTGTGAAGAAAGTGCGTGCTTTTTTTTCGCATTCAAAAATACTCGGCGAAAATAAAATCGTGTTAGGCTTGGAAGACGATACGGTGAAAAGAACGCTTTATCATGAGCTGGGGCACTCCCTCCATGGCCCGAGAGGAAGCTTCGCTGCCTATGTTTCTCCCGAAAGGTTGAGTTCGATTATTTTGCAACATGCCGAGTCGCTGAAAGGAACAAAATTCGAATCACTCATCGAACAGGCGAAAAGCGGGCATATTACCGAAGAGACTCGATCCGAAATCACCTGGGATATATTCGAAATGATTTTTTCCAAGCAATTACAACACTGGCTCGATTTTAATAGGAAGATCGGAGTCGCCGATCTTAATGCGCCCTTCAAACCCGAACGAAAGGCTAGAAGGTTACGGGAGGAATTTGGCCGCGATGGGATCAGTCCGATAGTGCGAGGAAATCGGCCATCTTTGGCTATCGAATATATGTTTGAATTACCGTTCGAGGACGAGCTTGACGGTCCGTTGACCCGCGATGTGCCCGTTGAATTGATTGCTGAGCACGCACAATTATTTGTGGCATATCCCAATGCTCTGAAAAAACATGATCCGATATCTTACGATATTCTTCAGGCGATTTTTGGAGATATACATTCGCAGACTTCAGTGGCCACAATACCAGAAATGGAAAGTAAGGTTGCTGCCGCACCGCGTACTGAGGCTCGTTCCGAACAGCGGGGAGGTCAACCTATTCGTTTCGAAGTTCCAGCCACACTACAGGCGAGCAAGCGCTCGGAAGCGCGGGAGGTCCCAAAAACGAAAGAATACTATCAAGCGCTCATCGACCGCCGGAAAGTTATCCGGGAACGTATTGCAACAGGGCGTGATTCAGAGGGCCGTGAAATTTCCGAGGTCCTTTCGTTCGGGGATAAGCACGGAGAGGTCGGGGATCTGGTAGGAATTTTGAAGGCGGCAAAAGACGCCGTCAAGGCCGGTAGACCTCTTCGCATCATAGGTCATGGGGACTATTCTGACTGGGGAATGCAGAATAAAGAGATTTGGAATATTCTTCGGGAGCTAAAGCAGCTCGCAGCAAGCCATCCTCATCTTCTCACTGTGGACTTACTCCTCGGAAACCATGATGTCTTTATGATCCAGGCGGTTTTGTTGAAGGATAAACAGGCTTTTGCGGAATGGATTTTTAACGGGGGTCTGGCAACGCTCAAAGAATTTGGATTTCCACCGGAAGAGATTAATGCGGTAGATCTGCTCGTCAAAAATTTAAAAAACGCGATACGAAATTATGAGATGCTTCAGAAAGGCCATTCCCTCGCGGCAAAGGTGCGGGAAGCACAGGATGAAAGAAATCGTTTTCTGAAGCGGATTTCTGAGGACTATATCAAAAAGTGGTTGTCTCCAGAATGGGCCGCGACGCTTCTCGGGGTCCAAAGGTTTGCCCTTTGGAAAGCTCAAAATCTTCAGCTTTTTGCTGAGGATGATTACGGGTTCCTTCATGTTCATGCCGGTATTCCGATGAACGAGGACGGGAATCCTGCGATCGGCAGGGAGGAGTTGGAGAGCCTTGGAGAAGAGTGGGCGTCCATGCAACGGAATATGACGGAATCCCTGAGGGGTAAGGAGAATATAAATGACGCTTTAGAATTTCTACAAATAGGTTCTAACCGGGCTCGTTGGGCAGATTTTTTTGAGGCTGTGCAGTCTATTTTGTGGGCAGAGAGAGAAGACTGGATTGACAAATTTTATAATCCTGAAGCTAATCCTCAGGTCCATGAAACCATCCTTGATAATTATTTATGGAAGCTCGGTTTCACCGGGATCGTGGGAGCGCATATTCATTTGGAGAAATTACTCCACTTGAAACAGAGGGTTTTTGTTATCGATGTGGATGATGAATTAGAAACCGGACATCTGGATTTTAACGATGCCGGTATGCGATTCAATAGCGCAGCCGGTTGGATCAACCCCTTAGCCACAAAAGAGGAAATTCTTGCCGGTGTGGATGCTGAGATCGCACGGCTTAAAGAATTCTACGAGAAAGTTTCCGCTGCGGATATGCGTTCCGAAATGAGGTCGCCTCATGAGGGGAATGTGGAGCTTGTGGAAAGGACGAGGCTTTTCGGTTCCGAGTTATGGAAAACCAAACCCGATCCGGAGGTTCTTGAACTGCTTAACGCCGGAAAGGGACGTCAGGTCATCACCAAAACGGCCGGAGTGCGGTCAGAAGAGGAACAGAGGGGGATCGTTAGGGCAATTTTTGAATTTTTAAAGATCTCAAAAACAGAAGATGTTCTGGCCCTTGCGCAAGACGGGATTGAAAGAGAATTAATCAACGCAGGTTCCGATCTTGGAGCCCTTCTCTCGATTTCTGAGCGGGTGGAAACCGTTATCTTGCAGGACTTGTTTCGGATCCTTTGCGTGATCGAGAAATTACATTCGCAGTCCGGCGGCAGTCCAACGTCTATCAAAGTTTTGGGACGTGGACTTGTGGGCATCGGGCTTCAGGTCAGTTCGTCGGAGATGGTCAAGGTGAATGTGGCGACCGAGATTCCGGGCTACGATAAAGAAAATCCTGCGGCGGCCCTTTATCTGATGACTCAAATACTTGCTGACATAGACAACGAACATTTTGCCGCGTATGACGACGTTTTATGGTTGTCTCCGAAAAATCTCAAATTGTCCGGGATTAAGGAGTGGTTGAGACTCGAAGGGAATGCGCTAGATGAAGCCATGGGGGATCTTGTGCTTGAAAAGCATGAATATGTTAAGGGGATCAGTTTGTCCGAAGTATCTGATGAAATGGCGGGGAATGATGCGCGCAGGCTTGATCTGGCAGATCAATTTGTTGCGATCCACGAGTTTCTCGATCTCAAGGGATACGTCAACATGGATGCTCAAAATACAGGGAACTATATCCTGAACAAGGACGGAATATTAAAGTTGATTGATTTTAGCCACGTGATCAAAAAAGAAACTTTGGAAAAATATCCTGTGAGAAGTCTGGAGGCAAGGAGTGGATACATGGCTGCTTTGCTCGGACTTCTGACCGGTCGTCAATTTGTTCCAATGCTGAATGGGGGCGTAGAAGGTCCATGGAGCTTTGTGCCAAAAGCCATTGCTGATGTTTTACTGAAGGAATGGGATGATGTCGCCAGTTTTTGCGCCGCCCTCCGGGCCGCGATTACGGAAGAAAGAAAAATGAGGGAGTCTTTACTGCTGACGAGTCGCGATGGGCCGCAAAAGATTTCGAATTTAGAGCATCCAACACCTTTGGACTTAAAAATTTTTGAAGATGGCAAAAAGAATTCTTCGATGCGCGAGGCTACTGCAGAGGAATGCTTAGGTGTGGCGCGTATTTTGCTTCATCAAAGCAGATGGGATCCAAAAAATCCTAGCAATGTGACTTATGTCGTCGAAGGAAAGGTTCATCAAGCGGCTATTTTTATCAATCGGGCCAAAAAGCTAAATCCTGACTTAGTGGACATTCATTCTTTAGAAGGAGACATCCTGCAGGTTCTTCGATTGTTAGATATCAAAAATGAAAAGTCTCGTTCTGAAATACGTGAATATGGAGCTCGTTCCGAAGTGCGGTCCTCTTTGGTGAAAATTCTGGAACGGACGGAACTTTTCGGTTCCGAATTGTGGAAAACCCAACCCGATCCAGAGGTACTTGGACTGCTTAATGCCGGAAAAGGACGGCAGGTCATCACTAAAACGGCCGGAGCGCGGACAAAAGAGGAACAAAGAAAGATTGTTAGGGCTGTTTTTGAATTTTTGAAAATCTCAAACGCGGAAGATATCCTGGCGCTTGCACAAGACGGGATCGAAAGGGAATGGAAGGCAGCCGTCGAGTCCAAAAAGCTTTTTGAAATTCCTGGGCGGGTGCAAACAGTTATTTTACAGGATCTTTTCCGGATCCTTTGCGTGATCAATAAATTGCGTCAGCAGTCTGGTGGCGGTTTAGCGTCTGATATAAGAGTTTTGGGACGTGGATTTTCGGGTATTGGACTCCAGGTCAGCCCAACGGAAATGGTCAAGGTGAATGAGGCGGCCAAGATCTTGGGTTATAACGAATCAGCTTCTGAATTGACCCCTCGGCCGATGATACGGATGCTTCATCAAATAAATGCGGAGCCAAACACTCGACTTGCCGCATGCAGTGGTATTTGGATATTGTCTCCGCGGAAACTCGAATTGTCTGAGGTTAAGGAGTGGTTGGGACTCGAAGGGGATTCGTTGGAAAAAGCTCTGGGGGATCTTGTGCTGGAAAAACATGAGTATGTTAAGGGGATCAGTTTGTCCGAAGCATCTAATGAAATGGCAGGGAATGATGCCCGCAGGCTTGATCTGGCCGGTCAATTTGTCGCGATCTATCAGTTTCTCTATCTCAAGGGATACATCGACGACGATGTTCAGAATACAGGGAACTACATCCTAAGTGAGGATGGAGTGCTTAAATTGATCGATTTTGACCGCATTATCAGAAAAGAAATATTCGAAATATTACTGAACAGGGGACCAATGAAAAAGAAGGAATTCATGCTCGCTTTGCTCAAACTTCTGACCGGTTCTCCATTTAGTTTGGCGGAGAATGGAGATATGGAGGGTCCATGGCGTTTTGTGCCAGAGACTATTGCTGATGTCTTGCGGCGGGAGTGGAACGATGTGCCCAGTTTTTGCGTTGCTCTTCGGACTGCGATCGTAGAAGAAAAAGCTCGTGTGGGATCTTCGACGCAGACCGGCACGCCGTCCGCAGGACACTCGGAGAATCGATTGAAAGCGCAGACATCTCCGAAAGATATTGTGGACCAGACGGAGTTTTTCGGTCCCGAATTTTGGAATACCGAACCTGATTCAGAAGTTCTGGAACTGCTCAAAGCCGGAGAAGGGCGAAAGGTTATTATGAAAACGGCGGGGGTACGGTCCGAAGTGGAACAAAAGAAGATCGTTAGGGCTATTTTTAAATTTTTAAAAATCTCAACAACGGGAGATATCCTAACGCTTGCACAAGACGGGATTGTAAGGGAATTGAAACTCGCGGGGCTCGATCCTGAAAAACGTTCCGCAATTCCTGAATGGGTGAGGACTGCCATCTTGCAGGATCTTTTCCGGATCCTTTGCGTGATTGATAAATTGCATCAGCTATATGGTGGCCGTTCGATGCCTATGGAAGGAGTCTTGGGACGTGGGCTTGTAAGCATTGGGATCAAGGTCACCCCGACGGAAATGGTCAAAGTGAGTGAAGTCGGCAAGCTTTTGATACATAGTCCAGAACTGTCGGTTTCCGCTCAAGAGCGGGTTAGGATGCTTCTTGAAATAGGTAAGATCTCAGACGTTGGAATTGCCAAATGCGATGGTGTTTGGCCGATATCTCCTCGAGAGCTTGGATTGCCCGAAATTACGGAGTGGCTGGGGCTCAAAGGGGAGTCGATGCGTAAAGCACTTGGGAATCTTGTGCTGGAAAGGCATGAATATATTGACGGCGTAAATTTATTCGACGCGAACAAAAAAACGAGGGCGGATGATATTGTTCGACTTGATTGGGGCGATCAATTTGTTGCGATCCATCAGTCTCTCGATCTCAATGGGTACGTCGATCTTGATGCCCAAAAAACAGGGAACTACATTCTGAGCAAGGGCGGAGTGTTAAAATTGGTTGATTTGAGCGACATAGTCAAAAAAGATTTTTTGGAAAATTCTCCGGAAGTGAGTTTAAAGAAAAAAAGAGAATTTGTTGTATCATTCCTCAGGCTTGTCACCGGTCACAAATTTTCTTTAACAGAGAAGGGGAACATAGAGGGCCTGGTGGAAAATGTGCCAAAACCTATTGTAAGTGTTTTGTTGCAACATCGGGGCGATATCACCAGTTTTTATGTCGCCCTTCGGACTGCGATCGCGGAAGAAAAAGCTCGTGTTGAAGCGAAGGCGAAAAAAGCGGTCTCTGGAACGGGTGAAGAAGAGCGCCGCTCCGAGGTGCGGAACTCGAAATTGCCTGGTGCAATTACTTCGGCTTTGGGTACTGGAATAGCTGAGATGGCGTTTACCAATGGAATGGAGGCCTATCTTTCGGGAGAAAGAGGGGGCGAGCCTGTGGACGGTCGCATGCATTATTCGACTCGTAACGGACACGATCAAGATAAAATTACGACGGTGAAGGCAGAAAACCGCACCATCTATGACATTCCAGAGGGAGGATATTTGTTCCTTGAGCAACCCGTAGCGGGTGAAAGTGTTGCCACTGATGAGGTGATCACCTGCGTTTCTTTGGTTTTAAAATTGAAGAAAAAGGGTGGCCGCGAGATTTTGGCGAATGGGCATTTTAAATCAAGGAGAATAGAAGAAAGCTCTCTCGAAGATCAGTCCCGCGCATTTTTAAAACAATTGGGAGTATTAGCGTCAGACGTCAGTCAAATGGAAGCGATAGTTTACTATTCGGAAACAGACCCATTCTCCGACATTCCGGAAGATTTTTCCGAAAGAGTTGGGAAGATCATCGAGTTTCTTAAAACAACGATTTCTAGCCGTAGTCCCCAAGCAAGGATTGCTGTCGAGACGGTCACTGATAAGGATCTTAGGGACAAAGGGTTCAATCGCGGCGGAACTGCAATCCTTGTCGACTCAAATGGCGTTGCCATAAAAATGAACTATCGTCCCAACGATGACCCCAAAGCGTCTCAGGTTTTTGTTCGTCCTTGGAGTGCGGTCGAGACACAGCAACGTGCAGAAGTGCGGGCCAAATCAAAAGATGACTATTTGAAGGAATTCGGAGAGGCGCTCGCAACAGCGCTGAAGGAAGTGGGAATGACAGAGGAAGAATTCAATGAGAAGTTTCTCATTTTGCATTCGGGGAGCGTAGCGAGGGACGAAGCATCTGAGGAGTCGGACATGGATTATTTTGTGCTGTCACTCGAGCCCAGCCGTGCGGACAAAGATATTCGTCAAAGTCGAGATTTCCGACACGACATGGAAACTCATATGCCAGAAGGATGGAAGACAGCGAAGAACGTCACTTCAAAAATCAATGCGCAGTTAGAGGCGCGCGGGATTAAGATCGACAACATTCTCAAGGATTTCTTCAATGTTTATTCATTCGAAATCGCTCAAGATATTATCGAGAGGGATGTTTTGTTGGCTTTCAATGAGCTCCCAGAGCATCAAATGAAAGTCGAGACTATGACGGAGACCAGAATCGCCCGCACGGCCCTTCTGGAGGCGGTGTATGGCGGAGGAAGTCGCCAGGCTTATGGCCAATGGAAGGACTCTCTTTCTCTTTATTTAAGTGACCACCATGATGAAATGGCTGGACAATTATGGCAACGGGAAAAGAAAGGTTGGCTTAAAAATGCCGAGTACAGGCTCGCCAAAGTGGAATGGGGATTTGATTTTAAACGGACATTTATAAGGCCATTTCAAATTTTTTCTGCAATCATGAGGTTGAAAAAGAACATGAGTTTTGGCGAAGCAATGACGGTTCAGGACGTGTTGGATGTGTTGTTGAAAGAGGGCGCCGTGAATCGAAACGAAGTTGATATTATCAAACAGGTCTACGGATATTTAAGAACAAAGCAAACAGCAACGACACGGTTAAGAGGTGATGAAATTCAAAAATGGGATCCACAACTAGTCGAGGCTTATGATGTTATGAAGCGCATTCTCCAAAACGCCGGAATGGATATGCGTAGCGAAGTACGCTCGGCTGTCGGACAGGCAGAGGGCCGTCCTGATTTAGAGAATCGGTCAGAAATGCGATCCCCTTTGGTGGTGGACCAGACGGAGTTTTTCGGTCCTGAATTTTGGAATACCGAACCTGATCCAGAAGTTCTGAAACTGCTCAAAGCCGGAGAAGGGCGAAAGGTTATTATGAAAGCGGCCGGGGTTCGAACAGAAGAAGCGCAAAGGAAGATCGTCAGAGCAATTTTCGAATTTCTGAAAATCTTAAAGGTGGAAGACATCCCGACACTTACGCCAATGGAATCGGGCAACACAGGTTTTGATGCTTCGAGAAGCTTTGAAATTCCTGAACGGGTGAAAACCGTTATTTTTAAGGACCTTTTCAGGATTCTTTGCGTGATCGAGCAATTGCACCGGATGTCTGGTAGCACAATGTCTGTCCAAAGAGTCTTGGGACGTGGTTCTGTAGGTATTGGGCTCCAGCTCAGTTCGTCGAAGATGGTCAAAGTGAATGTAGCGGCCAATCTTCCTGGCTATAAGAAAAATCCCGAGTTAGCGCTTCAAGGGATGCTTCAGATGCTTCGGGATATAAAAGAGCCAGACATTCATCTTGCCAAGTGTACCGGTTTTTTGAAGTTATCCCCGAGGAGTTTCGGACTGTCCGAGGAAACGAAGTGGCTGGGGCTTGAAGGGGATTTGCTAAAAAAAGCTCTGGGGGATCTTTTGCTGGAATGGCATGAATATGTTGATGGCGAAAGTTTGCGCGCAAAAGATGAAAATACGGATCCGAACGATATTGTTCGGCTTGATTGGGCCGATCAATTTGTTGCGATTTATCAGTCTCTCGATCGTAGGGGGTATGTCGACGATGACGTTCAGAATACCGGGAACTACATCCTGAGCAAGGAAGATGGATTTCTGAAACTGGTTGATTTTAGCCACGTAATTAAAAAAGCAAAGTCGGAAAAGTCTTCGGAAGAGAATCTGAAGAGAATGGATAGTAAATTTACGGCTGCTTTTCTCGAGCTTCTGACCGGTTACCAATTCATTTTTATCGAAAGCAGCAACAATATAATAGGGCCATGGTCTTCAATTCCCAAGACTGTTTCTGATGTTTTGAAGAGAGAATGGGGAGATGTCCCCAGTTTTTGTGCCGCCCTTCGGACCGCGATTGCGAAAGAAAAAGCTCGTGTTTTGGCAACTTCCCGTTCCGAAATGCGGAAAGGAGTTTCGCCGGACATCGAGAAGGAAAACGAGCGACGCTCCGAGGCGAGGGGGGCAGAGGAGGTTTGGGAGTTTGAGCGAATGATCGAGAAGAAAATGGACCCAGCTGATGTGGAGTTTCTGAAGGAGAATGCTTTCGGAGATGTCCTGGTGAAAGATGCGGATTCGGTTAAGGATGTGGCGCTCAGGATCGCTTTCATCGTGCACGGTATTCTGGATCTGGACAGGTCGGATCCGGCCAAGGCGGCGGATCAAATGACCACACTTGCCCTTGCGCTTGGCGCGAATCTTACGGTTGCAATTAAAAACGCTCTCCCGCAAGGCCATGTTCTGCCGGTTGCCAATACATTTGCCCGTGAGGTCCGGTTTGTGTCGGGGACAAGCTACGGGCAGTTTCTTGAGGCCGTCAAAGTTATGTTGGTCCTGAATCCGAAGTATGAATGCAATTTCGTTATGCCTGATACGGAGGCAGAACTTGTTCGTGCTAATGAAGAAGTGCTTCAACAATGGGCGCGTCAGGAGAAACTGAGCGCGTTCAATGTCTCGGGGCGGGTTCGTGTGATGACGGAAGACGCATATATGGCGCAGTATAAGCGTGATCAGAAAAAGCCTAACACGGTGTTCAGTGTTTCGGATATCGACCAGAAGCTTTTCTCGAAAGTAAAATTCAAGACGTTAAGGAATGCCTATATGTTCGTTGACTTGTCCATTGATGCGCAACCCGAAACCGTTTCGGCGGCGACCGCGACACAGGTCAAATTAGCTTTGAAGATAGGCTCTCTTTCAAGGTTCGTATCCAGCAATCCTGTTTTGAAGGCTGAGATGATCCGGGGACTGGAAGGATTTGATCAAAAGGCCCTCCAAGACGGCAGTTTTGCGATCACGAACGAATCTCTCAGAAGTGTCGTTACCAGGATCTGGCAGGCATTCCAAGCGGTTGTCCAGACCGCCATTGCGGCGTAAGTTTCATCTTGGGCGCAGAGAAGCCCTGTTTTTCCGTTAAACTGTAAACTGATAAAAATCTCCCAATTCCCTATAAAAAAACCTTACAATGCCGCTGTTTTTATCTCCCGTTAAATCCATGGAGTCCGTTCAATGAAAGAGATTAGAGTTGGGATCGTTTCGCTCGGTTGTCCTAAGACGCTCGTGGATAGCGAGGTCATTCTTGGAAAGGTCCTTGGAGCCGGTTATTCGATCACACAGGACATCGAGAAAAGCGATGTGGTGTTGCTGAACACCTGCGGGTTCATCCGGGACGCCAAACAGGAGTCGATCGACACCCTTCTGCGGTTGCTCGAGCTGAAGAAAGAAAAGAAACTGCTCGGGGTGGTCGTGGTGGGGTGTCTGGTCCAGCGATACGCGGAAGAACTCCAGAAAGAATTTCCCGAAGTCGACGCCTTCATCGGTTCCGGGGACTATAAACGGATCGCCGAAGTTCTGAAGAAGGTTACGAGCGGGCGAAAATTTGTCAGTGTCCATAAGGCCGGTTATCTTGCCGGAGCCGATGAAGCGCGCGTCGCTCTGACACCTCTCCATTCCCGCTATCTCAAGATCTCGGAAGGGTGCGATCATGCGTGCTCTTTTTGTGTGATCCCCAAGCTTCGCGGACGTTACCGTTCCCGTCACATCGCGGACCTTGTCCGGGAAGCGAAGCAATTGGCCGAAGAGGGCGCCAAGGAGCTTGTTGTGATCGGTCAGGACATCACGCGCTTTGGATGGGATTATGCCGGCAAGTCCTTGTTGCCCAAGCTCTTAGAAGCGTTGGGAACGGTGCGTGGCGTCAAGTGGGTGCGTCTTCTCTATACCTACCCTTCGACGCTCACGGATGAGATCCTTCGGGCCGTTGCAAAATCGAAACAGATCTGTCGCTATATAGACTTACCCCTCCAGCATATTAGTGATAAAATACTCAAAGCGATGAGGCGGGGGACCACAAAGAAGCAGATTGTAGAGCTCATTCGCAAAATAAGGGACATGATCCCCGGGGTGGTGATCCGTACGAGTTTTATCGTGGGATTTCCGGGCGAGATCGAAGAAGATTTCGAAGAGCTCCTGGCGTTTATGCGCGAGATAAAATTTGAACGTCTCGGGATTTTCCGGTATTCCCAGGAAGAGGGTTCCCCGGCCGCGGAGTTTGCCGGGCAGGTTCCCGAAAAGATCAAAGAGGAACGCTATCACCGGGCCATGCAGTTGCAGCAGGAGATTGCGCGGGAAGTGAACCGCCGCTCTATCGGTCAAGAGCTCCGGGTGCTGGTCGAAGCGCAAGATGAGAAGGACCCCGCCTCGTGGACCGGACGTTCCTTCATGGATGCTCCGGAAGTGGACGGCAGCGTTCTTATTCGAACGAAAAAAGAAATCACAGCCGGGAAATTTTACACCGTCAAGATCACGGGCGCACAAGACTATGACCTCGCGGGCGAAATATAAATACTCTCTTCTGATCCCGAGCGTGCTGAGCATCGCGCGGGGGCTGATCGGACTTTTTCTGCCGTTCCTGATTCTTCGGCCGAGCCCGTCCGGACATCTCTGGGCCTTTATTTTATTCATTGTTGGCGCGATCACTGATTATCTCGACGGCTGGATCGCCCGTCAGTACAAGCTCGAATCTGACTTCGGCAAGTGGATCGATCCTTTTAACGACAAGATCCTGATCCTGGCGCCGATGGCCTCCTTTGCGGCCCTCCATTTTTATTCGATCTGGTGGGTGGTTCCGATCTTTATCCGTGAGATTCTGGTGACGTTCTGCCGCACAGGATGGCTTCTTGAAGGGAAGTCCTTGGGCGCCGAGATGATGGGCAAACTGAAATTCGTTTTTCAGACGGTCACAGTGTGGATCGCCTTTGTCTATTTACTTCTGAACCCTTATCCGGCCCTCGATGCGGCGACGGGGATCCTTTATTTCCTCCTTCCGGTCCTTCTGATCACGACGGTCGCGCTGACGATCATTTCAGGCGGCATGTTCCTCTGGAACCAACGGGCCCATTTTGGGTCCGAAGCGTTCAACCGGTTCGTTCTCGCGGCGGGGGTGGGGCTGTTCCCGAAAGCCCCGGGGACGTGGGGAAGTTTGCTCGGTGTTTTTCTGGTTTTCCTGACCCGGTGGAGCGACGGTCTTTACGCAGCGGTTTTTGTATTTTTTGTCGTGTGGGGCGCCTTGGCTTATGAGCGGATCAAGGATCCGGACCCGGACCCGCAATACATTGTGATCGACGAAGTCTGCGGTATTTTTGTAACATTCATGCTGATCCCGCTGACCTGGTTCTCTGCGGTCCTTGGGTTCGTGCTCTTCCGTGTTTTTGACGTATTCAAACCTTTCCCCGTGCGGTCGCTTGAGCGTATCCCGCGTTTCTGGGGCATCATGGCCGACGATCTGGGCGCCGGGCTGTATGCCTGGATCTCATTAAATTTTATATTGAAATCCAGTGCTATACTTGCCACCCTTTTGGAGAAATGAAAATATGGGCAAGTATGCTTGGATTATCCTGTTCGTGATCTTCAGATGAAGCCCACCGCGGCTGTTCTCGCTGTCGGCAATGAAGTCCTGCGCGGAAGTGTGGTCAACACGAATGCGGCGTTCCTCGGCCGTGAGCTCTCCGGTCTTGGGTTCGAGATCGTCTCTCACGGCGTCTGCGCGGATTCAATAGAAGCGATCCGCTTCCGATTGGGGGAGGTGCTCCGCCGCGCGGATCTGGTCATCATCATGGGGGGGCTCGGGCCGACGCCCGATGATGTGACCCGTGAAGGGATCGCCGCGCATTTCAAAGTCCCGCTTGTTTTCTCGGCGCGGCAATACCGCCACCTCCAAAAAGTCTATAAGCGTTACGGAAAGCGCGTCCCGCCTCTCGTCAAGCGTGAAGCCTTTTATCCTGAGAACGCGAGACCTCTCGTCAACCGTTTCGGGATCGCGCTCGGATTCTCGATCGAGACCGGATCCAAGGCCGTGATCGCGCTTCCCGGCGTTCCCTCGGAGCTCAAGAGCATGTATTTTGACGTGGTCCTTCCGTTCCTGAAAAAGAAATACGGAGATCTTTTTAAAAGCCGGAAGCTGATCGTAAAAATGGCCGGCATTTCAGAACCGGACGTGATGAAAAGGCTCGGGAAAGATTTTTTTGACGATCCGTTCGATTTCGGGATCTATCCCGCGGCCGGCGAGATCACGATCCGTATTCTCGCGGAGAACGCCGCTATTCTTGCGCGGCTCAAAAAGAAGATCGCGACCCGGCTCAAGGACCGGATCTATGGCTGGGATGAAATGCCCCTTTCCGTCGTGATCGGAAGGATCTTGACCCGAAAAAAGCAAACGCTTGCTGTTGCGGAAAGCTGCACGGGAGGGCTTTTGGCTTCGCGCATTACGGCCTGTTCGGGAGCCAGCGTTTATTTTCGCGGAGGAGTGGTCGCCTACCATGCGAATGTGAAAACAGAACTCGGTGTTCCGGGAAGGATCCTCAAAGAGCGCGGCGAGGTTTCAGCTCAGGTCGCTTCCGAGCTCGCAAGATCGGTCCGTATCCGGATGGGATCAAGCTTTGGTATCGGTATTACGGGAATTGCCGGCCCCGGCGGAGGAAATTCCAAAAAACCGGTCGGTCTTGTTTATATCGGCCTTGCGTCACCCAATAAAAAAGTCAAGGCCTGGAAGCATGTCTTCTGGGGCGATCGTCACCAGGTCCAAGAAAGAGCGGCGACGAAAGCGCTGGAATACCTATGGCGGAAGATCCGCTGAAGGCGGCCGCAGCGCGGGTGTTTCTCGCGATCCCTCTCTATGAGATGTTCCGTGGGGAAATAGAAAATCTTTTGAGACCGTTCCGCCGCGAGATCTCCGGTGTCCGGTGGGTTGAGTCCCCGAAGGTCCATCTGACGCTTCATTTTTTCGGCTCCGTTCCCGCAAAAGAGATCGAACTGATCCGTATTTTTTCAAAAAAAGTAGCGTCCCTTTTTCCGCCGCTTCATCTGAACTTGGGCCGGGTCGGAGGATTCCCAAGTCTTGAAAGGCCGAATATCGTTTGGCTTGAGGTCGAGGATCCTACCGGAAAACTTCTCTCCTTGCAGAAAGCTATTCAGGGAGAGGTCCGGTCGCTTGGATTTCAGGTCGAGACAAGGCCGTTCCAACCGCATGCGACGATCGGTCGCGTGAAATGGAAAAGCAAAGATCTTAAGCCGCTCCTGATGAAGGTTCCGTTCGAATGGGCGACTTCGGAAAAAATCGCAGATCATTTTGTTCTCTATCAAAGTCACTTGCTTTCCGAAGGCGTTCGTTATGAGATCCTTGAAACCTATCCCTTGTCGAAAAAAGCGTAAACTTAAAGCTTCCCAGCTCGGCCGGGTCTACACGGCATTGCGGAAGGCCTTCGGGCATCAGAAGTGGTGGCCGGGGGACACCCCTTTTGAGGTCATCCTCGGGGCGATCCTGACACAGAATACCGCCTGGACGAATGTGGAAAAGGCCATGAGGAACCTCAAAAATGCCGGGAAACTTTCGTTCAAGGCCTTGCGCCGGGTCCCGGCGAAGAAGCTCGCGCAGTGGATCCGTCCGTCCGGATATTTCAACGTCAAGGCGGCCCGGCTTAAAGCTTTCATGGATTTTCTGGACCGGGAATGCCGGGGCGATCTTTCGAAACTGAAACGGAACAGAATGCCCGAACTTCGTGAAAAACTTCTTGCCGTCAAAGGGGTGGGGCCTGAGACTGCGGATTCTATCCTTCTTTACGCGCTGGGGAAGAAGTCCTTTGTGATCGATGCTTACACCCGAAGGATCTTTTCAAGGCATGGGCTGGCCAAGACCCACGAAACTTATGAACGGTGGCGGGAGATCTTCATGCGGGCGTTGCCGGATGACCGGGATCTTTATAACGATTTCCACGCCCAGATCGTCCGGACGGGGAAGGACCATTGCCGGAAGGTTCCCCGCTGTGACAGCTGTCCTCTGCATCGGTTTTTCTGAGGGGGCGAGGGCAAAAGATATAAAATTCTTTACAACTTGTGCCGTTACTTAGGGATAAGCGAATTGAGCAAGGGGAAAAATGGAACCTAAAAAAAAGAGAAAGATCGGAGAGATCTTGATCGAGGATGGGCTTTTGTCCAAAGCCCGGCTGGAAGAGGCGCTTTCTTTTCAGAAAGAAAAAGGCGGCATGCTCGGACAGATCCTCATTGAGAAAAAATTCATGGACGAGGAGTCGCTGATCGGCGCATTGGGCAGGCAGTTTAAAATTCCTTACATCCCGCTTAAGAATTATGCGATCAATCCCGACATGGCCGGCATGCTGACCGCGGATTTTTGTCATCAGAACATGGCCGTCGCGTTCGATTGTGACCACAAAAGGGTTTATGTCGCAATGACAGATCCCATGAACGACGCGGCCGTTGAGAAGATCCGGACGATGACCGGCCGCATTCCCCAGGTTTTTCTCGCCCGGATCTCCGAGGTATTGAACGCCATCTTTTTTATTTATCACGAGGGCGCGGAGAGCAGGCCATCATGACAGAACCAAAGTCAGGTTCATCCCCAGATCTGAAAGAAGCCCTTCTTCGGGCGGGGGTCGTGACTTCCGAGGAGCTCCAGCAGGCGGTCCAGCAGAACGCTAAGAGCTCGAAAAAGGCCCATTTTCTGGACATTCTTCTTCAGACAGGAAAGTGCGATGAGAAAAAACTCGTGAAGGTTCTTTGCGAGGAATTCGGCCAGCGCTTCGCCAGTCCCAAAATGATCGTTGTCGAAAAAAACATTCTGAAGCTCCTCCCCAAAAAAACTGCCGAAACTTACGGATGTCTGCCGTTATCCCTGCTCGAAAATACTTTGACGGTCGCTATCGCAAATCCCATCAATGTCAAAGTCCTCGACGAACTTAAGTCCCTCACCGGAAAACGTCTCAATGTTATGGTGGCGGAATATTCCCAGATCAAGGAGTGCATCCAAAGGTCCTATCAGGGAGAGGCCGGGACATCGCAGGAACTCGCTTCGGAGGAAGGCTCCGAAGATCTCGTGAGTCTTGCCAATCTGGTCGACAGCGAAGCGACCCTTATCAGGCCGCAGCAGGCCGCGGACCTGATGGAACAGGCCAATCAGGCGCCAGTCGTGAAACTTGTCAACATGGTGCTTGTGGAAGGGGTGCGTCGCCGTGCGAGTGATATTTTCATTGAACCTTGGGAAGGTCATGTCCGGATCCGCATGCGTCTCGACGGCATTCTTGAGGAGCTCACCAGGCCTCAAAAAAGTTTTGGAGCCGCCATCGTTTCGCGTATCAAGATCATGAGTCAGCTCAATATCTCAGAACACCGCGTTCCCCAGGACGGCCGTTTCAAGATCAGGACGCAGGGAAGGGAAGTGGATATGCGCGTCTCCATCCTGCCGTCCAGCTTCGGAGAGAAAGTCTGCCTGCGTATTCTCGATACCGGGGCGCAGTCCCACGATATCCAAAAACTCGGATTTACGGCACCGGAACAGGAAGTGATCCGGGCCTGCGCCAAGAAACCTCACGGGATGATCCTTGTGACAGGACCGACCGGGAGCGGAAAAACGACCACGCTTTACTCAATTCTCAAATATCTGGATTCCCCGCAGGTCAATATCACGACCGTCGAAGATCCCGTGGAATACCAGATGGTGGGTATCAATCAGGTCAACGTGCGTGAATCCATCGGGCTGACGTTTCCCACGGCCCTTCGCTCGATCCTGCGTCAAGATCCCGACATCATCTTGATCGGGGAGATCCGCGATGCGGAAACGCTCGATATCGCCATCAAGGCCGCGCTGACGGGGCACCTTGTCCTGAGTACGCTTCACACCAATGACGCGGTGAGTTCTGTGACCCGTATGGCGAATCTTGGGCTCGAACCGTTTTTGATCGCATCAACCGTTCTGATGATCTCGGCTCAGCGCTTGGTGCGCAGGCTTTGTCCGCGTTGTCGCGTTCAATATGATCTTGAGCCTAATATGTATACGATCCTGGGTCTGGATCCGCAAAAGAAACTGCAATTCTGGAGAGCCAAGGGGTGTTCCCAATGCCGCCAAATGGGGTACCAGGGCCGGAGCGTGATCACAGAAATCCTTGAAATGAAACCGGACATTCTCGAGATGATCATGCAGGGCGCTTCTGCGGATCTGATCAAAGAAAGGGCCCGGAAGCACGGGATGAACACACTTCGCGAAGCCGCGATCCAAAAGGCCCTTGCAGGCGAGACATCGCTCGACGAGGTTTTCCGCGTAACGATCGCGGATACCGGGCCGAAGTCCCACGGGAGAGGTCCATGATCGATCCGAAGATCGCCCAGGAGTGGATGAAAAAAATGGGGCTTGGCCTCAAAGAATGCGACCGTGTGGAAATGTCCGCGCAGAGACTCAACAAAAGCGTTTTTAAGGTCCTGCTCGAAGAAAAACTCCTGCCGGAAGAAGATGTCATGGATTTTTTGAGCGACCAGCTCGGAATTCCCACGCTCAATCTTCAGGGAATGCAGTTTGAGGATGAAATGCTGAAGATGTTCCCCAGGAAATTCATCGAGAAGCATCAGATTTTCCCGGTGGGGCGCATCGGGAAGCTAATGACGGTGGCGACGAGCGATCCGTTCAAATTGGGAATCCTCGACGAGATCAAAAACATGACAGGATGCAGTGCCATCCTGGTGCTGGTGGCCCCGGCCCGGATCACTGCCGCCGTGGACGATCACTACGCGGAAACCAAAAACTTTGCCGAGTTTCTTACTGCAAAAGATGCCCCCGTTCTCGAGGTGGAGGGATGGAGTGAAAAGGGTTCGCCGTCCGCCGTGCAGGCCGGAACGGACAACGCGCCGGTTGTCAAGATGGTCAATTCCATCCTCGAAAAAGCGCTCAAATCACGTGCTTCCGACATTCATTTCGAACCTTATGAAAAAGAATTTCGGATCCGGTACCGTATCGACGGAGCTTTAAAAGAGTCGTTCTCTCACGCGTTGGAGCTTTATCCGGCCCTTGTGGCGCGCATCAAGATCATTTCTGTGATCGACATTACCGAAAGACGTTTGCCCCAGGATGGCCGGTTTCGATTATTGCTCAAGGACCGGCAGATCGATTTCCGTGTTTCGGTGTTGCCGACCTATTTCGGCGAGAAGATAGTCCTGCGCGTTCTGGACCGGAGTGGTATCAAAACCGGACTCGACAAGCTGGGTTTCACGGAGAAACCGACCCGCGCTCTTGCGGAGGCGATCAAGAAGCCCTACGGATTGATCCTGGTGACCGGGCCGACGGGCAGCGGAAAATCCACGACTCTTTATTCGATCCTCAACTCCCTGAACACGCCGCAAAAGAATTTAATGACTGTCGAGGATCCTGTCGAATACCAGGTGGAAGGGATCACTCAGACGCAGGTGCAGCCTGAGATCGGGCTCACTTTTGCGAGCGGTCTTCGTGCGTTGCTTCGCCAAAGTCCGGATATCGTTTTAGTGGGAGAGATCCGTGATTCGGAAACGGCGGATATCGCCGTGAAAGCCGCTTTGACGGGCCATCTGGTATTCAGCACGCTCCATACGAACAGCGCGGCCGGCGCGATGACGCGTCTGATGGATATGGGAGTGGAGCCTTTTTTGATCGCTTCATCGGTCGTATGCGTCGGGGCCCAGCGTTTGCTTAGAAAGACCTGCCCGCATTGCAAGGTGCCGGCCGTCATTCCCGCGGAGGTTCTGCTTCGTTGTAAACTTTCCAAGTCGGAATTGGACAGGATCACCCCGTTCACGGGAAAGGGTTGTGCCAAGTGTAACATGACGGGATATTTCGGCAGGACCGGCGCCAGTGAGGTGCTGCTTGTGGATCCGGATATCCGGGAGCTTGTGATCCAGAAAAAATCGAGTAATGTTATTCATCAGCTTGCCGTTGAGAAGGGTATGGAAACGCTTTTCGAGAACGCTCTGGAACTCTTCAAGGCCGGCGTGACCACGCTTGAGGAAGTGCTTCGCGTTTCAAGTGAGGAGTAAGCCATGCCATTGTTCGAATATTTGGTCAAGGACAAGACGGGAAAAGATCTGAAGGGCTCCCAGGACGCCAAGGACGTGCAAGAGCTTGTCCACCAGTTGAAGACGCAGGGTTATCTTGTGGTGCGCGTGGAACAGATCAAGAAGGGATCTTCCCTTTTGAGCGTTCAGAAAGGGTCGGCCCCCAAGGCGCGACAGGGAAAATCCGGGAGGGTCAAGCTGGACGACCTCGTGATCTTTTCAAGGCAAATGGCCACCCTTGTCGCTGCCGGGATCCCCTTGATACAAGCCCTTGATATTTTAGCCGACCAGATGGATAAAGAAAAATTCCGGCGTATCATCCTGCAGATGCATAGCGATGTGCAAACCGGAAAAAGTTTTTCCGAAGCCATGCAGACGCACCACAAGGTCTTTTCGATGCTTTTTATTCACATGGTTCGCGCGGGCGAGATGAGCGGGAAGCTGCAGGATATCCTGGACCGTGTGGCCCATTATTTCGAAAAATCCAACGCGCTTCAAAAAAAGGTCAAAGCGGCGCTCATGTACCCGATGGCCGTTTCGACCATGGCGTTCGGGATCACATTCTTTATGCTTGCCTTTGTGATCCCCCAATTCGCGACGATCTTTGAAGGCTTGGGGGCGAAGCTTCCCGCGCCGACTCAGATCCTGATCGCCCTCAGCAATTATCTCGCGGCAAACTGGTGGTGGATCCTTCTGCTCCTGGGCGGAGGCGTTTTTTTGTTCAGGAAATTCATCGTCTCTCCGGTAGGCCGGTTACCCTGGGATTCCTTCACGCTCCGCATGCCCATTTTTGGTCCGATCATTCTGAAAGTCGCGGTCAGCAAATTCGCGCGCACGCTTGCGACCCTTGTGAGCAGCGGTGTGGCGATCTTGGCGGCCTTAGAGATCGTTTCGAAGACTTCGGGCAATGCCCGTATTGAGAAAGTCATCACCGATCTTATGGGATCCGTAACGCGCGGGGAAAGCATTGCCGGGCCCCTCGAAAAAAGCGGAGTGTTTCCTTCTATGGTGGTCCGTATGATCTCGATCGGGGAGGAAACCGGAGAGTTGGAAGAGATGCTCACAAAGATCGCGGACTTCTATGACACCCAGGTGGATACCGCCGTGTCCGGCCTCACTTCTCTCATCGAACCGCTCATTATAGCTTTTCTGGGCATCGTGATCGGCGGTATCGTGATCGCTCTTTTTCTTCCTATCCTTACGCTTACTCAGGCGATCAAGTAACGAAATTCTCTCTCCTGTCGCAAAAACCTGCGGGAATCTGCCTCAAGACTCTTCAATGGTACTTATTAAAGTTGTGGGATATAACTCGGCTATCAAAAAAACTAGTTTAGTTATCCCTGGCATTGTCGTATCATACGTAATAGCTTAAGCTAGTGATAGGCAGTGGCAAACATAGAAACAGGAGGAATAACATGTTTATCAAATTAAATAGGAAGGGTTTTACGCTCGTGGAGATCATGATCGTAGTCGCGATCATCGGGCTCTTGGCCGCTATTGCCATCCCCAATCTTCTTCGTGCGCGTATCAATGCCAATGAAGGCGCCATTAAGTCGGATTTGAGGACATTCAGCGGAGCCAATGAAAGCTATCGCGCTGCGCAGAATCCCCCGACTTATGCGGCCAATATCGCTGGTTTGACAACACCGCCGGCGACGGGACCCGCGTATCTCGACGCTTCTTGGGTTGAAGGCGGAGTGAAGCACGGGTTCACGATAACGTACCTTACGGACGTCGCACCTTCCAGCACGTATTCCTTGCTGGCGACACCGACGGCTGCTGCGGAAAACACCTACTGTATCGACCAGGCGGGTGTTGTTTATGGTCCGACGGCAGGCGTAGCGCCGACCGCTGCGGTCGGGGGTTGTGCGGGTGGTACGGCCATTGGCGGTTAAGCGGTAAGAAAAAGAACGAAGTGTTTTTGGGCCCACCCTGCTTTTTTGAAGCAGGGTGGGCTTTTTTTGGCTGTTTTTTTAAAGGTTTTCTGCTAATCTCTCTCCCATGAATAACGGCCCCAACAAGATGGCTTTGCTTCATCAGAAATTTTCCGGTTTTCTGGACGGTTTTATGTCCATGATCCTGTCGAAAAAAACAGCCGCTTCCAAAGTCACGGCGTGTGATCTTGGCCGCACGCGGACGGTGCTGCTTGAACTTGAAAAGCGCCCCGGCCATCTTTTTGTCCATCATCTCGATATCATCAAGAATGCCTCCCAGGACCAGAAACCGTCCCTGATCCTGAAACCGTTCCTGGACGGAAAGAAGTTCCGGAGGGACGGGATCCGCGTGGCCCTCAAGGGGCACGGGGTCGTGATCCGTTTCATCCCTTTTCCGAAAATGAAGGCGGAAGATCTTCGCAGCGCCATGAAATATGAAGCCGAGCAGTACATTCCCTTCGAGCTGAACGATGTGGTGCTCGATTGCGCGGTGGTGGAGGAAGCTGTCGCGACCGATGACGGCGTGAAGATGGAAGTGATGCTGGTCGTCGTCAAGCGCCAGGAACTCGAGCCGACGCTTGAGATCTTCAGCAATCTGGAATGCCGCCTGTCGGTGGTGGACGTCGACATTCTTTCGGCGATGGCCGCCCTGGAATATTTCCATCCCGAAGATTTCTCAAGGCACAGCGGTCTTTTGGACCTCGGCACGGAGATCTCGACCCTCGGGATCGTCCGGGAGGGGAAGCCCCGATTCGTCCGCGGCATTTCTTACGGGGCCTGTGATCTTTTCAAACGGTTCAAGACCCGTTCCAATCTTGCGGACGAAAAGGTCGAAAAGATCTTTGAGAACAATGAGGCTCCTACGCCCGAGGAGATGCAAGCGATCACGGAAAGTCTTGAAGGGTTGGTCCGCGATCTGCGTGTTTCTTTTGACTATTACCATGATCAATCCGGCCAAACAAAACCTGTCGCAAAGCTTTTTTTGAGCGGCGTGGTGTCCCACCCCGTGGTTTTGAAGGCGTTGAGCGAAGGATTGCAAATCCCTGTGGTCAGTATGGATATCCTTTCGAAGATCAAATGGGACCCCGGCGTGGATACTGAACTTCTCAAGACCCACGAGGTTCTTTTGCCCGTGGCGATGGGACTGGGGCTTCGCGAAGAATGATCAAGATCAATCTCCTGCCTCCCGAGCTCTTGAAAGCGAAAGCGAACGCGAACGCAGTCCGCATCCCGTACGTTCCGCTGGCCCTTCTGGCCGGTGTTCTTTTTCTTCTGATGACGTTTTTTTTCTACGGGGATTATCTCAAAGCCCGTTCTGCTTATAAAAATGTGCATGCGGAATGGACGAGGTTAAGTCCCCTCATGGCACAGCTGAAGGCCTTGGAAAAACAGGTCGCAGTGGACATGAAGGGCGAAAAAGATTTTCTGGAAAAGAACGTGCTGAACAGGGAATCCGTGACCCAGATGCTTTACTTAGCGAGCTATTTTCTCCCCCCGAAGGGATGGCTCACGGAGATCAAAGCGGAGCGGGAAGGCGAGGGGTGCTGGTTGTCCTTGAAGGGTGTGGTGCTGGCGTCTCGCACGCAGACGGACATCGAGCAGATCGAGGAATATTTCCAGAAACTGAAAACAAAATTGCCGCCCGGCACCTCCATCGCGCTCACGACCTCCAAAGAGGCCAAAGGAAAGACCGGGGGGACCTTTTTCGTCGCCCAGCTTGAATGGGGAGTGACCCAAAAGCCATGAAGCCGCTTACCTTGCTTTTTGCCGAGGGTATAACATTTCTGAAAAGTGTCGATAAAAGAACGTGGGTCACCGTTTTTTTGTGTACGGCGGGTTGTTTTCTGGTGGTTGTTTTTCTGGTCATTCCGGCTTGGATCGAGCGCCCCATGCTCCGGCGGGATATCCAGACCATGGAAACTCAGATCCGGACGGTCAATGATCTGAACAAGAAACGGCCGGCCTGGGAAGAGGATCAGAAGGCGTTCGGTTCGCTCATTGAAAGTACCCGGGCGCGTGTTTTTACGAACGAGGACATGGGGATACTGTTGGGCCAGGTTTCAAAAATGGCGAATGAGTCGCGCGTAGACGTGTTGGCCTCGAAGCCCTTGGCCGAGAAAACGGTTTTTGCAGCGCCTTATCACTTGAAATATCAGCCACTGGGGTATGAATTCACGGTCCAAGGCGGTTATCATGCCCTGGGCCATCTGGCAAGCCGTATCGAAGGCCACGAAAAACTTTTAAGGATACAAAGTCTGGAGATCGTGCCGTCGGAACAAGCGCCGGATCGGCATATCGCGACCCTGAAACTTTGGGCGATCCTAAAGGCTCCGCCGCAGGCGGCGCCGCCCGCAAAGGCGAAAAGTGCGGCGAAGGTGAAAAGTGCTAAAAAATAAAACGATCCGGTCGTTTTTTTTGATGATCGTGTTGCTGACCCTGGCATCGGGGTCGTTTGCCGCTTCTGAAGTGGTCTACGATGCCGGTAACAGGCGGGATCCTTTCGTGCCGCTCACCGGAGGGGAAAACACTTTGGTGACCGCCGCCTCATCCGGCGTCAAACTGGAAGGGATCATCTATGATCCGGGCGAACGTTCGATGGCCATTCTGAACGGGAAGTCCTATTTGAAAGGCGAGGCCGTGGGGGAAGCGACGGTCCTGAAAATATTCAAGGACCATGTCGTCATTTCTGCGGAAGGCGAAGAAAAGACGCTTTGGATAAGGGAAGAGGAAAAAACATAGGTTCTGTGATATAATGGAAACTCTGTGAACCTCATGAAGCCGCAGTCTTATAAGCTTATTTTTTGCGTGGGCTTTTTGTGTCTTTTGGGCGTGGCGAGCGTTGTTTTTGCCGCAGACCCAAATCCTGCCGCAGCGACGCAGAAGACTTCCGTGTCTGACGCACAGGCCATCCCCGCTCCTGTTACCCCCGCCGTTCCTGCCCCCGCGGTTGTTACGACGTCCGGGCCGGCGACGGAGGATGACACGATCAGCCTGGATTTCAAGGACGCAGAGATCGGGAGCGTGCTCCGCGTGTTGAGCATGAAAAGTAACGTCAACATCGTGACCGGCCCGGAGGTGAAGGGTCTCGTGACGGTCCGGCTGGACAATGTCCCCTGGGAAAAGGCACTTGATGTGATCCTGAGGACCTATAACTATGTTTATGAGCGCGAGGGGAACATTATTCGCGTGACATCGCGCGACCAGATGAAGCTTGAGCCCGTTGAGACCAAGACCTTTGTTCTGAATTACTCCAAAGCCAAGGAGGTCCAGGGCTCGATCATGGATATGTTGAGCGAGCGGGGCAAGATAAAATCCTCGGAACGCACCAATATGCTTGTTGTGACCGACATTCCAACGAATCTTTATCGAATCGGAGAAGTCATCCAGAAGCTCGATAAACCTACGTCCCAAGCCTTTATCGACTCCAAAGTCGTGAGGACGGAGCTTTCCAATACGGAAAACCTTGGCATTGACTGGAATGTCGTGGGGGGGCTTGCCAGCGGGAGTACTCGACCAACGACGTTTCCTTTTACTTCAGCCGACGGCGGTACTCCGATGAGTCTTCGACAGTTCTTTCCCGTTGCTGGTACCGCAGTGGGTGCTAATGTAAAAGATCCGCGTGCTTTTCCGGATATTGCCGCTGCGACGGGAACATCGGGAACGACATCGGCAACCCCGCCGACATTCAACTATGGCACGCTCGACTTCTCAAGTTTTTCTGCGATATTGAATCTTCTGGAAAGCCGGAGCAACACGAAAGTGGTTTCCAATCCGCGGATCGTGGTTCTGAATAATCAGACCGCCAATATTCAGGTAGGGTCGGATTATCCGATCCCAAGTTTCGAAAGGAACGAAACGACCGGCAGTATGGAGATCACCGGTTTTAGTTACAGGGAACTCGGCGTTGTTTTGAATGTTACACCTCACATTAATTCGGCCGAAGAGATCCTTGTGGATCTGCTGCCGGAAATAAGCAGCGCCGGCGCTCTGATCGCTCTTGGCACCGGCACGGCGGGATTTAATGCGCCTTCCTTTAATGTCACTAAGGCAAAGACCCAGGTATTGATCCGGAGCGGTCAAACCATCGCGATCGGCGGGTTGGTGTCGGATAATTACGGTTCAACGGAAGATAAAGTGCCCTATCTGGGAGATATCCCTTTGGTAGGGAAGCTGTTCCGCTCTAAACGACAGACGGCGGCAGAAAACGATAAAGTCGAAACGCTCTTTTTTGTAACAGTTACTACGGTGGATTCGCAGGGACAGCCTGTGAGTGCCAAAGTTGACGGGAAGAATGACCAGTCAAAGGACGATCAAGCCCGGGAAAAAACGGCTGCAACGGATGCCGCGCCGGGCGTGAAAGATTCTGAGAAACCGGCAGTCTCGGACGACACGAACAAGGACAAACCGGCCTAAGGGTAGGTCCGGTTTTCAGGTTCTTTTCAGAAGGCTCTCGACAGGCCTTAGGGTTCGTTGAAGTTCCGCCTCGGAATAAATTGACGCTTTTTCTTTCCACAAAGCTTTCCACTCGCCTGGATTCCCCAAGATTCCGCCTTCAACAATGACCACAAGTCCGTCTCTTTGGCGGAAATGGTTTCAAGAGAGGAAGCACAATTCATGGAAAGACAAATCTTAATTTCACAGGATGCCAACGAAAAACAGGTCGCCATTCTCGAGGACGGGCGGCTGGAGGAGTTTTACATCGAGAGAGGGGACTCGAAGAAGCTTTTCGGGAATATCTACGAAGGGATCGTGAAGACCGTGATCCCGGGGATCGACGCCGCGTTCGTGGACATCGGAACAGGGAAAGACGGTTTTCTCTACGTCGGCGACGCGCTCCGCTCGCCGCTGGATCTCGACGCGGAATTTGATGATGGCGAAGAGAAAAAAACGGAAGGAACGACCACCGAAGTGAAGCCGCCGGAAGGCGTCGTTATTGAGGGGAACGTCCAGGCGCAGCCTCCGGTACCGGGCGCAGTTCAGGGACAAGTGCCGGGACAACCTCAAGGGCAAGGACAAGGGCGAGGCCAGGGACGGCACGGGGGACGGGACCGCGGACGGGGAAGGCATCAGCAAGGGGGACGCCAAGGCGGCCGGAACCAGTCGCAGCAGCATTATCAGCATCAGCGGCGTCCGAGGATCGAAGAGGTCCTGAAGGTCGGACAGAAGGTCATTGTGCAGGTCGTCAAAGAGCCGCTCGGGAACAAAGGGCCGCGCCTCACGACACAATTCTCGATCCCGGCGCGTTATCTTGTGATGATGCCGGGCGAATCGAAGATCGGGATCTCGCGGCGCGTGGAGAGCCGTTCGGAGCGCGAGCGCATCCGGGGCATCTTCCGAAGTCTGGAGATCCCGAAGGGCGTCGGGTTCATCGTGCGGACGAATGCCGAAGGAAAAAGCGACGCGGATTTCACGAGGGATATCCGCTATCTGATCCGGCTGTGGAAGAAGATCCACGGCATGATCTCGGCCAAGAAAGCTCCGGTCATGATCCATCAGGAGCTCGGCCTTGTGGAACGCGTGGTCCGTGATCACGTCAACGAAGAGACCACCAAGATCGTGGTGGACCATCCCGAGATCTTCAAGAAGCTCAAGCGGTTCACTTCGGTCTATATGCCGGGGCAGGACCTGAATATCGAGTTCGCGAAAGAAAAGGGAAGTCTCTTTGAACGTCACGGGATCGAAAAAGAGATCGAGCGGACATTCCAAAAGAATGTTTACCTCAAGTCGGGCGGTTATGTCGTGATCGAGCAGACCGAGGGTCTTGTGGCGATCGACGTGAACACCGGAAAATTCACCGGGAACAACCGGGGTCTTGAAGAGACCGTGTATAAAAATAACGTCGAGGCCGCGCAGGAGATCGCGCGCCAGCTCCGGCTCCGGGATATCGGCGGGATCGTCGTGATCGATTTTATCGATATGGAACAGGGCCAGCATCGCCGCAATCTCTTTAATATCTTCAAAGAGGCGGTGAGCAAAGACCGCGCCAAGACCCACCTGGTGCAGGTTTCCGAGCTCGGGCTGATCCAGATGACGCGCCAGAGAATGCGTCCGTCGCTTGAGAGCGCGGTCTACGACACCTGCCCGTATTGCGAGGGCAAGGGCAACATCAAGTCGACCGCGACCATGTCGATCCAGGTCATCCGAGAATTGCGCAAGTCCCTGAAGGATTCCAGGGACCGCATCGTGAATGCGTACGTGCATCCGGATGTCGCGGAACGTTTGCTTCAGCAGGAAAAGAAAGCCCTCCGGTTCCTTGAGAAGAACACGGGCAGCCGTATTTCGGTCTATCCCGAGCCGACCGCGCACCGCGAAGATATCAATATCACGTTCATCAAATAAGACCGCAGACTGAAGACCAGAGACGGCAGGCAAAGGGACCGAAGCTTGGGGGTTCCAGTCTATAGTCTTTGGTCTTCGGTCTGTTTTGAGTATAATGCGTCTATGAACGCGTCTCTTTTGATCCTGATCACGGTCATGGCATCTTTCTGCGGCTTTGCCGCAGTGCTCTGGATCTTCCAGCGTTTGTCCAAGCGGTCAACCGCCGACGAGAAAACCTTCCAGCCTTTTCTTCAGCTCCAGCAGGAGCTCCACAATCTCCATACGACGCTGCAGGACCAGATCCAAGCTCTCGCGCGCCAGATGAACGACCAGATGAAACAAAATTCCCAGTTCCTCCAGGAGAACCAGCAGAATTACCGGCAGGTCATGGGCGATGTCCAGCACCGGCTCGGTGTCCTGCAGCACGCGACCCAGTCCATGATGGATATCGGGAAAGACATTGCTTCTCTGCAGGACATCCTGCGGGCGCCGAAGCTTCGCGGAGGGATGGGCGAACTAATGCTCGCGGAACTTCTGCGCCAGATCCTGCCGGAGGACCATTTCTCGCTCCAGTACCGTTTTGCGAACGGGTCCCAGGTCGATGCCATTATCCGGCTCGGAGAAGGATTGATCCCGGTGGACGCGAAATTCCCGCTCGAGAATTTCAAACGTATCCTGGAGGCGGGAAGTGACGAAAAACAGGCCGAGGCCCGCAAGGGGTTCTGGAAGGACGTCAAAAAGCACATCGATGATATCGGGGCGAAGTACATTTTACCGGAGGAGGGGACTTTCGAATTCGCGCTCATGTATATTCCGTCCGAAAGTATTTATTATGAGACGATCATCAGAGACGACGCGCAGAATGAAAGCCTTTCGGCCTATGCCATGAAGCGGAAGGTGATCCCGGTCTCGCCGAACAGTTTTTATGTCTATCTCCAGTCGATCGTGCGCGGGCTCAAGGGCATGAGGATCGAACGCTCGGCGCAGATCATCCTTGAAAACCTGGGACAGTTGGAAGTGGACCTGGAGCAGTGCCTGACGGATTTTGAAAAGATCGGCGTGCATCTGGCTCACGGCCGGACGGCGTATGAAAAAACGGAACAGCGGTTCCAAAAATTGCGGAACCGGCTGAATGTTCTGGAACAACATCAGGGGCAGGTTGCGGGTCCGGCGCCCAAAGAGATCATTTCGGAAAAAGATTCTTAATTCGAGGGTGTTTTGCAGGCGGACGTAATCCGATATTAGCAGGTCATTCCCGCATGTTTTTAGCGGGAATCGAGGTTCTGATTTGTGTTCTGGATCCCCGACCTGCCAAAAGCAGGCATTCGGGGATGACAAAGCTTCGCATTACAAGACTCTAACGGGGGGACACCATGAAATTTTTGAAAAAGCTCGGTAAGGCCATTTTTGGTTCGACCAAACCCAGAAAAGCCGTAAAATCCAAGAAGAAAATTTCCAAGAAAAGAACAGCCAAACCCGGCAAGAAAAAAGCGGCCGGGCCGTCTAAGAAGAAAATTGTAAAAAAAGCGGCGAAGGCGAAAAAACAAGCGCGGATGGTCAAGGTCGCCCTGGCGGCGTTGCCGACTGCGGAAGTCACGCATTATTTTCCGCACGTGAACGCCGCGGTGCTCAAGATCAAGAGCGGGGAGATTCGGATCGGGGATGTGCTCCAGTTCAAAGGCCATACCACGGATTTCAAGCAAAAGGTCACTTCGATGCAGATCGATCACCAGCCGGTCATGATCGCCAAAAAAGGCGATGATTTCGGGGTGGAAGTAAAGTCCCGTGTCCGCGCCGGGGACCTGGTATTCAAAAAATGACAGACACTGTCATCCCCGAATGCCTGCTTTTGGCAGGTCGGGGATCCAGAATGTAACCCGGGGACTGGATTCCCGCACTGAACAACTATAAAGCTTTATAGGAAGTTTGGTGCGGCACTCGCTTTCGATAGGATTTTTTGACGAGAGCCAGTGCCGCTAAAAGCATGCGGGAATGACAAACAGAAACGGAAAATAGCCATGGCCCAGCATTATCTTCGCACCTACAAGCCCTTCGTGCTTGAAGAGGTCAAAAAAAATCTTCTGATCATCGGGGACCTTTCGGGAAATTGCGCTTCCTGCAACGAGCTCGGGATCAACGCCTACGATACCAAGGCCTGCCCGCAATGCGGAACGGTGTTCAAGTACATCGCGAGCCGGCGTCTTGAAACGCACCCGTCCGAGCGGTTCCAACTGGCCAAGCGTCTCGGCGAGAAGCGGCCCGATCTGATGTTGATCGATTATCTGGATTATCAGAAAGCCGCGGGAGATAAAGCCGCCCGCGATTTTTTTAGCATTTGAAAGAACGGAGATACATGGACCCGGGCCCGATGGACCTCAGTGAGACGAAAGGACGGCTGGCGCTTGCGATCGCGAAGACCTTGAAAGACAAAGGATTTACGGCGTATTTCGCGGGGGGCTGTGTCCGGGACCATTTGAGGGGTCAAAAGCCGCAGGATTTCGATATCGCCACGACCGCGACACCCGAAGAGGTCGAAAAGATCTTTCACCGGACCATCCCCGTCGGAAAACAATTCGGCGTGATGATCGTGGTTGAAGACGACATCCCTTTTGAGGTTGCGACTTTCCGCTGTGAAGGGGGTTACCAGGACGGCCGGCATCCCACCCGGATCTCATTTACCCAGCCCGAAGAAGACGCCAAGCGCCGCGATTTTACGGTGAACGGGATGTTCTACGATCCCTTCGCGGAGAAGGTGATCGATTTTGTGGAAGGGATGAAGGACCTGTCCCGCAAGGTGATACGCGCCATCGGCGATCCCGCGGCTCGCTTTGAAGAAGACAAACTACGGCTGCTTCGGGCGGTCCGCTTTGCCTCGACGCTTGGTTTTGAGATCGAGAAAAAAACCTGGGAGGCGCTTCGCAAGAACGCTGCCCGGATCCGGGAAGTGAGTCCCGAGCGGATCCGTGAAGAGCTTGTGAGGATCTTTACGCGGCCCGGCGCGGCGCGCGGGTTCACACTGCTTTCGGAGTCCGGGCTTATGAAAGAGATCCTGCCCGAAGTCGAGGCGATGCGCGGCGTGAAACAGCCGGAGAATTTTCATCCCGAAGGCGATGTCTATGAACACACACGACTTCTTTTGGAGCACCTCCGGCCCCCCGTTTCGACCCTTCTCGCTTTCTCCGCGCTCTTTCATGACATCGGAAAGCCCAAGACATCCGCGATACGCAAGGGGCGTCTTACCTTTTACGAGCATTCCGGCGAGGGCGTGAAGATCGCCCGCGAGATCATGCGCCGGCTGCGTTTTTCGAACGAGGAGATCGAGGGAGTTTCGGAATGCGTGGCCAATCATATGAAATTCATGGATGTCCAGAAGATGCGGGCCGGAAAACTCAAGCAATTCATCAGCCGTCCGTATTTTGAGGAAGAAATGGAGCTCCATCGTTTGGATTGCACCGCGAGTCACGGGATGCTGGACAATCTCGCGTTCCTCCGGGACAAGCTCAAGGAATATGAACATGAAGAATTAAAACCCAAGCCGCTCGTCAACGGACATGATCTTATGGAGCTCGGCATGAAACCCGGAAAGGCCATGAAACCGGTTTTGGACGAGGCTTTTGTTCTGCAATTAGAAGGTCGTTTTAAAAACAGGGAAGATGCTCTAGAATGGTTGAAGAGCGCAATCCCCAGATCGCAAACCCCGTAAGGAGGATCGAGCAATGAATCATTTTTTCAAATGGAATACGTTGTGGATACTCATGGTCATGCTTTCCGGTTGTATGTCGCTTACCTCCTCTGAGAAAAATGCGGTCTATGAGCTGAAGTCCTATGGGGTCACCACTTCCGATGTGAAGATCAAGGACCCTGCCGTTGCCGCATGGCTGAATCTATTGCCCGGCGTAGGACATTTCTATCTCGCCTCCGGGTCGGAAGAGAAACAGCTTTGGGGGATGGCTTTCTTCAACCTCTTCACTTATCCTTTGTCGTGGTTCTGGGGGATTCCGGGCGCCTATAGTGACGCGGGGGTTCTGAATGAAAAAGAACAGGTGCGTTTCTACCAATACAGTCCTGCGGGTCAAGAACAGTTGAAGTCTCTTCGCGCAAAATACCGGACCGTGGAGCTGGGCTTGAACGAGATCGATTCTAACGACGGAAGAGTCAGGGTGTCGTGAACTCACAAAAGCGATGGCTGTTCTTACTCCTGCCGGGTCTTTGCTTTTTTTCTTCCGTTCTTTGTGCGGAGATCGTCACCGAGGTCGGGACGGACGGGACGTTGACGCTTGAGAGCGGCAAGCAGGTGGTCCTGGTCGGCGTCCTGATGGACACGGAGGGGATCTCGGTTCTCCGCGTGCTTGTTCAAAAGCAGGATCTGCAGCTTAAATTGATCGCCAATCCCGTGCCGGGAGCCAAGGAGTTCGCCTACGCGTATCTCAAGGCGAAATACTTGAAATTTCCCGCGAAGCAAGACGAGACTCCCGATGAGCAAGAGGTCCTTATCAATGAATTTCTTGTGAGGACCGGCGCCGCCAAAGTGGCCGAGGCCCAGGACTTCGGTCACAAGGACAAGTTCCTGAAGGTTCAGGAGGAAGCCAGGAAAAAAGGCGAGGGCATATGGTCTTACGAGGTTTCCTGAAATTTCTAGCAGGTCTTTTTGCCGCGTTCTTGATTCTCGGGATCCTTCTCGCAGGGGTGGGTTATTTTGCGATCCGTAACTTTGATCCCAATATGTTCCGGGCGGAATTCGAAAAGTATCTCACCCAGCAGACGGGTTCTCGCGTGGAGCTTGGCGATATCAAATTCCAATGGAAACCCCAGCCGCAGCTTCAGGTGGCCGGCCTCAAATTCTATCATCCCAAGAGTCTCGAAAAGATCCTGCAAAGCGATCAGGTCCGGATCGACGCCGATCTGACTTCGGTCTTGCGGAAGCATTTCAGCATGTCCCAAGTCGTGATCCAGAGTCCCGAGATCTTTCTCAAACGTAACCGGGAAGGGCTCTGGAATTGGGAGGCCGTCAAAGAACCGGCCGCTTCCGCCCCGGTTGCCGAACCCCTCCGTTCTCAGAAAGGCCTTATTCCGGCGCCTGAGGCCTCGGAAGGGACCGGAGGTATTTCGCTGAAGAATATGGATCGCATCACCCAAGGTTGGGAATTCGGGGTTGGGAAGATCCTCGTGCGGGATGCGACCATTCACTTTACGGATGAAACGGTCGAGCCGGCCTACAGACTGGAGATCGAAAAATTAGAGATGGAGGTGCGGCAAAAAACTTCCGCCTCACCGTTCCATTTTACGGCGGGAGGATCTGTGTTCGACTCCGCCAAAAGAAACCTTGAGGCGGAGGGAGATCTGGACCTGGGGGCGCGGTCGCTGGATCTTTTGCTTCGGTATGGTCCTGAAAAGGCGGTGTTCAAAGGCCGTCTCAGAGTGATCCATACCCAGCCGTATTTTGAGGGGACGCTTGAGGTGAGCGACCTGGACATGGAATCGGTGATCCCGGAAGTTTATAGAAAGGGCGATTATGTGACCGGCCGTCTTAGCGCCAGGGCACAGCTTTCCTTTGAGGGAGCGAATCCTGCCATGCTCGGAAAGTCTCTCAAGGGGAAGGGAACGATCAAGATCCTGGACGGGGCCCTCAGGAACCGGAATCTTATCAAGGAAGTTTTTGACCGTCTTTCCCCGGTGCTCGCGATCACGAGTGCCTTGGGGGGGGAACTTCCTCCGGAGTTGAGTGAGATGCTTAAGGACCGCGACACGCCGTTCCAATCGCTAGAAGTGTTGTGCGGGGTGCAGGCGGGGGTCGTGAAACTCAGTGAATTCCGGGTCCTGCATCCCAACTATCAACTGTCCGGTCAAGGGACCTATGGAATATTGGACAAACGCGTCGAAGGTTCCATGCAGTTGTTGTTGTCTCAGGCCATTTCGGCTTATTTCATGAAAAAGATCCGCGAAATGGAATTGATCGCAGACAGGAATGGCCAAGTCATGATCCCGTTCCGCTACAACGGCGTTTTCCCGAACGCCTCGGTCCAACCGGACCTTTCCTATCTAGGCGCACGGTTATTCCAAAGTGAGGCGAATCAACTTTTGAGCAGCGGGGTGGAGCGGCTCCTGGGGGGCAAGAAAGCCGGGAAGATCGCAAGCCTCGGTGGTGTCACGCAGTCGCAGGGGGCTCTTTCAGAGCAGGATCAAATGATCCAACAGGGCATGAATGCACTTTCTAAAATCCTTGGGGGTAAGGAAAAATGAAAAAGATACTGATCACGGTCACCGGTAAAGATAAGCCCGGTATCATCGCCAAAGTGAGCGGTCTTTTGTTCGCGCGGGGATGTAATCTCGAGGATATCAGCATGACTCTTTTGGAAGGGCAATTCGCCATGATGATGACGGCCTGTCTCCCGTCATCCGTGGCCGGGGTCCGCGTGCTGCAAGGCTTGGATCTCCTGCGAGGTATTCCCTGGTCCCTGGATTGCCATGTGATCGAGCTGAGAGGGAAGATCCCCCGCGGCAAAAAACACGCGAAAGGCTCTTTGCCCTGCATGATCACCGCGTTCGGCAAGGACCGGACCGGGATCGTCTATGAAGTGAGCCGCGCTCTGGCGGGAATGGGCGTCAACATTACGGATCTTGACAGCCGGATCATGGGCAAGGGCGCAAAGATCACTTACGCGATGCTTTTGGAAGTGGATGTTCCGGATAAGGGGATTCTGGCGAAGCTCAAAACTCTTTTGGCGAAGGTCTCGAAGAAGTTGAGGATCGAGATCCAGGTCAAACCTCTGGAACGCGTTTCCTTGTAATCCCTGATGAAGCCCGCTCTCCTACGGACCTTTCCCGATCCGATCCTCAGAAAAAAAACGCAGGCGGTCACGGTATTCGACCGTTCCCTCTTGAAGCTTGTGGCGGCCTTGGTCCGCGTTATGAAAAGCCAGCCGCATGGGATCGGTATCGCCGCGCCGCAGATCGGGGTTGCAAAAGCCGTCGCGATCGTGGATGTTTCGAAACGCGATCCGAAAACAAAACGTCTCGTTCTTGTCAATCCCGTGATCCTCGAGAAAAAAGAGCCGGAAGCGCGCAAGGAGGGTTGCATGAGCTTTCCGGATTACACGGCATTCCTGAAGCGTCATAAGTGGGTCCGCTTCCGCTGGCAGGACGAACGCGGCGCATTCCATGAAAAGATCAGCGCCGGGATCGAAGCGGTCTGCGTGGAACACGAGGTCGATCACCTGGAGGGTGTCCTCTTTATCGATCATGTGACTTGTCTCAAGACGGATCTTTTCCCCCGATCTCCTATGCGGTAAGAAAACGGAAGGATCGGGATCACCCAAGTGGCTCTTTTGGAAAAGAGATAAAGGAAAAGAAATAAAAGTTTGGGCGGTCCCAATACCTATCAATCGAGGCGTAGCAGAGATTGGGGCCGTCCAAACTATCCTTATGGAAAAGAAATAAAAGTTTGGGCGGAAACAGCCCTATGCTATAATTTCTCGCTCAAAACTATTGCAAATGAGATTGTGAATACCATTAAGAATGATCTGCAGGTCTTTCAGCGCAGGGCGTTAGACGGGATTGTCAGGTATTTCGCTCATGGCGCTCTGGAAGCCCGGGCAGAAAAGGTCGTTCGGCTTTTTGAAGGTCAGATCCCGCGGGGGAGCCGGATTTTGGATCTGGGAGGCGGCTGGGGTTTTTATGCCGCGCCTCTTAAGACAAGAGGACATGAACATCTGGTTCTGGATGTCGTAAAACCCGGTTACCAGAGGGCTCCGGTGGTGCTGTATGATGGCTCCAGGATCCCGTTCCCGGATCAAAGTTTTGATGTGACGATCCTTATAACGATGCTTCATCACGTGCCGGACCCGCAGGCGCTTTTCAAGGAAGTACGGCGGGTAACGCGTCAAAAGGTCGTGGTCGTAGAAGATCTTTATCACCATGCAGTCGGCCGGTGCTGGACTATTTGCCGTGACCGGCTTTTGAATGTGGAATTCATGGCGCATCCGCATCAGTTCCGTAAGGATGGCGGATGGCGGGAATTTTTTAAAGTCGCTGGTTTTGAAGTCAGTTTTTTTAAAAGGTTTTATACTTGGCTTCTTGGATTCCGGATTTTGAACGGGGTCTACGTCTTAGAAAAAAAAGGTGATGGATAACGGGGAACGCCGAACGCAAAGGCCTATCGTTCCCTATTGCGCGTTCGCCCTTTTTCGAGGTCTTGCTTATGACAGTGCTTTCGATCGAAAAAGTCCTTTGGATGAAAGAAGGAGAGGGGATTACGGCTTGCGGTCGTATTCCGGAGGACTCCGAATTTTTCAAAGATCATTTTCCGGGATTTCCCGTGTTGCCCGGAGTGCTGGCGCTTGAGATGCTCAAGCAGACCGCGGAGCGGTATTTGGCGTCGATCGCGAGCGGTGAGGGGCGCCATTATTTTTTGAAGCAGATCCGCGCGACCCGGTTCACGAAATATCTCAGGCCCGGAGACGAGTGGGAAAGCCGGCTCATGCTTACGCAGAGCGAGGGCGATGAAACGACCTGGGATGCGAAATTGTTTTACCACGGCGACGTTGCCGTGTCGGCCAAGTTGACGCTGGCCAAGGTGAAGAACCCGCAATCATCGGCATTGTCATAGACAACTTAGGAAGGAAGCTAGAATGATCATGGAGAAAGAGCTCTTTACGAAAGTCCAGCAAACACTTGCTGGCGCATTGGGTGTGGAGGAATCAGAGATCACGCCGGAAGCTTCGCTGAAGAGGGACCTTGGCGCGGAATCCATCGATTTTATCGACATCGTTTTCCGTCTTGAAAAAGCTTTTGATCTCAAGATTCCGGCCGGGGATCTTTTCCCGAGCCATCTTTTGAATGATGAACGTTTCGTGAAGGAAGGTATGGTCACGGCGGAAGGGCTTGCGGAACTTCGCGTGAAGCTTCCCTATCTTGAACTTGAAGAATTCACCAAAGATCCGCAGATCACAAAGTTGGCGGATTGTTTTACGGTGAAAATGCTTCTCCGTTATCTTAATGACCGTCTGGGAAAGAGTTCCTGCTCCGATCAATGTTGCTCGTAAAGCAAAGGTCCTTCCGTCACTCCGGGCGAGGTTCGTCCCATTTTCAGAAAACGATCGGGGGGCGGTCTTCCGCGCTGCGCGGCGTGGGTGTTGATCTGGTGTCCCGCAATCGTGTGAAGCAATTCCTTTCTCGTCATAGAGCGTATGCCCGCGAACGTTTTCTGAGTTTTTCGGAACGCCGTTCCTTGAAGCATCTTTCCCTGCAGGAATTTGCCGAACTTTTTACGGCCAAGGAAGCATTTTTTAAAGCTTGCGGTGAAACTTGGATGGGACTCGAGGGGTTTCAGGGGATGCGGATGAAACGATGCGGAGGGGATCACTTTGAGATGGAATGGCGCACCGGGCGCGCCAAGAGGTTCTACCGCGGGGAAGGACATTTTTTTCGGAGCGGGGACCTGGTGGGCGCGCAGGCCATGATCTGGAGATAATATGCGCTGGCTTCTTCTTGAGAAAGTCCATTCGATCCATAAAGGGAAAAAAGCCATTGCTTCCGCCACAGTTCCCCGGACTCCCTATAGCTCAGAAGTTCTTTTCATTGAAATGATGGCGCAGACCGGCGGCCTCTTGGTCGGTGCGGAAAGCGATTACCAAAAAGATCTCATTTTCGCAAAGATCGAGAACGCGACCATCACAAGTATTCCGAAGTCGGGTACGCCACTTCAGATCGAAGCCTGGTCCGAAGGTCTCGGGACCGAAGGCGGCTGGTTGGAGGCGACGATCACATGCGCCGGAGGATTGGTCGCCCGAGCGAAACTTTTGCTCATGGCTGTGGGGGGACTTTCCGAGAAGACGGTGAAGTCCGTCACATTCCACGAAGCTTTCATGGAACATTTTAACGTTCGCGAGAAGATCATCCAATCTTCATGATGCGCCCGTCTCTTATTTCCTCTTTGTGCGGGCAACTCGGACCGTTATGGCTGCCGATGCATTTTCCGGCCAGGGACAATCATGACTGAAAAACGCCGTGTCGTCATCACCGGTTTCGGGGTCATTACGCCGTGCGGGAACGGATGGGAACCTTACTGGGACGCCGCACTTCACGGGCGTTCTGCGATCCGAAGCTCCGATCCTCTCGGGCTCCACTCGGCCCCTTTTAAATACGCCGGGATGCTGCCTAGGTTCGAACCGAAAGAATTCATTGAGAACCGGAAATCCATCAAGCTGATGTCCCGCGAGATCCAGATGGCCGTTGCCGCAAGCCGCCTGGCGCTTCAGGACGCTAAACTTTCTCCGGAGCATTATGATCCCACACGCATCGGTGTGACGCTGGGGACCGGGATCATCAATAACGATCTTGATGAGATCGGTATCGGCTTCAGGAACGGGTTGGATGAAAGCGGGCATTTCTCCATGACCAAGTTCGGGCAAGACGGCATCCGCTCGCTTTTTCCTCTCTGGTTCCTGAAATATCTTCCGAATATGCCGGCCTGTCATATCTCCGTTGCGTATCAGCTCCGGGGACCGAACAATACCATCACGACGTCTTCGGCCGCGGGCACGCAAGCGATCGGAGAAGCCTACCGCGTAGTCGAGCGCGGGGATGCGGACATCATGCTTGCGGGCGGCACGGACTCTAAACTGAACGCAATGGGGATCTCGCGTTTCCAGCTTCTCGGTCTTCTTTCAACGCGAGAAGCATTGCCCGAAAAAGTTTACTGCCCTTTTGATAAGAAACATGACGGGATCGTTCTGGGGGAGGGTGCGGGGATCTTGGTGCTGGAATCTCTTGAGAGCGCGAAAAAACGCGGGGCACCGGTCTATGCCGAAATTGCCGGGTATGGATCCTCCTCGGATTTTAATTATGATCCGCGCGATCCGGATGACTTTACGGGAAAGCGTGTGGCGATCCGACGGGCTCTCGAAGATGCCTCGCTCGAACCCGCCGATGTCGATGTCCTTGTGGCGAATGGAAGCGGCATTCCTCAGGAAGATGTCCAGGAATCGCTCGCCGTTCACTCTTTTTACGCTTCCACTTTTAAAAAACTTCACGTTACCGCGGTGAAGCCCGTGACCGGGAATCTGGTCTACGGGACCGGGAGCGTGGAGGCCGTGATCGCGGCGATGACCACGAAAAAAGGGCAAGTGCCTCCGGTCGCTAATCTTGAGAGTCCGGATCCCGAATGTTCGTTGCCGTTCGTCAAGGATAAAGCGAGGTCTTGCCAAGTGAACGTGGCCGTTCTGAACACATTTGGACTGGGCGGCCAAAACGCGTCCCTGGTGTTTAAAAAATGTTGAAGCGCAGAGTCGTGGTTACCGGGATGGGCGCCGTCACGCCCCTTGGAAATTCGGTGCGTGATACCTGGCTTCGCCTGAGGCAGGGGAAGTCGGGGATCGGTCCCATCACGCTCTTTGATGCGAGCCGTTTTCCGACACGCATTGCGGGCGAGGTCAAGGGATTCTCATTTGAAAAATGGCTTGAGCGCAATCCGCCGCTCGGCTGCGCGAGCCGGAGCACTTTCTTTGCGCTTCAGGCCGCCGCGGAGGCCTATAAGGGCGCCAGCCTGGAGCCGCTCGCCGTGAATCCGAACCGTTTCGGTATTTATTTTGGCGCGGGCGATAGCGGGATCGATTTTGACCCCTTCATCAAGACCCTGGTGGCGTCCTTTGCGGAGGAAGGTTCCGGGAGCGCCGAGATTGTGGATAAAGGGAAATATCTTCAATTTGCCGGCAAGCATATGAGCGCCTTGCGGGAACTTGAAAACCAGCCATTCATGACCGTGACGCATCTGACGCGTCTTTTTGATATCCGTGGGCCGGTCTCAAATTGTTTGACGGCGTGCGCGGCGTCGTCTCAGGCGATCGGGGAAGCTTTTGAATGGATAAGACGCGGGGATGCCGACATTATGATGGCCGGAGGTTCTCACTCCATGATCTATCCCATGGGAGTTGCCGGATTTAGTTTATTGACGGCGCTTTCCACCCGTAACGAGGAGCCTGAGAAAGCCTCGCGGCCTTTCGATAAAAAACGGGATGGGTTCGTGATCGGCGAAGGCGCGGGGGTGCTGATCCTTGAAGAGCTGGAGCACGCGCGCAGGCGCAAGGTTTCGATCCACGGGGAAGTCGTGGGTTACGGTTCGACGGCGGACGCCTACCGTCTTACGGATATGGACCCGGAGGGACGCGGCGCGGCGCGTGCCATGGAAATTGCTATGGAAAAAGCTTGCGTTGGGCCCCAAAATATTGATTATATCAATGCGCATGGCACTTCCACCGCAGTGAATGATTCGCTGGAGACCCTTGTCATTAAAAAAGTGATGAGGGGCCATGCGCCGAAAGTTCCGGTAAGCTCGACGAAATCCATGCTTGGGCACATGATCGCGGCGGCCGGCGGGGTCGAAGCGATCATTTGTTTGCTGGCCATGCGTGATTCTGTGATCCCGCCGACGATCAATTATGAAGAACCGGATCCCGAGTGCGATCTGGATTATGTGCCGAATACGGCCCGGCGCTCGGACGTGAATCTAGCGCTCTCCAACTCGTTCGGGTTCGGAGGTCAGAACATTTGTTTAGCTTTAAGGAGATATGATGGCTCATAGTTTGATCTTTATGACCGGTGCGACCGGTGTGTTGGGCCAGGAGCTTGTCAAGGAACTGCTTCGGACCACCCACGCGCAAATTGCGCTCCTGGCCCGCGCAAAGAATCGCGCCTCTCATGCGGAACGGGTTAAAAAGGTCCTTACTTCGATCGGCATCGATTCTCACCTGGGTTCCCGCGTCCATGTGATCGAAGGGGACGTGACGCATCACAAATTTGGCATCAAAAAGAACGACCTCGAGTGCCTGGAGCGCGAGTGTAAGGTTTTCTATCACATCGCGGCGCTTACGGCCCTGAACGGGACCGAAAAGGAATGCCAGCAGATCAACGTGGGAGGCACGGAACACGCGCTCGAACTGGCCTGGGACCTTCGTAAAAAGGGAAAGCTTGAGCGATTCATCTATTTCAGCACGGCATTTGTGGCCGGGAGCGTGTGGGACCATTGTTCCAAAGAGGATGTCCTGCCGGCCAAACCCGTGTTCGCGAACTACTACGAGTCGAGCAAATACAAGGCCGAGACCAAGGTGCGCGAGGCGATGGCGAAGGGTCTTCCGGTCACGATCATCCGGCCGAGCATTGTGGTGGGCCATTCGGAGACCGGTGTGGTCTCGGATTTCAATGTGATCTATCCTTTCATCAAGCTTTTTGCCCACGGAGTTCTTTCCAAGATCCCCACGCATCGTGAGAACACGTTCAATATCGTGCCCATTGATTTCGTGATCCGGGCGACCTGCGCGATCGTAAAAGATCCGCGAAGCATCAATAAGACTTTCCATGTGGTGGCCCCCAAGCCGCCTTCGATCGGCATGCTCTTGCGGGTGGGAGAAGAGGAATATTCGACCATTCCTCCGATCGAGGTGATCGATCCCAAGCATTTCAAGAAAAGCAAAATGGGGGCGCAGGAGCAGATGGTCTTCGCGATGCTGGAGCCCTATCTGGGTTATCTAAATGGACAGCTGACATTCGATACGACCAATACCCGCGAGATCCTTCGGGGCACCGGGATCCCGATGCCCAAGACCGATCACGCATTTCTCAAGACCTTGATCCGCTACGCCGTCAAGGTCGGTTATCTGGCGATCTGAAAAGAAGGGATCGCTCGGCCCCGGGAAAAATCCACGGAGATCCTTCGATGAAAAAAACGGTCATGGCTATGTTGGTTCTGATGCTAGGGAACCCGTGTGTGCCCGGAGCCAGGGCGGAGATCTCCCGGGATCTGGATCCGATGGTTCCCGTAGATTATCAGGCGACTGTGACGGAAGAAGCCCCCTCAGGCGGTACGGTCGCGACGGCCGGCAAGATGGAAACGGAGAAGACGAAAAAAGAAAAAACAAAAAAGACTGCCGTTAAAAAATCTTCCTCCAAGAAAAAAAGCAAGGTAAGTTCCAAGGGTCGCAAGGCAGGCAAGAATAGTTCTCGCTAGGGCCCGTTTATTTCACAGAGGCGTTATCTTGGGCGCAAGCTCGAGGTAACGTTTTTTTTGTGTCAGCGCCAGTGAGTTTTCCGCTTGAGAAGAGCCATTTGGAGAGCGTCGAAGAGGATGGCTGTGAAGACGATCGCTGCGAGCGGATGAAGCAGGGCATAGCGCTTTCTGGCTTTGACGATCGAGTAAGCCGTGGCCGCGGTGGCAAGAACAATAACAAGAATGGAAATGCAGAGAAGCAGAGAAGCGGAAAAGTGATCGGACAGGGCGATCCAAGCGGCGAAGGGGAAAACGGAAAAGAAAAAAACGCTGAGGATGCATTTCAGGATCGGCCCCGGTTTTTGTTCAAACGCGTGAAGGAAGATGCGCCGCCAGCCCCGCCAGATCGCGCCCAACGATTCATACATCCTTGTGCCGTAGATCTCCATTCCGAAAGCGCACATTCCGCGGGCTCCCGTTTCTTTCGTCTTCCGCATCAATGCAAAATCTTCGAGAAAGGCTTCCTTCACGTCCTCGTGTCCGCCGATCTTCCGGTAATGTTCCGCACGTACGAGAAGGTACTGCCCATTCCCGAAATAAACCTTCGATCTCGGATCATTGATCTTTCGGACGGGGAACCAAAGCCCCATATAGCCCATCGCGCAGGGTTGGATCACCTCTTCCCAAAAGCCGTGGGCGAGACAGCGAGGCAGGAGTGTCAAAAGGTCGAGTTTCCGTTCTTCCGCGAAGGAAAGGGCGGCGTTGAGGCTTCCGGGTTCGTGGCGTGTGTCAGCGTCCGTGAAAAGCAACCAGTCTCCTGCCGCATATTCGATACCGAGGTGAAGGGCAAAATTCTTGCCCGTCCATCCTTCAGGGGTCTTAGGGGTGTTGAGGTATTTGAATTTTGCGCGTGAATTTCCCGGAGGATCTTCGGGCCGGATCTCAAGAGCTCCATGCTCCTTAAGGACCGCTTCCGTCCTGTCCTCGGAACAGTTATTGATGACAAGGACCTCATCGTTCTCGCGAAGTTGGGCGAGGAGAGGCAGTACGCAATCCGCGATATTCTTCTCTTCATTCTTGGCGGGAATGAGGACCGAAACTTTCCCCAGTCGCGCCGCGTTCCCGGTGAGTTTCAGCGTGGGCGCCTGCTTCAGTTCGGAGAGAGAGCGTCCACTGCGGTAGACCCACCCCGCGAGGATAAAAAGAAGGAAAAACAGCAGCGCGTTTGAAGTGATCTCCATAGTCCTAATACCTTTCAATTTTTACGAAGTAGAAATTGAGGCAGTCCCAATTCCAATCAATCGAAGCAAGCTGAGATTGGGGCTGCCCTAGTTACCATTCAGAAAAAGAAAATAAAAACCAGGGCTGTCCCAACTACCCTCTATGTAGAGAAATTTAAAGTTTGGATAGGCGGGGCATCATAACAAACAAACCCTGCGGCGTCCACGGCCATACCCTGCTTGGAAAAATCGTCACCAGATACGAACTCTGGGAACTCGATTTTTACTAGTCGCCGGCATTTTCCGGATCCCTAAGAACCATTCCCGAGTCCCGAGCGACGAGTTCCTTGCTTTTTTCTGGCACGGCGGGGAGGCGGGTCGTATACTAGCGCAGTTTTAAGATTGAAATGGCGGTTGGCGCCAGTTCAATCTGTTTTATGTGCTGTACCGTTCTCCACTCAAGAATCAAACTGGAAACGGTGCTTATCGCCAAAATGAGGGGCGGGGCATGGCAGGCGCAGGACCACGGAACGTTTTGTCGCACCACAAAATCCAGGAAATGACACAAGCGGGCCCGCGCCCGCTTTTTTATTTTAGGGGGTGGGGGAAAAATTAAGTGATGTGTCTCCGGAATTTGTAGGTGCTTATTGAGGGCGAAGAAGTAGTATGGGCATTCCTGCGAATAAACATTCCTTTAATCTCAAAGGTAAAAAAGCCGAAGCGTTAGCCTTAAGGACATTTCTTACAGATTGGTGTTATATCAACCCTAAGCTTCCCAACGGAAGAGAACTATGCGATTTATTGGTAGTCTTTGACGAAACGGCCATTATTTGGCAAATTAAAGATTTGAAATTGGATGTCCGCGGTTTCTGTAAGGAAAATGAAATCAAAAAAAATCTCAAACAACTTCTGGGTGCAAGAAGACAACTATTTACTTTGAAAACGCCTGTTACTTTAGAGAATCCGCATAGAAAAAAAGAACTGTTCGATCCCGGCACCATAAAGAATGTTTATCTAGTATCGGTTGTTTTGTCAGATCAGACCAAAGCACCATTAATAGAAAACGCGAAAGATCAGATTATCCATTTATTTGACAGAGAATTTACGGAGATAATATTAGAAGAGCTTGATACGATCGCCGACTTCACGGCTTATTTAAAAGCCAAAGAGAAGTTAACGCAAGAAATACGGGATATGTTCATCGACGACGGAGAGAAACAGCTGTTAGCTTGGTATATTTTGAATAACAAAAATTTTGACAAATTAAAAGGTTCGCATCGAGTAGTTCTTGATAGAACGATTTGGGTTGATCTTATGTCCAGGCCGGAATACAAAATAAAAAAGAAAATGGACGGAATTAGTTATGGTTGGGACAGCATCATAGATACCGCACACACGGCTTCCGATCAGTATGAGTTAGTGGCTAGAGAATTGGCGCGGCCGTCTCGTTTCCAAAGACGAGCTTTGAGCAAAGCCTTTTTAGACGCTCATAAGATCTCTCACGCCGATACGCAGGGGGATGTATTTCGACGATTTTTGGTAGATGAAGATAGCGATACCATTTACTGTTTTTTATTTGGAGGCGATCCTGAACCGAGACCGAGACGTCGGTCAATGCTCGCATCAATGTGCTGGATTTTAAAAAATAAATATCCAAAATATAGAAAAGTAATAGGAATAGCGACCGAAAAGAAAATTAAGCCAGAATGTTCGTATGATTTTTGTTTTTTGGATCTTCCTGAATGGACTGAAGAAGATACAAAGTATGCTGATGAATTACAGAAAAAAACAGGTATATTTTTAAATCCGAGGATCGGCTTCACCGAAGAAGATGAGTATCCAATATGCGGAAACCGAACGCCGTTCGACAGGGAGGGGTAAGGGAGCTAAAATGAAAACAAAACTGATTCTTGTTTTTCTTTTTCTTATTTTTGCGGGGCAGGGGATGGTTGCCGCGGAAACCGCTGAGGTGGACACGGTGCCGGCAGACGCGCCGCAGGCTCTTTCTGAAGTAGATTCAGTTGGTTCACCACAAGTTGGAACCTATGAACAGTTGGTGGCGGCGATCCGAAAAACTCGGGCGGCGAGTCAGGCGCGCGTGGAGCAGGCCGTCCGGCAGGAGAAGGTCCGCGAGTGCTGGGAGACCGGCAGGTTGATCGACGCGCACGTGCTTCAGCACAAGGAGCGCGCGGATTACGGGGAAAACGTCCTTGAGCGGCTCTCAGCCGATCTTGGGACGAGCAGGACCGAGCTTTCCTATATGCTGCAATTCGCCCGCGCCTACCCGATTCTTCGGACGTCCGAAGAATTGACATGGAGTCATTATGAATCGCTCCTGGCCCTCAATGACGATAAGGAGAGAGAGGAAGTCAGCGCTCTTGCTTCAAAGGAGAAATGGCCTCTCAAAAGGCTTCGCGAAGAAGTAAAAAAGCGGAAGGCTGCGAAGCATGAGACGGCGGAGCCGGTCGCGGAGGAGAAACTCACGGCGAAGCTGGGGAAGCCGGGGACGTACCGAATGGTGAAGGCCAAGGTGGGCCCTGAGGCGGGGAAACTGGTGATCGATCTCGGGTTTTCCAATTATTACAAGACGTCCCGGGACCTCCGCTTCAAGGAAGGCGCGATCATAGAAGTTCTGTTCGCGGCGCCGGAAGGGGGGTCTTCACCTTCGGACAAGATTAAACTTTCGAAGCGGACTTCCGCCGATCTTTATACCTACCGCGCCTATGTCCACAGAGTTCTCGACGGTGACACCATTGAGGCCGTCATTGATCTGGGGTTCGGGGTCAGAAGCGTGCAGACCCTGCGCCTGCGAGGCATTGACGCTCCCGAGCTTGTGAGCAAGGAAGGGAAGGAAGCGAAGGCGGAGTTGGAGAGGATGCTAGGCGTAGCTAATAGCCAAGAAAATAGCGCAATGCGCAACGCACAACGCGCAACGGATGTTTTGATTAAAACCATAAAGTCGGACAAGTACGACCGCTACCTGGCGGACCTCTTTGTCGCCCCTGCCCCCAATGGGCAGGGACGGCTTCGGCAGGAACTTGATGTTCCTGTCCGAGCCGATGTCTATGTGAACCAGAAGATGGTTGATGAAGGATTTGCGGCCCGCGTACGCGATTGACCGGAATCGCGACGTGGCCGTCCCAATACTTTTCAATTTCAGATTTTATGAAATTGGGGCGGCGCCGGTTGCCGTTGTTCAAAAGAAAATAAGAACCGGCGCCGTGCCTGTACACAGGGACAGACGCCGTTGTTGCCGCAGAATTCTTCCGAGATCCTCATCGCCGCTCATTGTTCCCCAGCAAGGAACAATTCGTTCGCGCTGTCGGTTTTGCTCGTCGGCAGGAAACGATCTCCTGTCGACACCCTGCCCGCTCAACCTCCGGAGCGCGCTTCAGATCCCGAGAAAATTCTGCCGGTTACTCTTTGCGGCTTCCAACGTCAATTGACCCTGCTGGCGAACTAACATATAATGAGCCCCAATCACCTTAAATCATTCTGCATCAAGGAATAAGGATTCATCTCATGACCATATCGGATTACGGACAAAGGTTTCTTCCCAAGGATTCCCTTTCGGAGATTCTCGCGAATTTCCAGGAGGGGCGAAGAGTGCGCGTGGCGGGACGTCTCATGACCCGCCGGGATATGGGGAAGAGCGCGTTCGCGGACCTGAAGGACGAAGGCGCGCGCATGCAGATCTATGCCAAGAGGGACATTCTTGGCGAAGAGAGCTACAAGTTCTTCACGGGGCTTTCGCTTGGGGACATTCTCGGGCTCGAGGGAGAGCTCTTCAAGTCCAAGACGGGGGAGCCCACGATCAAGGTCGTGAAGTTCGAACGGCTTTCCAAAATAGTCCGCACCTTGCCTGAAAAATGGCACGGCCTGAAGGATGTGGAGACCCGCTACCGTCACCGTTATGTGGATCTGATCTCGAATGATGAAGTGAGAGCGACCTTCAAGGCGCGTAGCCGCATTATTCGCGAGATCCGCGCGTTTCTTGATAAGAAGGATTTTATGGAAGTGGAAACGCCGATGATGCAGCCCCTGGCCGGCGGCGCCCGTGCCAAGCCTTTTGTCACGCATCATCACACGCTTCACACCGACCTTTACCTTCGCGTGGCGCCGGAGCTTTATTTGAAGCGCCTCCTCGTGGGCGGCTTCGAAAAAGTTTATGAGATCAACCGCAATTTCAGGAACGAAGGCATTTCCGTCCGTCATAATCCGGAATTCACCATGATGGAGCTTTACCAGGCGTACGCGGATTACGAGGACATGATGAATATCACGGAAGAGCTGACTCACCATCTCGTGACGATGCTTTACGGGAAAGATGAGATCCCCTACGGGGATAAGACCCTGAACTTTAAACGGCCCTGGAAGCGCGTTTCCTTTTATGGCGCGCTCGAAGCGGCGACCGGCATGGATTTCCGGAAGGTGAATGTGCGTGAAGCCGCAAAGAAGCTTCGCGTCGAAATTGCCGACAACATGGACGATATTGATATCCTGAACGAAATCTTCGGAGAAAAGGTCGAAAAGGATTTCTGGGACCCTGTCTTCGTGATCGATTACCCGACGGTCATGACGCCCTTGGCGAAGGCCAAGAACGAGGACCCTGGGTTGGTGTACAGGTTCGAGCTTTTTGTCGCAAAAATGGAGATCGCCAACGCTTTTTCGGAGTTGAACGATCCGACCATTCAGCGGCAGCGTCTCATGGAACAAAAAGAGCTTATCGGGGAGTCCAAAGAGGTCGATGAAGATTTCCTGATGGCGCTTGAATACGGGATGCCGCCGGCGGGGGGCTTGGGGATCGGGATCGATCGTTTGGTCATGTTGCTTACGGGTCAGGCTTCCATCCGTGACGTGATCTTATTCCCTCAATTAAAGCCGGAAAAAAAGACGATCGAACAAGCCGAGGCGGAGTCTTAAAGGAGTTCTCATGGGATTTGAAGCTTTTATCGCAGGAAGACATCTGACGCGACGGCGGAAAACAGGTTTTATTTCGCTTATCTCCATGATCTCGGTCGGCGGAGTGGCGATCGGTGTCATGGCCTTGATCGTGGTGCTTGCCGTGATGAGCGGTTTTGACCGTGAGTTGAAAAACAAGATCGTGGGCGTTCAGCCGCACTTGAGGATCGAAAAAGTGGACGGGATCGAGGACGCGGGCCGTGATCTTGCCGCGATCCGAAGGCATAACATTCCGGGACTTGTTTCCGCGTCAAGATTCGTCGAGGGACAGGCGATCCTCCGGAGCACCAAGAACGCGACCGGCGTTGTGGTCAAAGGGATCGATTCGGAGGCGGAAGATCTGAGCATCTTTGAGAAAAATATGATCTCCGGGACTTTGAATTTTAAAGATTCCGTGCAGGTGGAGCGCAAACGGTTCCTTTGGTTCTTCAAACACAAGATTGAGACGCGTCGCGGCAGTGTTTTTATCGGGGAGAATTTGGCGGCATCGCTTGGCGCTCAAGTGGGGGACGTGATCTATATGATTACACCGATCCCGGAGCCCGAAAATCCTTTCGTCCCGCTTCCGATGCACGTGCGGACCTGGCCGTTCCTGGTACGCGGGATCTATCGCGTGGGGATGAACGATTTCGACACCTCCCTCGCGCTTGTCACGATCGAGCAGGCGCAGAAGGTCTATCAGATGGGTCCCAAGGTCACCGGGATCAGCATGCGCTTTAAGAACGTGGACGATGCGGAGAAATGGAAGTGGGTGATCGCCGGGGATTTTTCCAGCCAGTATTTTTTCCGTTCCTGGTATGACATGAACCAGAATTTCTTTCAGGCGCTTAAGGTCGAAAAGAGCGTGATGACGATCCTTCTTGGGCTCATTATTCTGGTCGCGGCATTCAATATCATATCGACCCTTACCATGGTGGTCATGGAAAAGACCAAAGATATCGGGATCCTCCGGGCGCTCGGGGCAACGCGCATGAGCATTCGCAGGATCTTTGTCATGGAAGGGTTCAGTATCGGATCTCTGGGGATCGCGCTCGGAGCGGTGGCAGGACTTGCGCTTGCGTACCATCTGAATCCTGTGGCGGATTTCCTTAAAAAAACCACCGGGCTTGAAGTGTTCCCAAGCGATATCTATCTTTTTGACCGTATTCCATCCGAGGTGCATATGCCGGATGTTGTGGCCATTGTCGGTTTTGCGCTGATCGTGGCGGTGGTGGCAGGGTTTTATCCGGCCCACCGGGCGGCGAACCTTAATCCCGTGGAGGCGCTTCGCTATGAGTAACGTCGTAGAAGCCCCCTTGCTGAGCGCGTTTGATGTCCGCAAAGATTACGAGACACCGGTCGGGACCCTGCAGATCTTGCGTTCAGTGCAATTGATCCTTCGCAGGGGAGAGATGGTCTTTATTACCGGAAAGTCAGGCTGCGGAAAATCAACTCTGCTGCACATCCTGGGCGGTTTGGACCGGGCGACGGACGGGAATATCTTCTTCGAAGGTAAGGATATGGTCGCGATGTCGGAAAAAGAACTCGCGCGCTTGCGCAGTCATCAGGTGGGTTTTGTGTTCCAGTTCTATCATCTGCTCCCGGAATTGACGGTTTATGAAAATGTGCTCTTGCCGACGCTGATCGCGAGAAAGCCCAATAAGCCGTGGGTCAAGGAAGTCCTGAAACGCGTGCGTCTTTGGAACCGCAGGACCCATTACCCCTCCGAGCTTTCCGGCGGTGAGCAGCAGCGTGTGGCGATCGCGCGGGCGCTTGTGAACCGTCCTGCCGTGGTGCTTTGCGATGAACCCACGGGGAATCTGGATCCTGAAACTGCGGGCTCGGTCATGGCGCTCTTGAATGAACTGAATCAACAGGAAGGTCAGGCGTTCCTGGTCGTGACGCATGATGAAGAGATGGCATCCAGGCATGAGCGTTCCTATCGTTTGCAGGACGGGGTCCTGATCCCCGGGCAGTCGAAGGTCCCGGCCCCGGAGACGATCATTAACCATAAACCGGTTTCATAATGGTGAGAACCCAGGAGAAGAAAATGGAACTTCAGATCTACATTGATGGCAAATGGTATCCCAAAAGCGAAGCGAAGATCTCGATCTTTGATCATGGACTTTTGTACGGGGATGGTGTTTTTGAAGGGATCCGTGCGTATAACGGGCTTGTTTTTAAACTGGAGGAGCATTTGGAGCGGCTTTGGGAATCGGCGCATTCCCTGATGCTTACGATCCCCATGGACGTGAAGGCTATGAAAGGCGCGATCCTCTCGACCCTTCAAAAGAACAAACTAAAGGATGCCTATATTCGCGTGGTGGTGACGCGCGGAGTAGGGGACCTAGGGCTTTCGCCCTGGCTTTGCAAAAAGGCCACGGTCTTCATCATCACGGACAAGATCACGCTTTATCCCAAGATCCTTTATCAAAAAGGATTGGAGATCATTACCGTGCCGACAGTACGGAACCTTCCGGAAGCTGTGAACCCTTCCATCAAGAGCTTGAACTATCTCAACAATATCATGGCGAAGATCGAAGCCAAAAACGGCGGTTGCATGGAAGCGCTTATGCTCAATCATCAGGGCTATGTGGCAGAGTGCACCGGCGACAACGTTTTTATGGTCAAAAAAACGGGCAAGGGACAGACGGTAAAAGATCATATCCTGCTTACGCCGCCCACTTATCTCGGAGCGCTCCGGGGCATCACGCGTCAGGCCATTCTCGAGATTGCGGAAGAGATCAAATTACCTTTCGAGGAACGCATCATCACGAGGCATGATCTTTTTAATGCAAACGAGGTGTTTCTGACCGGCACGGCGGCGGAGGTCATTCCGGTCGTGAAGATCGACGGGCGCGGGATTGGTGAAGGCAAGCCGGGAAAGATTACGAACATGCTTCTCAGGAATTTTCAGGAACTGACCCGTAAAGACGGCGTGCATTACGCGCTTTGATTCTTCGAGGGTCCGGAGCCAGCCCATCATGATCTGCAATATTTGCGGGACCAAAGAAGCGACCATTCATCTGACAGAAATTGTCAACGGCCAGATGGCCGAGGTCCATATCTGCGAAGCGTGCGCCGAAGAAAAAGGTACGGAGTTCAAGACCTATTTCAACTTTGGGGATCTGCTGGCCGGTATGCCGGGTCTTGAAACAGCGCCAGGCGCTTCCGGTAAGAAAATACCGCTTGTCTGCAAGGATTGCGGTATGAATTACGAGGATTTCGCCAAGAACGGGCGTCTCGGTTGCGCGGGATGCTATGTTTCTTTCCAAAAACCACTTGCGGTCGTGATCAAACAGGTCCAGCGATCGGGTTCTCATGTCGGTAAAAAACCATCCCGTATCCCGAAGGAAACGCGCAATGTCCATGATCTGCGCCAGCTCCAGGAAAGACTCCGCAAAAGCATTCAAGAAGAAGCGTTCGAGGAAGCGGCGCGTTTACGGGATGAGATTAAACAGGCTTTGGCCAAGTTCAAAAAGGTGAAGAGGCCGAAAGATGAGTGAAATCGACCGTTTTATCGATCAGCCGGTGAATTGGCTCCGGGCCACAGGGCCTGAGAGTGACGTGGTCATCAGCTCGCGCCTGCGCCTGGCGCGCAACCTCGCGAATTATCCTTTTTTGAGCCGCCTTGCAGGGGAGCAACGAACCGCGATCATTCAAGAGGTTGGAGAGGTGGTCAAGAGATCGAATTTCCTTAAAAACGCTTACTTTGTTTCTTCGACGGAACTTTCTGAACTCGACCGGCAATTCCTTCTGGAACGTCATCTGGTCAGCCGGGAACTTTTCCTGGAAGAAGGTAAGAGCGCGGTCGCGATCACACCGGATGAAATGGTGAGTCTCATGATGATCGAAGAAGACCATTTGCGGCTCCAAGTGTTCCAGTCAGGTCTCAATCTTGTCGAGACCTGGCGTATTGCCGATGAGATCGACAGCGAACTTGAAAAAGATCTGGATTATGCCTTTGACGGGACGCTCGGGTATTTAACGGCTTGCCCGACGAATGTTGGAACCGGCATCCGGGCCTCATGTATGCTGCATCTGCCCAGTCTTGTTCTGACCAAACAGGTCCACAAAGTGTTGCAGGCCCTTTCAAAGCTTAATCTCGCGGTGCGCGGACTTTACGGTGAGGGAACGCAAGCGAGCGGGAATTTTTTTCAATTTTCAAACCAGATCACATTGGGCCAGCCCGAAGAAGAGATCATTAGTAATCTTGAGGGTGTGATCCGTCAGGTGATCACCCATGAACGCGAGGCCCGGGAATATCTCAAGAAAAAGAAGAAAAGTAAAATGGAGGATCAGATCTGGCGGGCCCTGGCGACGCTCAAATCCGCGCGCATGATGTCTTCCTCTGAGGCGATCCAGCTTTTGTCGCTTGTGCAGGTCGGGATCGATGTCGGGGTTCTGGAAGGACAGGTGACCCACACGGACCTGAATCAGCTTTTTCTCTTGATCCAGCCGGCGCATCTTCAAAAAATGAACGGTGAAGAACTTAGCGCCACCGAGCGCGATGCCCGCCGCGCTTCCCGTATCCGGGAATATTTTTCAAAAGTCGTTCTTTAGAGAATCGTATAAATCTCCGTTATTATAGTCAGTCTCAGAACGGTTTCATTAATTTGGAGGTTCACCATGTTCGATCGTTTCACGGAAAGAGCTCGTAAGGTCATTATTCTTGCCAAGGAAGAAGCCAAAAGGTTCAATCATGACTACATCGGGACCGAACACATTTTGCTCGGGCTCATCAAAGAAGGGGAAAGCGTTGCGGCGGCGGTGCTCCAGAATCTCGGGCTGTCGCTCGATACGATCCGTCTAGAAGTGGAGAAGCTTGTCCAATTCGGACCAAGCACGGTTGTTTCCGGAGACATTCCGTTCACGCCCAAGGCCAAGAAAGTGATCGAGTTGGCGATGGATGAGGCGCGTCGTCTCGGGCACAACTATATCGGGACCGAGCATTTGCTTCTGGGTCTCATTAAAGAGGGGGAAGGTGTGGCGAGCCATGTGCTCATGAACGTGGGGCTTGACCTCAATAAGGTGCGCTCCGAGGTGATCAAACTTTTGGGTTCCACGACGCCGAATGCCGAACCCGGCGCGTCATCACCCACCATGGGCATGGGCGGTCCCGGAAGCGGGGCCGGAGGAAAGTCTAAGACAAAAACGCCTGCGCTGGACGCGTTCGGTCGCGATCTTTCACAGCTCGCGCGTGATGGGAAACTGGATCCCGTTGTGGGGCGGGCGGATGAAATCCAGCGCGTGATCCAGGTCCTCGCGCGCCGCACCAAGAACAATCCTGTGCTTTTGGGGGAGGCAGGGGTCGGAAAGACCGCGATCGTGGAAGGTCTCGCGCAAATGATCATTGCCGGCGATGTGCCGGAGATCCTGGCGGATAAACGTATCGTCGTGCTTGATCTTGCGCTGATGGTGGCAGGGACGAAATACCGCGGCCAGTTCGAGGAACGTATCAAGGCCGTGATGGACGAGATCCGTCGCACGGAAAATGTCATGATCTTTATCGATGAATTGCATACGTTGGTCGGCGCCGGAGGCGCCGAGGGCGCGATCGATGCTTCGAATATCCTGAAACCTTCGCTTTCCCGCGGCGAGATCCAGTGTATTGGAGCAACGACGCTTGACGAATACAGGAAATACATTGAAAAGGACGCGGCTTTGGCCCGCCGCTTTCAGACCGTGATCGTGGAACCTCCGTCCGTGGAAGATACGATCCAGATTCTGAAGGGATTACGCGACAAATATGAAGCCCATCACCGGGTGAAGATCCTGGACGAGGCGCTTGAGGCTGCGGCGAAACTTTCGGATCGTTACATTTCCGGACGGTTCCTTCCGGATAAAGCGATCGACATCATCGATGAAGCGGCTTCGCGCGCGAGGTTGTCCGTTACGACCATGCCCAAGGACCTGAAGAAGGTTGAGACCGAGATCGAGTCTCTTCGTCGCGAGAAAGAGGCTTCGATCAAGGCCCAGGATTTCGAAAAGGCCGCGAAAATGCGGGACGACGAGCGTAAGGCCAAGGAAGAGCTCCAGAAAATGAAAAAAAGCTGGAAGGAATCCAAATCCGAGGTCGAGGTCCAGGTGACCGAAGAGGATATCGCGTTCGTGGTCTCCAAGTGGACCGGTGTGCCTCTTGCGCGTCTCGAAGAGAAAGAAACGGCGCGTCTTCTCAAGATGGAAGAAGAGCTCCATAAGAAGATCATCGGTCAGGATGAAGCAATCCGTGCGATATCGCACGCGGTGCGCAGGTCCCGCTCCGGGCTTCGTAATCCGCGCAGGCCCATAGGATCGTTCATCTTTTTAGGTCCGACCGGCGTCGGCAAGACGCTTCTTGCTCGCGCGCTTGCGGATTTCATGTTCGGCGACCAGGATGCGGTGGTTGTGGTGGATTGCTCCGAGTACGGAGAAAAATTCAACGTTTCGCGTCTCGTGGGGGCGCCTCCGGGGTATGTGGGCTATGAAGAGGGCGGGCAACTTACGGAGAAGGTTCGTCGGCGCCCGTATTCGGTGGTGCTTCTGGATGAGATCGAGAAGGCCCATCCGGATGTTTTCAATATCCTTCTCCAACTCATGGAAGAGGGGCGTTTGACGGATTCTTTCGGTCGCAAGGTAGATTTCCGGAATACCATTGTGATCATGACCTCGAATGTCGGGGCGGATCTCATCCGGAAGCAAGGCGATCTTGGATTTGCACCTAAGAAAGACGAGATGAATTACGAAGGGCTGAAGCAAAAGCTCCTGGATGAGACAAAAAAAGTTTTTCGGCCGGAATTCCTGAACCGCGTCGATGAGACGATCGTTTTTCATCCGTTGACGCGCCAAGACCTGGAACAGATCATTCATATCGAGCTCAAAGAAGTGCATGATCGTCTCAAGGGCAAGAAGATGGAGCTGATCCTTTCCGACGAGGTTCTGAAATTCTTGATCGATCAGGGGTATGACCCGGTGTTCGGTGCCCGTCCCCTCAAAAGGACGATCCAGCGGTACATTGAGAATGTGTTGGCCGAAGAGATCCTCGGCGGGAAGTTCGAAGAGGGGGATAAGATCGTGGCAGAGATCCGTGGGGAGAGGATCTCCTTCGAAAAAGCGACGTAGTCCCAATGCCGATCCATTTCAACGAAGTTGAAATTGGGGCTGTCCTGGCTGCCTTTTTGAAAATGAAAGTCAGGACTGTCCTTGTCAACCATTTAAGAAATCAAGTTTTAGACAAGGATAGCGTGAGAGACCCGCGCACATGCGCCCTTTCCTGAAAGCCGTTCTTTTTTTCTTTGCGATCTTGTTCGTGACCGGTGTGCTTCTTTTCAATTTTCTTCTTGGCCGTATCGCCCATTCTCCGGATTTAAAGCGTTTTGCTGAGAAACGGGTCGGCGAATATCTCAAGGCTACGGTCCACATCGGTGAGATAAGGCCCTACTATCTGAACCAGCTGGCGCTTGAGAAGATCCTTATCGAGGCCCCTTCCGCGATGGGCGGTTCTCAATTGGTCCGTGCCGATCGCCTCCTTTTTCGCTACGATCTGAAGCAACTCTGGAGCCGGAAGTTCGATGCTCCCGCAGGAGTGGTGTTGAAGAATCCCGCGATCCTGATCGAGCAGGATCAATTTCCTTACCGCTATTTTGAAAGTACCCCTGGTGGGGTTTCTGGAATTTCGATGCCGTCCTTGGATTTCAAGGGAGGAGAGATCCGTTATTTGCTTTCTTCCCTTGGCAAAGAGATCCTGCTCAAAGAGGTGGAAGGCAAGATCCTGCCGTCTCTTGATAAAACAGTCCAGGTGGACGTTCGAGCCCGCATGACCGGCATGGTGAACGGGCGCGCCCATATTTATGGCGTGGTGGATCCCTCCAAGAGCACGCATGATCTTTGGCTGGAACTGGATGCCATGGATTTCGCACAGGATGTTCCGCTCCCGTTCAAGGCGCTCAAAGGAAAAGTCCGTTGGGTAGGAAAGGATCTTTTTTTTAATGATCTAAAAGGGACATTGTACGGATGGCACGCAGAGCTTTCCGGAGCTTTTTTGAATCATGAGGGACAGCCCGAAATGAACGCGCATGTCCGGATCGGAAAAGGCGTTCCCTGGATGAAACTGGATTTTGCGTTGAGCCTGCCGCATCAGACGATCGAGGGAGCTTTTCAGCCCATGGTAGGACGGGTTTTTGATTTCCAAGGAAAAGTCCACCAGGACCGGAAGCGTTTTGTAATAGATTCGATCGTTTTGGGCTCGGGGTATCATGGCCGGGGAGAGCTTGATTTTGCCAGCGGGAACTATGAACTGATTTTTGAAAAAGGCACGAAGCGGATGGCGATCCATTCGAATCTTCGCGGCTTGGATTTTGTGTTCAACTTTCATCTCGATCACATAAAGATCTTCGGCATGGATCTTGTGACGCAGGGGAAACTTTTCCTTCATTCCGTTTCACCGCGTTGGAATGGCCGCGATCTTTTTTTTAAAGGGGAATATGAAACAGATTATTTTATTCTGGACCGTCAGCCGTTCGAAGACTTAAAAGGGGTTTTTGACTTGAGTCCCTCCGGGATCACGGGTATCCGGAGCGCATGGGGGGGGGAATTCCAAATAACGGGGCAGGTGACAAGGTTCTGGAAGGATCCGGACCTAAAACTCCTGCTGCGCGTGGCGGATTTTGATCTGGGGACCGTGCACCAGTTTGCGGCAAAGCCTTTGCCCAAGGCGCTCGGGGGGCTTCTGGAAGGAACACTTTCCGTAGAAGGCGGTCTCACAAAGCCCGAGGTTTCGGGTGTTTTTAATATTCGCGACGGAAAATGGGGACAACTTGATTACGACCGTGGTATCATCCAGCTTCGGGGGTTCCTTCCTTACCTTCCATTAAAGGATTCCAAGATCTGGAAGGGCCGGACCGTTTTCTTTCTGAACGGAGCCCTGGATTTGAAGCTTGACAATATATTCGCGGGAGTAAAAATACAGACGCCGGACAATCTGGTGATCTGGAAGGGTATTGAGGCGGTCCTCCACGAAAAGGACAATAGCCTGGAACTCAACACTTCGAAGCTTGGGGGGTGGGGAGAATTTTCGATGTTGGAAGCCCGTTCTCCGGAGCCGAAATTGGGAATCAGCGAAGGGGATGGCAAGGATGGTGAAAAGGAAGAGCAATCGATCCTTTTCGGTCCTAAACTCAAGTTCTAAATATGTGGCTGATTTTATGGGCGGGTTAAATGAGGAGATTTATGTCGGATTGGGATGATCTGAGGCGGGCCGTATCGGTCCGGATATGGCTCCAGAAATTCGGAGCGGGATGTCTGGATGTCTTTCAAGGCGCCGGAGGGATCGCGCTTCTTTTTAAGGACGCTTGCGTTTTATTGGTTTCCAAAAAGATCCGTTGGAAGGCCACGCTCGATCAAATGAATAAAATCGGCGTGCAGTCGCTCCCCCTGGTCTTTCTTACGGCATTTTTCACGGGGATGGTCCTTGCGTTGCAATCAGCCTATCAACTCCGTCTCTTTTCCGCCGAGAAATTCACCGCCGACCTGATCTCGGTTTCGTTGTGCCGCGAACTCGGGCCGGTACTGACATCGATGGTGGTGGCCGGACGCGTGGGGGCTTCGATCGCCGCAGAACTCGGGACCATGAAGGTGACCGAACAGATCGATGCTCTGAAGGCTCTTGCCACGAACCCCGTCCAGTATCTTGTCATTCCGAGGTTCATCGCGGCGCTGTTCATGCTTTTTTTACTGACCATTTATGCGGATGTGATCGGGATGTTCGGGGGCTACCTTATTTCTGTTTTTAAACTTGGCATGAGTTCACACATGTACATCAAGCGCGGGATCGATGCTCTGGTGGTCAAAGATGTCGTGACGGGACTTATCAAGGCTTTTTTCTTCGGGGGGATCATTTCGATCGTGGGATGCTATTTCGGGTTTACGGCCCGCGGGGGAGCCGAAGGTGTGGGACGGGCAACCACGCTTGCGGTCGTGGTTTCGCTCATCATGGTCATTGCTTCGGACGCGCTTTTTTCAGCGATCTTTTATTTCTTTTAGTGACCGAAAAAAATGAGGAACTAGAAAGTGATCGAGATCAAAGGGATCCATAAGTGGTTCGGAACGCATCATGTCCTGAAGGGGGTCGACCTGACCATCAAGGAAGGGGAGACCATCGTGATCATCGGGCGGTCGGGATGCGGGAAAAGCGTTCTCCTAAAGCATATCATGGCGATCTTGGAGCCTGATGAAGGAGATGTCCGCATTGACGGACAATCCATGTTCTCGATGAGTCCGGAAGAACAGGACCAGTTCCGGCTACAGCTCGGAATGCTCTTCCAAGGCGCCGCGCTCTTTGATTCTCTGACCGTACTCGAAAATGTCGGATTTTCTCTTTTTGAACATACCAATCTTTCCGAGGAAGTGATTAGTCAGAAAGTCCTGGAAAAGTTGCACATGGTGGGTCTGGGAGGGGTCGAGAATCTGATGCCTGCCAGCCTTTCGGGGGGGATGAAGAAACGGGTGGGTTTGGCGCGGGCGATCTGCAATGAACCGAAGATCATTCTTTATGATGAGCCGACGACCGGTCTTGATCCGATCAACGCCGACGTTATCAATGAGCTTATTTTGAGCATGCAGAAACAACTCAAGGTGATCTCGATCGTGGTGACCCACGATATGACAAGTGCTTACAAAGTGGCAAACCGGATCGCCATGCTTTTCGAGGGAAGGATCATCGGTGTCGGAACACCCGACGAGATCAGAAATTCCAGCGATCCGGTCATTCAGCAATTCATTACGGGATCGGCGCGCGGGCCGATCACGGATAAGCAGCAAAAGGAGACGGAGTTATTATGAAAAAGAAAAGCAATGAGGTATCGGTAGGGGTTTTCGTGATCCTCGGGTTCATTTTTTTGACGTTAGTGCTCTTTTTTGTCAGCGGGGTCTATTTGTTCCGCTCGGGATACACCGTGGATGTGATGTTTAACTATGTCAGTATTCTTAACCAAGGGGCGCCGGTGCGTATGGCGGGGGTCCGCGTCGGGGAAGTAAGCAAAGTGGATATCGTCTACGATGAAGCAAAGCAGAACAATCGTGTAAAGGTCAAACTTTTCATTGAAAAGGGAATAGAAATCAGAGAAAATTACAGCTTCACGATACGGGGTACCCACGTTTTGAGCGAGCCGCATGTGGAGATCACGCCTAAACCCGGGACTTTTCCGCTGCTCCATAAAGGCGCGCTGGTGGAGGGAGTGCCCTTGGTTGCGGTGGAAGAACTGATCGATCGCGCGCATGAGATCTTGAGCCACCTTGCCGCGATCTTAGGCAAGTTCAAGAAGGGGATGGACGATCAGGGGACCGTGGAGGACTTGAAAGCCCTGATCAGTAATCTTTCGTCATTGAGCGGGGCGTTGAACACTTCCCTTAAGGCGGATGGAGATGTGCATCGGAGTTTCCAGAATATCGAGTCTTCCAGTGCTTCTTTGAGCCAGATCCTTGGCAAAGTCGAAAAAGGAGACGGGACGCTTGGGAAACTCTTGATGGAGGACGAGCTTTATAAGGAGATGGAAGCTTTCGTGAAGGATGTTCGGGCGCATCCTTGGAAACTCCTTAAGAAAGACTCGAAAGACAGAAGGAAGTGGTACTTTCTTTTTCTGGCATGACCGAGGGCATAGGGACCGATGAATATAAACCTTTCATACACGTCATACGCACAACATCAAAGGAGCATTTATCATGATCATTGCCATAAGATTAATTTTTATTCTGGGCTGTGCCCTGTTCGGGTATCTTGCGCAAATCCAGTGGCTTTTGAACCTTCAGGTGCCCCACAGCGAGTGGATCTCGGCGACCATCGGGGCGATGGTCGGCATTCTCATCGTTTCGATCGATATCTTTTTTAAACAATATACGGTCCGCAATATCCTTGCGGTCATTCTGGGATTAGCGCTCGGGCTTTTGACCCACCGGCTTTTTATGATGGTGGTCGTTTACGCCCATTTTACTTCGGAGGTCACGCGCAATTTCGGGATCGCAACGGCGATCATTTTTTCCTACCTGGGCATTATCACGGTTCTTCGCGGGCAGGACGAGTTCAGTCTGATGATCCCGTTCGTGCATCTTGATTCCAAAGGTCCGAGTGAGGAAATGATCCTTCTCGACACGAGCGTGATCATTGATGGCCGCATTGCGGACATCGCGAACACGCATTTTCTCTCAAGCAAGCTGATCCTGCCGCGTTTTGTGTTGAAGGAGCTGCAGCTCATCGCGGATTCCTCCGATCCCTTGAAACGCGCTCGAGGGCGCCGCGGTCTCGATGTTTTGAACGCGATCCAGTCGAATCCGAATATTAAGGTGAAGATCCACGAGTTGGATTTTCCGGAATTCAACACCGTGGATGCCAAGCTGGTCAAGATGGGCCAGGTGCTTCAGGCCAAGGTTTTTACGAACGATTACAATCTCAATAAAGTCGCCGAACTGCAAGGCGTGAAAGTCCTCAATATCAACGACCTTGCGAACGCGCTAAAGCCCGTGGTCATGCCCGGGGAAGAGATGGAGATCAAGATCCTCAAGGAAGGCAAGGAGCACGAGCAGGGCGTAGCGTACCTCGATGACGGGACCATGGTGGTGGTGGACAACGGCAAACGCCGTTTGGGCCATACGGTGAAAGTCACGATCACGAGTGTGCTCCAGACCCAGGCCGGGCGTATGATCTTCGCAAAACTTTCCGATGACAATGGCCATTATCCCGAACGCGGCGCGGAACGTTGGCGCGACAATCGGGGCGGACATGGAAATGATGCCCGCCGTTCGCGGAACGGTCACGATCGTCAGAACCATCAGTCCTATCAGAACCCATCGAACCCGCAGGGCCCCCAGATTCACGAGGGGGGCAGGTAGGGTGAATGCGAGTCTCTCTCATCATTCCTGCCGCCGGGCTTGGTAGTCGTTTTTATCAAAGCCTGAATCTTTCTGACAAGAGGGTTCCCTCATGTTCCTCGAAGCTTTTTTATCAGTTGAACGGGGAGCCGGTACTTCTTAGGACCCTTCGGGTTTTTACCAAGATCCCCGGGATCTGCGAAACGATCGTCGCGATCAGTCCGGAAATGCGTCCGGAAGTCAGAGGATGGGCGCGTTCGATCCAGGGTTTGAAGGTCCGATGGATCTTGGGCGGTAAGACTCGCGCAGAGTCCGTATGGAACGGACTCAAGAAAACTTCCCCGCGTTCCGAGTGGATCATGGTGCATGACGGAGCGAGGCCGCTTGTGACACCCCAAGCGATCCGGCAGGTTCTAAAGGCGAGTCAGGACTGGGACGGGGTGATCCTGGCGCGCAAAGTGGTGCCGACGATCAAAAAAGTCCTGACGGAAGACGGCCACATCCGTGAAACGGTGGATCGCGGGACGCTTTATGAAGCCGAAACGCCCCAGCTTGTCCGGCGCGAAGCTATTTTGAAGGCGTACAAGCAAAATCCGAAGGCGTTTGAGGCGACAGACGAAGCGAGCCTTTTGGAGGCGATCGGCGCTCGCGTGCGGGTCGTGCCGCACGGGGATTGGAACCCGAAACTTACCACCCTGACGGACCTGATGCTTGCCAAAGCCATGACGGAGAAAAATCATTCGCAGGAAGTCCGTGTCGGGATCGGATTTGACACGCACCGGTTGGTCAAAGGACGAAAGTTCTACCTCGGCGGTATCATGATCCCTTCGCCTAAGGGCGCACTGGGTCATTCGGACGGGGACGCGCTGCTCCACGCGCTTGCGGACGCGGTCCTGGGCGCAATCGGGGCCGGGGATATCGGGGAATGGTTCTCGGACCGTGATCCGAAATTCAAGAATATCCGGAGCACGAAGATCCTTGGAACGGTCCTCGCGGAAGCGAAAAAACGGGGCTGGCGCCCCTTTCACGCCGATACGAACATCATTCTGGAATCTCCGAAGCTCTATGCTCATAAGCCCAGGATCCGCAAAAGCGTCGCGAGATGCCTCGGACTTCCCGAACAGGACGTTTCCATCAAGGCCCGTACCCGGGAAGGGCTCGGCCCCGAGGGCGAAGGTCTGGCCGTGACTTGTGAAGCCGTGATCAGTATGAGGAAAGTGTCGTCATGATCCAATTCCATAACACGCTTTCGGGAAAACTCGAAGAATTCAAGCCGCTCAAAAGCGGCCAGGTGATGTTCTATGCCTGCGGTCCCACGGTCTATCATTACGCGCACATCGGGAATTTCAGGACATTCGTGTTCGAGGACCTCCTGCGCCGGTTCCTCGAGTTTAAGGGCCTCAAGGTCCGTCATGTGATGAACATTACGGATGTGGATGACAAGACCATCGCCGGCGCGAACCGCGAAAAAAAGTCGCTTTCTGCTTATACGGGATTTTACACCGAGGCTTTTTTGGAGGACATGAAAACGCTCAACATGCTTTTTCCGGAAGTTCAGCCGCGGGCAACCGATTCCATCGACGACATTGTCGCGCTGATCCAAAAACTGATCGAAAAAGAGATCGCTTATCTTGCGGACGACGGTTCCGTTTATTACCGCGTCGCGAAATTCCCGGGCTATGGAAAGCTTTCCAAAAAGAAACTGGAAGGGAACATTTCCGGCGCGCGCGTGGATGTGGATGAATATGACAAAGAGGAAGGCGCCGACTTCGTGCTTTGGAAAAAAGCCAAGGAGGACGAGCCGTCCTGGGACTCTCCGTGGGGCAAAGGCCGTCCGGGCTGGCACATCGAGTGTTCCGCGATGTGCATGCGGCATCTGGGCGAGACCATCGACATCCACGCGGGTGGCGAGGACCTGGTGTTCCCGCACCACGAGAACGAGATCGCACAGTCCGAGGCCGCGACCGGGAAGCTCTTCGTGAAGTACTGGCTCCACGCCAAGCATCTTCTGGTGAACGGTGAGAAGATGTCGAAATCCAAGGGGAATTTCTTCACGCTTCGTGATCTCTTGGAAAAAGGCTATGACCCGATGGCGATCCGTTACGCGCTTCTCTCCGTACATTACCGGCATCAGTTGAATTTTACATTTGAAGGGCTGAAAGAAGCCCGGGAAGTCATCGAAAAGCTGGATAATTGTTATTTCCAATGTTTGAGCAGACTTCAGTTTTTTTCGGAAAATAAGGAGGCCTGTTTCGATCCCGAAGTCCTACAGGGCGCTTTGGGAAAAATAGAGAAATCTCTCGGAGAAGATCTGAATATCGCGACAGCGTTGGCAGGCCTTCAGGAGGTTCTCACGGTGATCAACGCGAAGCTGTCGAAAATTCCGGAGAAAGGTCTTGCGGACTGTGTCGAATTTTTTAAAAAAATGGATCAGCTTTTAGGTTTCGATATTGCTTCGACCGAAGCGATTCCGGGGAATGTCAAAACAGCCTTGGAGCAATATTCCGAGGCCCGGAAAACGCGCGATTTCACGAAGTCGGATCTGATGCGTCAAAAGATCGTGGAATTGGGCTGGCTCGTCAAGGACGGCCGGCCGGGAGAGCCCTCGACCGTAAAAAAAGTCCGCAGATTCTGGGATACCAAGAAGCAGAGATGTTGACAACGTCGTATTCTCCCTCGATTGCGATATGAAATTTAAAAAGCACGACTGCTTTTTAAAATGGGCAGTTATGTTAAACGGCAAACGTTATCTGAAGACTAATCAATGCAGGAGCTGAGCCATGAAAAAAGTTGATACGAATGTACAAGAATTGGTTGGCATGGTGGAACGGGGAGAACTTCGTCTTCCCGAAATGCAGAGACGGTATGTCTGGCGCGCGCCACGCGTACGGGATTTGCTCGATTCTCTTTACCGGAGTTATCCAAGTGGTTCCATTCTTGTTTGGGAAACAGATCACGAACAGCCAACACGCGATCTTGCAATTAGCCAAAAAGTCAGTCCTTTTTCCGGCCATAAGCTTTTGCTGGATGGGCAGCAACGATTAACTTCTCTTTCTGCGGTGATTCGTGGCGAACCCATTAAGGTCCGTGGGCGTAAACGAGAAATAGAAATTTTGTTTAATCTCGAACATCCCGATTCATTCAGCGATTTTGCTGAGGTCGAGTCAGATGAAGATTCATTGGTTGAGGCAGATGATGATGTTGAAGAGTCGGAGGAGGAAGAGGATGAAACTGCTGAAAGTGTCCAGGAACGTATGCGAAAAATGACCTTTGTGGTGGCGAGCCGGGCATTGGCTCAGCAGCCCAACTGGATATCTGTATCGAAGGTTTTCAAAAGTGATAATGATATCGAAATATTAAAAACAGCAGGCGTCTCATCCTTTGATGATCTGCGTTATGCGAAATATAGCCAGAGAATTCAGCGGCTTCGAGCGATTCGCAACTACCCTTATACGATGCATGTATTGGAACGCGATTTAAATTATGAGGAAGTGGCGGAAATATTTGTTCGGGTCAATTCGCTAGGCGCAAAACTAAGAGGTTCGGATTTGGCTTTGGCGCAGATCACCGCCCGTTGGCCCAATTCCCTCAAACTTCTGGAAGAATTCCAAGATGAATGTGAAGAGCGATGGATGACGTTGGATCTTGGGCTCTTAGTTCGAGCTATGGTGGTTTACGCTTCAGGGCAATCCCGGTTTGATCGGGTTGCCGCCTTGCCTATCAAAAAACTAAAAGAAGGGTGGGAAAAAGCAAAAGACGGATTACGTTTTGCAATTAATTTTTTGCGGACCAACGCAAATATCGAAGACGAATCATTGCTGTCTTCACCTCTCTTTTTTATTGTTATCGCCTATCTTAGTTTCAAAAAAGGAGAATCGTTCAGCAAGGAAGAAGAAAAAATGCTTCTTTATTGGCTTTATTTGGCCAATGCGCGTGGTCGTTATTCCCGTGGTTCTACGGAAACGTTACTTGATGCTGATTTAAATACGATCAAAAAAGGAGGCGGTTCTGAAGGTATGTTGGAAACCCTTCGCCAGCAATTTGGTCGTCTCCACATCGAAGAAACGGATTTCATTGGTCGTGGTGCCGGAAGTCCATTGTTCTCGCTCGTATTCTTGACGCTTAAAGCAAATGGGGCAAAAGATTGGCGAACGGGGTTGGGTCTATCATTAACTCACCAAGGCAAATACCACTATATTCAGTTCCACCATATTTTCCCTAAAGCAATCTTGAAAGGACAATATGAAAAGCAGGAGATCAATGAGATCGCCAATATGGCTTTCATCTCCGGACGCTTGAATCGCCACTTAAGCAGCAAGCAACCAGCAGAATATTTCCCACAAATTATTGAAGAGCGGGGCGAAGAAGCACTGCTGGCACAAGCGGTTCCATTGGATAGCTCTCTTCATAAGACCGAAAATTTTCGACGTTTTCTTGAAATTCGGCGTAAAACATTGGTGAAACTTGCAAACGATTTTCTTGAGTCGGCAAAAAAAGGAAATTTTGCTCCGGTAATTGCTGAGTGAATACGGCAAGGCAATACTTATCCCTCAAAATAAATTCCAAAGAGGAGGCTCCTGTGAACTATTGGATTTTTGTTACCAACGAAGATGACAACGCATTTGCTCAGATACTGGATAGCCGCATATGGGGTTTTGAAAATATGCCTGTACGAAGATTGTTACCAGAAATTGGCGATAGGGCAGTTTTTTATCTTGCGGGTGACGGACGAGGCTATTTTGCCGGAGAAACTAGATTGAGTTCGACGATTGATGTGCCAGCGGAAAGGAAGGGAATCGGCGGGCCAATCAGCGCATCCATTGATATGGACGATATAAAACGTTGGCCAAGTGCGGTTCAATTTAAGCTTAGAGAGCCGAGGAATCGAGAAAAGCTCAGTATGATTAGAAATAAAAACAAATGGGGGTCGATTTTTCAAGGCAGTATAAAGGAAATTACAGAGCAGGATTATAGGCAGATAAAAGAATTAGTAGGCGAATGTCGCTAATTACCTAGAATATGAAATTCGGGGATGAAAGCCGAAGAAGGATAGAAGGAAAAAAGATTGATGGAAGGAACTTGTGAACAAAGACATTATTCTTAAACTTAATCAGACTTTTGAAGGCTCCGCATTTACGCAGGGCGGGCTTGAGTATTGGATGGCACGCGACCTCCAAAAATTGCTTGATTACGGGGAATGGCGGAATTTCCTGCTCGTAATCAACAAGGCCAAGACTGCCTGTGCGAACTCGGGGCAGAATATCGCCGACCATTTTGTTGACGTCAACAAAATGGTCGCTTTGGGTTCGGGCAGTGAACGTGAAATTGATGATATGATGCTGACCCGCTATGCCTGCTATCTGATCGCACAGAATGGTGACCCACGCAAGGAGCAGATCGCTTTCGCGCAAAGTTACTTCGCGATTCAAACGCGCAAACAGGAATTACTCGAGCAGAGGATCGCTCTTACGGAAAGAGTCCTTGCCCGGAAGAAGCTTGCGGGAACTGAGTCGGAGCTTTCGGGTATAGCTTATGAAAGAGGTGTGGACGGCCAGGGTTTTGCCCGGTTGAGAAGTAAAGGCGATTGTGCGCTTTTTGGTGGCAGTACGACCCTGGAGATGAAGAAAAAACTTGGCGTTCCTGACAAAAGAGCGCTTGCGGATTTCTTGCCGACGATTACTATCAAAGCGAAGGACCTTGCCGCCGAGATCACGAGTTTTAATACGCAAAAGCATAATCTCCGCGGAGAAGTGCCGATCACAGCCGAGCATGTAAAGAACAACAAAGATGTTCGCCAGCTTCTTGGGAAAAGCGGGATCAAGCCCGATGAACTTCCTCCGGAAGAGGATATCAAAAAACTGGAACGAAGACTTAAAGCCGAAAACAAGAAGCTGTTGAAAGGGCCTGTCACGAAAAAACGGTGATGGCGTTAATTATGAAAAAAGGATATTTCATCACATTCGAAGGCGCGGAAGGGAGCGGCAAGAGCACGCAGATTCGGAAGGCCGTCGCTTTTCTGAAAAAGAAAGGCCGTTCGGTGGTCATGCTCCGCGAGCCGGGTGGCACGCGCATCAGTGAGGCTATTCGCGCGGTCCTTCTGAACAAGGATCTAAAGGAGATGGGCCCCGTGACGGAACTCTTCCTTTACCTCGCGGCGCGCGCACAGATCGTTCGTGAAAAGATCATGCCGGCGCTTCAGAAAGGCAAGGTCGTGATCTGTGACCGCTTCGAGGATTCGACGCGCGCCTATCAGGGGTTTGGCCGCGGGCTTTCCCTAAAAGTGATCGAAGAAGCAAGTTATCTGGTCCGAGGGACGCTCAAACCGGACCTCACTTTTGTGCTGGATATTGATACTGCGAAGGGTCTCGCGCGCGGAGGCCGGCATGACAGGATCGAACGTGAAGCCTTGAGCTTTCACCGCCGGGTGCGCCGGGGTTTTCTTGCCCTCGCGAAAAAAGAGCCCCGGCGCATGGTCGTGCTCGATACCAGCAAGCCCGTGGAATGGGTGAGCGGCATAGTCCGGGAAAGGCTCGAACGTGTTTTTGGCCAATAATACCCAGAAACTGGCGGTCCGTATTCTTGAGTCCCATATCCGGGAAGGACGTGTCGCCTCCTCCTACATTTTTAGCGGATGCGGGAGCGAAGGGGAAATGGCCGAGATGGGTGGCGAACGGCACAGTTCGGACATCAAAGAAGAATTCGCAGTGGCGTTCGCCTACGCGCTTGAAAATGGCGACTCCAAGCTTTTCAGTTTCAAAAACGCCGGGCTTCTCACGCGGATATGGAAACACGGATATCCGGATATCCGATGGGTGGGGGAAGACCTCACCGAACGGTCGATCAAAATTGAGGCGGTCCGGGAGACGATCCATTGGGCGTCCATGAAACCTTTCGAGGGCGCATGGAAAATCTGCATTGTACTTGACGCGGAACGGTTGCCCGAGGTGGCTGCGAACGCTTTTTTAAAAACCCTTGAAGAGCCGCCGAAGAACACGGTTTTTTGCCTTTTGACGGAGAATAAGAACAATCTTTTAGAAACGATCCAGTCGCGTTCCTTCGAGATCCGCCTGATGCCGATGTCTTCTTCGCCCGTTCCGATGAGTACGGGGTCACTTGAAGCCCTCCCGGTCCGCGAGGTCTTTGAGACCTTTCCGACCATACCGCGCGACGAGATGAAGCGGAAACTCGACGGGCTGATGGCCACTTCACGGGAGAAGATCTATCAGCTGGTATCGGGAGAGGATGCGGACCCCGCAAAGGTGAACTTATGGCTCGAGGCCATGGACCTTCTTTATGACTCCAAGGCGGCGCTCGACATGAATGTGAACCAGAAACTGATGGCGACGCGGCTTGCGATGAGACTTGCGCGGCTTTTCCCGTCCCAGAAGGTGGTTTCTTTATGACAAAAACTTATTATCTGACGACGCCGATCTATTATGTGAACGGGAAGCCGCACATCGGTCATGCCTACACGAGCATCCTCTGCGATACGTTCGCGCGTTTTCACCGAATGATGGGCGAGAAGGTTTTTTACATTACCGGTACCGATGAACATGGGATCAAGGTCCAGAAGGCCGCGCTCGAACAGAGCAAGGATCCTAAGGCCTTTGTCGATGAGATCGTCCCCCAGTTCAAGGAGCTCTGGCGCGTGCTCGGGATCCAGTACGACCATTTTATCCGGACTACGGATGACTATCACAAGGCTACCGTGCAAAAGGTCCTGAGCGATCTAGAGAAGAAAGGGGATATCTACAGGGCATCCTATAAGGGATGGTATTGCACACCCTGTGAATCCTTCTGGACAGCGCTGCAACTGAAGGAGGGCAAATGCCCTGACTGCAATCGCGGTGTAGACCAGCTGGAAGAAGAGAACTATTTTTTCAAAATGTCCGCTTACCAACAATGGTTGATCGATTATATCGGGCAGCATCCGGATTTTATCCAGCCGGAGTATCGCAAGAACGAAGTGCTCGGATTTTTGAAGGAGCCACTCGAGGACCTGTGTATCACCCGGCCCAAGGCGCGTCTCACTTGGGGGATCGAATATCCGGGATCTAAGGACCATGTGGTTTATGTCTGGTTTGACGCGCTCCTTAATTATTTGAGCGGCGCTGGATATTTGACGGATGATAAAAAATTCAAATCCCTTTGGCCGGCGGATCTTCACCTGATGGCGAAAGACATTCTTCGCCAGCACGCCATCTTTTGGCCGATCATGCTTAAGGCCATGGGCGTTGAAATGCCGAAGCTTGTGTTTGCTCATGGATGGTGGAAGTTCGGCGGCGCCAAGATGTCAAAATCGGTTGGCAATGTTGTGGATCCCATCGCGCTTGTCCAAAAGTACGGCAGCGATGTGCTCCGATATTTTCTCCTGAACGAAGTAACGCTTGGATTGGACGGAACTTATTCCGAAGATCTTTTGGTGGAACGCTATTCGAGCGATCTTGCCAATGGCCTCGGCAATCTTTGGCACCGGACGGCCTCCATGATCGAGAAGTATTTTGAAGGAAAAATTCCGCGAGGGACCAAGGAGCGTCGTTTCTATATGCCCGCGGATCTGTGGAAGAATGTCTCGAAGGCGGCTCTTGCCTATGCCCCGCGCGAGGCTTTAACTGCGATATGGGTGGTGATCACTCGCGCCAATCAATTTGTAGAGGAAACAAAGCCCTGGGTACTAGCCAAGGAATCTTCTAAAAAAGAAGAACTTGCGGACGTACTGTTCAATTTGGCGGATAGTGTGGCGCATGTCGCGATTCTGCTTCAGGCTTTCATGCCGGAAACTGCGAAAAAGATCCTCGATCGACTCAAAGTGATTTCTTACGAAAAGATCGTCAGCGATAAAGAATTTTGCAAGCCGCTGGTGGCCGTTGGAACAGTGATAGAAAAAGGAGAACCGCTTTTTCCGCGTCTTGATGAGAAGACGTCATGAATTTGACGGACACTCATATTCATCTTCATTTTCCCCAGTATGACTCCGATCGTTCGGAAATGATCGCGCGGGCGATCCGGGGTGGCGTTAATTCTTTTCTGAATATCGGCACCGATCTGGAAAATTCCAGAAAAGCTATCGCGATCGCAGAAGAGTATCCGGAAGTCTATGCCGCGGTCGGGTTTCATCCCCATGAAACAAAAACAGCCAATCCCGAGGATCTTGCCGAACTCGAAAAGCTTTTGACACATCCTAAAGTGGTTGCGATCGGGGAGGTGGGGCTGGATTATTTCCATGAGCATTCGCCCCGGGACGTGCAGGAGAAACTTCTGCGGATGTTTCTCGCCTGGTATGAACAATACAAAAAACCTATCATTATCCACTGCCGTGACGCCTACGAAGAGCTACTGCGCATTCTCCGGGAACATACCCGGTTACCTTACCGGGGAACGCTCCATTGTTTTTCTTCGGATGTCGGGACCATGAAAAAATATCTGGATCTCGGTTTCCACATCGCTTTTGGCGGGGCCCTAACCTACAAAAAGAACGACGGGTTACGTGAGGCCTGCGCACTGTGTCCGAGGGACCGCCTGCTCCTTGAGACCGATGGGCCGTATCTTGCGCCCCAATCGAAGCGAGGCAAGAGGAACGAGCCGCTCTACATGGTTGAGACTGCGGAATGCGCCGCAAAGCTCCACGGCATAAGTGTGGAGGAGATCGCGGAACTGACCACGGCGAACGCAAAACGTCTCTTCGGTCTATGTTGATCGTAACCCTTTTATTCCTTCTCGTGGCGATGACCGTTCATGAGATTAGCCACGGGCTTGTCGCATATTGGCTCGGGGACGATACCGCCAAGCGTGCCGGACGTCTGACGCTCAACCCGATCCCTCATATTGATCTTTTTTGGACGATTATTTTTCCGGGGCTGCTTTATTTTGCCACCGGAGGGCGCTTTATGATCGGAATGGCAAAGCCCGTTCCCGTCGATTTCTCGCAGCTCAGAAATCCCAGGCGTGATATGGTTTGGGTAGCGTTGGCAGGGCCCCTGTCCAATATCCTGATGGCCGCGGTTCTTGCGTTCTTTTTTAAAATGACCCATAATCCGTTGTTCCTCTACGGTGTCTATATGAATTTAGGTCTTGGGGTGCTCAATCTTGTCCCCTTGCCGCCCTTGGACGGGTCGCGCATTTTGGCCGGTTTGCTGCCTGTGGAATGGGCGATCCTTTATCTCAGGATCGAGCGGTTCGGATTTCTTCTCGTGTTATTTTTTTACTTTGCCGGATTTTTAATGCCATGGGTCCGGGTAGGGATGGATCTTTTCTGTGGGTTGCTCCGGGTCCCAAGCCTGACCCAATGGCTCACTTAATGAGGAGTTTATGAAAAATCTGAAGGTGCCGTTCGCGCCGATCCGTTTCTCGAATAATATCCTTTATCTTTTGGACCAGAGAAAGCTTCCGGTCCGTGAGGTTTGGGTCCCGTGCCGGAGTTCCCGCGCTGTCTGGAAAGCGATACGCACCATGGTGGTGCGTGGAGCGCCCGCGATCGGGGTTGCGGCGGGCTATGGGCTCTACTTAGGCATTCATCCCTTTTGCGGAACACGGGAGGGATTTCTGAAGAAACTCCGCGAACAGGCGGCCTATCTTGATTCCTCGCGGCCCACCGCCAGGAACCTTGCCTATGCGGTCGAAAGGATCGTTCATAAGGTTGCTACAAGCAAGGAAAAGAATGTCTCAAAACTTCGGGACTTGGTGCGCCAAGAAGCTAAGAATATCCATACCGATGATATTCGTATTTGTCGGAACATCGGGAAATATGGTTCGAGGCTTTTTAAGCCGGGTTCCCGCATCCTCACGCACTGCAATGCCGGGGGATTGGCAACCTCCGGTTATGGAACGGCGCTCGCGGTTTTTTTTGCGATGAAAGAAAAAAAGATCCCGTTCTCTGTCTATGCGGATGAGACGCGGCCGCTTTTGCAGGGAGCGCGCTTGACGGCCTGGGAACTTCATAAGAGCAAGATCCCCTCGACCTTGATCTGCGACAACATGGCGGCGAGCCTTATGCGGGCCGGGAAGATCGACGGCGTGGTCGTGGGCGCGGACCGCATTGCCATGAACGGCGATACGGCCAACAAGATCGGCACTTACGGCGTGGCCGTTCTGGCCCATGTCCATAAGATCCCGTTCTACATCGCGGCGCCAAGCACGACTTTCGATCTCAAGGCGAAGACGGGGAAGGATATTCCGATCGAGGAGCGGCCGCACTCGGAGGTCTCCGAAATGAACGGCAAGCGGCTTGCCCCCAAGGGCATGAGGATCTTCAACCCTTCGTTCGATGTGACGCCGCACGAATATATCTCCGGCATCATCACTGAGGCCGGTGTTCTAAGGCGACCTTTTAACCGGTCGATCAAAAAGATCCGAACTCTTCTCAAAAGATAGAAAAAATCATATTCTCTTATGAGACCTATGGATGAATTTTCGTTTATCGATTATTTGAAAAAGAAAATACCTTCTTTCTCCAAGGTCCCGACCGGAATCGGAGACGATGCGGCTGTGTTGGGCGTTGGTAAGAGCAAGAGGCTTGTTATTTCCACGGATGTGATCGTGGAGAACGTGGATTTCAAGATCAGGACCTTGAGTCCCGAGAAGATCGGTCGCAAGGCCCTGGCCGTCAATCTAAGCGATATCGCGGCCATGGGGGCATTGCCCACGGCGTTTGTGATCAGCATCGGAAAGCCTTCTTACATCACGGCATCGTGGCTCAAGCGTTTTTATAAAGGTCTTTTGGCTTTGGCCGGAAAATATCATGTGGCATGCATTGGCGGGGACTTTTCAAGGTCTAAGGAGTTTTTTGCGAGCGTGACGATCTTCGGGGAGGCTTCACCGGGTCAAATGATCAAAAGATCCGGCGCGAGACCCGGGGATTGGATCGCAGTGACGGGCACCCTCGGCGGCTCACTTTTACGGCATCATTATGATTTTACGCCGCGTATCCGGGAAGGAATTTTTCTTGCCAAACAGGCTAAGCCAACGGCCATGATCGATATTTCGGACGGGCTTGTTCAGGATTTGGCGCATATTTTGAAGGCTTCCGGGGCGGGGGCGGTGCTTGATCTTGATAAGGTCCCTGTTTCCCTTGATGCGAGAAAAATAAGTTGTGGAGATGCAAAGAAGGCTCTCGCGGGCGCCTTAAGCGATGGCGAGGATTTTGAGCTTCTGTTCACAGTGTCGTCCCGACGGAAAGAAAGACTCGAAAAGATATGGAAGAAAAGATTTCCCCAAGTATCCTTTAAATGGATCGGTAGGATCGAGGGGAAGGCTCCTCGGATCTCTTGGCGCTGGGAGGGAGAAAAAGTTTCTCCGCCCAAGCTCCTCCGGAAAGGTTTCTCACATTTTTAACATGAAGAAACAAACGGTCATCACGACATCGGCCCATGGGACGATCAAGTTCGCGAAAGGATTCGCCGCCGACCTTGAACCCGGCAGGGTCCTTTGCCTGGAAGGGCAGCTCGGAAGCGGGAAGACCACTTTTGTCAAAGGGCTCGCGGAGGGTTTGGGGCTCAAGCGACCGGAACAGGTAAAAAGCCCGACCTTCGTCCTGATGCATGTCTACAAGTCCAAGACGCCGCTTTATCATTTTGACTGTTATCGGTTAAATTCCCTGGAGGAGCTGGAAAATATCGGTTTTCAGGATTTCATAAACGATCCGCGCGCCATCTCTTGTGTGGAGTGGGCTGAGAAAGCAAAGGCGTTTTTACCCGCGACCGCCCGGCATATCCGTTTTGAGATCCTGGATGCCTCCCGGAGGCGTATCAGCATTCTCTAAAAATAAAAGGTGATTTTTGATAAAAAAAATCATTAGAACATCGATCCTCATAAGTTTTCTGGCGGCAGCTCTTTTTGTGGGGAAAAGCAAGTGGATCGAATTTCGCGACAAACCGGCCAGCGATCGTTTCAGTCACCCCTCATACAGAAAGACCGTAGATTTTTTTCGAAAGATACTCAAAGTGGTTCCTTTTGCGGCCGGGCATTATGCCCTGGCGGAGTCGTATCTCGATGAGGGATTGGAGAACCAGGCCGTCGAAGAATATAAAAAGGCCTTGGAAATGGACAGACGTTTTGTCCCGGCGTATTTGGCCTTGGCAGATATTTACTACCGGCGGGAATCTCCCGAGGAAGCATGGGATCTGGTTCAAAAAGTCGAAGCTTTGATCCCGGACAATCCCGATATCAAGGATCTGAAAAAGCAGGCCTCTTATGGATATTTTCTCGAAGCCGGGGTGAAAGCATTTGAAGAGGGAGACCGGTTAAAGGCTCGATCATTGTTCGATCAAGCGCTCGCATCGGGTCCTGATTCTGCCCAGTTGCATTATCTGATCGCTTTAACGTTCGACGAGCAACAGGATTTTTACCGGATCGAGGATTTTCTGAAGAAGGCTATCGATCTGGACCCTAAATTTTATTTAGCCCGCAATTTTTTGGGGGATATTTATTCCGGGAGGGGTGATTTTCAGGCGGCGATCGAGCAGTATCAAGCTTCTCTGGACATTCATCGCGATGATCCGTTCATTCTGAATAATTTGGGACTGGCCTATATGAATCTTCAACGGTATGGTTCGGCCATTCCAAGCTTGGAGAGAGCTTTGGCTCTCGATCCAAAAAATGTGGAATTTCTTCATAATTTGGCGACTGTATACAGAGACTACGGAATGTTGGATGAGGCGACCGAGGGATTTATTAAGATCATTCAGCTGAAACCCGATGATCCCAATGTTTACAATGACCTGGGCGATATCTACAGGAAACAGGGGCGGAACAAGGAGGCTCTCGAACAATATCGGGCCGGGATTGAGTCCGGAAAAAAAATGCTTTCGGGCGGTGTCCGGGACCCCTCGCTTCTTGTGAATCTTGCGTACGCCTATAATGGAGCCCAAGAATTTGATACAGCAAAGCAACTGGTCGAAGAGGCGCTCCTTGTGACTCCGAATGATCCCAAAGCCTATATAACTTTGGCCGATGCCTACAAGGGGTTGAATCGCCCCGATGTTGCCTTGATTGCCTTAGATAAGGCGAAAAGTCTGTCTCCGAAAAATAGTTTTTTCGTAGAAGAAGCCATCACCCGTGCGCGAGAACAGCTGGCACAACAAAAGCAATAAAAGAAGCTTGGTTTGCTTTCAAGGGGGAAGGGTTGTCCGGTTTCTGTGGGTACTGTTCTGAAAAGTGGAATAAATTTTTCTTCAAAAATATTACAGTGGTAACCCTCAGCAAGGCATTCCACAAGCCGCTTTTTTCCGCTACCCGCCTAACTATTGATAAGCCATAGTGGTTGCAGATTTTGTCGTAAAAGACTGCCTATAATTATGCATATTATGCAATACGATATGCAAAAAAATCATTGACAAGGAAAGGCCTCAGGCTAAGATGGGCCATGATCAAAAGCGTCCGGGAATGGCCAGAGTGTGAAAGGCCAAGGGAAAAACTGCTTCAAAAAGGGATTGAGTCTCTTTCGGACGCCGAACTTCTGGCGGTGCTCTTTGGGCATGGGACGCGCGGGCAGGACGTGGTCAGTTTCTCGCGAAGTCTACTTCTTCAATTTGGAGGCTTACGCGGGGTCTTGGCTCAAGAACCGGTTTCTTTAAAAAAAATAAAGGGATTAGGCTTAGCCAAGATCTGCATGATTTTCGCCGTTCGAGAGATAGGCATCCGTCAGCTTCGCGAAAAAATGATCGGGCAGAATTTCGTTCGCAGTCCTCAAGCCGTGACCGATTATCTCACGGCCGCGCTCCGGGACCAGAAGCGCGAGATCTTCAAAGTTCTCTTTTTGGACAAGGGGCTTCGCATCCTCGGCGAGCGCGACCTTTTTTACGGAACAGTCGACGAGGCTGCGGTCCATCCGCGAGAGATCGTGAAGGCCGCGCTGGAGTTCCATGCCTCGAGTTTGGTGCTCGTCCACAATCATCCCTCCGGAAAAGTAGAACCGAGCCGCGAGGATTATGAAATCACCCAGAAGATCAAAGCCGCCTGCCAAACGGTCTCGGTCCGGGTGTTGGACCACATCATTATCGGCGAGAACCAGTATTTCAGTTTTTCTGAACGAAATTCGCTGTAAATACTTCTAAGGGGGCAGGCCTTTTACCGGAGACAGGACATAAAGGCGGGGATGTCGGTCAGGTCCTGAAGAATGTGGTCCGGCGGGTCCTTTCTGAAGTGTTCCCGGTTTCTGCCGTTGGTGAGTACGGCAATGCTCCTGACGCCGGCTTTTTTAGCGGCTGCGATGTCGTATTCCGTGTCTCCGATCACAAAGACCCTGCATTTCTCAAAATGTTCCCGGGCGAGTTCTTCCGAATAAGCAATCGCTGCGAGGAGGATCTTGTCGCGTTCCCGGGCGTCATTTCCGAAACCCCCTGTGTGAAAATAGTGTTCGATCGCGCCGCGCTTGAGCTTCATGCGCCCGGCCCGTTCGAAATTACCGGTGGCAAGCGCGAGAAAAATGTTCGGATCACGGGAGAGGTGTTCCAGGATCTCGACGATGCCCGGCATCAGTTCAAAACGCGGCGATTGTTGGATCCGCTCTTCGAAGATCTCCTCGTAGCGGTCCATCAAAAGTTCAAATTCTCCCGGAGAAAGCAGCCGGCCGAGTTCGCGAAGGGCCACTTCATCGAAAATGGCCGGATCCGTCTTCCCATGAGGGTCGAGGTTGCCCCATGCATGGGGGATCTCGAAGATCTCCTCAAAAGCCTCCTCAAAAGCGACCTTGCCGGCGCCTCCGGTGAGCAATAGAGTTCCATCGATGTCAAAAAGAAGAAGTTTTTTCATAGTGTGAATTTTATCATGGGGTAGAAAAAAAGGTGTGCTATATTACGCCCCATGAAAAAGTCAGGCTGGTTGCCTCTTGCGATCGTTTTCGCCTCCGTTTATTTTTTTTCCTCGAACGGTCTCGGAGCTTTACCGCTATTGGCCGTTAATTTTTTATTGAAGGATGGGGCCAGGCTGACACCTGAGCAATTAGCCTATTTTCAGGCCGTGACGCTGATCGCGTGGGTGATCAAACCGCTCTGGGGTCTCATCTCGGATCTTCTCCCGATCTTTGGTTCCAGGCGCAAGTCCTACCTCATGTTCACTTCACTTTTTTCGGCAGCGGCCTGGCTGATCCTTGCTTTCTTGCCCGATCCCGGCATCGTCCGGCTGCTTTTACTGTTCCTGACGCTGATTTATATGGCTTATGCATTCCAGGACGTGGTCACGGACGGTCTTATGGTCGAGACCGGGCAACCGCTCAATATGACAGGACAATTCCAGTCGATCCAGTGGGCTGCTGTTTATACGGCGATGGTCCTCACCTCTTTCGCGGGCGGATGGGTCGCCGAACTTGCCCAAAAGGGCCTCTTGTCTTACCGGATCATTTTTGGAATGACCGCCGTCTTCCCGCTCTTGACGGCCGTGATCGTATTTTTTTTAGTCCGGGAGCCTTTGCGGATCCATCCGGAGAAGGAGGCGGAACTTGGTCTTCGGGACATTGTCCGGCATCGGGGCATCTGGATCCTCTCATTCTTTCTTTTTTTGTGGAATTTCTCGCCCTCATTCGGCGCGCCATTTTTTTATTACATCGTAGACACATTGAAATTTACCGCATCTTTTCTTGGCCTTCTGCAGGCGGTGACAAGCGCGGGAGCTTTGCTAGGAAGCGTGCTCTACGGTCTGGTCTTCTCCAGGTTCCCGGTCCGGAAGTTCTTGTTGGTCGCAGTGCTTGTCGGAGTGCTTTCGACCCTTTCCTATTTTGTTTACTTTGCCCCCTGGCTTATCGCCCATTCGGCCGCCCTTAAGGGTCTCGCGCTTGTCATGAATTTCTTGCTCGGCGCCGCAAGTGCCGTGATCTTTCTGGCACTTCTTAACCTGGCGGCCCGGACCTCGCCTCAATATGCCGGCGGAACGGTCTTCGCTCTCCTCATGTCTTTTTACAATCTTGGCCAGATGGGGTCGAGCGCCCTCGGAGGTTTTCTGTTCTCCCGGATCGGTCTCGAACCGCTCATCCTGGTCTCCGCAGCTTTTTCCCTGCTGGCTCTTTTCCTGATCCCTTATCTTCCGGAGCAGGCGGCATCACAGAAAACAGCCGACCGTGAGGGGTAAATGAAAAAAAATCTCGTGGCCATCGCTTTTCTTTTCATGCTGGCGGCCATTCTGTGGAAAGCATATGACATCTTCTGGCTTCGTCATCGGTATCTGATCACCGCCTATTGCGATTGTCCGATTTGCATCAATGTGCCGGAATTCCGGGACGGTAAGTTCGCCAGCTTGCGTCCTATTCACTGGGGGGGTGTGGCTGCCGGCAAATCGATCCCGTTCGGATCGGACGTGGAATTAGTTCCCGTTACGCTGCGGGATTGGCTTGCGGTGTGGGATCTTTTAGACGATCGACGGCATTTTACGGTCGAGGACCGGGGCGGTAAGATCCATGAGCGGCATATTGATATTTTCTTCCCTCAGTCGCGGGGAGGCCACCAGGCCGCCGTACACTGGGGAGTTCGTCGTATGCGTGTCAAGATCAACGGAAAGTTAATGGATTGAAATTCTCTTCGGTCCTCCCTTAAACTCCCACGGAAGTCGGAACCCCATCCCCGGCTAAAACCACTTTGGGTAGAGAAGAGAATTGGGTATACTAAGGCCTCAAATTTACCCAGGAGCGACCTTTGACCCAGACCGATCCGCCGAGTCTTGACACTCAGGTAAAACTCACACCCATGATGGAGCAGTACCGCTCGATCAAGAAAACCCTGCCCGCAGACACCATCCTGTTCTTCCGTCTGGGAGATTTTTACGAGATGTTCTTTGAAGATGCGATCCGCTCATCCGACATTTTAAATATCACGCTTACGGGGCGCGAAGGCGGGGAAGCGGGGAGGGTGCCGATGTGCGGTTTTCCCCACCACGCTTTTCAAGGCTATGTCAGGACATTGCTTGATCACAATCTCAAAGTCGCCATCTGTGAACAGATCGGTGATCCGGCGCAGGCCAAAGGCCTCGTGGAACGCAAGGTGACGCGCATCATCACGCCGGCCACCTATCTGGACGATGAAACTCCTGAGAAAAATCTTCAATACATGGCCGCTATTCTCGCAAGGGAGGACTCCGCGGTCCTGGCTTATCTGGAGCTGAGTACCGGGGAATTCTATGTCCGTGAGATCACGCCCGACCGGCTGCTTGATGAATTAACGCTTCTTTGGCCGCGTGAAGTCGTGATGCCGAAAACGCTGGGGTCCCGCGAAGATCTTTCGAATTTCATCAAAGAAAATCTCAAAGCCGCGCTCACGGTCTATGAAGACTGGATCTTCGAACCCGAGGACTCCATGCGGCTTCTTCAGGAGATCTTCAGGCTGGGCTCTGCACAAGGCATACCCTTTCATGATCATCCTCTCGCGGTCGGGGCTTGCGGCGCCATTTTGTATTATCTTAAAGATCATTTTCACAGCGCGCTGGAACATGTTCAAAAGCCCCGGCTATTTAATGTCGCTCAGTTCATGGTGCTTGATCGCCAGGCCCAACGCAGTTTGGAATTGGTGGCATCCCAAAGCGGCCGTAAAGACTTCGGCACGCTTCTTTCGGTCGTGGACCGGACGCTTACGGCGATGGGCGCGCGGCATCTTTATCATTGGCTGACGCATCCGCTCCTGGATATTGCCGAGGTCTGCAAACGCCAGGAATCGGTCGCGGAACTCATCAAAGAACTTCATCATACCGAACACATGGGCCGGCTCCTTAAAGGCGTCAGGGACATGGAGCGGACTTTGAGCCGTTTGAATTATGGCGTGGCCAATGCGCGGGATCTCATCAATCTAAAGGCGTTCCTGGACCGCGTGCCGGAAATACGTAATGTCATGGGAGCGTTCGATACGGACCTGATCCATGATCTCCAAAAACAGGTCCAGCCGTTCCCGCGTTTAAGCGAGCTGATCGCACGCTCGATCGTGGAGGAGCCGCCGTTGGGCGTTAAGGATGGCGGCCTGATCCGTGACAGATATTCCGAGGAGTTGGATGATCTGCGTAATATCTCTCAAAAGGGAAAGCAATGGATCCTGGAATTTCAACAGCGCGAGATCGAACGTACGGGGATCAAATCGCTCAAGGTGAAATATTCAGGGGTGTTCGGGTATACGCTCGAGGTGAGCCGTTCCTATCTGAGTCAAGTTCCCGGAGATTACATTCGCCGGCAGACGCTTGCCAATGCCGAAAGGTTCATTGTGCCGGAGCTTAAGGCGTGGGACGAAAAGATCTCCGGCGCGCAGGACAGGATCAAGATGTTGGAATATCAGATCTTTCTCGAGATCCGCGCCAAGGTGCTGGAAGATCTCGCGCCTCTCCAAAATATGGCAAAGGCCATCGGAACCTTGGATGCTCTCATGTCGCTTTCGAGGGTCGCGCTTGAGAAAAAGTGGGTGAGGCCGGAAGTAAGCGACGACAAGACGCTTTCCGTTCACGGGGGCAGGCATCCGGTGGTGGAAAGCATGCTGCCGGCAGGGAAATTCGTCGAAAATGACGGATCGCTTGATAGCGATAAGAACCAGTTGATCGTTTTGACCGGGCCCAATATGGCCGGAAAATCAACCTATATCCGTCAAATGGCGCATATCGTGCTTTTGGCGCAAATGGGTTCATTTGTTCCCGCCAAGTCTGCGCACGTAGGTTTGGTGGACCGGATCTTTACGCGTATCGGTGCTTCCGACGACCTTGCTCGAGGAGAAAGTACGTTCATGGTGGAGATGCTTGAGACGGCGCATATCTTGCAGGAGGCCACGGACCGGAGTCTCTTGATCCTGGACGAGGTAGGCCGCGGCACATCGACTTTTGACGGAGTGAGCATCGCCTGGGCGGTCTGCGAGTATCTGGCGCAGGGGAAGATGCGGCCCCGGACGCTTTTCGCGACGCATTATCATGAACTGACACAGCTGGAAGACCATTTTCAAAGCATCAAGAATTATAAAATGACGGTCAGGGAAACTCCGGAAGGGATCCTGTTTTTGAGAAAAGTTGCCCGCGGAGCGTCGGAGCGGAGTTATGGGATCCACGTGGCGGAGCTGGCCGGGATCCCGGGAGAAGTGACCCGGCGCGCGCAACAGATCCTGGCGATCCTTGAAAGTGAAAATACGGAGGCCACGCAGATTATCGAAGCCCAAAAGTCCGGACGTTCCAAAAAGATCATAGAATCCGGCCCCACACTTTTCGACATCGCGCAACCGAAGCCGAGCGTTGTGGAAGAAGAACTGAAAAAGCTGGATGCGGATCGTTTGACGCCGCTGGAAGCATTGCAGAAAATATCGGAGTGGAAAAGAAAGCTTGGGGGAAGCGAAAAAGCTCATGGCTAAAATACACGTTTTGTCCGAGCATGTGGCCAACAAAATCGCGGCCGGGGAAGTGATCGAGAGGCCGGCCTCGATCGTGAAGGAGCTCGTCGAGAATTCCCTGGATGCCGGCGCTGACCGGATCGAGATCGAGATAAAACATGGCGGAAAAAGTCTGATCCGTGTGGCCGATAACGGTTCCGGGATGACGGTCGAAGATGCTCAACTCGCGCTCCAGCGGCACGCGACAAGCAAGATCGAAAAAGCGGAAGACCTTGACCATATCGCAAGTTTCGGATTCCGGGGTGAAGCCCTCCCAAGCATTGCCGCCGTGTCGCGTTTTAATCTTCAGACCCGGACAGCGGATGCTACGGCGGGTACCGAACTTGTGGTGGAAGGTGGAAATCTTGTCAAAGCAAAGGAGTGTTCCACAGCCGTTGGAACCATGATCGAGGTCCGGGATCTTTTTTTTAACACGCCCGCCCGCCGGAAATTCCTGAAACAGGATACGACCGAATTCGGGCACATTCTGGATATGGTGACCTGTTTGGCCTTGGCGAATCTTCATGTCCGGTTTGTTTTAAATGAGGGTGGCAAAGCCGTCCTGGATCTTGTGCCGACCCGGGAACTTTCAGTTCGAGCGGCCGCCATTTTGGGTAATGATTGGGCCGGACAGACCTTGTCGATCCAAAGTGAGATCCCCCACGCAAAACTTTCGGGATTGATCGGGAAACCTTCCCTGGCTTCGGGGAACCGGGCCCGGCAATTTCTTTTCATCAATCACCGATGGGTCAAGGCTTATGGACTAAGTTATGGTCTCCAGGCGGGGTATCACGGTCTTTTGATGCAGCATCAGTTCCCGGCGGCGATCCTCTTTCTTGAATTGAACCCGCGCTATGTGGATGTGAATGTTCATCCGACAAAGCAGCAGGTCCGGCTTTCCCATGAGGCTATGATCAAATCCATGATCGAAAAGACCGTGGCCGCGGCGCTTAAAGAAAGCGGAGATCTGGCGCCGTCTTTCCGCGAAAAGGATGAAAAACCTTTTGAGGCCCTCCAGGGGGCGAGGTTTCAGGAGAAAAGTTTCGGATTTGAGGAGCAGATGGCTTCTCACAGCGTTCCGCTCAAGGTCGCGGAGGCCGTGGTGGAGGACGTCGTGATGCAAAGAACGGATGCTTTTCAGCCGCTTGAAATCGGCAAGGGGATCAGGATCACGCGCGTGCTCGGGCAAGTTCACCGCACTTATATTTTAGCTGAGACGGAAGAAGGCTACGTGGTCGTGGATCAGCACGCGGCGCATGAACGGGTGATGTTCGAAGCGCTTATGAAGAATTTTGGGTCAGAACGTCCCGCAAGCCAAGGGCTTTTGATGGAAGAAGTCCTAGAACTGCATCCCCGCCAAGTTGAGATCTTGAAGAAGAAAGTGCCTTTCCTGACTCAGTTGGGTTTTGAGATAGAACTGTTCGGCGAGAAGACCTTTGTGGTCCGCGGGTTGCCCGCTATTTTGAAGGATGAAAATCCGGTAACGATTATCAAACAATTTGTCGATGAAGGAGAAGCGGGAAGGACGCGGACCGGGCTTGCGGCCGCGCAGGAAGATGTTGCTGCTATGATCGCGTGTAAGCGCAAGTCTGTGAAGGCCGCGGACATGCTGACGCTTTCGGCCATGCAGGGTCTTTTGGAGCAGCTGGCGCTTTGCCAGAACCCCTTCAATTGCCCGCACGGACGTCCCAGCATTATGAAATATTCGGTCTCGGATCTTGAAAAACAGTTCAAAAGGAGACCCTGAAAATATGGCCAGAATACTTATTGCGGACGATGAACCCGATGTTCTGCTGATCGTTTCGGAGCGCCTGCGCAGAAGCGGCCACAAGGTAGAGTATGCCCCGGACGGAACTCAAGCCATGCAGAAAGCGGGGCAAACGGTTTACGATCTTCTGATCTTGGATGTTCGGATGCCCGGGCATACGGGTTTCGAGGTCTGCGAATATGCCAAGGGTTCCGAAAAAAACGGAAAAGCGTTGGTGCTTCTGATCAGCGCTTTTCCGGAAGAGCAGAGGATTTGGCGTCAGAGCAAGGCGGATGCGTTTCTGATGAAACCCTTTGAGGTGGCACAATTAACGACGACTATCGACCAGCTTCTTAAGAAGGGTGCGTGAGAGCAAGATAGGAGAATCGCGGCGTCCAAGCTACCATTTCAGAAAAGAAATGAAAAGTTTGAACTGCCATGTTTTCCAATTTATTTTTTGATCAAGGAGAATCATGACGAACGAAGGAATGCAGCAATACATGAGACAGGCCCGGCAGGCGATCATCCTGTCCGTAGGGGTGGCGTTGCTTTTGACCCTTGTGAAATTTTCAGCCGGGCTTATGACGCATTCTATGGCGATCATGGCCTCGGCTCTGGATTCTACCCTCGACATGTTGATGTCTGCGTTGAATTTTTTTGCGTTCCGGGAAGCGTCGAAACCACCCGATGCCGAGCACGCGTACGGCCATGGCAAAGTCGAAAGTCTCGCGGGACTTTTTCAGAGCCTTTTCATTACGCTAAGCGGTTCCTTCATCGTCTATGAATCCATTCGGCGGCTCCTTCAAGGAAGTTTTGTTTCCGAAATACCTCTGGGGATCGGGGTGATCGTGTTCTCCGGTATCATGACACTACTGCTTTCATGGCGTCTTAGGGTTCTTGCCCAAAAGAACCGGTCCCTGATCCTCGGGACAGAAAAAGCGCATTATTCCATGGATTTTGTATCCTACATCGGTGTGATCGCGGCGCTCGTTCTCGTCGGGTGGACGAAGAATGTTGTTTGGGACCTGATCGTGTCGATACTTGTTGCGGCTTATATTTTTAAGGAAGCGATTCATATTTTAAAGCGGGCAGTTTCAGAACTTTTGGACCGCGGGCTTTCGAATACTATGCTTAAAACGCTGAAAATGCTTATCCTCCAGCATCATCCGTCGATCGTAGGAACACACGGCCTTCGAAGCCGAGTGGTTGGCAATCAGTTGTTCCTGGATTTTCACATTGAGATCCGGGGCGAGGATAATTTTAAAAAGGCGCATGATATGACCGAATCTCTGATCGATAAGATCAAGATCCACCATCCTAACGCGGATGTGACGGTCCACTTTGATCCGGAAGGAGAATAGGAAAATATTATGAGGATCTTGATCGTGGAAGATGAAAAGAAGATGGCGAGCTTTTTGGAGCGCGGTCTGAAAGAAGAACACTACGCTGTGGATATCGCCTATGACGGTGAAAAAGGTTGGGAATATGCCATGACCAACGACTATGATCTTCTGATTCTGGACTGGATGCTTCCCAAAATGAGCGGCGTCGAGCTTTGCCATAAATTCCGGAAAGAAGGGAAAATCACCCCAGTGATGATCCTGACGGCCAAGGATTCGGTCGAAGACAAGATCAGGGGGCTTGATCAGGGTGCGGACGATTATTTGACCAAGCCGTTCAGTTTTGAGGAACTGTTGGCGCGCATTCGGGCTCTTTTGCGCCGTCCGTCGAATATTACGGATAAGACCATGTTCCAGTGCGGGAATTTAAAATTGGATCTCATCAAACGTCAGGTGTGGGTCGGAGAGCAGGAAATCTCTTTCTCGCAAAAAGAGTTCGCTTTGCTCGAGTTCCTCATGCGTCACGCGGGCGAGGTTGTTTCGCGGACTGCGATCGCGGAACATGTCTGGGACCTCCATTTCGATCCCATGAGCAACACGATTGACGTCTACATCAATTTTCTCCGAAAGAAGATCGGGGAAACGCCTTCCAGAAGCAAGATCGAGACCATCCGCGGGATCGGTTACCGTCTCGCTTGTCCATGACACTGTTTCGCTCCTTCAAGTCTCGCCTGGTGTTTGGTTATGCATTCATGATGACTGTTTTTCTCGCCGGATTTTCTTTCCTGATGTATGCGGAACTTTCGAGAACTCTTTATCGGGATGTGGAGCGAAGCATGCACGAGGAGGGCCAAAGCATTGAGGAAGGGGTCGGTGCCCTTTTCCAGGAGCGTAGAGATTCGAAGTTCTTAGTTCCTCCCAAGGTTGAAAAAGGGACCTTGGCTTTTCCGCCAGAGTTCCAATCACAAATCACCAAGGCGATCCGCGAATGGGAGAAAAAACAACGCAGGATCACGCGCAGCCTTTTTCTCGTCCGTATTATTGGTTTAGACCGGTCCTTGATCGGATCCAATCTGGGTGGTTGGGAACGGGATATTCTTTTTCCGGATTATGAGCGTGATTCAGTCTTAATGGAAAGGGGGGACTCGTACCAAACGATCCACTTCGAAAAAAATCCAATCCGGCTCTACTACCATTTGGTGCGATACCAGGGCAGGCCGTTCTTTATCATTCAAGTTGCCAAGCCCCTTTACGAGATCGAAAAAACATTGACCCGTTTGGGATTTATCATTGCGGTTATTATTCCGCTGGGTGTGGCGTTGGCATGTTTTGCGGGATGGTTTCTGGCCAAACGCTTCTTAAGTCCTGTGGATCAGATGATCCAGCAGGCTCGGAAGATCACGGCCGCTTATTTGCAGAGCCGGCTTCCGCGAACATTTATGCGGGACGAACTAGATCGTTTAGCTGAGACATTGAACGAAATGATCGACCGGCTTGAAGCTTCCACGCGTGCGGTGCAAGAATTCAGTTCGAATGTGTCTCATGAATTCAAGACTCCTCTCGCGATCATTCGCGGGGAGATCGATCTGGCGCTTCGGCGGGCTCGTTCACCGGAGGATCTTCGGAAGACGATCGGTGTGATCGGCGAAGAGGTGAATGGGCTTATTCGCTTAGTGGATGACCTCATGTTCCTTGTGCGCAACGATGCGAAGCAACTGAGCCTGCAAAAAAAGAATTTAGCATTGGTGCCGGTTCTGGAACAAGTTCTTAATCTCTATCACGAACGGGCTCTCCAGGCGAAGATCGAATTGACCCTCGAGGCTCCCATAGCCGCCGAGGTGTTCGGGGATGAGATCTATCTGAAACGTCTTTTCACCAATCTCTTGGATAACGCCCTCAAATTCACGGAGCCGAATGGTAAAGTCGTTGTTCGTGTAATGCCCAGACCTGACCGAGTGACAGTCAATGTTGAAGATACAGGGGTCGGGATCGATCCTGGCACTCTGGAAAAACTCGGGACTCGATTTTACAGGACGGATCAAGCCCGTTCTAAAGAGGGGGCTGGCCTTGGTCTTAGTATTGTTAAGGCCATCTGTGTTGCTCACGAGGGAATTCTCTGGTTCGAAAGCCTTCCCAACCAGGGAACGCAAGTTTTCGTTGAATTACCACTTTTAAAAAGCTAAGGTTCTTTTGAAGGGAGAAGCTGCCTCAGGAAGTGTTATATCCCACCCAAAAGCTTAAAATCATTTAATTTAGCTTTAATGCTTCTTTAATGTTGTTCCTGTTAGTTTATGAGTGTCAAAGAAATAAAGAATCCTTTCATTTGAAAAATCAATCTTTTCTAAAAGGGTTTAAAAATGGAAATCAGCAGTCAGTTAATGAGACCTTTCATTGATAGAATTGAAACCGAATGGCGGGATTTTTATCGCGAAATTTCTGAGCATACAAGCGACGAAGCGAATGTCTTGAAACCTTCCATTGAACAGCGTATGCGTCAACTCGAGAGATTCCGTGTTTCAGCGCTTTATTTTGAAAGAGATGACACAGGGTTAAAAGAGTTCCCTAATTTGAGGGAAGCACTTCGATTTTTGAAGCTCGATCTTCGGATTACGCGGCGAAAGTGGCGTCGTTATTTGGTGTCGAAAATCCGTACTCAAAAAAGACAGGAGCGAACGGAACATGGGGCATCTTTTGCTGCTTGAGGAGAATATTGTTCCGGGACTTGACGCGCTGAACCGTGAAGACGCCCTGAAGAAAATTGTCGATGCGATGCCGCCCTGGAACTTGCGTGGGGTCGAAAAACAAAAAATCCTGGAACTTCTCACTCTGCGCGAACAGATCGGAACCACAGCGATCGGTCAAGGCATTGCTCTCCCGCATTGTTTTTTGCCAGAAATCCACGATCCCATTGTGGCCTTTGCTGTTAGTTCCTCAGGTGTTCCGTACCCGTCTCTGGACGGACGTCCGGTTCATTTTATTTTCGTGTTGATCCTGCCTCAAAATGAAACGGCAGAACGTCAGAAAAGGCAGATTCTGCAGAATGTCAAATGGGTTCTATGCGATCGCTATATGCGGGAGCGTCTCAAGGCCGCTCATACCGTTTCTGAAATTCATCGGTTGATCATTCCGAAGATACGGCATGTCCCGGCACTCGGAACCTTGCTGCTTTCTCATTGATTTTTGAAAAACAAATCGCCCTGGCAAAAAACAGTTGAAAGGCGGGGGGGTCTAACAACTGGGCTAGCCGGGGCGTTTGTTTTTTTTGGATCGCGCTGTTCTCGGAGCTCCTTTTTTTCCTAAAAAATCTTTTTTTTTGCAAGGCATTCCCTCCGGGTTTTTTTAAGAATGCGGGACAATGCTTTTGAAAGAATCCCATGGAAAAAAATCGCTCCGAGACATCGAAAAATAGATTTTCCCTCTTGCTTTCTTAGATGAAAATCGTAAGATAACACCGGTTAGACATCATTCGGATTGAACCCAGGGAAATCACGGGACTTATAGGCTGGAAGCGGTCTTCGGGGATGACGCGATTCGTTTTAATTTTAAATTTATAGTCCTCCTGAACGCGCGTTGTTTCTTTCCTTCTGTTGTCCTGTTTCCTCAGCGACGGGAATTTTGGGCATGCCTTTTTTGATGCGAGAAGCTATCCAGTTGCGTTTACAAAAACGCATTGATGATATTGAAAATGGCTATCGCCAGAATGTCGGGATTATCGGGTCCTTGGGCGTTGGCAAGACGCGGCTTCTTTGCGAATTCTTCCAGTCCATTTCGCGTCGTTCCAAACTTCTCCCCGTTTATGTGAAGGCCGAGACCATCGACGGCCATCAGCTCATGCAACAATGGATGGGCGCCGTGCTGAGTACTGTGATGCTCGACCGGACCTTGAACATCCCCAAGACTTTGACCGAGCTTTTGCGTGAAGCGGAATCGATCATTCCGAAGACTGTTGCTGCAGTAAAACATTTGCAGCGTTTGCTCCGTCAGGACAAGAACTCACTTGCGATCAAAGAGCTCTTGATGCTGAGCGGAACTTTGGCCCGCGAGACCGGGAAAAAAGTCGTTTTGATGATCGATGAGTTCCAGGCTCTTGAGAAACTTCCCGTGTCCGATTCGTTTCTTTTGCTCGGGAAACAAATGATGATCGACAAGGAAGTGCTCTACGTGGTGACGAGTTCCACGGTCGATCGTGCGCGCGAGATCTTCCGTGAGAAACTTTCGCTGCTCTTTGGAAATTTTGAGGTTCTTGAGCTTGCGCCTTTCGGATATATGGAGATGAAACAATATTTGGCAACGCGAATGCCGGCGCATCGATGGTCTCCGGAACTGAAAAAATTCCTTTTTCATATGACGGATGGTGAGCCGCTTTATCTGGATCTGCTTCTCCAACGGCTCGAACAAGTCGAGACTCGCGAGTTTCCCCAGGATGTGAGCCCCTCGGTTCTTCTGGATGCTTTCTGCCAGGAGCTTTTTGACCGGCGTGGGCGCATCGCGCTGATCTGTGAAAACCGGCTTGCGCAGTGCGCGTATTTAGCGAAATATCACGGTCCCTATGTCCGGGCCGTATTGGCGCTGAGCCAGGGGCGGCACAAGCTGATCCCTATCGCGGCTTTTATCGAAGAGACTGTGGCAGAGACTCAGAAAGTGCTTAAACGATTGGTGGAAGATGGTCTGGTGGTCAAAAGCGGATCTCTTTATCATATTCCGGATTTCCTCTTTCGGTTCTGGCTGCGGGAAGTGTTCCAAAAGCGGCACGGGCTGTTCTTACCCGAGGAGCGCATTCTCCGGAAGCATTTGTTTGATGAACTAAATCGGGTTCTGGATTTATGTGCGAGAATGACCGAAGAGGACTTGGGGTTACGTGTAGAGTCGCTTTTTAAGGAATTTCGGAATGACGGGGTGGAGATCGATCAGAAGAAAATGTCATGTCCGCAATTTTCGGAAGTGGTTCTCTCAAGGTATTTACCGCATTCAATTTTTTCGCTTTTGTGCCGGGGGTTAAGAGGGCGGTGGCTTTTTTATCTGAGTTCGGAATGGATCGGGGAATCCGAGATCGAAAAAGTGGTTGCTGATGCCAAACGTCTTCTCAAGATCCAGCGTAAGGTTTTAATCGCACTCGGGGGGATCGACCAGAATGCGAAACTGATCGCTCAAGAAGCGAAAATGCAACTTTGGGACCTTCGGATTTTGAACGAATTGTTGGATCTCCACGATCTTCCCAAGATCATTTTATCATCACACCAAGGAATTCATGAACCTCAAGAGATCCGTGAACCTCATGTGGGCTCCGTGGCGCAAGATCTACCTGCGCTCGAGCTCCGGTAAACGTTCCGGCTGCCTTTTTTGTTCGCTTCTCCGGGACAAAAAAGATAAGCGTAATCTCGTCCTTTTCCGGACGGCCCATTATGCTGTGATTCTTAACCGTTATCCCTACAATAACGGCCACCTTATGATCGTCCCCAAAAGGCACATCGCTTCTTTGTTTCAGATGAATGCGCGGGAAAAAGCGGAATTTTTTGAAGTGTTAGAAAAAGTGATGAACGCACTTGCCAAGGCGATGAAGCCTCAAGGATTCAATCTGGGCATGAATATTTCGGACGTGGCGGGTGCCGGGATTCCAGGTCATATGCATTGGCATATTGTACCGCGGTGGAAGGGGGACGTGAATTTTATGCCGGTCATAGCGAATACAAAAGTGATCTCCGAATCACTGAAATCGGTGTATGAGGTACTGAGCCGGGCGCTGGTTCCAAAGGTCCGGAGCGTGTATCCTGTGGGCAGAAGGACAAAATGACATCCGCGCAGAATCTGGTAGACAAAAAAATAATACGGCAGCCGAAACGCATATTGACGCCTCTCGAGAGGTTTCTTTTGCCGAACCCGCAGTGGCAGGAAGGATACGAATCTTTTTCGGAGATCTTCGGCAAGCCGGTCGGGTGGTTTGTGCTTTGCGAAGAATATGGGAAACAGCGGTTGATCCGCCTGGATCGCAAACAGAACTGCTCTTTTTTATGTAAGTCGGTTGAACGTCAACGAGAATGCGAAGCTTTTGTTGCAAAATTTACTGAGCAGTTGTCTCACAACGTGGCGACCATGGAAAAACTCCCTCTTTTTTATCGGTGCGCGTTCGGAAAGAACTGCATCGTATTTCCGCTTCGTTACCTGGGCGCCCTGAAGGGATTCCTCGTTCTTGATTGCGTAAAACGCTCTGAGAGGGAGATCCGCCCTTTGATCGCTCCCTTTGGCTATTTTCTCGCCAGTCAAGTCGAACTGGCCTTCAAGAATTTTGAACTCAATAACTTCTATGAAACGGTCCATCCGCGCGCGCTGGCACTTTCGACCATGCACTCTGTCCACCGAGTCATCAACTCCTCGCTGCGTCTTACGGAATTGCTGCCGCGCATCGGGCGGTTAAGCGCACAGATCTTAAAGGCCGCGGGCTGTTCGATTATGTTGACGGATCCTGAGAGGCAATATCTCAATCCGTTCTTCTCTTTTGGCACGCATCCCAAGTTCGTTCATAAACAACGCGTGAGGTTCGGTCGGGGCCTTGAAGGCCACATTGCGGATACCGGCGAATTCTGTTTGCAGAATCGTTACATCGCCGTACCCTTCATCGAAGATGACGTCGTGGGCGTGATGACGCTTTGGGGAAAAGCGGACCGGCAGTCTTTTACACGAACAGATCTGGAGATCCTGAAATCCCTTTCGGAACAGGCGGTCGTAGCCATCAAAAACGCTCAGCTTTTTGAACGCACCGAAGAATTGACGCTTGGGAGCATCAAGACCATTAATGAGCTCATGAAACGCCACTTTGGAGACAAACAGGGGGATGTTGAGATTATCGGCGAAGTGGTCCTTGCGATCGGTAAAAGAATGGAGCTTCCGGGATCCGAGCTTGTGCATCTTGAGCGGGCGATCCTTCTCTTGGACACGGGGCAGTTGGCGCTGCCGGAGAAGACCTGGCAAAAGAAAGAGAAGCTCACAAGGAAAGAGCAAGAGGAAATCCGTAGTATCCCGATCCGTGGGGCCAATTTGCTTCGTTCGATCAGCTCTCTCAGGCCCGTGCTTCCGATCGTCATGCATCGTCATGAGCGCTATGACGGGAAAGGCTATCCCCAAGGGTTGAAGGGCGAAGAGATCCCGATGGGTGCGCGGATCGTTGCCGTGGCCGATTCCTTTATGGCCATGGTTTCTAAGCGCCATTACAGGCAGCAGATGACGATCAAAGATGCTTTGGAGGAGATTCTTAAACACAAGGGGACGCAGTTTGATCCGGCTGTCGTCGACGCGTTTTTGAAGGTTATGAAGGACAGAGCGATCTGGGGGAAAGTGGAAAATTGCGTGAAAAATGATATGAATACCGAGAAAAAATCGTCGGAGGGATGAACGTGTCAAAAATGAAGATCGCGATCCAAAAGCCACAGTACCTTGCCGCCAAGGACCCTGTTGTTGGAGCCGAAGAAGAAACGGAAAGAAAAAGAATGCCGTTTTTTTTCCGTTTATTGCTCGTTGCCACTTATATGCTTTCAGGGTTGGCGATCTGGTATGTCTACCAGAGATACAGCGCGCCTTTCTGAAATTCGTTCGGCTGAAAAAGGACTGTTTCTAATGGATGGTTTTAAATGGCTTTGTTTTCTAGGCGCGATTCTCTCCATAATGGTCGGGTGCGCAAGCGCCGAAGACCCGGGAGTGCGTTCATTGAATCGTCAGCAAAGCGCGACCATTGAAAGTCTTAACAATGAAATCCTACGTCTCAATCAGGAGTTGGATGGAAGGGGCGTCCTTCGGAGGGATTTGCAAGAGGTGATGCCGAAGCTCGAAAAGATGCTCGCGGCGCAGATGCTTCGCGGAGATGTTCGGGTCGATTTGGGTCGGAGAGGACTTGTGGTAACCGTTCTGGATCATGCGCTTTTTGATCCCGATGATACTCAATTTACTTCGGCGGGCGAAGAGACGCTCGGAAAGATCGCCTCTGTGCTCTCTTCGGACCTTTCCAAAAATCAGGTAACTTTGGAAGGGCATACGGACGACCAGCCGATCGAAAATACGAGTGGGGTCACCAACTGGGAATATTCGATTGCTCGTGCGACTTCGGTGCTTCACTATTTCGTGGGGGTCAAGGAGCTCGCGCCGGAGAGGTTTGGGGTTGCCGGCTACGCGGAGTACCGGCCCGCGGATTCCAATGCCACCGAAGAAGGCCGTGACAGAAACCGTCGTGTCGAGATCGTGATCTTGCCGGGAAAGGGTTCGAATGCGCCGGACTGGTCATAAAGGGGCTTTTGTGAGCGGGCTGAAAACAACTGCCTTTGTGCTGGCGGTTTTTTTTGGGTTGAGCGCTGTGTCACTCGCTTTGAATTTCTGGGTCTATCACGAGATTCAGTCACGACTCAAGATTCGGATGGGTGGGACCTATGTTCCCGCTATTTTCGTTCCGTCCTTTGAAGTAACGCAGGGGACTTTTATTTGGGAAGACCGTGTCCAGTTGGTGAACGGGAATTTCAAGGTCACATTCGATCCTCTGACTTTGCTGTCCCGGGGCGGTATTCGGATCATTCTTACGAGCAAAGCAAGTCAGATCAAATTTCTCGGCAGTTGGGCTCTTCAGGAGGGGATCGAGAATGCGACGGTCGATTCCCTGTTGGCAGATATTATCTTGGGTCGTCGGGGCCTTGCCGGCATCAACGAGATAGAAGTGCGGTCTCAAAGTTTTCAATTTTCTTTAAAGAATGCCGATAAAAAAACAACCCAAAGAACCTGAGGTCTTCCGGAATCTATGCGAAAACGTCTTGATGATCTGTTTAAAGGCTTCCCGATCCTCGAGAAGTACCACTGGGACCCGAAACGTATCTTCAACAAGATCACTTCCGATTCCCGTGCCGTCGAGTCCGGGGACATCTTTGTTGCCTGTCCCGGCACCCGGATGGATGGGCATGATTTTCTGGGCCAGGCCATTTATGCCAAAGCTTCTGTCGTGGTTTTTGAAAAGGAACCTACGGTCACGATCCCTCCGCATGTGACCGGCGTGAGCGTTCAAGACGCCAAGGCCGCGCTTGCCGTTCTTCTCAGCAGGTTTTATGATCATCCGGACCAAAAGGTCAAGCTTGTCGGTGTGACCGGTACGAACGGGAAGACCACCACGACTTATCTTTTGCATAAGCTTCTCCGCGAGAAATTTCCGGCAGCTTCGCTCGGCACGCTTTGCTATGAACTTCCTTCCGGAAAAACGGCCTCGATCAACACAACGCCGGGAGCGGAAGTTCTGATCCCGATGCTCCATCAAATGCAGCAGGAGGGGGTCCAGTATTGTGTGATGGAAGTCTCTTCTCATGCGATCAGTCAAAAACGTATTCATGGGCTGGAATTCGATCTCGGGATCTTCACTCAGCTTACCCGGGACCATCTGGATTTCCACCATAGCATGGAAGAGTATTTCCAGACCAAACGGAATTTCTTCACAAGTTCTTCTGCGCCCCGTAAAATGCTTTTCAACAAGGATTGTCCCTACGGAAGAAGACTGATCGAAGAGCTGCCGCAGGCCAAGACCTACAGCGTTCTGGAAGAGGCGGATTATTATGTCAAGGATCTTCAGATGAGCTTCCAAGGGAGCCGTTTCATTATGTGCTGCCGGGGTCAAGAGTTGCCGTTCCAGATCCGTTTTCCCATGCGCTACAATATCTCCAATGCTCTAGCGGTGTTGAGTTCGATCGACCTTCTCGGGTTTGATCTTAAAGATTTTCGTGGCGCGTTGGAAGAGATCCCCGCGATTCCGGGCCGAATGGAACGGATCGGGACGGGCATGGACTATACGGTGTTCGTGGATTATGCCCATACGCCGGATGCTTTTGAACAAGTGCTTCATGACGCCAAGCAGATGGATCCAAAACGGATCATCACGGTTTTTGGTTGCGGAGGGGATCGCGATCGCGGGAAGCGTTCTTTGATGACCCGTGCTGCATGCCGTTATTCGGACGTAGTCATTATGACCTCGGACAATCCGCGTTCCGAAGATCCCGAAGATATCTTTCGTGATATGCGGGCCGGGCTTCCTCATCCTTTGACGGTTCCCGGAAGTATCTATGAGATCCAGGACCGGCAGGAGGCCATTGAAAAAGCTGTTTCGCTGGCAAAAACGAACGATGTGATCTTTGTGCTTGGAAAAGGCCATGAAGGCTATCAGATCCTTGGTGATGGAAAGATCCCTTTCAGCGATCGCGAGGTCGTTGAGTCCGCATTAAAAAGACGAAGCCGTGTTTTCTTATCTTGAAGCGAGCCGGCTGCTCCGCGTCTCTCCTGAATTTAAAAACCTGTCTCTGACTGTCCGCAGTCTCTCCATCGATACCCGAACGCTCAATCCGGGCGATCTTTTTGTCGCATTCAAAGGAGAGAAGTGTGACGGACATGATTTTCTTGCCACCGCTTTTGAAAAAGGCGCTTCGGGAGCTTTAATTGACATTCGCCAAGGGAAATCTGTTTTCGCGAATCTTTGTGCTGCAAAAGTTCCCATTCACAATCTGATCCCGGTCTCGGATCCGCAGGCCGCGATGACCTTGCTTGCGGCCGAATACCGCAAAACACTTCCGGTCAAAGTGATCGGGGTGACGGGAAGCGTGGGGAAGACTACGACCAAAGAATTCCTGTTCTTCCTGCTTTGCAAAAAATACTCCGTACTCGCCACTGCCGGAAATCTGAATAATCACTTGGGGGTCCCTATCATGCTTTCCAGGCTGGAGCCTTCTCATCAGTATTGTGTGATGGAAATGGGAGCGAGCCACCCCGGCGAGATCCGCGCCCTTGCCAAGATCGTCGTTCCCTCAGGTGGGATCCTGACTCCCATCGGGCCGGCCCATCTGGAAGGGTTTGGATCTCTTGAAAATGTTTACGACACTAAACTGGAGCTGGCGGATTTTCTCAGGAAAGACGATCCGTTAGTGGTGCCGGAAGGTGATGCCCGGCTTCTTGAGAAGATCGGCCAAAAAGGCCACAAGGCCATTACCGTAGGATATTCCGGGAGGGCAGAATACCGGATCAAGGATGTGGAGTCGGTGGGTGGTGAAGTCGCATTTTCATTGAATGACAAGGGGCGGTTCTCTTTCCCGGGACAGGCGTCTTTTCTTGCGCTGAATGCGGGTCTTGCGATCGCGATGGCCAGGAGTTTGGGACTGTCGTGGGAAGAGATCCCGCGAGAGTGGGAGGATGTGGGCTTTGCATCAGGGAGATTTCGTGAGACAATACTGCCCAATGGCGTTCGCGTGATCGACGACAGCTACAACGCGAACCCTGTTTCTTTCGAAAGCGCATTGGTTGCGTTTCGATCGCTTCCCTGCGTCGGTAAAAAGATCGTGGTGTTTGCGGATATGCTTGAGCTGGGAGCCGGCGAAGAGCGATTTCACTCGGAGCTCGGCGAAAAGATAGCGATGTCTGGCGCGGACTTAGCATTGGCTTACGGGAAAAGAACCCGGGCGAGCATTGAAGCCCTGGAGCGTTCGAAGTCGGGTTGTGCCGGCAGGCATTTTAGAGATAGCCTTGAAGTGCTTGTTGCGCTCAACGAAGTCCTGCGTCCCGGAGATCTGATTCTTTTTAAAGGGTCCCGCGGCATGCATGTGGAAAAAGTCCTGGATGGTATTCGCAACATTTCTTTCTTATCTCAAACATAATTTTCGGGTCGCAACCTAGATCATGTTTTATTTCCTACATCATCTTTCAGATCAATCGATCGTCTTCAACCTTTTTCGCTACATTACGTTCCGTTCCGCCGGCGCGAGTGTCACCGCGTTCTTGCTGTCCTTATGGCTGGGGCCGCGGTGTATCTTGTGGCTCAAGGAGTTGCGCGCGGTGACCAACCAGGAACGCGCCCACGCCGAGACCATCCACGAACATTTCAAGCATAAAAAAGATGTGCCTATGATGGGTGGGATCCTGGTCGTGGCGACCGTGGTCAGCTCGACTCTTCTTTGGGGAAATCTCACGAACCGTTTTGTGTGGATGATGATCGCGGTGATGTTGTGGTTCGGGTTCGTGGGTTTTTTGGATGATTGGTTCAAGCTGCGCTCAAAAAGTTCGGCCGGTCTGAGCTCGATCACAAAACTTTTCGGTCAGGTGGTGATGGGGCTTGCGATCGGCATTTATCTTTACTGCGATTCGACCTTTGACAAGTGGCTTTATCTGCCGCTTTTAAAAAAAGGGTTTTTTTATCTCGGGATCCTTTTCATTCCCTTCGTGGTTTTGGTGCTGACCGGGACTTCGAACGCCTTGAACCTGACGGACGGGCTCGACGGGCTCGCGATCGGATGCACGCTTTTTACGACGACCGCGTTCGCTCTGATCATTTATGTCACGGGCCACCATGACTTTGCTGCCTATCTCGCCATCCCGTTTGTCCCGGAAGTTGGGGAAGTGACGATCTTTTGCGCGGCTTTGGCCGGTGCGAGCGCGGGGTTCCTTTGGTTTAATTCCTACCCCGCGGAAGTTTTTATGGGTGACACGGGATCTCTTTCCCTGGGCGGCGCGCTTGGCGCGATCGCGGTGCTCACAAAAAAAGAATTTGTGCTAATGATCGTCGGGGGGATCTTTGTGTGGGAGGCGCTCTCCGTGATCCTGCAAGTCGCGAGTTTTAAGCTTCGAAAAAAAAGGATCTTTTTGATGTCTCCTTTCCATCATCATTTGCAGCGCAAAGGCTGGCCGGAATCCAAGATCACTATTCGGCTTTGGATCATCGCTTTCATTCTCGCCATTGTGGGTCTGAGCACGCTCAAGGTCCGTTGATATGAAAATGGCACCCAGAACAAAAATAGCGATATTGGGATTACGGGACACCGGATTTCTGAGCGCTCTTTATCTTCATGAGAAGGGTTATCAGGTTTTTGCCTCCGACCTTGCAGACACCGAAGACGTCCAAAAAAATGTTTCAAAGCTTGTGGAGCGGGGAGTTCGTGCGGAATGCGGGAAGCATTCCATGGACGTGATCCTTGCCGCGGATGGGTTCCTCGTCTCTCCCGGGATCCCGCCCGGATCCAAGATCTATCAAGCGATCCTCGCTTCGAGAAAGCCGATCCACAGCGAGATAGAGGTTGCGAGCTGGTTCTCACCGGCAAAAACCGTGGTAGCTGTTACGGGCTCTTGCGGCAAAACGACGATCGCGACCCTGATCGCACAAATGATCGAAGCCAGCGGTCGTAAAGCCATACTTTGTGGGAATATCGGAAATCCATGGATCGGGGAAATTCCCAAGATCACACCGGACACCTTTGTCGTGCTCGAGGTCAGCTCTTTTCAACTGATGCATTGCGCGAGCTTCGCCCCTTCGGTCGGATTGCTCCTTAACATTTTTCCCAACCATATGGATTGGCATGCCGACATGACGGAATATGCCGAGGCTAAGCTCAACCTTTTCCGGGTCATGAAGGACAAGAGCGTGATGATCTGCCGGAAAAAAGACGAAACTGATTTTTTCCCGGATTTTCGGACGGCGGCCCGGCGTATTTATTTCGACGAGCGTCCGGCGTCCAACCCGAACGAAGCGGCGTTGCTTTGCGTTGCGGAGGCTTTGAGTTGCCCAGGGGAGCTTGTCGGGAGTGTGATCCGGAATTTCCGGGGGATTGAGCACCGGCTTGAGAAATTCGCCGAACGGGACGGCATCAATTTCGTGAACGATTCCAAAGCGACAACGACCGCGTCGCTGGCTTGGGCTCTTGAGAAATTCGATGATGGGACCGTGGTGCTTGTTTGCGGCGGAAAACACAAAACGGGTGTCGAGGATTTCAGGAGTTTGAGAAAAGTGATTGCCCGAAAAGTCCGGTGCGCACTATTGATTGGGGCTGCACGGCCGATCCTAAGAGAGGCCTGGCAGGGGATCGTTGAAATGGCGGAGGCCGAGACCCTTGACGAAGCATGCCGTTTGAGTATGGAGAAAGCTCAGAAAGGAGATACGATCCTATTGTCGCCGGCCTGTGCAAGTTTTGATATGTTCAGGAATTATCAGGAGCGGGGAAGAATGTTCAAGGAAATGGTCCAAAAAAGACTGCAGTCCGCGGTCTTAAGGAAATAAGTATGTCCAAAGAAGCGCGTTTGTTGTTCATTGTCACTTATCTCCTGGTCGGGATCGGGATCGTCATGATCTACAGCGCCAGCGGAGTGCTGGCATACGATCGGTATGGAAGTGAGATGTTCTTTCTTTTCCGCCAGGGGATCTATGTGATCCTCGGGACGATAGGCTTCTTCATCGCGGCTACTCTCCCGATCGATTTTTACAAAAAAAACGCCCGCGCGTTCATGTTGCTTGCGATCATGCTTTTGATAACGGTCTACCTTCCCGTGATCGGACATTCGGCCGGCGGGGCGCGACGTTGGATCCATATCGGAGGATTCCAGTTCCAGCCTGTGGAGTTCGCCAAACTGGCTTGTTGTATCTATTTGGCGGATTATATCGGACGGAAGATCGTCTCAGTTCAAAAAGGGGATATCCAGGTGTTCATTCCGCCGCTTATTTTGATCGGCCTGGTATGCGGGCTGACGATCCTTGAACCGGACCTGGGTTCTGTGGCGTTTATCGTGATCATGACTTCGATCATTTTGTTCGTTTCGGGGCTCAGGTTGCGCTACGTGTTCGGCGCTTTGGCGGTTCTGCTACCGGCTCTCTATTTTTTGATCATTCGCGTGCCGTACCGACTGAGCCGTCTCGAAGCCTATCTGAATCCGTGGGAAGATCCTCAAGGGTCCGGTTTTCAGATCATCCAGTCTTTCCTCGCGTTCGCTTGCGGCGGGGTACACGGAGTGGGGCTCGGACAGAGCACTCAAAAGCTTTTTTATCTTCCGTCAAGCCATAACGATTTTATTCTCGCCGTGATCGGAGAAGAACTCGGTCTCATCGGTGTCATGATGGTGGTCGTGCTCTACATCCTGTTTTTTTTGTGCTGTGTCCGGATGGCCCGGCGGACGGACCAGCCCTTCGAGAAGCTTTCGATCACTGCGATCACCCTTCTCATCATCTTGCAGGCCGTGATCCATATGATGGTCGCCACCGGTCTTGTTCCGACCAAGGGTTTGCCGCTCCCCTTTATCAGCTACGGAGGAAGTTCGATCGTAATGAATTTAATCGCGGTCGGGATTCTTGTGGCCATCGACCGTCGCAAGCGCCACAGCACCTGATATGCCGAAAATTCAGGCTCACTCCAACGCGATGCGTCTCGTGGTTTATGCCGGTCCCACGGGAGGCCACGTTTTTCCCGCGCAGTCTTTTAGTGAAGGATTTCGCAAGAACTTTCCGGATTCCAGGATCGATCTTGTTACATGCCGCCGGGCGAAATCGCTTATTGATAAAATGCCGCGGGGGATCTTCGCTTCCGTCTCCTATCTTCCCGAGTTCGGTTTTCCCGGAGGATTTTCCTGGAGGACTTTGAAGCCGTTCTTTCTTTTCCCGTATCTTTTTCTCAGGGCATTCCTTTTTCTGAGGCGGACAAAACCCGACCTCTGCGTCGGGTTCGGGAGCTTTGCGTCTTATCCCGGTATGATGGCTGCGCACGGGATTGGGATCCCGACGCTTATTCATGAACAGAACAAGGTTCCCGGAAAGGCGACCCAGTGGCTTTTGCCGCATATGGATGTTGTGGCGGAGAGTTTCGGGGGGACACAATTTTTCCAAAAGCCCAAGGAGCTTTGCACAACGGGACTGCCTCTGCGGTCGTTTATCGTGGATGCGGCCACACGGGCAGGAGGCGGATCGGCCCCGCGTTCGTTCACCCTGCTTGTGATGGGTGGTTCGCAAGGAGCCCAAGGCTTGAACGCGATCGTTACGGATGCGATCGCTGCTTTGTCGGATGAAGAAAGGTCCAAAATTGCCGTTATTCATATTACAGGAAAGCGGGATCAGGCCTGGGTTGCGGAGCGCTACGAGCAGCTGGCCTTATCATGTGAAGTGCATGCGTTTTACGACGCCATGGACGAGTTTTTCCAAAAGGCGGATCTCGCTATTACCCGGGCCGGAGCGAATACGCTCTTCGAATTGGCGGCATTCGGTGTCCCGGCATTTGTAATTCCTTACCCGCATGCAGGCGGTCATCAAAAACACAATGCGCAAGACTTCGCGGAAAAAGGCGGGCTGATCTTTCATGAGGAAAACCCCGCGGCGGAGGGTTGGCTTGTCGAGCATCTACGGAGTGCGATTGAAGATCCGGGATTCTTGGCAGGGGTCGCGAGGTCGATGAAAATGCTCTCGCGGCCTGACGCCACAGAAAAACTCATTGCCATAGCCCGAAAGTTGATTGAGACCCATGAAGATCGTACACGATAATCTGATCCGTGAAAGTCGCGCGGCCTATCTGATCGGGATCGGAGGTTCCGGGATGAGCGGGCTTGCGCGCATTTTGAAGCATCTGGGACTTTCGGTTTCCGGCTCCGACCATAAAGAAACATTCGTAACCCAGAATCTCCGCCGCTCTGGTATTCCGGTTCATATCGGGCAAAAGACCGTCGGGTTCGGAGATGCGGATCTTGTCATCTATTCCACCGCGATCGGTCGAGATCATCTGGAGCTCAAAGAGGCCCGAAGGCTTGGACTCAAGGTCCATCACCGGGCCGAGGTGCTTGCCTCGCTTCTCAACCATGCCGAGACCTCGATCGGAGTCTTGGGAACGCATGGAAAGACCACCACGTCGGCCATGGTTTCTCATGTGCTGTCCCAGATTGGCGTGAATCCCACCTGTTTCGTGGGCAGCGATATGCTCAATTACGACACCAATATCGTAGCCGGCGGCCGTGATTATTGGGTGAGCGAAGTGGACGAAAGCGATAGCTCCCACGAGTTTTATGCTCCCCATTATTCGATCATTACGAACCTCGAGCCGGAACATTTGGACCATTATGGTACCTGGGAGAATTTGACGGATTCGTTTCGCCGTTTTCTCGAGCAAGTCCAGGATCCGGGACTGGTGGCCTATTTTGGCGATGATCCGACGCTTCACATGCTCGTGCGGGAGAGCGGCCGTCCCTATGTTAATTTCGGTTTTTCTGAGGAATGTGTTTATTCAGCCCAAAATATTTGTCTTTACGCATTCGGTTCCGAATTCGATCTTTTTGAGTCTGGCCTCTACAGCGCTCACATGAAACTTTCAGTGCCGGGACGCCACAATATCGCCAATGCCCTCGCGACATTGTCTGTTTTATTGAATTTAGGATTCGATCTGGATCTGGTCTGCAAAGCGCTTGCCACGTTTAAAGGGACGCGGCGGCGCATGGAGCTCAAAGGACAAACCTCTCAATTTCTAGTGCTCGATGATTACGCGCATCACCCGACCGAAGTCAAGGCGGTCTTGAGCGCTCTTCACGCACCGGGAAAGTACGTGCGTGTCATTTTTCAGCCGCATCGTTACAGCCGCACCAAGAACCTTTATCGGGAATTCGCCCACGCGTTCGATGATGCCGACGAAGTCGTTCTGACGGATATTTATAGTGCCGGGGAGTCGAATCCCGAAGGGATCCGCGTCGAACTGGTCTATCAGGAAGTTTTGAAGGCCGGGCACAAGCATGTTTCGGTCGTGCGTAAAGAACAGATCCTTCCATACCTTGCGGGGCATCCGCTTAAAGATGGCGTGATGATCTTTATGGGGGCGGGGGATATCGGGGAGATCGCCAGTGAGTTCGTGAGTCACCTCGACGCTCGTGCTCCAGCGTGATGTTCTGTGTGTGTCCGTGTCGTTCGCGTGCCGAATCCGTAATGAAATAAACATAACTTGCTAGGGAAATCCCAAGGGGTTTTTTCATGCAATCGGAATTACTCTCGGATCCGAAGTTTGCGTTTTTCAGAAAAATAAGGATCGGTGTGGTGCGCGGCGGCTTTTCGGCCGAACGACGCATTTCGCTCCGTTCCGGACGCGCGGTGACCCGCGCTTTCAGACGCGCGGGCATTTCCGCCTTTCCGGTCGATCCCGCCGATCGGAAAACTTTTTCACGCAAGATCCGCAAGGCCGATATTCTTTTTATCGCTCTCCATGGCAAAGGCGGGGAGGACGGCGTGTTTCAGAAAATGCTGGAACGGAAGGGCCTTCTTTTCACAGGATCGCCCTCCGGGGCTTGCGCGAAAAGTTTTGATAAGGGGATCAGCAAACACTATTTTACAAAGCTTGGCGTTCCGACGCCCGAGTACGCAATCCTCGATAAAAATAACTGGAGAAAAGTGGCCTCACAATTCCCGGCGCCTTATTTTATCAAGCCGCTTGATGGAGGGTCAAGTCAGGGCGTGTTCCTGGTTGAAGATTTTCAGAGATCGGCCGAAAGATTAAGACGGTCCATAACACGGTTCGGAAGACTTTTGATCGAAAAAAAGATCACGGGGCGTGAATTGACCGCCGGACTTCTCGGGCGCTTGAAACTGCCCGTTGTGGAAGTGAAACCGTCGCGTCCTTTTTACGATTATAAAGCAAAATACACGAAAGGGATGACGACCTATGAAGTGCCGGCCAAGATTCCGGCGAGGGTCGCCCGAAAGATCCAGTCCATCGCCTACCGGGTTTATCAGGGTCTTGGGCTCCGTGGATTTTCAAGGGTGGACGTGATGTTGGACCCGAAGAACCGGCCGTATGTGCTGGAGGTGAACAGCATTCCCGGGCTTACGGAATTCAGTCTTCTCCCGAAAGCGGCGCGGGCGGTTGGAATCGGTTTCGAGGAGCTGTGCTTGCGCGTTGTTGCGGACGCTTACGAAAAAAAGGGAAAGAAATAATTCTTCATGAGCAGGAAAAAGTTTAAAAAAGGAAAAAAGGGATGGTTCTTTTCTTCGCTCGGAGCGGCGTTCCGAGGGATCGTCTGGCTTTTTTGGAGACTACTTCCGGTCGCGGTGGTCGCCGGGGCGTTGGTCTGTGCCGGTCTTGTTGTGAAGAAAGGTTTGTGCGAGGACCGTTGGCTCAGAGTACAGTCCATCCAGGTTGTCCCACCGGACGCTCTTTCGCCTCAAAGTATCCGCACTCTCGAGGATAAGATCCTGAGCAAAAACATCTTGCTGCTTGATCTGAAAAAGATCGCCGGCACGATCGAACTTGGACCGGGAGCGCAAAGCGTGCGCGTAGTTCGTGAGATGCCCGCGACGATCCGTGTCGAGATCCAGAAGCGAAGGCCCGTCGCGAATGTGCAGTTGAAACCCGGTGGCCCCTATGCGATCGTGGCGGAGGACGGGTTCATCATTGAGATCCGTCCGGCGCTTGATCCCGCATGGATCCTTATGGAGGATTTCAGCGAACCGTTCAAGGAGCCCCGGATCGGTGCGCGTCTCCAAAACAAAGGTTTTGCCGAGGCGTTGCGATTCATGAAAGTTTTCAGGAGCCATGAACTTGCGCGCCGCGAGACCGTGACCCGTGTCACTCTGGATCCGAACGGTTATGTGACGATCAGGCTTGGGGAAGGACCGGATTTTAAGCTGGGTCGCAAAGCATCCGAGAGCATTGCCTCCCTGACCAATGCGGTCTATCTTTTAAAGACCGAAACTCGTGAGAATGTTGAATACATGGATCTGCAATACGGCCGTGTGGCGGTTAAGAGGAAATCATGAACGTTTCCGTCGATCTGAAGAACAAATGCGTAGTGGTTTACGTGGGTACCCGGAAGTTGATGGTGATGTTAGGAGATACGGGAAGCAGCAATCCGCAGGTGCTTCGTCACGAAGATGTCTTGTTTCCGGAAGGTTTTGAAAAAGGATTGGTCTCGAATCTTCAGAATGCGAGCGCCTCTCTCGAGAAGTTGATGAAAACGCTTTTGCCGCCCGAGGCCTGGGAACAAGTTCCAGTCTATGTGGTTCTTGGGAACAGTCGTTTCAAGATGTATCGGTTCTCAAGCTGCGAATATTATTCTCCCGAACGGCGTACGATCAGTTCGCATGAGATCCAATCCGTGGTCCAGCAGACAAGGAACGTCGCCACGTTGCCTCTGCACGAATCGATCTTGCAGGCCATTCCGGAATCTTTCCTCGTCAATGATATGCCGGCCGTGCGCAACCCGGTGGGTCTCGAGGCCGAGCGTTTGGGAGTGACACTTCAGATCTACACCATGGAATTTCAGGCCTTTCGCAATATTGCCAAGATCTTTGAGACGTTAGATCTCGATGTCGAGGGCTATTTCCCAAAGATCTTGCCGCTTTCCGAGGCCGTGTTGGGGGATGCCGAAAAGCAGGAAGGGGGCATGATCCTGGACATTGCGGACGACGCGACGCAGCTGGTGCTTTGGAAGAATGGTATTTTGGCCGGAGTGCGGACGCTTCCGATGGGCGGACATTATCTCACCCAGTGTCTGGCCAAGGACTGGAATATCGAGGAGAGGGATGCCGAGAAGGTGAAGGAAAAATTCGCGACACTCGATTCCCGTGAGCAAGAGAGCGAAGAACTTGTGCCGCTTGTGACGCGTAACGAGAAAGTCCAGCAATCCATTTCCCGCAAGGAATTCCTCCAGAAATTCTTCAAACATGCACACGGATGGATGACCCAGATCCTGGAGTCCGCGGACAGCTTTATGCAAGATGAGAAAGTCCGTTATCCGCATATCCTTTTCACCGGTGGCGCAGTGATGACCGATGGTTTTCTTGAGTGGATCCAGAAGGAATTCTCGCGCGACGGGAAGCTCGGGATCTCGCGCCACGTCGAGGCCCCGCAGGAACTTGTCCGCGATCCGTCCATGGCGTCCGCGTTGGGCATGTTCCGGTGGATCATGACCTACAAGCGCGCCCAGGAAGCCCTCTTCACCCCTCGTGGACTCATTGCTAAAACCGCTGCCGCCGCCCGAGCCTGGATCACCAACTACTTTTAGGTTTTTTGGCTTTTCTTTTCTTCGCTGAACTTCTATAATGCCCTCCGTGTTTTGTTTTTTTATTTTAAGCAGCTAATGACGCCTTCTTTAAAGGATCCGGCTTTTCCCCATATGACCATGGCATTAGAGACAGAACCAACGAAGCTTCCGCTGCACGAAGAACACCTCCGAAAGGGCGCCCGGATGGGTGATTTTGGGGGGTGGTTTGTCCCGCTTTTCTACACCAGCATCATGGAAGAGCATGCCGCCGTTCGCCATAAGGCAGGCATCTTCGATATTTCCCATATGGGGGAATTCCAGGTTGAGGGTCCCGGCGCGCTAGCCTATCTTGAAAAAAATCTGCCACGGCGCATAGCTCCGGTTCAATTCGGCCAGGCGATCTATATGCCGCTTGTGAACGACCAGGGCGGCATGGTGGATGACATCATTGTTTACCGCATGGCCGAACAAAAATTCCTCATCATTGTGAATGCCGGCAACATCGAAAAAGATTTTGAATGGTTCACCGCTCGCGTGACACCAGGCGTGACCCTTACGGATTTGAGCCCTGAGATGGGGCTCTTGGCGCTCCAGGGACCTTTGAGTCAGACGATCCTTCTCGAATGTTTCGGGGCTTTTTATAAAGATATGCGTCGTTTTCATTACAAGGACTTTGAAGGGGGCGTCATCGCAAGAACGGGGTATACGGGCGAGGATGGCTACGAGATCATGGTTCCCAAGCATAAGCTGAAACGGGTTTGGGACGTTCTTTTTCGTGTCGGGATCAAACAGGGGCTTCTGCCGGTCGGTTTCGGTGCGCGCGACACATTACGTCTGGAAGCTGCGATGCCCCTTTATGGGCACGAGCTCACCGATGAGATCACGCCGCTCGAGGCGGACCTGGGATGGGCGATCGATCTTACCAAAGACGAATTCCCTGGAAGCGCGGTCCTAAAAAAGCAACAGAAGACGGGAATTCTGAAAAAAAGAGTTGGTTTTGAAATGACCGAAAGAGGTATCCCGCGCCAGGGTTTTGAGGTCCAGAAAAACGGAAAAACGATCGGGACGGTGACAAGCGGCAGTTTTGTCCCCACCACGGGTAAGAATATCGGCATGGCTTATGTGCCGGCGACGGAAGCAAAGACCGGAAATGTGATGGAGGTTATCGTTCGGGGGAAACCAGTCAAAGTCGTTCTGGTTTCGCTACCTTTTTATCGGAGAAAAGGGTAGAATAACCGTCATTCACTTCTGAAATTTTCCACATTCTCAACCGGAGGCAATCATGGATTTTCCTGAAAATTTGCGTTATACCAAGACCCACGAATGGATCGCCGTTCAGGGCGCGAAGGCCAAAGTCGGCGTGACCCAATATGCGCAAGGAGAGATCTCGGATGTCGTATTCGTGGATCTGCCCAAACAAGGCCAGATCGTCCAGCAGGCCAAGATGGCGGCGGTCGTGGAATCCGTAAAGGCGGCTTTCGATATCTACGCACCGGTCTCTGGTAAGGTCACGGATGCGAACAAAGCTCTTGAATCGAATCCAGGCCTTATCAATCAAAGCCCCTACGCCGACGGTTGGATCTTTGAACTGGAGCTTTCCAGCCCGGCGGAGTTCAGTACCCTGATGACGGCCGCACAGTACCAGGAAGTCATCCGGCAAACTCCAAAACACTAAGCCGAAAAGTTCTCATGCCCTACCTTTCGCTCACGGAAGAAGAAAAAAAGTCCATGCTCGGACAGATCGGTGTGCGTTCCTTCGACGAACTGATCAAGGATATTCCGGCCTCGCTGCGTGATCCTAAGATCGAACTCCCGTCTTCGTTAAGCGAGCTCGAGATCCAGGGCCTGATCTCAAAGCTCGGGCGCAGAAACACTACGACCCGGGAGGTCCTTTCTTTTCTTGGCGCGGGCAGTTATGAACATTTTATTCCCGCGGCGGCCCTCGAGATCGTCGGACGCCAGGAATTTCTCACGGCTTACACCCCCTATCAGCCCGAGGCTTCGCAGGGGACCTTGCAGGCCATCTATGAATATCAAAGTCTCATGACGGAATTGACGGGTCTGGACGTCTCCAATGCTTCCCATTATGACGGCGCCACGAGTCTTGCGGAAGCTGCACTCGTCGCGCTCAAGCACACAAACCGTTCGAAACTTCTCATCGCGCGCTCCGTACATCCTCATTACCGGGAAACCCTGCGCACTTACCTCGCAGGAACGCCTTATACGGTTGAGGAATTCGGCTTTGACGGGAAGGGGAATTTTAACCGCGAAGAATTTTCCGCAAAACTCGACTCGAATATAGCCGGGGCCATCTTCCAGACGCCGAATTTCTTCGGCAATGCGGAGGACCTCGAGGGCGTGGGTGAGAAGATCCACGCGAACGGTTCGCTTATGATCCTTACCGCCGATCCTCTGTCTTGGGGGCTTTTCAAATCGCCTGGGGAATGGGGGGCGGATATCGCAGCGGGAGAAGGACAGCCGCTGGGCCTTTCCATGGAGTTCGGCGGTCCTTATTTGGGTTATTTTGTGACTTCGCGTGCCCTTATGCGCCGTATTCCCGGAAGACTTGCGGGCCTGACCCAGGACGCGGACGGAAAGAGGGCGTTCTGCCTTACTCTTCAGGCGCGTGAACAACACATCCGCCGTGAGCGCGCGAGCTCCAATATCTGCAGCAATCAGGCGCTTTGCGCTTTGGCTGCCTGCGCGTACATGACGCTTCTCGGGAAAAAAGGCATTCGTGAGATCGCCGAGATCAATTGGGACCGGGCGAGTTATCTACGCCAAAAGATCGCGAAACTTAAGAATTTTGAAGTGGACCTCGCCCAGCCTATTTTTAATGAATTCAGAGTCCGGTCCAATAAACCATTCGCGAAGATCGAAGAGAAAATGACAGCCCAGGGTATTTTTCCAGGGGTCTTGCTGGAGCCCTTCTATCCCGAGCTTAAGGATCAGTTTCTCGTTTGTGCGACCGAAACGAAATCGAAAGAGGACCTGGACCGGTTCGCGGAGGCGTTGTCCCAATGCTGATCTCCCAAGACGACCGTCTCAGTTTTGAAAAGAGCAAGCCGGGTCGCAGGGCCGTGAGTTTCTCCAAGGAGCGTTACTCGGGTGAGGATCCTTTCAAAAGCATTCCGAAAGGTCTTTTGCGCCAAACCTCCATCGGATTTCCCGAACTCAGCGAACTCGACATTGTCCGGCATTTTATTAATCTCTCGCGGAAGAATTTTTCGGTGGACACGCATTTTTATCCGCTCGGAAGTTGCACCATGAAATACAATCCCAAGGTGAACGAATGGGCGGCTCGGCAGGAGAAGTTCACGGCCCTGCATCCGCTTCAGAACGAATCGACCGCGCAGGGGATGCTTCAGATCCTTTGGGAGCTTGAGGAAGGCCTCCAAGGGATCTCGGGAATGGACCGTTTCACGCTCCAGCCCGCAGCCGGAGCGCACGGGGAGTTGACGGGGATGATGCTTGTCCGGGCGTATCACGCCTCCCGGGGCGGGTCCACGCGCACCAAAGTGTTGGTGCCGGACTCCAGCCACGGGACCAATCCCGCGAGCGCCGCGCTTTTCGGGTATCATGTGGTCGAGATCAAATCCGACCGCCATGGATGCGTGGACATGGAGGATCTGAAACGGCATCTGGACGAGCATGTGGCATGCCTGATGCTTACCAATCCGAACACGCTCGGGCTTTTCGAAAAGAATATCCTCGAGATCACGGAGCTCGTGCATCAGCACGGCGGGCTTCTTTACTACGACGGAGCCAATTTGAATCCATTGCTCGGGATCGCCCGGCCGGGGGACATGGGTTTTGACATCATTCACATCAATCTGCACAAGACTTTTTCAACTCCGCATGGCGGCGGCGGGCCCGGGGCCGGGCCTGTGGGTGTAAAAAAACATTTGGTTCCGTTCCTTCCGGGTCCTCTTGTGGAGCGGACGAAAAAAGGCTATGCGTGGGCCCCGCAAGGTCCGCGATCCATCGGACGAGTCAAACTTTTCCACGGGAACGTCGGGGTCATGATACGCGCTTATGTTTACTTAAGGGTGCTCGGCAAAGACGGTCTTCGGAAAGTGAGCGAGGCTGCGATCTTGAACGCCAACTATATGAAGGAAATGCTCAAGGACACTTTTAAGGTTGCGACGGAAGGGCCGTGTATGCACGAATTCGTCCTTTCATTGAAAGCCTTTGCTGCGCAAGGTGTTCATGCGGGAGATGTGGGCAAGCGCCTTCTGGATTTCGGTTTTCATGCGCCGACGGTCCATTTCCCCCTGGTCGTACCGGAGGCCCTCATGATCGAACCCACGGAGACCGAAGCGCGCGAAACGTTGGACCTTTTCATTGAGGCAATGAAAGAGATCGCTCTTGAGATCGCGGCCGAGCCGGGAAAAGTGAAAACTGCGCCCCACACGCTTCCGGTACGCCGCCCCGACGATGTTCTGGCGGCGCGCAAGCCTGTTCTTTCCTACCGCGATCAAATCCGGGAAAAAGTGTTGTTGGCCGAAGCGGTGGCATGAACTGGAGTCTGCTTCCCTCGATCAGTGCGCCGATGCCGCTTCAAATGGCTCTGGATGAGCTCCTTTTTGAATCCCAAAAAAAAGAGGTCCAAGCTCCCTTTCTTCGATTTTATGTTTCTTCCGGGCCATGGATCAGCGCAGGGTGTTCCTTTCGTACTCCCGAAGCCCTTTCAAAGTCCGGCCTGATCGTGAAAAATCCGCAGGTGCCCGTTTGCCGGAGGATCACGGGCGGAGGGTGCGTGCTTCATGGCCGCGATCTGATTTTTTCCCTGATCGCACGATATGACGGGGGCCTGTCCTCTTTAGCCTCCGCTTCGGCAAGCTATGGGAAGATTCACGAGGGTGTTAAAAAAGGTCTCGAGCTTTGTGGGCTTGGTCCAAAGTTCTACAGTGCGGAGGACGTCATGCCCCAGGGGAACGACTGCTTTGATTTTCCCGTGAAAAGCGATCTTTCTTGGAGGAAAAAAAAGATCGCCGGAGGCGCGCAGAAGCGGTCCGAGGGCGTGCTTTTGCATCATGAATCTGTTTTGATCCCGCCGGGGGTCGGGCGGGAGGACCTGATCCGGGCGATTCGGAAGGGGTTCGAAACGATTTTTGAAATTACGGTTCGAGATACAGATCTTGATCCCGCGATTTTTTTTGAAGCGAAAAAGAAGGCCGTGAACCGAGAGCCGTGTGCTTTGAGGTTTTGAGAAATGGAAGAGACCGGAAGTTTTCTTAAGAAGATCGAGGCCATTCTCGAAAAAAACCCGAGCTATAAATTTGAGGCCTACACGTTCGTTTTGGCAGCGCTCCATGAAACGGTAAGCAGGCTCAAAAAGCCGCGTCACATCACGGGGAAGGAACTCGCGGTGGGGATACGCAAGTACGCTCTGGATCAGTTCGGTCCCATGGTCAAGACAGTGTTTCATCACTGGGGGATACGCACGACGCTGGATTTCGGGAAGATCGTTTATGCCTTGATCGATGTCCAGCTTCTCAGCAGGCAGCCCGAAGACAAACTCGAAGATTTTGATAAGGTCTATGAGTTCGAGGAAGCCTTCGGGAAATATAAGATCGAAGATGAATAATTTTAACGTCGTGCTCGGATCCTAAAATGAAAAACCTTCTTGCCGACTTGAATGCTTCTCAGAAAGAGGCTGTCTCCTGGCCTCCGGTCCGGCCGCTGCTTATTCTGGCCGGAGCGGGGAGCGGGAAGACACGCATTCTCACGCACCGGATCGCGTATTTGATCGAGCATGGCGTGCCGGCTTTTAATATTCTCGGAGTGACGTTCACGAACAAAGCCGCGCAAGAAATGCGCAACCGCATCGAAAAACTCGTTTCGCAACAAGTCTGGGTGAGCACGTTCCATTCCACCTGCCTTCGCATTCTCCGCCAGGACGGACCCGCCATGGAGCTCGACCGGAATTTCATCATCTACGACGAATACGATCAGCTTCAGGTGATCAAAGAGTGCATTGCGGAACTCAGGCTGAGCGAGAAGGATGTGAATCCCAAGGCCGTGCGCGAGGAGATCCAGCGTTCGAAAGATTATCTCGTTTCCCCCGCCCAGTATTTGGCAAAGGCGACAGATCTTTTTGAGGACCATGCGGGAAAGGTCTACCGGCTTTATGAAACCCGGATGAAACGGCTTAAGGCGTGTGATTTTGGGGACCTTATCATGAAAACCGTGGTGCTTTTTGACAAACATCCCCAATTGCTCAAGACCTGGCAGGACCGTTTCCAGCACATTCTGATCGATGAGTACCAGGATACGAACCACGCGCAATACCGATTTGTGAAACTTCTGGCCTCGGCAAGGCGTCAGATCACCGTCGTGGGGGACCCGGACCAGTCCATTTACGCCTGGCGGGGAGCGGATATCAAGAATATCCTCAATTTTGAAGCGGATTATCCGGAATCCGGAGCGATCCGCATGGAGCAGAACTATCGTTCCACGCCCGTGATCCTCGAGGCGGCGAACCATTTGATCAAGAATAATCAGATGCGTAAACCTAAGGCGCTCTGGACCGAACAGAAGGGGGGCACCAAGATAGAACTCTTTAACGCGGAAGATGAGAGCGCGGAGGCCAAGTATGTGACCGGCAATGTCTTGAAATACAAGGCGCAGGGCCGCAGCTTTGCGGATCAGGTGATCTTTTACCGTGTTCACGCTCAATCGCGCGTGATGGAAGAAGAATTGATGCGCGCGAATATTCCCTACAAGATCGTCGGTGGGACGCGTTTCTATGATCGCAGGGAGATCAAGGACGTCATCGCCTACCTCCGGATCATCGCTTATCCTTTCGATGAGATCAGCTTGAAACGTGTCATCAACGTGCCGCCGCGAGGGATCGGGAAGAAGGCCCTGGAGACGTTAGAGGCTGAGGCCCGTGGAAAGACATGGGATGAAGTTTTGCAGGATCTTCCCAAAGTTCAGGGAGTGACGCCCAAAGTCCAGAGATCGCTTGGCGCGTTCTATGCCTGGCTGACGAAGCTTCGGAAAAAGCAGCATGAAATGACCGTTCACGAGATCCTGGAGCGGGTCCTGGAGGATACGGGGTATGTCGCAGCGCTCGATGCTGAACGCACTCCGGAGGCGCGGGCCCGTCTTGAGAATATCGAGGAGTTTTTCAGTGTGATCGAGGACTTTATGGAACGATTTGTTGATATTCAAAAAAACGAGATGAATTCGCCGCCCGCACAAAATTCCCGCCGTGACGTTATTCCGGGCGAAGCGAGACAATCTGACCTCGCAGCATTTCTCGACTCGATCGAGCTTGTGACCGATCTCGACGCCTGGGACCAGGGAACGAATGTGCTCACGTTAATGACCCTTCATACGGCCAAGGGGCTAGAATTTCCGATCGTCCACATGGTCGGTATGGAGGAGGGGATATTCCCGCATGTAAATTCTTTCGCAGGCCCATTTGACGAGATCGAAGAGGAGCGGAGGCTTTGTTATGTGGGCATTACGCGCGCTCGCGAAAAACTGCATCTTTCTTACGCGACCCAGCGGCGCATGTACGGCGCCATGCATCACAATCTTCCATCCCGGTTCTTGAACGAGATTCCCGTAGGTCTCTATGATGTCCGGGGGATGCGTTCCGGGAATGATTACCGGGATGAAGACGAAGACCAGGATCTCGCCGGTCCTTCCATCCATGAGACCGTTATCGAATTCGATGATGATCCGCCATCCTTGCCGGGCCGCTATTCCCGCTGATCCTCTGCGGGGTTCTGGGCCATGAGGGAAAAAGCTGTTTCCAATAGAGAGTTTGGCCGTTAAAATGCCGCCTATGAAGATCCTCAAAGAGCACCCGTTCGGATTTTTGAAGAGCCTTTTTTATTCGCTGAGCCTTTGGACCGCGACGGTCTTTTTAACGCTTTTTGCCGCATGTCTTGACCTCTGCATCATTTATCCTTGGTCGCTTGTTTTTGACCGAAAGACGCGGAAAGTCCTCCACGCTATTTCGGCCGATTGGGGCCGGACCATCATTCGCTGGAGTTCGATCTGGGGGATCGTGGTGACGGGCCAGGAGAATCTCCAGAAGGGAAAGCACTACATTCTTGTTGCGAACCACCAGAGTTTGCTGGATATCCTTGCCGTCTGCGCCGCGCTTCCGATCAATTTTAAATTCCTCGCTAAACGCGAGCTGTTCCATATTCCGTTCATGGGCTGGTCGATGACGGCCGCGGGTTACATTCCGGTCGATCGCGCGAGCCACAGGAGCGGCCGGGAGGCTATGCACAGGATCACCCGGGTCCTCAAGAAGGGCGTGAGCGTGCTCCTTTTTCCGGAGGGGACAAGAAGTCCGGACGGAAAGATCCATGCATTCAAAATGGGGGCCTTCAAGCTTGCGCGGGACAACAAGGTCGAGATTCTTCCGATCGTGATCGACGGGACCGGTCAGGCGCTTCCGAAAAGATCGTGGCTCATCAAAAAAAAGAGCACCTTTATCGTTTCGATCGGGAAACCTGTGTCGCTCGAAGATTTCGCGGACAGTTCGATGGAGGAGGCGAAAGAAAAGATCCGGCATGAAATGATCGGCAGGTTAGAGCATGTAAGACATCATCACAATCGATAAGCTTACTCCCTTGCGAAAAACGGCGAATCTCCGGAGAACAAAAACAAGCGTTCTGTTTGTTTGTATTTTTTTGACCGTGATCATGGGTGCCGGGGAGGTTCGCGGATCCAGCCGTTCTGGTAAAAGAAAGGAAAGCATGAAAATACTGACATTGAATACCTGGCAGGAACGCGGCCCCTGGCGCGAGCGGTGGGAACTTATCCTGAAAGGCCTTAAGGAATACGACGCCGACATCGTAGGCCTCCAGGAAGTTTTCAATATGGACTGGGCTCTGGAAATTCACAAACGGAGCGGGTATCCCTATCTCGCGGTGAGCGGCGAACACTCCGGACTGATCTTTCTTTCAAAATTCAAACCGGTCGAACAGGAATGCCTGGTCATGACAACGAAGTCACCCACCGAAGATTATCTTCGCTATGTTTTTTATGTCCAGGTCGATATGGGAGGGGAAAAAATCGCGCTTTTTAACACCCACCTTTCATGGAAAGCCGATGAGGACGAGATCCGACTGGGGCAAACTAGGGAGCTTGAAGCGTTTGTGCGGGAGAAGTCGGGCGATCTTCCTGTGGCGCTCATGGGAGACCTCAATGCGGGGCCCGATACGCCCTCGGTCGCTTATCTTTGGAAGAAGCTGAAATGGTGCGACACTTTTTATGCGAAGAATCCCGGGGATCGAGGATGGACCTGGGACTACCGAAATCCTTATGCGGAAGCGGAGCGGGAGAAGATGGCCGAGCGACGCATTGACTATATTTTTGTCCGTGAACAGGTGGGGTCTTTTGAGAAGATCAGATCCTCGCGCATTGTTTTTAATGAGCCGTCAAAGGACGGGGTTTATCCCTCGGACCATTTTGGCGTGATGACCGAGTTCCATTGAACATGGAGCCCGTGGACCTGAAAGCGAAAGAGTACCAGATCACCCGTCGCAGGCTGTCGCTTTTCCAGCTTGTGCTTACACCCGCATTGCTCCTCATATTGATCGGGAGCGGGTGGACGTTCGGAATGCGACAGAACGCTCTCGGACTTGCGGGAGCCAATGATGTCGGCGTTGTCGCGGTCTATTTCGCCCTTTTTTCCCTTTTTTTTCTGATCTTCGATCTGCCGCTTTCGTTTTATTCGGGGTTTGTGTTGGAGCATCAATTCGGCCTTTCAAACCAGAGCTTCGGCCAGTGGCTTTTGGATCTTGGAAAAAAAACACTTCTTTCGTTTGTGCTGTCCCTGGCGCTCTTGGAAGGCCTTTACCTGATCATCCGTGTGGATCCTGAGCATTGGTGGGTATGGGCGTGGTTAGCCTACGCTTTTGTGAGTTATGTTCTCGGGAAGGTCTTTCCGGTCTTGATCGTGCCGCTTTTTTATAAATATGGTACGCTTGAAGATAAGGAGTTGGAGGCGAAGGTCCTTAAACTGGCCGCGCGTTTTGGTATGCCGGTCGGGAACGTCTATTCGCTCAACTTGAGCAAAACGACCAAGAAGGCGAATGCCGCGTTTATGGGGATCGGGAGGACCAAGCGGGTGGTCCTAAGCGATACGCTCATTCAAAACTTTACGCACTCCGAGGTGGAAGTGGTTGTGGCGCACGAACTGGGCCACTACAAGCACCGTGATGTTTGGCGGCTTCTGGTGTTCGGCCTTGTGGTCTCGCTTGCTGCATTTGCGGCCGGATTTTTGGGAATGAACGCACTTGCAACTAAGCTGTCTTTGAATTCTCTGGCGGATGTGGCAGGCCTTCCGCTTCTCTTTTTGATCTTTTATGCCGTCCATATAGTCCTGATGCCGGTCTTGAACGGTTATTCCAGACGGCGGGAGCGGGCAGCGGACATTTTTGCGCTAAGAGCGCTTGAGGCGCCGGACGCCTTTATCGCCTGTATGAAAAAATTGGGGGAGCAAAATCTTGCGGATCCGGAACCCCCGCCGTGGTATGAATGGTTCTTTTACGATCACCCTTCGATCGGAAAACGTATTGAAATGGGAAAGAAATGGACAACAGGCCACAGACCGCGGACGACGGTCTGAAAACAGGGAGGACCATGCGAAAAGACAAAGGAGGGAGGCGTCGATTTTACGGAGCGTCCTGTGCTTTATGCGTTGCGCTGATGGGGAGCTTTTTTGCGGTCATCGGAGCTTATGCTGCGATGGATGATGACGATCACGGCAAAGAAGCCGTAGAGCGCCGGCAGAAGATCGAGATCGATCGATTTTATGCCGGGAAGGGCGGGAGCGCGCCGATGACGCCCATGGCGATCAAATTCTATAATGAAGCGGTCAAGTTCTTTGAGAAGAGCGAATTCGAGCTGGCCCGCGAGGCCCTTGGCGAGTCGCTTTCGCTCGAACCCAGGAACGCCTTGGCCCTGGAGCTCTTGGGCGAGATCGAGAATCTGCAGCAGAATTTCGAAAAGGCCGAGTATTATTACAAACAAAGTTTTCTTGTAAGCCCCTCGATGCGCCTGCGTCAGAAGATCGAAAAGATCCAAAAAGAGAACTTGATCGAAAAAGATCTCGACACCGATGACGAAGAGCACTTTATCATCAAGTACCGGAAGGGCGAGCAAGGCTACGAGGGGTATTGGCTGAAAAATCTTTTACGGGACGTCTACCGCCAGATTTCGCAGGATTTTGGCGCTTATTTCAATCATAAGACCACCGTGCTTTTTTATTCCGGAACAGAATTTCACGATGCGACCGGACAGTCTCTATGGGTTGGCGGGCTCTATGACGGAAAAATACGTCTGCCGGCTTTTCGCCAGGGCTTCAGGGAATTCGATCTGCGCTCGGCCGCGGCCCATGAGATGACCCATGCGTTCGTGGCGTCCCTGAGCGGCGCGCGCGCTCCGGCTTGGATCCATGAAGGCCTGGCCCAATACGAACAAAATAAGGTGCAACCGGTGGACACGACCGTCTTCAAGGCAGCCATCCGGACGGATTCTCTCATGCCGATGGACCGGTTGCTTTCCGAGAGTTTGCAGATGGACAAGATGGACCCTCTGGAGGTTGCGCTTTTTTATCAGGAGGTTTTTTCGCTTGTCAGCTATATGGTCGAACGTTTTCAAATGTACCGCATGAAAGAGATCCTTGAGAAGTTCAAAGAGGGGAAACCCGCCGAACAAGTGATCGAGGAAGCACTTGGGATCTCGTTATCGCAATTGGAAAAAGAATGGCTCGCCACGATAAAATAAAAGCCTCTTCGAGGATGCGCCAGTTTCCCGAGTTCCGGGCGCACGGAATTTTAAAGGCTCAGGGTGTGATGGCGGTGAGGGAGATCAGGAGGGAAGGGCCTTTTTGCTACCGGTACCGGTTGGAAGACGCGGAGCTTCTGAAGTCGGTCCAGGCGCTTGGGGTTCTGACACCGGTCATTGTGACCCATGCCGGGCGTCCGGCTGTGATTGCGGGCCACAAACGCCTCCGGGTCGCACGCATCTTGAAGTTGAAAGAGTTGCCTGTGCTTGTCGCGGAGAAAATGGAGCCGAAGGACGCCTTTCTTTTGAATCTTGTTTCCAACTGGAAACAGGGATGCTCCGACATGGACCGGGTCCGGGCGATCGGCCTTGCGTTCCGGGAGTTCCATTTTAGGGAGCATGAGATCCTCTCGGTCGTGATGCCCCTTCTCGGGCTTGTGAGCGATAAGACTGTGCTGGGATTTTATCGGAAGTCCGATCAGTTCCCCGCGTCTTTCAAGGAGTTTGTCGAAGACGGGAAATTGCCTCTCCGAGGGGTGTTGCCCTTTTTAAAATTCTCGGGAAACGACCAGGATTATTTCGCCAAAAATATCGGGGCTAAAATGAGGCTTACGAGTTCCCAACTGCTTCAGGCCGGAGAATGGCTGTCGGACATTATGAAGGGGACGGGGAAATGCCTCCGGGAGATTTGCCAAGATCATAAAGTCCTTGAAAAATTGAATGCGCGCGGCATGGATCCGCGCACGAAAGCGGACCGATTCTTTGCCCGCGTCAAGCGGTTACGTTTTCCCGGGTATTCGCTTTATCTTGAAGCATTCGAGGAGCGGCGGTCGGATATCCTTCATGACACCAAAGATCTTCGATTGGAGCCCATCCAGGGGTTCGAAGAACACGGATTTGAGCTTCATGCGCGCGTGAAAACTCCGGGGGAACTCGACCTGCTTCTCCGGAACCTCTCATTGAAGCGTTCTTCTCTTAACTCGTTGTTTGAAATTGCTTTATGATTCCTATACAATATCCCTCCAAGTGACCCTTATATGAAGAAAATCCTTTTAACAGCGCTTATTTTTGTGGGTGTTTCTATCCCGTTTCTTCAAGCCGAAGAAGTGGGTGTGTCCGCCAGCCTGAACAGGCATTCTGTGCAGGTTGGAGAAGAAGTCCGCCTTAGTATTCGCGTGACCGGACAAAGTGCGAATCTTCAGGCTCCGAGACTTTCACAACTTGACGGCATTGAGACCTACTATACCGGTCGCGCTTCTCACATTTCGATCGTCAATGGTGTTTCCTCTACAAGCGTAGAATTCAGCTACACGCTCATTCCCCAGAAGGCCGGACATTTCACGGTTAATTCCATAGAAGTCCGGGCAGGGCAGAGCGTTTTCAAGACGGAGCCTCTTGAGATCGAAGTATCCGGAGGCCAGAACCAGGCACCCGGGACGCAGGCCCCGTCACAGCGTGTTGTGACACAACCTTCCGCTTCGTCTCCGGTCCCGCAACCGGTTTTTCAAGATCAGGCTTTCGTGATGCCTCCCGGTACGGACGACAACATTTTTGTTCAGGCCTTGGTCGATCGGAAGACCCTCTATCAGAACGAGCAAGTGCTCTTGAGCTATTCGCTTTTCACCCGCTATGACACGCGCTATGAGGGATTTGACAAAGAACCGGAGACCAGCGGGTTCTGGATCGAGGAATTTCCGATGGGCCGGGACGTGCCGCGTGAGACGGTTCGCATGAACGGCAAACGCTATATCAAAGCGGATGTGAAAAAACTCGCGCTTTTTCCGACCGCTCCCGGTAATTACACGATCCAACCCGGGAGTCTCAAGGTCTCGATCCGCGAGGAGCCGCAGGGGTCGAGCGCTTTTGATGAGTTTTTCAGCGATAGTTTTTTTACGGGAGGCGCCTTTTTCGCCCGGAGGCAGGATCGCCTGCTGGCGCCTCCGCCGATCCAGCTTGTTGTGAAACCGTTGCCTGAAAGCGGAAAACCGGCAAGTTTTCAAGGTGCGGTGGGGACCTTCCGTCTCTCGGCCACGATCGACAGAGAAAAAGTGAAACAGAATGAGCCTGTGACGCTTAAAATGGTTGTCGAGGGGGAAGGGAACATTGAGACGATCATGCGTCCGAAGATCCCGGCGCTTACGGGTTTTAAAACCTATGACGCGGACACGAATTCCAAGCTCTTCCAAACCGAGAACGTGATCGGTGGCACGAAGAGCTTCGAGATCGTTTTTATTCCCAAGGAGGAGGGGAATTCTTTCATTCCGCCGCTTGAGTTCAGTTTTTTCGACCCCCGTCAGGAAAAATATGTAACTTTGAAGACCCCGAATTTCCCGATCCAGGTGGAGCATTCGGACCAGAATTTCCAGATGCCGCAGGAACTCACGGGCAATGCCATCTTTCAAAAACGGGTTAAGTCGGAAGGGAAGGACATCCGGTACATTGATGAAAAGATCCCCGAGGTTTTTTCCGCCTATGCCGTGGATTGGGTTTATACGGTCCTTATGGGGGGGGATCTGCTCCTGTTCGTAATGCTGCTCGTACTTTGGGTGAAAGACCGCCAGGACCGGCTCTTTTCAAAAGATCAGGCGCTCCGGCGGAGGAAAACAGCCCGCAGGACAGCCTCGGTCAACATCAACAGGCTCAAGAAACTTGCGCACTCCTCAAAAGAGGAGGATACCACGGCTTTTTTTGTAGAGCTTGAAAAAGCCATGGTCCAGTACATCGCGGATAAATGGAATCTGTCAACGCATGGTGTGACGCGACAGGATCTTGAAGAGACTCTCGCCGCCCATTTCGGAGCGGAGGACGCGCACCTGAAAGATGTGTTTGAGCTTTATCACCTTTGCGATGAATCCCGTTTTGGCAAAGGATCGATCCCCCAGGCGTCAAAGAAGATCGGGCTCAAGATCTTTCAGGATACTGTGAACCGGATCGAAAGGATGCGGAAATGAAACGGCTCACGTGGCTTTTAATTATCGCGTTATGGCTCGCGCCCGCTGTGTGCGAGGGGGTCGAGACGGCGAAGGTCTTTCAAGAAGCCAATACGAGTTACCGTACCGGGGACTACGCGAAAGCTTCGGAGCTTTATGAGTCGCTGATCGAGCAGGAACCCCGGGTCGCGGCTTTTTATTATGATCTTGCGAATACGTATGTGCGGCTTGGCAAACTAAGTCATGCGATCCTGAACTACGAAAAGGCCTTGCGTCTTGATCCTCGGAACGGGGACATCCGGGAGAACTTGCGCTATACGCGGGGGCTCCTGGAATATCGCGTCGAGGATACACGTAATTGGTATTTAAAGGCTACCGAGGTTGTGCTGAAATACATGACCGAACGGGAGGTCTTTGTCGTGGTCCTTGCGGTTTTGTTCGTTTTCCTGGCCGGCGGGATTCTTTATTTTCTAAGCGAGCGCGGGGTATTCTGGAATCCATGGCAGCAATTCGTATTTATCGTGCTCTTGCTCGCTGTGCTCGTGGCCTTTGGAAAGCAGGTGCAGAGCAATGTGATCCGCGATGCGATCGTGATGCAAAAAGAGTGCGAGGCCCGTTACGGCCCTTCGGAACACGACCAGGTTTCATTCCGCATGGGCGAGGGGATCAAGGTGTTCGTGATCGACCGGCGCGAAGACTGGAGCCGTGTGATCTTGACGAATGGGGAGAGTGGTTGGGTGAAGGATTCGGACATTGCGGAGGTGAAAGTGTGAAGGTAAAAAAACTTCCGGACGCAAAAGGTCACTTCGGTCCTTATGGGGGGCGCTATGTTCCCGAGACGCTTGTGAAAGCCTGCGAAGAATTGACCTCGGCCTATCAGGCGATCAAAAGCGATAAAAAATTCCGGAAAGAACTCCGGCATTACCTTGAGACCTATGCCGGACGTCCGACCTCGCTTTATGAGGCAAAAAATCTTGCCGCGCATTTTGGCCGCGGAAGGATCTTTCTCAAGCGCGAAGACCTCCTTCACACCGGCGCCCACAAGATCAATAACACGCTTGCCCAAGGGCTTTTGGCCAAACGGCTCGGCAAGACGCGTATCGTGGCCGAGACAGGCGCGGGACAGCATGGCGTCGCGTCCGCGACGGCGGCCTGTGTCTTCGGGCTTAAGTGCGTGGTTTATATGGGCGCAGTGGATATGGAGCGTCAGGCCCTGAACGTTTATAAAATGAAGCTGCTGGGTGCGGAGGTGCGGCCGGTCCATTCGGGATCCAAGACCCTCAAGGACGCGACGAACGAGGCGATCCGTGATTGGGTCACGAACGTTGAGGATACGCATTATCTTTTAGGCTCGGTCGTCGGACCTCATCCCTATCCGGAAATGGTCCGTGATTTCCAGGAAGTGATCGGAACGGAAACGCGCCGGCAGATTGTCAAGGACACGGGACGTCTTCCGAATTATCTTTTAGCCTGTGTCGGCGGCGGTAGTAACTCCATGGGTTTTTTTCATCCGTTCCTCAGGGACCGAAGCATTCGTATTGTTGGGATCGAAGCGGCTGGCGAAGGCGTTTCCACGCCCCATCACGCGGCCTCCATTACGAAAGGAAGGCCCGGGATCCTTCACGGTATGAAAAGTTATCTGCTTCAGGATAAGAACGGCCAGGTATTGCTTGCTCATTCGATCTCCGCGGGACTGGACTATCCCTCCGTGGGACCGGAACATTCTTATTTGAAGGATTCGGGACGCGTGTCCTATCAGGTCGTGACCGATACTGACGCGCTCAAAGGTTTTGACCTTTTGACAAAACTGGAAGGGATCATGCCGGCGCTTGAACCTGCGCACGCGCTAGGCTATCTGCCCAAACTGATGCCCAAGACTCGGAATTCGGATATTGTGATCGTTTGTCTTTCCGGCCGGGGGGACAAGGACATCCATACGGTGCAGCAGTATCTTTAAGACGACAGACGGCAGACTGCAGTCTGTCGTCTACAGTCAAAAGCAGCAGAGGAAAGAAACATTGAAAAATTTATTATCCGAAAAAATTAAACAGGCTAAACGGCAGAAAAGGAAGCTGTTCTGTGTTTTCCTGACGTTGGGCTATCCCAGTATCGCCGCGACGGAACGGCTCATCCTTTCCTCCGAAAAAGCGGGGGTGGATATCATTGAGCTTGGTTTTCCTTTTTCAGATCCTCTCGCGGACGGACCGACGATCCAATACTCTTCGGAGCAGGCGATTAAAAAAAATGTTACGATCAAAGATGCCTTCGCCCTTGTGCGCCGCCTCCGGCAAATGGGTTCCAGGATACCGATCGTGTTCTTTGGCTATTTCAATCCTGTCTTTTCCTATAGTGAAAAGGATTTTGTTCGGGATGCAAGGAGCGCGGGGATGGATGGTTTGATCATCCCGGACCTGCCGCCGGAAGAAGAAGCGGAATTTCAGAAGACATGCCGGAAACGAAACCTACAAAGGGTCCAGTTGGTGGCTCCAACGACCCGGGACTCACGGGCGAAAATGCTTGTGGGGAAGTCGCAGGGATTCGTCTATTATGTCTCGCTGCGCGGTGTGACCGGCGCGCGGAAGGCTTTACCGGGAGATCTTAAGGCGCATCTTGCAAAACTGAAACGGATGACCCCCAAACCGGTTCTGGCCGGGTTCGGTATTTCGACGCCGGAACAGGCAAAAAGTATCTGCCGCATGTCGGATGGGGTGATCGTCGGGAGTGCCGTGATCGAGCATTTGAAGCGGGGAATCCCTGCGGCCGAGCGCTTTATTGAAAAGATGTCCCGCGCGGTCCACGGTACATGAGCGGCGCGCTGCTGGGCCTTGACCTCGGCGAGAAAAGGATCGGGGTCGCGTTCGTGCCTGCCGGGACCACGATCGCGTTTCCGATGAAAACGATCGAGGTCCGAGGGCGGGAGCAGGTGCTGGCTCAGATTCAAAAATTGATCCTCGAGAACAAGGCGGAGAAGGTCGTGGTCGGGCTTCCCAAAACGCTCAAGGGCGAAATGGGGATCGCGGCACAGAAACGGGTTAAGGAAGTCGAGTGGTATCAGTCCCGGATTTCCGTCCCGATGGTGATGTGGGACGAGAGATTGTCGACCAAAGAGGTCGATCGGATGCTGATCGATGCGGATGTGAGACGTGAGAGGCGCAAGGAGGTGATCGATCAGCTGGCCGCTCAAAGAATATTGCAGAATTACTTAGACAGCACGATCGCGAACTCATAAAGGGACCCTATGGTTTATCGACTGACAACTTTGGATAATGGTCTGAGGGTTTTAACCGTTCCGATGGCGAACCGGGAGTCTGTGTCCGTGGCGGTGTGGGTCAAGGTCGGAGGCCGGTACGAACCCAAAAAGGTCTCGGGGATCTCACACTTTCTGGAACATATGATGTTCAAAGGCACGCCGGCGCGCAATACGCGTCAGATCAAAGAAGAGATCGAGGGCGTGGGCGGGATACTGAACGCGTTCACGGGCGAAGAAATGACCTGCTATTTTGCGAAACTTTTAAAGCAATATTATCCCCGGGCGCTCAACGTTCTTTCAGACATGGTGCTTCATTCGACTCTGCCGGCGGATGAACTTGCCAAGGAAAGGACCGTGATCCTTGAGGAGATCAAGATGTACCGCGATGTGCCTTCCCATCACGTGCATGATCTGATGGGGGAGCTTTTGTGGCCGGACCAGTCGCTTGGCCGGACGCTTGCCGGTTCTTCGGAAACCGTTTCCCGGATGACGCGTGCCGACATGTTGAAATACAAGAAGAGCTATTATCATGACAGCAACATCCTGGTCTCGGTCTCCGGAGATGTGGATCACGACGAGGTGTTGGCGCACGTTGCCGCTATCTACAAAACGCGCCGGTTCCAAAAACCTTCCGTTTTTGTTTTGGCGAAAAGCGCGCAGACGAAGCCGCGCACACATTTTTTTGAGAAGGCGACCGAGCAAACACATTTAGTGATCGGGCTGCATGCTCTTTCGCGCACGCACCCGGACCGTTACAAACTGGGTCTTCTGCACGTCATTCTCGGAGCGAATATGTCGAGCCGTCTCTTTGAAGAGGTGCGTGAAAAACGGGGCCTCGCCTACGAGATCAAATCCGGGATTTCAAGTTATCAAGACACCGGGGCATTCACGATATCCGCCGGAGTCGAAACAAAAAAAACAGTGCGTGCCGTGTCCGTGATCATGAAGGAGCTTGCGAAAGTGCGGGAAAGTTTCGTGAAGGCGGGCGAACTTCGCCGGGCCAAGGACTATTTCATGAGTCAGGTTTCACTGGGTGTGGAAGACACACTGGATCATTTGCTTTGGGCGGGTGAGAAGGCTCTTTGTTCCGGAGAGTTGCCGGATCAAGTGGAGATCCGCCGGGAGATCGAGACGACGACGCCGGAGGATATCCAGCGGGTCGCGCAAGGGATCTTCCGGACCGGCGCCTTGAATCTTTCCCTCATCGGGCCGGTGCCTAAAAAGGTGCAACGGGAGATTACGGAAAATCTTGTCATCGAAGGGACCTAAGGAGAACCAAGTGAAGAAGATCATGATAGCACCCAGTTTGCTTTCCGCGGATTTCAGCCGGCTGGCCGAGGAGATCCGGGATGTCGAAAGAGCCGGCTGTGACGCGCTCCATATCGACGTGATGGACGGGCATTTTGTGCCCAACCTTACGATCGGGCCGCTCGTGGTGAGCGCGGTGCGCAAGGTCACGAAGTTGCCGCTTGATGTCCACCTGATGATCAACCTGCCGTCCCGTTACATAGCGGAATTCCGCAAGGCGGGCGCGGACTGGATCACGGTCCATGTCGAGGCAGAAAAAGATGTCCCTAGCGTGCTCCGAACGATTAAGGCCTCAGGAGCTAAGGCCGGGATCTCGCTCAGGCCAAAGACCGCCGTCGAAACGCTTTTCCCTTATCTTCCGGAGCTGGATCTGGTCCTTGTCATGTCCGTAGAGCCGGGGTTCGGCGGGCAGTCGTTCATGCCGGAGATGATGGGGAAGGTCAAAGTGTTGCGCCGGAAATTCCAAGGGCTTATTTCCGTGGATGGCGGTATCGGCGCCGGAAATGCGTTGCAGGCGCTCGAGGCAGGCGCCGACATCCTGGTTGCGGGAAGCGCCGTTTTCGGGAAGGCAGACCGCGCAAAGGCGATCCTGGAATTCCGCGAGATCTTCAAAAAATTCTAATGATCCCATCCCAAATCCGTAATTTCTCCATCATCGCGCACATTGATCACGGTAAATCCACGCTTGCGGACCGCTTGCTTTTGCATACGGGGGCCATCAGTAAACGGGAATTCCGTGACCAGATCCTGGATGATATGGAGTTGGAGCGTGAGCGCGGCATTACGATCAAAGCCCGTGCGGTGCGTATCCATTACAAAGGTTATTGGCTTAATCTGATCGATACCCCGGGTCATATCGATTTCACTTATGAGGTATCCAAAAGTCTTGCGGCTTGCGAGGGTGTGTTGCTTCTTGTGGATGCCGGACAGGGGATCCAGGCGCAGACCGTGACGAACCTTTATCTGGCCATGGAACGCAATCTCAAGATCATTCCGATCGTCACGAAGATCGATCTCCCGACCGCGGAACCGGAACGGGTCAGAAAAGAGATCGTTGATTTTTTGGGAGTGGACGAAAAAGAGATCATCATGTCGAGCGCGAAGACCGGGGAAGGAACCGAGGCGATCTTGACGGCCATTATCGATAAGATCCCGCCGCCGCACGGGGATCCTGAAAAACCTTTGCGAGCGCTCATCTTCGATTCCAAATTTGACAGCTACCAAGGTGTGGTGGCCTACTTCCGTGTTTTTGACGGAAAGCTCCGGACGCACGATCAGATCTTGATGATGCAAACCCGCAACCAGCACGAGGTCGATCAGATCGGTATTTTTAATCCGAACTCGGAAGCGGTGGACGAGCTTGGGACCGGCGCGGTCGGTTATGTGAATGCCAACATCAAGGACATCGCGGATGTGAAGATCGGGGATACGATGACGTTGGCCCTCAATCCCGCCACGGAGCCTTTGCCGGGCTATCAGGACGTGAAGCCCATGGTTTTCTGCGGTCTCTATCCGATCCAAGCCAATGATTTTGCGATGCTCAGGGAAGCGCTGGCGAAGCTTCGACTCAATGATTCCTCTTTTGTTTATGAACCGGAGTCCTCGGCTTCGCTCGGACATGGGTTTCGCTGCGGTTTTCTCGGACTTCTGCACATGGATATCATCAAGGAGCGGCTCGAACGCGAATTTAATCTCCAGCTCATCATTACGGCCCCGAATGTCGTCTACAAAGTGCTCACGACCAAAGGGGAGATCCTTGAGATCGAAAATCCCACGGATCTGCCGCCCGTGCAACAGATCGATATTATCGAGGAGCCGTATATCCTTGCGCATGTAATGATCCCCTCCACGGCGTTGGGGGTGATCATGCAACTTTGCCAGGACCGGCGGGGGACCTATAAAAGCACGGAATATCTCGACGCGAAACGCGCGGTGTTGACCTACGAGATCCCCTTCTCGGAAGTCGTCATGGATTTTTATGACAAGATCAAGTCGCTTACGGCCGGCTATGGGTCGCTCAATTACGAATTCATCGGCCACAAACCTTCGGACCTCGTCAAGATGGATATCCTTATCAACGGGGAACCCGTCGACGCGCTTGCGATCATCACCTGGAAGGAAAAGGCCTATCCGCGCGGCAAGGCGCTCGTCGAGAAGCTCAAGGAAGTGATCCCTCGGCAGATGTTCGAAGTGGTGATCCAGGCGGCGATCGGGGCGAAGATCATCGCCCGCGACTCGATCGCCGCCATCAAAAAGAATGTGACGGCCAAATGCTACGGCGGCGACATCACGCGTAAACGCAAGCTCTGGGAAAAACAAAAGGAAGGGAAGAAACGCATGAAAAAGATCGGAAAGGTCGATCTTCCTCAAGAGGCCTTCATCAGCATTTTAAAGGTGGAATGACCATGGAAGGAAATCTTATGCAACTGATCCGGAAATATTTTTGGCTTCTGTTCGCGGCCTTGATCCTGGGGTATGCCTACAGGGCTAAGCTTGTTCGCGAGTGGCGATTCGCCAGGACCGAGCCCAAGCGATGGCTTTTCGAAAAATGGAAGAATTGGGGCGAGCCCCTTCTGATCGCGGCGGTGCTCGCCATTTTCATCCGCACGTTCATTTTTGGGCCCTACAAGATCCCGACCGGCTCCATGAAACCGACTTTTATGGAAGAGGACAAGATCTTTGTCGATAAGTTGAGTTACCGTTTTCGTTCGCCCGAGCGCGGGGATATCATCGTGTTCAAGTATCCTCTGGACCGCAAAAAAGATTTCGTCAAGAGGCTTGCGGGACTTCCGGGGGAGGTGCTTGAAATACGCGAAGGAGTGTTACTCGTCAACGGAAAACCAATGACCGACCCTCCGTTTTCAAGGAACACTTATTACAACGTTGAGGATTGGAAGTTTGGTAAATCCGGTCAGGTGATCCGTGTCCCGGACGGGCATTATTTCGCATTAGGGGACAACTCGGCCCATTCGGCAGATAGCCGTCAATGGGGTTTTGTTCCCAGAAAAGATCTTGTGGGCAAAGCCTTCATGATCTGGTGGCCGCCCCAACGCATCAAGCTTGCCAAGTAGAACGGGAGGATCCCAATGGGATGGCGGACGGCAAGAAATGCAAAGCTCGCTCCATCCTTCATCCGATATTCTCAGCGCAAGGCCCCGCTTTTTTCACTGCCGAACAGCCGATTTTATTAAATCTTCCGTGTGAGTTGCCGTAAATACACCCACGGAGGATTTAACCATGCAAACGGAATTATTCGATCTGCCAATGCCTCGGACTCTTTCAGAGGATACGACGGTCCCAAAGTCTTCTTATCTTGAAAAGGTCTTCATTACGTTGCGCCTCGACCAGACGATCGGCCTGACGCTTTTCCTGCTCGTTATTTATGTGTTGAGCTTTTCTTGGGGAGTTGAAAAAGGAAAGAAGTCTTTGGAGGGCCAGGGAGCGCGTTTGATTCCCGCGGAGGTCCTTTCTCCCGGGGATTCTCAGCCAGTAGTAGCGTCGGTTGTGAAGACTTCTTTGCCGGCTGTGGTGGAAGGGCCTGTTCCCGTCGAGGTTCCTGTCGCGGTCGCGGAACTGCCACAGCCCTTAGCAAAGTTCGTGAAACCCGAAGGAAAGTTTACGATCCAACATGTGACCTACATTACTCAGTCCGCGGCGGACCGTGAGATCCAAAAACTCGTCCAAAAAGGGTACAGTGCATTCGTGATCCCGAGCGGCAAGCATCTGCAGGTTTGCATAGCGGCATTCCAGACGCGCCAGGATGCCTCCAAGATACTCAAAGAGCTGAGAGCTCAGGGGCTTGCCTCAGGCGACGCTTATGTAAGACCGATGGTGCGCTGATCACGTCCACTTCGTGTTTTTGACGGTTCCCCGATCTGCTCTTTTCCGGCCTTTCAGCTATCCTTGTCGTGGATTATTTTCCAAAATGGCTGGCAAGGACAGCTCTGACTTTATGGTCTTTTTCTGAATGGTGGTTAGGGCAGCCCCAATCTCCGCCCAAGTCTCTGTTTTTTTTCCTTAAAGGTAACTTGGACGGCCCCAATTATCGCTTCCGGTCATTGATCAGTATTGGGACTGCCCCAATTTCGGATACTCCGAAATTGATAAGAATTGGGACTAGCCATTTTCCATCGGCATCGGTATAATACCCGCCTCCAACAGAATATCTGTTCGGAAAGATCCAATTCACAAGTAAAGGAGTCCAGTGTCTTATGTCTCAACATCCCAGTCTGCGTTCTGACAGTGTCGGAGCCAAACACCGAAATGTTTTTAAGCGTCTTGAACGCGTCAAAAAGCTCCAAGAAATGGGCAAGTGGAGTGATCGTGGGACGGCTTACAACCTTCCCAAAGTAAGGTCTCTTAAGATCAAAATGAAGAAGGTCAAAGAGGCAAAAGCAGCAACCGCCGAGGGGGCTGCAGCGCCGGCGGGTGCCGCAAAGCCAGCCGCAGGGAAGGCCGCTGCAAAACCGGCCGGCGATGCCAAAAAAGCTTAAAGGAGCCAAGCGGAATTCCTTATGATCACGATCCGAAGGTCCATAAAAGAGGATGATGTCGCAGTGGTGGATCTTATCAGCAGCGTCATGGATAGCGAGTTCCACGACGTTAAACACGCCTATCCGATGGAGGATGTCGAATGCATTGAAAAAGCCTACGGCGGGATCGGCGAGGCTTTTTTTGTGGCGATAGACGACAGATTACGCAAAGTGGTCGGGACCGCAGCGATCAAAAAGGAAGACAGCCGAGTCGCGTTGTTGCGCCGTTTATTTGTTGCGCCCACGCATCGCAAGCTCAAGATCGGCAAACAGCTGATCGATCGTGCGCTGGATTTTTGTCGCGAGACGGGTTACGAGGAGGTCGTCTTCAAGACCACTTCAAAAATGTCGGGCGCGATCGATCTTTGTCGCAAGAATGGTTTTGTTCAGCGTGCACATATTGTCCTGGGGCCCATCGAGCTTATTAAATTGTCGCTGTGTCTTCGTGAAGATGTCCACGCCGCGAAGGGGAAAGCATAGTATGGGATTTTTCGGTAAGAAAAAAAACGCCGAATCTTCATCCTCGGTACTCTCGGAATCCGAGATCCAAAAAAAACTTTACGGCGAGTTTTCCGAAGGAACCCCGCATGTCGTGACCGGGGACAGGGAGCATTTCAAGGCGCCTGCTCCGTCGCCGTTCTCTCCGAAAGAATCTTCTCCGGAGAAAGATGCGGGTTGCGACCTCTTTAGCGTGCAAAAGAATGTGCTGTCCGAACCGAATTTTTTGCCTCGCCATGTCCCTTCGGAAGAAAAATCGGCCGGCCACGACTCGCGTTATGCTGCACCTCGCGATTTTGAAAAAAAGACGGTTTCTTCCGCTCCGGTACCACCCAACCCGGATCCTCACACGCGCTTTCGCTACAACCGTCCTCCGGAAAAAAAACAGATCTCGTTTACGGATCTCCTGAGCGGGTTTTGGGAAAGAACGGATACGCTCCTCAAATTTTTCTTAGACCCCGAGCAAGTGGCCATCCGACGGATTTTTTATTGGGGGACCGCAGTTCTTGTGGTGTTCCTTCTTTTCTGGGGAGTGAACTCGCTCAATTCTCAACGGGAGGAAGCGATGCGCGTTCGGTACAAGATCTCCGGTGAGCCTGTTCCAGAAAAGGTCACGACTTCTGCGGCAGCGGTTGTTCCTGTTAAGCCCGCGATCGAGCGTCCTGTGGTCATCACTCCGGCTCCCGTCCGGCCTCAAAAAGCGCGTGTGTCCGAAGAAAGGCAAGCGACTTCGGTCTTGGGGAGCGGACCTTACGTGATCCAAGTTGTGACCTATCCGACCAAGCCGGATGCGGATCAAGTTGCCGATACCCTCAAACGCGAGGGTCTTCGTGCGTTTGTCAAAGAGAATACAAGGCCTAGCGGGCGGCTCTTTTATCAGGTTTTTCTGGGTGGATTCCGCACTGAGGCCGAAGCCCAGGCCCAGCTTTTGAAGTTCCGCGCTAAGGAAGTCGCCCGCCCTTTTCAAGACGCTTTTGTGAGGTTGAACCGATCGTGAACTCTCTTTGGGACGGCTTCAATAAGAGAAAGTTCCAAAGACTGCATCTGACTTGCGAGGTGGAGATCCAACCGGTGGGCTCGCAGAAAACCTATACCGCAAGCACCGAGGATGTCGGGATGGGCGGGGTTTCGGTCATGCTTCCGGAGCCTCTGGAGCGCTTCGGTCGTTGCAAGATCAGTCTGGAACTCAAAGACGGCGAGCCTCCCGTCCAGTGTACCGGGCGCAGTGTTTGGGTGATCCCGAGCCAGGACCGGAAGTCTGCCAAAAAGAATTTTGACACAGGTTTTGAATTCCTGGGTTTGGATGACTTCTCCCGTAAGCGTTTGAAAGCTTTCATTACACCACCTTCCAAGACATCTTAACCGGGTTTTCTCTCGATGGCCCAACTGCCCTCCTTCGATATCGTATCTCAGATCGACCTTCAGGAGATCGACAATGCCGTGAATCAGGCCAAGAAGGAACTCCTGACCCGGTTCGATTTTAAGGGCAGTAAAAGTTCCGTGGAATTTCTCAAGGAGGAGAAAGAAAAGAAGATCCTTCTGATTGCGGATGACGATATGAAATTACGGAATCTCCAGGACATTCTTAAAATGAGGATGGCCAGCCGGAAGATCTCTCAGAAGGCCCTCGATTTTAAAACACCGGAGAAGGCTTTTGAAGGCTGCCTTCGGCAGGAGGTGACTCTTACGCAGGGGATACCCCAAGAGAAGGCCAAGGAGATCGTGAAGATCATCAAAGATCTTCCGGTGAAAGTCCAGGCCGCTATTCAGGGGGATCAGATCCGGGTCTCTTCCAAGAATAAAGATGATCTTCAATTTGTGATCCAACATCTGCGGGTGGCACCTCTAACCCTGCCCGTCCAATTCGTGAATTTCCGATAACCCTTTTATTCATAAAGGGTTACATGCTTCTTATTTTTCTCCTCTCCAATCTTGCTGGGCACGGATCGCAAAGGTACAGGGGCCGTTTTTCCTTTAAAATAATCACCCCCATCCTCTTGATAAATCCCAACTCATGTGTTACTTTTTCTTGTGTAGGAAGTGTTTTTAATTAATTAAACGCATGAAGAAGTCGATATACATGCTGCGGAAAGTCAGGCTTTTTCCGATAAATACGGTACGAGAAAAGTAAAGGAGGAAGCGATGGACAAAGACAAGCGCAAATTCAAGCGCTTTGATGCATACATGAGCGTGAAGTTCACCGGAACCGAAGCGACGTCCGTGAAGGGGGTCGGGTTGAGCCGGGATCTTTGCCGCGACGGTTTGAAGATCAATTCCGACAAGTCGCTTCCGGACGGAATTTCGTTGGATCTGGAGATCACGATCCCGGATGATCCGAAGCCTATTTTCAGCTCTGGGTTGGTTATGTGGTCGAAGCCTTCTGAGGGAAAGGACCAGGGCTATGACCAGGGGGTCCGGTTGCTGAACATGGATCCGGTCGATAAATTCCGTGTGTTGGATTATGCCTACAACCACTGGCTTGAGACTAAGGTCAACGATTATGCGGATCCGGAAAGCGTTCAGGAGTGGTAACCGGGATTTTCCGGTGCGTTTTCCCTTAGCCTTCTTTCCGGCGTTGCATTTTTGAAGGGATCCCTTTTTTTAGAATGCCATCATGTAAGTCCTTCGGTTCAAAGGGGCGCCTTCGGCGCCCCTTGTTGCTTTCCTCGTCTGCAATGGCCTCTTTGAGTAGGTATTGGGATAGCGTCGTTTCAATGGGCCGGGAAACTATAAGGTGAATAGGATTTCCTGCCGATAATCCTCACGATGAATCTTTTCTCCTTTTGGAAAAAATCCAAGCCTGAAGTAAAAGAAGGATACCTGGCGGAACCGATCTCCCTTTTTTCGTCCCTTGCGCCGGAAGAACAGGCTCTGATCGAGCAACATTCCCGGTTGGTGGGGTTCAAACGGGGTGACATTGTTTACGAAGAGGGAACGACGCCGGATGCTTTCTACATCATTATTTCGGGACGTTTCCGTCTTTTTACCCGGGCTCGTGGTCCTGAAAAGGAATCCACGCTCCTTTTCTTTTATCGAGGCGAACATTTTGGCGAAACATCTCTTTTGACCGGCAGCGTGCATAGCGCTTCGGTGGAGGCCAAAACCGATGCCATGGCGCTGAAGATTAGCGCCGAAAGCTTTCAGCAGCTTCTCAAAGAGATCCCCGCCCTGGCGCTCCACCTCAGCCGTTCTCTTGGGAGGCACTTGACCCGCGAAGATCTTGGGTACAGCCACCACAGGCGCGAGGTCCGTATCGCGGCTTTTTACTTTGCGGCTTCCACCGAGGGAATGGCGTGTTTCCTCGTGGATTTTATCAAGACGTTACGGCGTGAAACCCAAAGCAAGGCGCTGCTTCTGGACCTTTCGGGAAAATTGAAAAATCTTCTTCCGGCCGAGTTTCGCCGGGGAGACGCTTCCGGGTTCGATCTGAAAGCGATCGATCCGTCCAATGAATCATCGGTCCAGAAAGCGATCCTGTCTCATGAAACCAGTTTTGATCTTTTACCGTTCGCGGTCAATGCGGCTTTAGGTGAAGATGAAAAGAAATTCACGGCGCTGCTGACCTACTTGACCTACCGTTATGACTATCTCGTGCTCTGTCTTCCGGACCGCAACACCCCGGTCGCCGTCAAAGCCCTCAATTACTCGGACCGCGTCTATCTCTGGGCGGAGAAGAGAACGGACGTCTTCACGTTCGCTTCAAAGAAGGTCGAAGAGCTCTGCCAGGATTTTGGGTTCAGCAAAAACGAGATCAAGATCATCATGCCCTCCCAGGAAGGGAAGACTTTTTCTGCGAACAGTCCGTTCGCGGCTTCGGAAATGCAGCTTTTTTCCATGCTTCCCTCGCTTCAATACCAGCGGTATCAGTACGAAAAGACAATGACCTTCCTGGCCAAGGAATGGTCGGAGCGGCTGGTGGGCTTGGTGCTGGGCAGTGGCGCCGCGTATGGTCTGGCGCATATTGGAGTGCTTCGAGTCCTGGAGGAGGAGAAGATCCCCGTGGATGTTCTTGCGGGTTCCAGCATCGGAGCCCTGATCGGTACGCTCTGGGCCGCGGGATATGACTCCCATGAGATCGAGAAGATCGCCAAATCCATGGACAAGAACAATGCGTTCTTTAAATTGCTGGGTTTTCGGGACATTTCGGCGATTCATCGTGGATTTTTCAAAGGGAATCAGATCGCCCAGTTCCTTTCGGCGTATTTGAAGGACATGACGTTCCTGGATCTCAAGATCCCGGTCAAAATGGTGGCCACGGATCTCTTGACCTCCGAGGAGGTGGTATTAGATTCTGGAAATGTGATCAATGCGGTCCGCGCATCGATCTCGATCCCCGGAATCTTGCGTCCCTATCCTTACAAGGGAAGTTATCTCATGGACGGAGGGATCGTGGATCCGCTTCCGGTAAAGATCCTTTCCAACATGGGCGTTCGCAAGAGCATCGCGGTCAATGTTTTGCCGGCTCCCAAGGACCTGATCGAGCGCAACGAATTGCGGCGCAAGGCTTTTCACCAAGGATTTCAGCAGCGGGGTTACTGGCAGCGGATCGTCATGAAGACCCTGGATCGTGTCCAGCGGCGTTACACGGCCAACATCTTTAACGTCATGATGAATTCCATCATGTTTACCGAGTTCGAGATCGCGCGCATGGAAGGAAGCGAGGCGGATATTTTTATCCATGCTTGCGTTCCCGACGCTCACTGGATCGAATTTTTTTCCGCACAAAAGTTCATCGATGAAGGTATCAAGAAGACCCGTGAACAACTGGCGGACATACGCCAGCTTCTGCTAGAATAACCCCCAAGGATTTTATAATCCCAGCGGAGAACTTTCGAATGAAAGAGATCGTGATCGCGGGTGCCGTCCGGACGCCGCAGGCGAAATTGGGCGGGGCCCTCAAGGATCTGACAAATCAAAAGCTCGGAGAGGTCATCCTTCGGGGGCTTCTGGAGCGTACGCGCCTGGATCCTAAAGCTCTGGAGGAGGTGATCTTCGGCTGCGTGGGGCAGCAATCCGACGCTCAAAATGTCGCGCGCGTCATCGCGCTCATGGCGGGCGTTCCGCAGCCGATCCCGGCCTTTACCGTGAACAGGAACTGTGCTTCGGGGATGCAGGCGATCGTAAGCGCGGCGCAGATGATCCTGGCGGGGGACGCGGACCTCGTCGCGGCGGGCGGGGTCGAGGTCATGTCCTCGGCGCCTTTCGTGAACCGCGATCTTCGGTTCGGGAAGAAGCTGCGTGATTCCAAAATGGTCGACTCTCTTTGGGAGGGCCTCCGGGACCCTATTTCCGGAATACTGATGGGAGAGACCGCCGAAGTGCTGGCCGAAGAATTCAAGATCGGTCGGTCCGAGCAAGATGAATATGCGCTCAGGTCCCACGCAAAAGCCGCTCAAGCCGCGCGGTCCGGCACATGGAAGGCTGAGATCTTTCCGGTGATCCTTCCTCCGAAGTCGAAGGGGGACAAAAGCCCGGTGATCTTTGCCGAGGATGAAGGTCCTAATCCGTTATTGACCCTCCGGGAGCTTCAAGGCTATCCGCCGGTTTTTAATAAAGAGCGGGGGACCGTGACGGCTGGAAACTCATGTCCCATTTCAGATGGCGCCGCCGCGGTGCTTGTGGCCTCTCGAAGTAAGGCGGAAGAGCTTGGCCTGCCGGTCCTCGCGACGCTTCGAAGCTGGGCCTTTAGCGGGGTGGATCCGCGCCGGATGGGGGTCGGTCCCGTGGATTCGACCCTGAAAGCGCTTCAAAAAGCGAAACTTACCATGAAAGATATCAAGCTTGCGGAGATTAATGAGGCTTTTGCGGCACAGATCCTTGCCGTGACAAGGTCTCTGGCGATCGATCACGAAATGGTCAATGTGAATGGGGGCGGGATCGCCCTGGGGCATCCGGTCGGAGCCACGGGGGCGAGGATCGTTGTGACTTTGTTGCACGAAATGAAGAGGCGGGATGTTCGGTTGGGATTGGCGGGGCTATGTGTGGGCGGGGGCCAGGGCGGCACGTTGATCTTTGAACGGAAATAGTCCCGGAGCACATCTCAAGAAAAAACTGATTTTTTCGATAATGCTTTAAGCTATAATGAACAGGTCAGAATGGTAGCGGCCCCGTCCGGAATTTGTGTGAAAAAGAAAGGGCATTATGCGTAAGTTAAGCCTTGGGTTTGCATTACTGTTCCTGCTCCACCTCGGAGTTTCTGCTCCCGGAAGTTCCGTGGATCCCAAGCGATCTTCCCCGGCTCCTAAAGGGTCCAAGGCCCAGGGGTCTTTTTCCTCATCCTCGGTAGCGACGCCCCAGGGCGTTGGGAACCAGATCGTTCAATTTTTCGGGCGCAAAACCGGAAAAGAATTAATGATGGAAAAGGCCAGAAAAGCGGCCGGCGCAGGAGCCGTAGCCAAGCAAGCGCCTGCCGGGAAACCTCCGGCTCGGGCCGTGAATGTCGTGCCCTTGAAACCGGGATATGTTCCGCCGCCGCCGATCCCGCGAGCTTCGGTGCCCGAGATCCGTCAAGAGATCCAGAAAATACTCGATTTGAACAATAAGATCAAGAATTTACAGAGCGGGCGTGCGGTCCAGCTTCAACGTGTTCAAGAGCAAGCGCGTATCCATCAAAAGATCCTGAACGAACTGGAAGCTTCGCAGAAACAGACGGAGGGCCAAAAAGTTTCCGCGAAGACTGCGCTCTTGGCGCAAGAAAAGCTGCGGATCATTCATGAGGAAACCCAGCGTAATTCCCAAGCGATCAACGACCTGAAAGAAATGCCTGCCGGCGCGGTTTCCAAGACCGTCGACAAAGTAAAGACCGTCGCTTCCTGAGAAAAGGCCCATGGCCCAGAAGCGTTCAGGATTTCCCTCCGATTGCGTCGAAGAGAATGGCAACCTGGTCCAGGTTTTCCGGGAACGCGCCCGTTTTTTCGGATCCAAAAAGGCCCTTTTTTATAAGGTTCGGGGCGAATACGCGGGATCTTACAGTTGGCGGGAGTGGATGAAGATCGTCCGGGAAACCGCGATGGCGCTTCATGGTCTCGGTATCCGCAAGGGCGACCACGTGGGGATCCTCTCGGAGAACGGACCGGAGTGGACCTTTGCCGATCTCGGGATCTTGAGCCTTGGTGCCGTGACTGTACCGATCTATCCCACCGCGTCTTTGGAAGACATCCGCTATATCATTGATCATGCCGATCTCAAGGCACTCTTCGTTTCTACGGAGGAGCAATTCCGGAAGATCGAGGGATTCAGGTCGAAATTTCTCCCGGCGGGTATTGTCCTTTTTACTCCGGGAGGTTTGGGGGATGTCCCGGACCTTGGAGCGTTCCGGGAGATGGGGTCCCGCCATGATCTGAACCACGCCGAACTTTATGAGCAGTGCGTGAAGAGCGTCGGACCGGACGATCTGGCGACCATTATTTACACTTCGGGGACGACCGGAGCGCCGAAGGGTGTGATGTTGACGCACCGGAATTTTATCGCAAATTATCAGGGCTCTTTTCAGCGCATCCAGATCGATGACCGGGACTCCGTCCTTTCGTTCCTTCCTCTCAGCCATGTCTTTGAACGTTTGGCGGGCTATTACTACCAGGCTGCTTACGGAGTTTCGATCGCCTACGCCGAAAGTTTCATGACGGTCGCCGAAGACATCCGGAAAGTGAAGCCGACCATCGTGGTCGCGGTGCCGAGGTTCTACGAAAAAACCTACGCGCGGATCCTGGAAGAGGTGCAAAAAACGCCTGCCTGGAAGCAAAGGCTTTTTAACTGGGCGGTCCGTATCGGGACAAGGACCGCGCAAAAGAAGATACGCGGGAGCCCTATCCCGGCCTGGCTCGGTTTTTATAACCGGATCGCCAAGAAAGTTATCTTTAATAAGATCAAACAGGCCATGGGGGGCAGGATCCGTTTTTTTATTTCCGGAGGAGCGCCGCTGTCGAAGGACCTGGCGAGGTTCTTCTATGCTGCGGATATCATGATCCTGGAAGGCTACGGCCTGACGGAAACCTCTCCTGTGATCGCCGTCAACGCCCTCGATGATTTCAAATTCGGGACCGTGGGAAAACCCATCGCCGGGATCCGCGTAAAGATCGCAGAAGACGGCGAGATCCTGACCCAGGGGCCGTGCGTGATGAAAGGTTATTACAATCAGCCCCATGCGACGGCCGAGTGCATCAAGGACGGGTGGTTCCACACGGGAGATATCGGCCGTTTTGATGAGGACGGATTTCTTCATATTACGGACCGCAAGAAAGATATCATTGTGACCGCGGGCGGGAAGAACGTTTCACCGCAAAATATCGAAGGACGCATTCTCGCGGACCCTTTCTTTCTCCAGGCCATTGTGCTCGGAGACAAGCGTCCCTATCTCTGCGCCTTGCTTGTTCCTCACAAACAGGAGGTCCTCCGTTATGCCGAAGAGCACCGTCTGAGCGACCTTTCTTATGAGAAGCTTCTGGAACATTCCGGGATCCGGTCCTGGATCGGAGAAAAGCTTGAAAGATGCATGGAAGGATTGGCGGGTTTCGAGACCGTGAAGGCTTTTATCCTTTTGCCGCACGAATTCACCCTGGTCACAGGGGAAATGACGCCGACCCTGAAGATCAAGCGGCGCGTCGTCATGAAGGAATATCAACATGCGATCGACGAGCTTTATCGCAAGACCGACCATGAATGGGGAAAGCGGCAATCCTCCTCGATGAGATCCTCCTGATGGCTTGCCCGCTATGACCTCCAACTGGACCCCGTTAGAGTCTCGTGAAAATTTTGAATGGGAGAATCCATACGATGCTGCCCGATAATCCCGGCGCCAACCCGGCACAAGGATCGGTTAAGCCTCTAACGGGGTGGATCCAGGACTATTTCAAAAGCCGCGATGGAACAAAGATCTTCTACCGTTTTTATCCGGTGCCCGGGGCGCGGCACACGGTGATCATGCTTCATGGTTACGGAGAGCATTCGGGACGTTATGAAAAATTCCCCGGGAAAATGGGACGCCTTTCCGCGCAGTTCGCGGTGATGGACTTCCGCGGGATGGGCCGTTCGGAAGGCAGGCGCGGGGATGTCGGTTCTTTTGACGAGTATCTCGCGGATGTCACGGTCTTTGTCGCGCATCTCCGGAAGAAGTATTCGATCTCTCCTAAGTTCATCTTGCTCGGACATAGCCTCGGCGGTCTTGTCGCCATACACTGGGCCATGAAAAATCCGGAGCCCGTGAAGCTCCTGATCCTTTCGGCGCCATTCTTGGGCCTGAGGTTTTCGCGGCTTCTCCTTCCTCTGAACCGTCTGATCCTTTTTTTTGCTCCGGGCTTTGTTTACAAAAACCCGGTCCGCTCGAGGGCCCTGAGCCATGATCCGGCCGAGATCGCGGTCTACCGGAAAGATCCCCTGATCCTTCGGCATATCTCCGCTCGGTTGACCGGGGAGATGGAGCGGTGTATCGAGATCCTGCGAAAACAGCCGATCCTTTCGGTGCCGTTCCCGGTTCACTTACTTGCGGTGGGGGAGGAACGTATCGTGGATTCCGACAGGGTCCGGAAATTTTTTGACCGGCTTGTGGCGCCCCGTAAGGAACGGACGATCTTCGAAGGTTTCTTTCATGAACTCTTCAACGAATGGGAACAGCAAAAGGCCTTCAATGTTTTGAAGACAATCATCGAAGATTGTGTATAATACCGCCCTGCAGTAACTGATTTTTTGGTTTCCTCGGAGAAATTTTGGGGCCTGTAGCTCAGCTGGTAGAGCGCTGCATTCGCATTGCAGAGGCCAGGAGTTCGACTCTCCTCAGGTCCATTTCTCTTTCAAAAAATTAAAGGTTAAATGGGCCAGTCCTGCCGACCATTTAGGAATGAATGGAAGGCAAGGGCAGGTCCAAAATATCCCGGTAACTTTTGCTACCGGGATATTTTTTTGATAGGAGGAGAATCTCCGCCGGAGGACGGATCCGTCCACGATGCTTGGCGGAGAAGGGAGCCCTGTGCTGAAACATGACAAAATGTCATGTTTTAAGGGCGGGTGGCCTACCGAAGTCCGTGTTTTCTGCGGACGAAGGAGCCGATTCTCCTCAGGTCCATTTCTCTTTCAAAAAATTAAAGGTTAAATGGGCCAGTCCTGCCGACCATTTAGAAATGAATGGAAGGCAAGGGCAGGTCCAAAATTGGGCTTGCCTGTCCAATTCTCGTTCAAGATCTGGGGTTCATTGGACAGGCCCTGTCAGCCATCTAGAAATAAATGAAAGACAAGGGCCTGTGGCTCACATTTGTTCTCGATAGACGCACACGCTGTGGTGCTTGCGTGCTGGCGCAAGCGCCTGAGGCGTAGAAAATTTCCATAAATTTTCACGCTGAGGGACTTACGCATCGGACCAGATTCCAGACCGGGTCCGGAATTTCCGGTTTTCATTGCCGATATTCCTTTTCCAGAACGGATTCCTCGCAAGAATTTATCGCACAGCGTTTTTACCCCAGGAGAAATTCAGAAAAGCGCTAGGTTTGTAAAAAAACATTTAAAAGAGCTTTTTATTAGTCTGTTAAATATTCTTATTTCTGCTGGCAATATTTTTGATAAAACAAACCAATTTTTATGATCTGTAATGCTATAAAAAGCAACAAGGAAGCAACAGGAATATTAAATTTTATTTTCGAATGTTATAACAGTTTTATCTATAAGGAGTTACATTATTAAAAAATCTTTAGGTTTGCTTGACTGTGGAGACTTCGTTGTGTATATTTCTATTGAGGTTAGTAAGGCCTTAAAATAAGTTTAGTGTTGAAGTAATATGAGAAGGCTGGGAGTTCCAAAGAGTTTCTGGTCGGTTTTCAGAGAGAGGACGGCAATCCGATGATCAGCTGGCAAACACACAGTTTCAAGCCTTGGCTCAGGACCGTTGCGTTCTTGACGGTGTGTGTGTTTACCTTCACATCGGTTGTCTGGGACGGGGGCGTTAAGGCCTATGCTGCCGCGCCCAACCCCGCAAGCCTCATCCCGGTTGAAACCTTCAAAGCCAATGTTGCTTCCCTGATCGATCGTCCTGATGTTCCGGATAGCTACGGAACGATCAAAAGTTCCTTCAAGGGGAACCGCGAACAAGTCATTCTCGCGATCCAGGACGCGCATATCAACGAGGAGGCCCAGCGGAACATCGCCAACCTCCTCCGTCATTTCTCGGAAAAATACCAGCTCGGTCTGGTAAATCTCGAAGGCGCCTCCGGAGAACTTTATACCGAACTTTTTTCTTTCTTCCCGGACAAAGAAGCCCGCCGGAACGTCGCGGATTATTTCCTCCGAGAAGGCCGTCTCACCGGCCCGGAATATCTGGCGATCGTTGAAAAGCCGGTCATGACACTTTATGGCGTGGAAGACAATGCGCTTTACGAAGAGAACCGCAAGGCCTACGTGGATGCGCTCCAGTTCAAGGACCGCGACGAGAAGGTCCTGGCCGAACTGCACAAGATCCTCGAAAGTGTCAATCGCTTCGTTTTCCCCGAAGAGATGCGCGAGCTGATCCGCCGTCGCGCCGCGTTCCAGGAAGGCGGACAGGAACTGGTCGCTTATGTCCGTTATCTTGTGGAGCTTGCCCGGAAGCACTCGATCGCCCTCGACGAATATCCGGGGATGCATTCCCTGATCCAGATGGTCGACCTTGAAAAGCAGGTCGATTTCGACAAGGCCGAGAAAGAGACCGACGAACTCATCAACGATCTCAAGCGTGTTCTTTCGCGCGAGAAGCTTTCCCGTTTTCTCACCAACACCGTCCACTTCCGCATGAAAAAGATGAAACGAGCCGCCTATTACGGATACCTTCAGGATGAGATCCGCGGCGTGAGCGTGGTTCAGAGCGGCGGGGAGGACCTGAACGCGAAATACGCCAATGTCATTGCCTACATCCAGTACATGAAGCTTTATGACGCGATCGACGTTTCGATCTTTGACGAGATCGAATTCCTTGAGAAGACCGTCAAGAACAAGCTTTTCACCTCCCCCGAGCAGGTCCAGCTGGATCATATCCTCCGCATCTATGATATCTACACGAAGATGTTCGATTTCACGCTGACCAAACAGGACGCCGAGTTCTATTACGCTTACCAGGATGAATTCAAGTCCGAGACCTTTGTCAGTTTTCTCACGCCGCTCATGTCAAAATACCACTTCACCTACGGATTGCCGTCCCAAGTGAAGACACTCGATCAGGATCTGCCGCGCGTGGAGCGCTTTTATCAAGCCGCTCTGGAACGCGACCAGGTGCTGATCGAGCGAGCGGTGGAGAAAACCCTTGCCACCGGGCAGAAGATATCCGCCATCGTCACAGGCGGTTTCCATACGCCCGGGATCGAGAAGTACCTTCGCGAGAAGGGCCTCTCGTATATCGTAGTCGCCCCGCGCATCACGAAATCGATCGACAAAGACAAAGAATCCGCGCTTTACGATGCCGCCCTTCGCGAAACACCTCTGCCGATCGAGAAAGTCCTTTCCGAGGCCTTCCTCCAGCCGAAGACCGGCGTTCTTAATGACCCGCGTTTCCAGCTGTCCGCGCCCCATATCGTTAATTCCGTGGGCGATCCGGTCACTCCCTTGGGCCGTGCAGAGATCCGGATGACCGTCATTGAAAGTATCCAGGGGCAGGATGCCGGACAGATGGCGGCCACCCTTGCGGCCATTGAAAAAGAGCTCCGGGATATCCCCCAGGTACAGGGGGTGACGGATCTTGCCGGTTTTATCGCAACGATGGAAAAAGGCGTTGTGGCTTCTCTGCAGGGGAAGCAGGTTGTTCTGTTGCCTTCGGGACAGGCGGGCAAAGTATTTCTTGTTGCCAAAGTTAAAGCAGGCAACCCTTCGGAGATCAGATTTCCTCTGGCGTCGGGGCGGGGACAGAGGATCTTTCGTTTTTCAGACGATTCATTTTATGTTTCCGGTCTGATCGATACCGACAAAGTGAATCTTGCGCCGGAAGTCATGGCCGCGCTGCAGCGTTCTGAAGTGCGCGTGGGAGAAGCGTTTTTTCCAACGGAGGGATCCGGCGCATTGAAAGCGGAAGTGGGTCCAATCGCACTCGGTGCCGGCAAAGTGGTGGAGATCCGCTCTTATGCGGAAACCCCGGAGGGCCAGAAGGAGCAAGCCCTTTATGAAAAAAATCTAGGTCTCTTTCACGCTGCGGGTTTTTCGGATCCGGACAAGCCGGCAAATGTTGATCAACAGAAAGCCGCAGAACAAGCTTTCAGGAAACTTTTAACCAACCGGAATTTTGAAGCCAAGCTAAAAGCGCTTCAGAAGGTGGGGACCCGGGACCTTTCGAACAGTGTGATCCTGCGGCTTCTTGCGCGGTCCAGTCCGGAGGCGATCGAGACCAAGATCCCCGCACTTCGTAATGCGATAGCCCTCGGAGCGAAACTGAAGATCACGCCAGAAACGGTTATGCTTTCGATAGACGCAATCAATGAAGTGATCGACAGGCGCAAGGCAGTTCTCGCCAGGGAGGCGGCCGCTGCCGAGGCCAAGAAAGCCAAAGCTGAGACCGAAAATGTAACGCCTACAACTTCGGCGACACCGCCGGCCGAAGAAGTTACGCCGTTGGCTCAAGAAAAACCGGGGATCTTGAAGCAGGCCAGGATCTTTTTGGGCCGGCTCGTGGAAAAATTAAATAAGGCGACGAGCGTTGATCTCTCTCCGTTCGTCAAAGTCCGTTTTACACTTTACCGGTACATGCAAGGTTATCGTTTTAAGTCGGCCGAAGGGCTTTCCGGCATATCTTCGTTCACGCGTTTCGCTAAGAAGGATAAAAACCTTTTTATTCATCAGATCCGGACTCGGACATTGGGGAGGACCGGGCACAGCAAAAAAGAAGAGGAACTGTTGGCGAAGATCCCGGGATTGCGTGTGGACGGGAAAGCGCCGGTCCGTTTGGAAGACCTGAGCCTGGCGCAGGTGGAAGAGGTCGAGAGGGCGATCCGTGACCTCCAGGTCGAAAAAGATTTTGAACAGCGCCAACACATGAAGGAACAAAGAACCCTCGACCTCGGAGCGAAGTCCCACAAAAGGATCTTTTATGTGACGGGAGTTGTCGTTGGTTTGCTGACGGGCGTCGGGGTGGCAGCGCTTATTTCTCTCGCCTGGCCCGTGCTGGCCGTGGGAGCGGTCATCGGTCTGATGATGACCAAAGAAATGGCGAACGTCACGTTCGTTCTTTTCGAGAACGTCAAAATGTTGTTCGCCAAAGGGAATACCTGGAAGGGCGTGCTCGGAGTTCTGGCTATTTTGGGCGCGCCGCTTTATTTGTCGATCCAACTGATGTCATCGTTCATTCAGAAGCTTCTTTATCCTATTCTGTATCGCATTCATGGCACGTTCCAAAGGACTTATTTCGTAAAAATAGGCAAAGAGGGGATCGTGACGGATCCCGAGACCCGCGAGCCGGAGGTCGACGTTGAAGGCCTTGCGAACGCACTGAACCGTCGTCTTCCTATGGTAGTGGGACAAACGATCGAGGACTACCTTGTTGAAACGAAAAACCCCGCCTTGACGGCCCTCGCGGAAAAGGCGAAGGCATTAAGCGCGCAGGCCGCAACGACAGCCGGGGATTGGGATCAGGTGAACAAAGAATTGGATCAAGCGTTGGCCGGTCTTCCCGCAGGGGAAGCCCAGAAGATCCGGACTCTTTTTGACCAGCATATCGTGGTCCAAAAGAGACTTCAAAACGTAGCCAATCACCTCGCGCGCAGTGACGCCCTTCATGCCCGCATTGTCCGTGCCCTGCATCTCCAAGACTTTTTGGCGAAAAAGATCACGAGTTTTCTGGGGTCTAAAGCTTCTTCCGCAAAAGCGGTCCGTTACATCCTTTCCGATATCACCAATCCCTTGGGGGCTTTCTTCCAATGGTTCGTTTTTGGCCGCGGCGCCTTGTTCTTCAAAGGGATCATTGCGGGAGCCTTTATTCTTACGGGGCCGGTCGGGACCGGTATTGCGCTTGCCCTCTTTGTTTCCTACCGCGCCTACGGCATTTATCAGATCCGTAGGGAAAAATTCAAAGAAACTTTAGCGGCGATCGAAGGAGATGCCGGTTTGGACGCGGCGCAGAAGGCCGCGGAGATCAAAAAGGCCACACGGAGTTATCGCATCAAGACCGCAGGTTCGGTGATCGGGATGGCGGCCGGGCTCGGGATCGCCGGCTATTTATTGATCGGCGCGTTCGTGGCCCCCGACCTCATTTCATTTGTTCCGCACAACCTGTTCAGCAAGCAGATCGTTCTCAAAGTCTTTGGGGACGCCGTTCCATTAAGCCTTGGGACGATCCTCAAGGATGTGTTCCTCGGTATGATCATGGCGTATGGAAACGCAGCCAAGAAAAGCCGGGCCGAGCATATTCAGGAAAAATATTTTCTCCAACCCGTTCTGAAATTGATGCGGGCGCATGGTTTCAAAACAATGGAGGCCGCCGGGTTCTTTGCTTTTAGTAAGACCGAAGGCGGGAAATCCGCTTCGACTTTGACCTATGAGGGAATCGGGCAGTACTTGCATGCGATCGGGCCGGAACAACGTCTGGAGATGGCTAAAAAACTCGGGATGGACCCGAAAACATTCGAGATGTTCCTCCTGTCCCACCTTGAGATGCTGCGCGGCATGATCGTTTCGAATGTGCTTGGTTTGAACCAGAACGAGCAGCTCCTTTTATTGGAACGGTTGAATGAGGTCCAGGCGGAATTGGCCGGCCGGCACACACAGGATGAAGTTCAAAAGGCCCAGGAGACAGGGCGGGTCCTCACAAGCGTTGCCGTGAATAATTCCGTCGCGACACGCATGGAGATCAACCGCATGGCGCGGTACCGCACCTTGGGGAGCGGGAGATTCTATCTTTCCGGTTTTACGACGGCGATGGGACTGATCACCCTTGCATTTGAAATTCCGGCCGTGTTGCATCTTTTCGGGTCTCTCGATACCGTGGCGACCCATGCCTTGAAGCCTTTGGGTGTCACAGAATTCCATGGTTTTCACACCGTTGCAATGTTCGTTGAACGGACCCTCCTCGGCCTCTTCAATAATGTGTGGCACGGGGTGTGGTCGTTGGGCGGCTTGGTGCCGCTTGTCGCGCCAGATGCCCTTTTGAACCGCGAGCTTAGCAGAGTGGGAGACAGTATTCGCGAGGGGCAACTGACCTCCGAAATGGCAAGAGCAGAAAAGGACCTTGCCGTGGCCCAGGCCGGGACAGTCGCCCATGAGCTGGCGGCGGAACGCCTGGCGCAACTTCAATTGGAAAAATTCACGGCAGAGGCGCCCTCAAAATTGGATTTGGAGGGCCGCAGCCGGAGGATCCAACAGCTTCCGAAGGGCTCTCCCGCGATCGAACAAGCGGGGATTCTATTGAGCAGGGTTCATGCGGCGATTGCAGACCCCGGAACTTTTTTGGGGAAAGATGCGAGGTTGACGTCTGCCGCCGTAAAGGATTATGAAGGACGGATCGATCTAATGCTCAAGGCCTTCGACGGTATTATTGAAGGCGTTACAACCGTGCGTGCGGTGGCGCCACAAGGGCCGGCGGCAGTATCCCGCATGACAGAATCAGCGACACTGCTCGAGGCGTTTTCGATGGCGGGTGAAACTCCGGTCGAATCACTGAAAGACCAGGTGCAGCCGGCGGCGAAGCCTGCGGCAACGGTCGCAAAAGTTGTGACAACTCCTCTCGCTCAGGAAGCTCCGAAAGCTGAAGTGAAACCGGCCGAAGTGATCACGGCGCCCGTATCTCCGGCTCCGGCCGCGGTCACTGTCGCTTCCACGGAACCTGTGCAGTATAAAGAGGTGGAGGTTTATACCAATGAAGACGGAACTTCTATAAGGGGGCCGCAGGAACCCAGAATTATTCTGGTCCCCGTAACACCCACGGTCCCAGCCTCGGCGGCGACGCCTGCTTCCTCGGAACAAGAAGCCGCAAAGAAGATTGAGCAGCCTGCCATCCCGACTCCCTCGCCAACGGAAGCCTTTCCGGATTTGGGTAAATTCAAATTGGGAGACGCTATAGGAGGCAAAGAAGAGGTCGCAGTTTTTTCGTTATCCGGGTTTGGAGGAGTTTCGGCGGATAGGAATGTTTTTTCGCTGTCGACACCGGTCAAAGAGACTTCCAAAGTTACGCTCGGCATGGCGCCGTTGCCTGCTAGGACAGTCACGGCAGGGGCTGTTGAAGCCGTTATTAAGACACCGCTGAACACGCAGGGAGAGAAGGCGTCAGAAGCGTTCAAGTCCGTGGCATCGGTCCGTCAAACATTGCCTAAAACCGAAACACATGCTTCAGCCCCCCAAGAGGAAGCGATCAAAGAACCTGCTGTTGTGTCCGCCGTACCAGTTAGCACTGAACTCAAGGAAGCGGCAATTGGATTGCAGAAGGCGATCGAAGATGCCAAAGCAACATTAAACAGGAAAGGGAAGGAAGCCACGGCCTCTGAACTCGCCCGCGAGATCGGCATCGATCGTGTCAAACAGTTTCAAAAATTGGCGATGGGCAATCCCCAACTTGCTGCTGTCATGAAAGGAATGGCTGGTCCCAAATTCGCCAAGGTCTTAGAAAAATATCCTGTTTGGAAGACCTGGGATGGTTTCCAATATATCGACGGACTTCCGGGCAAAAATACAAAGGCGACCGTTGCCGCTACTTTGTATTTGTTTTCTGTGTCCGGCCCCAGTGCGGTGGGTATGACTGCGGTTTCTTCTGCGCGAGATACATTGCCGGTCGTTCCTCTCCCTTCTCCGGCAAGAACTGAAGTTCTGGTGAGTTCCAAAGCGGAGTCGCGCGCTGCAAAATCCACTGAAGTGAAACGGGATTCGATTGAAGGGCCTGTGAAAGTCTCGGGAACTGATTTTGAGGTACAGCGTGCACAGATGCAGCGGCAGTTTGAAACTCAGCGGGCAGCAATGGACGAAAAGCTTGTAAAGAAATTCTCATTTTTCAGGACTGCCATGGCTGACCCCAGAGTCACTGCGGAACAGAAAGCCCAATTGCGGGAATGGATACTGGACGTTGTGAGGGGGCCCAAAACGGTGGTCGATTCTTTTTCAAACGGGAACATTTATACGCGGGATTCTTTTGCTGAAATGATCTTTCGTTCCAATCCTTGGGAAACCCCGGAAGGTTTTCTGAAGGCTTACGAGGGGGGGCGTTTGCATGTCAGCCCTGACTTCAGGAAAGCCGCAGAAGCGCTCGCGGATGCGCAGGAGCAACTGGCGAATTTAGACAAGGCTAAGCCCGTAAAAACTGAGAAGGGAGACGAAAAACGCATCGTAGCTTTTCCTGAAAAAATGCCGCAGGTGCTGACGGCATTTGATGCTCGGGTGGATAGATTGCTTAGCGAATACAAGGTGCCCGAAAATGAGCGTGGATTGGTGTTACTCAATATCTCTGCGAATGTCCGCCAGCTGTTGCAATCGGGCGGTGTCGACCTGAAGAGGGCGGAAACCATGGTCCGCTCAGGTCTGGTTCAGAAGGGCTACAAAGCCGCACAGCCCAATTCCGTTATCGAAGTCGCAAAGAAAACAGCGGTCATGGGCCCGATTGCGATCGGTTCCGAGGGAGCAAAGAAGAACAGCGAGAAGTTGGTCGCCGCTTTGGCGGCGCGCAGTAATATGTACAAACCTCTCTCTCCTCGTCTCACGGACTATTTTTGGGACTACCTCCAGAGTAGTCCCGAGGTTTCACAGCGTTTTCTTGATTCGGGGGCCATGAAAACCCAGGCCGAATCTTGGAATTTCTGGCACAGAGCGTTCACGCTTGATTTTACGGCTGGCTATAAGATCCTTCGGGGTGACCGGCCGCTTTATCAAAACAGAGATGGAGAGAATGTCAGCGTTCCGACAAAATTCGAATTTGCCTGGAGACTGTCCTCAGACGGCCACGATGTGGACTTGAAGAAGCCGTATACCTCAGATGCTGCGATCATTCTTCCGGATGGTACGATCCTGCCTCCGGGGGCTTATTATGATCCAGTGTCAGATGATACGCTTATTCCCATGGGGCCGGGCGAAGGTTCTGTCAAGAAAGGGCTTCTTGTAAGAAATTTCAACGAGATCGCAAACAACAAGGATTTCTGGGCTTATTTAGGCCATGATCCCATGTCTCCGTATGATGTAACGAGGAACGGGATCGAGAAAGACGCTCTGGCGAAGCAGTTTGCAAACGGTGACGAGATCTATAAGTTTCTCCAGAATAACGGGTTTTTTGTGCCCGTTCAACAGCAGGAAGAAGGCATCGGTTCTCCAGCGACGGGTTTTCCCGTAAAAATAACACCGGCGCTCGAAGCCGCCCTGAGAGCGGCCTATCCCGTCGAGGCGGACCGGATTTTGGGTCTTTTGCAGCAAACCTATGAAAACGGACTTTATCTGGGGGCGATTTGTTATTTTGCCGAGCGTTACAATAACCCGGATTATACCGGCAAAGATTTGAGGGCTCTTTTTTACGAGGCTCCGCTCGAGGATGTCCTGAAGGCCCTTGCGGATGCCCGTAAAGAAGCGGAAGCGCACATTCGTCCGCATCGGGAACTTGATGTTTTGAATAATCCCAACGATGCAGCGCTCGTGACTTGGCTGGCTCGCGCGAAACTTCACGATGTCAAGTACGGCACCTCGATCTACGACGAAACGCTCCATGACAGGCGGTGGGAGGCCAAGCTCATTGCTCGTTTCGAATATCTGAACACCCAGCGGTCTTCCCAAGCACGTATCGCGAGGGCCGAAGCCGATCTTGCCACAGCGGATATTGCGATCTTCGAAGACCAAGGCCTTGCCGATCTTGCCACCTCCTTTTTCCAGATTGCGCGTTTTAACCAAGAGATCGATGTCGCCAAGGATTCGATTGAGAAAATCCGTGGAGCTTTAAACAAAATGAGTGAGATTGAGTTTGTGGAAAAGGACTTGAACCTCAGGCAAAGCCTCGAGGCGCGAATCACAGAACTGGAACTCAGAAGGAGCATTCTTGAGAACGGCCGCGCGATCTATGAGCAACGCATCAAACGGACGCTGGGCCGTTCGCCGGACGTTCCGATAGGGTTCGACGTGAAGGCCCTCACGTTCGATTCGGTGCAGCAGGAAGTGGAAAATCTCGGTCTTAGCGCACGTTCCCTCACGTCGAGTTTGGCGAGGGATGAAGCGGAGCTTAAATTGGCGCTTGCGCGGTCTGCGGATCTGACAGGAAAAGGGCGCGCCGTGACGATCGCGACTCAATTGACTGCAGACCTCCTGAGGATCACGAATTTTTATACTTTGGGAGACAAATGGACCCTGGACCTGCTTCGCGCCGATGCAAGCCTCAGTATTTCAAGACTCTTTCAGGAAGTTCGTAATCGGCCCCGAGAGGTTTATGAGGCTGAAGTTTACCGGGTTGTTGGAGCGATCAAGGATATGCGGGATGCGAAACTCCAGCTTCAGGAAGCCATGGAACAGGAGACGCGGCGTCTTGAGATGCTTCGTACTATGGGGGAACAAAATGATCAGTTGAGGGCGAGCATTGAGGCATTCCCCGAGTTGATTCCCTTGCGGACGAGGGAGTGGTCAACGTCGCTTATGGAGGGGAGCAAGATTAGCGACCAGATCCACGGTTCGGAATTGGGGATTAAACTTTTGAAACTCAATCTCGTGGGAGTCGAGGAAGTGGAAGCTGAGGTGACAAAAGCCCTGGACAACCTTCAGAGGAATCTCTCCAAAGACAAAAAGGCCGTAGTGCAGCGAGCGATGGAGAATTTTGGCTTGACCGTAAAGGCGCCAATGGCAGCCCTTGCGAGGGATTGGAGATCTCTCGACGAATTGGTGGCCCGAGCGGCCGTTTCTGGCAGCAACAAGACAGATGCGGTTCGGGCGGTGATGCAGCAGCTTCGTTTTAGGATGAACGTCATCAAGGAGAAAGCGGAAGCTGACCAGTTGGATTATGAAACCCTGAATTGGCTCAGCGGCTTTATTTCAGCGGGGGTCGGGGTCGGTTTTGGGCAGAAAGATTTCGGGGACCTGCTTTCGAACGCCGACACTAAAAAATTAAGGACTGACATCGGCGTGGGTCTCCGGTTGATCCTTTTTGATCCCAGTTCCGCAGCGCGGAAAGAGGCCAAGGGACTCGTCCGGACGGCCGTTCGGCACATGATGGATATGAAAGAAAAAGAGCTGACCCAGATGGTTGAAAATATGCTTGCCAGCATCGACCACGGGGAGATGCTTCTGAAGGACAAGGTGGAGAACCGGAAAAATTACGAAGAACAGTTGCAAAATATTGAGACAGAGGCCGCGGAGGAACGCGCACGGATCCGTGAGACGGAAGATACGCAGGAAACGAAGGTCAGGCTGGCCTCCATGAGACTCAATGTGACGAATGCCAAGGTCGAAGAGCAAGCGATCCGCGATAGCCTCAGCCGCACTAAGACACAGTTTCAGGTTCTGGTGCTTCGGGATGGTGAAACGTGGGAGCCCGTGTTGCAAACGGCCAGAGACCGTACGGCTCCGAACAGGGAGTTCGAGGAAATTCAGGATCAATTGGAACGTGTGGTTAAGAACATTCGGGACGTGAATGCGGAGAGAATGTTGAAGACCGTTAGGGACGGTGCGAATAAAGGATGGCCGGCCGAGCGTATTCTTTCCAAACTTTCGGATACGGGACGGTACGATTTTTTAAAACCGCGCATAAAAGATTTTCTACAGGCCTATGAAAGACAAAAGCAGTGGAAATCTATGGCCCTGAGGGAAGTCCTTTCTCCTTTTGAACGGGTCGTTGGACCGGACGGCCGCTTTACTAAGGACGGTCTCCAGAAGATGGGACTACTCAAGTTCCGGATGGATCTTCTCAGGAAAAATCTTGCGGTCCCATCGACGAAAGTAGACACAAGGTTTAAAGCGGCCCAGAGTCAATTAGAGCAAGCGATCGGAAAAGCGCGGGGTGTTGGGAAATCGGTCAGCATTTCGCTTTCGAACGCCGAAGAGTTCGACCCGAAACATATTTTAGCGACCATTCAGGATGGTGCGGACCAAGGGCTGCGGGCCGCAGGTGTCCTTTCGAAACTTCCGGTGCAGGTGAGACAGTCTTTAGAGGGTCCGGTGAAGGATTACCTGAATGCCCACGAGGCGCAGCAACTGTGGTCTGAATCAATGCGCATTCAAGATTCTCTCAAGCAGGCGTTAGAGCACCTCGGCATGGCCCTTGACAATAATAATCCGGATTTCGGGACAAGGCAGGCGCGGCTGACCGAGGCGATCTACGATTATCTTGATGCGGAGATCACTTATCTTCGCTCTGATTTCTCTTTAAAACACCAAAAGAAGTTTGTGCGGGATTTCCATAATGTACGGAACCTGATCGGGGACATTGCGAACATTCCGGAGATCAAAAATATCCTTATGATCCTCGATCAAGGCGTTTGGAAAGTCAAGATGGACATCCGTGCCGAACAGCTTTCCAAATGGCGGATCGGGATCAATATCGGTTATGGGATCAGCTGGGGCGGCGGAGAAGCGGTTGGGGTCCGGTTGGGGGTCATGCCCTTTTTCGCGATACTTCCTCATCTCTTGGACAAGGGCTTGGACGCGATCCCCGGAGTTGGCGACCGCGTGTCAAAGGTCCTTGGCGTCGACGAAGATCCGAAAGAAAGACACCTTATCGATCTGGCGACTTCAGCGGGCATCGGGCTTCGCGGGGCCCAGGATGCGCTGGACCGCACCCGGCTCCAGGGCAGGGCGCTTACCACGGAATATTCTTTCTATCGCCAGAAATATGATTGGCTTCTCAATCTGGGCAGTGCCGTCAAGAGTTGGCGGGATACCGTTCGGGATATTTCGGACGCCGTCATAACAGTGGAAGAGAGTTTGAGCCACGACACGAATTTCCGGAACCGAATGAATGCTCAGGTTGGCCAGTTGAAAGAGAAGTTGCACAACATCCAGCAGAGTCGAAAACTTGTCGAGGACCGGTTGCGGCAGTTAGGCTACGACCCGGCCAGTATCCAGAAAGAGAATCTGCCGGACGTGGATATGCTGAATAGTGCGTTCCAGAATCCGGATTCCCCGCAAGCCCGGGAGATCATCGGACAAACGCAGGAAGTGATGAAGATTCTTCGTAACGGCCCTAAAGCTTTGACGGTTGAACAGCTCACGGATCTAACCACCAAGATCCAAAATCTCACCGCGGAATTTTTAAAGTTAAGGCAATTCTCCGAATTCGATTGGCGTTTTGGCGCGGGAGTAACGTCGACAGGGATCTTCTCGAATGATCCTTTTACTTCGCCCCTGCCGGGAGATCTTTTCCGGAGCAATCGTATCAAGGTCTATCAATTTGACTCGCAAGGTCGGAAGACCGGCCAGACAGAATGGGTCGATTATCCGACAGACCGTTATTTACGCGTGGACATCAAACTGGGAAATATTATTTCCGACCTTGACGGGCGCATGTATCGCATCCAGATCGAACGCGAAAATGCCAAAAAAGAAGTTGTGACGCGCGAAGAACAGGCGAAGATCGCAGAAAAGATTCTGGCCTATGAAGCGCAACTGCGGACGATCCAGAAATATGAAGGCTTGAGATTCTCGGAGATCGAACGGCTTGTCAGCCGGTATTTGTCCCTTCAAGGGATCAGTGAAGCGAACCGGATCGAAAAGGAGCGGATCCGCAATCTGCTGAGCAATGAAGGGGTGCGGTATCTGGAGGCGAGGCTCCAGTTAAATGAGATCCTGCAGGGCGTGTTTGGCGCCACGGGTTTCAGGATCGAGTCGTTGCCGGCGTATGATTCTTATATGAAGACCGTAACGCCTTCCGAAGAACGGGATGCGGTCAATTTACGGAAGGCTTTGGAAGAATTTGAAGCTTCTGGAGAGACCTGGGAGCAATATGCGGAGAAGCGTCCTGAGATCAAGGTCCGGTTGAGAGAGCTTGAGATGGCCAAGACCAGGAAGGCCATGATCCACTCGAGGTTCCTGAATTTTTGGGGAGAGGTCGGCCTTCGCGATGGACAATGGACGGCCGGTATCGGGACCACCCAAAGGCTTTTGGGAGGAGATGCCGCGGTACAACTCAAGGTCAATCAGTTCAGGGCGGAATCGGCCAAGCTCGGACTTGTCACGGACCAGCTTGATGAAGAGCACGAGTTCCAAACCTTGCTGCGGGATTTTTGGGTCACCGGGGAACAGGCGACGATCACCCTCGATGCCGTGAAGCGGTTGAGCGCGCGTTTGCCGGAGAATGGGGATAAAGTTCTGAGGCGCGATGCGGGGGTCGATGATCTTGCGGATTATTTTTCCATTGACTGGGAGCAGGCGGTAGATGCCGGTATGGCGGCCTCCGAGAGTCACCTCCTTGCGGGTGTGCGGCTGGCGACCTTCATTCGAAATCATGGGCTCGATCCGAAAACATTCGGGCTCAACTTCCAGGAAGTTACCCAAGTCCGTGAAGCCACGGAAAAGGCGATTCGGGGCGCTATTCCGAAGACGGAAGATAAAAAACAGGAACCGGAGGCGCAGGTCATGCAGAAGCCGGGCGATCGGATGGGCGATGGCGTTTGGACCCCGAATGAGGCCAAAAGCGGCGAGCCGTATAACCCTCGCATCGAATTGATCGACGGAAAAAAACTGCTCGATCCCAAAAATTATCCTGACATGCTCAAAGGGGTCTCGGGCATTCTTCAGGCCGCTATCGACATCGTCAAGAAATTGGTAGGGGTCGTGCCTGAAGCTCAGAGGCCTCCGGCAGAACCGGCTCCGTCCGAGCCTTTGACGCCGGGACAGGAGGTCGCGGTGGAGCGGCGCGCGAAAGAGGCGTTGGCGTGGCGGCAAACAGTCATAGCGAATCTGATGACCGTGTTCGGGAAAACCCATAATCTAAGTGAGGAGACCCAGCGGGCAAATCTGAAGACGCTGATGGGTTTCCTGGATTTGGAGGCTAAAGAAAAGATTCTTCCGAAACTTCTCGACGTGGGGCAAAGGTCCGTTGACGTGATCGTGGGGACGGGCACAGCCGTCCAAAAAGTGCGTGTGAACCTGATACCTGGCGTGGACAGTTTAGATCCAAAACACCGTGCGGCTTTCAGTATTCAAAAGATACAGCTATCTTCTGGGATGGTTTTGAATGCCAAACTTTATGGAGAGATCTTGATGGCGCTTGGAAAAGATCCACTGCTTGCAAATCAGGAAGAAGCAGTCCTGATTTTGGATCTTTCGAAGGGCGCTAAAGCCGCCACGCGTTATTATTATGATCTTAAAAAAGGGACAAGGACACCCGTTCCGCAAGACCAGCCGGTCAATTTTAAACCGATGCGAGGGATGCTGGAGCAGGCCTGGGCCCAGGATTATCCGCGGTATCAGATCGATCCGGTTGTCGAGGAGGACCTTAAAGCCGCGGGGATCGATCTTGCGACGCTCGGTTTCTTTAATTTTCTTAGCATGAATGTAGAGCCGTATTCTCATAATCCTGGTTTCAAGGACTTCCTTAACAAAGCAGGAACAGATATTACGGATCGAGCAGCCCTTGACCGCTGGTTTTACGAGCTTTACAGAGAGCTTCCCAAAGCCAAAGCTGTTTTGGATGCCGCCGACCGTCAGAATGCCTCGAGCCTGAACATTAATGATTCAGACGAATTCGGCCGCATCTGGGCGCTTGCGTATTATTGCAAATTCAACAACCTCAAGGATCTTAAGGCGGTCTATGCGAACGCCAAATGCCGGGCGGATGTCGATACGATAGCGAAGACCACGAGTTTGAACAAGGCCTGGCGCGCGGTGCACGACGAGCATTTTTCATCCGACAAAAAGAACAAATTTAGCTATGCGATCACGAGGGCCTACGCGATCGCGAACGGAAGAGTGGAAGGCGATAATGTCCGCATGGATCCGCAGTCGTTTACGGAAATGAAAGATTGGTCGAATATTCAAGCTTTTGCTTCAGCTATGCGGTTTTCCGGAGTTCCGGTGGAGGAATGGGACCGTGTTGCCTACAGCATCGCCCGTCTTCGGGACAAGTTTGATAAGAAATTTGATCCCAGGGGGCCTGAGGCCAACCGGGATCTGACGGATAACAGGATCTTGAACGTTGTTCCGGGAGCGTACCGCGCGCGGCAAGCGGAAGAAAAATTACAACGTGCCGCCCGTGGGGAAATTGTGTTGTCGGACCAGGAAAAGCGTAATCTGGAAACCATCAAGAGGAGTTCGACTGAGGAAGTACGGAAGGGTATCCGGCTCGGCCGCGCCATGGGGATCCTGAATTACCTTCTCTACGGTTCCGGTATGAAGTACCAGGACGAGAGAGCGGCCTGGCAGCGGAAGCCCCTCGGAGAGCGCATTGCGAACATCGAAGGCTTGCTCGATATCGCGTTCAAAGTGAACGAAACGGTCGGATACAGGATCGCCTATGACGAGACTGGCGACCAGTTCGGGATGCTGTTCGCGATTGCGCGGGAACTTGCCGCCCGGGATGGTACGTGGAGAGGGTTTTTCACGGATGACGGGCGTCCGGTGAACGTTGCAAGGGTTAAGGCCCTGTTGAAATTGATCGATGCCGAAAAATTAGGTTCCAGCACCGGAGAACCGGGGATGATTGAGGCTTTTCTGACGTATACGGATGAAACCGCTATTCAGGGCACTAAAAAGATCAAACAGAAACAGGGTGATTGGGTCTCCATTGCAAGAGACATTGTTTTGGCTGCTGAAGAGGATCTCGGGTCCGAAACTCTCAGGGGTCTTTCGCAGGATGCGGCGGCAAAAAAATTAGCAGAACAATCGCAAGTGGTTCTGAGGCGGCGTTTGGAGATCTTTAATGCCGCAGCGGCTGTTGCACAAGAAGCCGCGTCACGGGGCGTGTCTCCCGAACGTATTATTTCGGTCAGTCGGGGGGACCTCGCGTATGAAGATAAGAATTTCCAGAGCTTATTGTGGCAAGAAATCCACCTGAATGGCCAGACAATCGAGAAGTGGAAGGAACTGCATCCGAAGGCTGAAATCAAAGAAGAAAAGGATGCTCGAGGGAGGCCCGTTTACAAGCAGAAAACAAAGGCGGAGATAAATGGAAAGGAAGTTGATTTAACGTCGGTAATCTATTTTAAATGGGTTCAGCAAGCCTACGAGGCACAGCAAACGGAGGGCCGGGTGGTCTTGTCCGGTTTACAGGTACAGGAAGAGATTAAATTGGCGCCAAGAGAAACGATCGAAAAGTGGAAAGCGAGTCATCCAGACGTCAGAGTGGTCTCAGAAAAAAATGCCCGAGGACAGATCATCTATAAGCGGCCCGTGAGGCCTTTTTGGATGCATGAGAAAGAATTTAGCCGGTTCCAGAGCTTTATCCGTGGAAATCCTAACGATGTCAAAAATCCGGGGCTGATGAACGAAGAGCAGGACTTCAGGGAGGTCCGTTCGAGAGTGGATCTGTTGATCAAGGAGCGTGCCGTGAATGGGGTGATCAGGGGTAGTACGCTGGAGCGCTCCCAATATGAAACGAAAGTGAAGATGTACCTACAGTCGGCGAACATGCTCTACGACCTGGACCGGAAAAACGGTGCCTCGCAACGTCTTTCTACCGGTGATCTTTCCGCAAAAATAAATCCCATCATGATCGCCTACGATTTCGCTTACGTCGAGGCACTGAAAGCAAAGGCCAAACCGGAGGCGGCTCGAAAGGCCGCGGAGGAAGCAGCCAGGCCCATTCTCGAAAGGGAAGCTCAGAAGCTGAAACTCAAAGGTCTTTTCCGGAGCGCTTTTGACCCCAACCCGCATGTTGAAAAAGTCAATCCTTACACTTCGGCGTTCGTTGATTTTGTCAAAAAGCTCGATACTGATTTAAGATCCAAGCCGCGCTTCTTTGGCTTGTTCGGTTCAAAGGACCAATTTGTAAAGCCGTCCATTCAAGTGCGTGATTATTTTCGTGACATGAGCGACGAAGCCGTCGAAGGTCTCGTTTCTCGTGTGGTCGACATGCAGAGCTGGAATCATCCCTTCTTGCCCAAGAACGACAGCGCTTCGGCTCGAATGCTCTACGATTGGATGAAGGATGCGGCGTTCTTCTCCGCGCTTATTCATAGACAACATGGATATTTTCCCATTTATGAAAAATTGGACGGCATTATCAAAGACGCCAGACGCGGCAGCGAGACCATGCCTCCGGAGGAATGGAACCGTTGGTACGAAGAACACAAGTTGAGTACAGTTCTTTATTTTGATCCCGACCTGAGAAAACTTGGGACTGTTACCTTGAAAGACGGTACGAATGTTGATCTGGACAGGATTCGGAATATTCGGGCCATGTACGAGAATGTTTTTCAGGAGATCAAACCCTTTACTGAACTAGAAAAGCAAGATCCCAACGCGCCTCTGAACGATCTCTGGCTGCTCGAAAAATTTAATGCAATTGAAAAACAACTCCAAAGCAAGGGAGAACCGCCCTCAAAGATCCACGTCGCACAAATGGAGTTTCTTGCCGAGATGAAGAGAGCCCGCGCCATGTATTTGCGCGCGGCTGCACGAGGAGTTGATCCTGCCAAACTTTCTGATGGCCGAGGGAAGGTGATTAAGACTGGAGGAGACAAGTTCTTGAATGTTTGGGCCCCCATCTACATTGAGAACTACAAGGCCGAGAAAGAGCGTCGCGCGAGTTTGTCCTCGCTTGAAACTGCCGAACGTATCCGAAAGATCACTGAACAGACCGCGAAACTCCAGGAAATGAGACGCCTTAATGTTGCGAAGATCCAAAAAAATGTTGAGGAAGGAAAAAATAATGAAGAGCAACTCCGGGAAAATGAAACGGGGATCAACGGGGCGCTTGCGGCCTTGCCGGAAAAAGTTAAGATGACCAAGCCTGAGGAGGTCCAGAAGAACAAAGGGCTTGTAGCCATTTTGGACAGGTCCTTGCCCGGGGTTTCGGGCGCTAGGCAGGAGGTTTTTGCGAACGAAATGATCATGGAGGGATTTTCGGCCGAAGAAGTGGTTATGTTGAGAGTCTATCTTCGACAGAAGGTCAGGGAGATTGTGGAAGCCGTTTCAAAGCGTACACTCGATTTGCGTGACACGGAACTTCTCGGACAGGTCGATCAGTGGGCTCTTGAGGTGCTTGACCGGGCAGGCAGCGCCGGGGATATGACTGCGATCATGCAAGCCCTGAATGATTTTTGGAAAATCCAGGAGCATAAAAAGACATTTGAAGAACAGTTTAAAAATAATCAGATGGATTTCGAGAGTAAAGAGGGAAAAGCCGAGGTGAACCGTTTAGCTAATGACGCGTTTAATCGTAAGATCGATGAGGTTCAGATCAGACGCTGGTTCGCGATCGCTCGAACATTGATGGGCGACAATCGCGCGATTCGGGCCGGTCAAAGCGAAACCAAGGTCAGTCAGGACGAAGGGCTGTCTTTTATCCGGGCGCTTTGGGAGGCAGACAGTCTGATGCAACTTGGGATCGCAAAAAGCGTTCCCGCACCCGTCATTCGGGAGGGAGCTGCGGATACGATCTTCAACGAAACATTGGCATGGCTCTTTGATGAAAGAAGCCCGTCGAATAATCTCTATTTATTGCGGCCTACTCAGCTTAGGATTGATTTGGCTCAGGGACAGACCCTTGATCAGTGGAAGGCCGCGCATCCCGGTGTCCAGGTGGATTCGGTGAATGGCGTCTATTACCGGCATAGCAAGGCGATGGAAAAGTTTACGAAAGAGGCCTATGAGACGGAAAAGGTCTTAAGGACCATGGAGACGCTTCTTGCGGCGAAATGGGCGAATAATCCGTCCGCTAAAGAAAAAATGAAAGACCAGATCTTGGCAAAAATAAAATTCAAAATGGGCCGGGAGGGCGGTCTGACACCGATGGACTTGCATGCATTTATGGCGCGGCTTGCCCGAAATTACCAAAGGGTGATGGATACCCGTTATGAGGCCAGTCAGGAAGGCGTACGCCCGATTGATTTGCCGCAGATATCGAATATGACCCCCTTATCCTTATTACTACTCTCAGACCTTCAGAATCCGGATCTTGGGACACGTCTTGATTTGCTCTCTATCTTTTTCCCAGAAGGTGCAGAACTGGGACCCAAGGACAGCTGGCGGTTGGATGACGAGATGAACGCCGCTTTGGCGGCCGTTTCACGCCGTTATATGACACAATTTGCCGATCGCTATTCGCCAGTTGAAAAACAAAAAGAGCGAACATGGCTTTCACGCACGATCGGTTTTGGTGATGTTCTGTTCAAAAGAGAATTTGGGTCCACTTCATTCCTTTTCGGGATCACCTTTTGGTCCGCGATCGCCGGGGTCGTTTATTTTGCCGTCAAGGGGTTTTTCGCTTGGCTTCGCGCCCCGATATTCGGAGCTTCAGCTTCGACTCAAAAAAAGTGGAGCCGCACCCTTGAAAAACAGCGCACTGACCTGGAGGCAAGGCAGCATGATTTAAAGCAGCGAAAAGCGAATCTAGAACAGGAGCTTGCAAAACGTTCTGCCAGGGCGGTAAGGTCGGAAGTTCGCGACGAGGGATCGCTTCAAGCAATGTCGGAAGAGGAACTCCGGCAAGAAATCGCCGAGAGCGAGCGGGAACTCGCTGAAACAACGGCGGCTTTGGAGAAGGTCAGCGAGGAGCTTTCCAGGATCAGTGATCAGGACAAGATCACCCAGAGAAAGGAGTGGCTGACGCCTAAGCGTTTAGCGATGGTTCGCTTGGTGCTTTATTGGGCCCTTAACTTCGCCTTCACGTTCATGCTTGTTGCCTGGTATCTGGGTGCGATGGCGCCTTTTATGGCCCCCACCGTGGCGTTTGCCGTGGTCGGGATATTTATTTTTGCCTTCGCGAAGATTCATTTGTGGCTTTACAAGAATATCATTTACATGGGGCTTGCGGTCGTTTCCATGACGACTGGAGCCATAAGTATTGCTGCGGCTGTTGCGGCAGGCATCGGGTCTGTTTTCGGTTTTAACGCCGTGACGGGCGTTGCGGTTTCGGTTCTTACTTTCTTCTTGATGAACCCCGGATTGATCGTTCTGACTCTTGGTTGGGTAGCGCTGAAGGTTCTGATGTCACCCCGGTTGGACAAAGCCACCGCGGCTGTCGAAGTGGAAGTCTCCAAGGGGCAGGGCGGTATCAAGGAGACGTTTGACGAAACAAGAACCAAAGAGATCATGAACAAATTCGATAAACTCCAGGAAGCCAAAGAGAAATTCGACAAACTTCCTGAAGCGGAAAAGAAAGGAAGGTCCTGGAAGGATGATGAGGGGATCAAAGGAATAATCAAGGCCATCGGGGAACTTCTTCCCGGCGTTTGGGAAAAGATCGATCTGGAAGGGGGGAGCATCGAGGCTTGGAAAACAAAACATTCCGGAGTGATCGTAAAAAAAGAGGACGGAGATTATTTTCAGCGCGTGCCTCCGGATGCAAATAAATTTGTGATCAATCGAGAAAAGATTAAATTGGCCCTAAATCAGACGATCGAACAATGGGAAGAAGCCCATCCTGGAGCCGAGGTGAAAAAAGAAGGAAAAAATTATTATCAGATTCTGAAGGGAACGCCTTATCTGGACGACGGCGGACTGCTCGTCATGAAAGAGATCTGGAGGATCGACTGCAAAGACGATTTCATCAACGAGGCCGTGGATTCCGCGGCCCGCTCGCTGGTCGGGAATTATACGAAACAGTCGCGGTCAGTCGTCAACGCGAACGGTCCGGAACTTGGCAAATACGTTGCACTTCGTAAGAAACTCACCGACGGAATAATCGACGCAGCTGAGTTTAAAAGTGGAGTCGAAGCCATTAAAGTTGATTCGTCGGATCCTGCTTTTAAAGGGACAAAAAATATTGAGAAGTTTATGGAGGCCCTTTATCAGAGGGCAGAGGTTTACAAGGAAGTCTTTGGAGATCTTTTTCAGATAAGTTATGAACCGGGCGCGCGCAAGCCGTTCCATAATGTGATCAAATGGGGAGCTTTCACGAAATATGGCGAGGATGGCACAAAAGACCGGGGGTTGGGACAGATATCCGCCGCGGGGCACAATTATGTGATGAAGATCAATATCGGAGGGAAACGGATCCTCATCGGGATGGCGCATGCCGTGGATGCGGTTGCGCAACCCGGGGATCTTAAGGTGCGGTTGGCGCACGCCAACGAGCCTTTTGTTTTGGGCGTCGCTGGGTCAAATTCTAATTCGCCAAAAGGTGCTTCCCCTTATTTTATTCCATACGCGGAAGCCAAAGAAGAGATGGATAAGTATAAACCCGAAGAGAAAGATGTCCGACTTCGGGAAGGTCAGACGATCGATCAATGGAAGAAGGAAAATCCCGGATGGACCGTGGTGGTGAACGGAAAGGATAGATCGATCATCCGTGCTTATAAGCCGCGCGTGAAGCACACGACGACGCTGGACGGCGGGGCCGTTATGACCTCCGGAACGCTTTTGACCACTTCACAAGGCTTTGCGGACCGTCCGGACGCGGGAATGGCCCAAGTGGATACCGGGTATGATCCGAAAGAGTCCTCGATGGTCTATCAGACGGGAACGCATGCCCATTATTCCGGGTTCCTAACCGTTCTCTTTAACGTCATCGTTGCCGGAATGGCTAGAATGTTCGGAAAATATACCCTTATGACCGATGTGTCCGGGGATCTTGGGCGGCCCACGGCAGGGATGCCCTGGGGACCCTATTACTCGATGTATTTTATTCTCTCGGGCCTTCTCCTGAACGCGTTAACTAGGCTTATCCCGCAACTTGTTGAGAAGGAACAGCAGGGTCCTGGGACGGTTCAGGATCTTCTTGAAGCTGACACGACGGAAAATATTTTTAACCCTGTTTCGGGCACTCTTTCTAAACTTAATAACGAAGACGAGATGGTATCGTTCTCAGCTTCCAATAATTTCGTGATCCATGATTATGCACGCAAAAATCTCGACAAAATCGAAGGATATAAACGGTTGCAGGCGCAAAACAGAACACTTCTCATGAAGCTCTATCGTGGTTGGTTTCTCGGGACTGCCTGGTTCTCCCCTTATCAAAAGATGCCTTTCAGTACCAAATTTCTCGAAACACTTGATATGGAATACTGGGAGGGTTTGAGCAGGGACGAGCTTCTCTTGGAAAATGTGAACACGGTCATGATTACCCGGGACGATCGCCAACCGGGTATTATCGATGACCGCGACGAGAACGTTATCAAGGAGAACGCCAAAGAAAAGAAATGGAGCGAAGCCAACGACGAACCGATGACATGGCTTCGGAAGATCGGCCGGACTTTCGTGAATACGCTATCGACCGCCTTTTTGGACGATTTTCCCCAGAATGGGTTAAAAGCTAACTCCAAGTGGTTCAAGGCCCTTGCTTTGTCGTTCTTGTTGGTGGGTTTCCCGGCATTATTGCCAATCGCGGGCGTGTACGGGGCTATGATCCAAATGAATGTCGTTCTGGGGGTTTTGGTGCTTGCGTTCCTCTGGAGCGCGATTGTGAGGTCCATGCAGAAGGCCCGTTATGAAGCCAAGGAAGGTTTGCGCGAGCGAAGTCCTCGCAAAATCTCCCAGGCGATGCTTGTTACGGGACTTTGGGGTGCAATCCAAGATGTGCTTACTTGGAGAGCTGAGAAGGCTCTTTCGGTGGCGCGGTATATGGTCCGGGTTGTTAATGCTTGGGACTTTTTTATTGCAAAGCGTATTCGGGAAAAACGGTTTGCGGGAGATAGACGGGTTGCGGGAGCGGTGCCGGCGGATCCTGTAATGAATACATTGCCTCCCCATGATTATCTTAAGGAACCCCATAATAGGCGCGGCCTTATGGTCGGTCTCGGGGTTCTGTTAATAGCTATTTCGCAGGCCGCCCCCTTGGGATTGTTGGGCGGGGCACTGTCCGTCATTGTTGGATTGGTTTTCACTTTATGGCCGGGATTGTATTCTATTCACCTTATTTCATCTTTAGCGGATGCCGCAAAACAGGACGAGAAAATATTGAAGTATGTCGGTAAGGATGCTGAAGGATTTAAAAAAATGGGTTTGGGGGCCCGGTTCATAACTTTTGTTAAGGCCTATGAGCGCTCAGTAGTGGTGTCGTTGAAGCGCATTGGCAAAAAAGACAATAGGAGTTTCTATAACGTTTTTGATTTCAGAAGTTTCGGGACCCATTTATTTCTTCCGGTGGTCGTTTTGGCGGTTATGGGATTTTGGCTGGCGCCCGTGCTGGCGACTAAGATAACGTTTTCGTGGATCCTGCTGACCACTCCCCTGACCATACCGTTCATTATGGGATCTTTGGGCCAGTTCATGGAAGGACGTGTTTTTAAGACGCGAGTGAGGGCGCAAGCATGGGTTCTTGCTCTTGGGGTAGGTTCATGGGTCATGATGTTTTTGGTCCATTACACCATTCAGGCGCAACATATATTCGGAACGGTCTTTGAAAAAATAACCCACGCTCCGTGGCTTTCGGCCGGGTCTTCCGCGATGTCGGAAGGCCAGGGTGCCTTCCAGTTCGTGACGCAAGGCTTCTCGGCCATTTTGATGTGGGTCCAATCGGCTGTTATCGGCGACATGGTCTTGGTCTTTAGTTTGGGAGCTTTGTTCGTACTTGACCACTATTTCAGGAAGCCTGTTGTTGGATTTTTTCGCGGAATTTTCAAAAAAGACTCAGAGAAGGCCACGGAAGTTAAACCTACCGAGCCCGGAAGCTCAGGAACCACGGCGCGGTCGGAGGCGCGATTGACAACGGAACAGGAAGGAGCCCTTAAGAAGGTCGAAGTGAATTACGCAAATACTCCTTATATTGCCAAGTATGTACGGATGGCGCTGCTCTTCTTTGGCCGTTCTCCTGACCAGTTTCAAGAGGTCCGGTCTGCGTATGTTGCCGAGAAGCATGACGGAGAAGGTTTCGTCCAGACAGAGTTCAAGTCGATCGAAGGGAATTCTGACTTGATCGCTCTTGCCAAAACCGCGAACGTCCAAATCTTGAGTCTTGACGGCGGTTTGGGTGAAAAGTTGCGCCGTGCGCTTTGGAAGGCTTGGCTTTTAGCCAAAGGATTCTTGTCCCCAAGCGAAGTGGTGTTGGATGGCAACGGAAATCCGAACCTCGGGGCCAAGGGGACCGACATGGGTTGTTTTGTCAGGCTGTCCGATGGCAGTGTTCATTATGTCAGTGTTTCGGAATCCAAACTTATCAATCTTTACAGGCAAGGTCAGAAGTCCCGGTTCAAAGGGGTGAGTTTCCGCCCGATCGTGAATGCGGCTTCTCAGCCGTCCTATAAGGCTTTATTTAATAAACCGAATGCTTTTGGGATTACGCAGAAAGGGGCTGTGACACCGATGACGTATCGGGAGTTACTGGCTTCCGTGGGTGTCAAGATCGATGATTTCCTGTTCCAGGACAAAGTTCCCGGAGTGCGCGAAGTGAAGGATGCCCAAGGGCAGGTAATAGCCAATTTGCCTTCAACGTCCGATGCAGGCTATTCTCAAGAGGGTGGGCATGGTCAGATTGGTGTTTTAACCGTCATTAATCCGGAAACGTATGCGCCGCGGGCTGATGGTGCTCCCGATTTTGTGGCGTTCACCAATGGTGATAACCAGGTCTCATCCGATATTTCTCCTGAGATCGTGGGTGACATGATCCGGCATGATCGTGCGATCGGGAATTTGGTGACGCCCGCCACGCGCGTGGATCGTAAAGGCGGTAAGTATATCGTTAAATTGCTCGAATATTTTGGGATTGAAAAGTGGGTGTCCGGACAGCGGGAATTAGCCGCGGCCCAGGAGCTCGCCAAAAATCTCGGTGATAATAAGATCGTCGATGATTTTTATGCGGCAGGACAGCCGGACGGAGAAGCGGTTTTTGGCAAGGGCTCCGTTGGGAAACAACCCTTCAATACTAACAACTTTTATGTCAACAGGCCTCGGCTCATGCCTTTCCTCAAAGACCTCAAGGAAGCTATGGGCGAGGACGCGTATTTGTCGGAAGTGATCTCGCCTAACTTTATGAAAAAAACGGCCAAACCGGGGAAGGATGGATTTCAGTATTATCCGCTTGATGCCGCGATCGGGAACGTTTATCACAATATCAATGAATTTGTACTGCGGATGGCCATGGTCGCGGAAGTGGTGCGCCAGGGGAAAGTTACGCTTGATGAAACACAGAAGAAAATATTGGGCGTCATTGAAAAGCACAAAATGGCGGAAGTCATTCACTACTATAACGTGCCGCGGACGATGTTCACACCGCAGAAAAACCCTTTGGATGCATTGCTTCAAATGACGGGCGGATATTATCGCTTTGATCTCGAATCGGGAAGCCTTGCTGAAAATCCTGTTAAAGCCGAAGAGGCGTTGGTCCCGCCGGAAGTTGTGATCAAGGACGCCGATGGCAAGATGCAGGATAGCGGGGAAGGCTACTACAGCGAGTTTTTGAACATGTTGAACACGTTTGTTTTGATGGACAGTATTGAAACGATCTTGAACTCTCCGTTCGACATTCGGAGACTGGATAAACTCGAGATCTACGGCAATGTGGCGATCCGGGATGCTGTTTTTGTAGGGGATGTCAAGATCACAAACGCCGACAAGAGCGAGAACGTGTTTGATCTGGGAGCGGCGATCCTCGCGAGCCCGGACCTTCAGACGAAGGTCGGGTATGCTGCCGGTCAGCCACTTAAGCTTGAGAATGTGGATATCGAGATCAGCGAAACCGGCGCGGTAACCATCCTTAAACCCGTTCCTCGCTCCGAGGTGCGGACAGCAGCTCCTGCGGTGGAGCCTGTGGCGCAGAGAACGGAAGTGATTACGTCCAAGGAAAGGGATGCTGCTATTCAGGAAGCGATAGAAAGATCAGCGGCGTCTGCGGTGGCCCAGGTACCGGCCGCTTTGACAGAGGCGCTTCAATCGATCCGGGCCGTGAAAATGAACACGGAGATTGCAACGATCTTTTCTCAAGTCCGGGCTCAGGGGATCGAGGACAGGTTCGTAGACAATATTCTGAATTTTTCGAATGATACACGCGTGATGGAAATACTGAACGGGGACCGCGCGGCACGGGGGCTCGCACCGGTCGTCACGGCGAAGTTCGAAGGGCCGAAGCTCCAGATCGTGAAGGGCCTGGATGAAGAGATGCTCACGGAACTCGCTCTGAAGAGCCATGAGGGTGTTGAGATCGTGGTGGCGGCCGTCGCGGATGTGGCCGCGGCCGAAGCGTTCTTGAAGGGGCTCGGCCTGAAGGCGGAGGTTACGGCCCAGAGCATTGACGAAGTTCTGGATGTGAAGTTGAAGGCCCTTCGCTTGACCCGTCGATCCGTGACGCAGATCCTCGGGCATCAAACGGTCGACAAGAAGACCTACGCCCAGCTGCTGGCAGGTTCTGTTGGATTGGGCGTGATCGTGGCCGGTGAAGAGAAGCCGCTTGCGGGTGTTACGCAGTTCCTGAATGTTGCTGAGATCATAAGCGCTTCGTTCGAAGCGGCGAAGGCTGTCGCGAAGTCCGCGTAATTCCGGGTACAGGATAGCAGTTTTCAAAAGGGGACAGGCAGTCACTCAATGCCTGTCCCCATCCGATATTCTCTTAAGGTAAGCTCGGTCTCCTATCTTGACTAGGTTCATCACTTATGATACACTCCCTCTGGAGGGAGTGATATGTCTACAAAACAGCCGCGGTTGAATGTTGTTCTGGAGCCGGCGATCTACGAGACGCTCTACAAAATGTCGAAACGAGAAGGCCTTTCCATGTCTCTTGTGGCCCGCGATCTCTTACGGGAAGCCCTCACGATCCATGAAGACTCTTTTTGGGCGAAGGCAGCTACAGAGCGGGAAAAAACGCTTCCCAAAACGAAGCCGGTCCGTCACCGGGATGTTTGGAGCTCGTAGGGGTTCTGCGTACCTATGGAGCCGCGTTTCGAGATCCTCTACCATCCGGACGTTCCGCGAAAAGATCTGCCCTTCATTACGGCCGCTGATCAGCGAAGGATCCGGCGAGCGATCGAACAGAAGCTTGCTTTTTCCCCGCAGGAGTTCGGAGCGCCGCTCCGTCACACCTTGAAAGGTTACTGGAAGCTGCGTGTTGGCGATTGGCGCGTCATCTACAAGATACAAGGAGCCACGATCACCATCCTTCGCATCGGTCATCGAAGGGAAGTCTACGGAAAAGCTGCATAGTTCAGACCACGGACCACAAACCGAAGCAAAAGCCTTTGCTCTCACCTGTCCTGTCCCAGGAGGAGAGGGATGGGGAGAGAGGACTGTAGTCTCCAGTCTGTAGTCTCCGGTCTGGTTATGATACAATTCTCCGCATGAATAAACCCATTCGTTTTGCCATCGCCCAGATGAATTCCACGGTGGGGGATTATGCCCAGAATACCCGGAAGATCATCGACTGGATCCGCCAGGCCGAGAGAAAAGGGGCCGACTTGATCGTTTTCCCTGAGGCCGCGCTCTGCGGCTATCCGGTCTGGGACCTCGCGAACAAAAAACAGTTCGTGACCGAAGGGCTCAAGCAGTTGAACCTCATCGCGAAGGCCACGCGGGGGAAGCGTATCGCCGCGGCGGTCGGGTTCATCGCGCCCTGCAAGGTCCACGGGGACCGGGAGACCGGCAACACGCACAATGCCATGGCCTGGATCAAAAAAGGCAAGGTCCGGACGGTCTATCACAAACAATTGCTTCCGAACTATGACGTATTTCTCGAAAACATTTTTTTCCGGCCGGGCCGGGGAACGTGCGTCCTGCCGTGGCGGGGACTCAAGATAGGGCTTACGATCTGCGAGGACATCTGGGATGAGCGTTATCCTGTCAAGCCTCTCCGGTCTTTGAAGAAACAAAGGGCCGATCTTGTTCTTAATATCTCCGCATCGCCTTACTATCGCGGTGTTGCCCGTGTCCGTGACACACAGCTTCAAGGGCAGACCCAGCGGTACGGCCTTCCCACGCTCTATGTCAACCAGGTGGGAGGGCAGGACGACCTTCTTTTTGATGGCCGCAGTGTTTTTTGCGACGCGAAGGGGCGCATTCTCTTCCGCGCGCCGGCCTTTGAGGAAGGACTTTTCTTCTTTGACTGGAAGCCGGGCCCACAACCTCATGAAGTGCCGCTTCCCGGATGGACGGGGGAGCCTAAGGAAACTTACAACGCGCTCGTGATGGGGCTCCGGGACTATTTCAGGAAGAACGGGTTTAAGAAAGCCGTGATCGGTCTGAGCGGCGGCATTGATTCCGCGATCGTAGCGACGCTGGCGGTGGATGCTTTGGGCGCCGGTGCAGTCAAAGGCGTGACCATGCCGGGACCGTTCTCGTCCGAAGGAAGCTGGAAGGATTCCGAACAGCTGGCAAAAAACCTGGGCATCGAGTTCGAGGTGAGGCCGATCCGGACGATGTATGACACGTTCTTGAGTTCTGAAGCAAAAGGCAAAAGGCGAAAAGCAAGTTATCCCGGTCCTGTTTCTTTGTCATCCTCCGGCTTGACCGGAGGATCCATCGAGGATACGGAAAATGGATTCCCGATAAAAGCATTCGGGAATGACACCATAAACAAAACCTTGCTGAGCAAGAATCCGAGCGTGGCGATGGAAAACCTGCAGGCGCGTCTTCGCGGCCTGGAATTGATGTACCTGTCCAACCACGAAGGGCGGCTGGTCCTGACGACCGGGAATAAATCCGAGCTTGCGGTGGGCTACTGCACGCTTTACGGCGACATGGCGGGAGGGCTGGCCGTGATCGGGGACGTCTACAAGACCGATATTTACCGTCTGGCGTGGTACCGGAACACGATCTCTCCTGTGATCCCCGAAGCGATCCTGACCAAGGCGCCGTCCGCGGAACTCAGGCCGGACCAAAAGGACGAAGATTCCCTGCCGCCGTACGACGTCCTGGACGCGGTGCTTTATCTTTACATCGAGAAGAACCTGAGCCGTGACGCGATCCTCCGCGCGCTCAAGAAAAAAGTTCCTCCCGCGGTCGTGGCGGAAGTGATCCGCAAAGTCGACCACAACGAGTACAAGCGCCGGCAGACACCGCCCGTCCTGCGCGTGTCCGAGAAGGCCTGGTTCGGCCGCCGCATGCCGATCACGAACCGATTCAAAGGATGAATTCTCCGAAAGCCCCGTGGACGATCTCCGTTCAAACGAACCGGGGAGTTTTCTGTCTCCTTGTGACCCCAAAGGGGCTTTATGAAGTGAGGTTCCCCGGGCGAACGTCGCAAAGGGGACAGGCATTCACTGATTGCCTGTCCCCTTTATTGCGACCCATGACAGACAGGGTCTGGAGTAAGGTCCGCGGGATGTTTGCGGCTTATTTCAGGAATCCCGCTGCGAAGGTGAATTTGAAACTGGATCTTTCGACGTGTACAGAATTTGAAAAAGATGTTTATCGTGCGCTGCGGCGTGTTCCCGCGGGGAAAGTCCTCCGTTACGGAGAGCTTGCAAAGCGGGCCGGATATCCCGGCGCGGCCCGGGCGGTCGGCAATGCCATGAAAAAGAACCGTCTGCCGATCGTGATCCCATGCCACCGGGTCGTTCCAGCGGGGGGCGGGATCGGACAATACTCCGCAGGGGTCCGGTGGAAGCGGTTTTTGTTAGAGCATGAATCGTTCAACGTTCGCTAAGCTTATAGAATCTAGCCGATAGCCCCTAGCTAAAAACTACCGGCTTGGCTATAAGCTATAGGCTATAAGCTACCGGCTGTGGTATAATCCGCAAAATTTCAAGAGAGGAAAGCCACTTGCAACCTAAAAAGATCGCCGAATTACTACGAACATTTGCCGAGGACAAGAAGGCCGAGGACCTCGTGCTTCTTGATATTTCCAAACAATCCAGCATTGCGCATTATTTTCTGGTTTGCCATGGGAACAGCGACCGGCATGTGAAGTCCATTGCCATGCACCTGATCGACGAAATGAAACAGCGCAAGACGCCCGCCTTCCATATCGAGGGTCTGGCGGAAGGGAAGTGGGTGCTCCTCGATTTCGGCCCCGTGATCGCACACATTTTCTACCATGAAACCCGCGAATTCTACGGCCTCGAGCGGCTGTGGGGAGAAGCGAAAAAGATCTAATGAGTGACGGAGTACGGCGTACGGTGTGCGGCGAAAAATACGCCGTACGCGTAACGCCTTCCGCCGTACGCATCTTATGAAATCCAAGATCGAGATACTCATCAATTCCGTGGTCGATGACTATTGCGGCCAGAAGGGCGCCGCAAAGCCCGAGGGCTTTGTCTACGACCTCCATCCTCCCAAAGATAACCAGCACGGGGACCTTTCGTGCAATGTCGCGTTCAAGCTCGCCAAAGTCACCCGTCAGAAACCCGCAGAGATCGCCGCAGAACTCATAAGCATGCTCGAGAAAAAGTCCGCCCAAGATTCTCTCGTTGAGAAAACGGAATTGGCCGGTGGAGGGTTCATCAATTTTTACCTCAGGAAAGAAGACCTTGGCGCCGTGCTTCTGGAGATCCATAAACAGGATAAGGATTACGGCAGGTCGGATTTCGGTAAAGGGAAGAAGGCGATCCTGGAGTTCGTAAGCGCCAATCCCACGGGGCCGCTTACGATCGCGCACGGACGGCAGGCCGCCGTCGGAGATTGCCTGGCGCGAATTCTCAAGTTCACGGGCCATAAGGTGCATTCGGAATATTATCTGAACGACGCCGGCCGGCAGATGCGGATGCTCGCCCAAAGCGTCTGGGCGCGCTATAACGAACTTTTGGGCATGGAAATGCCGTTTCCGGAAGAAGGATATCAGGGGGATTATGTCCGCGAGATCGCCCGCGACATCATCGAAAAAGAAAAGAAAGATTCACTGCTGAAAGAGCCTGAAGAAAAGGCGGTGGAGTACTGCGGACTTTATGCTGTGAAGTATCTCATGGGCTCGATCGAAGAGGACCTCGCCAAGATGCGGGTCCATTTTGACCACTACTTCAGCGAGAAGACGCTTTATGCCAAAAATGAGGTGGAGCATGCGCTCGGGGTCCTGAAAGAAAAGGGCTATCTTTATGAGAGCGAAGGCGCACTTTGGTTCCGTTCGACGGACCTCGGGGACGACAAAGACAGGGTGGTTAAAAAATCCACGGGGGAATATACGTACTTGGCGCCGGACATTGCCTACCATCTTTCCAAATACGAGCGTGGCTACAACATGCTCGTCAATTTCTGGGGGCCCGATCATCACGGTTATATCCCGCGTCTCAAGGCCGCTTGCCAAGTGCTCGGTTATCCGCCGGAGGCCATTCACATCGGGACCGTTCAGCTGACCACGCTTTTCCGGAAAGGTCAGCCGGTGCGCATGTCCACGCGCGCCGGGGAATTCGTGACCCTGCGGGAACTCTACGAGGAGGTCGGGGTCGACGCGGCGCGTTTTTTCTTTGTGATGCGCCGGCAGGAGAGTCATCTGGATTTCGACCTTGATCTCGCCAAGGAACAGTCGCAGGAGAATCCCGTTTTTTATCTTCAGTACGCCCACGCCCGCATTGCAAGCCTTGCCAAGTATGCCGAGCAAGGCATTACCACGAAGGTGGATCTCAAACGGCTCACCACGCCGGAGGAAGCGGAGCTGATCGGCTGTCTTTCGCAATTTTCCGATTATCTCATCCAAGCAAGCCGTTCGACGGAACCCTACCGTCTTGCGGATTATTTGCGTCAAGTGGCCGCCTGTTTTCACAAGTTCTACAGCCATCACCGCGTAGTCACGGAGGACAAGGAACTTACCAAGGCGCGGCTTCTTTTGGCCGACGCCGCCCGCATCGTCCTCCGCAACGGACTTGAGCTTCTCGGCATTTCCCAACCCGAATCGATGTGACAAAACCCACCATTCTTTTCATCGTCGGTCCTACGGCCTCGGGGAAGTCGGCGCTTGCGGTGGCGCTCGCAAAAAAACTCGACGGCGAGATCCTGTCCGCGGATTCCATGCTCGTTTACAAGGGGATGAATATCGGGACCGCGAAACCCACGAAAAAAGAGCGCGGGGGCATTCCGCATCAGGGTCTCGACCTGATTCCCCCCACGAAAAGTTTCTCGGTTTTTGCCTATCGCCAATTCGCCCTCAAAGCTATCCGGGGTATCCTGAAGCGAGGCAAAATCCCTATAGTGGCTGGGGGGACTGGCTTCTACATTAGGGCCCTTTTAGAGGGGCTTTCCCCTCTACCCGGCACTCATGCCGGTCTAAGGCGAGAACTCGAGCGGGAGGCCCTGGAGAAGGGCTTGCCGGCCCTCTACAAACGGCTCTATAAGCTGGACCCCTCCAGGGCCAGGGCCATCGGGCCCCATAACCAAAGGCGCCTTATACGGGCACTGGAGATCTACCTTGTCTCGGGGAAAAAGCCCTCCCGCGTACTTTCCAAAACACCGGGTCTTTGGGAGCTGGGTTACCGGCCCGTTGTGATCGGCATCCATCGGGACCGCGATGCTCTTTATGGGAAGATCAACCGTCGTGTGGACGCGATGTTCCACAAAGGGCTTGTGCGCGAAGTAAAACGGCTTGCCCGGAAGAAGCTTTCCAGGACGGCGCTTCAAGGCGTCGGCTATAAAGAAACGCTGGATTGGATCCGCGGCAAAAATGAAAGACCTCTTGAGGAAGTGAAGGACAGGATCAAACAAACGACGCGTCACTTTGCCAAACGGCAATGGACCTGGTTCAAGCGGGAGCGGGGCATCCGCTGGGTTTGGTGGCCGGAGACCGTCCCGATCAAGCCGGTGCGGGATTTTATTCTGAGGATGATCAAAAAGTGATCGCCGGAATTTATTTACGGGGAAAGGACGCGTGTCATGCGCGATAAAGTCTGCCTTGTCATTATCAAGACCGGCGCCCGGGACCTTCCGGACCTCCGGGATGTTCTTGGGGAAATGACCGAGCTTACCGAGTCGGCGCAGGGGATCGTGGTGGCGAGTCTTACGGCGAGCGTCCCGCATCCGAGCCCGAGCCATTTTATCCGCGGGGGGAAGATCCAAGAGCTCCGGGAGGAGATCGCAAGGACCGGGGCGAATGTTCTGATCTTCAGCGTGGACCTGACACCCGTGCAGGCGCGGAACCTTGAGACCGAATGCGGCGCGCGGATCGTGGACAGGACCGGCCTTATTCTCGATATCTTTGCCCGCCGTGCGGTCTCAAGCGACGGAAAACTCCAGGTCGAACTGGCGCAGATGCAGTATCTTTTGCCGCGGCTCGTGGGGCAGGGCGTGATCATGTCGCGCCTGGGCGGCGGTATCGGTACCCGGGGTCCGGGCGAACAAAAACTGGAAGTGGACCGGCGCAAGATCCGCAAGCGGATCGGATATATCCAAGAGCAGCTCGAGAAACTCAGGACTCACCGGGCGCAGTTACGTCAGGGCCGCCGGCAGAAGGGACTCCTGCAAGTCGCCATCGTCGGATACACCAATGCCGGAAAATCCACGCTTCTGAACGCACTGACCGGGGCGGATGCTTATGTGGAAGACAAGCTTTTCGCCACGCTCGATCCCAAGACGCGGATCTACGAAGACGGATCCGGCCCTCCGATCCTTTTTACCGACACCGTCGGTTTCATCCGCGATCTGCCGCACGGGCTTGTGAAGGCGTTCCACGCGACGCTTGAGGAAGTACTGGAAGCGGACCTGATCCTGACCGTGATCGACGCCGCGGGGGAACATGCCGCCCAGCATAAGCGTGTGGTGGAGGATGTCTTAAAAGAGCTGGGCGCGGAAGCCAAGCGGAAGCTTCTTGCGCTCAACAAGATCGACCTGCTCGGGCCCGCCGAACAGGCCCGGATCCAAGATGTTTTTCCGGAGGCGGTCCTCATCTCGGCCACGCAAAAACAAGGGATCCAGGAGCTGATCGCAAGGATCCGTCAGTTGCCGGGGACTGTTTAATGCCCGGTCTCTCATGGGGCGAAAGCTTCATTGAACATGGGATGTTCGCTATGCTATACTTCTCGCGTTTTACCCCACCCGAAGTACAATCTTTTTTAATTTGAAAGAGGAGAATTATGGACGCGTGTGTGACGAATTTGCCGAGCCTTGAGCTCCATAAAGCAGGGCAGGGCCCCTGGCTGGATACGATCAGCCGCAAACTCCTGAGATCGGGAACACTTAAGGCCTACATCGAAGAAAGCGGTCTTCTCGGCGTGACGTCCAATCCCTCCATTTTCGAACAGGCGATCGGCCAGGGCGAGGGCTATGAGCAGGACATCCAGAAATTCCTGAAACGCGGGATGAGCACGGTCGAGATCTATGACGCTCTGACGACGAGCGATATCCGAGAAGCCTGCGATCTTTTTTTTCCGGTTTTTCAAGAAACTCGCGGCGAACATGGTTTCGTAAGCCTGGAAGTGCTTCCGTGCCTTGCTTTCAGCGAGGATGCGACGGTTGAGGAGGCGAGACGGCTTTTCCGTCTTGTGAACCGTCCGAATGTGATGATCAAAGTGCCGGCCACCGAGCAGGGCGTTCAGGCGGTCCGCCGTCTTATCGGCGAGGGGATCCATGTGAACGTCACGCTCATTTTCTCCCAAAAGAATTACAAGGATGTGGCCGGCGCCTATTTGGACGGGCTTGAGGCCTTCGCGAAGAAGGGCGGGGACCTTTCCAAGGTCCATTCCGTGGCGAGCGTCTTTGTCAGTCGCATCGATACCGACATCGACAAACAACTCGTTGCCCTGCTTGCGACCGAAGAAGATGCCGCGAAGCGGGCGCTCCTTTCGGAGCTCAAAGGAAAGGCCGCGATCGCGAATTCGAAAAAAGTTTATCAAGCTTTCAAGGAACTTTTCGGCTCGGCCCGTTTCCGGACGCTCAAGGGCCAAGGCGCTTATGTCCAGAAACCGCTTTGGGCCAGCACCAGTTGTAAAAATCCCTCGTATCCGGACCTGATCTATGTGGAGACCTTGGTCGGAAAAGATACCGTGAACACCCTCCCGCAAAACACCTGGGAAGCGCTTTTGGCCCACGGCGAGATCCGTCCGGGTTCGGTGGAAGAGAATATCGCGGACGCAGAAGCGGTGATCACCGGACTGAAGAACGTGGGCATCGATATCCACGCCGTGTGCGACCGTCTGCAAAAAGACGGCGTACGATCCTTTACAAACTCCTTCGAATCTCTCATGACAACCCTGGAAAAGAAAAGAGACATCCCCATGGTACCGAACGTTAAGGTGAATATTTTACTGCCGAAAAATCTTGAAAAGTCCGCGGCGGGCACACTCGCCCGGCTCGCCAAAAAAGATCTTCACACCCGTTGGCTTGCGAAAGACCCGACACTTTGGTCGAACGACCCGCTCCACCAGAAGGTGATCCTCAACCGGCTGGGATGGGTGGAGAATTGCGAGAAAATCACTGGGCAACTGTATGAGATCGACGAGCTTCAGGGAAAGATCTTCCGATCCAAGGTCCGCGATATTGTGCTTCTTGGTATGGGCGGATCGAGCCTTGCGGCGGAAGTCCTGTCGCTCATCCTCAAGGGAACTGCCTACCAGGTGAAAGGAGCTCCCAGGGGGATCCGCTTTCATCTGCTCGATACCACGGACCCGGCCAGCATTCTCAAGGTCGAAAAGATCGTGCGCTATCCAACGACGGTTTTTCTCGTGGGTTCGAAATCCGGCTCCACGATCGAGACGCGTTCGCAATATCAGTATTTTTTTTATCGTGTGAAAAAGTTCTACAAAAACGATGAGAATAAAGCTGCGGAACGGTTCGTTATCGTCACCGACCACGGGTCGCCGCTGGAAGCCTTGGGGCGCTCGAAGACCTTCGGCGGACTTTTTCTGAACCCGCAGGATATCGGGGGCCGTTATTCCGCGCTTTCTTTTTTCGGGCTTGTGCCCGCCGCGCTTTTGGGGATCGATGTCCGCCGGGTGCTGGCGGACGCCGCGCATTTTCTTAACCGCATGCGGTCGGTAAAAGATATTTCCAAGAACGAAGGCATCGCTCTGGGTATTCTCCTGGGGGCTTTGGCGCTCGAAGGAAAAGACAAGCTCACTTTCTGGACGTCACCGCAATTGGCATCTTTTGCGGATTGGGCCGAGCAATTGATCGCCGAGAGCACGGGAAAAGACGGCAAAGGCATTACGCCGATCGCGGGCGAGATACCGCTTGGCCTGGACCGTTACGGCAGCGATCGCGTCTTCGTGATGTTGCGCCTCAAAGGCGAGAATGAAAAACTCTGGGCAGCACGCATCAAGGGGCTCAAGGCCAAGGGGTTCCCGGTCCTGGATTTCGTTTGGAGCGATGGCATGAACGTGGGCGGGGAGTTCCTGCGTTGGGAAGTCGCGACGAGTTTTGCAAGCGTGGTCCTTAAGGTCAATCCTTTCGATGAGCCGAACGTAACAGAGTCCAAGAATATCACAAGCCGGCTTCTGGAGGATGTCCGGAAGAAAAAAGCCCTGCCGAAGCCCGGCAGACTTCTTGCCGCAAAGGGCGCGATCTTGACTCCTGGCGATAAGAAAATGATGGCGGCCTTTTTCGCCCGGCTTCCGAAGAACGGTTTCGTGTCGCTTTTGGCATATGTGGACCGTTCGCCGGTCACCCAGAAAGCTCTCCGGGGGTTGCAGAAGTCCATGGCCCCGGCGCTCAAGGTCCCGGTGCTTTCCGGTTTTGGGCCCCGGTATCTTCACTCCATCGGCCAGCTTTACAAAGGCGGACCGAAACAGGGCATCTTCATCGAGTTTTTTGCGAAGGATGCAAAAGACGTGAAGATCCCCGGCGAGGTTTACGGGTTCAGCCAGCTCAAGCGGGCTCAAGCGATGGGGGATTATGAGGCGATCTCAAGTAAAGGCCTTCCGGTCCTTGCCGTAGAACTAGGGTCAAATCTCGCGGCAGGCTTCGGCGCTTTTCAAAAAAAGATGGCAACATTTCTAAAGAACCTAGGCTAAAGGAATTGCTTCAAGCCCCATGGTTTTTAGGGCAAGAAACAATGACTTAAAAGGTCTCATAAAGTGCTATCCCGAATACCCATAAATAGAACTTCGGTCAGTCGCGCTTGGGCGCTCGTCATTCTTTTAGCGGGTGCGAGCTTCCTTTCCGGCTGTGCTTCGTCCCGTCCTGGCTCGGCGACAACTGCGTACCTGCCTTCGCACCGGATGTCGGCGATTACCACGGTCCTTCCGGCCCCGTCGGGAGCCCTCCGCAATATCTATCATGAGGTCGGGCCCTACGAAACGCTTTGGCGTATTTCAACCATCTACAGCGTGGACATGGCGACGATCATGCAAGTCAATCATCTGACGAGTAAGACCCAGTTGAAGAAAGGGATGAAACTTCTGATCCCGAACACGCGCGGACCGCGAGCCAATATCCCTCTCTTTCCGACGACACGCTGGACGCATATCGTGATCCACCACACGGCGACCGATCAGGGAAGCGCCTACAGTATCGACGGTCTTCACCAGCAGCGCGGTTGGGAGAACGGAATGGGGTACGATTTTCTGATCGATAATGGAACGCGGGGAAAAACAAGCGGCCAGATCGAGGTCGGGCCACGGTGGATGAAGCAGATGGATGGCGCTCATACCAAACAGGGCGATTGGAACAAAAAAGCGATCGGCATCGCCATCGTCGGGAATTACAGTGAGACGGGACTTCCCGATAAAATGTATGACTCCTTGGTCTTTCTTGTGGTGACCCTTAAGGGCTTTTACCGCATTCCCGACCAGAATATCGTGGGCCATCGCGATGTGCCGGGCGCTGCGACCGAATGTCCCGGAAAGTATTTTCCCTGGAACGAATTCAAACGCCGCATCCGAGCCTTCTGACCTTTAATTCAAACAATCCCAATGCGCTTCATCAACGCTCAGATCGCCCCAGCGATGCGGTCCTCGCTCGCGCGCTCGACTTCACTCGACGGCCAAGAATCGTAACGAGACAGCTCTCAGAGCTGATGGGAGCTTGGTCCCGCTCGGGTCCCATCAGCGAGAGCGCAGGCTGGCACTCGCCGCGGGAGCGAGTGAACAGCCGGTGTCGAGAAACGATTCCTGTCCGTCCCGTGCCCGTTCCGTCTCGCGAGCGTGCCTCACCGCACTGGGATTGCTTGCAAAGCGTTATTCACAGTTGGCCGGAAAAACACTGAAAAATTTGACAAATTCCTGAAATCTGCTAGATTTCTTTTGAAGGTCGGAACAAAGGAAAATTATGAATATGCGTAACCTCAATCAGATCCATAGCTTAGCGAAATATCCCATGACGGCCGTCATGGCGCAGGTGTGGTTTCTGTCCACGAAGTGCCGCCTTGTTATTAAGGCGGGCCGCCATACGGTTCGCGGTTGTGGGCTTTTGAGGACGCTCGAGGAGGATCTAGCGTAAGCCGGAAGTAGAATAAATATAACGGAATCATTCAAAAGCCCATGATCGCAAAGCGGTCATGGGCTTTTTTTTCGCCTACACAGTCTGCTGTTAAAGGAAGTGTAGGACGAATCCGCCGAGTTGTTTGGCGGAAGGGCCTGTCTTTGCAATAGTGTAGAGACGGGAGTCAGCAAGAAGGATCCGCCACAAAGCGTTGGCGGATTTAATTCGCACGGCAACTTGCGTTTACGATGTTCCGCAAGTCGCGTGCTCATTAAAAGAGGAGGAGTGGACATGAACCCGACATTAAGTCCGAATGGTATCGCGAGGTACAGGCGGAGAACGAGAGATCCCGTGAAGTTGACTGCGTTGATCTACCTCAGAGAAGCATTGATCTCGGAACGGTACGAGAGTTGTGCCGATTTCATTGCGATCGCCAAAGAATTCGGATCGCTTGATGAAGAAATACGCGTCTTACTCGAAGATCCCAGACGGCACCCTAATTCATAAAAGCGTGCCTCTCCGCGCGTGGTATCCCAAGGTGAGAGGCGGATGCGTCCTCCCTCGGACGATCTTTGATTTTCACAAGGGAGGAGTGTGTCCTGCCTCTGATTTTTTTCAAAAAACGCCGGAAAAAATTCAAGATTTCATCATTATGTCCGTTAATTGTACCAACCAAAGGGGGGCATGATGATTAACAACATGGTCTTATCGCGTGAGATCGAATGGATCGGGTATGAACATAAACGCAATATGCTTCAGGTTGAATTCATCGTCGGCGCCATCTATCAATATGAGAATGTCCCCGAGACGGTCTATCAGGAATTTTTGACGGCCCCTTCCTACGGCCGTTTTTTTGAGTCGAATATCAAGAATAAATACCAGGCCCGCAAGGTCCGTTAAGCGTCCTCACGATCTTGAGGGGCTCTTTATTAATTGAAACGCGTGTTGTTTTTCGTTAACCTTTCTTCATGAGCCAAACAAATTCAAAGCCCCGCGAGCAGTGGGGAACCCGCCTAGGTCTTATCCTCGCCATGGCTGCCAACGCCGTAGGCCTCGGCAATTTCCTCCGCTTTCCTGTCCAATGCGCCAATAACGGGGGCGGCGCGTTCATGATCCCGTACTTTGTGGCCTTGATCCTCCTGGGCATCCCTCTCTTGTGGATCGAGTGGGGGATCGGCCGGTTCGGCGGTAAATACGGCCATGGAACGACGCCTGGTATGTTCCACTACCTCTGGAAGCACCCGCTCGCAAAATATATCGGAGCGATCGGGCTTATGATCCCTTTTGCTCTTGTGATCTATTACAATTACATCGTGTCCTGGACGCTTGCCTACAGCGTGTTCTCCTTCACGGGAAAATACAGCGGGATTATGAACTTCCAGGGTATGGCCGATTTTTTGGCGGCTTATCAGGGAAAGGTCTCCAATAACTATTTTCCGAGCATTGCCACCGCGTTCCTTTTTTTTTGCATCGCGCATTTTTGTATGATGTGGATCATTTCCCATGGGGTCTCAAAGGGGATCGAGCGGCTCGCCAAGATCGCGATGCCTCTCATCGTTTTTTTTGGGATCATCCTGGTCGTTCGGGTCCTGTTCCTCGGCACGCCGGACCCCGCGGTTCCGGCCAATAATATCGCCAACGGATTCGGTTTCATCTGGAATCCCGACTTTAGCATGCTCAAGCAAAGCAAAGTGTGGCTTGCGGCCACGGGCCAGATCTTTTTTACGTTGAGCGTCGGGTTCGGCGCGATCCAGACCTATGCGAGCTACCTCAAGCCCAAGGACGATGTGGTCCTCTCCGGTCTCGCAACAAGCGCCACCAACGAATTCTGCGAGGTGATCCTCGGCGGCTCGATCGCGATCCCCGTGATGGTGGCTTTCTTTGGCTTGGCGCAGACCCAGACGATCGCGGCCGGCGGCGCGTTCGATCTCGGATTTTTCGCGATGCCGGTCATCTTTCAAAAAATGGCCTTCGGCAGTCTCTTCGGGACGATCTGGTTCTTCCTTCTGTTTCTGGCCGGTATTACGTCTTCGGTGGCTATGGCCCAGCCGATGATGGCGTTCCTTCAGGAGGAGTTCAAGATGGCACGGAAGGCCGCGGCCTGGATCGTCGGGTCTCTGACGTTCTTTTTTACGCTTCCCGTTATCTTTTTCCTGAAACACGGGTTCCTGAACGAGATCGATTTTTGGATCGGGACGTTCGGCCTGGTGGTTTTCGCGATCATCGAAGTGGTCCTGTTCATTTGGGTCTTTGGCGGTGCGCACGCTTGGAAGGAGATCAATTCCGGCGCCGATATCCGCCTGCCCAAATTCGTTCTTCCGGTCATGAAATATGTGACTCTGTCCTACCTTGTAATCCTCATGGTGTTCTGGTTCATCCAGGACGGTTGGGGAATACTGACTATGAAGGGTATTTTGGCGGCCGATTATCCCTATATTTGGTTCGCGCGGTTTATGTTAATCGGGATCGGCATCTGCATGGTTTTTCTTGTTCGCATTGCCTGGCAAAAACGCCATATCATCCAGCAAAGGATTCCTCAGTGAAAATAGGAGGCTGGATCTTCCTCATTCTCAGCTGGAGTTTTATTTTGTACCTCATGATCGTTTCGTTTGTCCTCGTTCTTCGGAAAAAGTAACCCTCCTGAGTTTAGCCAGTTCGCTTTCCATTTCACCCTCGCGACATTTGTTTCCTCAATTTTTAATCTAAAAGTAATTCCTATGGTCCCTATAGGAAATAGCAAAATATAACAAAAATAGCGATTTATAGCAAAAAATAGTCAATAAATAGAAAAATATGCTTTTAAGACCTTGTAATAACTATGATTGCGTGGCATGATTTTTATAGGAAATGAACTGAAGGCTTGCCGAACGGAATTTAGCTCAGAAAAAAAATTTAGAGCTTTCCGGAGGGGGCAGATTAGGCGCTAATGTTTGGGGCAATAAAAGGCACATAAAATATGATCGTAAAAAGTAAAAAAACTCACAGACGAAGTATGAAGTTCACGGCGTTCGTCGTGGCGTTTGTATTCACGGTGACGAGTATCACCTGGACCACGCCTGCTGCCGCAGCCACCGCCGTCTCGACGAAACCGTCGGTTCTTTCGGTGGACGCAATTGCCATTCCTCCGGAGATGGGAAAGATGCTTTCGCAGTTTAAAGCCGGGAGTCAGGAGTTGGGAGAAACAAATAGGCTCCGAACTCCGAACTCTGCGCTTCGCACTGTTATTCTCATCCAAGATGCGCACGCCGTGGTCGATGCGCAGGAAAATATCGCGAAGATCGTTGAGCACCTTCAAGAAAGTTATGGCATCCGTCTTACGGCGCTCGAGGGCGCAAGATCAAAATTAGACCCGACGCTCTTTCGTACTTTTCCCGACATCAACATCAAGAAGAAGGTCCTCTCAGGCTATCTCAAGCGGGGAGAGATCACCGGCGCGCAGATGGCATCGATTTTTTCCGCAAAGGAGCACGGCTATTACGGGATCGAGGATTGGAGTCTCTATGAGGAGAACTACCGCGCGTACCTTCGCGCTCAAGAAAGCAAGAAGGCACTGGAGGCGAAATGGAAGGCGTTTAAAACTCTTTTGGATAAGACCCGCAAGACCGTTTATTCCGAAAAACTAAATGAGTTCCAGGACAAATGGGAAGAGTTTCGCGCGGAACGGACCGATCTTGCTGAGTTCCTGATGTATCTCGTGAACTTCAAGAAGATCCTGGCCCAAAATCCCGGGCTTTCCGAACTGAACAAACTTGTGGGTTCGGTGGGCTATGCGACGTCCGGTGATCAGGATAAGATCATCCCGGCGATCAAGGCCATGGCGGCCGAATTCAAGACGAAATATGTGCGCGGCATGGACGTCAAAAGTGAAATGAATTTCTACAACCGCTATCAGGCTTTTCTCACGGGTCAAATGGAGAGCGGGCAGTTCTTGCAATTCATGATCGAACTGGGCCACGCGCGCGGGTTCCGTCCGAAACTGACGCCGGCGATGCGTCGCCTCCTGGGTCATACCGAAACGCTTTCCGCGATCAAAGGCAGCCAGCTTTTTACGGAGCTCCAAAAAGGTCTGGAGACGATCGAGGCGGGTCTTGCGACCAAGCCCGAGGAAAAAGAACTCGCCGGAAAATACCGCCGTTTATTCTTCCTGCAGGAATTAATATCATTGGAGCTGACGCATGAAATGCTGGCACAGTATCAGGAAGCGCCCGAGGCGTACCTCGATCTTCTGGAGGATCCCGCATTCCGAGAGGGACTCGCGCCCGCCTTGGAATTTTATAAATTCGCGCTCAAAAGAGACAAGGCCTTCTACAAGAATCTGATGGTTCGGATGGAAGATCAAAAACAAAGCACGGCCCTTGTGGTGGCTGGCGGTTTTCATACGAACGGTTTGAAAAAAATCCTGGAAAAAAGGAAGATCAGCTACGCGGTCGTAAGTCCGCGCATGGACTCCTTGGCCGGTTCCGAAAATTATGCCAAATTGATGCATAACGACGTGTCCTACAAGGAATTCCTCAAGACGACCTATTACGATGCATTTGTTCGTGACGCGACGCGGCGGTTTGCGGGGGAAATGAACCGGCCGGATTTCGTGTGCAACCTCAAAACGTGGCGCGATGATGTGATCCGCAGTCTCTCGGGTCAGGGCCGTATCACGGAGGCAGGGGGCTACACGCGTTATCTTGACGCGCTGGCCCAGATCTATGTTTCGAAATTCGGGAAGAGCCCGTCCCGGAGCAAAGAAGAGATCCTCAAAGTCCTCTCCAGAGAACTCAACGATTTCCGCGACCAAAGCCTCGGACAGCTCTGGAAGCGTTTCGAATCTCAACTTGATCTGTTCATCGACGGGCTTAAGGGCCTTGTCCAGAGGAGCGAACTGAATCCACAAAATGTTTCGACCCTTCTGCAGGGGCTCGGCAAAGCCAAGCCTTCGGCGCTTGTTCCTCCGGCTGCTACACCGTTGGATCCGTCCATTGCACCTATTCAGTCATTCCAGCGAAGTGAAATGAAAGCGTCGGTTTTTGAAAAATCGCTTGAATCGTCCCGTAAGATTCAAACGATTGTAAAAAAGGTTGCGCAAGTGGATCCCGCATTTAAGCAATGGTTGAACTGGTACCAGAAAAAACTTCGCAAAGTTGTTGAATGGCTGAAGTTCACCAACCTCACTCCCAAGGGACTTCCTCAGTTTGTCCTTTTTCCGAACATGGATCTCGCTTACCAAATGGTTCGGGATGAAATTGCTCCCACGATCAAACCGGGAAGCAGCATCCTGGAAATAGGGGTTGGCAGTGGGATCATTATTTCAACACTGGCGGAATATTCCAAGGGGGTTCCTGGAGTGGTTTTGACGGGGACGGATATTAGCCGCGAAGCCGTTAAAATTTCACGCCAAATGATACGTTCCTATGCCAACGCAATAATATTAGAAGGGGATTTGTTCGTTCCCGTCAGAGAGGAACAGTTTGACATCATTTTTTGGAATCCACCTTGGTTTTCCGAGCAGTGGTGGAAAAAGTCGTACGGCCCTGAGATGGTGGATCTCGATTATGGGACGATCTCAAGGTTTCTGGAGGAAGCGAAAAACCATCTGAAACCTGGTGGGAGGATCTACCTTTTGTTTCCCATCGACTATTTTGATAGGATCGTAAAAAAAATGGTTGAAAAAGGAATGAATTATTCATTCAAATTAAAGTCTAGTTGCAAAAACAGCAAAGGCCGTTTAGAGATCGGACTTTTCGAATATGATCGGATGGCTTCGCGCCGTTCCGGATTCAGAGAAGATCCCAAGCTGAAAATTCCTGCTCCCGAACTGAGTCGCGAGGATCAAACGGGCCAACAAGAGGGCCGTCTGCGAAAGGAGCCTTACTCCAGATCTGCGGCGAAGCGGGCCTCTGCCGACGAGATCCAGGAGGTGCTCCAGAGTTTCGGAACCCCGTTCGGCCCATTCATTGGCGGTCTTAAAGGCCTTCTCCAACGCAGTGAGACAAGAACGACGGTTGCTGTGGAAGAGCCCGGCAAGGATGTGCTCGTAACTTCGAAACCAGGGAAACCAACCAAAGAGGAAAAACGGCGACGAATTTTTGATCCTGCACTAAAAGAATGGCTGCGAAATTTTCGTGCCCGACTTTCTAAAATAGCGGATCGCGAACATGTTCGACTTGGAGCTGAACCGGGCGATGTTCTTTTCCCAAATACAGATGCCGCCTACCAGATGATTCTGAATGAGCTTTTGCCTGTTATTGGACCCGGCAACAGGGTTCTAGAAATGGGGGTTGGCAGCGGAGTCGTTTTAGGAATGCTGGCAGAGTTTTCCAAAAGACGCGGTGTACGTGCCGATTTTGTAGGGACCGATATTAATGAGAGCGCCGTCAGGCTTTCGGGACGTATGCTTCAAGACTTCAAAGAAGCTGTGCAAATTTATCAGGGAGATTTATTCGATCCTATTCGGGATAAAACATTCGATATTATTTTTTGGAATCCTCCATGGCTTTTCACAGGGTTTGGGGAAGAAGACCAGGGCATCCAAGTGGTGGACGAGAACTACGAAACAGTGCTGCGGTTTCTCAAGAAAGTGCGTGATCACCTTAATCCGGGAGGGAAACTTTATTTGCTGTTTCCTGTCCGGCTGTTAAAGGTGGTTGAAAGGAAGAGCTCATGCTCGTTTAACCTTAAAGCTAGTTTCAAAAACGGGAGGAACTTGCAGATCGGTCTTTTCGAGTATGATCCGATGGGTCCTCAGCGCTCCACGTTCAGAGAAAATCCAAAGGTGGCAAAGAAGATTTTTTCACCCATTCACGAGGATTCAACAGATAAACAAAGAGGTTCTTCGAGAAAGAAACCTTACTCCAGGCTTGAGGCGAAGCGTGAAGCGGTTGCCGAGATCAAAGAAGTGCTTCAGCGCTCCGAAGTCCGGGGAAATAAATCTGAGAGAAAATTCTCTCCGGAGATCATGGCGCGCATGGGACAGATCAAAAACTCTCAGGGTGAAAGCTTCGATACCGTATTTGCCAGGGAGAGTTATAAAGCCGGCGTGATTTCAAAAGATCCAAGAATGTGGGATTTTCCTGAACAAAGCCAGTATGTTTTAGAGGTGGCGGGAATGTCGCTGGAAGAGCTAAGAATCGAACTGGGGAAGTTTTTTGAGATTCCAAAAGATGAATGGCTGGTTCAACTCAATGACCAGAGCATCATCGACATCGACTACGCGAGCGAAAAATTTTTCAGAGGATTCGTCGATGATGTCAGCCGCGTCTTTGTCCACTACTTTGTTCATGCCAAGCCCGAAGGCATGGCGCGGAAAATGATCGCTGAGACCGGGCGGCTTGCTGAGTTCGATCAATTTGCAATTCTTTTTCGCGAACTCGCGATCCGCTGGAGTGATCCTTCAAAATATTCCGTGCAAGTCGCGCGATCCGAAGTACGCCCGTATGAAGTCAGTTTACAGACGAAGGTGAAGCGATGGGGGGTCAGGATCCTGGCGAGTCTGTTGATCGCTTTTTCCGGGATTTATGTCGTTGAAAAATGGGTCGGAGGGCTGCCTTCGGAGCCCATGTATCACATTTCAGGCTTTAACGTGTCGGGCGGGACTCCGAACGCGAAGCCTTTTGAGCGCCTTAACGTTGTTGCTGAGGGGACTATGGGGGTCTTCCAGAAATCATTCAGCAGTACGCCACTCCAAACAGGACAATGCGTTTTTGTTCTTGTGTTTGATAGCAGGAACAAGGGTCCGAACGGCGAAGTGGGGCCGGTGGGGGGCGCGCATTTTTTTCCTTACCCAAAGGATGAGCCGATCACGGAGGAAGAATTAACCCGGCAATTGGAGGCGGCCCGTCAATATTTTACAACCCAGGGATTTGATCCGGACACATCGACGATCGTGATCGTCCAAAACGGCCCAAGCTCCATGGTCGAGGGCTTTAGTGAAACGATCCGTGGATATTTTAAATCGAATTTTCCAAAGGGAGTAAAAGTTTACGTCATTCCCGAAAATCCCTATGGGGCCGTTGTGACCGTGGGGGGGGATCCATCGGAACGTCATGTGGAGGTAAGCGAAGATGTCCTTGGCGGATCAAAGTTGTTTGAAGGAAAGTTTACCGAGGAAAAAGGATTCGAGGTGATCTTCACGCCGCGTTCCGAGATAAGAGAAAAGAATCTGCGGGGTTTGCCAGGCAATCTCAAAATGATGCTTAGGCCTTTTTCGATCCTGCGCTGGGGTATTATCAAAGTCTGGAGTCGTGTCCTCGCAGAGATGGTGTTTTTTTATCGTTGGGCGGGGGATGCTCAAAAGGGCAGTCCGGATAAGGCGGCGGAGGAGGAGTTAGCAAGGGATTTTCATTTTGGGGGAAATGTCGGTGCGTTGCGGCTATGGGTGTCTCAAGTTTCGGAAATGAGTGGAAAACCACCGGACCAAATCATGGCTGAAATGGCGGAAAATGTAAAGATGTCCAGGGATGGAGCTGTGGCGCGATATGGAGATATTCCAGAGGAAAGATGGATTTATCTGCTTTCGATGGCGAAATTGGCGTTTGAAACGGATGGAATCCCTCTGTTTATCGAACGAGGAATGCATCCCTATGCGGCTTTATGGCCTCAACTTCGTCAGAAGCTGGTAGGCCTTGGGATTTCGATACGAGATGATTTTATGGCGACAAAGCTGGTCGACAATGCCCAGCAAATCGTAAAAGAATTTACTCCCGATAAAAGATTGTCGACAGTGTCAGCAGCGCTCCTTACTCTTTTGACTCCAGAAGAACGCGCTCGCGTTATTCCGGAAGATGGAAAAAAAGCTTTACATGAAATTTGGGAAAAAATTGAAAAACCCGATCAAGAGATCGTGAATACATATTTGCAGGCGTGGAATATCCGCTCGTTTGAGGAACTATTGAGTCAGGAGCGGCTGACCGTGGGATTACTTGTCAAATATCTGGCGGATGCCGGTATTGCGCCGGAGTTTACCCGGACGGAATTTCAATGCCAAGCAATAGAAAAGATCCTAATACAAGCTTACGATCAGGCGACAGTGCAGAGAGAGGGTTTGCCAACCTACTCTCGAATACGAGAACAGTTGCTTCGCGCTAACGGGTCTCTTCATTCGCGATTTAGATTCGACGATCTGGAGATCCAGGAATTGGATGAAATCTTTAAGGAGGCCGGGTTGGCAGAAGGAACGATCCAGATTGATGCCGATAATTTTTTTAATTCAAAGCTCTGGCTTTCATCCATTCAAGGGCTCAGAGATCGCCGGAAACAATATGAGTTGATGCGTTCCCCAAGGCATGTAGTGCTTCCAATCCTTACTGAGGCTTTAAAAAACATGCCGTCTTTACACAAATTTCAGAAAAATCCTCTGATCCTTATCGATGATGCCACGGGCACCGGATCGACCTTGGTGGTTTCCAAGCTTGTTGCGAAAATTATTTCACCGCACATGCGGGCCAGAACGGGTTTGTTTATTGTGAGAAAGACGGAAAAGGGTTTGCCATTTCCAGTTGACTTTGCCGGAAATGTTGATGAGGTTTATTCTTTTGAAGATCGGTCGGAATTATATAGTTCATTCTATGAAACACGCGTTGAGACTGCTGATGAACTTCCTATTATCATGCGAACGACCTACGATGATTTAAAGACCGACTGGCTTCGATCAGTTAAAAAAATTCCTGATCGGCAAAAACTTCATGAGCAATATTTGACTGGCATACAACGGCTGATTGAAGTTCACGGTAATGAATTGTTTAGGGATCTTCCCTATCTTGTTCGCGCCAGGAAGTCAACAGAATTTGATCTTCAGACGGAGATCATTAAAGCGTATTTTCGCGGAAAAACAGATTTGGCCTACAGGCTGATTTTTCAAGATTTTTTTGCCTCCTACGCAGGCGAATTGGATCGGATTAATTGGGATGATCGTTCAAAAGTCCTCAGGGACGTTGATGCTGTTTTTAAACGCCTGGAAGCAATGGAGGAAAGTGGCGCGGGCAAGGCGGAATTGACAAAACTTCGCAGTCTGGAAACACAAATTGGTCCGCTGGATAAAGCAAGTTCCATAGAGAAATTACAGAAGCTTTACCAAAAAGAGATTGAACGTCAAAATGCGGGCTTGGCGCTATTGGATGACCCCAGGATTGCTGAAGCTGTGCGATCGTATTTCAATGGTGGGAAAACTTTTGATGTCTTGAAGCGGGAAATCTTGTCTCAGGCTGATTTTGGCTTGCTCGGGCGGTCGTCCGGGCGAGTTGTTAGTCAACGCTCCGAAACCCGCTCCGAGGCGCAGAGAGAAAGCCGCTCTGAAATGCGGGATGGGGATAAGGGTACGGGAACAGTTCCCGGGGTGCTGATCTCTCCTTACAACATTACTTCTTCGTTAAGCCGGCAGGAGGGAATAGCGCCTCTTCCGCCCCCGCCGGGTTGGGAAAGGAATTCCGTAGGACTGCTTATTCCTGAGAATCACGGATTCCAAAATGCGCCGTCCGGAAATGGCAAGCCGAGCCCTGAGCAGAAAGCACGGGAGGAGCTTGAGGAGACAACCCGTCTTCTCAACAAGATCCAGCGTGTAGACGATGTGCGTTTGTTTGGGCGGGATGTCTGGTTGTCCTCTTTGAAGCAGCTGCTC